>Ga0307503_10000031_pt1 | contig 121606 bp, 132 predicted proteins | sample 17_S_MG_FD_194514 | JGI IMG/M metagenome (GOLD analysis project Ga0307503, IMG submission 194514) | Soil microbial communities from Populus trichocarpa stands in riparian zone in the Pacific Northwest, United States - 17_S | ecosystem: Environmental > Terrestrial > Soil > Riparian zone >... | reverse complement strand
ATAATGGGTCAGTGACTTAATGTATCAAGCAAGCTTAAGCCGATAGGTGTAGGCGCAGCGAAAGCGAGTCTGAATAGGGCGACTGAGTTTGATGCATTAGACCCGAAACCCGGCGATCTAGGCATGGCCAGGATGAAGGTGAGGTAACACTCACTGGAGGTCCGAACCGATTAACGTTGAAAAGTTATCGGATGAGCTGTGTTTAGGGGTGAAAGGCCAATCAAGCCGGGAAATAGCTGGTTCTCCGCGAAAACTATTGAGGTAGTGCCTCGGACGAATACCGATGGGGGTAGAGCACTGGATGGGCTAGGGGGCCGCGAGGTCTACCAAACCTAACCAAACTCCGAATACCATCGAGTAATATCCGGGAGACAGACGGCGGGTGCTAAGGTCCGTCGTCAAAAGGGAAACAGCCCTAACCTACAGCTAAGGTCCCCAAGTCATCACTAAGTGGGAAAGCATGTGGGATTTCCAAAACAACCAGGAGGTTGGCTTAGAAGCAGCCATCCTTTAAAGAAAGCGTAACAGCTCACTGGTCTAATTAAGAGATCCTGCGGCGAAGATGTAACGGGGCTAAAGTGATGCACCGAAGCTTAGGGTTCAGGACTTCGGTCCTGAGCGGTAGCGGAGCGTTCCGTAGGCCGATGAAGCGGGAGGGTAACCGACCGTGGAGGTATCGGAAGTGCGAATGCTGACATGAGTAGCGATAAAGAGGGTGAGATGCCCTCTCGCCGAAATCCCAAGGGTTCCTGCGCAAGGCTAATCCGCGCAGGGTGAGTCGGCCCCTAAGACGAGCCCGAAGGGGGTAGTCGATGGGAAACAGGTTAATATTCCTGTACCTGGAGGTGTGTGACGGATCTCGTAAGTTGTCGGTCCTTAACGGATTGGACCGGCTTCGAAGAGGTTCCAGGAAATAGCCCCTCCATTATAGACCGTACCCTAAACCGACACAGGTGGGATGGTAGAGTATACCAAGGCGCTTGAGAGAAGTGTACTGAAGGAACTCGGCAAATTGCCTCCGTACCTTCGGAAGAAGGAGGCCCTCATTGTGCGCAAGCATTTTGAGGGGGCACAGGCCAGGGGGTAGCGACTGTTTAGCAAAAACACAGGGCTCTGCTAAGTCGGCTTCAAGACGACGTATAGGGTCTGACGCCTGCCCGGTGCCTGAAGGTTAAGTGGAGTGGTGAAAGCTGCGAAATGAAGCCCAGGTAAACGGCGGCCGTAACTATAACGGTCCTAAGGTAGCGAAATTCCTTGTCGGGTAAGTTCCGACCTGCACGAATGGCGTAACGACTTCCCCACTGTCTCCAGTACATGCTCAGCGAAATTGAATTCTCCGTGAAGATGCGGAGTACCCGCGGTTAGACGGAAAGACCCCGTGCACCTTTACTGCAGCTTCAGAGTGGCATTAGGATTGAACTGTGTAGGATAGGTGGGAGGCTTTGAAGCCCCGGCGCCAGCTGGGGTGGAGCCATTGGTGAAATACCACCCTGTCCAATCCTGATGTCTAACCACGCACCGTTAGCCGGTGTTGGGACCCTCTGTGGCGGGTAGTTTGACTGGGGCGGTCGCCTCCCAAAGAGTAACGGAGGCGCGCGATGGTGGGCTCAGGACGGTTGGAAACCGTCTGTTAGAGTGCAATGGCATAAGCCCGCCTGACTGCGAGACTGACAAGTCGAGCAGAGACGAAAGTCGGTCATAGTGATCCGGTGGTCCCTCGTGGAAGGGCCATCGCTCAACGGATAAAAGGTACGCCGGGGATAACAGGCTGATAACCCCCAAGAGCTCATATCGACGGGGTTGTTTGGCACCTCGATGTCGGCTCATCACATCCTGGGGCTGGAGCAGGTCCCAAGGGTTTGGCTGTTCGCCAATTAAAGTGGTACGTGAGCTGGGTTCAGAACGTCGCGAGACAGTTTGGTCCCTATCTGCCGTGGGCGTCGATATTTGAGAGGAGTTGACCCTAGTACGAGAGGACCGGGTTGAACATACCTCTGGTGGACCTGTCATTGCGCCAGCAGTGCAGCAGGGTAGCTATGTATGGACGGGATAACCGCTGAAAGCATCTAAGCGGGAAGCCTCCCTCAAGATAAGATATCTCAGAGCCGTGGAAGACCACCACGTTGATAGGCCGGATGTGGAAGCGGGGTAACCCGTGGAGCTAACCGGTCCTAATTGCTCTATTCGCGCTTGAGAGTCACACCGTCAATGTCAGGCTTGGCCTGTTGTTGATCGTGACCTCGGCTAGACTAATTACATCGATTTCTAGATCCCTTTTCATGCACCTGCCTCATAGCTTGGTGACCATAGCGTCCGTGACCCACCCGATCCCATCCCGAACTCGGCCGTGAAACCGGACAGCGCCGATGGTACTACCGCTTAAGCGTTGGAAGAGTAGGTCGTCGCCAGGCTTTGCGGCAGGTGCATGGATAGGATCGAATGAACCCATTCACATTGTCAAAGGCAGCCGTCGGAGCCGATCGGCTCCGCAAGGCCGAACGGCCGTCCGAGCTTATGCGAGGAAAGCCAAGCGAGCGGATGCTCGCGCCGGCGATTGAGGCTTACAAATGGTGTCGCGGGGTGGAGCAGCCCGGTAGCTCGTCAGGCTCATAACCTGAAGGTCGTAGGTTCAAATCCTACCCCCGCAACCAATCCAAGACCCCGCTTCGGCGGGGTTTTTTGCGTTTGGGGCGTGCCCAGCGGCGGCAGGCGCCAACTCGCATCGCCATTCCAGCGCAAGCTGGAATCTCTTTTCCTTCCAGCGCTTTCAAGAAGTGAGATTCCAGCTTTCGCTGGAATGACGAAGAACGGGTAGGCTCTGCCTGCCTACTCCGCCGCGTGGGCGACCTCCGCAGCGTGCGCGACGGCGGCGGCCGCCGCCTCGATCTCCGCTGCCTTCGCTTCGACCAGGCGGACGATATGGTCGATCATGTCGGCATCCTGGACATGGTGGTCGGTGACTCCGGAGAGATAGACCATGTGCCTGCCCTGGCCGCCCCCGGTGATGCCGATGTCGGTCTCGCGGGCCTCGCCGGGACCGTTGACGACGCAGCCGAGCACCGACAGCGACATCGGCGTGCGGATGTGGCTGAGACGCTCCTCGAGCGTCTCGACGGTGCGGATCACGTCGAAGCCCTGGCGCGCGCAGCTCGGGCAGGAGACGACTCGCACGCCGCGGTTGCGGATGCCGAGGCTCTTGAGGATCTCGTAGCCGACGCGGACCTCCTCTTCCGGCTCGGCCGAGAGCGAGACGCGGATCGTGTCGCCGATGCCGAACCAGAGCAAGGTGCCGATGCCGATCGCCGATTTGACGGTGCCGCCACGCTGGCCGCCCGCCTCGGTGATGCCGAGATGGAGCGGGCAATCGACCGCCTCGGCGAGCTGCTGATAGGCGGCCACCGCGAGGAAATGATCCGACGCCTTCACCGCCACTTTGTACTCGTGGAAATCATGGTCCTGGAGCAATTTGATATGGTCGAGCGCGCTTTCGACCAGCGCCTCCGGGCAGGGCTCGCCATATTTTTCGAGGAGGTCGCGTTCGAGGCTGCCGGCATTGACCCCGATCCGCATCGAGCAGCCGTTCGCCCTGGCCGCGCGAACGACCTCGGCGACGCGCTCGGCCGAGCCGATATTGCCGGGGTTGATCCTGAGGCAGGCGGCGCCGGCGTCGGCGGCCTCGAGCGCGCGTTTGTAGTGGAAGTGGATGTCGGCGACGATCGGCACCTGCGCCGCGCGGACGATCTGCCTGAGCGCGGCGGTCGAGTCCGTGTCAGGGCAGGACACGCGGATGATGTCGACGCCGACCTCCTCGCAGCGCCGGATCTGGTCGATCGTCGCTTTGGCGTCAGAGGTCGGCGTGTTGGTCATGGTCTGCACGGTGACGGGCGCGTCGCCGCCGACGGGCACGTTGCCGACCATGATCTGCCGCGACCTGCGCCGCTCTATGTCTCTCCAGGGACGTATCGACATGGCGCGCATATAGGCGCTGCGGGCCCTAAGGGAAAGTTAGCGTCGGCTGGGGCCGTCGAACAGGTCGGGACGGTGATGGCGCACGGTCGCGAGCAGATCGTCCATCCCGCGATCGTAAAAGGTGGTGTTGATGCCGAAATGGCCGAAGCCGAGCCCGGCGTCGACCGCTCCGGCGGTCCGCCGCATCGCGCCCGCCGCCGCATAACGCTCCGGATCGCGCAGCGCGAAGCGCACGATCCGCTGGATCCCCGCCCGGATCGGCAGCACGCCCGTGATCTGGCCCCAGGGGATTGTCTCGGCCGAGTGCGCCGGCACGAATATGCCGTTCCCGTCGATCCGCGCCTCGACGCCGCCGCCGCGCGCGCGGCGCAGGAAGACGAAGGCCGCGCCGAAGCAGGCGGCCACGATCGTCCAGCCGACCAGCGGGTAGCTGCCGCTTTGCGTCGGGATCACCCCCGCCGCCGCGAAGCCGAGGACGGAGAGAAGGAGGCAGGCGCCCGCGAGCAGATAGTTGACCCGGGTGGATTGGCGCGCTTCGTAAATCATGCGCGCCTCAGCCGAACGGATTGTCGAGCGACGGCGGGGGCGTCGAGAACCAGGCCGGGCCGGCCTCGGTCATGTGGAGGCAATCCTCCAGCCTGATGCCGAACCTGCCGGGCAGATAGAGACCGGGCTCGTCGGAGAGGCACATGCCGGGCGCGAGCAGGGTGGTCTCGCCATGGACGAAATTGACCGGCTCGTGGCCGTCCATGCCGATGCCATGGCCGGTGCGATGCGACAGGCCGGGCAGCCGATAGCCCGGCCCATAGCCCCAGCGTTCGTAAGCCGCGCGCACCGCATCGTCGACGCTGCCGGCGCTGCGGCCGATCCGGGCCGCCTCGAACGCGATCTGCTGGCCGCGATGCATCTGGTCCCAGACCCGGCGCTGCTCGGCATTGGCGTCGCCGAAGACGAACGTCCGGCTGATGTCCGATTGATAGCCCTCGACCGTGCAGCCGCAGTCCATCAGCACGACCTCGCCGTCGCGGACCTGCTGCGGCTGGCCCGAGCCGTGCGGATAGGCGCTCGCCTCGCCGAGCAGGACCAAGGCGAATTCGGGATTGCCGCCCAGGGCCGCGGTGGCGCCGTTCATGATCGCGCCGATCTCGCCCGGCGTCATGCCGCGCGCGATCCTGGGCGCGGTGTGGCGATAGGCGGCGATGGTGATGTCGGCCGCCTTCTGCATCAGCGCGATCTCATGCGCGGATTTCACCATCCGGCAGCCGCGCACCACCGGCGCGCCGGGGCGGATCTCGACCCCCGGCAGGGCGCGCCGCAGCCCGTCGACGGCGAAGAAGCGCACCGTCTCCTCGATGCCGACCGGCGCCGTCACCCGGCGGTCGCGCAGGATCCCGGCCACGAGGCCAAGCGGGTTCTCATGCTCGTTCCAGACTCGGATCTCGGCGGGAATCTTGAGGCTCTCGCGGACCGAGGGCTCCTCGAAATGCGGGGTGACGATGGCGGCCTCGCCTTCGCGCGGCAGGATCGCGGCGGTGAGCCGCTCGCTGCGCCACCATTGCACGCCGGTGAAATAGGTCATCGAGGCGCCGGGCTCGATCAAAAGGGCGCCGATGCCGTGCTCGGCCATCAGCCGCCGCGCCTTGTCGATCCGGGCGAGATGTTCCTCGCCCGCGATCGGCACGACGTCGCCGGTCATCCGCGCCAGCGATCGCGCGGGCTCCTGCGCGAGCAGGCGGGCCGGGCCCAGCGCCGCGAGCCCGGCGGAGGCCGCGCTCATCATCAACAGATCGCGCCGGCTGGTCCGCATGGACGCAGGATTGACCGGCGCCGCGGCCCAGGTCAATCCTTGTCGCCTACGGCGCCGGCGGCGGTCAGAGGATGAAGTCGGTCGCCACCAGAGTCAGGACGCCGGTCAGCGCGATCTCGAAATCGGCCATGCCGTCGCCATTGGTGTCCGCCTGGACCCAGGTGTCGGTGCCGTCGTCGAAATAGCGGAGCTCGCCGGCAAGGCTCGAAAAGGCCGCGTTGCCGACGAAATTGAAGGCCTGGTTGCCGCCTGTCGTCGTGTCCGCGTCGACGAAGCCGAGATCGATGATGTCGGTGCCTTGCGCGAAATCGGTGATCCGGTCGGCGCTCGCGCCCAGCCCCGATTCATATTGGGTGGAGAGCCGGAACGTGTCGGCGCCGGACCCGCCGGTGCTGGTGTCCGCCCCGGTTCCGCCGACCAGGAGATCGTCGCCATTGCCGCCGAGCAGGGTGTCGGCGCCGGATTCGCCGCGCAGCTCGTCGGCGCCGTCGAGGCCGCTCAACGTGTCGGTCCCGCTGCCGCCGTAAATGTCGTTGTCGAGACTGTTGCCCGTGCCCGCGAAATTGCCGGTCACGCTGTTATAGTCGAGATTCTCGACATCGGCGCCGAGCGTATAGCTGGCAAGCGTGGTGTAGACGAGATCGGTGCCCTCGCCCGAGGCCTCGACGACGGTGTCGCCGCTATCGTCGACGAGATAGACGTCGTCGCCGTCATTGCCCTCCATTTGATCGGCGCCGGCGCCGCCGTCGAGCGTGTCGCCCTGGGCGCCGCCATAGAGGTTGTCGCTGCCGCCGCGGCCGATCAGATAATCATAGCCGTCGCCGCCATAGAGAATGTCGTCGGAACCGCCGCCCTCGATCTCGTTGTTGAGGTCGTTGCCGGTGCCGGTGAAATTGCCGCTGCCGGTGAAGCGGAGCTTCTCGACATTGGCGCCGAGCGCATAAGCGGCGAGGGTGGTGCGAACCTGATCCGTGCCTTCGCCCGCCGCCTCGCTTACTGAATCGCCGACATCGTCGACGAAATAGATGTCATTGCCGGTGCCGCCGCTCATCGTGTCGGCGCCGGTGCCGCCATCGAGCTGGTCGCTGCCGCCATTGCCGAAGAGGATGTCGTTGCCGCCGAGGCCGAAGATGAGATCCGCGGAGTTGGTGCCGTTGAGCGTGTCGTCGCCAGCCGTGCCAGTGATCGTGGGCATGCCAAACCCTCCCTTTGCTTGGCATAAGCTATCATCGTTACGGCTTCGTTTCTAGGCGGATTCAGTTTGGTCCGATACTTTTCTTCAATACCGAAGAATTACTGTAGTAATGACTCTAGTGTTATTCCGTGCCGCTCCAGCGCCAGCGCCAGCCCCCGCGCGTCTTGCGCGCGCGGACGAGGAGGAAAGCGGCGGTCGCGGTCACGACGATCGCGACGAAGCCGAAGAGCGTGCGCTCGGCCAGCAGCCACGGCGAGGGTCACTGCCGCGCAATAGACCAGGCACAGGACCCAGCCCTGCCACGTCAGCGGCGGCCGGCGCCAAAGCCGTATCTCTTGGGCGAGAACCGATCGTCGCCATCGTCCTGGTCATCATCCATCCTCCTTCTTCGGCCGCCCGCGCGGGCGCTGCTCCGGGCTGGCCACCTTGACGCCGCGCCGGCCCAAGGCCTCGCGCAGCAGCACCTCGATCTGGGCGTTGACGCTGCGGAAATCCGCCGCCGCGCAGCGTTCGAGCGCCCCCCACAAAGCGGGCTCGATGCGCAGCGGATAGGCCTTCTTGGGGGGCTGGACCACGTCCCCCTTCCTATTGGTAGAGGGTGCCGGTGTTGACGACGGGCTGGGTGCTGTGCTCCGAGCAGAGCACCACCATCAGGTTCGAGACCATCGCCGCCTTGCGCTCGTCATCGAGGTCGACGACGCCCTTTTCCGACAGCAATTGGATCGCGTTCTCGACCATCGACACGGCGCCGATCACGATCTTCTGCCGCGCCGCGATCACCGCCTCGGCCTGCTGGCGGCGTAGCATCGCCTGGGCGATCTCCTGCGCATAGGCAAGATGGGTGAGGCGGCATTCGTCGACGGTGATGCCGGCCCGGGAGACACGATCCTGCAGCTCGCGCTCGAGCTCCTCGCTGACCACCTCGGCGTCGCCGCGCAAGGTCACTTCCTTATGCTCGAGATCGTCATAGGGATATTTGGCGCCGATCGAGCGGACCGCGCTTTCGATCTGGATCTCGACGAACTCCATATAATTGGCGACGTCGAACAGGGCCTGGGCGGTGTCGGTCACCCGCCAGACCACGTTGGTCGCGATCTCGACCGGATTGCCGCGCAGGTCGTTCACCTTGATCTTGTCGGAGGTGATGTTGTGGATGCGGGTCGAAATCTTGGTGCGGGTCAGCCATGGCAGCACCCAGCGCAGGCCGTGGGTCCGGTCGGTGCCCTTATAGGCGCCGAACAAAAGGATCGCCGCCGCCTGGTTGGGCTGGAGCAGATAGAAGCCGGCGAGCACGAACAGGACGCCGATCGCGCCGACCGGGGTCAGCGCCGCGCCGAGCGCGATGTTATGATTGACGAGCAAGGCGACGCCGGCGGCCAAAGCGGCGAGGAAGGCCAGGAGGACGAGCAGCATGACATAGCCGCTGCTCGTGCGCGCCAAACGTTCGCTGGACAGGCTGAGCGCGCTGCTGGGGGCCAAATCCTTGTTGGTGTTCATCGTTCGGTTCCCTCCAATAATGATGATATCATATTTATATCGATGCCGAGTCGCAAGCAAAATCGTTGCGGGCCCGGAATCGCCGGCAGGCGCGGGGACAGTTACTTGTAACTGTCCCGCCTGCGACGGTGGAAAACGGGGACGGTTACGAGTAACTGTCCCCTCGGACGAAGGAGGGGGCCGATGCGTTTCCTGTCGCTGCTGCTTGGAGCCTTGCTGATGAGTGTCACTCCCGCCTCCGCTGCCGGCCAATCGGGCGAAGAAAGCGAGCGCCCCGCCTGGCGGCTGGTCATCCACGGCGGCGCCGGAGTGATCGAGCGCGCACGGATGTCGGCGGCGGAGGATGCGGCGATCCGCGCCGCGCTGAACCGCGCGCTCGACGCTGGCTCGGCGATCCTCGCCCGCGGCGGCAAGTCGCTCGACGCGGTCGAGGCGGCGGTGCGCGTGCTCGAGGACGACCCGCATTTCAACGCCGGCCGCGGCTCGGTTTTCACCTATCAGGGCACGATCGAGATGGACGCCTCGATCATGGACGGCTCGAACCGCAATGCCGGCGCCGTCACCGGCGTCACCGCGACGCGCAACCCGATCAGCCTCGCCCGCCGGGTGATGGAGCATAGCCCCCACGTCTTCCTCTCCCGCGAAGGCGCCGACGCATTCTCGCGCGAGCAGGGCCTGCCGCAGGAGCCGCCCGAATATTTCCAGACGCCCGAGCGCCGCCGCCAGCTCGAGGAATTGCGCGCGCGGCCGAGCGCCGAGCATTTCGACGTCCACCTGAAATATGGCACGGTCGGCGCGGTCGCCATGGACCAGGAGGGCCATGTCGCCGCCGCCACTTCGACCGGCGGCCTCACCGGCAAGCGCTGGGGCCGGATCGGCGATTCGCCGATCATCGGGGCGGGCACTTATGCCGACGACCGCGGCTGCGCTGTGTCGGCGACGGGCGCGGGCGAATATTTCATCCGGGTCGGCGTCGCCCACGAAATCTGCGCGCAGATCCGCGCCCGCTTCCTGGCCGCGGTCGACGAGGCGCAGCGCTCGGTCACCGACGCGCAGGGCAATCGGACCTATATCGTCCATGCCAGCGAGTTCGACCTGCCGGACGGAGTCGCGCAGGAGGTCGCCGACGCGGTCATCGCCGAGGTCGGCGGCCTCGGCGGCTCGGGCGGAGTGATCGTGGCGACGCCTTGGGGCGATGGCGTCTACAGCTTCAACACGCCCGGAATGTATCGCGGCCAAGCCTCCCCGCGCGGCCGCTCGGTGGCCATTTACGGCGACGAGACCGGCCGGTGATCCGCCGGCTCTGCCTGGCGCTGCTCCTCCTGCTTTGCGCCGCGCCGGCCTCGGCCTGGTGGGAATATGGTCATGGCACGGTCGGGCGGATCGCCTATCTGAACGTCAGCCCGGCCACCCGCGCCGAGATCGACCGGCTGCTCGCGCAGGGGCGGCTGCTCGACACGCCGACCTGCTCGGTGCGGACGATCGAGCTGGCCAGCTACTGGCCCGATTGCATCAAGACGCTGGGCGAGCGGTTCAGCTACACCTCGCCCTGGCATTACCAGAATGTCGACATCTGCCGGCCCTTCGACCAGGCCTCGGCCTGCCGCGACGGCAATTGCGTGTCGGCGCAGATCGAGCGCAACGTCCGGCTGCTCGCCGATCGCACCCTGCCGACGCGCGAGCGCGTGATGGCGCTCGCTTTCCTCATTCATTTCATGGGCGATCTTCACCAGCCGATGCATGCCGGCGATCATGGCGATCTCGGCGGCAACCGCGTGCAGGTTTCCTACGGAGCGATCGCCGGGCGGACCAACCTTCACATGGTCTGGGACGGCTATCTCTCCGACCGCGGCATCTCGCAGCCGCCCGGCGGCCCGGCCGGCATGCTTTCCGAGCTGAGCCCGGCCGACAAAGCGGCGATGCGCGAGGGCACTTTGGTCGATTGGGCACGCGAGACCTGGCAGGCCAGCCGGGACTATGCCTATGGCTCGATCATGTCCGATCCCTGCGGTCCGGCGCCCGCCGAGCGGCCGGTGATCACCGAGGAGATCACCCGGCGGCTGGTGCCGGTGATCCGGCGCCAGGTCGCCCGCGGCGGGCTCAGGCTGGCGCGGCTGCTCGACGAGGCGCTGGCGCCGGATTCGATCTGGCTGAGGCCGCGGGAGCGGAACTGACCGAGAATCCTCCCCGGCTACCGAATGGGGACACGTACTTTTTCGCGAAAAAGTACGTGTCCCCTGCTCTTACTCCGGCACCACCGTCACCGCGCGGCGGTTCTGGGCCCAGGCTTCCTCGTTGGACGCCGGGTTTTGCGGGCGCTCCTTGCCCCAGCTGATCGTCGTCATCCGGCCCGCGGCGATGCCGCGCGACTGGAGATAGTCGCGCGCGGCATTGGCGCGGCGATCGCCCAAAGCGAGGTTGTATTCGCGGGTGCCGCGCTCGTCGGCATGGCCTTCGATCGTCACGCGGACATCCGGATAGCGGGTCAGCCATTGCGCCTGGGCGTCGAGCGTCGCCCGGTCCTCGGCGTCGATCGCGAACGAATCGAGCTCGAAGAAGACCCGGTCGGCGGGCACGCTCTGCAGGAAATCGGAGCGCGAGCCGGGGCCGGTGCGGCCGCCGCCGCCCTCGTTGCCGAGGCCGTCATTGGGCAGGACCTCGGTGGTCTGGGGCGGATCGGGCGGGCGCTGTTCGGGGCGCCTGGTGGCGCAGCCGGCGGTCAGCGAGACGGCGGCGGCCACCGCCAGCAGGCTCGTCAGTCTGTTCGTCATGTTCTTCTCCATCCTAATCCGTCCCATCCTAATTGCGTAACGGCGACCAAGCCGGGTCCGATCCGCCGAGCGGCGTGCGCACCTGGCGGACCGCCCCGCTCGCCACGTCGACATACCAGAGCTGGCCGGAGCTGGCGCCGCGGGTGAACATCACCGCGCGGCCGTTGGGCGCCCAGCTCGGCCCTTCGGCATAGCCGCCGCTGGTCAGCGTGCGTGCGCCCGATCCGTCGGGCGTCATCACGCCGATCTGGAAGGCGCCCGTTCTCGTATAGGCGATGAGGTCGCCGCGCGGGCTCCACACCGGCGTCGCATAGCCGCCGCCGCCGAAGCTGATCCGGCGCTGGCTGGAGCCGTCCGCATTCATCACGTAGAGCTGCTGGCTGCCGCTGCGGTCGCTTTCGAAGACGATCCGGCGCCCGTCGGGCGAGAAGGAGCCGCCGGTGTCGATGCCGGGCGCGTTGGTCAGCCGGGTCGGCGTGCCGCCGGAAACGGGGATCGTGTAGATGTCGGTATTGCCGTTGATCGCCATCGAGAAGATGATTCGGCTGCTGTCCGGCGCGTAGCGCGGCGCGAAGGTCATATAGGCGCCGGGCACGAGCGGCCTGACCCGCTGGGTCTCGATCTCGTAGACCATCACGCGCGGCTGATCGCGGCCCTGATAGGTCATGAAGGTGATCGTGCGCTGGTCGGGCGCGAAGCGCGGCGTCAGCACCGTATATTGGCCGTTGGTCAGGAAGCGGTGGTTGGCGCCGTCATAATCCATGATCGCCAGCCGCTTGATCCGCCGCCGCGCCGGCCCGGTTTCCGAGACGTAGACGATGCGCGTGTCGAAATAGGCGCCCTCGCCGGTCAGCCGCGAATAGATCGAATCGGCGCAGCGATGGGCGGCGCGGCGCCAGTCGCGCGGCTGGACGACATAGCCCTGGCGGGCGAGCTGGCTCTGGGCGCTGACGTCGAAGAGATAGCAGCCGACGGTCAAGGTGCCGTTGGCATTGGCCTGGACGAAGCCCTGGACTAGATTCGGCGCCCCGGTGGCGGAGAAAGCGCCATAATCAGGCGCTTCGACCTGCGGGAAGGAGACGGCGGGCAGGCCGCTCGGCCCGATCGGCGTGAACAGGCCCGAATTGCCGAGATCGGTGGCGACGATCTGGGCAACCTGCTGGCCGAGCGCCTGGGTGTTGCCCGCCGGCGTGTCGGCGGCGGCGGGGGTCGGCATGTACGGGATGGCGATGGGCTGCACCGTCACCACGCCTTCGCCGACGCGGATCGGTTCGTCCTCGTCCGGTTGCGGCTGGGTCTCCTGAGCGACGACCGGCGTGGCGGCGAGCGCTGCGGCGGCGAGGAGCATGTGGCGAAATTGGAGCGCTTTCATCAGTTTGTCCTAGGAAATTGATAGGTGAATTGTCGCCAGCTGGCGGGCGCGTCCTCCCAGCCCGGATATTGGAGAACCGCCTGTCTGACCCTGTTCTGGCACTGCGTGAGGACATTGCGCGCGAGGTCGCGCATGCGGGTTTCATAACGTTCGAGACTGGGGTCGCCGTTCGTCACCCGGAGAAGCTGCGCGCTGGCCACCGTGCCGTCGCGATTGAGGGTGACCCGATAGTCCACGCGAATTGCAGCCGCCTCTTCGGCCGGCAGCGGCTGGCGCCGGCAAAATTCAAGCGCCGCCCCGATCGCGCCACGGAGGCTCCGTAACTGCCCCGGCCCGTAATTGGCGGCAGGCGCGCCGGGCGCGCGTCGCGGATCGTCGCCGAAGCTGTTGGGGTTGAGATTGAGGCCGGGCGCGCGGCTGACCTCGCCGGAGCCGCGAGCGTCCGGGGGCCCGCCGGGGCGCCGGGGCGGTGCCGGACTTGCGGAAGGCGCGGCGGCGGGCGCCGGACCGACCTCCGGCGACGGCGCGGCGAGCTCGACCGGGCCGGTCTCGGACGCCGCCGGCGGGGCGGCAGAAGGCGTTGGATTGGGCGAGGTCGAGGTGGGTCCAACCTCATCGACATAGGAGACTTCCATCGCCGGCGGCATTGCCGCCTCGCGGGTCGCGTTGATCGCGAGGAAGGCCATAACGACGAACAGGGCGGCGTGGCCCGCCACCGAGGCGCCGATGCCGATCGCCGCGGTCCGCTCCATCAGCGGTCTCCCGAGCCCGTGCTGACCAGGGCGACGCGGCGCAGGCCGGCGCGGTTGATCTCGCCCATCACCGTCATGACCCGGCCGTAATCGAGACTGCGGTCGGCGCGCAGGAAGACGCGCGGGCCGCCCTGTTCCCGCGATGCCGCCGCGCGCTGGCGGAGCAGGGCGCCCAAAGCGCCGGGCGCGACCGGCCGGTCGTCGAGGAAGATCCGGCCCTGCGCGTCGATCGACAAAGCGAGCGGCGCGCCGCTCTGCTCGAGCGCCGCCGCCTTGCTTTCGGGCACGTCGACCTGGACGCCGCTGGCGAGCAGAGGCGCGGTCACCATGAAGATGATCAGGAGGACGAGCATCACGTCGACCATCGGCGTGACGTTGATCTCCGCCATCGGCGTCCTGCGCCCGCGCCGGCCCGCGCCGAGGATGGGGCCCATGGCCATCTAGAAATCCTCCCCGGAACGGGGAGGGGGACCGCCGGCGAAGCCGGGGGTGGAGGGGTCGCGAGCGCAGCGAGCATGGCGAGGCCCCGACCCCTCCACCAGCCTGCGGCTGGCCCCCCTCCCCGTTCCGGGGAGGATTTCCAGCGGGCCTCTCATCCCTCGCTCTCCAATTCCCGGCTCAATGTCCCGTGGAAGCCGTCGGCGAAGCGCTGCAGGCGGGCTTCGAGGCGGTTGATGCCATAGCTGAAGCGGTTGTAGGCGATCACCGCGGGGATCGCCGCGAACAGGCCGATCGCGGTCGCGAACAGGGCCTCGGCGATGCCCGGCGCGACGACGTCGAGGCTGGTGCTCTTCTCCTGCGCGATCCGCGAGAAGCTGACCATGATGCCGAGCACGGTTCCGAACAGGCCGACGAAGGGCGCGACCGAGCCGACCGTGGCGAGGATGTTGAGGTTCGAGGCGAGCCGGTCGGTCTCCGCGGCGACCGCGCTCTGCATCGCCACCGCGAGGCGGGCTCGGGTGCCGTCCTTGTCGAGCGCCTTGCCGGCGGTCGAGCGGCGCCATTCGGCGATGCCGGCGGCAAGCACCTTGGCGGCGGGCAGGTCGCTGCGGCCGCGACTTTCGTAAAAGGTGTCGATATCCTCGGATTTCCAGAAGTCGCGCTCGAACCTTTCATTCTCGCGCGTGATCCGGCGCATGCGCAACCAGTGGCCGACGATGATCGCCCAGGTCCAGACGCTGGCGACGAAGAGGAGGGCCATCACCACCTGGACCGCCACGGTGGCGCCCAGGAACAGGTGAACCAGCCACATCAGGCTGTTCTGGTCGGATGCGATGGTCTGCACTCAGTCCCTTTCCCTCAATAGACGCTCGAACGTCTCGACCCAGGCGCGCGGCTGGCGCTTCGGCCGCCCCTCGCACAGGAAGGCGGCAATGATCTCGGCTTCGGCCAGAAGTTGCGGCCCGCGCATGACTCGCTGCTGAATGGTGCAGCTCGCCGCGCGCACCGCGGTCACTTCGCTCAGCACCAGCAGGTCGTCGTCGAGCTTGCCCGGCGCGCGGTAGCGGATGCGCGCCTCGGCGACGACGTAGACCCCCTCGCCGCTTTCGATCGCCATGCGCTGGTCGATGCCCGCCGCGCGCAGCATGTCGGACCGCGCCCGCTCGATGAACTTGAGGTAATTGGCATGGTAGACGATGCCGGCAACGTCGGTGTCCTCGAAATAGACGCGAAGCGCGAAATGATGGGTGCGGCCCACGAACGCGCCCTGATAAGGATGGTCAACGTCGCTCACCGGGGCGCTCTACCGGCGCGGACGCCCGCCGGGAACCCCGTGCAGGCACCGAAGGACGAGCCGGTCCTGTTTTGCGGTTGACAGCCTTGTAACTCATAGGTTACATGTCACCTACAGGTTACAAGGAAATCATAATGACATCTCCCTCCGACATCGAAACCGCGGACCGGCTGTCCCGGCGGCGGGCGCGCATCCTGCCCTTTCTCGCAATCATCTTCCTGACCCAGCAAGCCGCCTATTTCGCCGAGCCCGATACCGGCATGCGCGCGGTCGACCATGTCAAGGTTGGCGCCTGGCTGCTTCTCTCGACGGTCCTGGTGCTCTGCCTGGCGACCAACGGCTTCTGGTTCAAGCCGAAGCGGGTGCGGGCGCTGATGGACGACGAGGTCACCCGCGCCAATCGCGCCGAGGCCTTCCGGATCGGCTTCCTGGCCACCATGGCGAGCGCGGTGGTGCTCTATTTCGTCAGCCAGTTCGAGCCGATGAGCGGCCGCCTTGCGATCCACGCATTGACCACGATCGGTATCGCCGCCGCTTTGCTGCGCTTCGGCTTTCTCGAACGGCGCGCGCACCGGGATGACTGAACGGCTCGGCAATGTCCTGCTCGCCCTGCGCACCGAACGCGGCCTCACCCAGGCCGCGCTCGCGGAAATGGTGGGCGTCAGCCGCAAGACGATCAACACGGTGGAAAATGGCGTGTTCGTGCCTTCGACCCTGCTCGCGCTCAAGCTGGCCCGCGCGCTGGGCCGGCCGGTCGAGGACATCTTCTCGCTCGACGATTAGAGGGAAAGGCTGGACGGATGCCGAACCTTGCGCCACCTTTCCGCGCCATGATCAGGCCCCTGCTCCTTGGCTCGCTGCTGAGCCTCTCCGCCGCCGCTCTTGCGCAAAGCGAGCCGAATATGCCCAACCAGACCAGCGCCGAAGCGCGCACCCGCGCCGCTCTGGACCGCGTCCGGGAGCTCAATCCGCGCCTCAACGCGGTAATCGCGGTGGATCCGACAGCGTTCGATCAGGCGCGCGCGCTCGACCGCAACCGGCGCGCGCGCGGGCCGCTCTTCGGCATGCCGATCCTGATCAAGGACAATATCGAGACCCTGGGGCCGCTGCCGACGACGGCGGGGAGCCTCGCTTTGGCCAACAATGTCACAGGTCGCGACGCGCCCCTGGTAGCGCGGCTGCGCGCCGCGGGCGCGGTGATCCTCGGCAAGACCAACCTTTCCGAATGGGCCAATATCCGCTCGTCCGATTCGATCTCGGGCTGGAGCGCGGTCGGCGGCCAGGTCCGCAACCCCTATGCGCTGAACCGCAATCCCTGCGGGTCGAGCTCGGGCAGCGCGGTGGCGGTGGCATCGGGCATGGTGCCGGCGGCGATCGGCACCGAGACCGACGGCTCGGTCACCTGCCCGGCCGCGATCAACGGCATAATCGGCTTCAAGCCCAGCGTCGGCCTGGTCAGCCGCACCCATGTCGTGCCGATCAGCCACAGCCAGGACACGCCCGGGCCGATGACGCTGACCGTGCGCGACGCCGCTTTGATCATGAACGCCATCGTCGGCGCCGATCCCGCCGACCCGGCCACCGCCGAAGCCAATGAGCGGCGCGAGGATTATGTCGCGGCCTTGCGAGCGGACGCGCTGCGCGGGGTCCGGCTCGGCGTGATGCGCTTCTCGGCGGGCTTCGGCACCGACGCGCCGTTCGAGGCGGCGCTGGACACGTTGCGCGCCCAGGGCGCCATCCTCGTCGAGATCACGGAATTTTCAGGGCGGCAGGAGATCGGCCGCAACGAGATCGTCGTGCTGCGCGCCGAATTGAAGCATGACCTCAACCTCTATCTGGCCACCCTGCCGGAAACCGTGCGCACGCGCACGCTCGAGCAGCTCATCGCCTTCAACAACGAGCATCGCGCCGAGGAAATGCCGCTCTTCGGCCAGGATGTGTTCGAGACGGCGCAGGCGACGCCGGGTCTCGACGCTGCCTGGCGGACGGCGCGCGAGACCTCGCTGCGCCTCGCCGGCCCGGAGGGGATCGACCGGATGCTGCGCGAGCACAATGTCGTCGCCCTCATCGCCCCGACCCGGCCGGCGGCCTGGCTGATCGATAGTGTCCATGGCGACACCAGCCCCGGCGGCGGCCCGGCCGGCAGCCTCGCCGCGGTGGCCGGCTACCCCCATCTGACCGTGCCGATGGGGCAGGTGCGCGGCCTGCCCGTCGGCCTTTCCTTCATCGGCGCCAAATGGTCCGACGCGCGCATCCTCGCTCTGGGCTATGCCTATGAGCAGGCGTCGCACGCCCGCGTCCCGCCACGCTTCCTGCCGTCGATCGAGGAAAGCGAGGAGGTGGCGCCGCACCTCAGGCCGGCGGCACGCCCCTGACCCACACGTCATTGCGAGGAGCGGAGCGACGAAGCAATCCAGCCGGCCTCTGAGTCAGCACTAGATTGCTTCGCTACGCTCGCAATGACGGCTTGAGCTTCTTCGGCCGTTTCTTCGCATTGCCCCTGAGGCCCGCCGCCTGGGCCAGGCTCGCCCAATGCTGCATTGCTTCGGCATCGTCATAGACGTCGCTCGGCGCGCGGCGATAGTTCATCGTCTCGATCTTGCCGTCCTTGTCGGTGAAGGTGAAGCGCTCGCATCCGGCCGCGTCCCAGACCGCCGCGCTCTCGGCATCCGCCTTGAACCATACCTCCTCCTCGTCGAGCACCGCGAAGACGATGCCGTCGAGATAGAGGACGGCGGCGCCCATCATCCTGCGCATCGTCACCGGGCCGAGCGGCTCCAGCGCTTCCTGGATCCAGGCGTAGAGGCCCTCGTCGATGCTCATGCGGTGAGCTTGAGGCCGGCGATGGCGAGGACGATGGCGAGGATCAGCAGCATCCTGAGCGTCGTCGCCGGCTCGCCGAACCAGAGCATGCCGACGATCACCGTGCCGATCGCGCCGATCGCGCCCCATACCGCATAGGCCGTCCCCATCGGGATGGTCCGCGCCGCATGTTCGAGCAGGCCCATCGAGATCGCCACCGACCCCAGGAAGGCGAGCGTCCAGGGCAGGTTGCGGAAGCCCTCGACGAAGCGCAGCGAGGTGGTGAAACCGATCTCGAACAATCCGCCGAGAATGAGGAGCGTCCAGGCCATGGCGAAAGAATTAGCGCGCCCGCCCGCCCCGCGCTAGCGTCGGCCCATGGCCAGCACCATCGGCAACAGGGTCGCGCCCGCCAAGTTCGTCGCCTTCATGGCTTTGCTTGTCCTGGCGGCGCCGGCCGCGGCCTTTGCTTTCGAGCGGCTCTCCCAGGATTCATGGCGCGACGCGGCGGCGAAGGGCTTCATGGTGGGTTTCGATATCGCCGCTTTGATCTTCCTGGCCGCTTGCCTGCCGCTCCTGAAGGTGACGAATCCGGCGGTCATCCGGGAGCATGGCGCCAGCAACGACGCCAACCGGACGATGCTGCTGGTGATCACTGCGGCCGTCAGCGTTGCGATCCTCGCCGCGGTGGCCGTCGAGACCCTGGTCGAAGGCGGGCTCGGCCTGCGGACGAAAGCGCTGATCGTGGCCACCCTGCTGATCGCCTGGCTGTTCGCAAATAGCGTCTACGCGCTCCATTATGCACATCTTTGCATGGCGCGAAATGGCGGCATCCTCTTTCCCGGCGGGGAACCGCCCGTTTATGCCGACTTCGCCTATTTCTCGTTCACGCTCGGCATGACCTTCCAGACCTCGGACATCAACATCACCGACAAGGCGATCCGGAACGTGGTCACCTTCCACTGCCTCGCGGCCTTCGTCTTCAACCTCGGCATCCTCGCCTTCACCATCAACGTGCTGGGCGGCTAGCGGAAAAGGGGACAGTCACAGTGACTGTCCCCTTTCTAGATCGCGGCCTCCACGTCGGCGACGGGCGCGGGGCGGCGGCGGGCGGCGATGAAGCAGGCGATCACGATCATCGCCGCGCCGATCAGGGTCGGCGGGCGCACCGGCTCGAGGAAGAAGATCATGCCGAACAGGACCGCCCAGATGAAGGCGGTATATTCGACCGGGGCGAGATGCTGCGCCTCGGCCCGCGCATAGGCCCAGGAGAGCAGCATCAGAGCGCCGAAGCCGAACAAGGCGGCCGCGAAAATGCCCGGCAGATGCTCGGGCCGCGGCAGCTCCGCGAGGAAGGGCGCGGCGGCGAGATAGCAGAGCCCGACGATGAGCCCGGTGAAGAAGGTGACCTCGACCGGCTTGGCGACGAGAGCCTGCTGGCGCATCAGGATGATGTTCCAGGCGTAGAGGATCGCCGAGGCGAGGATGGCGAGCGCGCCGGGCAGCGCGTCGGGTCCCATCTCGGCGCGGACCTGCCCGGCGAGGATGACGAGAACGCCGGCGAAGCCGAGCACGGAGGCGAGGACCGCGCGCCGCTCGATCCGCTCCTTCAAGAGGAGCGCGGCGAGATAGAGCGCGATCAAGGGCGCGACGAAGGACAAAGCGACGCCCTGCGCGAGCGGCACCCGGGCGAGCCCCCAGAAGAAGAGCAGGCCCATGCCCGACGACATCACGCCACGGATGACATGGATGCGCATCGCCGCCCGCGACGGCCGCGGCGCCCGCGCGACCAGGAAGACGAGGCCGCCAATGAAGACGCCGGCCCACATCCGCCAGAGCATCGCATTATAGGCGCCGAGCGACGTGGCGAGCTGCTTCATCACCGCGTCGAGGCCCGAAAAGGAGGCGATGCCGAGCGCCGCGACGATGAAGGGGATGGCGGGGGAGGACGGGCGATCGGTCATGCCGGACCGTCATTGCGGGGAGCGGCGCGGCGACGCAAGCGGCCGAGACGATTTCACGCTTGCCCTCGCCCCCGCGCGCGGAACAGGATGAATGGGTCAGGAGGTGCCCGATGATCAAGATGCTCGCCAGCCTCGCCTTGCTGCTCGCCGCGACCGGCGCCGCCACGCAGACGCCGCCGCCGGCCCCGGGCGAACGAACCGTCGTCAACGACCGCGCCGCGCTTCAGCGGCTGCGCCGCAACAGCGGCATCACCCTGCAATGGATCGGCTTCGAGACGCCCGCGCGCGGCCATGTCGTCGCGACGATGCGGGGCGGCCTACTTCACATGAGCGGATCGCAGAGCGCGCGCCGCGGCCCCGGCCGGCTGACGCTCGACGGCGACGTGCTGCGCGTCGATCCGAGCAGCTTCACCTTCCGGGGCCGCATCGTTATCGACGGCGCCCCGGACCCGGGCCGCAATTGCGTGCGCGACGGCACCTACGAGTTCCGCGTGACGCAGCGCCGCCGCCACTGGCGGCTGCAGGATTTCGAGGCCTGCGACGGGCTGGCCGATTATGTGGACATCTATTTCTGAGGCAATCGGTGCGCGCCAATTCAACGTCATTCCAGCGAAAGCTGGAATCTCACTTCTTCACTTCCGGCAGGAAAAGAGATTCCAGCTTTCGCTGGAATGACGCGATTACCCTCATGCCTCGGGCGCGTCACAGGCGACAGACGATGAGCAGGGCGCCAAGGATCGCGATCGCATCCTCGATCAAGGCGGCGGGCAGATCGCGTCCGAAGGCCCTGGTGAGCGCGGCCCGGAATGCGGCGCCGGCATAGGTGCCGATCACGGCGCCGACGATGCCGGCGACCAGGCCCGGCACCAGCATGTCGCGGGACGCGCCGATCGCGGCGCCGCAAAGCGCGCCCATCGCCAGCCGGGCGCCGAACTGCACCGGCACCTTGCGGCTCGGCGTCGAGGGCAATTGGTCGCCGACCAGCTCCAGCAAAGCGAGCAAGGCGAAGGCGCCGGCCGCCCAGACCGAGCCCATGAAGGCGAGCGGCGTTCCGGCGAGCGAGAACCAGCCGAGATAGGCGGCCCAGCAGATGGCGGCGGGCGCGGTCAGCGCGCGAAGGCCGGCAATCGCGCCGATCGCCAGGGCCAGCAGATAAGGCAGATAGTCCATGGCGTCCGACTCCCCCGATGCGCTGCGACGGGCCGGACTATGGAATGAGCCGCCCCGATAGGGAAGATGTGCCTGCAACACGCTGCTTCGGCAGGGCTTTTTCGGAAGGCTCCGGATCGCTTGTGATTTGCCTCCGAAAATGCTTCATTCCGGACGCATCCAGACAGGGGAGACTATTCGATGACAGACGGACCCGTGATTCCGCCGCCGGCCGGCCAAAAGAACATCGTCGCGCGCGTCCGCGATATCCTGATGAAGCCCAACGAGGAATGGGGGGTCATCGATGCCGAGCCGTCGACGATCGCGAGCATCTTCACCACCTATGTGCTGATCCTCGCCGCGATCGGGCCCATCGCCATCGTCATCGGCCAGCAGCTGATCGGCATCAATTATGGCGGGATCACCTGGAAACCCAGCATCACCTATTCGATTGGCACCGCGGTGATCACCTACGTGCTGTCGCTGGTCGTGGTCTATGTCGCGGCGCTCATCATCGACGCGCTCGCGCCGAATTTCAACGGCACCAAGGACCCCGTCAAGGCGTTCAAGGTGTCGGCCTATACGGCGACCGCGGGGTGGGTGGCCGCGATCTTCAACATCATTCCGATGCTCGGCATTCTGGCCCTGCTCGGCTCGCTCTACGGTCTCTATCTTCTGTTCCTCGGCCTGCCCCGCCTGATGCGGGTCCCCGCGGACAAGGCCGTCGCCTACACGCTCGTCGTCATTCTCATCCAGATCGTCCTCTACGTCGTCGTGGCGCTGGTCGTAGGCGTTCTGGTGGTGAACATCCTCATGGCCGGCGCGACCGTGCCGGGCATGTCGACGTACCGCTACTGAGCGAATAGATCGGCCTGGACGGCGTCCGAGAGGGCGCCGTCCAGGACCGCCGCCTTCGCCCAGGCGACGTCCGGGGCCAGATAACGATCCTTCGCGTGGAAGGGGACATGGGCGCGGATCGCGTCGCGCGCCGCCTTGAGCGCCGCCGAACTTTCCAGCGGCGCGTGGAAATCGACGCCCTGCGCCCCCGCCAATAATTCGATGCCGACCGCGCCCGCCGCATTGTGGGCGATCCGCCGCGCCTTCAAGGCGCCGTGAGTCGCCATCGAGACATGGTCCTCCTGGCCGGCCGAGGTCGGGATCGAATCGACGCTGGCCGGATAAGCGAGCGACTTGTTCTCCGACACCAAAGCGGCCGCCGTCACCTGCAGGATCATGAAGCCCGAATTGACGCCGCTGTCGGCGATCAGGAAGGCGGGCAGGCCGCTCATCTTGGGATCGACCAGGACGGCGAGCCGGCGCTCGGAGAGCGAGCCGATCTCGCACAAGGCCATCGCCAATATGTCGGCGGCGAAGGCGACCGGCTGGCCGTGGAAATTGCCGCCCGATATGGCCTCGTCGCCGAACAGCAAAGGATTGTCGCTGACCGCATTGGCCTCGATCTCGAGCGTCCGGGCGGCGCCCCGCATGAGGTCGAGCGCGGCGCCCATCACCTGGGGCTGGCAGCGGAAGCTGTAGGGGTCCTGAACCCGGTCGCACTGCGCGTGCGAGGCGCCGATCGGGCTGCCTTCGAGCAGCCGGCGAAGCACGGCGGCGACGGCGATCTGGCCGGGCTGGCCTCGCGCCTCGCTCAGCCGCGCGTCGAACGGCGCGACGCTGCCCTTGAGCGCGTCGGTCGAGAGCGCGCCGGCGACCAAAGCCGATCCGAACACGCGCTCGGCGGTGAACAAGGTGTCGAGCGCGATCGCGGTCGAGATCTGGGTGCCGTTGATCAGCGCCAGCCCCTCCTTGGGGCCGAGCGCGAGCGGCGCGAGCCCGAGATATTTGAGTGCCTCGCTCGCGTGCAGCCGCTCGCCGCCCAGCACGATCTCGCCTTCGCCGAGGAGGGCCGCGCTCATATGGGCGAGCGGCGCGAGGTCGCCCGAGGCGCCGACCGAGCCCTGGCCCGGGATCACCGGCAATGCGTCGGCCGCGACCAGAGCGAGCAGCCGCTCGACCACCTCGCGCCTGACGCCGCTATGGCCGCGCCCCAGCCCGATCGCCTTCAGCACCATCGCCAGGCGGACGATCGCCGGGTCGAGCGCGTCGCCGATGCCGCAGCTGTGCGAGAGGATGAGGTTGGTCTGCAGCTCGGCGAGCCGGTCCTCGGGGATTCTTGTCTGGGCGAGGATGCCGAAGCCGGTATTGACGCCGTAGACGGTGCGCTTGCTGGCGAGGATCCGGCCGATGCTCGCCGCCGACGCATCGATCGCAGCCCAGGCGTCGGCGTGGAGCCGTACGGGGGCGCCGGCCCAGATGACGCGTAATTCGGTGAGGGTGACCGAGCCGGGGGTGAGGGTGATCGCGGTCATTGCAGCACACCGTTCGCCCTGAGCCTGTCGAAGGGCTTTCCTTCTTTCCGGCTCGGACAAAAAAGGGAGGGCTTCGACAAGCTCAGCCCGAACGGGTGGTGGTGGCAGTGGTTTTCCATCACCGCCCCACGATCGGCAGATCGAGCCCCTGCTCGCGCGCGCAGGCGATCGCTTCCTCATAGCCCGCGTCGGCATGGCGCATCACCCCGGTGCCGGGGTCGTTCCACAGCACGCGCTCCAGGCGCCGCGCCGCGGCCTCGGTGCCGTCGGCGACGATCACCATTCCGGCATGCTGCGAATAGCCAATGCCGACGCCGCCGCCATGGTGGAGCGAGACCCAGGTCGCGCCCGAGGCGGTGTTGAGGAGGGCGTTGAGCAGGGGCCAGTCCGACACCGCGTCGGAGCCGTCCATCATCGCCTCGGTCTCGCGATTGGGGCTGGCGACCGAGCCCGAATCGAGATGGTCGCGGCCGATCACCACCGGCGCTTGAAGCTCGCCGCGCGCCACCATCTCGTTGAACGCCAAACCGAGCCGGTGGCGCTGGCCGAGGCCGACCCAGCAGATCCGCGCCGGCAGGCCCTGGAAGGCGATCCGCTCGCGCGCCATGTCGAGCCAGCGGTGGAGATGCGGATCGTCGGGGATCAATTCCTTCACCCTGGCGTCGGTCTTGTAGATGTCCTCAGGATCGCCCGAAAGCGCCGCCCAGCGGAACGGGCCGATCCCGCGGCAGAAGAGCGGCCGCACATAAGCCGGCACGAAGCCCGGGAAATCGAAAGCGTGGGTGACGCCCTCGTCCTTGGCGACCTGGCGGATGTTGTTGCCATAATCGAAGGTCGGCACGCCCATCTCGCGATAAGCGAGCATCGCCTCGACATGGACCGCCATCGACGCGCGCGCCGCTTTCTCGACCGTCTTCGGGTCGCGCTCGCGGCCTTCGATCCAGCGCTCGACGGTCCAGCCGATCGGCAGATAGCCGTTGACCGGATCGTGGGCCGAAGTCTGGTCGGTGACCGCGTCGGGCCTGATCCCGCGCCTGACCATCTCGGGCAATATCTCCGCGGCATTGCCGAGCAGGCCGACCGAGATCGGCACGGGCGAGGCGCGCAGCATGTCGAGCGCCTCGTCGATCGAGGTCGCGCGATGATCGAGATAGCGGGTCTCGAGCCGCTTCTCGATCCGGCTTTCCTGGCATTCGATGGCGATGCAATGGGCGCCGGCCATCACCGCGGCGAGCGGCTGCGCGCCGCCCATGCCGCCGAGGCCTGCGGTGAGAATCCAGCGCCCGCGAAGGTCGCCGTCATAATGCTGGCGGCCCATTTCGGCGAAGGTTTCGTAGGTGCCCTGAACGATGCCCTGGGTGCCGATATAGATCCACGATCCGGCCGTCATCTGGCCGTACATCATCAGGCCCTTGCGATCGAGCGCGTTGAAATGGTCCCAGGTCGCCCATTTCGGCACCAGGTTCGAATTGGCGATGAGGACGCGGGGCGCGTCCTTGTGGGTGCGGAACACGCCGACCGGCTTGCCCGACTGGACCAGCAAAGTCTCGTCCTCCTCGAGCCGCCGCAGCGTCTCGACGATCGTATCGTAGCTCTCCCAGTCGCGCGCGGCTCGGCCGATGCCGCCATAGACGACCAGCTCCTCCGGCGCCTCGGCGACGTCGGGGTCGAGATTGTTCATCAACATCCGCATCGCCGCTTCGGTCGCCCAGCTTTTGCAGGTCAGCTCGGTGCCGGTCGGGGCGGCGATATGACGGCTATTGTCGCGTCTTGAATGCATCCGGCGTCTCTAAGGCCTGATGGGGATGAAGTGAACATCCCGCTGGAATGACGATTAGGCGTCCTCCCCCGCCACGATCCTGCGCTCGGGCCCGATCATTCCGATCCAGTAGCAAAGTTCGGCCGGCCGCCCGATCCGCCAGATGCAGAGGTCGGCGGCCTTTCCGGCGCTGATCGTGCCGCATTCATTCGCCAAGCCAAGCGCCCGCGCCCCCTCGCGGGTCATGCCGGCGAGCGCCTCCTCCGGGGTCAGGCCGAACAAGGTGCAGGCCATCGACATCATCAGGGTCGGCGACAGCACCGGCGAGGTGCCGGGATTGCAGTCGGTCGCCACCGCCATCGGCACCTGGTGACGGCGCAGCAGGTCGACGGGCGGCTTCTTCGTCTCCCTCAGCGCGTAGAAGGCGCCGGGCAGCAGCACCGCCACCATCCCGGCGCGCGCCATCGCCGCGACGCTTTCCTCGTCGGCATGTTCGAGATGGTCGGCCGAGAGCGCCTCATAATCCGCCGCCAGCGCCGCGCCGCGCAGATTGCTGAGCTGCTCGGCATGGAGCTTGACCCTGAGGCCATGGGCGGCGGCGGCCTCGAACAGCATCGCCACCTCGTCGGGGGTGAAGCCGATGCCTTCGCAAAAGGCGTCGACCGCGCTCGCCAAGGCCCGGCCGGCCGCGGCCGGCAGCAGCGAATCGATCGCGAGCCGGACGAAGTCCTCGCGGCGGTCGCGGAATTCCGGCGGCAGAGCGTGGAGCGCCAGCAGGGTCGTCTCGACCCGCACCGTCTCGCTCTCGCCGAGCATCTTCGCGGCCTTGAGCATCTTCAGCTCGGTCTCGATGTCGAGGCCGTAGCCGGACTTGATCTCGACCGTGGTGACGCCGCCCTGCATCAGCGCCCGCAGGCGCGGCCGCGAGGCCTCGACCAGCTCTTCCAGCGTCGCCACCCGCGTCGCCTTCACCGTCGATGCGATGCCGCCGCCGGCGCGGGCGATCTCCTCATAGGTCGCGCCTTCGAGGCGCTGCTCGAACTCGGCGGCGCGGTCGCCGCCGAAGACGAGGTGGGTGTGGCAATCGACCAGGCCCGGCGTGATCCAGGCGCCGTGCAGCGGCTCGACCTTCTTCGCCTGATAGCCGGCCAGCTCGGTCCGCCGCCCGACCCGGACGATGCGCCCGTCCTGGATGCCGATGGCGCCATTCTCGATCGCGCCGAACGGCGCCGTGACCTCGCCGTCCATGGTGGCGATGTTGCAGTCGACGAGGAGCCGGTCCCACATGGCTCGCCTTTTAGGGGCATCGCGCATAGGAGCAAATGATGAGCTGGAAATCCGTCGCCGACCTCCTCACCGACGATGCGAGCGCTCCCGTCGCCCTGCTCGGCGCGCCGATGGCGGCGGGCTCGGTGACGCCGGGGCGCTGCGACCTCGCGCCGGAGATCGTGCGCCGCGCGCTGAAGCGGCTCAGCACCTATGACCTCGTCGAGGCGATCGAGCTCGACCTTCTTGTGCACGACGCCGGCGACGTCGGCGTCCAGGGCCTCATGCCCGCCGCCGGTTTCGACCCGATCCGGGCGGCGGTGGAAGCCTGCGTCGCCGGCCACGAGCTTACCATCCTGCTCGGCGGCAACAATGCGGTGACCCGGCCCGCCGCGCACGGGCTCGGCCTGCCGCTCGCCGAGATCGGCCTGATCACCTTCGATGCCCATTTCGACATGCGCGACACGGATGCCGGGCCGATGAACGGCAATCCGGTCCGCTGCCTGCTCGAGGACGGGCTGCCCGGCGCCAATATCTGCCAGATCGGCCTCGCCCCCTTCGCCAATACCGGGGCGATGCACGACGACGCCTTGGCCGCGGGAATCGGGATCTGGGACATCGCCCTGGTCCTCGAAGAGGGGATCGAGGCGGCGATCGACGAGGCGCTCGAGCAGCTCAGCCATGTCGAGGCGATCATCGTCGATTTCGACATCGACGTGATCGACCGGTCGCAATGCCCCGGCGCCCCCGGCGCCCGCCCCGGTGGCCTGCCGGTCACCGATTTCTTCCGCGCCGCCCGCCGGCTCGGCGAGGAAACCCGCGTCCGCCTCGTCGACCTCACCGAATTCGATCCGAGCCTCGACATCTCCGACATCACCGCGCTGACCGCGGCAAGGTGGGTGTGCGAAATCCTCGCCGGGCTTAAGATGCGCGGATGAACGAGACCGATCCCCAGCTCGCCGCCGCCTTCAAGGAGGCGATGCGCCGCGTCGCCGCGACGGTGAACGTGATCTCGATCTGCGTCGAGGGCAAGCCGATGGGGATCACCGCCACCGCGGTCTCGGTCGTGTCGATGGATCCGCCGAGCCTGCTCGTCTGCGTCAACCAGGCGGCCTCGGTCCATCCCTGGATCGAGGACGTGCTCCATTTCAACGTCAACGTGCTTCATCGCGACCAGGCCGAGGTCGCCACCATCTTCGCCGACCGCAAGCTGGAGGCGCAGCGCTTCATCCGCGGCTGGGAGAATGACTGCGTGACCCCGCCGCGGCTGCGCGGCGCCCAGGCGACGATCCGCTGCCGGCGCATCGACCATCACCGCTTCGGCACCCATTCGATCTTCATCGGCCTGGTCGAGGAGGTCGCGACCCGCGGCGAGATCGACCCCTTGCTCTATGTCGACGGCCGCTTCGGCGGCGTCGAAAAAATAGGTTAGGGGACACGTACTTTTTACGCGCACGTAAAAAGTACGTGTCCCCATTAGGTGGCGAACAGGTTCGCGGGGTTCGCCATCGCCTTGATCTCGAGCGCGTTGCCGGAGGGGTCGCGGAAGAACATCGTCGCCTGCTCACCTGGCTGGCCCTGGAAGCGGATCGTCGGCGGGATCGCGAAATCCATGCCCGCCGCCGCGAGCCGATCGGCAAGTCCCTGCCACGCCGACATCGCGAGCACCGCGCCGAAATGCGGGACCGGCACGTCATGGCCGTCGACCGCATTGCTGTCGTCGCGGCGCGCGCAGCCGGGGACGAGATGGGCGACGATCTGGTGGCCGAAAAAATCGAAGTCGATCCAGTCGGCGGCGCTGCGCCCCTCCGGACAGCCGAGCAGCCCGCCGTAAAAAGCGCGCGCTGCGGCGAGGTCGTGGACCGGGAAGGCGAGGTGGAAGGGCGGAAGATTGCTCATCGCGCCTGCTTAGCGGTTGCGATGGACCGTGGCCATCGCGCGGCGCCCCGGCTTGTCGCGCGGCGCGGAACGTGATTGCCTCGGCGCGGCAAGGCGGAGGGATGAGTGCGGACAGGATATGCAGCCTTGGCGGCGGCGGCGGCGGCGGCGGCGATCGCCATCGTCTGCGTCGCGCCGGCGATGGGGCAACGCTCCCGGACCGCGCCGGCGGTGCGGGCGCCGGCCCAGCGCCACCAGCCGCCGCCCGCCCCGCCCCGCCGCGGCCTCGACGATGTCATGGGCCGCGACGCGCGCGCGCTCGCCGCTTTGTTCGGCGCTGCCGCGCTCGACGTCCGCGAGGGGCCCGCCCGCAAGCTCCAGTTCCTCGGGCCGGCCTGCGTGCTCGACGCCTATCTCTACCCGCCGCGCGGCGGCGGCGAGCCCGTCGTCACCCATGTCGACGCCCGCCTCCCCGACGGCCGCGACACCGACCGCAACGCCTGCATCGGGGCGCTCAGCCGGCGGTAAGCTGGCCCAGCGCCCAGCGCGCTGCTTCCGCCACCACTTCGTCCTCGTCCCCGACCAGCCCGCGCAGCACCGGCGCCAGCTCAGGCCGGCCGCTATTGCCGGCCGCGATCGCCGCGTTGCGGACCATCCGGTTGCGCCCGATCCGCTTGATCGGCGAGCCCGCGAAGACCGCGCGGAACGAGGCGTCGTCGAGCGCGAGCAGGTCGGCCAGCGCCGGCGCGGCGAGCTCGGCGCGGGGCAGGAAGGCGCGGTTGGCGCGGGCGGCGTCGGCGAAGCGGTTCCACGGGCAAACCGCGAGGCAATCGTCGCAGCCGTAGATGCGGTTGCCGATCGCCGCGCGAAACTCCTCCGGGATCGGCCCCTTATGCTCGATGGTGAGATAGGAGATGCAGCGCCGGGCATCGAGCTGGAAGGGCCTCGGAAAGGCATTGGTCGGGCAGGCGTCGAGGCAGGCGGTGCAGCTGCCGCAGCGCGTCTCGTGCGCCTTATCCGGCTCCAGCGCGGGGCCGAGCTCCAGGGTCGTGTAGATCGCGCCGAGGAACAGCCAGGAGCCGTCCGTGCGGCTGACGAGGTTGGTATGCTTGCCCTGCCAGCCGAGCCCGGCGGCCTCGGCCAGCGGCTTTTCCATCACCGGCGCGGTGTCGACGAAGACCTTGACGCCGGCGCCCGCCTCCTCGGCGAGCCAGCGCGCGACATGCTTCAGCGCCTTCTTGACGACGTCATGATAGTCGGCGCCCTGCGCATAGACCGAGATCCGGCCGCGCCCGGGCGCGCCGGCGAGCGCCAGCGGGTCGCGCCCGGGCGCATAGCTCATGCCGAGCGCGATCACGCTTTTGACCTCGGGCCAAAGCCCGGCCGGGCTGCCCCGCCGCGCTTCATTCTCCTCCATCCAGATCATGTCGCCATGGGCCCCCGCATCGAGCCACAAGCGCAGCCGCTCGGCACTTTTCGGGGCGGCGTCGGCGCGCGCGATTCCGACCGCGCCGAAGCCCGCGTCACGCGCTATTTCGCCCAGTCTGAGGCGAAGCTTTGACTTGCCTTCCAACACTTTATTCGCTTTACACTTTTACTTGTGCGGGGGGAGTCCAGTTGCGGTGAGTGCCGGTTTAGCGATTGAGGCCAAAGGCCTTTTCAAATCCTTCGACGGCACGCCGGCGGTGCGCGGCATCGACATCGCCGTTCCCGAGGGCAGCATATACGGCATATTGGGCCCCAATGGAGCCGGGAAAACCACCACGCTTCGAATGCTGCTCGGCATCATCGAGCCCGACGCGGGCACGCGCAGCCTGCTCGACCATGAGCGGCCGCTCGAGGCGGCGCGCATGGTCGGCTATCTGCCCGAGGAGCGCGGCCTCTATCCCGCGATGAAGACGCGCGAGGCGATCGCCTTCATGGGCGCGCTGCGCGGCCTGCCGCTCGATACCGGGCGCAAGCGGGCCGAGATATTGCTGCGCGAGAACGGCCTCGGCGACTATGTCGACAAGCCGATCAGGAGCCTCAGCAAAGGCATGGCGCAGACCATCCAATTGTTCGGCACCATCGTCCACAAGCCAAAGCTGATCGTGCTCGACGAGCCCTTTTCCGGCCTCGATGCGATCAACCAGGGCCGGCTCGAGCACCTGATCCGCGACGAGGCGGCGGCGGGCACCACGATCATCTTCTCGACCCATGTCATCCACCATGCCGAGCGCCTGTGCGAGCGAATCGCGATCATCGCCGGCGGCCAGATCCGCTTCGAGGGCCTGGTTTCCGACGCGCGCGACCGACTTGCGCCGCAGGTGCGGCTCAGGACCCGCAATGCGGACGGCCAGTGGCGCAAGGCGCTGCCCGGCGACGCCGTCGCCGAAGGCGGCTTCTGGCAGTTCGACCTGCCCGCCGCCGGCATCGAGCCCCTCCTCAAGGAGCTGATCGAAGGCGGCGCCGGCATCGAGGAGCTGTCGATCGAGCGCCGCGGGCTTCACGACGCCTTCGTCGCGATCGCCGGCGAGAGCGCCACGCGCGAGATGGAGGAGAGCCGCGAGGCCGATTTCGGGGAGGCCGCGTGATGAACACGTTCGAATCCGCATGGGTGATCGCGCGCCGCGATTTCGTCGCGCAGGTCTTCTCGCGCAGCTTCATATTGTTTCTGGTGGCGCCGATCATCCTGTTCGCCGTCTCGATATTCATCGGCAATGTCGCCAACCGGTCCGAGCGCACGGCCAGCCAGCCGGTCGTCGCCGTGGTCACCGACAGCGGCACTGCGGATGCGCTCAAGGCGGCGCGGGCGCGGCTGGTGCGCGGCAGCTCGGAGCTCACCTTCCCGACCTTCCGAATCGTCCAGCCGGCCGAGAATGTCGCCGCCCAGGCGCGCAACCTGCTCGCCGATGAGGGCGGCGGCTATTCGGCAGTGCTCAGCGGCACGCTCGATCGGCCCGTGCTGACCGGGCCGCGGCGGCTCGACGAATCGGCCGGCCCGCGGCTGGCGCTGATCGTCGACGAGGCGCGGCATCGCGCGGCCCTGGCGGCGGCGGGCGCCGCGACCGGCGAAACCCCTCTGGCGCGCGACGTGACCGAGCAGGCGGCCGGCAACGAGCAGATGATGCGCCGCGTCCTCGCCAAGGGCGGGCAGTTCCTGATCTTTTTCGTCACCTTCATGCTGGCGACGCTGCTGCTCTCCACCCTGGTCGAGGAGAAATCGAACAAGGTGATCGAAGTGCTCGCGGCCGCGGTGCCGCTCGATTCGATCTTCCTCGGCAAATTGCTGGCCATGCTCGGCATTTCGCTCGTCGGGCTCGCTTTGTGGGGCGGCATGGGCGGCCTTGCTTATGCCTTTGTCGGGATGCTGCAGGATTGGGTGTCGATGCCCTCGGTCGTGCCGGCGGTGGGCTGGCCGGTCTGGATCCTGCTGATGCTGCTTTACTACACGACGAACTTCATGCTGCTCGGCTCGCTCTTTCTCGGCATTGGCGGCCAGGCGACCAGCATCCGCGAGATCCAGACCATCACGATGCCGGTCGGCCTGCTCCAGGTGCTCGTGCTGCTGCTGGCGATGAACGCGGTCGGCGGCGAGGGCGCCTCGGCCTGGCTCGCCGTCGTCGTGCCGTTCAGCTCGCCGATGGCGATGGTCGCTCATGCCGCCCATTATGAAAGCCTTTGGCCGCACCTGCTCGCTTTGGCCTGGCAGATCCTCTGGGTGCTGCTGATCATCCGCCTGTCCGCGCAACTCTTCCGCCGCGCCGTGCTGAAATCGGCCCCGGGCGGCTCGTTCTTCAACTTCCGCGGCTGGTGGGGCAAAGCGGGCTAGAGCCTGATCGTCTTATGACGAAACGCCCCTGGCGTTTCGGCGTAGGGCGTGAATCCGGCTCTCACTATATCTAGCTCCGGACCCGGAGCCGAAGGCGCCGATCATCCTGGCGGATTCAGGAAGGCGCCGGGCCCTTCTGCTGCCAAAGCTCGATCTTGATCCCGTCGCAATCGAGGATCCAGGCGAAATTGCCGTAATCCTCGTCCTGCCGGCCCATTATCTCGACGCCCTTGGCCTCGAGCCCGGCGATCATGCCGTCAAGATCGTCGACGCGCAGGTTGATCATGAACCGCTCGGCCGAGGGCGCCAGATAATCGGTCGTCTCCTTGAACGTGCTGAGCAGGCTGTACGGGTCCTCGCCGCCCTCGTCCGCCCAGCGGAACATGATGCCCCAGTCGCCGCCGAGGCCGAGCTTGTCCCGATACCAGGCCTTGGTCCGCTCGCTGTCGGCGACCTTGTAGAAGACGCCCCCGAGCCCGGTCACTCTCGCCATCTCATTCCTCCTCGTCGCTGGCGCCGAGCCTGGCGGCATAGGCCCGGGTTTCGCCGATCCCCTTCAGGATCACCGATTGCTCCTCATAATCCTGAATCGTCCGCGTCTGGAACCAGGTCGCCTCGGAGACGGCGACGCCGTTCAGCGGCGCGGCTCCCTGCAGGCGGCTGGCGATGTTCAGCGTGTCGCCCCAATAATCGTAGGCCAGGCGGGTGCTGCCGATGACGCCGCCCACGGCCGGGCCGGTATGCACGCCGATCCGCGCCTTCAGCGGGACACCGGTTTCCGCCGCCATGATCTCGAGCTCGGCGATCAGATCGCGCGCGAACAGGATCGCCGCCTTGCCGTCGCGCCCGGCCGAGGCCATGCCGCCGGCCACGGCCAGATAGGCGTCGCCGATCGTCTTGACCTTTTCGAGCCCGTGCCGTTCGGCGCAATGGTCGGCGGCCGAGAAGAAAAGGTTGAGCAATTTGACCAGATGGCCGGGCGACAGCCTTTTCGAGAGCGGCGAGAAGCCGGCGAGGTCGACGAAGATCGCGGTCAAATCGGAGAAGCTGTCGGCCACCGCCTCGCCCGCCCGAAGCCGCGCCGCCACTTCCTGCGGCAGCACGTTGTAGAGCAGTTCCTCGGTCTTCGCCCGCTCGGCCTCGAGCGCGGCATTGGCGGCGAAGACCTTGCGCGCGCGCCGGTCGACGTCCCAGTTGAAATAGAGCGCGAAGACGAAGAAGGTCGAGAAATTGGTGAGCGTGTAGACGCGGCTGATGTCGGAGATGCCGGAGCGCGTCATCAGCCACAAAGCGAACAGGGCCATGAGGGCCAGCGCCCAGATCAGGAACAGGCGGAAGGTGCCGGCGAAGCCGACGCTGGCGAAGACGACGAGGATCGCCATCTGCACCATCGCCATGACGTGCGGCGGGAAGCCGGTATATGGCGCGAGGCCGGCCAGCACCAGCGCCAGCCACTTCATCCCGGCCGCCATCAGGATGAAGACCGGCAGATCGAGCCAGGGCTTGTCGAGATAGATCTGGGTCCGGGTCAGCGCGAAGAAGCCGGCCATCAACAGGATCAGAGCGCCCGCCGCCTGGGTGTAGGCGACCACGCCCTCGCGCGGGAAATGCATCGGATTGAGGATGATGTAGGAGATGAGGGTCGCCGCCGCGATCAGGATCAGCGCCCGGATCGCCTGCCCGCGCTCGACCCGCTCGGTGCGCAGGAAAGCGCGCTCGGTCTCGGAATCCTCGAAACGCTGGAGAAAGGCGCTCATCGGCGGCGAGGCTAGGGGGCTTGCGGGCCCGAGTCCATGACGGGTGGGCGGTGCCGTGTGCGGGAGACTTCTCTCGTCATTGTCCGGGGAGAGCGGGACGCGGACGTCCCAATCCTGGTCCATGCGGCGGTTCCTGGCCGAACGCGGACAGGCCGCTTCGGAATGAACAAGCTCAAAAGCGGACGTTCGTGAGAGGTCAGGTCACGACGCAGACGCTGGCCGCGGGCGCGCCCGGCGGGCCGATGCCGGCGAAACCGCAGCGTCCGGCAGGGCCTTGTCCGACCCGCTGACCTTCAGAAGATCATGAAATCGCTATTGGTGAGCAGCGGCGACCCGCTCAGCGTGGCGAATTGCACCATGGCAACGCTGCCCGTGCCGTCGATGTCGAAGAAGAGGGCGCCGGTGGCTTGGTTGTAGATGATCCGGTCGTCGGCATCCTGCGCCGCCGTCCCGACCACGAATTGCGTCCCGTTGAGCCCCTGCGAGGATGGCAGGCCGGGGAAGAAGTTCTGGTCGAGCCCGATCTTGTCGATGCCGTGGACGAAGTCGGCGATCGTGTCGATATTGTTCGCGCCGAGCGTCGTCCTGAACGCGAACAGGTCCACGCCGCCGAGGCCGTAGAGCGTGTCGTTGCCGAGCCCTCCGTCCAGCGTATTGCCGCCATTGTTGGCGACCAGGGTCTGGCCGAATTCATTGCCCTGAAAACCGATGGCGGCGGTGCCGCTCTGCACGGCGGTGGAGAGAAACTCGATCTCCTGTCCGGCTGCGAGGGCGTAACTGACGAAGCTGAAGACGGTGTCATTGCCCCCGCCAGGGCCTTCCACGACCTGGTCCAGCACATTGTCGATCACATAGGTGTCGTTGCCGTTGAGCCCGATCATGACGTCGACGCCGCCATTGCCGTTGAGGTAATTGGCGCCGTAATTGCCGATCAGAGTGTTGTTGTAGTCGTTGCCGCCCAGGTTGATCGCGTCCGTGCCCTGGTGGAACACCGTCGAGAGCGTCTCGATCTGGTTGCCGTTCGAAAGCGTGTGGCTGAGATAGATGAGGACGAGGTCGTTGCCCTGGTTCTCGAGGTCGATGACCAGGTCGCCGAGATCGTCGATCGCATAAGTGTCGTCGCCGTCGAGGCCGATCATCACGTCGGCGCCGCCGACGCCGTTCAAGATGTTGTCGCCGGCATTGCCGATCAACGTGTTGTTCAGCTGGTTGCCGGTGAGAAAGAGGTCGTCCGTCCCCGCATGGGTCTGGGTGGTGAGCGTCTCGATCTCCTGATTGGAGGAGAGCACGTAGCTGGTGCTGGTGAAGATCGCGTCATTGCCCTGGCCGACGCCCTCGAGCACCTGATCCTCGACCCGGTCGACCACATAGGTGTCGTCGCCGGCAAGGCCCGCCATCACATCCGCGCCGCCGCCGCCGTTGATCACATTGGCGCCCGCATTGCCGACCACGGTCTGGCCGAACTCGTTGCCGAGCAGGTTGATCGCCTCCATGCCGGCATTGTCCCGGGTCGAGAGCGCCTCGATCTCCTGGCCCGCCGCCAGCGCGTAACTCACCGAGGTGTAGACGAGATCGCTGCCGCCATTGACGCCCTCGATCACCTGATCGCCGCTATCATCGACGACATAGATGTCGTTGCCGCCCTTGCCGGTCATCACGTCCGCGCCGCCGCCGCCGTCCAGCTGGTCGTTGCCCGAACCGCCGGTCAGTATGTCGTTGCCCGATGTCCCGGCGAGCGACTGGCCGACCTCGGTGAAGTCCTGCAGGACGATATGGCCGTCGACGCGGATCTTCATCGTCGCTGCGCCGACCGTCACGGTGACGAGGCTGTAGAGGGTCGAATCGGCCGGGTCGGTCAGCTCCGTCCAGCTGATCGTGCGCTGCCCCAAAGCGTTGAGGTCGATGAGATCGACGCCCGACTGGAAGGCGCGGATGCGATCCGTCGCCGAACCCGTCGAATCGGCTGAGGACAGATAGACGAACGTGTCGGCGCCGAGCCCGCCCTCGAGGATATCCGCGCCGAGGTTTCCGATCAGCCGGTCCGCGCCATTGCCCCCGATGAGGGTGTTGGCGAGCGAATTTCCGGTCAGCGTCAGCCCCGTGTCTACCCAGGCGACGAGGATCTCGATGTTGGTTGGAAGCGTGTAATTGACGGTCGTGCGGACCTGGTCGGCGGTGCCGTGGTGGGCTTCTTCCTCGATATAGTCGAGGACGTTGTCGACGTAATAGATGTCGCTGCCGTGCCAGCCGTACATGCGATCGGCACCGGCCCCGCCGTCAATGATATCGCTCTGGTTGTTGAGAAGGGTGCCGATGATGCGATTATCGGCGGCATTCCCGATCAGGGTCTGGGAGGTCGTGAAACTCGTTCCCTGCAGCTCCTCGAGATGCTCGGGGAGGGTGTAGCTCGCCATCGTCGTGCGGACGAGGTCAATGCCCTCATTGGCGTTTTCGACGATGATGTCGCCAGCCTGGATTTCGTAGAGGTCGTTGCCCAGACCGCCAATCAGGGTGTCGCCACCACCTTTAGACAACAGCCAGTTGTCGCCGGAATTCCCGACCAGGGTCTGCTGCGCCGCAGTGCCCTGCAGGAGCTCGACCCCAGCCTGCAGCTGGTAATAGGAGAAAGCCGTCACGATCGTGTCGCCGGTCCCGCCATTGCTGTCGAGGCTCTCGACGATGACGTCGCCGGCATTGTCGACATAATAAAAGTCGCTGCCGGCCCCGCCGATCATCGTGTCCGCCCCGGTGCCGCCGTCGAGCGTGTCGTTGAAGCTGCTGCCGCGCAGGACATTGGCCAGGCTGTTGCCGGTCAGCGAAATATTGGCCCCGGTCGCCGTCGCATTCTCGACATTGGCCGCAAGCGTATAGCTGCCAAGGCCGACGAGCACTTCGTCGATGCCGTTATTGGCCGTCTCAACGATCGTGTCGCTGCGGTCGCTGTCATAGTCCTTGAGGATGTAAGTGTCGTTGCCGGCGCCGCCGATGAGCTGATCGATGCCGGCGCCGCCCCAAAGGCGGTCGTCGCCCGCATTCCCGGTGATGATGTTGTCGCTGTAATTACCGGTCAGGACCTGGCCGGTGGTGAGCAAGCCCGTGAGTCTGTAGATCAGCGTGGGGAGGCTGTAGCTGGCGAGGGTCGTGCGGATCTCGTTGCCCGCTCCATCCTCGACCACGTCGCCGATGTTGTCGACGTAGTAAATGTCATTGCCCCAATAGCCGCGCATGATGTCCGCGCCGGGGCCGCCGTCGAGCACATCGTCGCCGTCGGCGCCATTGAGGACGTCATCGCCATCGAGGCCGGACAGCGTCCATTTTTCGGTCGATCCGGCCGTGGCCGAGAGCACGTCCGGACCGGCCGTGCCCATGAGACTTGGCATTATGTAACCCCGCTCGCGAGCCAGGACTCGCCATTTCCACATCCGGGCAAGTGCGGTGCGCGTCAGGCCGGGCCCAGATACGGGGCCCTGAATAGCTTCAGAATCGCTTCGCGCAAGAAAATTCTCTTTTTATTTCATACATGTATCGAAAACGGGATACAGCTGTCTCGCGTCGCGATGGGGGGTGAAGCAGAATCAGGACCGCCCCACAGCTCGGTGCTGATCGTGAGGAGACTGCAACCGGGACTAGCGGGCGCAAAGCTGCCATTAGCAAAACTGTCGGCGCCGGTCCGAATTTCCCACCTAGGCGGAAAGACGCTCAGGGCGCCGCCGCATCCTCCAGCCGGGCCACGCCCCGTACGAGCGCCGCAATCGCTTCGTCGACATGCTCGATATGGGTGCGGAAGCTGAGGATCGCGCAGCGCAGGGTGAAGCGGCCGTCGATGCGCGTGCCGCTCAGCATCACCCGTCCCTCGTCCTGGACGTGGCGGAGCAGCCGTTCGTTGAAGGCGTCGGCATCGCTTTGCTTCGGCGCGTAGCGGAAGGCGACGACGGACAGATCGGGAGGCGGGCCGGGATCGAAGCCGGCCATGCCGGCGAGCCGGGCGTGGAAATAGCGGGCGAGCGCCAGCTTCTCGGCCTGGGCGGCGCGAAAGGCGGCGACGCCCGCAATCTGCAGCGGCAGCCACAGGCGCAGCGCGCGAAAGTGGCGCGTCAGCTCGGGCGACAGATCGGCGGGGGAGGGCCCGACGTCATAATCGCCGAGCGGGCGGATATAATCGGCGCTCGCGCTGAACGCGTCGAGCAGGTGGCGCCCCTCGCGCACCAGCACCGCGCCGGTGCCGTAGGGCAGGAACAGGGTCTTGTGCGGATCGAGCGCGACGCTGTCCGCGAGCGCGATCCCGCGCAGCGCTTCGCGCCCCTCCTCGCACAAGGCGAAGAGGCCGCCATAGGCGCCGTCGACATGGAGCCAGGCGCCGTGGCGGCGGCACAGAGCGGCGATCTCGGCCAGCGGATCGACGGCGCCCGTATCGACGCTGCCGGCCGAGGCGATGACGAGCCAGGGCCGGACGCCCTCGGCGCGGTCGCGTCGGAGCGCCTCGCCGAGCGCTTCGGCCGACATGCGGTATGCCGAGTCGGTGGCAACGAGCCGCCTGGGCGATTTCTCCCGGCCCGCAATATGGAGGCCCTTGTCGACGCAATGATGGGCGAAGCGCGTCGAATAGACGGCGCCGCCGCCTTCGGGGTCGCGGGCGTCGCGCGCCGCCACGATCGCGGTCAAATTGGCGATGCTGCCGCCCGAGGTCAGCGTGCCGGCCGCCCCTTCCGGGTAGCCGATGACCCGCGCCAGCCATTTCGATGTCGCGTTCTCCAGCCGGACCGCGCCGGGGCTGGCCGAGGCGAAGCCCGCATATTTGTTCGATACCGCGGCGAGCAGGTCGCCGAGCGCCGAGTGGAAGAGGCCGCCGCCGGGAATATAGGCCATGAACCGCGGCGAGGTGGTGGCGAAGCCGGGCCGGTCGACGCACGCCGCGACATAATCGAGCACCGCGGCAGGGTCCCGCCCCTCCTCGGCGAATTCGGGCTCGAGCCGGCGCGAGAAGACCTCATCCGCCGGTCGATTGCTCGGCGCGTCGGGAACCTCGCTGAGATAGGCAAGCGCATGGGCAAGCGCCTGGCCGCCAAGCGCCTCTCTTTCCCCGCCGTCCGGTTCGAGCGGGCGCATTCCCGCCCGGAGCTCGGATATGCGCAGTCTCAATTCGTCGATCATTGCATCCCGACCATTCGCCAGCGTCACCGGATGATCAGATAGATCAGCCGTCCCGCCGGCGCCACGGGCGCGACGCGACGATATCAGAGTCGGTTCGATCCGGATCGAATCGTCATTCCAGCGAAAGCTGGAATCCCCCTTCTTCAATCCGCTCCAAGGAAAAAGAGATTCCAGCTTTCGCTGGAATGACGGGTGTTTCAATTCAAGCAGGACAGAGTCTAGGCGCTCCAGCCGCCGTCGATATTGTAGACGGCGCCGGTCACGAAGGCCGCCTCCTCCGAGGCAAGATAGGAAACCAGCCCGGCCACCTCGTCCGCGGTGCCGTGACGCACGATCGCGAGCGGCGCTCTGTTGCCGGCGGCATTGGGGCCGTCCGCCGGATTGCGCTCGGTGTCGATCGGGCCAGGCTGAACCAGGTTCGCGGTGATCCCCCGGGGGCCGAGGTCGCGCGCCAGCCCGCGCGTGAGGCCGCCAAGCGCCGACTTGCTGGCAGCGTAGAGCGTTCCGCCGCTGCCCGGCATGCGGTCCGCGACGATGCTTCCGATCGTGATGATCCGCCCGCCTCGCGTCATGATCGCCGCCGCCTGCCGGGCGGCGAGAAAGGGCGCGCGCACATTGACCGCGAACGTCCGGTCGAAGGCGTCGGCGGGATAGTCTTCGAGCGGGCCGGTCAGAGAAAGGCCGGCATTGTTCACCAGGATGTCGAGCCGGCCGAAGCGCCCGACCGCCGCCTCGATCGCATCGGAAAGCGCGGCCGGATCGGCCACGTCGGCCTGGATCGCCAGGACCTGGCTCCCCGCCGCCTCGAGCGCCGCGGCAAGCGCTGCGGCCTCATCGGCGCGGCTGAGGTAGATCATCGCCACCGCTGCGCCGTCGGCGGCCATCCTCCGGCTGATGGCCGCGCCGATGCCTCGGGTGCCGCCGACGATCAATGCGACCTTTCCGTTGAGATCAGCGGACAATGGCTTGCTCCCGTTGCGGAGACGGGTTTCGGCCCGGCGTCGCGATCGCGCAAGCCCTGGCGCGGCTCACCGGGATGGATCAGCCGCCATATTCAGCCGCCGCGGCGTCCTTCAGCGCCTGCATCGCCAGCTTCCAGGGGAAGGGGCCGTGGCTGATGCGTGCGATTCCGGTGGCGGCGATCTCGGCGGCGGGCGGCGTGCCGGGCCAGGCCATGAAATTGACCGGCAGGGGCGAGGCGTCGCAAAGACGCTTCAGCAAGGCCGGATCGGCGAGCCCCGGCGCGAAGAAGCCGCTCGCGCCCGCCTGCGCATAGGCCCCGGCCCGTTCCAGAGCGGCGTCGACCTTGGCCGCGTCATGGTCGCGGCTCTTGAGGAAGATGTCGGTGCGCGCGTTGATGAAGAAGCCGGCGCCGACGGCCGCCCGCGCGGCGGCGATCCGCTTGGCCTGGGCAGCGACCGGGTGAAGCCCCTCGCCGCCGACGATCTGGTCCTCGAAATTGCAGCCGATCGCGCCCGTCGCGGCGAGCCTCGCCATGTTCGCCGCCACATCTGCTGGAGCCACGGCATAGGCGCCCTCGAAGTCGATCGTCACCGGCAGGTCGACCGAAGCGACGATACGCTCGGCATTGGCCAGCGCCAAGGCGAGGGGCAGGGATTCGGCATCCTCATAGCCATGCGCCTGCGCCACCGACGCGCTGCCCGTCGCGATCGCCTTGGCGCCCGCCTCGGCGATCATCTTCGCGCTGCCCGCGTCCCAGGCATTGTAGAGGATGAGGGGGTCGCCCGGTACGTGCAGCGCGGCGAAGGTCTCGAACTTGCTGGGCATGACTCCCTCCTCCAGGCTTGCGATTCAGCGCTTCGGCTGCCAGCGGAAGAAGCGGGCGGCGATGACCGCGCCGAGCGCGCCCCAGCCAAGCACGATCGCAAGGTCCGCGATCGACAGGCCGGCTCCGAAGAAGGCGCCGACGCTGGCGTCCGCAAGCGGCCGGACCGGCAGAGCGTGCATGATCGCATTGAGCCAGCCCGGCAGCCGGTCGATCGGATAGAAGACGTTCGAGAGGAAGAGGATCGGGAAGCTCGCGGCATTGAGGATCGCGGGCGCGGCCTGGGCGTTCGGAATCGCCGCGACGACGGCAAGGGCGAGGCCGCCAAGGCTTACGGACCCGACCAGGACAGTGAGCAGGAAGGCGAGGAGATTAAGCAGCGAAACGCGGACTCCGAAGAACAGCACCCCGTCGGCGACGCACAGCAAGGCGGTGAGCAGCCCCATCGCCATCGCGAACAAAAGGCGCGCCGACACATAGGCCGAGACCGGGGTCGGCGTGCCCCTTATCCGCTTCAGCCGGCCCATGTCGCGGTCATAGGAGATCGCGGTCGCGAGATTGGTGAAGCAGGACATCACCACGGCGAAGACCGTCATGCTCGCGACGTAGAAGGCGGCGACGGTCGAATCCTCGCCGTTCATCCTGATCCTGCCGGCGCCGAAGATCGCGCTGTTGATCGTCAGGATCATCAACGGAAAAAAGATCCCGAAGAAAGCCGCGCTCGGATTGCGCCAGAACGACAGGTTGATGAAGCGGACATGGTGCAGGGTAGTGCCAAGCCAGCGCGTCATGCCGCCTCCCCCTTGCCCGCATCGTTCCCGGCGATCAGCGCCAGATAGGTCTCCTCGAGGCTGGGCCGGGTGACCTCCAATCCGTCCAGCTTCACTCCGTGCTCGAGCGCCCAGCCGGTCAGGCTGTTGAGCAGCGGCACCGGATCGTCGGCGTGGAGCAGGATCGTGTCCCGCGCGGTGTCGGCGATTTGGGCGGTCAGCGAAGCGGGCAGCGGCGGGCCCGCCGCGGGCCGCCGGAAGCGGATCCGGCTCGCCGCCTGGCCGCGGCTGCCGAGCGTGTCCGGCGTCCCTTGCGCGATGATCCTGCCGGCGGCGATGACCGCGACGCGGTCGGCGAGCTGTTGCGCCTCGTCCATATAATGGGTGGTCAGCAGGACGGTCTTGCCCAATGCGCGCAGCTCGCGAATCATCGCCCAGGCCTCGAGGCGCGCATCGGGATCGAAGCCCGTCGTCGGCTCGTCGAGGAAGAGCAGATCGGGGTCGCCGACCAAAGCGAGGGCGACATCCAGCCGCCTTTGCTGGCCGCCCGACAGACGGCCGGCGCGGACGTTGCGCTTGTCCTTCAGGCCGACCAGGTCGATCACCTCGTCGACCGGCCGCGGCGCCGGATAGGTGCCCGCGATCATCCGCATCATCTCGGAGACGGTCAGGAACGGATCGGCCGCGGTTTCCTGGGCGACGATGCCGATCCTGGCCTTGAGCGCGGGCTCGTTGAGCGCGGGATCGTGGCCGAGGACGCTGACATTGCCGGAATCGCGCGTCGTGAAGCCTTCGAGGATTTCGACCGTGGTGGTCTTGCCCGCCCCGTTCGGCCCGAGCAAAGCGAAGACTTCTCCCGCCGCGATCGTGAGGTCGACGCCGGCGACCGCCTGCACGGACCCGTAGGCCTTGGCGAGGCCTCGCACTTCGATTGCCGCAGTCCCCATGCCCCCGTTTCCCCCCGCGCTCAGGCGATATCAGTGGACGAAGCGAGCCACCACGTCGCGATAGGAGCGCGAGACCTTCACCTGCGCGCCGGAATCCAGCACCAGGAAGCATTCGCCGTTGGTGTGCGGCTTGACCTGGCGGACCTGGTCGAGATTGACGATTGTGCTGCGGTGGACGCGCTGGAAGCGGCGCGGGTCGAGGCGCTTCTCCAGATCCTTCATCGTCTCGCGCAGGATCAAGGTGTTGTCGCCGGTATAGATGCACATATAATCGCCGGCGGCGTCGATCTTCTCGATCGAATCGACGTCGACGCGGAAGATCTGGCCGCGGTCCTTGATGTTGATGAGCTTCTCGTAGCGGTTGGACGCGTGCGCGTCCTCGACGCCCTCGACATTCTCGGCGGCCTCGGGCGCGACCTCGGCGAGCACCTCCTTCAGCGCCGCCACCTCCTCGACTCCGCGTTTCTCGGCGAGGCGCACGCGGACGCGCTCGAGCGTGTCGGCGAGCCGCGCCTCGTCGACCGGCTTCATCAGATAGTCGACCGCGTCGGCCTCGAAGGCGCGCAGGGCATGGTCGCCATAAGCGGTGACGAAGACGAAGAGCGGCGGCTCGACCTCCATCAGCCCCTGGATCACCGAGAAGCCGTCGAAGCCCGGCATCTGGATGTCGAGGAAGACGAGATCGGGCTTGTGGGTCTTGATCGACCTTATCGCCTCGCGGCCGTTCGAGCAGGTGTCGATGATCTCGACATCATCATGCGGCTCGAGCCTCAGTTGCAGCCCCTGGATGGCGAGCGGCTCGTCGTCGACCAGGATGGTGCGAATGGTCATTTCGGGTCCTCGGTTTCGGTTTCGAATTGATAGGGAATGTCGATGAAAACGCGGAAGCCCCCAGTGATATCCGATTGTGTCTCGAAGCGGTGGTTGTCGCCATAGGCCTGCGCCAGACGGTCCCGAATGTTCGCCAGACCGACGCCGGTCGATTGCTCGGCGCGGACATTGTAGAGCGCGTCGGTGCCCGGCCCGGTGTCGGAGACGGTGATCAGCACCCGCTCGGTCTGGAGCCTGGCCTCGACCGAGATGTCGGCGCCCTCCTCCTGGGGGGTCACCGCATATTTGATCGCATTCTCGATCAGGGGCTGCAGCAGGAGCGAGGGGAGATGAGCCTCCATCACCCTCTTGTCGATGTGGAAATGGGCGCGCAGGCGATCCTCGAAGCGCATCTTCTCGATATCGAGGTAGAGCTTCAGCGTCTCGATCTCCTGCGCCAGCGTCACCGTGCCGGTGGATTCGTTGACCAGTGTGTAGCGCAGGAACGAGGAGAGGCGCGACAGCATCGCATTGGCGCGGTCGGTCTGCTTGAGCAGGACCAGGGTCGAGATCGAGTTCAGCGTGTTGAACAGGAAATGGGGGTTGAGCTGGTAGCGCAGCATGGCGAGCTGCGCGTTCGAGGCCTGGCTTTCGAGCCTGAGCAGCCGGTCCGATTGCTCTTCCAGGAGGATGTAGAAGTTGATCGAATAATAAAGCGCCGACCAGGCGATCAGCAGCGACACGGTGAACAGGATCGCGCCGAAGAAGCGCATGCCTTCCGGCGTGAAGCCCGGATTGACGAAGGTGGCGTAGCTCCAGGTCTCGATCGCCGAGAAGCCGGCCGCGGCAATCGCCACGATGAGGATCGTGCCGACCCAGGTGTAGGCCGGCCGCATCTTGATCAGGCGGCGATAGGCGGCCGCCATCAAGAGGGTGATCGAATAGCCCGCCGCGGTCAGCAGGGCGTTGTGGATGATGTAGCGCCCGACATTCTCATTGGCGATGTTGGAGAGCGTGCGCAGCACGAAATAGCCGGCCCAGCCCACCGACTGCAGGATCCAGAAGGCGCGGTTCTTGTCGTCGAAGAAGGGCTGGTCGCTGAGCCGGAGCGGGTTCCAGCCGCGCTTGCGGCGCCGCGAAGGCGCGGGCCCGGCGATCGAAACGGCGTTATTGGTTGTTGCCATTCGCTTCCCTTGCGGATGCTCCTCTACTCGGAAGCACCAGCATCGACCAGTCTCCAGCGTCGGTCACGTAGGTCGCGACCGCGCGGCGGACATCCTCCGCCGTCAACGCCCGATAATCGGCAAGATAGGTGCGGACATTCTCGATTGCACGTGGGTCGTGGTGCCAATCCTCGAGCGCGTCGATCCAATAGCCGTTGGTGGCGAGCCGCCGCTCGATCCCGCTCAGCACCGGATTGACCGCCCGCTCATACTCGTCGGGCAGAACGGGGCGGGCGGCGAGGTCGGCGATGATCTCGCGCGCGATGCGGAAGAAGGTGGCGGCGCTGGCCGGCCTGATCTCGGCGGCGGCGTAGAGCACGCCCCAATCGGTGAAGCGGTCGGCGGCGAGGTGGGTCGCGTCGGGCGCGTAGGTGGCGCCTTCCTGCTCGCGCAGCCGGTCGAACAGCCGCGTCTCGAACAGATTGGCGGCGAGCGCCAGCGCGCGCCGGTCGCGGATCCGCGCGTTGCCGCCGATGGTCGACCAGCCGATCAGGGCATAGGCCTGGTTGGGATCGCCCCGGTGGGTAAAGGTGCGCGGCGTCGCGTCGGGCGCCGGCGGGCGCAAGTTGCCGGCGCCGGGCGGGATCGGGGCCGGGGACCGTCTCGGCAGCGCGCCGACCGTGCGCCGCATCGCCTCGATCGCGGCTTCGAGCCCGACGTCGCCGACGATGATCGCATGGACCGGCCGCTGGGCGAGGAAGGGCGTGTAGAAGTCGCGGAACCGCTCGACAGTGGCGGCCCCCATCTCGGCTCTCTCGATCGGCCGCCACCTCTCGTCATTAGGTCGAAGCACGCCGCCCAGCTCGCGCGCCGCCCGCGCCGCGGCCGAGGAGAAATGGAGGTCGAAGCTCTCCACCGCCGCGCCGCGGAAGCGGGCGAGCAGGGTCCGGTCCCAGCGCGGATGGGTGAGCTTGAGGGTGAGCAGGCGCAGCTGGTCGGGCAGATCGGCGGCGCTGGTCTGGCCGCCGAGGGCGAAGGCGTTCTCGTCGATGGCGAAGGAAAGCCCCATCCGCCGTCCGGTCAGCAGCCGCTCCATCCCGCTGAGATCGAGATTGGCGAGGCCCGAGGGCGCCACCAGCCCGGCCAGCCAGCCAAGCGATGGCCGGTCGGGCGCGATCTCCGAGACGCCCGCGCCGAAGCGCAGCTGGACCTGCACCGATCCGCGATCATAATCGGTATGCTTGAAGGTCAGGGTCGAGCCGTTGGCGAAGGTGACGATGGTGACGTCCATGTCCTCGATCCGCCGGCGCGAGACGACCCGGCCCGGCCGCCCCGGCGGCGGCAGATCCGCGAAGCTGACCCGCCGCTCCGCCGTCCGCACCGCCGGCGCCGCCGCCCGCGCCGCCGCCAGCCCCTCGGCCAGGGCGGCGTCGCCGCCCGCGACCGGCGCCGGCGTCACCACCAGCATGCGCGGGCCGGAGCCGGTGAACATCGCCTGCATCGCGGCGCCGATCCGCGCCGGGGTCATCAGCGGCGCATTGGCCTCGAAATTGTCGCGCACGACCTGCGCGCTCGACAGCACCGAACCATTGTCGACCGCGCCGACCAGCTGCTCGGCGCGGACCTGCGACTGGACGGTGGCGTCGCCCTGGACCGCGGCGACGACCGCGGCGCGGACATTCTCCAGCTCGCGCGAAATCTCCTCCCGGCTCGGCGGCGCCCGCAGCGCATCGCCGATGATCGCATAGGCCTCGGTCAGCGATCCGCGCCAGTCGCCGCCCCGCGCATAGAGCGTCAGCGAGGTCGCATTGGCGATGCTGCGCGCGCGCGAGATGCCGATGCCGCCGCCGACGAAGGCCGAGCGGCCGCGCGCATGCGCCTCGAGCCGGCGGTTGATGATCTGCGCCGCGAGCCCCTCCTCGAGGAACAGGCGCTCGCGCGCCACGGTGTGCGCAAGCGTCTCATAGGGCCTGAGCCAGACCAGGTTCACGCCCGTCGGCGTGCCCGGATAAGCGAGGCCGGCGACCGGCTGGGGGACCTCGGCGATGCTGCCGTAATCGGGCTCGGGCGGCGCCGGCCCCACGCCCCGCCAGTCGCCGAAGCGGTTGCGGATCAATTCCTCCATCATTCCCACGTCGGCATCGCCGACCATGACGATCGTGGTCCGCTCGGGCCGGTACCAGCGCCGGTAGAAGGCGGTGAGGCCCGCGGGCGTCGCGGCGTTCAGCGTCTCCTCGGTGCCGATCGTGTCGCGCCGCGCGTAGAGCAGGCCGGCATAAAAGAGGCGCTGGCTGGCTTCGGTGATGCGCACGCCGAGCTCGGGCTGGCGGCCCTTCTCGGCGAGCACGACCGGCCGCTCGGCGGCGACCGCTGCCGGCTCGATATTGGCCTGCGCCATCATCTCGGCGAGCACGGCAAGGCTGGTGTCGAGCGGCGCGCGCGCGGCATGGGGCAGGTTCAGCACGTAGACGGTGTTGGTGGCGTCGGTCCGCGCATTGCTGTCCGAGCCGAAGCTCGCGCCCAATTGCTGCCAGATCTCGCGGGCGCGGCGGTCGGGATAGTTGCGGGTGCCGCGGAACAGCATATGCTCGAGGAAATGGGCCCAGCCGCGCTCATTGTCGGCCTCGTGCAGCGCCCCGGCGTCGATCCGCACCCGGATCGAAACCTGCCCCGCCGGCAAGGCGTTGCGGCGGAGCGCGTAACGGAGCCCGTTCGGCAACGTTCCGAACGTCCAGGCCGGATCGCGGGCGATGTCTGAGCCGCGATAGAGCCAGTCGGCGTCCCCCCGCTGGGCGAAAGCCGGAACGGAGACGAGCAGCAGAAAGGTGAGGAACGCGGCACGCAGGAGAATCATGGGCGCTTTTTGGGGGAGGGGTGTGGGATTGTCGAGCCAAGTCGCGCATTGCCGCCGGGCTCGAAGTCGGAGCGGCTTGCCTGCGCCAATTCTGCTATAGCGCGGGCGCGATGATGTCTTCGCAACGGCGGGGCGGGGTGCCGCATCGACAGGGGCATTTAGACATGGGCCGATTTTTCTTTCTTTTGAGCCTTCTCTTGGCTCCATCGCCTGCTTTCTCGCAGGTTATTTGGGAGAATGTGCGCGCCGGAATGACGGTCGCGCAGATCCGGGCCGCGCAGCCGGCCGCCCGCGTGCCGCGCGTGCGCGGTACGTTGCACAATATGGTGAACGAGCGGGTCGCCATATGCGAGCTGGAGATCCGCGGCTCCGAGCTCGCGGGACAGGTGTTCGACACCTGCTTCTACCTCTATGCGGGAAGGCTCGTGCAGGTGATGATGACGGCGCGCCGTGCTTCCCGCGCCCTGGCCGGCACGCTGGCGGCGCATTTGCGATCGAGGCACGGTGCCGAGCTCGCAGAGGGCCGGGATCCCTGCCCGCCCGCGGAGCTCCTCACCGTGTGCGAATGGGACTGGCGGGTCGCGGGCGGCGCCGAAGTCAACATCACCTATGCCGACGTCGAGGGAGAGGGCGCCGTTCTCAACATCAATTATCGACCGTCCTTCCCATAGGCCCGCGAGATGCCCGGCTTGACTCTGGAGGAAACAGAGCGGAACATAAAGCGAACAGATGAGTCCGAGTCGCATGCCCGCTTCGTCCCTTGCCAGCCCGCGCCTCGAGGCGCTGAAGGCCGAGATCCGCGCCATCGAGCGCGGTCTTTCGGTGCGGGAGGAGAGGCGCGAGTCGCTGCCGTTCGGGATCGAGGAGGTCGACAGCCGGCTCGCCGGCGGCGGCCTGGCGCCGGCGCTGCACGAGGCCGCCGCCGCCAGCCCCGCGCCCGGCGACGAGGCCGCCGCCACCCTCTTCCTCGCCGCCGCCGCCGCTCGCTTCGCCATCGCCCGGGGGAACGGGCAGGTCTTGTGGGCGCTCACCCGCCGCGATCTGTTCGCGCCCGGGCTCGCGCAGGCGGGGCTGGCGCCGGACCGGCTGCTCTACGCCGAATGCCGCAATGACGCCGAAGCGCTCGCGGTGATGGAGGAGGGGGTGCGCCATGGCGCTTTGGCGGCGGTGATCGGCGACGTGGGCCGCGCCGACATGGCCGCGACCCGCCGGCTCCAGCTCGCCGCCGAGGAGAGCGGCACGCCGGCCCTGATGCTCCGGCGCTGGCGCAAGGCCGACATGGATCCGCTGATGGTGCCGTCCGCCGCCTTCACCCGCTGGCGGATCGGCTGCGCGCCCTCGGCCGCTTTGCCTTATCCGGGCCTCGGCCGCGCCCGCTGGCGGGTCGAGCTCGCCCGCCAGCGCGGCGGACCCCCTTATCTCTGGCTATTGGAGACTCCCGATGCCGAGGCTCGCCTCGCTCTTCCTGCCCCAGCTGGCGATCGAACGGATCGTCAGGAGGAAGCGGAGAGAAGGGCCGCGTGACCTCTCTTCCCCCTCTCCCGCTTCGGGGAGAGGGAGGGGCCCGACCGGCGCAGCCGGGTGGGAGGGTGAGGGTACAGCGTCGCCTGCCCAGTCCCTCACCCTCCCATTGCTGGCGCAATGGGGCCCTCCCTCTCCCCAAGTGGGAGAGGGGGGGCTCAAGCCAGGCCATTGGCGGCCCGGCGCGCGCTGGGCGCGGGAGGCGCCGGTGCAGGCGGAGGCGTTGGGCGCAGCCGAAGGCGCTCTCGTCACCGCACACCGGGTCGGCAATCGCGACCTCATCGCCGCCGCCTGCCCGCGCGCCCTGGCCCTGGGGCTCGCACCGGGCATGCCGCTCGCCAAGGCGCGATTGCTGGTGCGGGGGCTCGAAATGCGCCCCGCCGACCCGCAAGGCGATGCCGCCTGGCTGGCACGGCTCGGCCTGTTCGCCGCCCGCCGCTGGACGCCGCGCGCCGCTTTGTCCGGCCCGGACGGGCTCTGGCTCGATCTGACCGGGGTCGCCCATCTGTTCGGCGGCGAGGAGCGCATGTGCGCGCGCATCCTCGGCTTTTGCCGTCGGCTGGGCTTTTCCGCCCGCATCGCCGTCGCCGGCACCACGGGCGCCGCTTATGCGCTCGCCCGCTTCGGGGCCGGAAAGCTCATCCTCTGCCCGCCCGGCGGCGAGGCCGATGCGATCGCGGCCATGCCGCTCGCCGCCTTGCGGCTCGACGCGGACCTGCTCGGCGCCGCCGACCGGCTGGGCGTGGAGCGGATCGGCGAATTGATCGCCATGCCCCGCGGCCCGCTCCAGCGCCGCTTCGGCGGCGCTCTGCTGACCCGGCTCGATCAGGCTTTGGGCCGCGCGGCCGAGCCGTTCGATCCGATCGTGCCCGAGGCGCCGCTTTTTATCCTGCTCCGCTTCCTCGAGCCGATCGCCACCGCCGAAGCGATTGCGGAGGCCGGCGGCGAGGCGGTGCGCCGGCTCATTCCCCTGCTCGCAGAGGCGGGCCTCGGCGTCCGCCGCCTCATCCTCCTGTGCGAGCGGGTCGACAACGAGGCCCAGCACATCCTTGTCAGCACGGCCCGCGCGACCCGCGACGGGCCGCATCTCCACGCCTTGCTATGCACGAAGATCGAGACGATCGAGCCCGGCTTCGGCATCGAGCGGCTCCGCCTCGTCGCCGCCCGGGTCGAGCCGCTCGGGCCCGAGCCCATCGAGGGCGAGATGGCCGGCGCCCGGCCCGCGCCCGATCTCGCCATGCTGGTCGACCGGCTCGCCGCCCGGCTCGGCGCGCGCCGCGTCCACCGGCTGGGGGCGGTTGAAAGCGATCTTCCCGAACGCAGCGTCCGCGCCGTCGGCCCGCTGGCGGCGCCCGTCGCCTGGCCGCAATGGCCCCGTCCCGTCAGGCTCCTTTCCCCGCCGGAGCAGGTGGAGAATGTCATGGCGCCGCTCCCCGACGGCGCCCCGGTCCGCTTCAAATGGCGCGGTCGCTCCTATCAGGTCGCCGCCGCCGACGGGCCCGAACGCATCTATGGCGAATGGTGGCGGCACGAGAGCGAGCAGGCCGCCATCCGCGATTATTTCCAGGTCGAGGACCGGCAAGGCGCCCGCTTCTGGCTGTTCCGCAAGGGCGACGGCGAGGATCCGGAGACGGGCGATCTCAGCTGGCACCTGCACGGCATCTTCGCATGACCTACATCGAGCTTCAGGTCGCCAGCCATTTCAGCTTCCTGCGCGGGGTTTCGAGCGCCAAAGAGCTGTTCGCGGCGGCGGCGATGCTCGGCTATAAGGCGCTTGGGGTGACCGACCGCAACAGCGTCGGCGGCCTCGTCAAGGCGTTGCGCGCCGCCGACGCCACCGGGGTGCGGCTCGTCGCCGGCTGCCGGCTCGATCTGATGGACGGTAGCGCATTGCTGGTCTGGCCCGAGGACCGCGCCGCCTGGTCGCGGCTGACGCGGCTGCTCACCCAGGGCAAGAGCCGCGTCGATCGCAAGAAGGGCGAAAAGGGGCAATGCTTCCTCCACTGGGAGGATTTGGCCGCCTGGTCCGACGGCCTGGTCGCGGCTCTGATTCCCGACGAAGCGGACCGGGTGGCCGACGTCGCGCTCGCCCAGATGCGGGATATTTTCGCCGAGCGCGGCCATCTCGCGCTCACCCATCGGCGTCGGCCGGGCGAGGCGAAAAGGCTGCATGCGCTGGACGCGCTGGCGCGGCGCCACGGGCTCAGGAGCCTCGCGACCGGGGACGTGCTCTATGACGGCCCCGACAAGCGCATGCTCCACGACGTCGTCACCGCGATCCGCGAGCATGTCACCATCGACGCGCTCGGCTTCCGCCGCGAGCGCTTCGCCGACCGCTACCTCAAATCGCCGGCGGAGATGGAGCGCCGCTTCGCCGCTTTTCCCGACGCGATCCGCGCGAGCGCCGATATCGCCGAGCGCTGCACCTTCTCGATGCGCGAATTGAGCTACCAATATCCCGACGAGATCGTGATGACTCGCCGCTCGCCGCAAAAGGCGCTGGAGCGGATGGCCTGGACGGCGCTCAACCGGCAGCATGACGGGCGCCCGCCGCAGCGCTACCGCAAGCTGCTCACCCATGAGCTGCGGCTCGTGGCCTCCTGGCGCTACGCCCCTTATTTCCTCACCGTCAATTCGGTCGTCCAATTCGCGCGCAGCCAGGACATCCTCTGCCAGGGGCGCGGCTCGGCGGCCAATTCGATGATCTGCTATGTGCTCGGCATCACCTCGATCGATCCCGTCGCCCACAAATTGCTGTTCGAGCGCTTCCTCTCCGACGACCGCGACGAGCCGCCCGACATCGACGTCGATTTCGAGCATGAGCGGCGCGAGGAGGTGATCCAGTGGCTCTACGAGACCTACGGCCATAGCCACGCGGCGCTGACCGCCGTGGTCAGCCGCTACCGGACCCGCGGCGCGGTCCGCGAGGTCGGCAAGGCTTTGGGCCTCAGCGAGGACGTGACCGCGACGCTCTCCGGCCAGGTCTGGGGCTGGTCGAACGAGGGCGTCGCCGAACGCCATGTCGCCGAATTGGGCCTCGACGCGGCCGATCCCCGGCTGGCGCTGACGCTCGAATTGACCCGCCAGCTGATCGGCACGCCCCGCCATTTGAGCCAGCATCCGGGGGGCTTCGTCCTCACCCGCGACCGGCTCGACGATCTCGTGCCGATCGAGCCCGCGACGATGGAGGATCGGCGCGTCATCGAATGGGAGAAGGACGATCTCGAGGAATTGAAGATCATGAAATTGGACGTGCTCGGGCTCGGTATGCTGGGCTGCATGCGCCGCGCCTTCGACCTGCTGGCCGAGCATAAAGGGCGGCGGCTCACCCTCGCCTCGCCCGAAATGCAGGAGGACGATCCCGCCGTCTACGACATGATCTGCGCGGCGGACACGATCGGCACCTTCCAGATCGAGAGCCGCGCGCAGATGTCGATGCTGCCGCGGCTCAAGCCCCGCATCTTCTACGACATCGTCATCCAGGTCGCGATCGTCCGGCCGGGGCCGATCCAGGGCAATATGGTCCATCCTTATTTGCGGCGGCGCGAAGGCAAGGAGCCGGAGGAATATCCCTCCCCCGAGCTCAGGGACGTGCTTGAGAAGACGAAGGGCGTGCCGCTCTTCCAGGAGCAGGCGATGAAGGTGGCGATCGTCGGCGCCGGCTTCTCGCCCGCAAAGGCCGACGCGTTGCGGCGCTCGATGGCGACCTTCAAGACCACCGGCGGGGTCAGCCATTTCCGCGACGACATGATCGGCGGCATGCTGGAGCGCGGCTATACCCGGGATTTCGCCGAACGGACGTTCAGGCAGATCGAGGGCTTCGGCAGCTACGGCTTCCCCGAAAGCCACGCCGCCAGCTTCGCCAAGATCGCCTACGCCTCGTCCTGGATGAAGCATTATCATCCCGACATCTTCTGCGCCGCCTTACTCAACGCCCAGCCGATGGGCTTCTACGCCCCCGCCCAGCTCGTCCGCGACGCGCGCGACCACGGCGTCGAGATGCGCCCGGTCTGCGTCAATGCCAGCCGCTGGGATTGTACGCTGGAAGTCCTTCGATACGCCGGTTCGACTGGCTCACCGGCTACTCGGGATGAGCGGGAGGAGAATTCGCTCATCCTGAGTAGGGACCGAGCTTGTCGAGGGCCCGTATCGAAGGACCTCCTTCCTCTCCGCCTCGGCCTGCGCATGGTGAAGGGGCTCTCCAACGCGCATGGCGCGCTGATCGCCGCCGCCGCCATGGACGCGCCCTTCACCTCGATCGACGATGTCTGGCGCCGGTCGGGCGTGCCGGCGGCGGCGCTGGAGAAACTGGCCGACGCCGATGCTTTCCAGGCGCTGGGGCTGGACCGGCGGCAGGCCTTGTGGAAGGTGCGCGGGCTGGGCGGCAAGCCGCTGCCGCTCTTCGCCTTCGCCGAGGCGCGCGCGCTGGAGCCCGAAGTGGCGCTGACGCCGCTGACCGAGGGCCGCGAGGTGGTCGAGGATTATCGCGCCGTCCAGCTCTCGCTGCGCGCCCACCCGCTCGCCTTCCTCCGCTCCGCGCTGGACCGGCGCGGCATCGTCCCCTGCGCGGCACTGCGCGACATGAAGGACGGAGCGAAGGTCAATGTCGCCGGCATCGTCCTGGTCCGCCAGCGGCCGGGCGCCGGCAACGTCACCTTCATCACGCTCGAGGACGAGACCGGCATCGCCAATGCGATCGCCTGGCAGCGCATTTTCGAGGCGCACCGCCGAATCATCCTCGCCAGCGCGATGATCGGCGTGCGCGGCAGGCTGCAGAAGGAAGGGCAGGTGATCCACATCGTCACCGAGACGCTGGAGGATCTGACGCCTTTATTGGCCCGGGTCGGCGCGCTCGATTTCCCGCACCGGACCGGGCCCGGCGATGGCGCCCGCAACGGCGGCCACGACCCGCGCGACCCGCCCGAACGCTGCGCCAACCTCGCCGGCCGCGACGGCGGCATGCGGATCAAGTCGCGCAATTTTCACTGAGATGAAATGTGCAAAAACCTGAATCGTCACCCCGGGCTTGACCCGGGGTCCACTTCTTCCGGATCGCCATGAAAAGAAGGTAGATGCCGGGTCGAGCCCGGCATGACGAGGTGGTTCGGATTAACGCTCGGCCCGCTACCGCCCCCGCCACGACTCCACCACCCCGTCGGGATGCCGGTCGACGACAAAGCCCGGCTCGAGGCCGTGCTCGAGCCAGATCTTGGCGCCCGCCAGCACGAGCGCGAAGCCGCCGGCCGAATCCAGCGCCCCGGCCACTTGCGCCTGCGAATCGCCGTGAAAGCCGCGATTCTCGACCGCGACCCAGGTCCGCTCCGGCCCGCGCGCCTCGAACGTCCATTCGACCTGCGTCGCCGGCTCGCCCCAGTCGATGAGGATGCGCCGCCCGGGCTCGACCGCCTTGACCACGACGTCGGAACCGACGCCGTACATCTCCCACTCCCAGCGCACCCGCGCGCCGGGAACGAGCCGGCCGCTCCCCTTCGAGAACCAGAAACGCGCCGTCGCGGCCGGGTCTGCGAACGCCTCGAAGACCTCGTCCGCCGGGCGGCGGATCAGCATTCCGGCTTTGGCCACCGGTCCCGTCGCATCCGTCATGCGCCTGCCTTTCCCATCCGCCGCTCCTGCCCTACATAGCCCTGCCTTGCCGGAGAGTATCATGCGTTTTCTTGCTCCAATCGCCGTCTGCCTTCTCCTTGCCGCGCCGGCTTTGGCGCAGGCGCAGGCGCAGGCCCAGCCGCGGCTCGGCGCGCGGACCGCCACGCCCGAATCGATGGTCGCGCAGATGAGCCCGGCCTCGCCCGAAGAGGAGATGCGGGCGCTCGTCGTCGCCGCCGATGCCCATCCGCTCGGCACATTGGCCAATCCGGTGCGCGTCGGCGGGCCGGAGGGCGAGCGCGCCTATCTGGCCCGGCTGCGCTGCGCCGACGGCAGCGCGCCCAGGATCGGCGCGCGCCGCGAGGCCGGCGCCGGCGGCTTCGGCTCGGTGGTCGGCGCCTATGAGGTCTTTTGCGGCGACGTCGCCGGCCGCGTCGTCTTCGACATGTATCACGAGGAGCATATCGAGACCCGCGCGCCCGCCGGCTTCACGCTCCAGCCTTAGCCGGTTCCGATTCGGCTTGTTCCCGGCCGCCATCCGATTAAGCTCGGCGCGACAGAATGGAGAGCCGCCATGCGCCTGCCCCTCGCCGCCTTAGCCTTGCTCCTCGCCGCTCCGATCGCCGCGCAGGCCGCCACGCCGCGCGAATTGATGGTGCAGCTTGGCGCCGCGCCTTCCGAGGAGGAGGTCGCGCAGGCGGTCGAGCGCGCACGCAATGAGCCGCTCGGATCGGAGGCCAATCCGGTGCGGGTCAGCGGCGTGGAGGGCGAGCATGCCTATATGCGTCGGCTGCGCTGCGCCGACGGCGACCAGCCCAGGATCGGCCAGCGCGCCAATGTCGGCATTGGCGTGTTCGGCTCGATCGTCGATGTCTGGTCGCTCGATTGCGGGGACGCCGCGCCGGGCCGCTTCAGCCTCGCCCTCGACATGTACCACGACAATCACGACGAGACGCGGGCGCCCGCCGGCCTCACGCTCGAGCCGCGCTAGCGTCCGGGCAATCGATGCGGACGGTCCTGAAATGGCTTGGGACCGTCCTCCTCTTCGCTCTGGTCGCGCTGAGCTTCGCGCCGACGCTCGTCCCGCCTTTCCTCGACCGAATCTATTATCGCGGCCCCACCAGCGATCATTATGACGGCCGCCGCTTCTTCAATCCGGGCGCGCGCGATCCGGCCCGGCTCGATCCCAGCCGGTTCCTCAACCGCTGGGCGCGGGGCGAGCGCGCCGTCTGGCCCGACAGGGTCGCGGTCCGCCCCACCGTGCCGCCGCGCCGGATCATGGGCGATGAGATGCAGGTCACCTGGATCGGTCACGCCACCGTGCTGGTGCAGACCGAGGGGCTCAACATCCTCACCGACCCGATCTGGTCGGACCGCGCCTCGCCTTTCTCCTTCGTCGGCCCGACCCGGGTCCGCGCGCCCGGCGTGCGCTTCGAGGATCTGCCGCGGATCGACCTCGTCCTCGTCAGCCACAATCATTACGATCATCTCGACCTGCCGACGCTCCGCCGCCTCTGGGAGCGCGACCGGCCACTGATCGTCACCAGCCTCGGCAACGACGCGATCCTGCGCGGGGCGGGGGTGGAGTCGGTGACGCGCGACTGGGGCGGACGGGTTTCCGTGCGCCGCGCCCGGGGGCTTGTCGACGGCAGTCGTGAAGGTGCCGTCGAGGTCATCGTCGAGCGCAACCATCATTGGGGGTCGCGCTGGGGCGCCGACCGCAACCGCGCCTTGTGGTCGGCCTTCACGATCGTGACGCCCGGCGGCAACATCTTCTTCGCCGGCGACACCGGCTGGGGCGACGGCGCCTGGGTCCGCGCGGCCGCCGCGCATGGGCCGTTCCGGCTCGCGATCATCCCGATCGGCGCCTATCTCCCGCGCGACGTCATGCAGAACAGCCATGTCGGCCCGGCCGAGGCGCTGCGCATCTTCGAGGCGCTCAGCCCCACCCGCGCGCTCGCCATTCACTGGGGCACGTTCCAGCTGAGCTTCGAGGCGATCGACGATCCCCCGCGCAGCCTCGCCGCGCTGGCCCGCGCCCGCGGCCTCGCGCCGGACCGCTTCACCGCGACCGAGGCCGGGCGGACGTTCGGCGTGCCCGCGCGGTAAGGCGCGGGGACAGTTGCTTGCCAACTGTCCCCATTCAAGAACGGCGCGGGAATGGGGACAGTTACGAGTAACTGTCCCCGGCTATTGGGCCGGCACGATCAGCCGCAGCGCCTTGGGCCGGATCCGGTAGCGCAGCGGCGTCTCCATCCGTTCGGTCTCGCCATCGACCGAGACCGCCAGCATCGGCCGGTTCGAGCCGATCTCCGCCTCGCTCACATAAGCGGTGATGAAGTCGCGCTGCTGATCGAGCTTGCCGAACACGCCCCTGATCCCCGCCCAGAGGAGATGGAGCCGGCTGCCCGCCCGGATCGCGTAGAGGCACAGTTCGCCCGCATCGATCGCCTCGCGCCTGCCCAGCCCGAACAGATTCACCTGGTAGCGATTGTTGCCCACGAACAGCAAAGGCGTGCGGATCGGCGTCTCCAGCCCCGAGGCGCTGATCCACAGTCGGTGGCGGCGAAAGGCGCGCAGCGAGGCGAAGCCCGCCGACAGCATTGCGAGCCGCTTGCCGCGGCCGATTCGCTCCTGCTGGGCCTCACGCAGCCGCACCATATCCGGATAGAGGCCGACCGAGCTGTTGTTGACGAAGACGCGACCGTTGACCTCGGCGACGTCGACGTCGCGGACATGGCCGGCCGCGATCACCGCCGCCGCCTCCTCGATCCCGAACGGGATGCCGGCGTCGCGGGCGAGATGGTTCAACGTGCCCAAAGGCAGGATGCCGAACGGGCGGCCGCTATCGGCGAGATGGCCGGCCGCGCAGCTCAAAGTGCCGTCGCCGCCGCCGGCGACGACAGCGTCAAGGCCGGGCGCGGCGGCGGCCTCCTTCAACGCCTCGAAAATATCGGCCGGCTCGGTCATCCGCACGTCGGCCTCGACGCCCGCCGCCTCGAACGCGGCAACGATCCGCGCCTCCTCGTCCCCGGAGCCCTTCAGGGTGCCGCCGCTGCGATTGACGATCACCCTGGCTTTCATGAGTGGTTCCTAGCCGCTTCTCGGTTCGACAGGAAACGCCCGTCATTCCAGCGAAAGCTGGAATCCCGCTTCTTCAACGCGCAGAAAGGAAAAGGGATTCCAGCTTTCGCTGGAATAAGGATTGAATCCGGATTGAAGCGATCTAGGCCGGTCCCATCCGGAAGACGCATAATTTATTGCCTTCGGGATCGCGGAAATAGGCGCCGTAAAAGGCTCCGGGTCCCTCCGGCGTGCGCAGCCCGGGCGCGCCTTCGTCGCTGCCGCCGAGCGCGATCGCCTTGGCGTGCATGCGGTCGACCATGTCGCGGCTCTCCATCGCCAGCGCGGTCATATTGCCGTTGCCGGCCGAGGCGGGCTTGCCGTCATAGGGCTTGGTGATGGCGATGCCGGGCCGCCGGCCGCCGGTGCCGTAGAGGGTGAAGCCGGTCTCCGGAAACTCCATCTTGCGGGTGGCGCCAAGCTCGCCGAGCAGCGCATCGTAATAAGCGCGCGCCTTGTCCAGATCGTTGGTGCCCAGGGTGACATAACCTATCATGATCTTCCGCCTCCCGGCATGAATTCAATTCGCATGACTGGGCCGGGGATGAAGCTCGTCACGGCCGCGGCGGCGACGCCGGCGGCGGCGGCGCGGGCACGGTCCGAACCACGGGCGGGGCTCCGCCTGCCGGGCATTCGCCGATGCGGCGGCCCCGGACCGTGCTGCTGGCGCGGATCGTCTGCGTGCCCCGCCCGCCGGACGAGTTCGGGCCCACGGCGCTGACCGTCAGCCTGGCCTCGAGCGTGGTTTCGGTGAAGCCGCCTTCTATCGCCAGCTCCGCCCGGCTCACGCCGCCGCCCGGCGGCCGGCAGCTCGCGCGGACCCGGATCACGCCGCCCGCGAAGGTCCGGTCGGAGAATTGGCAATTCCGGCTTTGCGGGCCGCTGCCGACCAGTTCGCGCGTCGGATTGGCGGCCTGGGCGGGCGTGATGCAGCGGCGATCGGTCTGCGCCCGTCCCTGCTGCGCGCGCAGCTGTGCCTGCGCCTCGGGCGGCGCGCCGGGCATTTCGACCGCCGTCACCTGCGTGACCATTTCCCACTGGCCCGGCTGCATCGCCCGGGCTCCCGACGCGGCCTGGCCCACGGCGGGAGCGCCGGCTTCGGCGCCGGTCATATTGCCGGCGGCGGGGTCGGGGGCGGCCGCATTGCTCCCGGCCGCGTTGCCGCGATTTCCGTCCTGCCCGCCGCAGGCGGCGAGCAGAAGCGCCGCTGCGGCCGGGGCCAATGCCCTCACTGCCCGTTGCCCGGCTGGATGACGGGCGGCGGTGCGCTCGGCGGGCCAGTGCGCGGCCCGGCGTTGGCGGGGCAGTCGCCGATGCGGCGGCCGCGCAAATTGGTCGACACCCGCATCGCCGTGGTTCCCGGCCCGCCCACATTCGGGCCCTGGGCGTTGATCGAGACCGCGGCCGTGAGCGTGGTCGCGGTGAAGCTGCCCTGCACCGACAGCTCAGCGGTTCCCTGGCGACCGCTCGGCGCCTGGCAGCTCATGCGGATGCGGATGACGCCGCCGGCGAACGTATCCTCCAGCTTCCGGCAGTTCGCCCCGCGCGGGCCGGACATGGTGTCGCGAAGCTCGCGTAGCGGGTTGCGGGCCTGCTCGGGCGTGATGCAGGTCCGGTCGGTCTGGGTACGGCCCTGCTGCGCGCGCATCTGCTGCACCACCTCCGGCGGCGCGCCGGGGATGTCGACCGACATCATCTGCGTCGCCATCTCCCACTGGCCGGGCTGTATCGACTGAGCGCCGGACGCCGGCGAACCCGCGCCGGCGGCCGCTTCATTGGCACTCTTGTCCTGCGATCCGCAGCCGACAAGGATTAGCGCCGCAACCGCGGCCACCGACACTTTCATCGCATTCTCCCTCGCCGGGTTTCTAGCTGCGGCAATCGCCCGTACGGCGGCCGGTCATCGTGCCGCCGACGCGAATCTGCATCGGGGCTCCTCCGGCCGGATTCGGCATTTCCATGTTCATGTTGATCCGGCTGTTGATCTGCTCGGCGCCATAGGTGCCCTCGAGGCTCATCTGCATCTGCGGGCCGCCCGCCGGGCGGCAGGTCGCGCGGACCCGGATGTTGCCGCCCGACCAGGTGGTGTCGCTGAATTCGCAGCCCGCCGGATTCTGCCCGGTCATGCTGCGCGAGGGGTTGCGGGCCTCTTCGGCGGTGACGCACTGCGACTGGGTCCGCCGCTGGCTCGCCAGCTGGGAGCGCATCTGCTGGACCATCGCATCGGGCGCGCCCGGCGCCTCGATCGACGTCATTTCCATCGTCATGTCCCATTGGCCCGGTCGGATCGAATCACCGCCGCCGCCGCCGCAGGCGGTGACGAGCACGATTGCCGGAGCGAGAATGATGAGGCGTTTCATTGAGGTCCCCTTTGATCGTTGGTCGTTGAGCAATGGATTTTCGCCTTTTGCTTGCCTGCTTGTGTCCGATTATACGAAGCGAGGCAACCGGTGGCGCTGCGAATAGGTGCGCATCATGGCGGGACGGCATCCGGGACGGCGACGCGGCGCGACCCGGCCGCGTCATTCCCGCTCCGCCCCGGCGCCGCCTCCGACTCACGGGCGCGCGCAGCTGCCGATGCGGCGGCCCTTGATCGTGCCGCGAGTCCGCACGGCCTGCGTTCCCGATCCGTTCGGGTTCGGGACTTCCGCGTCCACCGCGACGTCGGCAAGCAGCGTGATCGGCGCGAACCGGCCGTCCAGGGTCAATTGCACCTGACCGGGCCCGCCGGCGCTGTTCCGGCAGGTCGCGCGAAACCGGATGACGCCGTCGGAGAAGCTATCGTCGGAGGTCTGGCAGGTGACGCCCTGGCTCCGGGTCAATTGGTCGCGCACCTCGCGCAACGGATTGGCGGCATTGTCCGGCGTGACGCATTCGCGGCTGCGCTGCGGCTGGTTGAGCGCTGCCTGGGCCTGCTGCTGGGCGTCGGCGGGAAGGCCGGGCGCGTCGACACTGGTCGCGACGACCTCATATTCCCACATGCCGGGCTGGATGCGGTCCGGAGCGCGCGCGCAGGCGGCGGCCAGCGCCATCGCCGGCAACAGCATGCACAGTCGCTTCATCGCGCGTCCCTTCGCCCCGCCAAAGGGACATAGTGTTGCAATCGGAGGCCGCGGGCAAGCCGGCGCCGCGCGCCCCGGATCGCGGCAGCCATGTCCACGCCGGGGGACGGTCAATTTACCGGGGCGGCGCTATTTCCCTCCGGCCCCGGCACCACCTGCGGGCTCGTGCAGTCGCCCGTGCGGCGGCCGGTCATCCTGCCCCCGAGCTTGAGATGCATGGGCGTTTCGGCCCCGTTGGGATCGGGCATGTCCATGGCCACGTGGATCCGATTGTTGATCTGCCGGGCGGTGTAGGTGCCCTCGACCGATATCTGCACCGGCGGGCTCCCCGGCGGGCGGCAGGTCGCGCGGAGCCGGATAGTCCCGCCGGCCCAAATCGTGTCGCTGAATTCGCAGCCCGCGGGGTTCCCCGAGCCCATCATGTTGGCCGAGGGATTGCGGGCCTGTTCGGGCGTGATGCACTGCGACTCGGTCTGCCGCTGCTCCGCCATCGAGGCCCGCATCTGCTGGAGTATCTCCTCGGGCGCGCCCGCCACTTCGACGGACGTCATTTCTGTCACCAATTCCCATTGGCCGGGCTCGATGCCCGAAGGCGCGACCTCGCTCGAACCTTGCGTCGCGAGCGACGCATAGCCCGACAGCAGGACGGCGCAGGGTATCGCTATGCTCAGCATCCGCATTGTCTTGTCCTTCCCCTGGTTGCGCCGCCGTGAAATCCCCTGACGGAAAGCGTCGCTCATTCCGCCATTCTGTGCGTCGCCGGAGCGGGCCTGTAAAGAAGCGCGAATAGGGCTGCCGCCGCGGCCCGCGCCGTTGCGTCGCTCGCGCCGCGCGACCATATCTGCGCCATGGCGATCACCATCCGCACCAGCCTCGAAGAGCCCGAAACCGGCCAGGCCTTCGTCCCCCACCGTCCCGCCCGCCCCGAAAAGGCCGAGGGCGGCAAGCCGTTTCGGCTGGTCTCCGACTATCAGCCCGCCGGCGACCAGCCGGCGGCGATCGCCGAATTGGTCGATCAGTTCCGCCAGGAGGAGAAGACCCAGGTCCTGCTCGGCGTCACCGGCTCGGGCAAGACCTACACCATGGCTCAGGTGATCGAGACGCTGCAGCGCCCCGCGCTCGTGCTCGCCCCCAACAAGATCCTCGCCGCCCAGCTCTACGGCGAATTTTCGAGCTTCTTCCCCGACAATGCGGTCGAATTCTTCGTCTCCTATTACGATTATTACCAGCCCGAGGCCTATGTCCCGCGCTCGGACACGTACATCGAGAAGGAAAGCTCGGTGAACGAAGCGATCGACCGGATGCGCCATTCGGCCACCCGGTCTTTGCTCGAGCGCGACGACGTCATCATCGTCGCCTCGGTTTCGTGCATTTACGGCATCGGTTCGGTCGAGACCTACAGCGCGATGACGTTCGCGCTCAAGAAGGGCCAGAGCGTCGACCAGCGCGAGATCATCCGCAAGCTCGTCGCGCTCCAGTACAAGCGCAACGACCAGGCCTTCGCGCGCGGCAATTTCCGGGTGCGCGGCGACAATCTGGAGATCTTCCCGAGCCACTATGAGGACATGGCCTGGCGGGTGAATTTCTTCGGCGACGAGATCGAATCGATCGTCGAGTTCGATCCGCTCACCGGCAAGAAGATCGCCGCGCTCGAATTCGTCAAGGTCTACGCCAATTCGCATTACGTCACCCCCGGCCCGACCATGAAGCAGGCGATGGAGGCGATCCGCTTCGAGCTGACCGAGCGGCTCAAGGAGCTCGAATCCGAAGGCAAATTGCTCGAGCTGCAGCGGCTCGAGCAGCGCACCAATTTCGATCTGGAGATGATCGCCGCCACCGGCTCGTGCGCCGGCATCGAGAATTATTCGCGCTTCCTCACCGGCCGGCTGCCCGGCGAGCCGCCGCCGACCCTGTTCGAATATCTGCCGGAAAACGCCATGCTCTTCGTCGACGAAAGCCACCAGACCGTGCCCCAGGTCGGCGCGATGGCGCGGGGCGACCATCGCCGCAAGCTGACGCTCGCCGAATATGGCTTCCGCCTCCCGTCCTGCATCGACAACCGCCCGCTCAGGTTCAACGAATGGGACGCGATGCGGCCGCAGACCGTGGCGGTCTCGGCGACGCCCGGCCCCTGGGAGCTCGAGCAGACCGGCGGCGTCTTCGTCGAGCAGGTGATCCGCCCGACCGGCCTGATCGACCCGCCGGTCGAGATCCGCCCGGTCGAGGACCAGGTCGACGATCTCGTCGCCGAGGCGCGCGCGACCGCCGCCAAGGGCTACCGCACCCTCGTCACCACGCTCACCAAGCGCATGGCCGAGGACCTCACCGAATTCCTCCACGAAGCGGGCCTTCGCGTCCGCTACATGCATTCGGACGTCGAGACGCTGGAGCGGATCGAGCTGATCCGCGATTTGCGCCTGGGCGTCTACGACATCCTCGTCGGCATCAACCTGCTGCGCGAGGGGCTCGACATCCCCGAATGCGGGCTGGTCGCGATCCTCGACGCCGACAAGGAGGGGTTCCTGCGCTCGGAGACCTCGCTGATCCAGACCATCGGCCGCGCCGCCCGCAACGTCGAGGGCAAGGTCATCCTCTATGCCGACCGAATGACCGGCTCGATGGAGCGCGCGCTCAACGAAACCAACCGCCGCCGCGAGAAGCAGGAGGCCTATAACGCAGAGCACGGCATCACCCCGACCACGATCAAGCGCGACATCGCCGACATCCTCGCCGACGTCTCCAACCGCGACAGCGTCATCATCGACACCGGCGACGAAGGCACGCCCCACCTCGTCGGCCACAATCTGCGCGCCCATATCGAAGACCTCGAAAAACGCATGCGCAAGGCGGCGGCCGACCTGGAGTTCGAGGAGGCCGGGAGGCTGCGCGACGAGATCCGCCGGCTGGAGGCGGACGAGCTGGGGCTGCCGGACGGACAGAAAAGGGCGCCGGTCCTCGGCCATTCCACCGAGGGCAAGCCGGGCACGCGCAAGACGCGTTATGGGAAGCAGAAAGCGATCAGGATGGGGCGAGGGCGGCGCTGAGCCCTTGGGAGTCATCGGAAATCGCGGAATTACCTATGGACTCCATTGTAAAAACGGTGATTAAAAAGAGGCTTCCCATGGCGAGAGGACGGTCATGGCCAAGCTGGCCAAGCTCTACGCAAAGCTGGTCCAGTCGCCGAAGCAAATCATCACCTTTCGCGACTTCGAGCGGATGATTGCTGCTTTTGGTTTCGTGCTGAAGCGCGAGCGAGGAAGCCACAAATCGTACCGGCATCCGCGCGTTCGGGAGGTGCTGACCGTCCAGCCGGTCGGGAAGGACGCTGAACCCTACCAAGTCCGCAGATTTATGGATATTGTGGCCGAATTCGGTTTGGAGATCGACACCTGATGGAGATGCATTACCCTATCAACGTGTTCTGGTCCGACGAAAGCGGCCGCTGGATCGCCGACGTGCCGGACCTTCGCTATTGCTCTGCCCACGGCGAGACACCGGCCGAGGCCGTCGCTGAAGCGCAGGAGGCGATCGCCCTTTGGCTGGAGACGGCGCGTGCGGAGGGCATACCCATTCCCCAACCCAGCGATCCTGCCTCACGCGCGGCCTGATCCGTCATGGCGACGATCAAGAAAGGGCAGTTGACGCCGGCCCCCGATTACGCCGCCTTCTGGAAGCACCTGCGCGAATGGAAGCGGGTGTTCTGGAAGCGGGAACGCAAGACCGCCAGGCTGGCGGCAATGCGGGACAGGGACGCCTGACCCTTATCCCATCGCTCCCAGGATCACGCCGTACAGCGTGAACTGGAGCGTGAAATAACCGCCGTTGATCAGCCACAGGCCGAGTGGGCGGCGCTCGAACAGATAGTTGAGGCCGAGGCTCGCCGTGACCAGGCACAGGCCGGTCAGGCAGCCCATGATGGCGGCGGGCTTGATCGCCGGATGCGGGCCGATGAACGAGGCGAAGGCGTAAGCGGCGATGAGGTTCATCAGGAACGCGCCGCCGAAGATCATCGCCATCGAGCCCGATTTGAGCTTTTCCTCTCCCTGGCCGGTCAGCGCGACCCATTTGTTCGCGAACAGAGCGGGCGAATACCAAAGCCCGCCGAGCAGGAACGCCGACAGCGCCGCCAATAGGACCGCTAGATAATTGACCTCAGGCATCATTCCCTCCCCTTTCGTCATTCCAGCGAAAGCTGGAATCTCCCTTCTTGAAGAATAGCGGGATTCCGGCTTTCACCGGAATGACGGTTCCCCTCTTGTCCGCTTCTAGGCGTCGACGGCCTCGCGCTCCGCCTCCCTGATGAGCAGGTCGATCTGGTCGCGCAGAATCGCGATGTTGCGGTCGAAATAGCCGATGTCGCGATAGGTGCGCGCCTGCATCACCGCGCCCTCCATCACGGTCAGCACGAATTCGGCGAGCCGGCGCCGGTCGAGCGCCGCCGGCAGCCGCGCGCCGGCCGCGTCCAGGCAGCGGTGAATCGCCCGCGTCCAATTCTCGAAATTGGCGGCGAGCAGGTCGCGGATCGCGGGGTCGGGCTCGTGCAGCTCCAGCGCCAGGCTGCCGATCGGGCAGCCATAAGTGCACTCGCTGGTGACGAGCATGGTGCGATAGGCGTTGAGCAAAGCGAAAATCCGCTCGACCGGATCCTCGACGCCGCTCCAGGCCGGCGCCAGCAGCCATTCCTCGATGCCGTCGCGATAGGCTTCGAGCACCGCGGCGAGCACGTCCTGCTTGCCCGGGAAGACGTGATAGAGGCTGCCCGAATGGACCTGGGTGCGGCTCAATATGTCGGCGACCGAGGTCGACTGGAAGCCCTTCTCGGCAAACAGGTCCATCGCCGCCATGACGATCTTGCGGCGGGTGTCGGCATTCATCGGGCGCGTCTCCCTTTGGGTTGATTGAACGATCAATCAAATCGTTTGTCAAGCCTTCCAAAGTAGGAAATCTTCTGCTTGAATCGGGGAATGGACGTACGTCGCTCATGCTTCCCGCTTCCTCATGCTCCTGCCGCGTGCTTTTCGGCGGCGTCACCCGAAACCAATGGCACGTGTCATCTTCGTCATCTTCGCCGGCCGAACGCCATTGCGGGCGCGCACGAATCACCGAAATTGCCATGGGGCGCGGCGATGTCGACCCGGAGGGCGAATTCATCGCGCTATGGGATGCGCGTGGCGGCATCCCGGGCTAAAGGGGTCGGCAAAGCCCATCCGGAAGGACCCAGAATGACCCGCTTCGCGCTCTCCCTCGCTTTCGTCCTGCTCGCGGGCTGTGCGCGCTCCGAGCCGGCGCAATATACGCAGTTCGACAACAATGCCGCGCTGACGGTGAATTCGCCGCTGGTCGACGACAGCGACGACGAGCTGGCGATCGGCGCCTGGCGGACGAGCTTGCAGGACGGGCAAAGCGTGCTCGAATTCGGTCCCGACGGCGCGGCGCCCGCGTTCAGTATCGGCTGCGACGGCCGCCGCAACCTGCTGCTCCAGCGCCAGGGCGTGGCGCCGGCGGGCGATCTGCCGGCGATGCTGGTGACCGTCGGCAGCGAAACCCGCCGGCTCGCCATGGTCGCAACCGGCGGCGCCATGCCGATGCTGCGCGCCACCCTGCCGGGCAACGATCCGTTCCGCGCGGTGCTGATCGCCGCCGCCTCGCCGATCGTCGTGCGGATCGGCGATGCCGCGCCGCTGGCGCTGCCGCAAAGCGCGGCGATCGGCACCTATGCCGGGCAATGCGCGAGCGGCGAGGTGCGGGCGCCGGACGCCGCCAACGGCGTCGCGGCGGCGCCGGAGCCGGGCGGCAATACAGCCGTGATCAATGTAACGGCGGGCAATGCCCAGTGAACCGACGCGCCGGCCGCTTGTTCACGCCCTGATGCGGATCTTTCCGACATCGTGCGCGGCCCTGGCGATCGCCGCCTGCGCGCCTCGCCAGGAGCCGCCGGCGCCGCTGCCGCCGCCACCTGTTCCCGAGGCGCCGGTCGTCCGTCAGCCGCCGCCCGCGCCGCCGCCGCCGGCCGACTGGCAGGCCGCGCCGCTCAGCCCGGGCGACTGGTCCTATCGTCCGAACCCCGCGACGCCTCAGGCCACCTTCCGGTCCGAGGGGGTCATCTCCTTCACAATCAGCTGCGAGCGCACGCGCGCGGTCCGGCTCCGCTGGGTCGGCGCCCAGGCGCAGGCGATCGCCGTTCGCACATCCTATGGCGAACGGCGGCTCCAGGTGACCGAGGTCCACATCAACATGGTGAACATCGATCTGCCGCCAGCCGATCCCTTGCTCGATCAGATCGCGTTCAGCCGCGGCCGCTTCATGGTCGAGGCCGCGGGCGCTCAGGCGCTGATCATGCCCGCCTGGCCGGAGCCGGCGCGGGTGATCGAGGATTGCCGCGGGCAATGAAGCAACAAAAAAGGCGCCTGTCCGGGCGCCGAGAGGAATGGAATCCTAGCGTCAAAATATTTGAGATCAAGACTTGATCCGCGATTCGGCCCGAATCATAGTGGCTGTGCCATTCAACTAGCGAAAGGAGGTGATCCGATGTCTCATGGTTCAGCAGAGGGGTCGGTCAAGTCCGTTCGGGAGCTGGAAGCCTAGTCTTTCCATAAGCTTCCGGGCAGTCGGCTTCCGGCCGCTGACCATGTCGAAGGGCCGTTCGGAACCATCCGGGCGGCCTTTCGCTTGTCTTGGGACAGGCGGTTCGAAGGAGGCTCAGCATGGCGGGCGACAGCGACGAAGGCGGGCAGGGCCACCCGCTGCCCGCAAGTGACGAGGCGCGCAGCGACGTCCTGCCCGAGCATCTCCTCCGCGAAAAAGGCAAAGGCGACGACGAAGAAGGCGCGGCCCGGCCGGCCGGCGATGCGGTTACGCCCGATGGCGAAAGCTATCCGACCGGCCGCGACGACGGCTGACGAACGCCCCGGGCGCGGAACTGTTCGCGCGTTCGTGGGTCTGTTACGCTTCAGATACGACCAATCGGAGACACGATCATGGCAAAGAAATCCTCTGGCGGGGGGAATGAAGACGGCGGGCGCTCCGCGGCCGACATGATCCCCGACGCCCTGCGCGAGGCGGGCCGGCGCGCCGCCGATCTCGCGCGCAATCCGGTGGCCCGCAGCCTGCTCGCCGCCGGTCTGGTCACCGCCGCCGCCGCGCTCGCCGCCAACAAGAATGTCCGCGACAGTGCCAAGCGCGGCGCCAAGAATGCGCGCGAGGCCGCCGAGGCCGCGGCCGACGCCGCCGCCGACAGCGCCAACAAGATCGGCGCGGCGATGATCAACGCGGCGACCGAAGCCGTCCGCCGGATGATGGGCGATCTCGACGCGGCCGAGGCTCCGGCGGCGGCGGCCGCGCCCGCGCCCAAGGCGCCGGCACGAAAGGCTCCAGCACGAAAGGCTCCAGCACGTAAGGCTCCAGCCAAGGCCGCCGCGCCCGCCAAGGCGCGCAAGCCCGCCGCCAAGAGGCCGGCCAAGCCCACCGCGTCGAAAGCCGCTGCCGCCGCCAAGCCGGCGCGCAAGGCCGCGCCGCGCAAGGCCAAGCCGGCGAAGAAGCCCGGGGCCAGCCCGAAAGCCGGCTGAGCCCTCGCTGGCACACGCACAGAGAAGCGGGCCGCCTCCTCACCGGAAGCGGCCCGCTTTTCGTTTCAGCTTTGACCGAACCCGCTTAGCGGCAGCGGCGACCGCTTCTGCTGCTACGCTGGATCTCGCGGCCGACCAGCGCTCCCGCGACCGCGCCGACGACGGTGCCGGTGGTACGGTTGCGGCCGCCGTCGATCGATCGGCCGACCAGGGCGCCGGCGGCGCCGCCGATGAGCAGTCCGGTGGTGCCGTTGGAGCGGCGGCAGCGATAGCGGCCCTGGCGATCGCGCCAGACGCGGCCGTTATAATAGCCGTCGCTCCGCTGCGCCACGGCAGTGCTGGTGGTGGTCGGCACCACGAAGGTGGCCGGCACGGCCACGGCCGTCGCGGCGACGGCAAGGATCAGGTGACGCATTTCTATTCTCCCTTTCAAGGAACCCGACCACTCAACGCGTCTGGCGTGCAGGCGGTTTCATTAACCTGAGACAACGTTTCGGTCATCGCGGGGCAAGGCGTGGCTGGACGGAGACGGCGGCCCTGCGTAGAGGCGGGCGGCATCTTTCGGAAATGGGCAGGCTTTGGCGAACGTCACCGTGATCGGCGGCCAGTGGGGCGACGAGGGCAAGGGCAAGATCGTCGACTGGCTGGCGAGCCGCGCCGATTGCGTCGTCCGCTTCCAGGGCGGGCACAATGCCGGCCACACCCTCGTCGTCGGCGACACCACCTACAAGCTCTCCTTGCTCCCCTCCGGCATCATCCGCGGCACGCTCTCGGTGATCGGCAACGGCGTCGTGCTCGATCCCTGGGCGCTGAAGGACGAGGTCGAGCGGCTGGCCGAGCAGGGCGTGGCGGTCACGCCGGAAACCCTCCAGATCGCCGACACCTGCCCGCTCATCCTGCCTTTCCACCGCGACCTCGACGCGCTGCGCGAGGATGCCAGCGGCGCCGGCAAGATCGGCACGACGCGGCGCGGCATCGGCCCCGCTTATGAGGACAAGGTCGGCCGCCGCGCGATCCGGGTCTGCGACCTCGCCCATCTCGACAGCCTGGGGCCGCAGCTCGACCGCATCTGCGCCCATCACGATGCGCTGCGCGCCGGTTTCGGCAAGAAGGGGATCGACCGCGCCCGGCTGGTGCGCGACCTCGGCGAGATCGCCGATTTCGTGCTCCGCTTCGCCGGCCCGGTCTGGATCACGCTCAACGAGGCGCGGCTGCGCGGGCGGCGGATCCTGTTCGAGGGCGCGCAGGGCGTGTTGCTCGACGTCGATCACGGCACCTATCCGTTCGTGACCTCGTCCAACACCGTCGCCGGCACCGCCGCCGCCGGCACCGGGCTCGGCCCCTCGGCGGCGGGCTTCGTGCTCGGCATCGTCAAGGCCTATACGACCAGGGTCGGCTCGGGGCCCTTTCCGACGGAGCTCGAGGACGAGATCGGCCAGCGGCTCGGCGAACGGGGCCGCGAGTTCGGGACGGTGACGGGGCGCAAGCGCCGCTGCGGCTGGTTCGACGCAGTGCTCGTCCGCCAGTCCTGCGCCGTCTCGGGCGTTACCGGCATCGCGCTCACCAAATTGGACGTGCTCGACGGCCTCGACGAGATCCGCATCTGCACGGGCTACCGGCTGCATGGGCAGGCGCTCGACCATTTCCCGGCCCATGCCGCCGATCAGGCCGCGGTCGAGCCCGTTTACGAGGCGATGCCGGGCTGGGCCGAATCCACCGCCGGCGCGCGCAGCTGGCGCCACCTGCCCGCCCAGGCGATCAAGTACATCCGCCGGATCGAGGAGCTGATCGCCTGCCCGGTCGCCCTGGTTTCGACCAGTCCGGAGCGCGAGGACACGATCCTGGTCCGCGATCCCTTCGCGGATCGATAAGGGGGACCATCCCTCTTTATGAGAGCGTCGGCTTTTGGGCGAAGCCGGCGGGGACCGCTTCCTCCGATTCCTCGACATCGATCCGGTCGACCCGCGCCGCCGCCGGGCCGTGGCGGCAGCGCTCGATGAAGAGCGCGACGGCGTCCTCGGACCCCGCCGCCACGATCTCGACGCTGCCGTCGCGGCGGTTGCGGACCCAGCCGTCGAGGCCGAGCGCGCGGGCCGTGTCGACGGTCCAGCCGCGATACCAGACGCCCTGCACCCGGCCAAATACGAGGAGGCGCCGGACCATCTCAGCCGCCGCATTGCGCCCGGTGCAGCAACTTATGGTCGGCCAGCACCAGGGCGACCATCGCCTCGACCACCGGCGCGGCGCGGAGCGCGACGCAGGGGTCGTGGCGGCCCGCGACGCCGAGCGCGGCGACCGACGACGTCGGCTTGAAGGCGGCGCGCAGCACGACCGGGGCGCCGGTCGCGATCCCGCCGGTGATCCCTCCGGCAAAGTCCGGCTCCGCATTGTCCTCCCCGCGCGCCCGGGCCGCCGCGAAGCCGGCGCCGATCTCGACGCCCTTGACCGCGTTGATCGACATGAGCGCCGCCGCCAGCTCGGCGTCGAGCCTGGCATAAACGGGCGCCCCCCAGCCGGCCGGGACGCCGGTCGCGACGCATTCGACGATCCCTCCGAGCGAGCTGCCGGCGGCGCGCGCCTGCTCGATCAGTCCGGCCCAATTCTTCTCCACGGGATCGCCGCCAATCTCGATCAAGCGTGCCGCGATCGTCACTTCGGGGACGACCAGCCGCGCCACCGCGCCGGCCGCGACCCGCGCCGCTGTCTCGCGCGCCGAGGCGCGGCCGCCGCCGCGCGGATCGCGCAGGCCGTATTTGGACTCATAGGCCTGATCGGCATGGCCGGCCCGATAGGGCGCGTCGGCGGGATAATCGGTCGGGCGGGCGTCGACATTGTCGATGATCAGGCTGATCGGAGTCCCCGTCGTCCGCCCCTGATAAACGCCGGACAGGATCCGCACCCGGTCCGGCTCGGCGCGCGCGGAGGTGAGCGCGCTCGCGCCGGGGCGCCTCAAGTCCAGCTCATCCTGGATATCCGCCTCGGCGAGCGTCAGGCCGGGCGGGCAGCCATCGACCAAAGCGCCGATCGCGGGCCCGTGGCTTTCGCCCCACGTCGCGAAACGGAACAGGCGGCCGAAGCTGTTGACGCTCATCCCCTTGGCGCGCCTGTCTTAGACGGATAACACGGGGGCATGGGAATGCGCATGCGGCCGTTGAAGCAAATCCTGTCCGCTTTAGCCAGCGTCTCGCTGCTGCCGGCGGCGCCGTCGGCCGCCGCGCCCGGACCGGAGGACGTCGCCGCCGTCCGCAATTTTATCGCCCGCAACCGCGCCTACACGCCGGCGGGCCGCGCCGAGGCCCTGCGCCAGCTCGCGCTGCTGCCCGGCCTCACCGGCGATCCCGCCCGCTTCGAGCTCGAGGTCGCCCATATCGCCGCGCTCGCCGACAATGGTCACAGCGCGCTGCTGCCGCCGCAATGGGCGTCGCGCTACAAGCGCAGCCCGGTTCGGCTCGGCCTGTTCGCCGACGGCCTCTACGTCGTCGCGGCGCCGCCGGACCGCGGGGCGCTGCTCGGCCGCCGGGTGCTCCGGATCAACGGCCATGACTGGCGGCAGATCCGCGCCGCTTATGCGCGCTACCAAGGCGGCGAGCCCGCCTTCCGCGACCACTTCGTCACCTTGTTCATGGAGCTTCCGGCTTTGCTCGCGGCGGCCGGCTTCGGCATGGATCCGGAGCTCGTCGAATATAGCCTGGCGCCGCGCCGGCGCGGGCCCGCAGAGCAGGTGCTGGTCGCGGCCGAGCTCTCCCCCTATCGCGGCGACAGCGCGTTCACCGGCGCGCCGATGCTGATCGAGGCCGGGGCGATGCTGCCGCCCGCTTCTCGCCCGCTCTATCTGCGCGATCCCGAGCAGAGCTTCCGCCTCGCTTTCGTGCCGGAGATCGATGCCGCCTTCGTCCAGCTCAAGACCACGGGCGGGCTCCATATCGACGCCTTCCTCGACACCGTGCTCGCCCAGTTGCGGGCGCGGCGCCCGCGCAACATCATCGTCGATCTGCGGTTCAACATGGGCGGCAACCTCAACATCACCCGCGCTTTCATGCAGGCGTTGCCCGGCCTGTCGCGCGGCGGACGACTCTATGCGATCACCTCCGGGCGGACCTTCTCCGCCGCGATCTCGAGCCTTGGCTATCTGCGCCAGGCGGCGGGCGACCGCCTCGTCATCGTCGGCGAGCCGATCGGCGACCGGCTCGAATTCTGGGCGGAAGGGGACATCATGCGGCTGCCCGGCGTCGGCGGCCTTCTGCTCTATGCCACCGAGCGGCACAATTACAGGACCGGCTGCCCCGAAGCGGATTGCCACGCCTCGATCCGCGACCACCCGATACGTGTGACCAGCCTCCAGCCGGACATCGCCGCGCCGCTCCGCTACGCCGACTTCCGCGCCGGCCGCGATCCCGCGATGGACGCCATTGCCCGCGACGCCCGCCGCCTGCCTTACGCGCCGATGCTTGGACGCTGAGCGTCAGCCTTCGGGCAGATCGGAGAAAGCGCGGGCATAAGCGGCTTCTCCCGCTGCCGGGGGCACGAAACCGGGCTGCAGCGCCACCGCCATGAAAAAGGGCCCGGCATAAGGCGAGGCGAAGGGCGCGGCGGCTTCGGCCGAAAAGCCGAAGCGCCGGTAATAATCCAATTCGCCGAGCACGAAGACCAGCTCCTCGCCGGTCGCCCGCGCAATGGCGAGCGCGGCCTCGATCAGCCCCGCGCCGATGCCGCCGCCCTGGAAGCCGGGGACCAGGCCGACCGGCCCCAGCCCGACCGCGCGCCAAGCGCGGCCATCGCCGGAAACCCGCATCCGGCTCAGCAGGACATGGCCGACGACCTCGCCTTCGCGCTCGGCGACCAGCGACACGATCGCGTCGCCCTCGCGGGTCAGTGTCTCGACCAGATCCGCTTCGGCCGCTGTGGGAAAAGCCGCGCGATGGACGTCGCCTATCGCCGCCGCGTCGCCGGGCTCGGCCGGACGGATCGCCGCCATCAGGTCGTCGCGATGTCGGGCGCGTCCTCGGCCTTCATGCCGATCACATTATAGCCGGCGTCGACATGGTGGATCTCGCCGGTGACGCCCGAGGCGAGGTCGGAGAGGAGGTAGAGGGCGCCGCCGCCGACATCCTCGATGGTGACGTTACGGCGCAGCGGGCTGTTATATTCGTTCCACTTCATGATGTAGCGGAAGTCGCCGATGCCGCTCGCCGCCAGCGTCTTGATCGGGCCTGCGGAGATGGCGTTGACCCTGATCTTCTCCGGGCCCAAATCCATTGCGAGATATTTGACGCTGGTCTCGAGCGCCGCCTTGGCGACGCCCATCACATTGTAATGCGGGATTACTTTCTCGGCGCCGTAATAAGAAAGGGTCAGCAGCGCGCCGCCGTTCGCCATCATTGGCCGCGCCCGCTGCGCGACGGCGACGAAGCTGTAGGCCGAGATGTTCATGGTCATCAGGAAATTGTCGAGGCTGGTGTCGACGAACTGGCCGCGCAGCTCGTTCTTGTCGGAAAAGCCGATGGCGTGGACGAGGAAGTCGATCGTCTCCCAGCGCTCCTTGAGCACCGCGAAGGCGCGGTCGAGATTGGCCATGTCGGAGACGTCGCAGTCGATCAGGAAGACGTCGCCCAGGCGCTCGGCGAGCGGCCGCACGCGCTTCTCCATCGCCTCGCCCTGATAGGAGAAAGCGAGCTCGGCGCCCTGCGCGGACAGGGCCTGGGCGATGCCCCAGGCAAGCGAGCGGTCGTTGGCGAGGCCCATGATCAGGCCCCTCTTTCCCTCCATCAAGCCGGTCATTCCCCCTCCTTCTCGATCGCCAGCACCGCCTGCTCCTCGGCCTTGTGCTCCGCCTCGGCCGCCGCTTCCTCGTGCACGACGGCTTCGACGTCCTCCTTCGTCGGCCGCGGCGTGTCCGCGAGCGCCGCGTTCAGCTCCGCGCCGATAACCAAGCCGAGCCCGATAACGAAGAAGAAAATCAACGCGATCATCACGCCGGCAAGGCTGCCATAAGTGGTGTCGTAGCCGCCGAGGCTGGACAAAAGGACCGGCAGCAAAGCCGTCGTCGCCACCCACCACAGAGCGACGAAGGCCGCGCCCGGCCATTTGCGGCAGCTCCGCCCGCGATAACGTTTCGGCGTGAGGATGTAGAAGAGCAGATAGAGCGATCCGAACAGGACCAAGGCCGGGGCGACCTGCAACAGGGTCAGCAGCCCGACCAGGTCGGCGGCGCCCGGGACCTGGTCGATCAGGAATTTCTGCGCGCCCGACAGGAGGATCGAGGCGCTGAACGCGATCATCGCGGCGATCACGGCCAGGATGATGATGCCGATCGAGAACAGACGATATTCCCAGAACGGCCGGCTGTAGCTGACGCCGTAGGCGCGGCGGATGATGTCGCGGATCGTCTCGATGAAGCTCGCCGCCGTCCACAGGCCGACCAGGGCGCCGAGCCAGAGCAGGTTGCCGTGCCGCGCCTGCAGCACGTCGCTGATCGGCGTCCTCAGCACGTCGGCGACGTCGGGCGGCATGGTGACGAGGAGCGCATTGGCCGCCGCCATCCCCTCCGCGCCCTGGCCGAACAGCCGGGCCAGCGCGGCGGCGACGATGACGAAGGGGAAAAGCGACAGCAAAGCCAGATAAGCGAGGTTGCCGGCGTGGATGAAGCCGTCCGAATAGACGCCGATCGCGATCCTTTTGGTCACCTTCCAGGTGGCCGAGCCACCGCGGCGCCGGTCCCGGACAATCTCCGGATGCGCCTTGGCCCTGGCGGCTTCCTTGCGCCTGGCTTCCGGCGATTCGGGCGAAAATTCGCGCACGAGGTCCTAAACGCCGAGACCTGCTCGCGGGTTCGTCTTCCCCCTGCCTTTCCAAGTCTCGAGAAATTGCGCGAGATCGGGATCGTCGGGCACGTCGATCATCAAAGTGACGAGCTGGTCGCCGCGCTGGCCGTTCCTGGCGGTGAAGCCCTTGCCCTTGAGGCGCAGCACCTTGCCCGAGCTCGCCCCCTTGGGAATGCTCAGCATCACCGGCCCGTCCACGGTCGGCACGCGCACCTTGCCGCCGAGCACCGCCTCGTCGACCGAGACGGGCAGTTCGAGCCGGATATTGTCGCCCTCGCGGCGGAAGAAGCGGTGAGGCTTGACCTGGATGGTCACGATCGCGTCGCCATTGCCGGCGGGTCCCGCCTCGCCCTGCCCGCCGAGACGGATCCTGGTGCCGTCCTCGACGCCGGGCGGCAGCTTGATGTCGAGCGTCTTGCCGCTGGCGAGCGTCACGCGCTGGCCGGCGAGCCCGGCCGCGTCCTCGAACGGCACTTCGAGGCGATAGGATACGTCGGAGCCCTTTTGCGGACGTTGCGCGCGCCGGCCGAAGCCGCCGAACGGTCCGCCGCCGCCGCCGCCGCTCCTGCCGCGCCGGCCGGCGCCGCCGAACAAGCCCTCGAACAGGTCCGAAATCCCCTCGGCGTCGCCGCCGAATTCGAATGGCTCGCCATTGGGGCCGCGAAAGCCGCCCCGTCCGCCGCCCGGATGCGCGCCGCCGCCGCCGAAGCCGAAGGGCATCTTCGGATTGCCCTCCTCGTCGATCTCGCCCCGGTCATATTGGGCCCGCTTGTCCTTGTCGGTCAGGATGTCATAGGCCTGGGTCACCCTGGAGAAGCGCTCGGTCGCCTTGGGATTGTCCTTGTTCTTGTCGGGGTGAAGCTCCTTGGCGAGCTTGCGATAGGCCTTCTTGATCTCGGCCTCGCTCGCGCCGCGGGCGACGTTCAGCTGCGAATAGAGATCGGCCATCGTCCGGCTAGTCCTCGTTGCCGCGCGGGAGCAATTGGAAATGGGCCATGTTCCCGGGGGGTGCAAGGGGATTGGCCCGCGGCGCGGCGGCTTGTAGGAACCGGCCATGGCCGCCGATCCGCATCTCTTGTTCGAAGACTGGTTCGCCGAGGCGCGCGCGGCCGAGCCGAACGACCCCGAAGCAATGGCGCTCGCCACCGCCGGCGCCGACGGCCGGCCCTCGGTGCGGATGGTGCTGCTCAAGGGCCATGACGAACGCGGTTTCGCCTTCTACACCAACAGCGAGAGCCGCAAGGGCGGCGAAATCGCGGCCAATCCGCGCGCCGCCTTGGTCTTTCACTGGAAGTCGCTGCGCCGCCAGGTCCGCATCGAGGGGTGGATCGAGCCCACCGGCGCCGCCGAGGCCGACGCCTATTTCGCCAGTCGCTCGCGCGACGCGCGGCTCGGCGCCTGGGCATCGGACCAGTCGCGCCCGCTCGCCAGCCGCGCCGCCTTCGAGGCGCGCTACGCGCAGGCGGTCGCCGACCACGAAGGCAAGGAGGTTCCCCGCCCGTCTTATTGGTGGGGTTACCGGCTCGTCCCCGATCGCATCGAATTCTGGACCGATCGCCCGCACCGGCTGCACGAGCGCCGCCTGTTCACCCAAAGCGAAAGCGGCTGGAGCGAAGGCCTGCTCTACCCATGAGCGGCGGCCACCATCACCATCATCACCGTTCCTCGCTGACCACGCGGGCGGCGCTGGCGAGCGTCTGCACCGCGCTCTTCCTGCTCGCGCTGAAGGCCTTCGCCGCGCTCGAGACGGGATCGGTGGCGATGTTGGGCTCGCTCGCCGACACCAGCCTCGATCTGCTCGCTTCTCTGGTCACCTTGTTCGGAGTCCGCGTCGCCGCGCGCCCGGCCGACCACAATCACCGCTTCGGCCACGGCAAGGCAGAGGCGCTCGCCGCTTTGGTCCAGGTCGTCATCATCACCATCTCGGCGATCGCCATCGGCTGGCGCGCGATCGCCCGGCTCATGGAGGGCGACCGCACCGCCCATGCCGAATATGGCATCGCCGTCTCATTGGTGGCGATCGCGGTCACCCTGGTCCTGATCGGCTATCAGCGCTCGGTGATCCGCCGCACCGGCTCGGTCGCGATCCGCACCGACCTGCTCCATTATCAAAGCGACCTTTTGCTCAACGTCTCGGTGATCGCGGCCCTGGTGCTCGATCAGTATCTGAACCTCACCGGCGCCGATCCGGTGTTCGGCATCGTCATCGCGCTCTGGCTTTTGTGGGGCGCCTGGTCCGCCTCAAGCCACGCGCTCGATCAATTGATGGACCGCGAATGGCCGATCGAGAAGCGCCGCCGCTTCGTCGAGGTCGCCGCCCGCCATCCCGCCGGCCGCGGCATCCACGATTTGCGCACCCGCTCCAGCGGCACTCACGAATTCGCCCAGTTCCACATCTGGGTCGAGGCCGGCATGACCGTCGCCGATGCCCACGAGGTGATCGAGGAGATCGAGCACGGGCTGAAGGAGGAATTCCCCGGCTGCGAGGTCTTCATCCATCTCGATCCCGAAGGCCGCGTCGATTGCCCGGGGAATGACCTGGTCGAAACCGATATCACCAAGGAATCCAGCGAATGACCGAACTCCGCCTCGTCCAGGTCGATGCCTTCGCCGACCGGCCCTTCACCGGCAATCCGGCCGCGGTGATGCCGCTCGACCGATGGCTGCCCGACAACATTCTCCAGGCGATCGCGGAGGAGAACAATCTCAGCGAAACCGCCTTCACCATCCCCGCGCGGGACGGCGAAGCGGATTATGAGCTGCGCTGGTTCACGCCCACCGTCGAAGTCGTTCTGTGCGGTCACGCCACGCTCGCCAGCGGCCATGTCCTGATCGGCGATCGCGACCGCATCCGCTTCCGCACCCGCCGGGCGGGGATGCTGGAGGTCGCGCGGGACGGCGAGGGCTATGCGATGTCGCTGCCGGCCTGGAAGGCCGAGCCGAAGCCGCTGCCCCAAGTGCTCGCCGCTCTGGGTTGCGAAGCGCGCGAGACGCTCTGGCATTCGGGCCGCTACGCACTCGTCGTCCTCGACAGCGAAGCCGAAATCCTCGCCGTCCGGCCGGATTTTCGGGCTCTCGCCGCGCAGGGCGATATCCTCACCATCGTCACCGCGCTCGGCGACGCCACCGACATGGTCAGCCGCGTCTTCGCCGCCGGTGCCGGCATCGATGAGGATCCGGTCACCGGCTCGGCTCATTGCATCAGCGTGCCCTACTGGACCGAGCGCCTCGGCAAGGACGCCCTCACCTGCTTCCAGGCCAGCAAGCGCGGCGGCCGCCTCACCGGCCGGCTGGAGGGCGAGCGCGTCATCCTGGGCGGCAAGTGCGCGACCGTGGTCGAAGGGATCATGCGAATCTGATCGTTTCGCCGCGTGGGCGGAATCACTCGCCGCAAAATTCGCGCCCCGGCATTCCCATCTCTTCCTTTTCGGTAAAGAATCGAACCGGTTGCGGGGAGGTGGCCGTCATGTTGAGCATATTGATCGTCGAGGACGAGCCCCTGTTCGCCCAGACGCTCAAGCATCTCGTCGAGCTGAACCCCTTGTACAGCGTCATCGCGGTCGCCGAGGATAGCGCGTCGGCTCTGGCCGCGGTCGAGGAACGGCTGCCCGATCTCGCCCTCATCGATCTCCAGCTCGCCAACGACACGACCGGTTTCTCCGTCGCGGTGAAGCTGCACGATCGCGGCGTGCTTTGCCTGTTCACGACCGGCAAGGCGCCGAGCTTCCCGATGCCGGACCTGGCGCTCGGCTGCCTCATCAAGCCGTTCAGCGAGGAAGACCTCGTCCGCGCGCTCAAGACCGCCGAGGATGTGCTGCGCGGCCGCGCGGGGCTGCGCCTGCGCCCCGGCCGGCCGGACAATCTCAGGCTCTATGCCGAGGAGGCGCGCGCCGCCCGCGCGGCCGATCCCAGCCTGCTGCCCACGCCCGACCGCTCGGCCGCGCGGCGCGGCCTGAAGGCGCGGGCGGGCCGCCTCTGGCGCGCCGCCCAGCGCAGCCTCAGCGCGGGCTAGCGCCCTCCGCCGCGATCCAGGCGTCGATCTGGCCTTCGAGCACGTCGAGGGGCACCGAGCCGTTCCTGAGCACCGCGTCGTGGAAGCGGCGCACATCGAAGCGCGCGCCAAGGGCGGCTTCGGCGCGCGCGCGCAATTCGAGAATCTTCAGCCGGCCGATCATGTAGCCCAAAGCCTGGCCCGGCCAGCTGATGTAGCGGTTGACCTCGGCCTCGATATTGGCCGCGGAGAGCGCCGTATTCTCGGTCATGAAGGCGATCGCTCGGGCCTTGTCCCAGCCGAAAGCGTGGATGCCGGTATCGACCACGAGCCGGGTGGCCCGCCACATCTGGTAGGAAAGCTCGCCCATCCGCCGCGCCGGCGTGTTGTAGAGCCCCATCGGCCCGCCGAGGCTTTCGGCATAAAGGCCCCAGCCTTCGGTGAAGGCGGTGAAGAAGGCGAAGTTCCGCCGGAACGGGGCGATGTCCATCTCCTGCTGCAGCGCGATCTGGAGATGATGGCCGGGGACCGCCTCGTGCAGGCTGAGCGCCGGGATTTCCCATAACGGGCGCTGGTCGAGCTTGGAGGTGTTGACGTAATAGGTGCCGGCGATGCCGCTCTCGGGGGCGCCCTGGTTGTAATAAGCGGTGGTGGTGCCTTCGGCGGTCTCCGCCGGAATCTCGCGGATGCCGTAGCTGAGCCTGGGCAGCGTCGCGAAATAAGCGGGCAATTGGCCGTCGATCGTCTTCAGCACGCGCGCGGTCTCGCGCATCAGCTGCTCGGGCTCGGTGACGTAATAGACCGGGTTGGTGCGCAGATCCTGGATATAGGCTTGGCGGCTCGGCGCGCCGGCCTCGCGGGCGACCCGATCCATCTCCGCGCGGATACGGGCGACCTCGCGCAGGCCGATGTCGTGGATCTGCTGCGGCGTCAGGTCCGTGGTGGTCTGGAGCCGCACCTGGAAGGCGTAATAACGGGCGCCGTTGGGCTGAGCCGAAACGCTGTCGCTGCGCGCGCAATGGGGCAGATATTCGGTCCGGTAGAAATCGAGATGGCGTTGATAGGCCGGGTTGAGCACGTCGGTGACGGTCCGGCGCGCGCGCGCCTGAAGCTGGGCCCAGTCCGCTTGCGCGATCGAAGCGGGGCGGGCGCCGGCGAAGGGCTCGTAGAAGCGCGACCGGGCCGGATCCTCGGCGATGACGCCCGAGATGCTGCGCTCGTGGCCGCCGAGCACCGAGCAGGGCAGCACATAGCCGCCGCGCACGGCGTTGCGGGTGATCGCCAGCGCCTGGTCGTTGAGGCGCGGATATTGCGCGATACGGGTCAGATAGCTTTCGAAATCCGCGCGGGTGCGGAAGGGCAGGTTGCGGGCCATGCCGACGAAATTCTGGTGCCAGCCGTCATAAGTGGTGAACAGCATGTCGCGCTGGCCGAAATCGTCGGCCTCGATCGTCTCGGCCAACGAACGGCGCAGGATGCCGCGGGTGACGCGGTCGGCGGACGGAAGCTGGGCGGCGGGGATGCGGTCGACACGGGCGAGGAAAGCCTCGGCCTCGCGGCGCTGGCGCTGGCGCGCTTCGGGCGAGAGATCCTGGATGCGGTCGTCATAGTCGCGCACGCCGAGCGCGGTCGCATAGGTCGGCGCATTGCTCAGCAGCCAGCGATAATGCTCGTCGAGCAGGGTCCGGAAATCGTCCGCCGGCGCGGCGGCGGCGGGTATGGCGAGGGCCATCGCAAAGGCGGCCGCGATCGGAAAAGCAATGCGCATCCTTGTCTCCCCTTCGGCGCCACCCTATCCGCGCGGTTCGTCAGGGCAAATGGCCGTTCGTCGAAAAATCGCTGGCGCCTGTCGATCCGCTCGCTAGGCCATGTCCGCACGTTGCAAGGAAAGCCGCCGCATGACCGTCCCCGAAGTCACGCCCGATCTCGAAAAGTCCGCGAGCCGGGACGACACCGCCTTCCTCGGCCATCCCAAGGGCCTCGCTTATCTCGCCTTCACCGAGGCGTTCGAGCGCTTCTCTTATTATGGCATGCAGGCGCTGCTCGTCCTCTACCTGGTCAAATATCTGCTGCTGCCCGGCAATGTCGAGAATGTCGCTTTCTTCGACAGCTTCCGGCGGATTTACGGCAATATCGACGGGCAGCCGCTCGCCTCGGCCATCGTCGGCACCTATTTCGCCTGCGTCTATCTGACACCCATACTCGGCGGCCTGCTCGCCGATCGGGTGCTCGGCAAGCGCCGGACCGTCCTCATCGGGGCGATCACCATGGCGGTCGGCCATTTCCTGATGGCGTTCGAAGCGAGCTTCCTGTTCGCCTTGCTCTGCCTCATCCTCGGCGCGGGCATGCTCAAGGGCAATATCGCCAGCCAGGTCGGCTCGCTCTATAAGCCCGCCGACCTGAGGCGCGCGGACGCCTTCCAGATCTTCTATCTCGGCATCAACGCCGGCGTGATCGCGGCGCCTTTGATCGTCGGCACGCTCGGCGAGAATGTCGGCTGGCACTGGGGCTTCGGCGCGGCCGGGGTCGGCATGCTCGTCTCGCTCGCAATCTACATCCGCGGCCAGAAATATCTTCCGCCCGAGCATTTCGACAGGCCGGACCGGGCCGCGCGCGCCGACCGGCCGAAGCTGACCCGGACCGACTGGCTGGCCACTTTGGCGCTCATCCTGCTGATCCCGGTCATGGCGGTGGCGATCGTCCCCAACAACCAGATCTTCAACGCCTATCTGGTCTGGGGCGACGAGCGCTTCGATCTCGTCTTCTTCGGCACGAGGCTGCCGACCACCTGGCTGGTCACGCTCGATGCGATCGTCTCAGTCAGCTTCCTGCTTCTCGTCGCCCTTTTCTACCGCTGGTATGGCAAAAGGCGGAAGGAACCGGACGAGCTCGGCAAGATCATCATCGGCTCGGCCTTTTCGGTGGCCGGCATGCTGTGCCTGTTCACCGCCGCCGCGATCACCCCGGCCGGCGAGAAGATCGGCCTGTTCTGGCCGGTCATGTTCCATGTCCTCAATTCGATCGGCTTCGCGCACATGCTGCCGGTCAGCCTCGCTCTGTTCGCCAGGCTCGCCCCCAAGGCGATCAACGCGACCGTTATCGGACTTTATTATCTCGCCTTCTTCGCGGCCAATTCGATGGTGGGCTGGGTGGGCGGCTGGTATTCGGTGATGCCGGCCACCCAATTCTGGCTGATCCACGCCGGCTTCGCCGGCGCTTCGGGGGCGGTCTTCATCCTGTTCAAGCTGCTGCTGGCGAAAAGGCTGATGTCGAGCGAGCCGGCGGTGCTTCCCGCCTAGGATATCGACTTCTCCGGAAATATCTCAGTTTCGGACCGCGTTCGTCGCCATCAGATCGTTGCCGATGGGCACGTCTCCCGCTCGGAATTTAAGGCGGTCGCAAAGGCTGGCCTGGAAGCCCGGCGCATCGTCCATCCGGACCGCGACCTTGCGGAACACGCGTTTCCTGCCGCCAATTCCGATCGTTTCCCGATCCGAAAAAAGCTCGATCAGCACGTTGGGCGCCGACATCAGGGCGAGATTGAAGCTCTTCGGCGGCGCGGGCGCGCCCGCCGTGACCTTTCTCACCGCCTCGATGGCCTCATAGGGGATTTCGAGGGCCTGGAAATGCCCGAGGCGGACCAGGAGCGCGTGGGGCATCAGGACGGTCGGCATATATTTCAGCGATTTCGCGAGCCCGACTATGTACACGAACGTGAACAGCCCGGCCGCCGTCAGGATGGTCGCGGCGAGTGGGCTCCACTGCCCCACGATCAGATGGACGATCAGGATTTCGACGATGCTGAGCACCGCCACCGAGATCAGGACGGGGGCGAGGATCGACCCCGAGGTGAAGTCCGGCTGATCGGCGCGGGCGCGCCGCGGGCCCCAGGCGAACAGGGCCATCGTCAGGATTCTGAGCTCGGCCGCGAGCAGGCGCGCCATTCTTTGGGGGACGAATATCTCCATCAATTCCACCAGGCGATCCTGACGACCGGCATTTCGCGCGAACCGCATCAAGCCCCAGATAGCATAGCCCGGGATCGGCGCCACCAGGACCGCCACGCGCATCGGCGGGCTGCCGGCCTGCGCGCCCAGCCAGAGCGGCGCGAACAGGCCGAGCATGACGAGATGGATGCCGGCGAAGGCCTTGAGGAGCGCGTCCACATCATTTTGCCGGTCGCGGTACCGGAAGAGATGAACGCCCGTCAGGAAAAGCGAAAGGACATAGAGAAAGGGGACGACCCCGATCGCCCCGGCCAAGACCGCGCTGTTCATGCGCAGCGCGATCACCGCGAGGAAAGCGAGAATGAGCGTCAACAGCGCGGGAAGTCTGGATCGGTCAATGCGATCGGCCGCGGCATCCCTAGGCACCGGAATAGCTCCGGGCGTAATTTCCGGTGATGATTGGAAGATCGGCAAGCTCCCGCACGCGCGCCGACGCTTTTTCGCGCGCACGCTCCCCTTCGGCCGGCGACAGGGTGTCGAGCGATTGAATGGCCCGCGCCTTCGTCTTGTCGCAGGTGTAGCCGATGGCCAGATCATGGAGGAGGCCGATCGTCTCCTCGTCCCCGAAATAGCCGGCCGCCTCGATGACGTAGAGCCTGTTGGAAACCAGGTCGCCGGCGCCGCCGATCAGGCGGTCATTCTTGACGTCGAGGATATATTGCTGGTCCCATCCAAGATCGAGGTCGCGTCCCATCAGGTTCACCGACACCGACACCTCTTCGGGCGAATATTGGACGTGGATGTCCTTGCCCTGCCGATAGAGCATGACCCGGCCTGGATGGAGTTGATAGCGCCCCAGGAAGCTGCAATTGGCAACCTCGTCCACGAAGCCGATGCACTGCCCATGGTCGTATTCGTAAATGTCGGTGGTATAGCCCCCGCCGAAATATCCGACGGTAAGGAAGCTGAAATTATGATCGTGCGGGAGATCGTACGAATATAGGCGCTTCTGGAAGGCCTCGGTCCGGACGCCCTTTGCGATCGGCAGCCATATGTTCACCCGCACATAGAATTGCTTGCTCCTGCCGATCTGAATCGATTGCGCCAGATGGGCGTTGACGCGGCTTCCGGCCCAGAACTCCTTCAGTTCCTTGTGGTACGCATCCAGCACGAAGGTGCGGTTGTTCGCCAGCGCGCGAAGCGGCTCGGCGCAGGCGGCGAGGCTGTCGATATCGCCCAGGACGATATTGTCCTCCAGATGCGCGAAGAACTCGTCCACTTCCATGGACTTGTCGGTCTCGATATCCCAGATCAGGGCCACGTTCTCTTACCTTTCAGGCCGCCGCGACGAGTCTGTCCAATGATTTCCTGGCCGCGTTGCGAACCTCCACATGGGGGTCGTCCATAAGGGCCGTCACGCTCTCCACGCCCGCCTCGGCGTCGATCGCGGCAATTGCCTGCGCGGCGCTCCAGCGCATGAAATGCTTGTCGGAGGCGAGAAACGGCTGCAACGGCCCGATCGAGCTCTTGTCGCCGATGGACGCCAGCAGGCTGAAGATCGTGGTCAGGTTGCTCTTGACCGGATCCATCCCCGAAAGGCCGACCGGCCTCCTCGACTCCCGATCGACCGCCCATTCGAAGTCCGCGCGCAATCCGCTGTTGACCCGAAGCGTGGCCCCGGTGCCCGTTTCGCCGGCGCCGGTCTGCCAGTCGAGAATTTCCCGGCGGCCGTGACGGGTGAAAATCTCCCCCACCGCGGCCTGGATCGGCTCGCTGGGAACCAGCTCGAGGTCGGGCTGGAGAATGTCGAAGGCCTCGGGCTCTTCGCATGAATAGCGCGTGACGACGAGCCCGGCGCCGCCGATCCGCGCCTGCACCGCGTCGACAGGGCTCAGGTACAGGAAGCGCGCCGGCACCTTGTGAAAGATGATCGCCCAGCTGCAATAAGCGGATGTATGGAGCGCGATGAACTCCCCGGACGTGTTGAGAGCGGTAATCGGCATATCCCGGTCGCGAATTCCGGCGAGCAATTCGTTCGCGGCCTTCACATGAAGGCGGTTTTCAAGGACGGTCGAGAACAGCTCCGGGGCATATCTCGAGAATATGTCCGGGGAGGGCGAGGCCTTGAGGCGGACCTCCAATTCCTCGATAAGCTCAGAAAATTCCACTTGGGCCTCCGAGAGTCGGGTAAAAGGACCTTGGGCGGTCGGCGCCCAAGGCCCCCCAATTCTATATTTGACTTATGTTATTACGAGTTGATCCAGACTGCCAGAAGGGCAATCCCCCAAATAATGGCGCCAATCGCGACAGATTCGCTCGCGCCCGACTTTTCGACGGGATTGTCGAGGTCACATAGCACGAAGGCAGGTGTCTTGTTTGACCACTCCATCTCAAATCTCCCCTGCTGGGTGTTCCAGCGGGTTAGAAATGACATGGTAACGGCAAAAATAATACAAAAATAAAAAGCTCCAATGCCGACACTAAAATACATATCCCTTTGTAGGGAGAATAGCTAACTTATATTTATATAATATTCTAAGATGCCTCATATTTTTCGTGGATTCATAAATCGCGGTGAGGGGTATAAGGGCCACGTGGCTGTCATTTGGTGGATTTTATTGGAGTGGCGGGGCTTCGTCAGCCCGCCCGCCTTCAGCTAGCGGAAGGCCTTGGGGGGCAGCGGAAAGAGCGTGACGAAGCGCTCGGCGAGCGCGCGGTCGCCCTCGATCCCGAGCGCGCCCTCGGCCTCCAGCGCCGCCAAAGGCACGCCGCCATAGACCGCCGCCGCCACCGAGGACGGCGCGCCGACGAAGGTGAAATCGGCATCGCCGGCCTCGCCGCGCGCCGCGTCGATCGCGCCGTCCTTCATCCGTACGACATAGGTTTCGCGGCCGAGCCGGAAGCCGATCACGGCCTCCATGGACCGGGTGATCGCCGGATCGTTCATCGCCTGGAAGGACAGCATCAGCGAGGCGCCGCTGATATGCTGGGTCGGATCGTGCAGCGGCGAGCGCGTCGCCCAGCGGCCGAGCGCGCCCATGATCGGCTTCGACTGATAGCCCCATTGGGTGAGCTCATAGACCCGGGCCGAAGCGGGCGGGGGCAGCAGCCGGCGGGTCACCAGCCCGGCTTCTTCCAGCCCCTCGAGCCGCTGGGTCAGCGTGTTGGCGCTGATTCCGGGCAGATCGGCGCGAATGTCGCGAAACCTTTTCGGACCGAGCATAAGCTCCCGCATCACCAGCAGGGCCCAGCGTTCGCCGATCAGGTCGAGCCCGTGCGCCATCCCGCAGGCATCGTCATAGCGGCGGCGCGACGGGGTGTTCGGCGAATCAGTTAGTTTATCTAACTTCATGGTTGCAATTTATAACCTAAAGGTTCATCAGCGTCAAACAGCGATTCGCGAAAAGCGGCGAACGGAGGATGATATGGCGAGCGAGGCAGGGCTGAGGCCCGCCACCGAAATGGCCGAGCGGCACGACGCCCATTTTCCGAATGAAAGCGCCGACTATCGGCGCGCGCGCACCGCCCTGCTCGCCGAGGAGATCGAGCTCCGGCGCCAGATCCAGCGCGTCGCCGCGCGGCGCCGGGCGCTGCCGCCGGGCGGCGAGGCGAAGGATTATCTTTTCCTCGACGAGCAGGGGCAGGAGGTCGGCCTCATCGATCTGTTCGGCCGCCACGACACGCTCTTCACCTATTTCTGGATGTTCGGGCCCGAGCGCGCGCGGCCCTGCCCGATGTGCACCTCGTTCGTCGGCTCGCTCGATATCCCCACGCCCGACATCGAGCAGCGCCTGGCGATCGCGATAATCGGCCGCTCGCCCGTCGCTCGCCAGCTCGCCATCGCGCGCGAGCGCGGCTGGACGCATCTGAAATTCTACGAGACGGTCGGCGACGATTTCCCCCGCGATTATGGCGCGCTGACCGACGGCGACGGCGACGACGGCGTGGACGAGGGCGCCGCGGTGCTGGTCTGGCGACGCGACGGCGACAAGGTCCGCCTGTTCTGGGCGGCCGAGGGCGGGCCCGAAACCGCCGATCCCGGCTTCGACCCGCATCTGGCGCCCGATCCGACGCCCTTGTGGACCATCCTCGACTGGACCCCCGAAGGCCGCGGCACCGGCTGGTACCCCAGCCTCGAATATTCCGCGGACAAAAGCTGAAACAAGGAGACGCAAAGATGTCCAAGATGATCTTCGTGAACCTTCCGGTCGCCGACCTCGGCGCCGCCAAGGCGTTTTACGAGGCGATCGGCGCGGTCAACAATCCGCAATTCACCGACGAGACCGCGGCCTGCATGGTCTTTTCCGAGACGATCCACGTCATGCTGCTCACCCATGACAAATTCGCCCAGTTCACGCCCAAGCGGATCGCCGACGCGCACGCGACCAGCGAGGTTTTGATCTGCATCTCCGCCGACAGCCGCGAAGCGGTCGACGACATCACCGACAAGGCGCTCGCCGCCGGCGGACGCGAGCCGCGCGAGCGGCAGGATTACGGCTTCATGTATTCGCGCAGCTTCGAGGATCTCGACGGCCATATCTGGGAGCCGATGTTCATGGACATGGAGGCGGCGACGGCCGCCATGGCCCAGAATCAGCCCGAAACGACGGACGCCTGAACGGCGCCGAAAGAGGAGAGAGAAAATGACCTATGTCGAAGGTTTCGTGGTCGCCGTGCCGACCGCGAACAAGGAAGAATATGAGCGCCACGCCGCCGAGATGGCGCCGTTCCTCAAGGAATTCGGCGTCACGCGGATGGTCGAAAATTGGGGTGACGACGTGCCCGACGGCAAGGTCACCGACTTCAAGGGCGCGGTTCAAGCGACGGAGGACGAGACCGTTGTCTTCGCCTGGTTCGAATATCCGGACAAGGCCACCCGCGACGCCGCCAACCAGAAGATGATGGCCGATCCGCGCATGAAGGAAATGGGCGCCAACATGCCGTTCGACGGGAAGCGCATGATTTTCGCCGGCTTCAACGGCATCGTCGAGGAAGGCGCCGCGAACGAAACGGGCTATGTCGACGGCTTCGTCGTGCCGGTCCCGGAAGGCAATCGCGAGGCCTATCGGGCGATGGCGGCGAAGGCCGCGCCGGTCTTCCAGGAATATGGCGCGACCCGCGTCGTCGAGGCCTGGGGCGATGACGTCCCGGACGGCAAGGTGACCGACTACAAACGCGCGACCAAGGCCGAGCAGGGCGAGAATGTCGTCTATTCCTTCATCGAATGGCCATCGAAGGAGGCGCGCAACGCCGGCTGGGAGAAGGTCATGGCCGACGAGCGCATGAAGCCCGACCATGACAATATGCCGTTCGACGGCAAGCGCATGTTCTGGGGCGGCTTTTCCCCCATCGTCGACGCCTGAGGAGCCCGCGACATGGCCGATTCTTTCATCTGGTACGAGCTGATGACGTCCGACCAGGACGCCGCGGCCGCCTTTTATTCCGCGGTGGTCGGATGGACCGCCGCCGACCAGAATATGGCGGAGCTCGATTTCCGCTACACCATATTGTCGGTCGGGGAGCGCGGCGTCGCCGGCCTGATGGCGCTGACCGACGAGATGAAGGCGGGGGGTGCCGTGCCCGCCTGGGTCGGCGTGATTGGCGTCGCCGACACCGACGCCGAGGCCAAGCGGATCGCGCGGGACGGCGGCGCGGTCATCAAGGAGCCCGACGACATTCCCAATGTCGGCCGCTTCGCCGTCGTCGCCGATCCGGGCGGCGCGGTTTATGAGGTCATGACGCCGCTGCCGCGCGAGGAGGAGCCCGAGCCGGTGGCGCGGATGACGCCGCCATGTCGGCTGGCATGAGCTCTACGCCGCCAATGGCGAGGAGGCGGCCTTCGCCTTCTACGCCGCCCATTATGGCTGGACCGAGACGGACAGCCTCGACATGGGCGCGATGGGCAAATACCGGCTCTTCGCGGCCGACGGCGACCAGGCCGGCGGGATGATGAACAAGCCGGATCAGATGCCGGTCGGCGCCTGGGGCTTCTACTTCACCGTCGACGGCCTCGACGCCGCGGTGGAGCGGATCGACGCCAATGGCGGCACGGTGCTGATGGGTCCGCACGAGGTCCCCGACGGCAGCTGGATCGTCCAGGCCACCGACCCCCAGGGCGCCCATTTCGCGCTCGTTTCGGCGACCCGCTGAAGGGGACAGTTACTTTTCCGCACCGCGTCTGAGGGGACAGTCACTTTTCCAACCGCCCTTGCCGATATTGTCGCAGCCGTGCGGAAAAGTGACTGTCCCCAGTCGCGCAACAAGGAGAGAGACAATGACCGGCAACAAGCTCACCACCTGCCTGTGGTACGACCATGGCGAGGCGCGCAAGGCGGCGGAATTCTACGCCGCGACCTTCCCCGACAGCCATGTCGGGCCGGTGCACCGGGCGCCCTCCGACTATCCCGGCGGCGAGCAGGGGAATGAGCTCACGGTGGAGTTCACAATCCTCGGCCAGAGCTTCGTCGGCCTGAACGGCGGGCCCAATTTCAAGCCCAACGAGGCCGTCAGCCTCATGGTCCATACCAAGGATCAGGAAGAAACCGACCGCTACTGGAACGCGATCGTGAACAATGGCGGCGCGGAGAGCGCGTGCGGCTGGTGCAGGGATCGCTGGGGCTTTTCCTGGCAGATCACGCCGCAGCGCCTGCTCGACCTGATGGCCGATCCCGACAAGGCGCGCGCCAAGCGGGCGATGGAAGCGATGATGACGATGAAGAAGATCGACATCGCCGAGCTCGAACGCGCCGCCGACGCAGGCTGAGGCTTGGGAAGCCGGCGGCGGCCGGACCGTGCCGACCGCCGCCTCGAACAGCGCGGCCGCGCGGGCGACAAGGGGAAGTCTCGCCCGTGCTCCGGTCCTGGAGCCGCTCTGCTCTCTTGCTCATTCGCTCGTCGCGAAGTCCACGGAGCTGGTCCGTCCTGCGGTTCTTACGGTAGCGTCGTTAAAATCCGATTAAGCACGACGCGCATTGCCGCTAGAGCCCGCCGATGAGTCTCGCTTCCGTTCGCGCCTGGCTGGCGACGCATGCGCCCGATCTGCAGTTGATCGAGGTGGTCGAGAGCACCGCCACCGTCGCCGCGGCGGCCGAAGCGCTCGGCGTCGCGGCGGGCCGCATCGCGAAGACGCTGGCGGTCCGCGCCGGCGCGCGAACCTTCCTGCTCGTCGCGCGCGGCGACGCCCGGCTCGACAATCAAAAGACCAAGGCCGCCTTCGGCGCGCGCCCGCGCATGCTGGGGCCCGAGGAGACGCTGGCGCTGACCGGCCATCCCGTCGGCGGCGTCTGCCCGTTCGGCCTTGCCGCGCCTTTGCCCGTCTATCTCGACGTGTCGCTGCGCGATTTCGACCTCGTTTATCCCGCCGCCGGCTCGCTCAACACCTCCGTCGAAGTCGCGCCCGGGCGGCTGTTCGACCTGGTCGGCTCGGATTGGGTCGATCTGTGCCGCCTGCCCGAATGACGGGTCAAAGCGCCACTTCGGCGACCTTGTCCTTATAGCTTTCCTTGGGGTCGCGGCGGAGCAGCCATTCGATCGCCGCGCCGAGCGAGGTCGCGTTGAGCCAGATCTTGGCGCTGTCCGCGTCGAAGCGCAGCAGTGCGAGCCGGGGGTCGTCCTTGCCGCCCTCGAACCAGGCGGCGATCCAGGGGTTCCAAAGCCGGTCGATCACGGCCCGGTCGGTATCGAGCGAGAGCCGGCCCATGACATTGGCGAACAGATCGTGCTTCTTGCCGGTGAAGGTCGCATGCGCGCGCTTGCCGGCGCCGACCGCGCGGGCGAGCTCGGTCTCCTTCGATGTAAAGATCCACAAGGGGCCGCCGTCATCCTCCTCGACCAAAGCGGTCATCGGCTGCATCCCGCCGCCCGGCTCGCCGTCGATGCCGATCATGATCGTCCGCTCGCTCTTCAGCTCCTTCCAGAACCGGGCCTTGATCTCGGCTTCGTTCGACATGGCGAAATCCTCCTTGCATGAGCAGCGAGAACGACGCCGCGCACTCCCGGGTTCCGATGCTAACATCCCTTGCCAGCGGGGTTTTTCGCTGTAGGGCAGGCGCCATGGTCGATGAGGACGAGACTCGATTCCAATCGCATATGATGGATCAGCGCTTCCAGCTGCTGATCAATTCGGTCACCGATTATGCGATCTACATGCTCGAGCCCGACGGCACCATCGCGAGCTGGAATCCGGGCGCGCGCCGCTTCAAGGGCTATGAGGCCGAGGAGATCGTCGGCCGGAACTTCTCGGTCTTCTTCACCGAGGAGGACCGCGCCGCCGGCAAGCCCGCGCTGGCGCTGGCGACTGCCGAGCGCGAGGGCCGGTTCGAGGCCGAAGGCTGGCGCGTCCGCAAGGACGGCACTCAATTCTGGGCCAATGCGGTGGTCGATCCGATCCGCGACGAGGCTGGGACCCTGCTCGGCTTCGCCAAGATCACCCGCGACGTCACCGACAAGCGCGAGCGCGAGCAGGCCCTCCATGCCAGCGAGCAGCGCTTCCGCCTGCTCGTCCAGGGCGTGCGCGATTATGCCATCTACATGCTCGATCCCGACGGTCTCGTCTCCAACTGGAATGCCGGCGCCGAGGCGATCAAGGGCTATCGCGCCAACGAGATTGTCGGCCGCCATTTCTCGGCCTTCTACACGGAGGAAGACCGTGCGCGCGGCGAGCCGGCGCATGCGCTCGCGACCGCGCTCGGCACCGGCAAATATGAGCGCGAGGCGTGGCGGGTGCGCAAGGACGGCACCCGCTTTTGGGCGCATGTCGTTCTCGATCCGATCCACGACGACGAGGGCAATCATATCGGCTTTGCCAAGGTCACCCGCGACATCACCGAGCGGCGCAAGGCGCAGGAGGAGCTGGAGGAGGCGCGCGTCTCCCTGATGCAGGCGCAGAAGCTGCAGGCGATCGGGGAGCTGACCGGCGGCATCGCCCACGATTTCAACAATCTCATGACGGTGATCCGGGGCTCGGCCGAATTGTTGCTCAAGAGGGAGCTCGGCGAGGAGAAGCGCCGCCGCTATCTCGACGCGATCATCGACACCGCCGATCGCGCCACCACCCTGACCAGCCACCTGCTCGCCTTCGGCCGCCGCCAGCCGCTGAAGCCCGAGGTGATCGACCTCAATCTGCGGCTCGACGCCTTCGCCGAGATGCTCGAGCGCACGATGGGTAGCCAGATCGAGATCGCGCTCGATCTTTCGCCCGGGCTGAGGCCGGTCCTGGTCGATTCGACCCAGCTCGAAACGGCTTTGCTCAACGCCGCGATCAACGCGCGCGACGCGATGGCGGCCGGCGGCCGGCTGGCCATCACAGCATCGAACGTCCCGGGCGGCGACGGCGGGCCGGACATGGTCCGCGTCAGCCTTTCCGACACTGGCGAAGGGATGACCGGCGAAGTGCTGGCGCGCGTCTTCGACCCCTTTTTCACGACCAAGCCGGTCGGCAAGGGGACCGGGCTGGGCCTGTCGCAGATCCACGGCTTCGCCGCCCAATCGGGCGGCCACGCCGAAATCCAATCGACGCCCGGCGTCGGGACGACGCTCCACCTCGTCCTGCCGAGCGCGTTTGCCGACGCGGCCAGCGCCAGGCACGGTCAGGCCGGGCCGGTCGCCGGCGGCGGCGGCGCGACCGTGCTGCTCGTCGAGGACAATCTCCAGGTCCGCGAATTCGCCGAGAGCCTGCTCGCCGATCTCGACTATCGGGTGCTGAGCGCGCCCTCCGCCGACGCCGCTTTGGCGATTCTCGATTCCGAGCCGGTCGACCTTTTGTTCACCGACGTGCTGATGCCCGGGATGAGCGGCTTCGAGCTCGCCGAGCGCGCCCGCGAGCTCCGCGCCGATCTGCCGATCCTGCTCGCCAGCGGCTACAGCGCCGAGATCTGCAGCGACGGCGCGCGCGCGTTCGAGACGCTGGCCAAGCCTTATGGCGCCGCCACCCTGAGCGCCGCGTTCGCCGCCGCGCGCGCCAAGGTCGCAAGCGACGCCTGAGCCCGGCGCTCCGCCTCGGGAGCCAAAAAGGCCGTTTCGGGTTCATCCCTCATGGAAAACCCGTTCGGATCGGACGATTTCAACGTCCTGCCCCATGCGATCGCCCTGGCGATCGCTTATGTCCTCGCTTTGCCGCTGGGCTGGAACCGCGAGCAGGAGGAGCGGAGCGCCGGCCTGCGCACCTTCCCGCTCGTCGCGATCGCCAGCTGCGGCTTCATCCAGGCCGCCGAATCGCTGACCGCGCACAGCCCCGAGGCGATGGCGCGCATCGTCGAGGGGCTGATCACCGGCATGGGCTTCATCGGCGGCGGCGCGATCCTGCGCCTCAAGGATTCGGTGAAGGGCACCGCCACCGCCGCCAGCCTGTGGGCGACCGGCGCGATCGGCGTCGCCGCCGGCCTCGGCAGCTACGACGTCGCGGTGATGCTCTCCATCGTCGCCTTCATCACCTTGTGGGTGCTCTCCCCGCTCAAGAAGATCGCCAATCCGGACGGCGATTCGGAGACGGACGGCGCCCCGCGCGGCGACCGGCCGGACACGGAGAGCCCGGCTCAGCGATAATAGCCCCGTCCGGCTCCAGCCGACTATATCGTCATTCCCGGCGAAAGCTGGGATCTCACTTCTCGGATGCGCCGGAAGAAAAGAGATTCCGGCTTTCGCTGGAATGACGGGGATTTCGATCGAACGAAAACCGCCTCCAGCGCCGCCGACGTCCCCACCACCACCTCGAACATGAAGAAGCCCTCCAGCGGCCCAGGGGGTCGGGCTGCTGGAGGGCTCCTGTTTCGCCCCGGCGCGTCTCTTTCAATCGGCATCCGGTCCGGCGCCCGCTTGATCTAGGTCATCGACAGCGCGATTGCAAGAACATAAAGCGAACATATGGCCCAGCTCGACACCAGGCAGAAGCTCGCGATTCTCGCCGACGCGGCGAAATACGATGCGTCCTGCGCCTCGTCCGGATCGAAGAAGCGGGATTCTCTGGGCGGCAGGGGCATCGGCTCGACCGCGCCGGGCATGGGCATCTGCCACGCCTATGCGCCTGACGGCCGCTGCATCTCTTTGCTCAAGATCCTGCTGACCAACGCCTGCATCTTCGATTGCCATTATTGCATCAACCGCAAGAGCTCGAACGTGCGCCGCGCGCGGTTCAGCGCCGAGGAGGTCGTCCAGCTCACCCTGGCTTTCTACCGGCGCAATTATATCGAGGGGCTGTTCCTCTCCTCCGGCATCATCCGCTCGCCCGATTATACGATGGAGCGGATCGTCGAGGTCGCGCGAAGCCTGCGCGAGGATCACGATTTCTGCGGCTATATCCACCTCAAGACCATCCCGGACGCCGATCCGGCGCTGGTCCACCAGGCTGGGCTCCATGCCGACCGGGTGTCGATCAACGTCGAATTGCCGACCGATGCGGGGCTGGCGCGGCTCGCGCCGGAAAAGGATGCAGGCCGGATCGAGAGCGCGATGAAGGCGATGAAATCGGCGATCGTCGATGGCGCGGACGCCAGGGCGCGCTACAAATCGGCGCCCTCCTACGCTCCGGCCGGCCAGTCGACCCAGATGATCGTCGGGGCCGATTCCGCCACGGACGCCGCCATCGTGACCCGGGCGGCGCGGCTCTACGACCGCTTCGGCCTGCGCCGAGTCTATTATTCGGCTTTCTCGCCGATCCCGGACGCCTCGGCGGTGCTGCCGCTCGTCCGTCCGCCCCTGATGCGCGAGCACCGGCTCTACCAGGCCGATTGGATGATGCGCTTCTACGGCTTTTCGAGCGCCGAGGTGGCGGCTTCGGCTGACGCCGCCGGGCAGCTCGCGCTCGACATGGATCCCAAGCTCGCCTGGGCGCTGAAACATCGCGATTTCTTTCCGCTCGACGTCAATCGCGCGCCGCGCGAGGCGCTGCTCAGGATTCCGGGGTTCGGGCTGAAGGCGGTCGACCGCGTCCTGGCGGCGCGGCGGCACCGCCGGCTGCGGCTCGACGATGTCGGCCGGATGACCGTCTCCGTCGCCCGGCTGCGCCCGTTCCTGATCGCCGCCGACTGGCGCCCCGTCGCGCTCGCCGATGCCGTTCTCCCCCGCCCGCGCCACCAGGCGCACCAGCTCGAGCTGTTCGGCTGAGCCGCTCTTTCAATGTAGGACTTTTTGTCGTTCAAGCTGTTCGATGACCCACTCCCCGCCTTGCACGATCCGCCTCGCCCGGCGCCCGGACTCCGTCTTTTTCCGGCGGAGGATGACGCACAGATGGCATGTGTCATCTTTGTCATCTTCGCGCGCGCGAAACCGGAGGACGGCGTCGCCGGTTGAGCGTCGAAAGGAGGCCGAACGTGGCGACTCGCGCGACTGAACGGCGGCCGATTCGGACCGTCCGCCTCGCCGCGCCCGACGATTTCGACGGCTGGCGCGAGGCGGCGCGCGCGCTTGCCCTGGTCGGCGCCGCGCCCGGGGAGATCGTCTGGGAGGTCGCCGGCGAGGCCGCCGACCTGTTCGGCGCCCCGGCGCCCGCCCCGGCGCCGACCGCGCCGGCCGGCCTGTTCTCGGTCCCGCGCGCCTTCGTCGAGCTTGCCCGATCCGTCATCTGTCACAGCGACCCCGAGCGTTTCGCCTTGCTCTACGCAATGCTGGTCAAGCTGCGCGAGCGGCCGGACGCGCAGGACGACAAGGCCGATCCGCTCGTCCACCGGCTCGAGGCGATGGCGCGCGCGGTCCGCCGCGACCTCCACAAGATGCATGCCTTCCTGCGCTTCCGCGAGGTCGAAACCGAGGCCGGGCCGCGCTTCGTTGCCTGGTTCGAGCCCGATCATCATATCGTCCGCGCCGCGGCCGCCTTCTTCGTGGCGCGGTTCGCATCGATGCGCTGGTCGATCCTGACGCCCGAGCTCTCGCTTCACTGGGACGGCGAGACTTTGTCCGAAGGGCCCGGCGCGTCAAAATCGGATGCGCCGCAGGGCGATCCGGTCGAGGCGGCGTGGAAGACCTATTATGCCGCCATCTTCAATCCGGCCCGCGTCAAGATCGGCGCGATGCTGAAGGAGATGCCGAAGAAATATTGGAAAAACATGCCGGAAACGGCGTTGGTGGGTGAGCTGGTCAAGGGCGCCCGGGCGCGGGAGAGCGAGATGGCTGCCGCTTCGGCCGTGAAGGTCGGCGACAATGTCGGGAAGAGCTGGGCCTCGGTGCGCGCCGAAGCGGTGCACTGCACACGCTGCGACCTCTACAAATGCGGCACGCAGACCGTGTTCGGCGAAGGCCCGCTCGACGCCCGCCTGCTTTTCGTCGGCGAGCAGCCCGGCGACCAGGAGGATCTGGCTGGCCGCCCGTTCGTCGGCCCGGCCGGCCAGCTCTTCGATCGCGCCCTCGCCGAGGCCGGCGTCGACCGCGAGCGGACCTACGTCACCAATGCGGTCAAGCATTTCAAGTTCGTCCGCCGCGGCAAGCGCCGAATCCACGACAAGCCCAATGGCGGTGAGATCGCCGCCTGCCGCTGGTGGCTCCAGCAGGAGCTGGCCTTGATCCGCCCGCCGCTCGTCGTCGCTTTGGGCGCGACCGCCGCCCGCTCTTTGTTCGGCAAGGTCGTCACCATCTCGTCCTTGCGCGGGCGCGGCCATGCTTTGCCGGAGGGCGGCGGCGAGGCCTGGGTCACCGTGCACCCCAGCTTCCTCTTGCGAGTCCGCGACGACAGGGAGGCGGAATATGGGAAGTTCGTCGAGGATCTGGCTCGGATCGGGAAGCGGGCGCAGGAGCTCTCCCGCTAGGGTGTCGAGTGCGGACCCTCGCCGCCCCGATCCGCCCAGCGGACGACGTCCGCATGGACTCGGTCGAGCGGCCGCGCGCCGGGCCTCAGCACGACGTCGTGGAACCGTCTGAGGTCGAAGCGGGCCCCGAGCGTCCTTTCGGCGTAGCGGCGCGCCCCGGCGATGCGGTCGTAGCCGAGCATGTAGGAAAGGGACTGGCCCGGCGTTGCGATATAGCGGTCGACCTCGACCGCGATCTCGGCGTCGGTCAGCGCTGTATGCGCGCGCATGAAGCGGACCGCCCGGTCGCGGGTCCAGCCGCGGAGATGGAGGCCCGGCTCGACGACGAGACGGCTGGCGGCCCAGAGATGCTTGGCGATCATTCCGGCGCGATCGAGCGGGCTGCTGTAGAGGCCCATCTCGTCGGCCAGATATTCGGCGTAGAGCGCCCAGCCCTCGGCATAGCCCGAATTGAACGCGCCGTCGGGCAGGCCGAGCGCGGCGGTGACATGATGGCCGGGCAGGGTTTCGTGGAAGGCGATCGCTTCCGCCATCAGCCGCCGTTCGCCGGGGCGCGCGCGATTGATGACATAGGCGACCGGCCGGCCGGACGCGGCCCTGCGATAGAAACCGGCCGCGGCGGATGCCTCCATCGCCGTCGGCAGCGGCTCGACGACCACGTCCGCCCGCGCCGGGCCGGAGAACATGCGCGGCATCGCCGCCCTGGCGCGCGCGATCGCGGCCACCGACATAGCGGTCAGCCGATCGGCGGTGAACCCGGCCTCGCGCGTGTCGCGCAGCCGGGCCAGCAGGCGCGGGAGCGCGCGCCGGTCGATTCCGTAGAGCCGCGCCAGCGCGCCCTCGCTCTCCCGCAGCAGCCGCCAGCCGATCCGCTCGATCTCCTCGGGCGGCCGGTCGATCGTGGTGAAGACGCGCACCGCCTGGCGGAAGCAGCGCGGCCCGTCCGGCGTGCCGCTGAGGCCGGCCGACGCGCTCGCGGCGGGCACATAGAGATCCTTCAGGAAATCCCGATAGCGCTCGACCGCCGGCGCGATCTCCGCGGAGACCAGCTGTTCCCAGGCGCGACGCAGCGCCGGATCGGCGTCCGCGCGCAGGGGCGGCGCACCCCGGCGCAACATGATCGCGAGATCCTCGACCTCTGCCAGCACCCTTTCGGCGATCACGCGCGGCGCCGCGCCGGGGCCGCGCTCGCTTGCCGCGCGCAGCGCCGCCACGTCCCGATCGAGCGCCGCCGGCGCCGTGCGCCAGCGCATGATCGCGGCGCGCAATTCATCGTCCGGCGCGTTCGCCAGCGTCTGCCATTCGCGCTGCCAGCTCATTTGCCAGCCGAACAATTGATTGAGGTAGCGAAGGTCGGTGCGGCAATTTTCAAGGCCGGCGGCGCCGAAGCCGGCGCCCGCCTCGACGCTTTCCTGTTCCTGCGCCGCGACCGGCGCCGCCAGGACCAGCGCCAGCAAAGCGGCGGCAAGGCGCATTCGTCAGAGCCGGACCAGCATCTTGCCGATATTGCCGCCTTCGAACAGGCCGAGAAAGGCGTCGGGCATCGCCTCGATGCCGTCGTGAATCGTCTCGCGCGACTTGAGCCTGCCGGCCGCGATCATCGCGCCCATGTCCTGATAGAAGGTCGCCATCTCGCTCAAATAATCGGTGTAGATGAAGCCCTGCATCCGGATCCGGGCCGAGATCACCCGCATGATGTAGCGGAAGCTCGGCGCCTCGCCGCTATTATAGCCGTCGATCATGCCGCAGATCGCGAAGCGGGCGCTCTGCCGCGCGGTGGCGAAGGCGGCGTCGAGATGGTCGCCGCCGACATTGTCGAAATAGACGTCGATGCCCCCCGAACCGACCTGCGCCGCGGCTTCCATGAGCTGCTTGACGAGTGGCCCGGCCTTATAGTCGATCGCAGCGTCGGCGCCGAGGTCGCGCACCCAGGCGCATTTGTCGGCGCCGCCCGCCGAGCCGATTACAGTCATGCCCTTGGCCTTGGCGATCTGCACCACCGCCGAGCCGACCGCGCCGGCGGCCGCCGAGACGAAGACCACGTCGCCCTCTTTGGCTTCGGCGACCCGGAGCAGCCCGAAATAAGCGGTGCCGCCGGTGAGGCCGAGATTGCCGAGCCATTGATGGTCCTCGACCGGCAGCGGCGGCACCTTGTTGAAGGCCTCGGCTGGCGCCGCCGCCTGCTCGCGCCAGCCCAGCATGTGGAAGACGGTGTCGCCCTCCTTCAGGTTCGGGGACCGGCTCTCGACGACCTTGCCGACCGCGCCGCCCTGCATCGGCTCGCCGAGCGCGAAGGGCGGCACGTAGCTTTTCACGTCGTTCATCCGCCCGCGCATATAGGGATCGACCGACAGCCACTTATTCTCGACCCGCGCCCAGCCGTCCTGGAGGGCGGGGAGCGGCGCGTCCTCGAGCGCGAAATTGTCCATGTTCGGCAGGCCCGTCGGGCGCGACGTCAGATGCCAGGCGCGGTTGGTCATTGCACTTCCCTTCGTCATTCCGCGCGACGAATGAGCGATGGCCCATCAAGAGTCAAAAAAAGACCCGGCCGATGCGTGGCGGCCGGGTCAGAGTTCGTCCCGCCGCAAACAGGGAAGGGCGGGACGGGGAAACCGCCGTCAGTCCTTGTCGGAATAGGTCCCCGAAAAGGCGCTGTTGAGGGCGTGCGGGCCCTCGCTTCCCGCATCCTCGCGCTCGAAGAGAGCGCGGCTGCGGCCCTCGTCCCGCCACTGGCGCATCGCCTCGGCGGCGGCGAGGTTGAGCCGGACCTTGTCGTCGATCGATGCGATCCAGGCGAGCGGAATCGCATGATGGGCGCCGCCCGCCGCCGCGTCGCTCCTGGTCAGGATGATGTGCGCGCCGCGGACCTTGTCGACCGTGCCGACATGGAGGCCGTCCGCGCCGACCACGCCCATATGCTCGCGCACCCGTGCGGCAAAGCTGTCGCCCGCTTGGAGCAGGCTGGCCAGCTCCGCCTCGCTGCGGCGAATCTCGAAATCCTGGGGGTTGCCGTCGAGCGCGCCGTCGGCGGCGAGCGGCGATGGCTCGGCGTGATGCTCGGGCTCGGCGGTCTGGTTGCCCCAGCCGGGACCGAAGCTGTCATCGCCTTGCCACTGGGTTTCGCGTTCCTTCTCCATGATCGGCTCCCTTCGGGCCACAGGGCCTCGCCAGAAGAAACGCGCGCCCGGGGGGCGGGTTGCATAGCGGGGGCGGCGTCGCTATCTGGGCCGTCCCGAAAGGCGCGGGGCTGTAGCTCAGATGGGAGAGCGCTGCAATCGCACTGCAGAGGTCAGGGGTTCGATTCCCCTCAGCTCCACCAGCCTTCAAATTCAGATCGGATAATGGCCCGGCTCGGTGGCGATGGTCACCCATCTGAGCTCGGTGAAGGCATCGATCCCCGCCTTGCCGCCGAAGCGGCCATAGCCCGAATCGCCGACGCCGCCGAAAGGCATTTGCGGCTCGTCCGCCACGGTCGGCCCGTTGACGTGGCAGATCCCTGAGCGGATGCGGCGGGCGACGCTGAGGCCGCGGGCGACATCGCGGGTGAAGACCGAAGCGGCAAGGCCGTACGCGCTGTCGTTGGCGATGCGGACGGCATCCTCCTCGTCATGAGCGCGGATGAGCGCGACGATTGGGCCGAAGCTCTCGTCGCGATAGAGGTCCATCTCGCCGGTCACATTGTCGATGACCGTGGCGCGCATCATCACGTCGTCCGACTTGCCGCCGGCCAGCGCCGTGGCGCCCTTGGCCAAAGCGTCGTCGATCAGCGCGTTGACGCGGGTCACGGTCTTCTCGCCAGCCACCGCGCCGAGCTGGGGCAGCGACGCCACCTTCTCGCGCAGCTTCGCGGCGAAGGCGTCGGCGACCGCGTCGACGGCGATGATCCGCTCGGTCGACATGCAGATCTGGCCCTGGTTCATGAAGGCGCCGAAGGCCGCGGCCTTCACCGCTTCGTCGAGGTCGGCGTCGTCGAGGACGATCAACGGCGCCTTGCCGCCGAGCTCGAGCAGGACCGGCTTGAGGTTCTCGGCGGCGCGTCTGGCGATGATCCGGCCGACCGCGGTCGAGCCGGTGAAGTTGATCCTCTTGACCGCCGGATGGTCGATCAGCACGCCGACCACCGCGCCGGCGTCTTCGGGGGCGTTGGTCACCAGATTGACGACGCCGGCCGGGAAGCCAGCCTCGGCGAAGGCCTCGACGATCAGGCCTTGGGTGCGTGGACAGGTTTCCGACGCCTTGAGGATCACCGCATTGCCGCAGGCGAGCGGCACCGCGATCGCGCGCACGCCGAGGATGATCGGCGCGTTCCAGGGCGCGATCCCCAGCACGACGCCGACCGGCTCGCGCAGGGCCATGGCGATCCTGCCCGGATGGTCGGAGGGGATCACCTCGCCGCCGATCCGGGTGGTGATCGCGGCGGCCTCGCGGACCATGGCCGCCGCCAGCATGAGGTTGAAGCGCGCCCAGCCCTCGGTCGCGCCGGTTTCGGACTGCATCGCGGCGATGAAATCGTCGGCGCGGGCTTCGAGCGCGGCGGCCGCCTTGTTGAGCAAAGCGCGCCGCGCATTGGGCCCCGTCGCGGCCCATCCGGGCGCGGCCGCGCCGGCGGCTTCGGCGGCGGCGTTCGCGGCGTCAAGCATCCGCCGGGACGTTGCCGATCACCGACTTGGTTTCGAGGAACTCCTCGAGCCCGAACTTGCCGAACTCGCGGCCATTGCCCGATTGCTTGTAGCCGCCGAAGGGGGCGTTGAAATCGAGCCCGCCGGCATTGACGAAGACGCTGCCGGCGCGGATCTTGCGCACGATCGTCTTGGCGACTTCGGGATCGCCGGCGATGTAGGCGGCGAGACCGTAGGGCGTGTCGTTGGCGATGGCGACCGCCTCGTCGAGCGTGTCGTAGGGGATGACGACGAGGACCGGCCCGAAAATCTCCTCGCGGGCGATGGTCATGTCGTTGCTGACGTCGGCGAAGACGGTGGGCCTCACATAATAGCCCTTGTCCCTGCCCTCGGGCCGGCCGGTGCCGCCCGTCGCCACGCGGGCGCCTTCGTCAACGCCTTTCTGGATCAGGCCCTGGATCTTGTCATATTGGGCCTTGTTGACGACCGGGCCAATATGGGCGCCTTCCCTGGCCGGATCGTCGACCGCCTGCCCGCCGAAAATCTCGCTGAGCTTGGCGACCGCTTCCGCATATTGCGAACGATGGACCAGGATCCGCGTCGGCGCGATGCAGCTCTGCCCCGAATTCATGAGGACGCCGCCGGCGCCGCCCGCCAGCGCCGCGTCGAGCGGCGTGCCGGGAAGGACGATGTTCGGGGACTTGCCGCCCAGCTCCTGATGGACTCGCTTAACCGTATCGGCGGCGTTCTTGGCGACGAGGATGCCGGCGCGGGTCGAGCCGGTAAAGCTGATCATGTCGATGTCGGGATGCTGCGCAAGCGCGGTGCCGACGCCGGGGCCGTCGCCCTGAACCAGGTTGAACACGCCCGGCGGCGTTCCGGCCGCGTCCATCACCTCGGCGAAGATCGCGGCCGAGCCCGGGGTCTGCTCACTGGGCTTGAGGATGACGGTGTTGCCGGCCGCGATCGCGGGGGCGACCTTGGCGGCGATCTGGTTCATCGGCCAGTTCCAAGGTGTGATCAGAGCGACGACGCCGACGCCCTCGTAGACGACCTTGCTCTGGCCGCTCGGCTCCTCGAATTCGAAGCTCTTCAGCGCCTCCAGCGTCGACATCAAATGGCCCAGGCCCGAGCCCGACTGGAGGCTCAGCGAGAGCGATATCGGCGCGCCCATCTCCTCGGAAATCGCTTTGGCGATGTCGGGGATGCGCTTCTTATATTCCTCGACGATGCGGCCGAGCAGCGCGAGGCGCTCCTCCCGCGAGGTCTGCGAGAAGCTCTCGAACGCGCGCCGCGCCGCGGTCACGGCCTTGTCGACGTCGGCGGCGGTGCCGAGCGTCACCGTCGACACCATTTCCTCGGTCGCGGGATTGACGACCTCGTGGCGGGAGCCGCCGTCGCTGTCCGTCCAGCGGCCGTCGATATAATGCTGGTGATAGCTGCCCATGGCGCGGTCCCCTCTTGCGATGGCTGTGCCGCCTTTACTTGGAAGCGATGGGCGCGCGAGTCCAGAGCCGGTTGGCGCCTGGCGCTGCTTGTTGATGGCCGGCCAAGGGCGTAGCTAGGGCGGATGGACCGCGAACGGGATCTGATCGACAGCTTCGGCCGGCGCATCACTTATGTGCGACTGTCGGTCACCGACCGTTGCGACCTCAGGTGCCGCTATTGCATGGCCGAGAAGATGGTCTTCCTGCCGCGCGCCGACCTTCTCACGCTCGAGGAGATCGTCGTGCTCGCGGACGCCTTCATCGCCCGGGGCGTGAAGCGCATCCGGCTGACGGGCGGCGAGCCCCTGGTCCGGCGCGGCATCGGCGATCTAGTCGGCTGGCTCGGGACCAGGATCGGGCACGGCCTCGACGAGCTGACCCTGACCACGAACGGCACCCGGCTGGCCGACTTCGCCGGCCGGCTCCACGCCGCCGGCGTGCGCCGCGTCAACGTCAGCCTCGACAGCCTCCGGCCCGAACGCTTCCGCCACATCACCCGCCTCGGCGACCTCGCGCAGGTCTTGGACGGCATCGCCGCGGCGGCCGCTACGGGGCTCAAGGTGAAGATCAACATGGTCGCGCTCAAAGGGCTCAACGAGGACGAGATCGAGGCGATGCTGCTCTGGTGCGCGGAGCGGGGTCACGACCTCACGCTGATCGAGACGATGCCGCTCGGCGAGGTCGAGGCGGACCGCAACGATCATTATCTCCCGCTCGACGCGGTCAGGCAGCGGCTCGAGGAGCGCTTCACGCTGACGCCCGCGCTCAGCCGCACCGGCGGGCCGGCGCGCTATTACGAGGTCGGCGGGCTCGGCCTGCGACTCGGGCTGATCACCCCGCTCACCGGCAATTTCTGCACCGGCTGCAACCGCGTCCGCGTCACCGCGACCGGCACTTCTTATGGCTGCCTCGGCCAGGACCAGAAGGTCGAGCTGCGCGACCTGATGCGCGCCGGCGCGCCCCTCGACGACGCGCTCGACGCGCTGATGGCCGGCAAGCCCAAAGGCCACGATTTCCGCATCGGCGCCGCCCGCCCGGCCGTGGCCCGCCACATGAGCGTCACCGGCGGCTGATGGACCCCGGCACCGTCGTCCTGATCGCCGCGTGCATGGCGGTCGTGGCGGCGCTCTATTCCTCGGTCGGCCATGGCGGCGCTTCGGCCTATCTCGCGATCATGGCCCTGTTCGCGGTGGCGCCGGAGACGATGCGGCCGACCGCGCTGACGCTGAACCTGGTCGTCGCCGGCATCGGCGCGGCGCGCTACTGGCTGCGCGGCCAGACCAATTTCAGGCTGCTCTTCGCCTTCGCGGTGACGGCGATGCCGGCCGCCTATCTCGGCGGCTCGATCCAGCTCCCGCCAGAATATTATCGCCCGCTCGTAGGCGCGCTGCTGCTCGCGACGGCGCTGCGCCTGTTCTGGCAGCCGAAGCAACTCGCTTACCGCCCTGTCGCCGCGCCCAGCCTCCTCGTCACCCTGCCGGTGGGTGCCGCGCTCGGGCTGCTCGCGGGGCTGACCGGAACCGGCGGCGGCATCTTCCTGAGCCCGCTCATCATCCTTTTCGCCTGGGAGCAGCCGCGGCACACATCGGGCGTGGCGGCCGGCTTCATCGTCCTCAATTCGATCGCCGGGCTGCTCGGCAATCTCGCCTCGGTGCGCGCCTTGCCGCCGGAAATGCCCTGGTGGATGCTTGGCGTCGCGCTCGGCGCGGCGCTCGGCACCTGGCTCGGCGTCGAGAAATTGCCGCGCGAGCGGCTGCTGCAGGCGCTCGGCCTCGTGCTGACGCTGGCCGGCTTTAAGCTGGTGCTGGGCGGATGAGGGTCGTGATCCTCGCGGGCGGCAAGGGCCGCCGGATCGGCGGCGGAAAGGCCGCGCGGCTGCTCGGAGGGCAGAGCCTCATCGACCGCGCTCTCGCCCGGGCGCGCAGCTGGTCCGACTCGGTGCTGGTCGCCACGCGTGAGGGCGGCGACATTGAGGACGACCCCGCCGTCGAGGGCCCGCTGGGCGGCGTCGCGGCGGCTTTGGCGCTGGGCGGCGACGTGCTGACCATCCCGTGCGACATGCCCTTCCTCCCCGACGACCTGCCCGCGCGGCTGGTCAGCAAAACGGTCGCGACTTTGGCAGCGAGCGGCGGGCACCTCCATCCGGTCTGCGCGCTCTGGAAGGCCGAGGCCGCCGCGGGGCTCCCGGCCTATCTCGCTACGGGGCGCCGTTCGCTGCGCGGCTTCGCGGAGGCGGTGGGCTACGAGGCGGTGGAATGGGCCGTGGAGCCGTACGACCCCTTCTTCAATATCAACGACGAGGCCGATCTCGTCCGGGCCGAGGCTCTGCTCAGAAGTCGATGATCTCCACGGTTTCGCCCGCTGGCGCGGCGGGCGCGCCGGCGCGGCGGCGGATCAACAGGTCGGCATCGGCCAAGGTCTTCTGCGCGCTCGAATCCTGATTGGAGAAGGGCCGCACGGAATCTCCGGCCCAGGCCGCGCGCACGAAGGTTTCGCGGTCGCCGCTCGCGCCGATCCCCCCGGCCAGCGGCGCCCGACGCCACCGCAGGTCCGCGGCGCCTCCGCCGAGCCCCGCGATCAGCGGCGCGAGCAGCAGCCGCGCGGTCACCATCGCCGAGGTCGGATTGCCAGGCAGGCCGATGACCAGCCTGTCGCCCACCCGCCCTAGCCAGACCGGCTTGCCCGGCTTGATCGCGACTTTCGAAAAGATCAGCTCAAGCCCCGAGGGCACGAACATCGCCTTTGCGAAGTCCCGCTCGCCGACCGAGGCGCCGCCGGTGACGACCACCAGATCCGCCGCCGCCAGCGCTTCGGCCGCGGCCTCTTCCATGAAAGGGAGATCGTCGCGCAGGCGCCGGCGCCCGACGATTTCGGCGCCCATATCCTCGGCCAGCGCCGTCACGCCCGGCGACAGGCTCTCCGGGATCGCGCCCGGCCGGTCGCGCGCGGTCCCGGGCTCGACCAGCTCGTCGCCAGTCCCCAGGATAACGAGCCGGGGCCGACGCCAGACGTCGAGCCGCGCGAGATCGGCGCCCGCCGCGGCGACCAGCGCGCGCGCGCCAAGCATCGTACCGGCCGCCAGCAGCGCATCGCCCCGCGCGAAATCGCCGGCGCGCTTGCGGATGTGGCGGGCCGGGCCGGGCTCGCCGAAGATCGCGATATCGCCTTCGCGCGTGACCTCCTCCTGGATCGCGACGCGGTCGGCGCCTTCGGGGACCGGGCCGCCGGTGAAGATGCGCATGCATTGGCCCGGGCCCAGCGCGCCCGCGCCGCCGCCGGGGAACGACTCGCCGGCGACAATCAGCCGTCCCGGCAGATCGGAGTCGCGCACGGCATAGCCGTCCATCGCCGAGACGTCGGCGGGCGGCGAATCGACCATGGCGATGACTGGCGCGGCCAGCACCCGGCGCTTGGCTTCCGCCAGCGTCACGCTTTCGACGCCGAGCGGACGCGCCGCTTGCGCGACCAGCGCCAGCGCCTCGTCGAAATTGATCACCAGGTCCCCGATTTGCCGCCGGTCTTGCCGGTCACCTTCATGCCGCCGATCTCCATCGTCCGATCGACCGCCTTCAGCATGTCGAACAGGGTGAGACCGGCGACCGCGACGGCGGTCAGCGCCTCCATCTCGACCCCGGTCACGCCGTGGCTGCCGACCTCGGCGGCGATGCGGAAGCCGGGTAAAGCGTCGTCCGCCGCGATCGTCACGGTCACTTTGGTGAGCGCCAAGGGATGACAGAGCGGGATCAGATCGGCGGTGCGCTTGGCCGCCATCGTGCCGGCGAGCTCGGCGGTCTGGATCACCGCCCCCTTGGGCGTCGTGCCGGCGCGGACCAAATCGAGCGTCTCGATCCTGCAGCGCAGGTACCCCGCCGCGGTCGCGACGCGATGGGTCGCTGCCTTGCCCGAGACGTCGACCATGCGCGCGCGGCCGTCCTCGCCGACATGGCTGAGCTTGCTCACGGGCACAGATCCCGCAGGCGCGGAATCTGCCCGGCGAGCGAGCAGGGCCGGTAGCGACTGTCGAGCTCGAGCGCGAGGACGAGATCCCAGCCGTCGCGGCAGGCGCCGGTCGAGCCCGGCAGGCAGAAGATGAATGTGTCGCCGATCTGGCCCGCAAAGGCGCGCGACTGCAGCGTCGAGACGCCGATCGTGCCTTCGCTGGCGCGGTGGAAGACGGCGGAAAAGCCGTCCATCTCGCGCCGCAGCAGGGGCTTGACCGCTTCGGGCGTCACGTCGCGCGGCGCGAAGCCGGTGCCGCCGGTGCTGATGATGAGGTCGATCTCCGGGTCATCGGCCCATGCCGAAACCCGGGCGCTTATCGCGTCGACGTCGTCGGCCACGATCGCGCGGGCCGCCAGCGCGTGGCCCGCACCCGTCAGCCGCTCGACGAGCAGGTCGCCGGACTTGTCGGTTTTGGGCGTCCGCGTGTCCGACACCGCCAGCACCGCGATCCTGAGCGGATGAAAGTCCAGGCTCTCGTCTAATCCGGGCAATTGTCGCTCCAGCGCGCGCGGTCGGCGCGGTCGGCTTCGGTTGGCTCGATCCAGCGCGCGGCGTCAACCCCGTCCTCGCGCTTCCAGAAGACGGCGTCGGTCTTGAGCCGGTCCATCAGGCAGTCGACCGCGTCGAAGGCGGCGCGGCGATGGCGCGCCGCGGCCGCCACGAACACGATCGCCTCGCCCGGCGCGATCGCGCCGCGGCGATGGACGATTCGGACCGCGGCCACGCCGAAGCGCTCGGCCGACGCGGCGATATCGTGGAGGGACTTTTCGGTGAGTCGCGGATGGTGATCGAGATGGAGCCGCTCCACCTTGGCGCCGTCCCCGGTCTCGGGCCTGGCCAGCCCGGTGAAGCTCACCACGGCGCCGGCGCCGTCGGCCGAAAAGCTTGCCAGTTCATGCTCGGGCTGGAACGGCTCCCCGGGGAGGCGGACCTCGATCCTCACCTCATCCCCCCGAAAGCGGCGGCAGGAAATCGACCCGGTCGCTCGGCATCACGACATGGTCCTCGCTTGCCGTCGCATCGTTCACGCAGGCGCGGACGGTCGCGCGGTCGAGCCCCTCGAAGCGGGCGCGCAGCGCGGCCATCGTACAGCCCTCGGGAGGAAGCTCGATCTCGATCTCGCGCCCGATCATGTCTGCGAGCTTCCCGTAAAATACGATCTTCGCCATAGTCGGCATTATGCAGCAATCGAGGCCATTTGCCACCAGCGTCCCCACCGTCCGCCTCGCCGCCAACGGCGAAAATGCCGCGCAGCATAGAATGATTGCTGCGGAGACGCCGGTCGCGATCAGCGTGCTCGGGCTCGGCTATGCGGTGATGATGGCGACGCCCGCCGACCTGGAGGATTTCGCTTATGGCTTCGCGCTGTCGGAGCGGCTGATCGATTCGGCGGCGGACGTGACCGGCGTCGACATCCGCGCCGAGGAACGCGGCATCCTGCTCGGCATCGAGCTCGCGCCCGAACGGCACGACCGCGTGCTCACGCGGATTCGGCACCGGGTCGCCGATTCGAGCTGCGGCCTGTGCGGGATCGAGAATCTGGAGCAGGCGCTGCGGCCGTTGCCGGCCGTCCCCGCCCCCGCCGCGATCGCGACCGAAGCGATCTTTCGCGCGCTCGAAGGGATTCGCGCACATCAGCCGCTCAATGCCGAAACCGGTGCCGTCCACGCCGCCGCCTTGTGCAGCGCCGACGGCGAGGTGGGCGCCGCGCGCGAGGATGTAGGCCGCCACAATGCCTTCGACAAATTGATCGGCCATTGCCTGCGCGAAGGGCGCGACATGGGCGCCGGCTTCGCTTTGCTGACCGCGCGCTGCTCCTACGAGCTGGTCGAGAAAGCGGCGCTTGCGGGAGTGCCCTTGCTGGTCACCATCTCCGCGCCGACCGGGCTCGCGGTCGAGCGGGCGAGGGAGGCGGGGCTGACGCTGGTGGCGCTGGCCCGTTCCGATTCGATGCTGGTGATGACCGACCCGCACGGGCTGTACTCCTGAAGGATCAGTGCAGCTTCAGCCGCGGCCGCACGATCGCGTTGACCCGGCCGACCAGGATCAGGGTCAGGCCCTTGAGCCAGCCGTGCACGGCGATCAGGTGCATCCGATAGAGCGACTTGTAGACGAAGCGGGCGAGTCGGCCCTCGATCGCCATGCGGCCGCCGATCAGATTGCCCATCAGGCTGCCCACGGTCGAGAAGCGGCTCAGCGAGACCAGGGAACCGTGATCCTTGTAGACGAACGGGCGCAGCGGTCTGCCTCTCGCCAACCGGTCCAGGTTCGCGAACACGGCCGACGCCATCTGGTGCGCGGCCTGCGCACGCGGCGGAACGGCCTGGTCGCTGCCCTCCGGCACGTAGCAGCAGCAATCGCCGATCGCGAAGATCCGGGCGTCGCGGCTGGTCTGCAGCGTCGGCCCGACCACCAGCTGGTTGTTGCGGCTGAGCTCGAGCCCGTCCATGTCGGCCGGAAGCGCCCCCTTGACGCCGGCCGCCCAGAGTTTGAGATCGGCCGCGATCCGTTCGCCGCCGTCGATGAGAATCGCGTCGGCGGTGACCTCGTTCACCTTCGCCGAGGTAAGGACGCGGATGCCCAGCGCTTCCAGCTCGGCGCACGCGGCCTCGGCCAGCCGCTCGGGCAGGGCAGGCAGGATGCGCGGCCCCGCCTCGATCAGGGTCACTTCGAGCCGACCCTCGTCGAACACTTCGAGCCCGTAGTGGCGCAGCGCCCCGGCGCTGTTGTAAAGCTCGGCCGCCAGCTCGACCCCGGTCGCGCCGCCGCCGACGACCACGATGCGGACATGGGCATCCGCCGCGGGATCGGCCTGCATCGCGCGCGACACGCGCAGGCACTGGTTAAGCAGCTTGTGACGGAAGCGGTCGGCGGCGCTCCGGTCGTCGAGCGAAAGGCAATGTTCCAGGGCCCCGGCCGTGCCGAAATCGTTGCTGACCGCGCCGAGCGCGATGACCAGATAGTCGTAGCGGATGCGATGCGCGCCGATCAGCTCGCGACCCTCCTCGTCGAGGAGCGGTGCGACAATCACCTCTTGTCGGCCGCGGTCGACCCCCTCCACCGTGCCGAGGAAGAAACGATAGCCCCAGCGATGGCCATGGCTGCGATAGCTGATCTCGTCGAGATTGGCGTCGAGCGATCCCGCCGCCACCTCGTGCAGCAGCGGCTTCCAGATATGGGTGGCGTTCTTTTCAACGAGGATGATGTCGTGGCGCTTGCGGCCGTAGCGGGCGCCGAGCTTGCGCGCCAGCTCGAGCCCGGCCGCGCCTCCGCCGACGACGACGATCTGGGTCTTCCTGTCCATCGTTCGTCGTCCCCAAGGGCGTGGAAGCTAGACCGGTGCCTTACAATCACTCGCTCATCCTGAGTAGCGGCTGAGCTTGGCGAAGACGCGTATCGAAGGACAGGCTCAGTCCCTACTCAGGATGAGCGGTTTGGGTTTCAATCGGAACAACCCTCGCTCCAAACACATGCCCTAACCCGCGTCGGACATCGCCTCCGATTCGTCGTCGCCGGGGTGGTTGAACTCGGTGGCATGGGTTTGCGGCTCGGGCTCGACCGGTGCCGCCAACATCGCCACCGCCGTCCCGGCAATGTCACTCAGCCCCTCGCCCCCGGCGGCCAGATGCGCGACGATCATCGCCCGCATCCTAGGATCCCAGAAATGCCAGAGATGGTCCCAGGTCGCTTCGGCCGCGTCGCGCGGGCGCTGGCCGGCGAATTCGCGCGCGATCTGGTTCGCCATATAGATCAGCTTCTCCAGCGTGCGCTCGCTCATTCCGCCGCCTCGGCTGCGATCCTGCGGCTGCGCGCGGCCTGCGCTTCATAGGCCTCCTGCCAGTCGGACGGCCCGTTGGACGGGCTCACCTGGACCGCCGTCACCTTATATTCCGGGCAATTGGTCGCCCAATCCGAATATTCGGTGGTGACGACATTGGCCTGGGTCAAAGGGTGGTGGAAGGTGGTGTAGACGACGCCCGGCGCGACCCGGTCGGTGATCGTTGCGCGCAACGTCGTCTCGCCTGCGCGGCTGGCGAGCTTGACCCAATCGCCCTCCTTGAGGCCGCGATTTTCGGCGTCGTGCGGGTGGATCTCCAGCCGGTCCTCGTCGTGCCAGACCGTGTTGGCGGTGCGCCGCGTCTGCGAGCCGACATTATATTGGCTGAGGATCCTCCCGGTGGTCAGCAGCAAGGGGTAGCGCGGGCCGCTCTTCTCGTCGGTCGGGACATATTCGGTGATCACGAACTTGCCCTTGCCGCGCACGAAATGGTCGACATGCATGATCGGCGTGCCGTCCGGCGCCTTCTCGTTACACGGCCACTGGATCGAGCCGAGCTCGTCGAGCCGGGCGAAGGAGACGCCGGCAAAGGTCGGAGTCACCGCCGCGATCTCGTCCATGATCTGCGAGGCGTGGGTGTAGCTCCAGTCCAGCCCCATCGCATTGGCGAGCAATTGGGTGATCTCCCAGTCGGCATAGCCGTTCTTGGGCCGCATCACCTTGCGCACCGGCTGGATGCGGCGCTCGGCATTGGTGAAGGTGCCGTCCTTCTCGAGGAAGGTCGATCCGGGCAGGAAGACATGGGCGTAATTGGCGGTTTCGTTGAGAAACAGGTCGTGGACGACGACGCATTCCATCGCCGAAAGGCCGGCGGCGACATGGGAGGTGTTGGGATCGGACTGGAGGATGTCCTCGCCCTGGATATAGACGCCCTTGAAGACGCCGTCGCGGGCGGCGTCGAGCATGTTGGGGATGCGAAGCCCCGGCTCCGAATCGATCGGCGCGCCCCACAATTTCTCGAACAGGTCGCGCGCGGCCGCGTCGGAGACGTGGCGGTAGCCCGAAAGCTCGTGCGGGAAGCTGCCCATGTCGCACGCGCCCTGGACGTTGTTCTGGCCGCGCAGGGGATTCACGCCGACGCCGGGGCGGCCGATATTGCCGGTGCACATGGCGAGATTGGCGATCGCCATCACCGTGGTCGTGCCCTGGCTGTGCTCGGTGACTCCGAGCCCGTAATAGATCGCGCCGTTACCGCCGGTCGCATAGAGACGCGCGGCGCCGCGCAGATCGGCGGCGGGGACGCCGGTATAGCGCTCCATCGCCTCGGGTGAAGATTCGGGCCGGGCGACGAACTCCGCCCATTCGGCAAAATCGTTGGGGTCGCAGCGTTCGCGGATGAAGGCCTCGTCCGCCAGGCCCTCGGTGACGACGACATGCGCCATCGCGGTCAGCACCGCGACGTTGGTGCCGGGCCTCAGCGGCAGATGATAATCGGCCTCGATATGGGGCGTGCGGACCATGTCGATCCGCCTCGGATCGATGACGATCAGCCGGGCGCCCTGGCGCAGCCGGCGCTTCATCCGGCTGGCGAAGACCGGGTGGCCGTCGGTCGGGTTGGCGCCGATCACGATCATCACGTCGGCCTGCTCGACGCTGTCGAAATCCTGGGTTCCCGCCGACGTGCCGAAGGTGGTCTTGAGCCCGTAGCCGGTCGGCGAGTGGCAGACCCGCGCGCAGGTATCGACATTGTTGTTGCCGAAGCCCGCGCGGACCAATTTCTGGACGAGGAAGGTTTCCTCGTTGGTGCAGCGCGACGAGGTGACGCCGCCGACCGAGTGATTGCCGTAGGTCGCCTGGAGGCGGCGGAATTCGGCCGCGGTATGCGCGATCGCTTCGTCCCAGCTGACTTGCCTCCAGGGCTCGTCGATCGAGGCGCGGATCATCGGCTCGAGGATGCGCTCCTGGTGCGTCGCATAGCCCCAGGCGAAGCGGCCCTTGACGCAGCTATGGCCGCGATTGGCCTTACCCTCTTTCCAAGGCACCATGCGGACGACCTCTTCGCCCTTCATCTCCGCCCTGAAGGTGCAGCCGACGCCGCAATAGGCGCAGGTGGTGATGGTGCTGCTCTCGGGCAGGCCCACCGCCTTCACCGCCTTCTCCTGCAGCGAGCCGGTCGGGCAGGCCTGCACGCAGGCGCCGCACGAGACGCATTCCGAGCTGAGGAAGGGCTCCTCCTGGCTCGCCGAGACGTGGCTGCCGAAGCCGCGGCCGGAAATGGTGAGGGCGAACGTGCCCTGGACCTCGTCGCAGGCGCGTACGCAGCGCGAGCAGACGATGCACAGACTCGGATCGAAGTCGAAATAGGGGTTGGAGGTATCGCAGGGCGCCCCGAGATGGTTGGCGACGGGCAGATAGCGGCTCTTCGCCACGCCGATCACCTCTGCCATCTCCCGCATCTCGGTCGCCTCCTCCGGCGCCGGATGATCGGACAGATAGAGTTCCATCACCCCGCGCCGCAGCCGCTCCAGACGGTCGCTTTTCGTGACCACCGCCATGCCTTCGGCGACCGGCGTCGTGCACGAGGCGGGGGTGCCGGCGCGGCCGTCAATCTCGACCAGGCAAATCCGGCATGATCCGAACGCCTTCATCGAGTCGGTCGCGCACAGCTTCGGGATGTCGGTCCCGGCGAGGCTCGCGGCGCGCATGATCGATGTGCCGGCGGGCACGGTGACGCTCTTCCCGTCGATCGCCAGCGTGACGCTGTCTAGGGCGGGGGAAGCGGGCGTGCCGCGATCGGCATCGCGGATCAGGGTCATGATGCAAAATCCTCGGGGAAGTGCCTCAGTGCAGACAATACCGGATATGGAGTAAAACCGCCAAGCGCGCAGAGCGATCCGAACTTCATCGTCTCGCAAAGCTCCTCGATGAGAGCGACATTGGCGGCGACGTCCTCGCCGGCGACGATGCGGTCGATCACCTCCATCCCCCTGACCGAGCCGATCCGGCAGGGCGTACACTTGCCGCAGCTTTCCGCCGCGCAGAAGTGCATCGCGAAGCGCGCCATTCCCGCCATGTCTACCGTGTCGTCGAACACGACGATCCCGGCATGGCCGATCAGCCCGTCGGCTGCGGCGAACGCCTCGTAATCGAACGGCAGATGGAACATGGCGGGTGGGAAATAGGCCCCGAGCGGCCCGCCGACCTGGACCGCGCGGACCGGCCGGCCGGAGAGCGTGCCGCCGCCGACATCGTTGACCAGTTCGCCGAGCGTGATGCCGAAGGCGGTTTCGAACAGCCCGCCGTTCCTGATATTGCCGGCGAGCTGGATCGGCATCGTCCCGCGCGACCGCCCCATGCCGTAATCTGCATAGGCCTTCGCCCCTTCAGCCAGGATGAAAGGCGCGGCGGCGAGGGTCAGCACGTTGTTAATGATCGTCGGCTGCCCGAACAGGCCCTGATGGGCCGGCAAAGGCGGCTTGGCGCGGACCTCGCCGCGTTTGCCCTCGATGCTCTCCAGCAGCGAGGTCTCCTCGCCGCAGACGTAGGCGCCGGCGCCCACCCGGACCTCGATGTCGAAGGCCGGGCCGAGCAGGCCATGAGTGCGCGCGGTCTCGATCGCCTGGCCCATCGCCCGAATCGCGTGCGGATATTCGGAGCGGACGTAGATGTAGCCCCGCGTCGCGCCGACCGCGAAGCCGGCGATCGCCATGCCCTCGATCAGCATGAAGGGATCGCCCTCCATCACCATCCGATCGGCGAAGGTGCCGCTGTCGCCCTCGTCGGCATTGCAGACGAGGTACTTCTGGGCAGAGGGCGCGGCGGCGGCGGTGCGCCACTTGATCCCGGCCGGGAAGCCTGCGCCACCGCGTCCGCGAAGCCCTGAGTCGAACACCTCCTCGACGGTGGCCGCGGGCCCGAGCGCGAGGGCCCGCTCCAGCCCCTTGAAGCCGCCATGACCGCGATAGTCGTCGATCGACTGCGGATCGGTAATGCCGCAACGGGCGAAGGTCAGGCGGGTCTGGCGCTTCAGGAAGGGCAGCTCGTCGACCAGGCCGACGCATTTCGGATGGTCGGGGCCCAGGCTGCGCACGTCGTCGGCGGTGACCCGCGCATAGCCGACCCGTCCTTCCGGAGTCTCGACTTCGAGAAGGGGCTCCAGCTCGAACATTCCCCGTGAGCCGTTGCGGATCACTCCCTCGCCGGCCGCCGCCGCCACCTCATCGGCGCCGACCGCGACCGCGGCGGCATCGCCGGGGACGAAGATCCTCACGCCGCCGCCTCGTCGATCAGCCGCCGGGCGGACGCCTCGTCGAGACGGGCGAAAACCCGCTCGCCGATCATCGCCGAGGGGCCGCTCGCGCACAGGCCGAGGCAGTAAACGGTTTCGACCAGGATGCGCGAATCGCCCTCGAAGACGGGCGCGATCCGCGCGACGCCGCGCGCTTGGCAGGCTTCGGCCCGGCACAATTTGATCACCGGCCGCCCCGCCGGGACGCGCTTGAGGTCATGGTAGAAGGTGACGACGCCATGGACTTCGGCGCGCGACAGGTTGAGCGCCTCGGCGACGATCGGCACGGCGGCGTCGGGGACGTGGCCGAGCGCGGCCTGGATGTCGTTCAGGATCGGCAGCAGCGCCCCGCTGCGGCCCGCATGCCGGCGCAGGATCTCCTCGATCTCGGTCACAGCCTCTCTCCCGCGCCCGGATTAGGCCCGCGCGGCGGAGAAATCAAAGCGGGCGGATCAGGCGGTCGCGCCGCTCAGCGGCGCCCAGAAGGCGGTCAGCCGCTCGACTCCGTCCGCGGTCAGCTCGACCAGCCGCGTCTTGCGCGAGCGCGGAGCGCGGCGACGGCTGATCAGCCCTTCCTTTTCGAGCTGGTCGAGCAGCCGGCGACCGGTCGTGTCCGAAACCTTGGCGGCGCGATAGGCCTCGCACAGGATCATCGGCTCGTCCTTCTCGCGCGCGGTGAACAAAGCGAGCAGCAAGTCCCAGGCCGGCTCGCCGAACAGGCCGTCGGGGAACAAAGCGTCGCGCCGCCGCCGTTCGGAATAGACGCGCTCGGTCCAGATCCGCGCCTCGGCGCGCTTGGTCCGGCCCCTTTCGGCGCCAGCCGATGCCGCCGCGTCCGGAACGTAGCTGTGGCCGTTGCTGTGTCCCATCTCAAAGCAATCCCGAAGCGCTGAAGCTGATCCATCCCGAGCGGGCGACGATGACATGGTCGTGCAGCCGGATGTCGAGCGCGGCCGCGGCGCTCGCGACCAGCCGGGTCACGCGGACGTCGTCGCTGCTCGGTTTGGGATCGCCGGAGGGGTGGTTGTGGGCGAGGATCAGCGCGGTGGCGCCGATCTCGAGCGACCGCCGCATGATCTCGCGCGGATAGATGGGCGCGACGTTGATCGACCCCTCGATCACCGTCTCGTCCTGGAGCAGCCGGTTCTTGGTGTTGAGATAAAGCACCCGCAATTGCTCGACCGGCTCATGCGCCATGCTGGCAAAGAGATAGTCGATGACGGCCTCGCTGTTGCCCAGCACGGGCCCTTGGAGCGCCTCGGCGCGGAGGGCGTGCAGCATGGCCGTGCGGACGGTGCCGAGAAAGGCGAGGGCGTTGCGCTCATTGCCGATCACCCGCCTTTGGGCGAGCGGACCGGCGGCGAGCACCCCGGCGAGCGAGCCGAACTCGCCGACTAAACGGTCGGCCCATCCTGCGGCGCCCGATCCGAACGGGCGGAGAAGGTCGACCAGGAGGGATCGACACCGTTGCGAGCCAGGCGCTGTTGATGCCGATAAGTCCCCAGCGCGATCAGCAGGAGCATCGGATAGCTCCAAAACGCCAGCGCAAAGGCGTAGGCCCTGCCGATAATTGCTGGATCGGCCAGCCGCACGGCGTGTGCTGCGGCTCCGATGAACTGCAGCGCCGTTATCCATAATGGCCAATACCTCTCTGCCCGGAGCGCAAGGACAAGGAAGGCCAAAAGGCAGACCATGTCGATGAGGATGACCCCCGGAGCGACCGACCTATATTGGTTGGTCCGGCCCCATAAAGTGACCAAGGTAAGGATCGAGCCGACCGCGAGAATGGCTGTACCGATACGCTCAGGCGCTCCTCCCTTAAGAAGCGCATAGACGCAGCAGAGCGCCAGGAGCGAGTAGTAGAACCAGATCGGCATGGCCGGACGGAAACATGCCGCTGCGGCCCGGTCAAGCCTACGTCCCCTCGCAATGCCGCGCTGTCAGTTTCGCCAGTTGGGAAGAGGCAAACAGCCTTGGGTCTGGCATTTCGAATGTTTTTCAGCACGACCCTACCCTTGTTCAAAATTACAATCTCGACTTTCGCGCACTCAGGCGACGGCCTGGAGGTAACCCGCCGGTCTCTCCTCCTGAATCCCGGTCTTGTCGGGCACTTCGCCAATATCGACAGTTCGCAAGCCCACCTGGATCTTAGCCTCGCTCAGGCGCCTATGGGTCTCGACTATGTCGCAACGCGCGCGGGCCAAGGAAGCGAAGGCTGCGGCCGACACCTCGAAGGCATCTTGTCCGATCAGGGCCGATAGGTTCGCCTCGCTTCGGGCGGTGACCATGTTGCCGTTCAATTCCGCGACGCGCGCTAGTGCGGTGTCGATTGCCGCTTCGGTGGCCCACAGGCTCTCTGCGATCTTCATCGCGGCCCTACGACGCTCTTTGAGCATAAAGCTTCTCCCCTCCGCGCAGCAGTGGCTACGCGGTCGTTTTGCTTGACCAGTTTCGAATTCTTGCTGGGTCTAGCTCCAGATGAGCCTTGTCAGCGCTTCCACTCCAGAGATCAGGGCGCCGAATGCCAGCGCGATCCCGATCGTAATGCCGGCAATCCACGCCAGCCGTTTTAGAATTCCTACGTCATTTGGCCTCGCTCCCCCAATCGGCAGCGGCAGCGCGGGTCCTCTGGCGAGGGTTATTGCCTTGAAGGCAATTTGTTCTTCCCTCATCGCCTCGCCTGAAGACCCGCTTGGCCGCCCGCCCTCAGTCGTTGGGGCAAATGTCTGCGGATTGGGGACAAAGGCAATGTCCCGCGGCGGGTATACCAACGAAGGGTAGGGCTCGGCCCCTTCATATTGGGCGAGAAGAAGGGCGGCATCGCGCCGGCGCTGGACGCCGAGAATCCGCATCGCCACCTTGATGCGCTGGGTGACGCCGTCGGGGCTGATCCCCAGGATCCGGGCGATCTCCTTGGTTTCCATATGGCGGTAGACCATGCGCAGGCATTCGCGCTGGCCCTCGCTCAGTCTGGCGACTTGATGCTCCATCAGGCCGATAAGATAGCCTCAGACCCGCGTCGAAGGAATGGGTTAATGTCGAGTCACGGGACAAGATAGGCTCCATTTTGGACCTTGATCCGGTTGACCCGAGGGTCATCCCATGGTGCGATCGCCCTCGTGCTCGGTGGCATGCCCTATTTCATGGTCCTGGTCCTCTGCTGGACCTACGCGATGCTCAAGGGCGGGCAGCCGGAGCGGATCGGCGCCACGCTTCTGGCGGGCGGTTCGCTCGTCACTGTGGCGGTCATGCCAAGCTGGGCCGGCCATGTGGGGCCGGTGGAGGTCGGCATCCTCCTCGTCGATATGGCCTGCCTGACTGGCTTTGCCGCCCTCGCCCTGCGCGCCGACCGCTTCTGGCCGATCTGGGTCAGTGCGTTCGTCGGCGTCGGCGCGCTCGGGCATCTCGCCCGCTGGTTTGACGGGGCGGAAATAAGCACGCGGGTCTATGCGATGAGCCTCGCGATCTGGAGCTATCCGATGCTGGCGCTCATCGCGATCGGCACGCTCAATCATCAGCGTCGGATGGCGCGGCGGGCCGCGCCGGCGCCTGATCAGGCTATTGCACCCAGGGCGAGAGCCTGAGGGCGGCCAGCAGGTAGGCGCGCATTTCGTCGGCGCCAGCTTCGGTGAGGGCGATCAGGGCGTTCTCCGGATTTTCGCTCGGTCCGTTGCGCACGACCATGCCGCGCCCGGACAGCCATTCGATCCAATGCAGCGCCGAGGCAAGCGGGATATCGGTCACCGCGCTAAGCGCTGCGACGTCGAGACGCTCGCCTTCGAGGCGGTCGGCGAAGAGTTCCAGCAGCAGCGCCCAGGCTGCCTCGCTCATCGCCGGCCAGAAATATTGGTCGCGCAGCCGGCGGGCGTTGACGATCGACCGGATCGCGGCGCCGTTGATTTCGGACGTGTGGCCGAGCGCGAGGTCGCGCAGCTGCTCGGCCTCTGCGAGCCGGCGCAGGATGGGCATCCAATGGATCATTTCCCGGCTGACCTCGGCAAGGGTCCTGGTGGTGTCGGCGAGCCTCGCGCGCTCCGCCCGCGGGTCGGCGGCGGGCGGATCGGCAGCGGCGAGGTCGTCAGCTGGGAGATCGGCGGCGTCCGGTATTCCGGCGGGCGGATGGTCGCGGTCGCGCCGCGTCAGGTCACGTAAGAAACGCATATCCGGCCGGCCACGCCCCCAAAGGATTCCAAACCCAGGAATCGCCGGCCGGTGCAAGCTTGGCCAAGTCTTGCGCCGGCGGTCCCTAGTCGAGGCGCAATTGTGGTCGGTTCTGCGATTGGGGCAATGTCCGGTATTTGGTATACCAACGGCTGGAAGGCGGTTTCGACGAGGACCGGTCGGCGCCGAACCGGGCTAAGCCCACAAGTCCAGGTCCGGCTCCATGATGAGGGCGAGATGCAGCAGCAGCGCGACGGAATAAGTGTCCACTAATGCCGGCCGACTCGGGACAGCGCCTCCAGCCCGGCCAGGAAGACGCCGAAGGAGAGCGCGACCATCAGCATGATCGCGAAGATCCAGGCGAGCCTGCGCAACGGGCCGAGGTCGCTCGGCTTGCCGCCCCAGATCGGCAGCGGCGGCTGGAACTTCGCGGGCAGCGGGCGGGTGCTGGTGGTGTCGAAACCCGCCTGCTCTTCATGCATGGCCAGGACCCTGTCCGAATCGGCGCGCTGCTCGCCCCCCGCTTCATGCTGGGCGAGGATTCGCGCGGCGACGCGGCGCTCGCCGACGCCGAGCGTGCGCATCGCCGCCTTGATGTGCTGATCGACCGAACCCGGCTCGATGCCGAGCCTCGGCGCGATCTCTTTCGAAGTCATGTGCTGGAAGACCATGCGCAAGCAGGCGCGCTGCTGATCGGTCAGCCGGTCGAGGCGGTCGCGGTCCATCTATCGCGTATATCGCCGATCATCGGCTTTACTTTCAACCACCAGAAAATGGGGACAGTCTATATTTTTGTCTCCCGGCGAGATGCATGGCCACGTCATGAGCGGCGAAAAACATATACTGTCCCTGTTTTCCGCCAGGAGATCGCCCGGCCCCGGAAGGCCGCTCCGAATCGGGCCGCGACCGCAAGGCGCCGCCTATTGGCAAGGGCGGCATGAAGGAGCAATAACCCCCTTTATGAAGCGAATCGGGACGGATCGGGGCCGAAAAGCGGGGGGCGGCAAGGGCATAGGGCTCAAAGCCTGGGCCGCGATGGCCGTTGCGTTCGTGTCGTCGAGCGCCGCTTCGGCGCAGGACTCGCTCGCCGACCCGGCCGGCTCGAGCGTGATCGTGCGCGCGGTGCAATGGCTCCAGGGCACCTTGCTGGGGACGATCGCCACGGTGGTGGCGGTGATCGCGGTCGCCTCGGTCGGCTTCCTGATGCTGACCGGGCGAATCAACTGGCGTTACGGCGCGACCGTGATCCTGGGCTGCTTCATCCTGTTCGGCGCGGCCAGCATCGTCGCGGGCATCCAGTCGACGGCCGGCTACGGCAATTAAAGGACGAAAGCCATGAACGGGCTCGAGCGGGACACTTTGTTCGTTGCGCTCACGCGGCCGCAGATGTTCGCCGGCGTCACCTACAGCTTCTTCATCGCCAATGCGGTGCTCGCGACCGAATTGTTCCTGATTTTCAAGTCGATCTGGGTGCTGGCCGCCGCGCTCGTCGTGCACGTCGTCGGCGTCCTGCTCTGCCTGCGCGAGCCCCGTTTCTTCGACCTGTGGCTGACCCGGGTCGGCCGCTGCCCGCGCGTCAAGAATTTCGCGATCTGGCGATGCAACTCCTATCGCCCCTGAGCCGCGACCGGAAGACGGTCGAGCGCGAGCGCGCGGCCGGACATCATCTTCCTTATGCGCGCCACGTCGACGATCATACGATCGAGACGCGCGACGGCATGCTCATGCAGTTCGTGCACCTGCGCGGCCTCCTCTTCGAGACGGCGGACACGGACGAGCTCAATTACAGGAAGCGCCTTCGCGACGCGATGTTGCAGGCGATCGGCACGTCGCGCTTCGCCCTCTATCATCACATCATCCGGCGGCGAATCGACGTCGCGCTCGGCGGCGATCATCCCGACCCCTTCTCGAAATCGCTCGACGCTGCCTGGCGGGCGCGGCTCGCGACCAAGAAGCTCTATGTCAACGAGCTGTTCCTGACCCTGATTCGCCGGCCGCTCCAGGGGCGGGTCGGCGGCTTCGACCGGTTGCGCGCGATGCTCGGCCGAGGCGGCGGCGAGGATGGCGCCAATGCGGTCTACGAGGCGCGCCAGCTCGACGTCGCGCGCGAGGCGCTGGTCGCGGCGCTCGGCAATTACGGACCGCGGCTGCTCGGCGTCTACAACACGCCGGCCGGCATCTGCTCGGAGCCGCTCGAATTCCTCTCCGCGCTGTACAATGGCGAGATGCGCCCGGTGCTGCTGCCGGTCCAGGATCTCGGCGCCTATCTTCCCTACCGGCGGGTGAGCTTCGGCGAGGAGACGGTGGAATTGGGCCCGGCCGGCCCGAGCCCGCGCAGCTTCACCGGCCTCGTCTCGATCAAGGATTATCCCGGCCAGACCGCGCCCGGCATGCTCGACGAATTGCTCAGGCTGCCGTTCGAGCTCACCGTCGCGCAGAGCTTCGGCTTCGTCGACCGCCAGGCCGCGCTGTCGCGGATGAACCTGGCGCTGAGAAGGATGCGCTCGGCCGAGGACGAGGCGGTCAGCCTGCGCGCCGACCTCAGCAGCGCCAAGGACGAGGTCGCCGCG
>Ga0307503_10000030_pt1 | contig 127567 bp, 134 predicted proteins | sample 17_S_MG_FD_194514 | JGI IMG/M metagenome (GOLD analysis project Ga0307503, IMG submission 194514) | Soil microbial communities from Populus trichocarpa stands in riparian zone in the Pacific Northwest, United States - 17_S | ecosystem: Environmental > Terrestrial > Soil > Riparian zone >... | reverse complement strand
GATTGTGTTGAAGAAGTCCGCTTTTGACAGAAGCGGACGTTCGCGTGGGCCGAGCTCGAGCGAGGCTGGGTAGCCTCAGCCGGCCATCGCCGGCGCCCCGGTCGGGAGCAGCTTGGCCATCTTGCGGAGGTTCTGGGCGGTGGCGGCGAGGAGGAACTCGTCCTTCGCTCCGTTCGGGCCTCTGAGGCGCAGGCGATCGAGCTTCAGGATGCGCTTGAGGTGGGCGAACAGCATCTCGACCTTCTTCCGCTCGCGTCGGGAGGTGAGATAGGCGTCGGTCTTGGAGAGGTCGCGGGCGAGATCGCGTGCGCCTTCGTGGATCGAGCGCAGCACCTTCCGGCCTTGGTCGCCTGGTCGGCAGCGGGGCCGGAGCGAGCAGGTGTCGCAGTCGGCCTTGCGGGCGCGATAGCGGTAGAGGCCGTCTTCGGGCGGCTTGGCTTTGGCGGCACGGCTTTCCTGCCAGTACTGCCGCAGCTCCCTACCGCCGGGACAGATGTAGAGGTCCCGCTTGTGGTCGTAGGTGAAGTCGGAGCGGGCGAAGCTGCCGTCGGTGCGGTCCTTCTCGAACACCGGGATGTGCGGCTCGATGCCGCGTTCGTGGACCAGCCAGGCGAGGTTCTCGGCCGAGCCATAGCCGGTGTCCGCGGCCAGTCGCTGGGGCCAGACGCCGAAGCGATCCTGGGTGCGCTCGAGCATCCGCCGCTGCGCCGTAACCTCGGCCTGACGAACCGCGGTGGTCGCCTCGACATCCATGATCACCGCGTGCTTCAGGTCGATCAGGTAGTTGGTGCAATAAGCGAAGAAGGCGAGCCCGCCATTGGCGCCGGTCCAGCGCGAGGCCGGGTCGGCGACCGAGACGAACTTCGGCACGACCGGCGTCGCCGCGCCGAAGGCGGCATCGTCGAGGACGGCCAGATACTCGCGCACCGCGTGGCTGACCGCCTCGGCCGGCAGACCCTCGCCGCCAGGCACCGACCGCTGCCGGTTGGCGTCGGCCTTGATCATGCTCGCGTCGACCGCGAAGCCCTCGCCGCCGACCAGCCCCTCCGCCATGCAGCGCTCGACACTCGTCTCGAACAGCCGCCGAAGCAGATCGCTGTCACGGAAGCGGCCGTGACGATTCTTCGAGAAGGTCGAGTGATCGGGCACCCCGCCGTCGATCCCGAGCCGGCAGAACCAGCGATAGGCGAGATTGAGGTGCACCTCCTCGCACAACCGGCGCTCCGACCGGATGCCGAGGCAGTAGCCGATCAGCAGCATCCGGATCATCAGTTCGGGATCGATCGAGGGCCGGCCGGTATCGCTGTAATAGGGCCGCAAGTGCTCGCGGATCCCGGACAGATCGACGAAAGGATCGATCCGCCGCAGCAGGTGATCCTCAGGCACGTGGCGCTCCAGGCTGAAGCTGTAGAACAGCGCCTCCTGCATCACCGTCCGCTCGCCCATCATCGGCTCGCCTCCCGTCCCGTGCAGGACGATTGAATCAGAGGCGAGTCACCGGCGCAAGGCCGAGTTTTTCAACACTATCGGCGGAAAGCTGCCATTGATCCTGGGGCAGCGATTGGCATATCGGCTGCCCGGCGATGTCCAACCCTTCCCCGGTTCATGACGACCCTATTCGCAGCTGACCTGTTCACTGTTGCCTGAATACGATTCCCTGTTTGGTTCGCCAGGGAAATGGCTAGAGAATGCGCGGAAAACCGACCTCTAGGAGGTCCCTGGAGCCACAGCCACCTGCAAAAATGGAGGTTTTCCCTGTAGATTGCCGGATATCAGGGAAATTGCCTCGGAGAATTGTTATCTCCATACTGCGCCCACCTCCACTTTTCCCTAACCCTTGCCGCGCTCGCCGCCCTCGCGGTCCGCTTGCCGGCGCGGCGCGGGCAAGGTGAAGCAGACTCGCGCGCCGTCTTTTTCCGGCTCCTCGGTCCAGATCCGTCCGCCGTGCGATTCGATGATCGTGCGCGAGATCGAAAGGCCCAGGCCGAGCCCGGATTCCTTGGTCGTCGCGAAGGGCGAGAAGCGCTCGCGTTCGGGCTGGCTGAAGCCGGCGCCATTGTCGGAAACGCAGATGACGATGCCGCCCGCGCCATCGCTCCGGCTCGTGACCACGATCTCGGGCGCGGCGAGGCCTTCGGTCGCATCGACGCTGTTGCGGAGCAGGTTGATCATCACCTGCTGCAGCTGGATGCGGTCGCCGCGCACCGTCCTGGCATCGGGGGCGATCCGCTTCACCACGTTCACCTTGGCCGACGGACTCGCCATCGCGATCAAAGCGACCGCGTCGTCGACGATCCGCGACAGCGACGCCACGACCACCGCCTTCGGCCGGTTGGAAACCATGTCGCGAACCCGGCGGATGATGTCGGCGGCGAGGTGGACCTGCTGCTCGGCCGCGGCCAACCCCTCCTCCGTCTCGTCGAGCGCGTCCTCGCCATCGCTCCTCAGCCGTCGCCGGCTGCCGGACAGATAGTTGGAGGCCGAGGTGAGCGGCTGGTTGAGCTCGTGAGCGAGCGTCGCCGCCATCGCGTTCATCGCCTCGAGCCGGGAGAGATGCGCGACATGGGTCTGCAGCCGGTCGAGTTCCTTGCGCGCGCTGATGTCCTGATCGGTGCCATGCAGGGCGAGCGTCTTGCCGTTCGCGTCCAGCTCGGGGATCACCGCGCTCCAATGGTAGGATTCGGTGCCGCTCGGCAGCCGTATCGCATATTCGACCTCCTGCGCCGCGCCGGTCCGGATCGCTTCGGCATGGACCTGGTCGATCGCTGCCTGCCCGTCCGGCGTGAGGAAGGACATGAACTCCTCGAAGGTCGGGCTGCCGAGCGTCTCGCGCTCGTACATGGCGAGAAGCTGCGGCGACCAGACCGTCTCGCCGCTGCCGAGATCGTAATGCCAGTCGCCGATCTGGCCGATCCGCTGGGCCTCGCGGAGTCGCCGGTTGGTGGCCTCCATCTCGGCGGCGCGCCGCTCGCGCCGGTCGAGAAGCACGGTGAACAGGGTGGCGAAGGCGATCAGGAGCAGGCTGAGCAGGCCGGCGCCGGCGAAGAAGATGCGGGCGCGCGGCAGCCGGGGGGCCAGCACCTCCGCCTCCGGGACGCCATAAGCGACGAACAGCGGATAATCGCTCAGCCGGCGATGGCTGACATAGCGCATCACCCGGTCGCGCGGGCTCGCGATGAGCGCGGTGCCGCTGGTCTGCCCGCCGATCTGGGCGCGGGTGATCGGGCCGTTGCGCGTCTCCTCGCCCGAGGTCGAGGTCCCCCCGATCCGTCGCGCCCGCACGACCCCGTCGAGGCCGGTCACCACCATCACGTCCTGCGGATTCACCTCGGCGTCGCGATAGAAGGCGGTGAATTGCTCGGGCAGGATGTTGATCCCGATCACGCCGGCGAAGGAGCCGTCCGGATGGTTGAGCCGGCGGGTCAGCCAGATCACGTTCTGATTGACCAGCGGCGCATAGACCGGCCGGCTGACGTGCAGCCGGCCGTCGTCGCGGCCGAGATGGGTGCGGAAGGCCGGATGGTTGGCGAAGTTGATCCCCGGCAGCGGCCGGGCGATCGAGGTCGCGACGACATTGCCTTCGGGATCGAGAACGTTGACGCTGAGAAAGGTCCCGTTGCGCGCGACATTGCCGGAGATAATCGCCGGCCGTCCGGGCACGCCGCGGAACTCGCTGCCGACGTCGCCGCGGGCATAGCGGTTCCCCACATAGCGGGTGACCAGGTCCGCCGCCTCCAGGGTGCGGCGGACATATTGCTCGAAGGCGATCGCGCGGTTGTTGTTCTGGATGATCGCGTCGTCGATCGCGAGCTGGCGCTCGAACGCGGTCTGAGCGACGACGAACCACCATATGCCGGCGACGAGCAGCAGGCAAAAGCCCCAGACCAGCCACTTCAGCGGCCGCGCCCGGGCGGGACGCGCCGATTCGGGCAGGGGCTGGGCGATTGCGGACGCCATGCGCCCGCTTATGGCTGGGCGCGGCTGTGCGCAATCGCGCATCACTAGGGACGTGAAATGACGGGCGCGGACCGAGGCGGGATGGGCGCCTAGCCCTTTTCGGCGCAGAGCTTCTCAACCGCCCGCTCGGCGACGGCGGCGATGGTCTTGGACGGATTGAGGCCGATCGGGCGCGGGATCGTGCTGCCGTCCATGACGTAGAGGCCGTCATGGTCGAACACGCGGCACTCGTCGTCCACCACGCCGCCCGCCGCCGAGGCGGCCATGTTGCAGCCGCCGAGCGGGTGCGGCGTGATCAGCGTGCGCAGATATTTCCAGGCGAGCGGCGGCAGCGCCTTGCCGCCGGTCGCTTCGCTGAGCTTGACGTGCATGTCGGCCATGCCCTGGACGCTGAGCACCGAGCGGTCCGGATTCCAGTCGAGCTTGAGCCGGCGCCGCCAGGGCCGCAGCCAGGAACGGCCGAGATAGAGCTTGCCGTCGGCGCCGTCGATCGCCTGGCCGAACCAGGGCATGATATGATCGCGCAGGCTCCCTTTCTGCATCTTCTTGAACCGGCGCATCGCGAAGGCGGCGAACACCGAGGCGGAGCCGAGGCGCTTGTTGATGTAATGCTCCAGCAGGTTCGGGAAGCCGCCATCCTCGACGAAATAGCGCGCGCCGTTCGAGTCGCCGCCGAGGAAGTCGATGGCGCCGGTGATGGTCGGGCCCTCGCTCGCATTGACCAGGCGGTCCTTGTAGATCGCCGGCGTCAGGAAATCGCCGTTCGAGCTCCAGCCGCGGCCGAGGTGGCGAGAGAGGCGCGACAGGGTCCGGTACTGGTCGCGGCAGCGCAGCAGCACCTCGGTCGAGCCGATCGAGCCGGCGGCGAGGATCACCCTCTTGGCGTCGACATAGGCGGATTCTCGGGTTCCGGCGGCGCTGTCGATATGGTCGTAATGGACGCGCCAGGTCGATCCGAGGCTGGAGACATGGGTGACGAGGCTGTTCGGCTGGATGGTCGCGCCGGCGGTTTCGGCCGCGGCGAGATAGTTGAGGTCGAGCGTGTTCTTCGCGCCCGCCGGGCAACCGATGTCGCACAGGCCGAGATGGACGCAGGTCCCCTGCTCCTTGCCCTGCGCGTTGATCCATTTCTTGCTGCTCGCGACGTCCCGGGCATTTTCCTTTTGATAGGTCCATTCCGGGTCGAAGGTGACGGCGAGCTCGAGCGCCCGCAGCCGTTTCTCCTCGCCGATCGCGATCGCGGCGTCGCGCATCAGCTTGAACCGCTCGGTCCACTGATTCTCGGGCACCTTGGCCGGCTTCAGCATGTCGGCGGCCATGTCGTAATAAGGCCGGAGCACATTCAAATTGATCGCCGAGGGCCAGCCGCTCTGGAACACCGATTCGGGCGCGTCGATCGAGATGTTGGCGTAGATCAGCGAGCCGCCGCCGACGCCGGCGCCCTGCGCGACCCACATCTGGTCCATGATGCGCAGGTCGATCCAGCCGTTGCAGCGCTCCGGCGCGTCCTGGTCCCACACCCACGCGCTCTTGGCGTCGCGCGGAAACTCCTCCGGCGTCCAGCGCCGGCCGCGCTCGAGGACCAGCACTTTCTTGCCGCACGCCGCCAGCCGGCAGGCGGAGACGGCGCCGCCGAAGCCGCTGCCGACGATCACATAATCCCAGCTCATGACGCACTCGCTCCCCGGATCGGAATCAGCCCCTCGAGCGCATGCGGCGCGAGCGGCTCGCGGAGATCGGCGGTCATACGCGCCTCCGGGTGATATAGTGGCGGACGAGCTGGCCGGTGAAGAAGCGGAAGAAGGAGAACACCGCCCCCAGCCGCTGCCCGATTCCGACGCAGCCGGCGCTGTGGAAGGTCTTGGCCAGGCTGATCAGCGCCGGCACGCCGAGGCTGAGGATTCCGGCGGCGACGATCGGCCCGGTTTCGTCCTCGCCTTCGTGCAGGGTGACGTAGAGCGTGGTCGTCGCCTTCCACATCTTCCAGGGGCCGCCCATCCGGACATGCTTGCGGCCGTTGAACCAATAGCGCTTGCCGCCGATCACGACGCCGATCGCATAGATCATGTAGCTGAGCTTGGGATCGTCGCGCGCCGGCGTGAACAGCCCGATCACGCCGCGCGTCGCCGGCAGCCAGCCGCCGCGGCGGTGCAGCTCGAGATGGCCGGAGAGCAGCCCCATATGGTCCGGATCGCGGACGAAGGCCTTGATGTCGTCGATGTCGATGGTGGCGTGGATCGCGACCGGCATCGCCGCCAGGCTGCGAAAGCCGGTCCTGGGGTCGGTTTCGCCGAAGGCGATGCGGCCGGTCATGGTTTCGCGGAACTGGACGCCCCGGTTCGGCTCGCGCATCTTGGTCGCGGTCGGATCGAGCGGGCTGCCGGCGGCCGAACGGCGCTCCAGATAGGCGGTGGCGTCGCGATAGCCGTAGGCGACCAGGGTTCCCCCATCGATCTTGCCGGTCAGGAAGTCGGGGTCGAGCGGAAGCGGGATGTCGGGCCGGATCATATGGACGGCGATCGGCGCGTCGTGGCCCCAGGGCCGCTCCCCGGCCGCGATCCGCGCGTTCAGGCGGGCGATCTCGGCCAGCTCCTCGTTGAGCGTGCCGATCGCGGCGATCTCGATCATGTGGACATATTGTTCGAGCAGGCCGTCCTTGAATGCGGGCGTGTTACCGATCAGCCATGCCACCCACAATTCATTCGCCCCGGCGGCGACCGCGGCGAGCAGATTGGCGTCCCTTATCCAGACCGCGTCGGTCCAGGTCTTGCCCTGCCAGCGCACCGGCGGGGTTGCCAGCGGCAGCGAAATGCCGGCGAGCAGCAGCTCGTGACTGATCTCGCGATGTGGAATCGCCCTGACGATCTTGTCGTCGAAATCGCAGACGTTGAAGGTGGCCTGGATTCCTTCGGCCTTGCGCACCCTGGCGGCGTCGATGCCGAGATGGGGGAAGACGCGCGCCTCGATCGAATCGAAGTCGCCGAGCGCGCCGGTCTGCGGGAAACGGGCATAAGCGGCGAGCGGGCGCCGCGAGACGAAGCCGGTGACGTCGAGCGTCCGCCAGCGCGCGCACAATTGGTCGGGGCTGGCGCCGCCGAGCAAAGCGGCGAGGTTCATGGTGCCGCCGGACGCGCCGTCGGCAAAGGAGAAGCGCAGCCCGGAATCGTGCAGCGCCTTGAGCACGCCTGCCTGATAGGCGACCCGCATGCCGCCGCCGGGCAGGATCAGCGCGCGGCGGTTGGGCGCCGCGGGCGCGATCGGGACCTGGCCGGGTTCAACCGGCATGACGGCGCCGCAAATGCAGGAGGTAGATGACGAGCACGATGCTCTCGAGAACGAGATGCGCGATGAACAGCCAGGACGGGCGCCCGTCCGCCACCCAGGCGATGCTGCGCGCCGCCACGCCGCCGGCGACGATGACCAGGAACGGCCAGGCGGCGACTTTCTCGCCGTCGAGGATCGCATGCCGCTGCATCAGGCAGAAGACCCCCGCTCCGAGCTCCACCGCCTTGAGGAAACGATATTGATTGAGGAAGGTGGCCTCGTCTGGCACGATCCCTCCGGTGTCGACGCCGAAGACGGTCAGCAGTTCCCAGCGCGCCGTCACGATGCCGATGAGGCCGACGCAGAACAGGACCAGGCCGTAGGCGACGACCGCAAGGAACGCCACCGACCTCATTTGGAAAGCCGCGCCAGGAAGATGAATGCGAGGATGCCGGTGAGCAGGTCGAAGGCGGCGACGCCCAGAGCGAGCCCGCCGAACAGCCCGGCATAGACCCCCCAGCCGACCAGGGCGGCGGCGGCGAGCTTCTGAACCCCGATCCACAGCGGGATCGAGGATTCCTTCGACTGGCTCAGCAGCGCCTGGAGGAACATCGCCCCGGTGATCAGCATGAACATGCCGACGGTGCGGAACAGATGCTGCGAGGGAGCCGACGCGTCGGCGCCGATGATCCCCAGCACGAAGCCGGGCGCGACCATCTGGACGAGGCCGCTGATCACCGTCGACACAGCGGTGAGGATGAGCAGCAGGCGAATGAAGGTGTCGTTCATCGGTCAGCCCTCGCCAGATATGCCATGCGGTAGAACCAGTACATCATCGCCACCCAGGAGACCGTCCACAGCGACACCCTGATCCGGTTCAGGTCCGCCCATTTGGAGAACACATATTTGAGCCGTTCAGGATCCGAGATGCCGTCGTTCAGCTCCTTGTTGTAGGGGAAGATGAACAATATCGTCAGGGCCGTGGACGCCACCACGGCCGCCAGCACGACGATCGGCACCCAGCGGATGCCGGTGAACCATTCGGTGAACAGCATCACCGCGCCCGTCACCAGCATGACGATGGTCATGTAGGTGAAGAACTGGGTGGCATAGGTCACCGGCTCGACGAAGATCATCGCGTAATTGTCGGGCGTCAGCCGGGGCTCGAGCGGGAATTGGAAGAAGACCAGCGACACCCCCGTGCCGATATAGATCGAGCAGCACAGGAACAGCACGACGTGGTTGAGCAGCAGCAGCCGGGGCATGATCAGTCCTCATCCAGGTTGAAGGAAGAGTCGCGCGTCGGCGGCGGCGGCCACTCTTCGCTATAGCCGAGGGGATAGGTGGTCTCGAGCCCCTCCCCGATCGGCGCCTCGGGCCGGGTCGGAGGCGTGACGAACCAGCAGTCGAAATAATCGTCGAGCACGCCTTTGACCGCCGGCAGATAGGCGGCGAACAAGGCGTCCTCGGCGAAATCGAGGCCGCGCAGCCAATCGGCGCGCGGGGAATCGCCGAGCACGAGCCGGGCCCCGCCCTTCTTGAAAAGCTGTAGCCCGGCCTTGCCCCGGAAATAGATGAACGAGCGGTAGATCATGCCGCGGAACGAGCAGTAATTGGCGGCGCCCATGTTGACCGGGAACCAGGCCTTGGCCGGCCTGCGCACGTCGAGCCGGGTCACCATCTGCCCGTCGAGATCATATTGGGCGCTGACCCATTTGCGCCCCTCGCGATAGTCGAGCGCGGCCTGGTGCTTGGGCATGCCCCAAATGCCCTTGCCGCCCTTCACCGACACTTCGGACGAGACCGGCAGATCGACGACATATTGGCCGGTGCCGTAGCGGTCGATGAGCAGCCCCCCCAGCAGGCGCGGCGCCGGCCTGGGCCCCTTCGTGCAGGCGATGGCCAGGCTGTATTCGATATAGCTGCCGATATCGGTCTTGCGGTAATCGATCACGGTGAGGACCAGCAGCGCCTTGTTCCACAGGCGGAACGGATGGACGTCGCCGGCCGGAAACAGCTTGCGCGCCGCCTGATAGTCGCAGGGGAAGGCCGCGACCACCGCCGACGCCTCCGACGCGTCGACCGGCATGACGTAGCGGATGCCGTCGACATAAGCGTGGCGCCCGGCCAGCCGCTTCTGGCGTTTGGGCGGGCCCATGCTCAGGCCCTTCCGAGCTCGTCGACGATCAGCGGAAAGATGTCGCGATGGGCGTTCTTGCCGATGAACACGTCGAGATGGCCATAGCCGGCGAGCTCCTGGAAGCCGTGCTTGCCGGGCGCGTAGCGCTCGAAATAATCGTAGGTGCGCGCCATGCCGGCCGAGGTGAAGCATTCATTGTGCTGGCCGCCGAGGAAGACGAAGCGCGCGTCCGTCTTCGGCGCCTGGGCGACGAAATCGGCCGGGAGCTGGTCGTATTTTCCGGTCGAGACGAGATTGCCCTTGGCGATGCATTTCTTCATCTGCCGGAAGAAGGCCATCGGCACATGGGCGAATTCGCCCTTCAGCCATTCATGGGTGTCGTCGCTGAGATTCTCGTGCAGCCACAGGGTCGGAAAGGCGGAGCCGTAGGTGAAGCTCGCATGCTTGCAGACGGGATTGCGGCACTCATGGTGCATGGCCCGGACCCACAGATCGACCATCCGCGGCCAGAAGCCGGTGACGTAGAGGCCCCATTGCGGATTCACATAGTCGATCATCGCGCCGATCGTGTTGGTCGCGAGGATCGACTTGAGCCGGGACAGCGGCGGCACCAAAGTGTGGAGGGCGACGGCGTTGCTGACTACCGTGTCGACGTCGGGCAGCAGGCCCGCCGTGATCGACATCATGAAGCTGGTCGAGCCCTGGCAGTGGATCACCGCCTTGATCGTGTCCGCCCCGGTCATTTCGCGGATCTTGGCGACCGCCGCCGGGTAATCGTGGACCGCCGCTTCATCCAGCGTCCAGGGATTGGGGGGCGTTTCGATGCTCCCGCGCCAGTCGAGGTTCCAGACGTCATAACCGGCGCGGCCCAGCATCTGCGGAAGCGTGTCGTCATTGGGCGGGTTGAAGATGTTGCTGCGCACGCCGGCGCCATGGACCAGCACCACCGGGCCTCTTGTCGGCGGCGACGGCGTCTTCAAATTGTGCAGCATGAGGCCGAGCGAATCGCCCGCCGTGAACGGCACGTCCGCGAACTGATCGCGATGGGTCTGCTCTCCCGCTACGCTCTCCACCTTGTCTTTTCCGAAATCGAGACCAGCATCAAGTCGAGCTGGTTTCAGGGTAGAAACAAAGACAAAATTCGTACCGCGCCTGACCGGGTGCGGTCGCGATCAAGTCGGCCGATCCGGCCGTTCAGGACAATAGCGATTCTTGCCCCGGTCCCCAGCGGGAGACTACAATAAACGACCGCGGATGCAAATACGCAAATGGGGGTCCAACTCGACTGGAGGCGCCGGCTTGGCGGACCCGCCGGCGCCCGCGCGACTCCGGCGGCCGCGCGCAAAAGGCTGGATTTCGCCGCGAACTCGCGACTATCAGGGCGGCCTCATGACCGCTCGCTTCATGTCCGGCTTCGGCAGCCATTTCGCCAGCGAGGCCGTGCCTGGCGCCTTGCCCCACGGCCGTAATTCGCCGCAGCGCCCCGCTTTCGGCCTCTATGCCGAGCAGCTGTCGGGCACCGCCTTCACCGCGCCGCGCGCCGAGAACAGGCGGTCCTGGCTCTACCGGACGCGGCCCTCGGCCGCGCACCCGCCCTACCGGCGCTTCGGCGGCGGCCGGCTGTTCGCGCCGGGTACGGCCGACGACCCGCTGCCGCCCAACCGGCTGCGCTGGGATCCGCTCGCTGTGCCCGATGACGGCACCGACTTCATCGACGGCCTCGTCACGATGATGGCCAATCGCGACCCGGCCGACCTCGAAGGCGTCGCCGTCCACATCTACCGCGCCAATGCCGACATGGCCGACCGCTATTTCTTCGACGCCGACGGCGAGTTGCTGCTCATCCCCGAGCGGGGCCGGCTCGACCTCAGGACCGAGATGGGACGGATCGAGATCGCGCCCGGCGAGATCGCCTTGATCCCGCGCGGGATCCGCTTCCGCGTGCTGCTGCCGGACGGGGCCGCGCGCGGCTATGTCGCCGAGAATCACGGCGCGCTGTTCCGGCTGCCCGAGCTCGGCCCGATCGGCGCCAACGGGCTCGCCAATCCGCGCGACTTCCTGACACCCGAGGCCGCTTTCGAGGATCGCGACGGCGCCTTCGAGCTCGTCCAGAAGCATCTCGGGTCGCTGTGGGTGACGAACCTCGGCCACAGCCCTCTCGACGTCGTCGCCTGGCACGGCAACCTCGCCCCCTGGAAATACGACCTCGCTTCGTTCAACGCGATCGGCACGGTGAGCTTCGACCATCCCGATCCCTCGATCTTCACCGTGCTGACCTCGCCCAGCGACGTGCCGGGGCGGGCCAATGCCGATTTCGTCATCTTCCCGCCGCGCTGGATGGTCGCCGAGGACACGTTCCGGCCGCCATGGTTCCACCGCAACGTGATGAGCGAGTGCATGGGGCTCATCCACGGCGCCTATGACGCCAAGGCCGAAGGCTTCGCGCCCGGCGGCCTCTCCCTGCACAATCTGATGGCCGGCCACGGTCCCGATCTTGGCAGCTGGACCGCGGCGAGCGAGGCCGACTTGAAGCCCCACAAGATCGACGGCACCCTGGCCTTCATGGTCGAGACTTGCTGGCCCTATCAGCCGACCCGCTTCGCGCTCGACCACGCCCAGCCGGATTACGACACCGCCTGGGACGGGTTTCCCAAGGCGCGGCTTCCCTGACTCAACCTCGTCACCCCGGACTTGATCCGGGGTCCACCTTCCTTCGCCACCGCAGCAAGAAGGTGGATGCTGAATCACGTTCAGCATGACGGCGGCGCTACGGCCCCTTCGCCAGGAACGCCTTCACGCCCCGCGCCGCCTGGCGGAGGCGCTGCTCGTTCTCGACCAAAGCGATGCGGACATAGCCCTCGCCTTCCTCGCCGAAGCCGACGCCCGGGGCGACCGCGACCCCCGCTTCGGCCAGCAGCCTTTTGGCGAATTCCATCGAGCCCAAATGGCGGAAGGGCTCGGGGATCGGCGACCAGGCGAACATCGAGGCTTGCGGCGGCGGGATCTCCCAGCCGGCGCGGCCGAAACATTCGACCAGGCAGTCGCGCCGGCCCCGGTAGAGCCGCCGGTTGAAGTCGACGATGTCCTGCGGCCCGTTGAGGGCGGCCACCGCCGCCGCCTGGACCGGCGTGAACGCGCCGTAATCGAGATAGGATTTGACCCGCGTCAGCGCGCCGATCAGCGCCCTATTGCCGACCGCGAAGCCGATCCGCCAGCCCGCCATCGAATAGGTCTTGGACAGGCTGGTGAACTCGACCGCCACATCCTTAGCCCCCGGCACCTGCAGGATCGAGGGCGTCGGCGTCTCCCCGAAATAGATCTCCGCATAAGCAAGGTCCGAAATCACCCACAATCCATGCGCGCGGGCGAAGGCGACGACCTGCTCGTAAAAGCCAAGATCCGCGACATAAGCGGTCGGGTTGGACGGATAGCCGATCACCAGCACCTTGGGCCGGGGCACGGTATAGCGGACGGCCCGGTCGAGGATCTCGAAGAAGTCCGGCCCCGGCGCGGCCGGGATCGAGCGGATCGCGGCGCCGGCGATGATGAAGCCGAACGTGTGGATGGGATAAGAGGGATTGGGCGCGAGCACGACGTCGCCGGGCGCGGTGATCGCCTGGGCGAGGTTGGCGAGCCCCTCCTTGGAGCCCAGGGTCACGATCACCTCGCTGTCGGGATCGAGCTCGACGCCGAAGCGGCGGGCATAATAGCCGGCCTGGGCGCGGCGGAGGCCGATGATCCCCTTCGAAGCCGAATAACGATGCGCGCGCGGATTGCGGGCGACCTCGGCGAGCTTCTCGATGACATGGGCGGGCGGCGCCCCGTCGGGATTGCCCATGCCGAGATCGACAATGTCCTCGCCGCGCGCCCGCGCGGCGGCCTTCATCGCGTTCACCTCGGCGAAGACGTAGGGCGGCAGGCGGCGGATGCGGTAGAAATCGGGAGCGTCGGTCATGCCGCGAGCCTCTGGCCTCGGGGCCGACGAAGCGCAACCCCGCCGCCGCGAATCGGTTCAGGAAGCGAGCGGGGAAGCTGACTGCAGTTCGTGCCTCCGCATCGCGTGGCTGCCCACGTCAGTATAGCCTTTTCATATTGGGCGAGCGCGATGCGCAAATCGGCGCAGTCGTCGCGGACGTGGGCGGATAGCAGCAGCGTGGCTTGCGATTGCGCGACCGCAATAGTCGCAGTGCCCGCGGCAGTCGGAGCCCCGAGCATTCGGGGCCCTCCCCCCGGTCAGCCCGCTAGCTCATGGGATGGTGCGGGGTCATCCGGACATTGGGCGATGCGCCGGATCATGTTACGCTGATCGCCGTCGCCATGGCCAAGACACCCGTCCTCCGCCGCCTTGCCCTCGCCTGTCTCGCGTCGGCGCTCGCCCAGCCCGCTTTTGCCCAGCCCTCCCCCGAACAGGCCGCCGCCGCCGCGATCGCCGCCGGCGATGCGCGGCCGATCCGGGGGGCGGGGACGCATGCGGAGGGGATCACCTGCTTCCTGGCGCCGGTCGACGACGCGCCCCCGGGACGCGGAGCGCTGGCGTTTCGGGAGGCGGTGCCGCGCCGGGCCTCGTTCGAGGCGCAGCGCGATTACGCCGCGCGCTACAATAGGGCGGTGCTGGCGAGCGCGGTTTTTCCTTATCCGGACGTCTGCTCGGACGTGCCGGCCGAACGCGGGATCGATGCGCAGCGCGCCGCGCTTCGCCCGCCGCGCGACGACGGCAGCCTGGTCGGCGCGATCCGGACCGACCGGATCGATCTGGTACGCGTCCGCCTCGCCGCCGATCCCGGCGCGGCTCTGCGCCCCGATCCCGATTTCGGCAATTCGCCCATGGCCTGGGCGGCCGCGCGCGGACGGCTGGACATGATCGAAGCGCTGGTCGCGGCCGGCGCCGATCCGCTCCAGCGCGACGAGACGATGGTTTCGGTCCCCTATATGAACGCGTTGATGTGGGGGCGGCGCGAGGCGGCCTTGTGGCTGATCGCGCGGGCGCCGCGCTGGACCCGCCTGCGCCACGGCGAGGATTTGGTGCGCGCCACCGTCTACGCGCTCGGGCCCGAAGTCGCCTTCCGCCTGGTCGACCGCTTCGCTCGCGAGGATCCGGCCGCGCTCCCCGAACTGGCGTGGCAGGCGATCAACTGGAACTCGCCGAGGCCGCCCGCATTCTGGCTCGGCTTCCTCGCCGACCGGCGCTGGCCGGCCGGCTGCGCGGCGGCGCCGCTGACCTGCGAGCAATTGGCGATGGAGCTGGCGCGGATCGGCGACGATGCGGAGGTCCGCAGCTTCTTCGGCCAAGGCTGGCGGCCGCCGCCCGCCACCATGTCGCGGGTCATCGCCGGCACGGCGCGCGCAACGCAAAACGCCGAACGGGTGATATTGCTCGGCGCCTTCCCCTACGACCGCGCGGTCCTCGCCGGCCTGCCTTTGGTCCAGCCGCGGCAGCCCGACCTCCCCTTCCCTCCGGACATGGATCCCGAACGAAGGCGCCGCGCCGAAGCGGCGCGGGCCGTTCACCACCGCAATCGCGCCGCCACGCTGGCCGCGCTCAGGCGGCTCGGCGTGCCGGCGGGCAGGCTGCTGGATTGAAGGGCCTCGGCGGCCTGGATTCTTGCCGTTCGATTTGAGACACCGTCATTCCGGCGAAAGCTGGAATATCTTTTTCTCGGCAGGACCGAAGAATCGAGATTCCAGCTTTCGCTGGAATGACGATTCAAATCGGATCGAAGCGACCAGCTCGCGCCTTCGCCGCCTCGACTTGGCGCTCGCCCAGGCATGATCTCGCCGGCGAAGGGAGACGGCGATGACGAGTCGGCGCGAGCCGTTCCACTTGCTGATCGCCGCGGCGGTGGCGGGCCTTGCCGGCGCCGCGGGCGCGCAGACCCGAACCCGCCGCAGCACCCCGCAGCGCCGCCGGCCGGAGGGGGCGAAGGGCGGAAGGCTTGGGAAAGCGGCGAATTAGATATCGTGTCAGATGAGTGGCGCCCCACCAGGTCAAACCGGGGTCCGACCGTTCAACCCTGCAGCTCGTGCCTTCGCATCGCATGCCTGAGCTGGTCGTAGGTCAGGCCTAAGGCCGCCGCCGCCGCCCTCTGGTTCCAGCGGCATTTTTCCAGGGCCGAGGCGAGGATCGCCTTCTCATATTCGGCGACGGCGATGCGCAGGTCGGCGCAGTCGTCGGGGACGTATCGGGTGAACGCCGCCGGTTCTTGGGGCTGCTCCGCCACGACGGTGGCGGTGCCGGAGAAGGCCGCGGCGGGCGTGCCGGCGTGGGTCGGGCTGCCGTGGGTGGCGAGCGGGCGCCAGGGGCTTTCGAAGGGGTCGAACTGGATGTCCTCGATCGGGCCCTCCTGGCCGGCCCAGCGATAGACGGCGCGCTCGACGACGTTGCGCAGCTCGCGGACGTTGCCGGGCCAGGCATAGCCCTGCAGCCGCGCCATCGCCTCGACGCTGAAGCCGGGCCAGTCGAGCTCGATCTCGACCGCCATGCGGCGGCCGAAATGGTCGGCGAGGACGGGGATGTCGCTCTGGCGGTTGCGCAAGGGCGGCAAAGTGACGACCTCGAAGCTCAGCCGATCGAGCAGATCGGCGCGGAACCGGCTTTCCTCGACCAGCCGGGGGAGATGCTCGTTGGTCGCGGCGACGATGCGCACGTCGACGGTCAGCGGCCGGCTCGATCCGATCCTCGTCACCTCGCCATATTCGATCGCGCGCAGCAGCCGGTCCTGGGCCGGGCTGGACAAAGTGGCGAGCTCGTCGAGGAAGAGCGTGCCGCCATTGGCCTCCTCGAAGCGACCCGGGCGCGCCTTGGTGGCGCCGGTGAAGGCGCCGGCCTCGTGGCCGAACAATTCGGCCTCGATCAACGTTTCGGGCAGAGCGGCGCAATTCATGATGATGAGCGGCCCGTCCCAGCGCGAGGACAGATGGTGGAGGCGCTCGGCGATCAGCTCCTTGCCGGTGCCGCGCTCGCCGATCACGAGGACCGGCCGGTCGAGCGGCGCCGCGCGGCTGGCGCGCTCGACCGCGTCGAGGAAGGAGGAGGATTGGCCGACGAGATGAGTGTTGCGCTCCATTCCCGAACATTGGCGTATTTCACCACCAATTGGCAAGTCTTATATGGTCGGATCGGGAGTGAAACCGTGCGATCTTGGCGGATTTCCGCCGATTTTCGCGATTGGCACGAGCCCTGCTTAGGATTTTGCGTTACCGTCGGCACGAGGATCGGCGGGGCGCAAAAGACCAGGTTCAGGAGACCCGCAATGTTCACTTCCGATCGCTTCGCCCGGGTCGCCACCGCATTGGTCGGCGCCCTTGTCATTTCCACCATCTCGATCGGCGCGACGGTCGGCCCGGCCAGCGCGGCCGACGGCCAGTCGTGGATCGCGCAGCTCCCCCTCGGGGCGCCGGCGCATGGCTGAGCTGAAGCCGGTCAGGATCAAGGTCGGGCCCGGGGAGCTGATGCGCATCACCGCTCCCCGCACCCCCCGTGATTCCCGGCCGGCCCGGCCCTATATCTCAACCAAGGAGTCCTTTCCCATGGGCATTTTTTCGCGGACGCGCGATATCGTTGCCGCCAACATCACCGACCTGCTCGATAAGGCGGAAGACCCCGCCAAGATGATCCGCATGATCATCCTCGAGATGGAGGAAACCCTGGTCGAGGTCCGCGCCTCGGCGGCGCGCACCATCGCCGACCAGAAGGAGATGCGGCGCCAGATCATCAAGCTCGACCGGCTCCAGGAAGGCTGGGTCGAGAAGGCCGAGCTCGCTTTGTCCAAGGGCCGCGACGACCTCGCCAAGGCGGCGCTCTACGAGAAGCAGAAGGCCGGCGACATGGCCGACCAGCTCAAGGGTGAAATCGAGTTGCTCGACGACGCCCTGCGCTCGTCGGAGGCCGACATCGCCAAGCTGCAGAACCGGCTGCGCGAGGCCCGCGCCCGCCAGAATGCGGTGATGACCCGGATGGAGAGCGCCCAGAACCGCTCGCGCCTCAGGGAGCTCTATTCCGGGCCCAAGGTCGACGAGGCCTTTTCGCGTTTCGACGTGCTCGACCGCCAGGCCGACCTCGCCGAGGGCCATGCCGAGGCGCTCGGCCTGGGCGCGCCGCCCAAGACATTGGACGAGGAAATCGCGGAATTGCGCAGCGCCGACAAGGTCGATGCCGAGCTGGAGGCGCTCAAGGCGTCGCTGGCCAAGCGCTCCAACGGCGGTGAAGCCAAGAAGCAGGACGATTGACCATGCACGAAATGTGGATCCCCGTCATCGCCATCACCGCGATCTTCGTGGTGCTGCCCTGGATCGTCTTTCACTATATCAGCAAGTGGAAGACCGCGGCCACCTTGACCACCGAGGATGAGAATCTGCTCGACGAGCTGCACGAGCTCGCCCGGCGGCTCGACAACAGGATGCTCACGATCGAGCGCATCATCCAGGCCGAGAATCCGAACTGGCGCGCGCTCGGCCAGGATCCGGTCGAGACCGCGCTCGAGGATCGCTCCGAGCGGCTCTACGAGGCTGCGGACCGCTCCAACCGGCCGTCGCGGAGGAAATCATGACCAGCCCACGCACCAAATTCTATCTCGACAAGCAGAACGGCAAATGGGCGGGCGTCTGCGCGGGCATCGCCGATTATACCGGCATCGACGTCACCGTGGTCCGGATCGCCTTCGTGATCGGCGGCTTCGCCAGCGGCTTCTCCTTGCTCATGGCCTATTTCATCATCGCCTGGATGGCGCCGAAAAAGCCGAACAGGCTCTATGAGCACAGCAAGGAAGAGCAGAAATTCTGGCAGGGCGTGCGCGCCAATCCGCGCCGCATGGCCCGCGACGTGCGCTCGCGCTTCCGCGAGCTCGACCGCCGGCTCGCCGACGTCGAAGCCTATGTGACCAGGCCCGAAAACCGGCTCGCCCGCGAGATCGAGCAATTGCGCTGAGCGCGCGAAAAGGGGACGAACTACATGGACGGGGAATTCGCCATTTTCATTCTTCTGCTGATCGCCCTCGTCGGGGCGCTGGTGATCGGCCTCACCTGGGTCAAGCACCGCGCGCCCAGGGGTGCCGGCGGCGAGCTGGCGGCGAAGCGCGAGGTGGAGCTGCTGTCGAACGAGAATGCGGGGCTCAAAGGCCAGGTCGGCCGGCTCGAGGAGCGGATCGCCGTGCTCGAGCGGATCGCCACCGATCCCGCCGAGCGCACCGCCCGCGAGATCGAGCAACTCCGCTAGGCCCGGGACAATGGAGGGATTTGTCATGGAATGGGGTGGACCCGCATTCGTCATAGCGATCATCGCCATCTCGACCTTCGGCTGGGTCGCATCCACCTGGATCCGCGCCCGCCACGGCTATCCGATCGAGAATGAATGGTCGGGCCTCGCCCACAAGGGCGAAAGCCCCGAAGCGACTCGCAAGATCGAGCTGCTGGCAGGCGAGAATGAAGACCTCAAGGGCAAGATGAGCCGGCTCGAGGAGCGCCTCGCGGTGCTCGAGCGGATCGCCACCGATCCCGCCGAGCGCACCGCCCGCGAGATCGAGCATCTGCGGCTTCAGAAATAAGGAAGGAAGACAATGAACCCCGACAAGATTCAGATCATCAGCACCATCCTCCCGTTCGTCGCGATTTTCGTAAGCGTCGGCGTCGCCGGCTGGGTGATCACGACCTGGCTCAGGATCAAGCACGGCTACCCGCTCGACGGCGCCTGGGGCCAGGCCGTCTATCCCAAGAAGAACGAGGAAGTGATCGAGCGGGTCAAGCTGCTCAGCCAGGAGAATGCCCAGCTCCGCGCCGAATTGGGCGCGGTCAAGGACCGGCTCGCCAATGTCGAGCGCATCGTCACCGACGACGCCCACCGCCTGACCCAGGAAATCGACGCCCTGCGCCTGACCAAGAATTGAGGAAGAGATCATGAACGGCTGGACAATCGCTTTCTTCATGGTCGTCGTCGGCATCCCCGTGGTGCTCGGCATCGGCGGCGACGTCTTGAAGCGCTGGATCAAATATAAGGAGCGCGAGCTCGAGCTGACCAGCGCGCAGACCGCCGAGAAGGCCGCGCAATATGCCGCCCATACCGAACGGCTCGAGCAGCGGGTCAGGGTGCTGGAGCGGATCGTCACCGACAAGGGCATCGTCGTCGCCGAGGAGATCGAGCGGCTGCGCGACGACCGCCCCAATTGACCGCGCCACGAAAGGACGCAGCATGCAAAGCAGCCACATAACCGCGATCGTCATCGTCGCCATCGTGATGATCGCGAGCGTGCTCCGCGCCAGATATACGGGCGGCCGGCATCGTCATCGCGACGGCGCCGCCTCGCTCGCCCAGGACAATGCCGAGGCGGCGCGGCTGCGCGAGGAGATGAAGGCGCTCAAGGAGCGCCTCGCAGTGCTCGAGCGGATCACCGTCGAAAAGGAAAACAGCCTCGCGCACGAGATCGAGCGATTGCGCGACGATCGCTGAACCGAACGTCCCTTTCGGAGGAGCTGAGAATTGAGCATCAACAACCCCTTCGCGATGGTGGTGCTGATCGTTCTGATCGTCACCGTCGCCAGCCTGATCCGCGCCAAGCTCGGCATCCGCCGCGACCATAAGGGCGATGAATTTGCGATCCGCGACGATGCCGAGACGGCACGCCTGCGCGACGAGGTCAAATCGCTCAAGGAGCGGCTCGCTGTGATCGAGCGGATCACCGTCGAGAAGGAAAACAGCCTCGAGCGCGAGATCGAGCGGCTCAGGGACAGGTAGGAGGCGGGGATGGACGGCACGGACAGCTTGCTGATGGTGGTGGCGGTGCTCGTGGTCGCGCTCGCCATGCTGAGCCTCGCCGCCTTGCGCGGCTGGGAGGGCTGGCTGCAGCTGCGCCGGATCGAGCTCGCGCAGGGGCGCGGGGCGCGGCGCGCGCCCAGCCCCGCCGCCGCCCGCCTCGAGCTCGCCGACCTGAGGGACCGCGTGCGGCGGCTGGAGGCGATCGCCAACGGGGTTGAGGGCTGAGCCCGTCCCCGTCATTCCAGCGAAAGCTGGTATCTCCCTGCCTTTCCGGCCCCCGTCACAGAAAAAGAGATTCCAGCTTTCACTGGAATGACGGATTGGGGTGACGCGTGGCGCGGGGACGGATTATGGCCGTCCCATGGCCTTCACCTCCCTCGGCGCCGTCTATGAGGATTATGCCCTGCTCGAGGCGGATGACCGATATCGGCTATTGATCGATATCGGGCGCGCGCTCGAGCCGATGCCCGACGCGCTCAAGACGGACTCGACTTTGGTGCGGGGCTGCTCGGCCGCGGTCTGGCTCTACCCAGTCGTCCGCGGCGACGGCCGGCTCCATTTCCTTGCCGATTCGAACGCTGCGATCACCAAGGGCATCGTCGCCTTGATCCTGCTCGCCGTGCAGGACCGCGCGCCGGCCGAGATCCTCGCGCTCGACATCGAAGGCGCGCTCGCCCGCTTCGACCTGTCCAGCCAGCTGAGCTCGAACCGGACCCAGGGCATTCCCAACATGATCGCGCTGATCCGCGAGAGCGCCGGGCGGCTCGCGGCATGAGCGCCGATCCGCGCGCGGAAGGGACGCGTTTCGATCCCGAACGGTTCATGTCCTACGTCCGCGAGGTCGGCCATGGCGGCGCGATCGGCATCGCCTATCACGCGCATGGCGACGACTGGGCGGAATTGAGCCTGCCCTATGATCCGCGGCTGATCGGCATGGCCGAGACCGGGATCATCGCGTCGGGCCCGATCATCAGCCTGATGGACATGGCGACGAGCCTCGCCATCTGGATCCGGCTCGGCACGTTCCGCCACCAGGCGACGCTCGACCTGAGGGTCGACTATCTGCGCCCGGCGACCCCCGGCCGCACCATCATCGGCCGCGGCATCTGCTACGGCACGACCCGCAGCGTCGGCTTCGTGCGCGGCATGGCGCATGACGGGGATGCCGAGGATCCGGTGGCGAACGTCACGGGGACCTTCATGTTCACGGAGTGACGGCGGAATGGGGACAGTTACGGCGGAATGGGGACAGTTACTATTTTTCCGGCACGCCAGCGGGGCCGCGTTCGCGCTGGGGAAAAATAGTAACTGTCCCCATCTCTAAGGCGACAGACTCGCGCGCCGCTCCTCGGCGCGTTTGAGGACGTCGTAGCTGGCCTGGATCATCTGGAAGCGGGTGGCGGCTTCGCGGTCGCCGGGCCTGGCGTCGGGATGGTTGGCCTTGGCGAGGCGGCGCCAGGCGGCCTTGATCTCCTCGAAGCCGGCGTCGGCCTCGAGCTCGAGCACGTCCAAGGCGCGCATCTCGTCGCGGCTTCGGCTGCCGTCGCCGGGGCCGCCCCAGCCGTAATGATTGGCCTGGCGGAAGGCGCTGGCGTCGCGTTGCTCGTCGGTTTCGCGCGCGGCGGCGTCCTCGGCTGAGAGGCCCTCGAAATAATTCCAGTTTCGGTTGTACTCGGCGGCGTGGCGCTCGCAGAAATACCAGCGCTCGGGGCTGTTGGGCGATTTGGGCGCGGGCCGGTCGCCCGGCTCCTCGCAGCCGTGGCGGTCGCAATGGCGCACGGGCTCGGCGTCGCGCGCCGACCCGTAGGCGCGCCAGCGCGGGAACCCCCAGTCGTTCGATCTCTTCGGTCTGGCCATAGGTCCTTGCAGGATAGCGAAGCGGCGCTCCGAGCGCCACCTAAACGAACGAAAAAGGGGACAGTCACCGTGACTGTCCCCTTTAAGTGCCAGAGGGTCTGTAAGCCGGGTTCTGTCCCCCGCGTCGCCGAAGCTCAGCGGATGTGCGGCCATTCCTCTAGGAGGCGGATCGCTCCGCCCCTCAAGCAACCAACCCGGGCGACGAGCGGGAATGCGCTCATATGCCGCCCCTATTCGGTCTTGCTCCCGGTGGGGTTTGCCGTGCCGCTTCCGTTACCGGAAACGCGGTGGGCTCTTACCCCACCCTTTCGACCTGGCCGGGCCGGAGCCCGGTGGACTATTTTCTGTGGCACTTTCCCTGGGCCAGAAATCGCTCTCTGGCCCGCCGGCCATTAACCGGCACCGTCATTCCATGGAGCCCGGACTTTCCTCGCCTCGGCATACGCCAAGCCGCGGCCGCCCAACCCTCTGGCCCGGCCTATATACTGATCCCGCGCTCGCGATCCAAGAGCAGCTGGAGCAGGATGGCGCGGCACTCGCCGTCGATCGTGCCGTCGATCAATTCGGGGCGGAAGCGGCGCTGGAAGGCGACGGTGGCGGCGAGCGCGTCGCGCACGTCATAGCCCCAGCGTTCGAGCGCGAGCAGGAAGCCGCCGTCGGTCCAGTGCGGATCGACCAGGTTGCGGGTCGGCCGGGCAATGGCGAGCTTGTGCCGCGCCAGCTTGGCCCAATCGAACAATTCGCCCGGATCCTGCTTGCGCGCCGGCGCGACGTCGGAATGGCCGACGACGTTGGCGGGCGCGATATTGTGGCGCCGCACGACGGCGGCGAGCAGCGGCAGCAGCGATCTCATCTGGTGCGGGGTGAATTGCTTGTAGCCATATTCATGGCCGGGATTGACGATCTCGATGCCGATGCTGCAGCCGTTGACGCGGTGGACGCCGCGCCAGTAGGACTGGCCGGCATGCCAGGCGCGCTTCTCCTCCGCGACCATGCGCAGGATCTGGCCGTCCTCGGCGACCAGATAATGGCAGGAGACGCGCGGCTCATTGGGGTCGCGCAGCCGGGCGATCGCGGTCGCCGCGTCGACCATGCCGGTATAATGAAGGACGACCATCGAGATGGCCTGGTCGCGCTCGTCGAAATTCGGCGAGGGGGTGTCGATGATCTCGTCGTCCACGATCCCACCATAGTCATTCCGGCGCAGGCCGGAACCCATGAACACCGAGGCCCGCAATGGGGACACGTACTTTTTCGCGAAAAAGTACGTGTCCCCTTTTGCTAGGCGACGCGCGCCCGGGCGGCGGGGGCCGCGACCGGCTTCGGGATGTAGAGGCCGCGGCAATCGGCGTCGGAGATGAAGCGCTCGGTCTGGCCGAGCACGGTTTCGCCGGCGCCGAGCATCAGCGCGCCGTCGGGCGCGATCGCTTCGGCGAGCCGGTTGAAGGCGAGCCGGCGCATGTCGGGCGCGAAATAGAGGAGCAGGTTGCGGCACAGGATGATGTCGAACTTGCCAGGGCGCGGCGGCGTCTCGGTGATGTTACGCGCCTCGAAGCGGACCTGGTCGCGCAATTGCTGCGAGATCCGCCAGTCGCCGCCGCCCAATTCGTCGAACCAGCGGATCATCTGCATGACCGGCAGGCCGCGCTGGACCTCGAACTGCGAATAGATTCCGGCCTTGGCGCGGGCGATGGCGGCCTTGGAAAGGTCCGTGCCGACGATCTCGATCGTCCAGCCCTGCCAGCGCAGCCTCTCGTCGGCGAAGCTCATCGCCAGCGAATAGGCCTCCTGGCCCGACGAGCAGCCCGCGCACCAGATCGACAGGCGCTTGACCGCGGCGCGGGCGCGTTCGAGCCGCTTGACCGGGCCGCCGAGCAGGAGATCGAACGGCAATTTGTCGCGGAAGAAATAGGTTTCGTTGTTGAGCAGCGATTCGATGACCAACTCGGTCAGCGCCGGATCGGCGCGCGAGGCGACGCGCGCGATCAGCTGATCGACCGATTCGAAGCCGCGCTCGCGCACGATCGAGGCGAGCGCCGCCTCGATCCGCCAGCGCCGGTTGGTGGCGAGCTGCTGTCCGGTCCGCGCTTCCAGGAGGCTGGCGAGGATGCGCCGCGCGCCGTCGCTCACTTCCATGCCGGGACCTCGGCGCGCTGGGCGACCTTGCGGGCGAGATCGGCGGGCGGCAGCACGGCTGAGGCGAGGCCCGCCTCGGCGACGACGCGCGGCATGCCCCAGATCGCCGCGCTCGCTTTGTCCTGGGCGAACATGACGCCGCCGGCCTCGACGAGGCGGCGGCTCCCGATGAGGCCGTCGCGGCCCATGCCGCTCAGCATCACGCCGACGCCGTCGCGCCCGTAAGCGGCGGCGACCGAGGCGAGCATCGGATCGACCGAGGGCAGGCAGCCCGATGGCGCATGCTTGCGGTCGAGCCGCACCCGAATCTGGCCGGCATGGCGCGCGACGCACAGATGGGCGTCGCCGGGGGCGACGTGGATCTCGTCGGAGCGCAGCTTTTCTCCCTCCTCCGCGACGCGGGCGACGCGGCCGGACGCCGCCTCGAGCTGGCGGGCGAAATGGGGCATGAACAAAGCGGGCAGATGCTGGGTGACGAGGATCGGCGCGCCGACATTGGGCGACAGCGCCTGGAGGAATTCGAACAGCGCGCCGAGGCCGCCGGTCGAGGCGCCAAGAGCGATGCAGCCGAGCTCGCCTTCGGGCATGTCGCGCAGCTTGAGCGGCGGCGCGGCAGGCGTCGCCCCGGCCGCCTCCTCGCGCTCGACGCGGCCGAGACGGCGCAAGCGCTCGGCGAGCACCTTGGCGAAATGGCCCGCGAAATTGCCGATGCCGGGCTTGGGCAAAGCGTCGGCGGCGCCCTGGGCCAGCGCCCGCAAGGTCGTCTCGGCGCCATGCTCGGCGAGCGAGGAGACGATCAGCACGCGCGCGCCCTGCCCCGCCGCGAGGATGTCGGGCAAAGCCTCGAGGCCGCTGGCGCCGGGCATCTCGACGTCGAGCAGGATGACGTCGCAGCGTATCGCCCTGAGCGCGTCGAGCGCATCGCTGGCGTTGCCGGCGGTGGCGACGATCTCGAAATCCGCATGGGCGGCGACCATGCGCGAGAGCACGGCCCGGGCAACCTCCGAATCATCGACGATCATCAGGCGAATGGGCGGATCGGCCAGCCTGTCGAGCCGCCGCCGCGCAAGTGCGGTGGCAGCTCTCACGCGACGCCGACGATCTGCAGCTTCGAATGGAGCGTGTCGCGATCGAACGGCTTCATCACATATTCGTCGGCCCCGGCCTCGATCGCGGCGCGGATATGGGCGATGTCGTTCTCGGTCGTGCAGAACACGACCTTGGGCTGGGCGGAATAATCGATCTGGCGCAGCGCGCGCAGGAACTCCATGCCGCTCATCACCGGCATGTTCCAGTCGAGCAGGATGACGTCGGGCAGACTCGCTTCGCAGCGGTCCAGCGCCTGGCGCCCGTCCTCGGCCTCGTCGACCGAGAAATCGAGCGTTTCCAATATGTGGCGGGCGACCTTGCGGATCACCTTGCTATCGTCGACGATCAGACAGCTTCTCATGTCATCCGCTCCGTTGCGCCGGTGGGCCCGGCCTTGCGAGAATAGAGGCGAGAGGTAAGCACAAGCTTAAGGCTCAGGCCGCGCGTGCCGCAGGGCCGGCGATCAGCGCATGGGGGTCGACGAGCAGATAGAGCTCGCCCTCGGCCTCGACGGTGCCGATCGCGACCCGGTCCCAGCCCGCGCCGAGCGGCGCGTTGAGCGGGGTCGGCGGCGCGGCGGCCTCGATCACGTCCTCGATCTCCTCGACCATCAACGCATAAGTGTGGCCGCCGGACGGGACGACGATGGCGTCGCGCCCGGCCTCGCCCGAACGGCCGGCCTCGAGCGCCGCGAGGCCGTCGATCACGGTGAGCACGCGGCTTCGGAGCGCCGAAAGCCCGGCGACATGGGGCGCGGCGCGCGGCGCCGGGGTCACCCCTTCGAGCTCGACCACCGCCTCGATCTCGGCGGCCGGAAAGGCGATGCGCCGGCCGGCGAGGCGGGCGATGAGCAGCAGATCAGCCATGCGCGCGCTCCCTGGCGGAGGCCAAGGCGCCGATCAAAGCGGCGCGGTCGTAGCGGTAGATGCCGTCCTCGCCGTCGGCCGACGCGCGCAGGCGGACGACATTGGCATCGGCCGGCGCGTCCTCGTCCTCGAGCGCGATGACGATGTCGGCGGCGTCGCCGGCGCCTGCGATTCGATAGCCGAGGCTCTCGATCAGCGGACGCAGCATATTGTCGATCCAGGGATCGCCGACCGGCAAGGCGCAGACCGGGGGGTCGTCGTCCCCGGCCGCGGCGGCGCCGGCATGAGCGGCGAACAGCCAATAGGGGTCGAGCAGCTCGACCTGGGCGCCGTCGACCAGGAACACGCCGGCGACCTCGCCGGGCGCGGACGCGGGCTGGAGCTCGACGAGGAGCGAGCGGATGTCGACCACCTCGGCGAAGCCATAAGCGATTTCGGTGCTGCCGTCGGTCAGGCGCAGGATGCGCAGCTTGCCGCTTGCCGGCGCGGCGGCGCAGCCGGCGAGCGGCAGGATGCGCTCGCCGACGGCGGCGCGCAGGCGCCCCGCGCTGAACCCGACCGCGTCGGCGGCGACGTCCTCGATCCGCTCGACGAGAGCGACCGGAACGGCGCGGCGGACGCCGTCGAGGGTGCGGAACAGCAGCAAATTGGTCTCGCGGCGCGCGGCCTCGGCTTTGTCGGCCTCGGCCGAAAGGTCGATGCCATCGCCCTCCTCCTCGAAGCGGATGCCAGCGCATTTCGCCAGGCCCGACGGATCGAGCAGCAGGATCGGGCGGCCGTCGTCGGCGAGCGTCGTGCCGGCATAGAGGCCGGCCGCCATCACCGCGGGCGCGGCCGGCTTGACGACGAGTTCCTCATGATCGTGGACCGAATCGACGAGCAAGGCGAAGGCGTCGCCGCCGGCTGGCTTGAGCAGGATCAGCTTCTGCTCGTCGCGCCCGAAACGCCCGTCGACGCCGAGCAGCGCGGCGAGGCCGATCAGGGGCACGCGGCGGCCGCGCACGGTGGCGACCTCGGCGTCGCCGACCGCATCGATGCGCACGGCGCCGCCGCCGACGCGCAATATCTCGTCGATCGCCGAGCGCGGGATCGCGAAGCACTGGCCGTTGACGCTGACGGTGAGCGCCGGGATGATGGTGAGCGTCAGCGGCACGCGGATGGCGAGCCTGACCCCTTGCGCGGCGCGGCTGTCGACGTCGACGACGCCGCCGATCCGTTCGACATTGGCGCGGACGACGTCCATGCCGACGCCGCGGCCGGAAATCGCGGTGACCTCGCCCGCGGTCGAGAGGCCTGGCGCGAACACCAGAGCGGTCTTCTGCGCGGCGGAGAGCTTTTCAGCCTGTTCGGCGGAGAGGAGCCCCGCGGCCCGCGCTTTGCGGACGAGCGCGTCGCCGTCGATGCCGCGGCCGTCGTCGGCGACCTCGATCAAGATCTGGTTGCCAGCCTGGCGCGCCGAAACCTTGAGCGCGCCCGCTTTGGGCTTGCCGGCCGCCGCGCGCTCCTCGGGCGCCTCGATGCCGTGGTCGATCGCGTTGCGGACGATATGGGTCAGCGGATCGCGGATCATCTCGATCATCTCGCGATCCAGCTCGACGTCGCCGCCGTCGGTCTCGAGGCGGACCTGCTTGCCCAATTCGGCCGAAAGGTCGCGGACGAGGCGCGGCAGGCCGGCGAACAGGCTGTCGATCCGCTGCATGCGCGTGCGCGTGATCGAATCGCGAATCTCGGCGATGCAGGCCGAAACCCGCTCGAACGCGGCCTCGACGGCGACGTCGCGAGGCGCGTCGCGCAGGCGGCGGGCGAGCTCGTTCCTGGCCAGCACCGCGTCCGAAACCCCGTTCATCATCCGGTCGAGCAGATCGACCGAGAGGCGGATCGAGCGAACCGATTTGCGGGTCTCAAGCTCGGGCGCGGCCGGAGCGAGCGGCTGCTCGGCCGCGGGCACGTTCTTGTCGAGCGCGGCGATCAGCGGCGAATCGTCCTCGCTGGCCAGGGATTCGCCGGATTCGAGCGCCTGGACCAGCTCGCCGATCCGGTCGATGATCGCGAGCACGGCGCTGACCAGCGGCGCGTCGGCGGCGCGGCTGCCGGCCCGGACCTCGGCCAGCGCCCCTTCGGCGGCATGGCTGAGCAGCTCGAGCCGCGGCAAGTCGAAGAAGCCGCAATTGCCCTTCACGGTGTGGACGAAGCGGAAAATCTCGTCGAGCCGCTCGCGGTCGCCGGGATGCGCCTCCCACGCCACGATCGCGCCCGACAGGGCCTGGGCCATGTCGCGCGTCTCGGCGATGAAATCGTTGATCAGCTCATCCATGTCGGGAGAGCTTATGGGAGCCGTTGGTAAAGGGGGCGTTAACCGCGGCGGGGAATGGGGACAGTCACTTTCGGCTGCGCCGTGCCCGCGTCCGGGCGCCGGCGCGTGAAAGTGACTGTCCCCTTCAGGCCGGCAGGCTGGCGCCGATGATGAGGATGCCCTCATCGCCGTCGGCGACCTGGATCTGGCCGCCGCCTTCCTCGACGAGGGCGTGGGCGAGCCAGGCGGCGGCGGCGCGCGGCGCGACCTCCTCCTCGGACATCTCGCCGATCAGCACCTTCTTGAGCTCGGGATCGAGCACGATCCGGCTCCCTTCCGCGCGCACGACGATGTCGAGGCCGGCCTCGTGCTTCTCGGCGCCGACGGCGAGGCTGCCGCCGCGCACCAGAGCGTCGCCGGCGATCAGGACGACGTTCAGGAGCACCTTCAGCGCCGCCTTGCTCATTGTCGGCTCGTCGACCATCCAGCCCAATTGGATGCGGCCGTCGCCGCCGAACAGCCCCTCGATCGCGCCGCGCGCCTCGCGGGTGTCGACGACGTCGGCGAAACCGCCGGCGGCGCCGAACGCCAGCCGGAAGAATTTGAGCTTGTTGGCCGACGCCCGCGCGCTCTCGGCGAGCAGATCGAGACAGCGCGCCCGCATTTCGGGATCATGCTCGTCGGCGAGCAATTCGATGCCATTGTTGAGCGCGCCGACCGGCGACAGCAAATCGTGGCACAGGCGCGAGCAGAGCAGGCTGGCGAATTCGTGGGATTTCATGCGCGTTGAGCCCTCTCGGCGGCGACCGGAACTGCGATCCCTATTGGCCTCTCGGATTCACGGATGCAAGGCTCCGCCCCGCATGATCGCCAAGTTCAAGCGGCCTCCGATGCAGGCGCACATTCCTCGATCTTCATATGAAGGCCAAGCGCGCGCAGCACTTTAAGAACCGTGTCGAGCGTCGGATTACCATCCTCACTCAACGCCTTGTGTAAGGCTTGTCGGCTCAAGCCGGCGTCACGGGCCAGCTTCGCAATGCCACCTCGCGCGCGGGCAACGGCACCTAGCGCATAAGCGACATAACGAGGATCACCGGAATCGACAGCGTCGCTCAACAAATCCGCTTGGTCGGCCGCGCTATCGAGGTAATTGGCCGCATCGAACGGCCGTAGTTTGATACTCCCCATTTTTGTCCCTTCCGTCGGACTGCGTCTGTCAGTTTCGCGGCTCAGCCAGCTGAGTCGCTAGTCCCTTTGCCTTCGCAACGTCGCGTGCCTGCGAATCCTTGTCGCCACCGCAGAGAAGCAACACCAGTTCCTCACCCTGGATCGTGTAATAGACTCGATAGCCCGGGCCGGTATGGATTCGCAGCTCGCTTACGCCACTGCCGATGCCTGCATGATCACCGAACTCATCCGATATAGCGATCCGGGCGATCCGGCGAAGGACCATGCGCCGTCCGATCGGATCGCGCAGGGTCTTAAGCCATTTCGTGAAGAGATCGCTTTCGACGACTTGCATTGCTTGTCGCTTCTAGGCGACAGCGCGGACTCTGTCAACTACAAGCGACAGGTTGAAATTAAGCGACCGATCCCCATCTCCACTCTCCAATGTCGGGGGGGCATTCCACCATCATCGCCAGGATCGCCGAGGACGCTTTTGGCTGGCGGCTGGACCGCGCTCTGGCCGCCGCGGTGCCGACGCTGTCGCGCGAGCGGCTGAAGGCGCTCATTGCCAGCGGCGCGGTGCTCGGCCCTGAGGGCGCGCCGGTGCGCGATCCGGCGGTGAAGGCGGTGCCGGGCGGCGCCTATGAGGTCACGATCCCCGAGCCCCGGCCGGCGCATAACGAGGCGCAGGAGATCGCGCTCGAGATCGTCTTCGAGGACGACCACCTGCTGGTGGTCGACAAGCCGGCGGGGATGGTCGTCCATCCGGCCGCGGGCAATTTCGACGGCACCCTGGTCAACGCCTTGCTCCACCATTGCGCCGGCCGGCTCAGCGGCATTGGCGGGGTGGCGCGGCCGGGGATCGTCCACCGCATCGACAAGGACACGTCGGGGCTGCTCCTGGTTGCCAAGACCGACGTCGCCCATGAAGGGCTGGCCGCGCAATTCGCCAGGCACAGCATCGACCGACGCTATCTGGCGATCGTCGGGGGCGTGCCGATCCCGGCCGCCGGTACGATCGACGCGCCGCTCGCGCGCTCCTCGGCGAACCGCAAGAAGATCGCGGTCGTCAGGGACGGGCGCGGCAAAAGGGCGGTCACCCATTATCGAATCGTGCAGCCGCTGAGGGAGGCCGCTCTGGTCGAATGCCGGCTCGAAACCGGCCGCACCCACCAGGTGCGCGTCCACATGGCCTCGATCGGCCACCCCCTGCTCGGCGACCCGGTTTACGGCCGGTCGCGTCCGGCGCATAGCGAGCTGTTGAAAAGGCTCGATTTTCACCGTCAGGCCCTGCACGCCGCCGCGCTCGGCTTCGTGCATCCGGTCTCAAAAGAGAACTTATCCTTCAAAAGCGCCCTTCCCTCGGATATTCAGGAACTGTTCGGGGCGCTTCGTGTATAACAATCGTGTGCCGACCAAGGGTCGAAAGCCCGCTTTAGGCGCCCAGGGAGTGAAGTAAGCATCATGGCAGGTAGAAACGTACCGGCGACGATCCCGGCGGCGGGCGGTGAGGCAGGCCTCAACCGCTACCTTTCGGAGATCAAGAAGTTTCCGATTCTGGCGCCGGAAGAAGAATATATGCTGGCCAAGCGCTGGACCGAGCATCAGGACACCGATGCGGCGGCCCGTCTGGTCAACTCGCACCTCAGGCTCGTGGCGAAGATCGCCATGGGCTATCGCGGCTATGGCCTGCCGACCGCGGAGCTGATCTCCGAAGGCAATATCGGCCTGATGCAGGGCGTGAAGAAGTTCGAGCCCGAAAGGGGCTTCCGCCTCGCCACCTACGCGATGTGGTGGATCCGCGCCTCGATCCAGGAATATATCCTGCGCTCATGGTCGCTCGTGAAGATGGGCACGACCGCGGCGCAGAAGAAATTGTTCTTCAACCTCAGGCGGATGAAGAACAAGATCGACGCCTTCGAGGATGGCGATCTCAAGCCCGAGGACGTCACCAAGATCGCCACTGATCTCGGCGTTTCCGAGGATGACGTAATCTCGATGAATCGCCGCATGGCGATGGGCGGCGACACCTCGCTGAACGTACCGCTGCGCGACGACAGCGAGGGCAGCTGGCAGGATTTCCTGGTCGACAGCGAACCTTTGCAGGACGAGCGCGTCGCCGAGGCCGAGGAGACTCGGATCCGCCACGATCTGCTGATCGAGGCGCTCGGCGCCCTCAACGAGCGCGAGCGTCATATCCTGACCGAGCGTCGGTTGACCGACGAGCCCAAGACGCTCGAGGAATTGAGCCAGGTCTACGACGTCAGCCGCGAGCGCATCCGCCAGATCGAGGTCCGCGCGTTCGAGAAGCTGCAAAAGGCGCTGATGAACCTGGCCGGCGAGCGGCGACTGCTCAACGCGGCCTGATCGACGCGCGGGAAGGAGATCAGCGGGTCGTCGACTGGGTCGCGTCGGCCGGCGCGGGCTCCGGCCTCGCCGCCCCCGCGCTCGGGCGGCGGCGGACCCCCTCCAGCTCGACCGGCGGCGCCGGGCGGGCTTCCTGGCGGCGGCCGAGCGGGGCCTGGGTCGAGGCGCTATTGTCGCCGGTCAGCGCCCAGCGCTGGCTCCTGGTCAGGCTCGGATCGGCGCGCGTGCGCTCCGAGATCACCGCATTGGCGCTCTCGCGCTGCATCGGCTCGTAGCGGCGCAGCACCGAGCGCTGGAAGCTGTCGACGCTGGCGTGCGCCGCCGGGTCCCCGCCCATGATCGCCGCCTCGGCCGCGGCCGCGGCCTGGGCGTCGCGGCTGCCGGCGACGGCGGCCTGGGCTTCGGGCCGGAGCGGCTGGCCGAAGCCGCCGCGCCAGGCGATGGCCGGCTCGGCGCCCGCATAAGCGTCGCTGAACGCCGCCGGCCGGCCGAGCCCGCCGCGCCAGCGGTAGAAGATATGGAGCCCGACGACGTGCGATTTGACCAGGGTCGCCGACCAGTTGGGCACGACATAATTGGCGTGATAATTGAGCGCCAGGCCGACCGGCGCATAGACATAGCCATTGAGCGCCTGCTGCGCGATCGCGCGGGCCCGCTCCCAATAGACCGGCATCGGCGCGCGCCTTAGCGCGCCGCCGCAGGTGAAGCTGAACTGGCAGCCGCTGGCGCGGCGCGCCCCTTCGAAGACGACGCCGCAGACCGTGTTCGGATAGGCCGGGTGGCGGACGCGGTTGAGCACAACCTGCGCGACCGCGCGCTGGCCGTCGGTCGGCTCGGTCGCCGCCTCGTAATAAATGGCGACCGTCAGGCATTCGAGCGAGCGGGCGCGGTCGGCGGCGCTGGCATTGGCGAGGCTGAACGGCGGCGCCGGCGGATTGGCGCCCTCGACGACCGGGATGGCGGCGTTGATGGCGACCGCGCTTTCGGGCGCGATGTCGGTACGGATCTGCGTGGCCGACATTTCGGCGGCCTTGGCCTGCAGCCGCGCCTGGGCGATGGTCGGCGCGGCATTGCGCCCGGCCCCGCTCGCCAGGCCGCCGGCGCCGAACAGGCTGACTATCGCGGCCAGCCATAGCGCCGCCATCACGCCGCAGACGAGCAAAGCGCGCCAGTCCCGGCGCATCGCCGCGACTCCGCCCGCCCAAGGGCTGGGGCCGGCTTCGGGCTCGGGGCCGGTGGGGAGGGCCAAAGCGGTCATCTCGTCCTTGCCAATTCCTTCGAGGTGTATCAGATACCTAATACACGTTCATCGTGCAATCCTGCACTTTCGTCTCGGCACCAACAGGCGGGCGCCGCAAAAGTCGCGCGATCCTGCGCCTTCGTCTCATCTTCGTCGCGGCGGCGCGGGGGTCTTTCTAGGCGGCCGCCATCACCAGGTCATCCACTCTCAACATTGGGGCTATCATGACGAAAACAAGCTTTTTGAGCGGCATCGCCGCGTTTGCCACCCTTGCCGCGAGCACGACCGGCGCGGTGGCGCAGCCGCGCCGGGCCGCGCCCGCCGCTGCCTCCGGAGGCACCGCCACATACTGGATGTCGGCGGAAACCACCAGCGGCCTCGCCGCCCAGACCGGCATGGCACCCGGCGCGCCCACCAGCGGCCGCTCGCTGCTCGGCGCGATCGGCGCCGGTCGCGGCCGCGGCGCCGCGCAGGGCGACCCCTATATCCACAATCTCAAGCTCGAGCTCGGCAGCCCGCGCCGCGCCGCCGCGCCCCAGGCCGATCACTTCATCCCGGCCGGCCTCAACGCCGGCCCGTCGCTCCCCCTCGGTTCGCCCGAGCCGGCGCGCCCCGTTCCGGTCCGCCCCTATCAGGGTCCGGGCGGCGGCGATGGCGGCGCCAGCGGCCGCATCCTCATCTATTGGGGCTGCGGCGAGCATGCCCGCTCCGGCCAGCCCTATGAGATCGACCTTTCCCGCATGGCGCGCGGCCAGGCGATGCCGGGCATGGCCCAGCTCGCGGTGCGGGCGATGACCCCGCCCAATTCTTCGACCTCGGCGACCTTCGGCGAATGGCCCAACCAGCGTTCCCGCACCACCATTCCGGCCAACGGCTCGCTGGTCGGCGCGCACCGCATCGCCGGCAATTACAGCCCGGAGATCAATTTCAGCCTCGCTTCGGGCCAGGACTTCCTGGCGCCGATCGCCATCACGTCCAACCAGCGCGCCGCCTCGGGCGCGGTGCCGATCGCCTGGCGGCCGGTCCAGAACGCCACCGGCTATTTCCTGATGGCGGTTGGCTCGCGCAGCGACAACACGATCGTGATGTGGAGCTCGAGCGAGATCCAGTTCAATCAGATGGGCGCGTTCGATTATCTCTCGCCCGAGGAGGTGGTGCGGCTGATCGCCCAGCGCGTCGTGCTGCAGCCGTCGACCACCCAATGCGCCGTGCCGGCCGAGTTCACCCAGGGGGTGCAATCCGCATCGCTGATGATGACCGCCTTCGGCCCCGAGGCCAATTTCGCCACCCCGCGCCCGGCCAGCGCCGCCCGCGGCTGGCGCCCCGACTGGACGGTGAAGCTCAGGACGCGCTCCACTTATGCCGGCATCCTCGGCCAGGACGTCGCAGCGATGATGCGCGGCGAGACGGCAAGCGGGGATTCGCGCCAGGAGCAGCCCCGCCGCCGCCGCGGCGGCGGCCTCGGCGGCCTGCTCGGCCGCGTCGTCGGGCAGTAGCGTCCAAAGGGGACACGTACTTTTTCGCGAAAAAGTACGTGTCCCCTTTTCATCCCAGCCGTAGCGTCCGCACCGACGAGCGATTAGGGAGGGGGGATGGCCGAGCTCATCCCCCCTCCCGCCGCCGCCACCCGGGACACCCACTGCACGCCCGCGCAATATGAGGCGCTCTACGCCCGCTCGCTGGCCGATCCGGACGGCTTCTGGGCCGAGCAGGCGAAGCGGATCGACTGGGTGAAGGCGCCGGCCAGGGTCGCCGGCTGGTCCTTCGATCCGGTCGACATCAGATGGTATGAGGACGGCATCCTCAACCTCTGCTTCAATTGCGTCGACCGCCATCTCGAGGCGCGCTCGGCCGAAACCGCGATCGTCTGGGAAGGCGACGAACCCGGCGTCACCCGCACCCTGACCTACGGCGAATTGCACGCCGAGGTGGTGCGGATGGCGAACAGTCTCAAGGCCTTGGGCGCCGGCAAGGGCGACCGGGTCACCCTCTATCTGCCGATGATCCCCGAAGCCGCGGTGGCGATGCTCGCCTGCGCGCGGATCGGCGCGGTCCACAGCGTCGTCTTCGGCGGCTTCTCTCCGGAAGCGCTGCACGGCCGCATCGAGGATTGCGCGAGCCGGCTCGTCGTCACCGCCGACGGCGGCATGCGCGGCGGCAAGATGGTGCCCTTGAAGGCCAATGTCGACGCGGCGATCGCGCGCGGGGCCGAGGTCGACGGCGTCATCGTCGTCCGCCATCTCGGCAGCGACGTCGCCATGCAGGCCGGCCGCGACCATGTCTATGACGAGCTCGCCGCCACCGTTCCCGACGACTGCCCGTGCGAGGCGATGAATGCGGAAGACCCGCTCTTCATCCTCTACACGTCCGGCTCGACGGGAAAGCCCAAGGGCGTGCTGCACACCACCGGCGGCTATGCGGTGTGGACCGCGACCACCTTCCACTACGTCTTCGACTATCGGGAGGGCGAGCTTTTCTGGTGCACCGCCGACGTCGGCTGGGTGACCGGCCACTCCTACGTCGTCTACGGCCCGCTCGCCAACGGCGCGACGACCCTGATGTTCGAGGGCGTACCCAACTTCCCGGATTTCTCGCGCTTCTGGGACGTGGTCGAGCGCCACAAGGTCGCCATCTTCTACACCGCGCCGACCGCGATCAGGGCGCTGATGCGCGAGGGCGAGGCGCCGGTGACGAAGCACGACCGCTCCTCGATCCGCCTGCTCGGCACGGTCGGCGAGCCGATCAACCCGGAGGCCTGGCTCTGGTATCATCGCGTCGTCGGCGAGGAACGCTGCGCGATCGTCGACACCTGGTGGCAGACCGAGACCGGCGGCATCATGATCACCACTCTTCCCGGCGCCCATGCGATGAAGCCGGGCTCGGCGGGGCGGCCCTTCTTCGGAATCGTCCCCGAATTGGTCGACGCGGACGGCGCGGTGATCGAGGGCGCCGCCTCCGGCAATTTGTGCATCGGCCGCTCCTGGCCGGGCCAGATGCGCGGCGTCTACGGCGATCACGAGCGCTTCGTGCAGACCTATTTCAGCGCCTATCGCGGCAAATATTTCACCGGCGACGGCTGCCGCCGCGACGAGGATGATTATTACTGGATCACCGGCCGGGTCGACGACGTGCTCAACATCTCCGGCCACCGCCTCGGCACCGCGGAGATCGAAAGCGCGTTGGTCAGCCACCCCCTCGTCGCCGAGGCCGCCGTGGTCGGCTATCCGCACGACATCAAGGGCCAGGGCATTTATTGCTACGTCACCCTGATCGCCGGCGAGGAGGGCAGCCCCGCGCTCGAGGCCGAGCTGAAGCGCCAGGTCCGCACCGAGATCAGCGCGATCGCGACGCCCGATCTGATCCACTTCACGCCCGCATTGCCCAAGACCCGCTCGGGCAAGATCATGCGCCGAATCCTGAGGAAGCTCGCCGAGAACGACTTCTCCAACCTCGGAGACACGAGCACGCTGGCCGAGCCGGCGCTGGTCGACAGCCTCATCGAGGGGCGGCGGAACCGGTAGCGGCGATTCTGAACCGGATCGGCATCACCGGCGCGCCCGGATGCGGCGTGACCACTCTGGGCGCGGCTCTTGCGGCCCGTCTCGGCGCGGTTCCCATCGACACGGACGACCATTATTGGGTCGACACCGATCCGCCCTACCGGGACAAGCGCGATGTGCCCGAGCGGCTGCGGCGCATCGCCGCCGAGCAGGCGCGAACGGGACGATGGGTGATGTCCGGCACGCTGCAAGGCTGGGCGGAGAGTGCCATAAGAGATGCCCAGCTGATCGTCTTCCTGGAGGCTCCGACCGACATTCGCATGGAGCGGCTCCGGCGGCGCGAGCAGGGCCGGTTCGGCGACGCCCTGCTGCCGGGCGGGGCGATGCACGACATCCACCGCGCTTTCATCGAATGGGCGGCGCAATATGAAGAGGGCGCCCAGCCCGGCCGCAGCCGGCCGAAGCACGAACGCTGGCTCGCCGGCCTCGAAATCGCCGTGCTGCGTCTCGACTCCACCCAGGCCACGGACCAACTCGTGGCCCAGATCCTGCGGCGCCCCTAATGCGAGCGGCCCATTGCGGAGATCGCGCCCGAGCTTATGCTGGCGAGGGGTTGAGCGTGCAGCCCAGAGCAGGACCGATGGACCCCTTCCACCTCCAAAGCGGCGCCATCCATTGCGAGGACGTTCCCCTCGAGCGCATCGCGCGCGAGGTCGGCACGCCGGTCTACGTCTATTCGACGGCGGGAATGCGCGCGCAGGCCAAGGCGCTCAAGGCCGCGCTGGCGCCGCTCGGCGACCCGCTGATCGCGTTCGCGGTCAAGGCCAATCCCAATGCCGCGGTGCTGGCGACCCTGGCGGCGGAAGGGCTCGGCGCCGACGTCGTCTCGGGCGGCGAATATCGGCGCGCCCGCGCCGCCGGAATCGCGGCGGAGAAGATCGTCTTTTCGGGGGTCGGCAAGACCGGCGAGGAGATGGCGCTCGCTTTGAACGGCGGGCTCTGCCAGTTCAACCTGGAGTCGGTGGCGGAAGCCGAGATGCTGTCGCAGGTCGCCGTGTCGACGGGCCGGACCGCGCCGGTCGGCTTTCGCGTCAACCCCGACGTCGCGGCGGGAAGCCACGCGAAAATCTCGACCGGCGCCGCCCACAACAAGTTCGGCATATCGATCGAGGACGCCGCTTGGGCCTATGCGCGCGCGCGCGCATTGCCGGGCCTCGAAATCAGGGGCGTCGCGGTCCATATCGGCAGCCAGCTCACCAGCCTCGCCCCGCTCGAAGCGGCGTTCGCGAAGGTCGGCGCGCTCATCCGCCTGTTGCGCGCCGACGGGCACGACATAAGCACAGCGGATCTCGGCGGCGGGCTCGGCATCGCCTACGATCCGGCCGCGCCGCCGCCGCCGAGTCCGGCGGATTACGGCGCGATGGTCGGCCGCGTCGCCGGCGATTGGGGGTGCCGGCTGATCTTCGAGCCGGGCCGGATCATCACTGGCAATGCCGGCGTCCTGCTCGCCCGGGTGATCCGGGTGAAGCCCGGGCCCGATCACCCGTTCGTGATCCTCGATGCGGCGATGAACGATTTGCTGCGGCCGAGCCTTTACGACGCCTGGCACGCGATCGAGGCGGTGGTGCCGGCCGGCGAGCGGATGATCGCGGACATCGTCGGCCCGATCTGCGAAACCGGCGACACCTTCGCTCTCGCGCGCAGCATCGACCGCGTCGCGGGCGGCGAGCTGATGATCATCCGCGCCTCGGGCGCTTATGCGGCGACCATGGCCAGCACCTATAATTCGCGCCCCTTGCCGCCGGAGGTCCTGGTCAATGGCGGCGACTGGGCGATCGTTCGGGAGCGGCAGGATGTGGACGCATTGATCCAGGCCGATAAGGTGCCGGCATGGCTCGGCCGCTGACGAAGCTCGCGATCGCGTTCCGCGCGGCGGCGCTGATCCTGGCGCTCGCCCCGGTTTTGCCGGCGGCCGCGCAGGATTCCGGTCTTCAGCAGCGCGTCGAATCGCGGCTGCGCGAGGCCGTGCCCGGCACCCGCTTCGGCCTCGTCGTCGCCACCGAGGACGGCAGCGAGCTCGTCGCGATCGCGCCCGACGCGCGCTTCATCCCGGCGTCGAACACCAAGATGTTCACCACCGCCGCCGCCTTCGCCGCCCTCCCTGGCCTCGACCGGCCCGACACCGGCGGCGGCGCCGCGGTCCGGCTCGAAACGACAGGCGGGCCGGCGCCCGACGTGGTGCTCGAAGGCCATGGCGACGCCCGCCTCTCCAGCGCTCCGGATTGCGCCGCCAATTGCCTCGCCGCGCTCGCCGACGCCGTCGCCGCCAGAACGCGGCGGGTCCGCAACGTCATCGGCGACGACAGCTATTTCCCGGACCAGCGCTGGAGCCCGGGGATGAGCTGGAACAATATCGGCACGCGCTCCGGCACCGCAATCTCCGCGCTCAGCCTCGACGACAACGAGCTGCCTCTGCGGGTCGCGCCGACCGCGCCCGGCCGGCCGCCCGCGCTCGATCTGCCGCTTTATTTCACCGTCGACAATCGCGCGGCGACGGTCGCGGCCGGCGGCGCCACCAACCTCGACTTCGAGCGGCTTCCGGGCAGCAATGTCCTGCGCCTGACCGGGACGATCGCGATGGGCGCCGAGCCGGAGCTGCTGCGCCTCGGCATCGACGATCCGGCCCATTATGCGGCGTGGCGCTTCAAGGCCCTGCTCGAGGCCCGCGGCGTGCGCGTCGCCGGCGCGGTTTCAGCGCGCCACCGTGCGCAGGTGCCGGCGCCGCCACGGGAGCCGCTCGCCCGTTTGGTCCCGCCCCCGCTCGGCGAGGACCTCATTGTCATCAACAAGGTCAGCCAGAACCTTCACGCCGAGCTCCTGCTCAGGCGGCTCGGGCGCATCGAGGGCGCCGGCTCGATCGCAGACGGCGTCGCGATATTGCGGGCGATGCTGGAGCGGGCCGGCCTGCGCCGCGCCGATTACGATTTTTCCGACGGCTCGGGCATGTCGACCTACAACCGCGTCGCGCCGCGCGGCGTCGTCCGCTTCCTGCGCTGGGCCGCCGCCCAGCCCTGGGGAGCCGCCTGGCGCGCCACCCTGGCCGTCGCCGGCGTCGACGGCACGCTCGCCCGCCGCTTCCGCGGCACCGTGCTCGAATCGCGGCTGTTCGCAAAGACCGGCGGGCTCAACGCCACCGCCGCTCTGTCCGGCTACATGATCGCGCGCAGCGGCCGCACCCTGCTCTTCTCGATCTACGCCAACGACATCCCCGACGGCGCCTCCGCCACCTCGGCGATGGACGCGGCTTTGGTCATGATCGCGGAGCAGAATTGACGCTCCGAACGATTGCGGGACGCCCGTTCATCGGGTGGGGGTGACAGGCTTGTTTTTTGGTGCCACGTACGGCGCGAGGTTTTCGGGGGGAAATCAAAATGCTCGATAAGACGTCTTTCAAGTCGGTCCTGGTTTCGGGAACCGCTTTCGCCGCGCTCGCCTGCGCATTTGCAGCGCCGGCATCCGCGCAGGTCACCGAGCCGGACACGGCGGCGCTGCCGGCGGCGGCCGCGCCCGAGGACGAGGACACCAACATCCTGGTGACCGGCTCGCGGATCCGGCAGGATCCGAACAACAGCGCGCTTCCGCTGCAGATCATCACCAACGAGGAAGTGCGGCGCAACTCGATCAGCAGTCCCGAGCAATTGCTGATGTTCCTGCCCTCGAACGCCAGCGGCGCCGACAATCTCGCTTCCAATGCCGACGTCGTCTCCGGCGCCCAGCGCGGCACCAACGGCCTGTCCTCGGCCAACCTTCGCGGCCAGGGCAATTCGTCGACCTTGGTGCTGCTCAACAACCGCCGCGTCGCCGCGCACGGGCTCCAGGGCTCCGCGGTCGACGTCAACCAGATCCCGTTCGCGGCGATCGACCGGATCGAGATACTGAAGGACGGCGCCTCGGCGATTTACGGCACCGACGCGATCGGCGGCGTGATCAATTTCATCACCCGCACCGATTATGAGGGGATCGGCGTCCAGAGCTTCGCCGACATGACCGAGCGGGGCGGCGGCAATATCTACCGAATCTCAGGCATCGCCGGCTATGGCGACCTGGGCGACCAGGGCTTCAACGTCATGGGAGCGGTTGCCTATAGCTGGAACCGCATCCTGCGCGGCTCGGACCGCGATTTCGTCAACGGCAACCAGCCCAATCGCGGCCTCTCGATCGACACGCGCGGCGCCCCGATCGCGACAGCGTTCAACATCGGCGCGAACGTCAACCAGACGCCGGCCGGCACATTGCTCACCGGCCTGACGCTGACCCTGCCCAACGGGACGAACGGTGCCGCGGGCGGCATCAACATCCTCGATCTTCCCGGCGGCGCCGGCTGCGAGTCGATGGACGGCGGCATGGCCTATGACGAGGTCCTTTGGGCGGTGCCGACGGCGCAATATGCCTGCGCGTGGGATACCGGCCGGGCGGCGGTGATCCAGCAGCCGATCCAGACGCTCACTTATTACGGCCGCGGCGTCGTCCGGATCACCGGCGATCATTTGCTCTCGCTCGAGATCACCGGGTCGGATGCGGATTCGTCCAAGCAGTTCTCCGCCAACCAATACTCGGCCAGCGCCACGACCCTGCCCTGGGCTTATCCCCGCAACGCGCTGACCCAGGCCACCTATGATCAGGTGTTCAACGCGATTCGCGCCGCGTTCGACGTTCCGACCAACCCGAACCGGGCCGCGCAGGTTGCGGCGCTCAACGCGCGCTTCGGGCTTCCGATCGCCGGCCGCTGGCGCTGCATCGCGTGCGGGCCGCGCGAATACGAAACCAACACCAGGACCTTGCGCGCCGCGCTCGGCATCGAGGGCTCGCTCTGGGCGGATTGGAATTATCGCGCCGGCGCGTCCTATGCGAGGAGCGAATCCTCGTCCGTGCTGGGGACCGGTTATCATTTTCGCGGCGTGCAGCTCACCAACAATCCCGCCACTGCCATCAACGACGTCGGCGCCTACGACCCCCGCGCGCCCACCGCGCCGGGCGCCGCCGGCCCGGGCATCATCGGCCTGATCAACGCGGGCATCCTCAATCCGTTCTCGCTCACCCAGACTCCGGAGGCGATGGCGGGGCTCGAGGCGGTATCGGCCGAAGGCACCGTGCTCTACGGCGGCCGCTATCAGGTGCGCCAGTTCGATGCCTCGGTGTCCGGCTCGCTGTTCCACATCTGGGGCGGCGACGTCCAGCTCGCCGCCGGCGTCGACTATCGCCGCGAGAGCTACGAGTTCAACGGCTCGCCAGCCGCGGCCGCGGGCACGCCGGACATCTTCAATGTGGCGTTCGATAATATCAACGCGCTGACCCCGAAGCACCGCCGCGTGCTTGCCGCTTATGCCGAGGCCCTGTTTCCGATCCTGCCCGAGCTCGACATCATCGTCGCTGGCCGGATCGACGATTATACCGGCTTCGGGAGCACGACCAATCCGAAGGTCTCGTTCCGTTTCCGCCCGTGGGAACCGCTCCTGTTCCGCGGCTCCTATGGGACCGGTTTCCGCGTCCCGACGTTCAATCAGATATTCAATGGAACTACGATATCGCCCAATCCGGGCAACACGCTGGTCGATCCGACCTTGTGCCCGACGGGCAACACCACCGGTCCGCAACCTGCCTGCGCTCCCATCACCCCCGAATCGTTGAGCGGAGGCAATTTGAACCTGGAGCCCGAAACCTCCGAGCAATTCAGCGTCGGCGTGGTTATCCGGCCTTCGCGCCGTTTCAGCCTTTCGGTCGACTATTGGTCCATCGCGGTCGACAATACGATCGGCACGATCACCATTCCGCAGCTGCTCGCGAATATCGCCGCTTTCCCCGAACGGATCGGGCGCACCAATGGCCTCATCACCACGGTCGATCTGCGGACGGGCAATTTCGGTTCGCGGCGGACCGAGGGGATCGACGTCGCGCTGCGCGGCGAGGTGGATGGCTTGGGCGGCACCTTCAGCGCCGGACTGGACGGGACCTATCTGATCGACAAGCGCGAGAAGCTGTTGCCCAATCTGCCCTATTCGGATCTGGTCGGCATCTTCACCTTCACCGGCGACCTCGGTCTCCGCTGGAAGCACAACGCTTTCATCAGCTTCCGGAACGACGATTGGAACGTCACGTTCACGCAGATTTTCCGGAACGGCTACAGGAACTTCGCCTTGCCGGCCTCGGCGACGCGTCCCGACTACAACACGCGGGTGAGCGATTATATCATCTACAATCTGTCGGTCAGCTATACCGGCTTCGCGCCCCATTTCAGGCTGACCGCGGGCGTCCGGAACCTCTTCGACCGCGATCCGCCCTTCGCGATCACCTATGACAGCAATACCGGCGCCGGCAGCTCCTGGGAGCCGCGCGTCGCGGATCCGCGGGGTCGCTCGTTCACCTTGGCGGCGGAGGTCAGCTTCTGACCGAGGCGTCGCGCGACACGAAGCCGGCATCGCGCCCGATCGGCGCGTTGCCGGCTTCGATCGTGTAGACGGTCCGGCCGCCGGGCGCCGCTTCCAATGTAGGATTTCGTCTGTCACCCTCGCGCGATGCCGTTCCCGCGAATCACGACCTTGCCGGGCCTGTCGAACCTGCCTGCCGCGCGCGGCCTCGGCCGCCGCCGCTTCGCCGTTGCGGGAGAACACCCCCCGCGATTCCATGTGACATTCGTGCCAGTCGTGCCAGTCGTGCCGTTTGCGGCATCCGTGGCGGCACAGATGGCATGTGTAATCTTTGTCATCTTTGCTGAGCCCGGCCGAAGGAAAGGCAAAGCCTGATGCAGATCGTCGCGGCGGACATTGGCGGCACCCATGCCCGCTTCGCGCTCGCCGAGCTGCGCCCCGGCGCCCGCCCCGCGATCGGCGAGATGCGCAAATATCGGACTCGCGAATATGCCGGGCTGGCCGAGGCCTGGGCCCGGTTCGCGCGCGACAGCGGCGGCTTCTTGCCCCGCGCCGCGTCGCTGGCGGTGGCGGCGCCGATCGAAGGCGATGTGCTGACCTTCGTGAATTCGGATTGGCGCATCGGCCGGCCCGGCCTCGCGGACGCGCTCGGTCTGGACGAGCTGACGCTGCTCAACGATTTCGGCGCGGTCGCGCACGCCGTTTCGGTGATGGGCGCCGACGACCTGATCCCGCTCTGCGGCCCGGGCGACTTGCCCGGACGCGGAATCACCAGCGTCATCGGCCCCGGCACCGGCCTCGGCGTCTCGATCCTCGACCGGCGCAAGGCGCAGGTGAGCATCATCGAGACCGAAGCGGCCCATATCGGCTTCTGCCCGCTCGATCCGGAGGAGGAGGATCTCGCCGACGCGCTGACCGCGCGCTACGGCCGCGCCTCGGTCGAGCGAATCGTCTCCGGCCCCGGCCTCATCGACATCTACCGCTTCCTCGGCGGCGGCGACTGGGACCCGGCCAGAGCCGGCGCCCTCTGGGAGGCGGCCATAGAAGGCGCCGACCCGCTGGCCGCCAAGGCGCTCGCCATCCTCGTCCGCTGCTTCGGCGCCGCCGCCGGCGACATCGCGCTCGCCCATGGCGCGACCGGCGTCGCCATCACCGGCGGCCTCGCCAACCGCATCGCCGATCTGCTCAAGAGCCCCGCCTTCGCCGCCCGCTTCACCGCCAAGGGCCGCTATCGCGAGCGCATGCTGCGCACGCCGGTGCGCCTGCTCACCTATCCGGAGCCGGGCCTGCTCGGCGCGGCTCTTGCGTTCGAGCGGGAGTGGCTGATGCCCTGAGAGCGATGGGAGCGAAGGCCGCGGTGAACCCCGCGGCCAGCGCCAGCGAGGCCGAGACGTCGCTCAGATAATGGACGTGATCGAAGATCCGGGCCAGCGCGATGAACAAGGTCGGGATCGCCCAGAGCGGCGTCAGGCGCGGGACGAGCAGCATCAGGGGGAGGAACAGGCCGGCATAGGAAGCGGCATGCCCCGAAGGAAAGGAATCGGAGCCCGCGTACCAAGTGTCGATGCCGCCCGCCTGAAAGGGACGCAGCCGGCCGAACGGCGGCTTGGCGTTCTCCGCCACCGTCGCCGTCACCAGCTGCACCGCGCCGACATAGAGGGTCAGCCAGCCGGCGTTGCGGGTTGCGCGGATCGCCAGCAGCAAGCCGGCGGCGGCGAGCAGGATCATGCCGAGCCAATAGGTCGACAAGCCTTTCAGCGTGACGAGATCGAGCAGGGCCGTGCCCCGGTCCCAGAGCGTGTCGTCGTCGGGCAGCGCCGCCGTCCAGCGCAGCACGGCCGAGTCCAGGCCGAGCAGGCCGGCGGCCGCGACCAGGGCGAAGGCAAAAGCCGCCCACCAGAAAAGGCGCGGCGAGGCCAATTAGCGCGGCGCCATCCGGATCGCGCCGTCGAGCCGCACATATTCGCCGTTGAGATAGGTATTCTCGGCCATGAACAGAGCGAGCCGCGCATATTCCTCCGGCTGCCCCAGCCTTTTGGGGAAGGGCACCTGCGCGGCGAGCGCGTCCTTCACCTGCTGCGGCATCATCGCCACCATCGGCGTCTCGAACACGCCGGGCAGGATCGTGTTGACCCTGATCCCCTCGCCCATCAAATCGCGGGCGATCGGCAGCGCCATGCCGAGCACGCCGGCCTTGGACGCCGAATAGGCCGCCTGGCCGATCTGGCCGTCCTGCGCGGCGACCGAGGCGGTGTTGACGATCAGCCCCTTCTCGCCATCCTCCATCGGTTCCAGATCCGCCATGCCGGCGGCCGAGGCGGCGAGCACGCGGAAGCTGCCGATCAGATTGATCTGGATGACCAGCTCGAACTGGTGGACCGGATAGCGCCTGACCGCGCCGGTGGTCTTGTCGCGTCCGACCGTCTTCATCGCGTTGGCCACGCCCGCGCAATTGATGCAGATCCGCTCCTGGCCGTGCACTGCGCGCGCTTTCGCGAACCCGGCGTCGACCGCCTCGTCCGAAGTCACGTCGACCTGGCAAAAGACGCCGCCAATCTCGCCGGCGACCTTTTCGCCGCGCTCGGCGTCGCGATCGAAGATGGCGACCTTCACGCCCTTGCCCGCCAGCGCCCGCGCCGTCGCCTCGCCGAGGCCCGAAGCGCCGCCGGTCACCACCGCGGCGATGTTGCTGTCGAGTTTCATCCGGATTCTCCCTGAAATGATTTGCGCCGCTCCTAGAGGGAAGCGCCCATTCCCGGCAAGGGTCCCCCGGGGTGTACTAGAGGCGCAGCCTGCAGCGCCGGTTCATCTCGTCCAGCATCGGGCCGGGATCGTCATAGCGGAACGCCATCTCCTGCCAGCCGCGCCTGGGGCCAAGCGCGCTGAGGCGCACGGAGCGCGTGCCCCGCAGGCGGCGGAAGAAATCCTCGAACGCGCCCATCCGCCACCCACCGACGACGATGACGCCGCCGCCGCCGGCGGCGCGGATCCATCGGCCGCGATATTCCGGGCCGGTGTCGAAGCTGTAGCGGATCTCGCTGCGCACCGGGCCGCTGACCTGCTCCGTAAAGCTGGCCGCGACCATGCCAAGCCGGTTGCGCGTGTCGCACAAGACCCTCAGCAGGGTTCCGGGCGTTTCGCCGGCCACCGACATTATGACCGAAGGGTGCTGCGCGTCGTTCAGGCGCAAGGTGAAGGCGCCGGGCCGGACCGTCTCGCCGGGCGGCGGCTCGGCCGGAAGCCGGTCCTGCGACGCCACCAGCGCCATGGCCGCGAGCAATGAGCCGAACATCCCGGCAGCGTTCCAGCTTCGGCGCCGGCGGTCAAGCGCGGGTGGCTAGGCCGCTTCGCCATATCCGGCTATGATCGCGCACGAGATGAACAGCGTGACCGATTTCGACCTGATCATGATCAAGCCGTCCCACTATGACGAGGACGGCTATCCGATCACTTGGTGGCGCACGTTCCTGCCGTCCAACTCGCTGGCCGCGCTGAACGGCATCGCGCGCGACTGTCAGGAGCGGGAGGTGCTTGGGCCCGAGGTGGCGATCAACCTCTTCACCCATGACGAAACCAACGACCATGTCGTCCCCGAGCGCATCATCCGCGCCATCGCAAAGCGTGGATCGAAGGCGCTGATCGCCTTCGTCGGGGTCCAGTCCAACCAGTTCGGCCGGACGATGGACATGGCGCGGCCGTTCCGCGCGGCCGGGCTGCCGGTGGCGATCGGCGGCTTCCACGTCTCGGGCTGCCTCTCGATGCTGCCGGACATCCCGCCGGAGATCCAGGAGGCGCTCGACCTCGGCATCTCGATCTTCGCCGGCGAATGCGAGGAGGAGCGGCTCGATGCGGTGCTGATCGACGCCTTCCACGACCGGCTGAAGCCCATCTACGACCATCTCAAGGATCTGCCGAGCATCGCCGGGTCGCCAAGGCCGGTCCTCCCCAAGGAGGCGATCGCGCGCAATTGGGGGCAATGGTCGAGCTTCGACCTCGGCCGCGGCTGCCCGTTCCAATGCTCGTTCTGCACGATCATCAACGTCCAGGGCCGCAAGAGCCGCTTCCGCACCGCCGACGATCTCGAGGCGATCATCCGCGAGAATCTGGCGCAGGGGATCAAGGCCTTCTTCATCACCGACGACAATCTCGCCCGCAACAAGGATTGGGAGGTCTTTTTCGACCGGCTCATCCATTTGCGCGAGAGCGAGGGGCTGAAGGCCAACCTCCAGATCCAGGTCGACACGCTCTGCCACCGAATGCCGAACTTCATCGACAAGGCGGCGCGGGCCGGCGTCAACCGCGTCTTCATCGGCCTCGAGAACATCAACCCCGACAACCTCATCGCCGCCAACAAGCGCCAGAACCACATCACCGAATATCGGGTGATGCTGCAGGAATGGCACGCGCGCGGTGTCTTCACCTTCGCCGGCTACATATTGGGCTTCCCCGCCGACAGCCGCGAATCGATTCTTCGCGACGTCGAGATCATCAAGCGCGAGCTGCCGCTGGACGTGCTCGAATTCTTCTTCCTGACGCCGCTGCCGGGGTCGCAGGACCATAAGGACCTCTACCTCAAGAAAGCGTGGATGGATCCCGACCTCAACAAATACAATCTCAACACCCGCGTCACCCACCATCCGACTATGTCCGACGCCGAATGGGAGGCCGCCTATCGCGACGCCTGGGCCGCCTTCTTCACCTGGGACCATATGGAGACGGTGGTCCGCCGCCACGCCATGCTGCCCAAGGGCCGGCCCAGGAAGGCGGCGCAATATATGAACGAGTTCAAGATGATGTTCGAGATCGAGCGGCTCCACCCGCTCGAGGGCGGCATCGTCAGGCGCAAGCGGCGCAAGTCGCGGCGCGCCGATTTCCGGCGGGTGCCGGCCTTGCTCTTCTATCCGCGCTTCGCCGCCGAATGCGTGGCCAAGGCCTGGCGCTATTGGCGCTATCTCAGGACCGAAAAGGCGATCGTGAAGCGCGTCTCGGCCGATCCAGCGCGCTGGGACTATCAGGACGTCGCGCTCACCAAGGCGAGCGAGGAAGAGCTCGAGACGATGGGCCTGTTCCAGCAAACCCGCGGCGGCGTCGAGGCGGTCGAGAAGAAGCACCGCCAGGACGCCCGCCTCGATGCGGTAAAGGCGGCGCAGGCCTCGAAGGCGGCCTAAGGCGACCCTGGGTAAGACAAAGGCAAGGATGGCTGGATCGGCTCGACGATACCGATCACGTCCAAGAACTCCTGATAGCGCGGCGCAATTTCGTTGAGGATCGAATCGCCGTGAATGAACGGCTTCGAGACGAACTTTCGTCGGTCGTCATAGAATCGCTCGCAAAATATCTCCAGCGGGCCCCAACTGACACGCCGGCCGTCGCCCCGGCTGTAGAGCGCGACCTTGGCCTGTTCGAGCGATCCGTGATGGAGGGCCGATATCCAGAATTTGGGATAGTGGATGCCGCCAAGCACCCCCTTCAGCTCCTCGCCGCCGCTATAATGCACGCTGAGGCGATCGGTGAAGCCGACATCCTCCGCGCCTTCATCTTTCGGGAAAAACGGCTCCGCCAGCAGCCCCAGCGTCGCAGCCTTCCTCCGCATCTTCACCCGCGACTTGGCCAGCACATAGGCCACGTCGAGTCCGATCGACATCTTCCGCGCCGACGCAAACCCGCAAATCCGGAAACCGACATCGATGCCCGGGCCGATGAAGTCGGCGGTGGGCGGGGCTTCGCAGTCCTCCTCGTCGCTTTCCGTGTAGAAGGCGGCGAGCTGCTCGAGCATCTCATGCCCGGGCTTTCGCTTGCTGACGAGGTCGAGAACCACCCGATTGCGGACCGGGAAGCCGGCAATCCACGCGGCGCATTTCACGTCGAGGCGGTTTGCGGATTCGTCGCGATGGCGAGGAAAGAACTTGCGCACGCTTTCGATCGTTTTGAGCCAGCAGGCCAGCGTGAACCAGACCTGCAGCGAATTGGTCAGCTCCTTCCAGAACACGACTTCATCGCCGATCGTCTTCCAGAATCGCGGTCGCGGCCCGAGCAATAAGGCGGCTGAGCCCGACCGCGCTTTCGGGTTGCTTTTCAGAGTGTTATAGGCATTCTGCCAGTGCTCGCCAAAGGCTTCGTCGATGGTCTTGTAGAAGCCCTGAATGATGTCGGCCCACAGAGCATGGTCTTCGGGCGCGTCCTTAACGATGTCGAGCGGCTGCTTGTAGGCGGTCGAGCCGATGATGTCGGCGCTGAGGAACAGCTTCAGACGCGGATAAAAGACAGGGTCTATCCGCGAGAGATCGAGCTTCGGCACGGTCCCGGCGTCCGCCCTCAATCGTCCGACTCGTCCTTCGGCCTGAGCGTATCCCGCCGAATGCTCGCAAGCTCCTGAGGAACGGCGTAGCTATCCGCGAGCGGGCCGATCCTCCACTCGAGCCGTTTTCCCCATTTGCGAAAATCCTCGGTCGGCATGAGCACGGCGGCCGCGACATAGTCCACTTTGGACCCATCCCTCTCGGTCGCGGCGACGAAGTTGCAGAGCTGGGATTGACGGGCGCGATCCTCCTTGGTCACGGGGCAGCTGGCGGCGATCTTTCGAAGCTGCCCGCGCGCGAGCCGGCGCGCAACCTCCAGCCTCATTTCCCGGTCGGAATAAAAAGCCGGCACCGGAATGATGTCCTGCCGCTCCACGCTTTGGCCCCGCTGGATTCTGAAGCCCAGGCTCTTGGCGAGTCGCTCCACGTTCAGCTTTTTCGGGAGGCCGCTGCCTGTCTCGGCGGCCGCCTTAATCTCACCTTGTATATCCTTGAGAACCAAATCGATTATTCTTGCGTCCACGGCGTCTTTTTTATCGCGAGCTGAAGTCATGACTTCGCCGTGCCTTGCCATAATTGCCCCCCACGCAGAATCGGTCTTCGGCCCGCCCCGCAGGCATGCGACAGATTCGGGAGCCGCGCAACCCAGGGTCGGTCGAAGCGATTCCGGCACAAGACCAGCCGCTTCGGCCACTGATTCAACCCGTCGTCGGGACCGATGGAACGGCGCACCTTCGCCGATTCCCGGCCCGCTGGAACGGATCGGTTGGACGCGCTATGGCCGCCCGGAGCGAGGCAGGACGACATGGCGCATAATCCCTTCACCCATCACCCCAGAGAAGTCGGCGAAAGCTATGGCGCGCATTTCCTCAACGCTTCGGCCTTCGGCTTCAGGATGCTCGCGGGCGGAATTGCCGTGCTGATCCACGCCGTTTTCCCCTTCCTGTTCGTCAAGACCGGCAGCCACACGATGGACAAATTGCACCGCCGCATGAGCGGCCGCGCCAGCAAGGCCGACTGGGAACGCGACCCGATCATCTAGGCGCGATGCGCAAGGAGAGTGTATGAGACAGGTTTTGTTGCTTACCGCGGCGCTGGCCGCGATCCCGCTCGCCGCCGCCGCTCAGAACGACGCCGCGCCGGCCGCGCCGACGACGCCCGAGGAATTCCACCACGCGCGCGAAACCAGAATGGGCGAGGGCCGGCGCACGCTCGGCGCGCTCAAGCAGGCGGCGGATTCGGGCGGCGACCTCGCCGCGCTGACGCCGCGCATCGAATCGCTGATCGCCTGGTCGGACGAGCTGCCGGCGTTGTTCCCCGAGGGGAGCGCGGCGGGCCACGTTCGGCCGGAAATATGGTCGAACCCGGCCGGCTTCGCCGCCGCCGCGCAGCGTTTCCAGTCCGCGACCCGCGCGCTCGCGGCCCCCGCCGCGGCCGGCGACCGTCCCGCCTTCCTGACGGCCTGGACCGCGGTTCGCGCGAGCTGCGGCGGCTGCCATGAAGGGTATAAGGCCGACTGAACTCCCGCTTTCGACCTCTCTCCCGTTCGGGCTGAGCTTGTCGAAGCCCTGCCTTTCTGTTCTTCTCCCGGGGTCATGGGCTTCTGGGCTTACATGCTCCATTGCGCCGACGGCCATTTCTACGTCGGCCACACCGACGATCTCGACGCGAGGATCGGCGCCCATCAATCAGGCTTGATTCCGGGTTACACATCCACGCGTCTCCCGGTCACGCTGGTCTGGTCGGATGAATTCCCCTCTCGCTACGAAGCCCTTCAGGCCGAGCGCCAGATCAAGGGCTGGAGCCGTGCCAAGAAGCTGGCCTTGATCCGGGGGGACTGGAAGTTGATCAGCGCCCTCGCCTGCAACTCGAAAGAGGAGAGGGCTTCGACAAGCTCAGCCCGAACGGACGTGGGTGCCAGCGCCCCCTGCTCGAGCGAAAGCCACGGCGACCGCTAAAGCTTCAGCTTCCTCTTGTCCGCCAGCACCGCTTTGGCGGCATTGTGCCCGGGCGCGCCGGTGACGCCGCCGCCGGGATGGGCGCCGGCGCCGCACAGATAAAGGCCCTTCAAGGGCATGCGGTAGTCCGCGTGGCCCAGCATCGGCCGGTTCGAGAAGAGCTGGTCGAGGCCCATCTTGCCGTGGAAGATGTCGCCGCCGATCAGGCCGAAGCGGCGCTCGAGATCGAGCGGGCTGAGCGCGAGCCGGCCGATGACGAGATCCCTGAAGCCGGGCGCGTAGCGGTCGACATGGGCGATGACATGGTCCGCGGCCTCATCGCGGCGCGCGTCCCAGCCGCCCGCAACGTCATAAGGGAAATGCTGGCAGAACAGGCTCGCCACATGCCGGCCTTCGGGCGCGAGGCTGTCGTCGAGCGTCGAGGGGATCAGCATCTCGACCACCGGCTCTGTCGACCAGCCTTGCGTGCGCGCGGTGAGATAGGCGCGGTCCATATAGCCGAGCGACGGCGCGGTGATGATGCCGGCGGTGAGATGGTCGCCGGGTTCCGGCAGCGAGGTGAAGCGGGGCAGGCCGGAGAGCGCGACGTTCATCCGGAAGGTCGCCGATTCGCTCGCCCAATGCGCCATCCGCCGGGCCGGGTCCTCGGCGACGGCGCCCGCGGGGAGCAGATCCTGGAACAGTCTCTTGGGGTGGACGCCCACCACCACCGCTTTGGCCCGCCGGGCCTTGCCGCCGGCGACCACGCCGACCGCCTTGCCGCCTTCGACGATGATCTCGTCGACGGGCGTCTCGAGGATGATCTCGACGCCCGCCTCGCGCGCCGCTTCGGCCATCGCCTCGGTGATCGCGCCCATGCCGCCGATCGCGTGGCCCCAGGCGCCCTCGACGCCCGCCGCCTCGCCGAAGACGTGGTGGAGCAGGACATAGGCGCTGCCCGGCGCAAAAGGGCTGGCATAATGGCCGACGACGGCGTCGAAGCCGAACAGGGCCTGGACGAGCTCATGGCCGAAATAGCGCTGAAGCACGTCGGCCGCCGATTTGGTGAAGAAATCGACGAGGTGGCGCTGCGGCTCGATGCCCAGCCGGCCGACGCCGCCGCCGAGCTTGAGCAAGGCAAAGAGATCCCCGAGGCCGCCGCCGGCATTGGGGGGCGCGCGCAAGAGCCATTGGCGCAGCACGCCGACGACATTGTTCAGCGCCTCGGCATAAGCGTCGTAACGCTCGGCGTCGGCGGGCGAATGGCGGGCGATCTCGCTTTTGGTCAGCCCGCCGCGGCCCGAGAGCAGATAGTCGGGCCCCACCGTCGGCAGGAAATTGTCGATCTTGCGCAGCACGACCTTGAGCCCGTGCTGGTAGAGCCGCATGTCGCGGATCACCTTTGGGTTGAGCAGGCTGACCGTGTAGCTCGCGGTCGAGTTGCGAAAGCCGGGATGGAATTCCTCGGTCACCGCCGCGCCGCCGACGATCGCGCGGGATTCGACCATCGTCACCTTCAGCCCGCGCTCGGCGAGATAGAAAGCACAGACCAGGGCATTATGGCCCGCGCCGATAATCAATATGTCCGATTGTGCCTTCACGTTATCCCCCGCCGGTCCGCCGCCCTCCTGTCACCAAATTCTGGCAGGCGCCAGACGGCGGCTATTTCTTCTTGCGCAGCACGAGATAGAGCGCGCCCGCGCCGCCATGGCGGGGATGGGCGTTGCGGACCGCGGCGATGTCGGCGGCGTGGCGCGACGCCGCCAGCCAGTCGCCGATTGCGGCGCGGATGCGGCCGCGCTTGCCGGTGCCGTCGCTGGGCGGCTTGCCGGTGATCAGGAGCATCAGCCTGGCGCCCTCGGCGATCGCCTGCTCGAGCCGCCGGTCGAGCAAATCCCAGGCGTTGGCGAGATTGTGGCCGTGCAGATCGAGGCTTCGGTCGGGCGCAACCAGCCCGCGCGACAGCCGCCGGTCCCAGCTCCCGTCGAGCGTCGTGCCCGGCACCGCCCGCTTTGGCTGGGGTGCCGGAGGGGCGGGCGCTGCTTTCGGGCGGGCGACGGCGGGTGGGGGTGTCTCCTCAGGTTCCGGCGATTGGGCACTCTCGCCGTGCAGCGGCCTGACGCTTTCGACGACTCGGCGCCAGAGCGCCTGCTCGTCAGCGCTGAGCCGGCGCGGCACGGGCGCGGATCCTCTCGATCGCGCCGCGCGGCAGCAGGATCCAGGCCCGGCCGCGCGCCGCCATTCCGCCGGCGATCGTGGCGGCCTCTGGCCCGGCGCCCCAGAAGGTGTCGAACCGGTTGGAGCCCCGGATCGCGCCGCCCGTATCCTGTGCGATCCACAGGCCGTTGGCGCGCGGATTGTCCATGTCGAACATGAAGATCGGCGCGCCCAAAGGCACGAACCTGGGATCGGTGGCGACCGAGGCATAAGCGGTGACCGGCAGGCCGAGCGCGCCGAGCGGCCCCGCCCCGGTCAGCTCGCGGAAGAAGACGTAGCTCGGATTTTCGCGCATCAGGGCGCGGCCCGCCTCAGGATCGGAATGCAGCCAGTCGACGATTTTCTGCATGGTGACCGGCGGCGCGACGATGCCGCGCTCGCGCAGGAGACGGCCGATCGGGACATAACCGTGCCCGTTCTGGCTGGCATAGCCGATCCGCATCACCCCCCCGTCGGGCAGCCTGAGCCGCCCCGAGCCCTGGATCTGGAGGAAGAAGAGATCGACGGGGTCGGCCGCCCAGGCGATCTCCAGCCCGCGCCCGGCAAGCACGCCCTCTTCGATCGCGGTGCGGTCGTGATAGCGGAGGTAATTGCCGCCGGCGTCGACCCGGCCCCTGCCCCCCGTCCCGGTGCGCGGATTGGCGTCGAGCAGGTCCGGCGGGCGGGCATAGACGGGCACGTCATATCCGGGCGCCCGCGTGCGCGAGCCCCGGATCTCGGGCTCGTAATAACCGGTGGCGAAGGCGGCGCCGTCGCCGACCTGGACGAGCTCGAACTCGCGCTCAAAGAAGGCGGCAAGGCCCGGCTGCGTCATGTCGATCGGAATCTGGCTGCAGGCCGGGCGCCAGTCCTCCTGGCGAGTCAGCCCACTCACGTCCCTGCGGCGGAGCAGCTCGGGGCAGGAGATCCGGAACGCGGCATAAGCGCGGGCCGCCTGCGCCGGATCGAGCGCGAGGCGCGGCGGACCGGGGCGGACACCGGCCTGCAGCGCCGACTCGGCCGAAGGCTGGGCCGGGATCGGGACGGGCGTCGGCTGAGGAACGGGAGCGGGTTGCGGCGGCGGCTGAGGCAGCGGCTGCGGCGCCGGAACGGGCGGCGTCGTGCGCGGCGGCGGGATCGTCCGCGCGCAGCCGGCAAGGACCAGGACGGCCAGCAGGGCAAGATAGGGCGCGCGGCTCATCGCGCCGGCGCTCAGGCGGCTTCTTCGGTCTCGACGAGGCGCCAATTGGGGTCGCGGCTCTTGAGGTCGCGCTGGAAGGTCCAGATGTCGTTGGCGGGGACGGCGTCGCTCATCGAGCCGCCGACGAGAAGGCCGTCTTTGTCGCGGGTGATGGCGGCGACAAAGGCGTCGAAGCGAACCTCGATCTCGGCGACCTTGCCGCTGAGCCTGGCATCCTCGATGGCGGCGCGCTCGATCGCGACCAGCCTGTTGTCGAGAACGTGCTCCGCGGCCTCGCGCTCGGCGATCGCGGTCTCGAAGGCGGCGCGGACCTTGTCGCCCGTCAGCGAGGCGAGCTCCTCGCGGTCGCCCTTCCAGAACGCCTCGAGCACCATCCGATAGGCTGCCTGGGCGCCCTCGATGAAACGGGCGACGTCGAAATTGGGATCGGCGGCGATGATCGCGCGGATGCCGGAGGCGGCGCCCTGCTCGTAAGCGAAGCCGGTCGGCTCGGCGGGATTGGCGCTGACGTCGGCGGCGACCTGGGGCCGCGGCTTCTCGGCGGCCGGCTCGGGCCGAATCACCGGCTGCTGCTCGTGGCCGGTCCGAGTGCCGAGGACCGAATAGAGCCTGAGGCCAACGAACAAAGCGATCATGGCCAAGAGGACGATCTCGACGGTCAACCAAATTCTCCCGGGGACGCTACCGGCCCTACATAGGCCCGATACCCTTGCGATTCAAATAAGCATATTCCGCAACGAACGGAGGGGCCGGATGTTGCGCCCGCGACACGCCCCTGCTACCCGCCCGCACGACCGGCGCCCGCTCGCGCCGCCACGCATTCATTCCGAAACGAAAGACGACGAACATGGCCGAAGACGCGCCCGCCGACACCAACGACCTCGCCTCCAACGGCAATGACAGCATGCCGCAGGTCGGCGTGCTCGCCCAATATGTGAAGGATCTCTCCTTCGAGAATCCGAATGCGCCCGCCGTCTATCAATGGCAGGGCCAGCCGCAGATGGACGTCCAGTTCAACATCGGCACCCAGAATGTCGGCCAGGACGTGCACGAAGTCTCGCTCAAGATCGAGATCGAGGCCAAGGGCAGCGAGGGCGTCGCCTTCCGCATCGAGCTTCTCTATGCGGGCCTGTTCGCGCTCCGCAACATCCCCGCCGAGCAGCTCCAGCCCTTCCTCCTCGCCGAGGCGCCGCGGCTGCTCTTCCCCTTCGCCCGCCGCATCATCGCCGACGCCTCGATCGACGGCGGCTTCTCGCCTCTGCTGCTCGACCCGATCGATTTCGCCAGCCTCTATCTGCAAAGCGCCGCCCAGCAGCAGGGCGGCGAGCCCGGCGGCGGCCTGGTCGCGGACGAGACCGGCCAGGCCTGAGGCGTTCCTTCGATACGGCATTTCGACTTCGCTCAATGCCTACTCAGGATGAGCGGATTGTGTTTAGTCTCCACCGCTCATCCTGAGTAGCGGCTGAGCCTGGCGCAGCCGCATATCGAAGGACCGGGGAGGATTAGCACTTGAATCTCGTCCGCTCCTTCTCCTCGGTCGGGTCGCTGACCCTGGTCAGCCGCATCCTCGGCTTCGTCCGGGTGATGCTGATGGCGCGGTTCCTCGGCGCCAGCTTCGCCACCGACGCCTTCCTGATCGCGCTCCGGCTGCCCAACATGTTCCGCGCCCTGTTCGCGGAAGGGGCGTTCGCCTCGGCCTTCGTGCCCTTGTTCAACGGTAAGATAAGCGAGGATGCGGGCTCGCTCGAAAAGGCCCTGCGCTTCGCCGACCAGGCGCTCGCCGCCCTGCTCCCCTTCCTGCTGCTGTTCACCGGGCTGATGATGCTCTTCGCCGGGCCGGCGGTGCTCCTGCTCTCGGGCGGGTTCAACGATCCGAGCCCCGCGCAATTCGCCTTCGCGGTCGAGCTCGCGCGGACGACCTTCCCCTATCTCCTCTTCATCTCGGTCGTCTCCTTGCTCGGCGGCATCCTCAATTCGCTGCACAAATTCTGGGTCAACGCCGCCGCGCCGATCCTCCTCAACCTGTGCATGATCGGCGCGATGCTGTTCTTCAACGGCCCGACCGACGAGGATACGGCACGCGCCATGGCCTGGGGCGTCACCCTTTCCGGCGTGCTGCAGCTGGGCTGGCTGATCCTCGCCTGCGCCCGCGCCGGCGCGATGCCGCGCCTCGTCCGGCCCCGCTTCACCGCCGACGTGAAGAGGCTCTTGAAGCTGATCTGGCCCGCCGCCGCCGGCGCCGGCGCCATGCAGATCAACCTGCTCGTCTCGACCATGCTTGCCGCGAGCCTGCTCCCGGTCGGCTCGGTCACCTATATCGACAATGCCGACCGGCTGAACCAGCTTCCTTTGGGCCTCGTCGGCATCGGCCTCGGCACCGTCCTCTTGCCCGCCATCGCCCGGATGATCGCCGCCGGCGACGAGGCCGGCGCCCGCAATTTCCAGAAGAAGGGGCTGCAGCTCGCTTTGTTCCTCAGCCTGCCCGCCGCCGCCGCCTTGATCGTCGTCGCCGAGCCGATCATCCATGCCCTTCTCCAATATGGCGCGTTCGACGCCGCCGACACCGCGGCCACCGCCGGCGCGCTCGCCGCTTTCTCGATCGGCCTGCCCGCCTTCATCCTCGTCAAGGTGCTCACCCCGGCCTTCCACGCCCGCCAGGACATGAAGACGCCGCTTCGCTACGCCCTCGTCGCGATCGCGGTGAACCTCGCCCTCAACCTGATCCTGATCGGGCCGCTGCGCCATATCGGCCCGCCGCTCGCCACCGCGATCGCCGCCTGGGTCAACGTCTTCCTGCTTTACCGCGCGCTCGGCGCCCACGGCTATTTCTCGCTCGACCGCGTTCTCGCCAGCCACATCATGCGGCTCGCGCTCGCCGCCGCGCTGATGGCCGCCGCTCTGTTCTTCGCCGAGCCTTTGGTCGAGCCCCTGCTCGCTTCGGGCTTCGAGATGCGCGTCACCGGGCTCGCCTTGCTGGTCGGCGGCGGGATCATCGTCTATGCCGCCGCGGTCTTCGTGACCCGCGCTTATACGCTGAAGGAGCTGAGGGCGGTGCTGAAGCGCAAACCGAAAGGATCGAAAGTCTGATGCGCGTGGTTTCCGGCATCCAGCCGACCGGCAATCTCCACCTCGGCAATTATCTCGGCGCGATCAAGCGCTGGGTGAGGATGCAGGACGAGATGGAGTGCGTCATCTTCCTCGCCGATCTGCATTCTTTGTCGGAATATATCGATCCCGGGATCCGGCTCCAGGGCGTGACCGACATGGCGGCGGGGCTGATCGCCTGCGGCATCGATCCGGACCGGGCGATCCTGTTCAATCAGGCGCGCGTCCCCGCCCATGCCGAAATGTGCTGGCTGCTCAACGGCACCGCCCGCATGGGCTGGCTCAACCGCATGACCCAGTTCAAGGAGAAATCGGGCAAGAATCGCGAGGGCTCGTCCGTCGCCCTGTTCGATTATCCGGTGCTCCAGGCCGCCGACGTCCTTCTCTACCAGGCGACCCACGTCCCCGTCGGCGAGGACCAGAAGCAGCATGTCGAGCTGATGCGCGATATCGCGCTCAAGTTTAACGGCGATTACGGCGTCGACCTGTTCACCCTGCCCCGGCCCCATATCGGCGACACCGCGGCGAGGATCATGAGCCTGCGCGACGGCAACGCCAAGATGTCCAAATCCGACCCCAGCGACATGAGCCGGATCAACCTTCACGACGACAGCGACGCGATCGCCCAGAAGATCAGGAAGGCGAAGACCGACGCGGAGCCTTTGCCGGATTCGCTGGACGCCCTGAAGGGCCGCCCTGAAGCGCTCAACCTCGTCACCATCTACGCCGCGCTCACCGACCGGACGGCGCAATCGGTGGTCGACGATTATGCGGGCAAGGGCTTCGGCGCCTTCAAGCCCGCGCTGGCCGACCTGCTGGTCGAAACCATCGCCCCGATCCGCGCCAAGCTGAAGGATTTCGAGGCCGACCCGGCGGCGCTGGAGGCGATCCTGGCCGCGGGCTCGGCCAAGGCCGCGGCGCTGGCGGCGCCGACGCTGGAAGGCGCGTATCGGGCGCTGGGGCTGCCGCGCTAGGACGGTTAATCCCCCTGACCACGATCCACGATCAAAGGGGACAGTTACTGTGACTGTCCCCTCTTTCTTAGCCTCTACAATTTAGGCCGGTGGAAAAGGGGACAGTCACTGTGACTGTCCCCTTTTCCGGTACGTCACGGACCGACTGGGTCGCCGGCCGATGCGGCGGCCACCCGGGATTTGCGGTTCAGGCTGCCTGCGGTGCGAACACGCGCAGTCGATGACCATCGGGATCGAGCGCGACGAACGTGGTGCCGAAGCTCATCCGCGTCGGGGCCTGGATGATGGTCAGACCGCGTCGGGTCCAGTCTTTGTGCGTCGCCTCGACGGCCGTCGCGTCGGCAACGGCGAAGGCGATCTCGCTCGCGCCGGATTGGCCCGTGCTTTCCGGTTCGACCGTTTCGCGTGACCACAGGCCCAGCATCACGCCGTCGCGGAGCGGCAATATCGCGATATCCGGTTTCCGCTCGACGATCGGGATCCCCAGCAGCTCGCTGTAGAGCGCGGCACTGGCTGCATGGTCTGCGACGTGCAGGAGCAGGAAGTTGAAGTCTGGCATGAAACCCTCCTCGCATCGGCGTCACGGGATCGAGCGCCGGCTGGAGAAGGGTTACGACATCTTGCTGTCAGTTTATGTCAGCAGTCATTGCTCAGGGACGCCCCGGAGCGTGCGCCACTCCTTGAGCAGCGAGGCGCGACGGCGCGGATATCGCTCGACCGTCGACTCGAGCGCCGCGATGCGGTCGGTCCTGAAATGGCGGTAGCCGTCGCGCAGTTCGCACCATGCGACGACGACACGCACGCGATCGTAAAAGGCTAGCGCAACGGGCCAGATGATCCGCTTGCTACCGCTCCCTTGTTCGTCCGCATAAGCGATCTGCAGCTTGCGCTCGGACCGGATCGCCTGGCGGATCGCGGCAAGCTCGCCGTCGCCGGCCGCGATCGGCTCGCCGGGCCCGATCAGCAGGCCCGATGCATCGATCCCGTGCTTGAGGTCGTCCGGGAGGACTGCGCCGATCTTGGCCAGCACGTTGCGCGCGGCCTTGCCCAGCGGCCCGTCCGCCCGTTCCGAAACCCATCGCGAGCCGAGCACCAAGGCTTCGATCTCCTCCTCGGAGAACATCAAAGGGGGCAGCATGAAGCCCGGGCGGAGCACATAGCCCACGCCCGCTTCGCCATCGATATGCGCGCCTTGAGCCTTCAAACTCTCGATGTCGCGATAAAGGGTGCGCAATGACACGCCGAGTTCTTCGGCCAGCCTTGCGCCCGCGACCGCTTGGCGATGCCGACGCAGCAGCTGGATCAAGTCGAGGAGGCGCTGAGCGCGAGACATGGAGGCTGCTCTCCCGTGATTTGCCAGGCTTAAGGCATGCTGCCATGATCTGGCAGTAGATCGACACCAGTTCAGATTTCAAGACTGATCGGTTTCGAACGACCCGTTTCGCTCACCCCACGTCACCTTTTGCTACGGGGTTGTCACCGCCGCAGCGCTTCGAGCGGCAGATATGCCGGTTCCTGCTCAAACGGGATTCCGAAATCCCCCGCTTCCAAACCCTCGCACCGCCTCTGATGTCGGCTCCGGCCGCCCGAACGAATGACCGCTTGCAGGTGACTTTGCAAGCGCCGCCGAACGTCGCGAATGGGCGCGGAGCTGTCGAACGTTACTAATTAACTCACTGAAAATAAACGAATGATCCTGCAACACAATTGCTGAGACTGTTGCAGGCACATAACGGCGACACACCGATCCTCCGTCTCACCAGATTGTTGGATATATGTAGGATTTGACCTGTCAGACTCGCCGCGACTCGGGCCTTGCCGCCCGTCCGGCTCTTTCAGATCGTCCGCCACCCCTCGATCCGTTCCGGCATCGGCTCAATCGGCGCGCCCCGTCTGGCGCTTCGGGGCAGAGCACCCCCCGCGAATCCCTGTGACATTCGTGCCAGTCGCGCCATTTGCCCGAAGGGGACAGTCACTGTGACTGTCCCCTTTTGCTTCGCGCCTTCGCGCCTGAGGGGCTCGAGGGGACAGTCACAGTAACTGTCCCCTTTCTCCCCTTTTGCTTCGCGCCTTCGCGCCTTAGGGGCTTGAGGGGACAGTCACAGTAACTGTCCCCTTTCTCCCGCTTGAAGGCCGCCGGGCCGTCCTTGGCCTGACTTTTCCCTGACCTTCGGCGCGTCCCCGGCCTCACGGCGCGCCTGAATACCGCCGCGCCGGCCCGCCCCGATGGGACGGTTCGCAACCGTCCCCGCTCTCGAGAGTCCGAATGACCGGGGCGTTCGCGACACCCTCTCTGGTGGATAGCTTGTATAGTTTTGCGCCCCTTCCCCGCGCCGCACCCTGAACGCCGGCCGCGCAAGTCCGCCCCGTAAATCCTTGGTTCAGCGGAACTTTGCGAAACGAGGCAAGTTGTTCTATATTCAGGACAAAGCTCTGTCCGCTCGAATATGGATCCGGCCGAAAAAGCGCCCGTACCGAAAGGCTTGTCCCATGTCTCTCAAGAAGAAAATCCTGACGCTCGCCGCGACCGGCGCATTGCTCGCGCTCGGCGCCTGCACCACGGGCCTGTCGACCCGGGTTTCACGCTTCCAGGCGATGCCGGCGCCGCAGGGCCAGAGCTTCGTCATCCGCGCCGAGGACCGCGCCAAGAATGGCGGCCTCGAATTCTCGCAATATGCCGAGCAGGTCCGCCGCAACCTCATCGCTCTGGGCTATAGCGAGGCGCGCTCGGAGCGCGACGCGACCCTGATCGTCACCATGGATTACGGCGTCGACCAGGGCCGCGAGCGCGTCGTGGCCACGCCCGATCCGTGGGGCGATCCCTGGTGGGGCTGGAGCGGCCGCTATCGCGGCTTCGGCTACCGGCCCTTCTATAGCCGCTTCGGCTATTATGGCCGCCGCAGCCCCTTCTACTGGGGCTGGCACGATCCGTTCTGGGGCGGCGGCTACGACGTCTCCAGCTATACCGTCTATACGAGCGAGCTCGACCTCGACATCCGCCGCGCCGCCGACGGCCAGTCGGTGTTCGAAGGCCATGCCGAAGCCCGCTCGAACACCAACGAGCTGCCGGCGATCGTGCCAAATTTGATCGAGGCGATGTTCACCGGCTTCCCCGGCAATAATGGCGAGACGGTGCGGATCACCGTGGCGCCGGAGCGCGAGCAGGCGCGGCGCTAGAAGCGGCGCGAGAATGGGGACAGTTACTTTTTCGCGCGGTCGTGTCCGGATTGGCCATGCCGGCGGTGAAAAGTAACTGTCCCCTTATCAGCTCTCCAGCTGTCGCGTCAGCAGGCGGATGTCGGAATCGAGCTCCGGATCCTGGGCGCGCAATTTCTCGATCTGCTTGACCGCGTGGATCACCGTGGTGTGGTCGCGGCCGCCGAAGCGCCGGCCGATCTCGGGCAGCGAGCGCGGGGTGAGCTGCTTGGAGAGGTACATCGCTACCTGGCGCGGCCTGGCGACCTCGCGGGCGCGGCGCGCGCTGGTCATCTCGGCCTTGCGGATCCGGTAATGGTCGGAGACGCGGGTCTGGATCTCGTCGATCGAGATGCGGCGCTGGTTGGCGCGCAATATGTTGGCCAGCACCTCGCCGACGAAATCGAGGTCGATGACGCGGTTCTGCATCGTCGCATAAGCGGCGATCCGGTTGAGCGCGCCTTCGAGCTCGCGCACGTTGGAGCTGATCCTCTTGGCAAGGAACATCACCACTTCCTCGGGCACCGAGATGCCGGGAAGCTGCTCGAGCTTCTTGGTGATGATGTTGAGCCGAAGCTCAAGGTCGGCGGCGTTGATGTCGGCGACCAGGCCCCAGCTCAGGCGCGACAATATGCGCGGCTCGATCCCGTCCAGGTCCTGCGGCGCCCGGTCCGAGCTGATCGCAAGGCGCCGGCCGGCCGAGATGATCTCGTTCATCGTGTGGAAGAATTCTTCCTGGGTCGATTCCTTGCCGGCGATGAACTGGACGTCGTCGATCATCAAGAGGTCGGCGGAGCGCAGCTGCTGCTTGAACTGGATCGTCTCGTTGGCGCGCAGCGCCGCGACGAACTCGACCATGAACTTCTCGGCCGACATGTAGATGATCTTGGCGCGCGGCCTCAGGCGATGGAATTCGTGACCGATGGCGTGGAGCAAATGGGTCTTGCCGCGCCCCGTGCCGCCATGGAGGAAGAGCGGGTTGAAGGCGACCTTGTCGGCCACGGCGAGCGTGTGCGCGGCCTCCCAGGCGACCTCATTGGCCTTGCCGACGACGAAATTCTCGAACCGGTAGCGCGGCTCGAGCGCGACCGAATAGAGGCCCGGCGCCACCTTCGACTCGCGCTCGACGGGCGGGGCCGGGATCTCGACCAGAGCGGCGGTGGCGGGGGCGCCCGGCCCGACGCCGATCCGGATCTGGCGGACCTGCGGCACCTTGGCCTTCCAGGCCAGAGCGAGGCGCTCGGCGAAATGGGTCTGCACCCAATCGGCCATGAATTGCGACGGCAGCTGGAGCCTGAGCGCGCCGGTCTCGGCATCGAAGTCGCCGAGCGCGATCGGGCGCAGCCAGCCATCGAAGGTGCGGGCGCCGCAATCGCGGCGGAGCCCCGCGCGAATCGATTCCCACGCCGCCGCGATCGAATCGATCACCTCGGTTCCGGCCTCCGTCCGATCCTCTGCAGCCCTCTGCACCGCGCGCGCACCCCTCATCTCTCGGCCGCTCTGTGGCGACTCATCATTATTTTCGGCGCAAAATTCCCCCGCGCGGAAAGCCGCCTCCGGCAAGCCGCTGCTCATGTTGATTTTGCTGTTGCGCCAGCGAGAGAGTCTCCCGCCGAAAGGCCGTTGTGGAACCCCGATGCGGCGGGATCAAGCGGAAAAAAAGCGTCACAGAAATTAAACCATATTGACACGCAGAAAACCGCAGAACTGCGTTACTTTGTGATTAATGGTGTTTTATTTCAACATTTTACCGAGATCGCGCCAGAAGGCCGCCGTACGAATCGGCGCGCGAATCGCGGGAAATCCTAGGGTTTCTCCAAACCCCCTTCGCGGGCACATGGCGGGCACGAAAAACCCGCTGGCGCGGGCCGGCGGGTGGCATGTCCAGACTATAGAAAGGCTTAGCCGAGCGTGGCGAGACGGCGTGCCAGACGCGAATATTTCCGCGCCGCGGTGTTCTTGTGCAGGACGCCGCGGGCGACGCCGCGGAAGAGCTCGGGCTGGACCCGCGCGAGCGCGGCTTTGGCCTGGTCCTTGTCGCCGGCGGCCAGCGCCGATTCGACCTGCTTGACGAAGGTCCGGATGCGGCTGACGCGGGCGCGGTTGATGTCGGCGCGCTTGGCGTTGCGAAGGATGCGCTTCTTTGCTTGCGGCGTATTCGCCATCTGAATGCCTCGTAACTGAAAAGAAAAGGGCGCGGCTTCGAACCGCACCCGCTCAAGCGCCGCCCTGTAGAGTGGCGCGGTGCACGGGTCAAGCTGTCAGCGCTGGCATTTCGGGCAGAAGAAGGTCGAGCGCCCCGAGTCGGTCCGCCGGCGAATCACCCCGCCGCATGACGGACAGGCCGCGCCCTCCCGCCCATAAACCCGCCACTCCTTCGAGAAATAGCCGAGCTCGCCGTCGGGCCGGACGTAATCGCGCAGCGACGAGCCGCCCGCCTCGATCGCCGCCAGCAGCACCGCCTTCACCGCCTCGGCGAGCCGGTCGAGCCGGGCGCGGGCGATGTGGCCGCCGGCCCGCCCCGGCGCGATCCCCGCCATGTTGAGCGCCTCGCAGACATAGATGTTGCCGAGCCCGGCGACGATGCGCTGGTCGAGCAGCAGCGCCTTGACCGGCGCCGCGCGGCCCTCGAGCGCTTGCGCGAGATAGGCGCCGTCGAAGTCCGCGCCGAGCGGCTCGGGGCCCATCGTCGCGAACGGCTCCGCCGAATCGCGCGCGTCGGTCCGCACGATGTCGAGCGAGCCGAACCGCCGCGGATCATTGAGCGCGAGCCGCCGCCCGTCCTCGGTCTCGATCAGAACATGGTCGTGCGCGCCGATCACGGCGGGGTCGATTCGCCAGTGGCCCGACATGCCGAGATGGAAGACCATGGTATCGCCGCGGTCGGTCTCGATCAGCCCATATTTGGCGCGCCGGCCAAGCCCCGTCACCCGCGCACCGGTCAACCGCTGGCGCAGATCCGGCGGAAACGGCCGCCGCAGATCGGGCCGCCGCATCTCGATCGACGCGATCCTTCGGCCCTCCAGGATCGGGCGCAAGCCGCGCACGGTCGTCTCGACCTCGGGCAGCTCAGGCATTTAGGGACCTGCACATCATCCCCCACCCCTGCTAGAGGGCGGCGCGATGGACAAGGTCTCTTTCGGTCATGAGGACGTCGCGCCCGATGAAAAGACGCGGCGCGTGCGCGGCGTCTTCTCGTCGGTCGCCTCGCGCTACGACCTGATGAACGATTTGATGTCGGGCGGCCAGCATCGCCTCTGGAAGCACGCCTTCGTCCGCCGGGTGCGCCCGCGCGACGGCGAGGAGATCCTCGACATGGCCGGCGGCACCGGCGATGTCGGCTTCCGCCTGGCCGGCGCCGGCGCACAGGTGACGATTGCGGACATCAATCCGGAGATGCTCGCCGTCGGCGTCGAGCGGGCCAAGGCGCGCGGGATCGAAGGGCTGGTCTGGGCCGAGGAGAATGCCGAAGCGCTCAGCTTTCCCGACAAATGTTTCGACGCCTACACGATCGCCTTCGGCATCAGGAACGTCACCGACATCCGGGCCGCGATCGCCGAGGCGCATCGCGTGCTGAAGACTGGCGGCCGCTTCTTCTGCCTCGAATTCTCGCAGTCGCGCTGGCCGGGCTTCCGCACCCTCTACGAAGCCTATTCGCGCCGCATCGTGCCGCGGATCGGCGCGATGGTGGCCAAGGACGAGGACAGCTACCGCTATCTGATCGAATCGATCGAACGCTTCCCCGACATGGCGGCCTTCGCGAAGATGATCGGCGCGGCGGGCTTTGCGCAGGTCAAGGCCGAGCCGATCCTCGGCGGCCTCGTCGCCATCCACAGCGGCTGGAAGATCTAGTGCGCGCATTTTCCCTTCGTCACCCTGAACTTGTTTCAGGGTCCAGTCGGTCACCCGTCCGGGCGGCGGAAGGCTGGATGCTGAAACAAGTTCAGCATGACGGGTAGGCGCGAATGACCGCCTCGGTGACCCATGTCTGGCGGCTCCTGAAATGGGGCCGGGTGCTGGCGCGGCACGGCGCGCTCAGGGGCATCGAGCGCGATCCGAACACGCCGCCGCCGGTCCGCCGCCTGTGTCGGCTCGCCCGCTTCGGTGCGCGCGTGCCCGAAATCCCCACTTATGCCGAGGCCTTCCGGTCGATCGGCCCGGCCGCGATCAAATTGGGCCAGGCGCTGGCGACCCGGCCCGATCTGGTCGGCGAGGAAGCGGCGCACGATCTCGCCTTGCTCCAGGACAGCCTGCCGCCCGCGCCGTTCGAGGCGATCAAGGCGGCGATCGAGCAGGGGCTCGGCCGGCCGATCGGCGAGGTGTTCCGCGAGGTCGATCCGGAGCCGGTCGGCGCCGCTTCGATCGCCCAGGTCCACCGCGCCGTCACCCTCGAGGGCCGCCAGGTCGCGGTCAAGGTGCTGCGCCCCCATATCGAGGAGGATTTCGCCGCCGCGATCGAAACCTATGAATGGGCGGCGGCGCAGGTCGAGGCGATGGGCGGCGAGGCGGCGCGGCTGCGCCCGCGCCTCGTCGTCGCCACCTTCCGGCAATGGACGCATCGCGAGCTCGACCTCAGGCAGGAGGCCGCCTCCGCCTCCGAACTGCGCGAGAATCTCGTCGCCGAGAGCGGCTTCTTCGTCCCCGAGATCGACTGGAGCCGGACCAGCCGCCGGGTGATGACGCTCGAATGGATCGACGGCATCAAGCTGACCGATCGCAAGGCGCTGATCGCGGCGGGCCACGACGTCAAGGCGCTGGCGGCCATCCTCGTCCGCGTTTTCCTGCGTCAGGCCGTGGTCGACGGCTTCTTCCACGCCGACCTCCACCAGGGCAATTTGTTCGCTTTGCCCGACGGCCGGCTGGCGGCGATCGATTTCGGCATCATGGGCCGGATCGACCGCCAGGCGCGGATCTGGCTCGCCGAAATCCTCCATGGGCTGCTGACCGGCAATTACCGGCGCGTCGCCGAAATCCATTTCGAAGCGCAATATGTGCCGCCGCACCACAATATGGAGGAGTTCGCCACCGCTTTGCGCGCCGTCGGCGAGCCCATGCGTGGGTTACCGGCAAAAGATGTCTCGCTCGGTCAAATGCTCGAGGGCCTGTTCAAGATCACCCGCGATTTCGACATGCCGACCCAGCCCCATCTCCTCCTCCTCCAGAAGACGATGGTGATGGAGGAAGGCGTCGCCACGTCGCTCGATCCCGACATCAATATGTGGGAGACGGCCGAGCCCTTCCTCACCGAATGGGCGCGGGCCGAATTGGGCCCCGAGGCGCGGATCGCCGACGAGATCATCCGCGGCGTCCGGCTGCTGCGCAAGCTCCCCGATTTGATCCGCCGTCTCGATTTCTATTACCCGCCGCCGGGCGCCGCCCCGCCCGCGCCGCCGCTCCGGGATATCGCGGTGGTGCGGCCACATCGCTACGGGCTGGTGGCGTTCACGGCGGTGATGTCAGCCGCAATCGCGATCGCCGCCACGCTTTGGCTCACCTGACTTGACCTTCAGACATCATGCGCATAATTTATGCACATGAATGTCCAGAGCCGCAAAATCGCCGCGCCGAAGCGCGCCACCAACGTCTCGCTTCGGGCCGACCTGATTGACGAAGCGAAAAGGCTGGGCATCAACGTGTCCGAAGCCTGCGAACAGGGTCTGGCGCAAGAAGTTACCCGGTCGCGCAGGGAAGCCTGGCTTGAGGAAAACCTTCCCGCGCTCGAAGCCTGGAACGAATGGGTGCGTGAAAACGGCATTCCCTACGCCGAATATCGCCAATTTTGATGGCTAGATTCGACGTTTATCCGGGCGCGCGCGGCAAAGGATATCTGCTCGACTGCCAAGCGGACGTACTGAACCATCTGGACACGAGGGTGGTCGCGCCTTTGCTGCCGGCAGCCGGCCTGCCGGTAGCGACACGCCTCAATCCAATATTCGAGGTAGGAGCAGCCGAGGTCGTCATGAGCACGCAGCTGATTTTCGCAATTCCGGTTCAGCATCTCGATCGGCGGATCGCTTCGCTTTCCGACCATCATACCGAGATCATGAACGCCCTCGATATGCTGCTGACGGGATATTGACCTATGCGAGGCAGGACAATCCTCCTCATCGTCGGCGGCGGGATCGCGGCCTACAAGGCATGCGAGCTGATCCGGCTCTGCCGCAAGGCGGGGATCGCGGTGCGCTGCGTGCTGACGGCGGGCGGCGCGCAGTTCATCACGCCGATGACGCTGGCGGCGCTCAGCGAGCACCAGGTCTTCACCAGCCTCTTCGACCTCAAGGACGAGGCCGAGATGGGCCATATCCAGCTCAGCCGCGAGGCGGATCTGGTCGTGGTCGCCCCCGCCACCGCCGACCTGCTGGCGAAGATGGCGGCGGGCATCGCCGACGATCTCGCCACCACCTTGCTGCTCGCCACCGACAAGAAGGTGCTCGCCGCGCCGGCGATGAACGTGCGGATGTGGCAGCACGAGGCGACGAAGCGCAACGTCGCCCGGCTGCGCGCCGACGGCGTCACCATCGTCGAGCCGGACGAGGGCGAGATGGCGTGCGGCGAATATGGGCCGGGACGGCTGCCCGAGCCCGAGGCGATCCTCGCCGCGATCGAAAAAGTACTGGGCGGGCCCGGCCCGCTCAACGGCAAGCATGTCATCGTCACCGCCGGCCCGACCCATGAGCCGATCGACCCGGTCCGCATGATCTCCAACCGCTCCTCGGGCAAACAGGGCTTCGCCATTGCCGGCGCGCTCGCCGCTTTGGGTGCGCGGGTGACCCTGGTGGCCGGCCCGGTCAGCCTGGACAGTCCGGACGGGGTGGCTCGGGTCGACGTCGAGACGGCCGCCCAGATGGACTCGGCCGTGCAGGCGGCGCTTCCAGCCGACTGCGCCGTGCTGGTCGCCGCCGTCGCCGACTGGCGGGTCGAGCCCACCACCGCCAAGCTCAAGAAAGAGGCCGGAGCGCCCGCGCTCGACTGGCAGCGCACCGCCGACATCCTCGCCAATCTCGCGTCGAGCGCCCGCAGGCCCGGCCTGCTCGTCGGCTTCGCCGCCGAAACCGCGGACGTCGCCGCGCAGGCGGCGGCCAAGCGCACGCGCAAGGGCGCCGACTGGATCGTCGCCAATGACGTTTCCGGCGACGTCATGGGCGGCGACGACAACAGGGTTCATCTGATCACCGCGAGCGGAACCGAAAGCTGGGATCCCATGTCCAAGACGAAGGTCGCCCATCGCCTCGCCGCACGGATCGCCGAGGCGCTCGCATGATCCATATCCGGGTGAAAAGGCTGCCGCACGGCGAGGGCCTCGCCCTCCCCTCCTACGGCTCCGCGCATGCGGTCGGGCTGGACGTGGTTTCGGCCGAAGAGGTGACGCTGGCGCCGGGCGCCCGCCATCCGGTGAGGACCGGGATCGCGATGGCGATTCCCCATGGCTACGAAGTCCAGGTGCGCTCGCGCTCGGGCACCGCCGTGAGGAATGGCATCACCTGCCTGACCGGCACCATCGATTCGGACTATCGCGGCGAATTGATGGTCGTCCTCGTCAATCTGGGGAGCGAGCCCTTTGCGATCGCCCGCGGCGATCGTATCGCCCAGCTCGTCCCGGCCCCGGTGCTGCGCGCCGCCTTTGACGAGATCGATGCGCTGGACGAAACCGCGCGCGGCGGCGGCGGCTTCGGCTCCACGGGGAGATAGGAGAATCGCTCATGCTGAGTAGGGACCGAGCTTGGCGAGGGCCCGTATCGAAGCACGTCCTTCGATACGCCGGTTCGACAAGCTCACCGGCTACCCAGGATGAGCGGGGGCAGGTGTGGCGATGTCGCTGACCAATGCCCAGCTCGACCGCTATGCCCGCCATATCGTCCTCAAGGAGATTGGCGGCGAGGGGCAGCGTCGGCTGCTGGCCGCGACGATCGCCATAATCGGCGCGGGCGGGATCGGCGCGCCGGCGATCCTCTATCTGGCGGCGGCGGGCGTCGGCACGCTCAGGGTGATCGACGACGACGCGGTGGCGCTCGACAATCTCCAGCGCCAGGTGCTGTTCGGCACCGACGATGTCGGGCGCGCCAAGACGGCGGTGGCAAGCGAGGCGGTCGCGCGGCTCAATCCGGACGTCCGCTTCGAGGCGCGGCCCGCGCGCCTGACCGGGGCCAATGTCGCCGCCCTCCTCGACGGCGCCGATCTGGTGCTCGACGGCTCGGACAATTTCGCGACCCGGCTGATCGTCTCGGACCATGCCACCGCCAGGCGCATCCCGCTGGTCTCCGCCGCGATCGGCCAGTTCCAGGCGCAGGTCGGCACGTTCCGGGGCTGGGAGGCGGGCAGGCCCTGCTATCGCTGCTTCGTCGGCGACGCCTTCGACGCCGAGGATTGCGACAGCTGCTCGGAATTGGGCGTGCTCGGCGCCATGGCCGGGATCGCCGGCAGCTTCGCCGCATTGGAGGCGGTCCGCGCCATCGCCGGCTTCGGCGAGGATCCCGCCGGCAAGCTCCACATCTTCGACGGCCTCAAGCCCGCCATGCGCACGATCCGCATCGCCAAGGACCCGGCCTGCAAGGGCTGCCGCGGCTAGCCTAGCCGCCGAGGGCGCGGAAGGTCTGGGTGAAGAAGCGGGCGGTGGTGTCGGGCTGGACGGCGAAGGAGAAGGCGATGCCGACCACCAGGCTGAACAAGAGGAAGCGCCAGCTCAGCATCCGCCCGACCAGCGAGGGCCCGCGCTGCGGCGCCCGCGGCGCCGCGGGGACGAAATGGACCGGGGCGGCGCCTTCCGCATATTCGGCGGCGCGGCGGCCGAGGATCAGCGCCTTCTCCTCGATGAACTCGTCGACGGTCAGCGCGCCCTGCTCGTAGAGCCGGGTCAGCCGCTCGAGCGAGGTCAGCCGGTGCTCGACGAGATCGTGCCGGGGCGCCGGCGCGGGCTCGGCCCCCGCCGGCACCAAAGCGAGGTGGGGCGGCTCGGGCGAGGGATGGCCGCGGCTGATCGCGAGCTTGCCGGTACGCATGGCCCGCATCTAGCGGCGTCACGGTAAAAATAGACGGAGAGTCTATCCTTAACAGGCTGTCAACCAAGCGCTTTTCAGGGCTGCGCCGGGATGGCGATGAGGTCGATGGTGAAGATCAGGGTGGCGCCCCCGGGGATCGGGCCGCGCCCGGTGGGGCCGTAAGCAAGCGTGTAGGGAATGGCGAATTCGTAGCGGTCGCCGACGGCCATCAGCGGCACGCCTTCCTGCCAGCCGCGGATCAGGCGCGGCAGCGGGAAGGTCGCCGGCTCGCCGCGCGCGACCGAGGAATCGAATTCGGTGCCGTCGATGAAGCGGCCGACATAATGGATGGTCACCGTGTCGGCGGCGGCGGGATGGGGCCCGCGTGCGGTGCCGCTGATCTTGCGGTAGCGCAGCCCGCTGACCGTCCGGCGCCAGCCTTGAGCGGGATCGAGCCGGTTGAGATAGCGGAAATGGAAATCGGCATTGGCCGGGTTGGGCGGCGCCGGCGGCTCCTGAGCGGCGGCGGCGAAGGCGAGCAGCAAGGTGGTGATCATTTTTTCGATGCCTTCTTCTTCGCGGGCGCCTTGCGGCCCCGTGCCTTCTTCGGCACCGGTCCCTTGGCGGCGCGTTCGTCGAGCAATTGCGCCGCTTCCTCGAGAGTGAGCTGATCGGGCGCGAGCGACTTGGGCAGGGTCGCGTTGGTATTGCCGTCGGTGACGTAGGGGCCGAAGCGTCCCTCCATCAATTTGATCTCGAGCTCGGTGCGCGGATGCGCGCCGAGCACCTTCAAAGGCTCGCGCGAGCCCGCCTTGCGGCCGCCGCCTTTGGCCGCGTCGGCGAGCTTGGCGACCGCCGCGTTCATGCCGATCTCGAACACTTCGGCGGTGGACGAAAGCTTCGCATATTTGCCGTCATGGGCGAGATAGGGGCCGTAGCGGCCGATGCTGGCGGTGATCGGCTTGCCGGTTTCGGGATGATCGCCGACGGCGCGCGGCAGCGACAGGAAGCGCAGCGCCGTCTCGAGATCCGCGTCCGCCGCCACGACATCCTTGGGCAGCGAGGCGCGTTTGGCCTCCTTGCCGTCGCCGAGCTGGAAATAGGGACCGAAGCGGCCCGAGCGCAACGTCACGTCCTGCCCCGTCTCGGGATCCTGCCCGAGCAGCTGCGGCCCCGAATCCTCGGCCCCGCCTTCGGCACCCTGGCCGAAGCGGCGGGTGAACTTGCACTCCGGATAATTGGAGCAGGCGACGAAGGCGCCGAAGCGGCCGCCGCGCAGCCCGAGCCGGCCTTCGCCGCAAGCAGGGCAGAGCCTGGGATCGCTGCCGTCGCCTTTGTCGGGGAACAGCCAGGGCGCCAGGAAATCGTCCAAAGCGGCGGTGATCTCGCTCGGCTTCTGCTCCATCACCTCGGCGGTCTTCGGCTTGAAATCGCGCCAGAAGCCCTCGAGCACCTGCTGCCATTGCATTCGCCCGCCCGAAATATCGTCGAGCTCGTCCTCCATATGCGCGGTGAAATCGTAGGAGACGTAGCGTTCGAAGAAGCGTTCGAGAAAGGCGGTCAAGAGCCGCCCGCTCTCCTCGGGGAAGAAGCGGTTCTTCTCGAGCCGGACATAGTCGCGGTCCTTCAGCGTCTGCAGCGTCGCCGCATAAGTGGACGGCCGGCCGATGCCGAGCTCCTCCATGCGCTTGACCAGGCTCGCCTCGGAATAACGCGGCGGCGGCTGGGTGAAATGCTGCTCGGCCTGGACCGATTTCTTGGCGGGCGTATCGCCCTCGCGCAGCCGCGGCAGCCGGCGGCTGTCCTCGTCCTCGGCATCGTCGCGGCCCTCTTCGTAAAGCGCGAGGAAGCCGGGGAAGAGCACGACTTGGCCGGTCGCGCGCAGCGCGTGCTGGCCGGTACCGTCGGCAAGCTCGGCACTGGTCCGCTCGAGCCGCGCCGACGCCATCTGGCTGGCCAGCGCGCGCTTCCAGATCAGCTCGTACAAGCGCGCATGATCGCCCGAGCCGGCGCGGTCGCGGGAGAAATCGGTCGGGCGGATCGCCTCGTGCGCCTCCTGCGCATTCTTGGCCTTGGTTTCGTAATGGCGCGGCTTGTCGGGGACGTAGCCGGCATCGTAGCGCGTTGCCACGGCCTTGCGCGCGGCCGAGATCGCCTCGGGCGCCATCTGCACACCGTCGGTGCGCATGTAGGTGATCGCGCCATCCTCGTAGAGGCTCTGCGCGACCCGCATCGTCTGGCTCGCCGAGAAGCCCAATTTGCGCGCCGCCTCCTGCTGGAGGGTCGAGGTGGTGAACGGCGGCGGCGGATTGCGGGTCAAGGGCTTGGTTTCGACCGAGACAATTCCGAAGCGTCCCTCCTCGACAGCGCGCTTCGCGGCCAGGGCGCTGCCCTGGTCGCCGATCGTCAGCCGGTCGATCCTGGCGCCGTTGTAGCGGACGAGGCGGGCCGAGAATTCGGTGCCGTCCGCCTCCATCAGGGCGGTGACGCTCCAATATTCCTGGGCGCGGAACAGCTCGATCTCGCGCTCGCGGTCGACGATCAGGCGCAGGGCGACCGATTGGACGCGGCCCGCCGATTTGGCGCCGGGCAGCTTGCGCCACAGCACCGGCGACAAGGTGAAGCCGACCAGATAATCGAGCGCGCGCCGCGCCCGGTAGGCGTCGATCAGATCCTCGTCGAGCCCGCGCGGCTTCGCCATCGCGTCGAGCACGGCACTTTTGGTGATCGCGTTGAACGTCACCCGCTCGACATGAGCGGGCAGCGCCTTCTTCCTGGCGAGCACCTCCCGGACGTGCCAGGAGATCGCCTCGCCCTCGCGATCGGGGTCGGTGGCGAGGACCAGCGAGGTCGCGCCTCTGGCCTCGTCGGCGATCGCCTTCAGCTGCCGTGCCTTGTCCGGATAATTCTCCCAGGTCATCGCGAAGCCGTCGTCGGGATCGACCGATCCGTCCTTGGCCGGCAGATCGCGGACATGGCCGTAGGAGGCGAGCACCCGGTAGCCCGGGCCGAGATATTTTTCGATGGTCTTGGCCTTGGCAGGCGATTCGACGACGACGAGCTTCATGTTCCAAACTTACCCTTCACGCGTACGCGTATAGGGTGACGAGCCCCGGGGAGGGGCGTCAAGCGCCACGTTCGCGCGCGCCGCGACGGCGGTGCGAAGCCTGAAATCGAGCGAGAAGATGACAAAGTCGACACTTGCCATTTCATGTGTCACCCCACCCCTCGACGCAATCGGCGGCAGGTTCACGGATGCCTCGAAAATCGCGCGATTCCCGAAGCCGATGCGCGGGGAAAACGGCTGAAACGCTCGGCTTTTCGATCCTACGGGACTGCGAAAGGCGTTCACGAAGTTCACGGTTTGTCGACTCCTTCATCGTCGTCGCTCCGTTCGTGTCGCACCCAGTGCCTGGACGGAGCGAGTCTCGCGCTTGGCAGATCAAATCCTACATTGATCCAATAAAACGCGCCCGGAGGCCGGGGATGGAAAAAGAGTGACAGTCCCTATTTATCGAAAAGAGTGACTGTCACTCTTTAACCGGAGACCAAGGTTGGGAAGCGTCACCAAGACCGGGCTAGCGCTCCTGGCCTGCCTCGCCGCTTCGACGGCGCGCGCACGGGCCGATGCGCAGCCGGGCCCCGCGGCGGGGATCGTCGCCGAGATCAACCGGGCGCGAGCCGATCCGCCCGGCTATGCGCGCGAGCTGCGGCGCTACCGGACCTATTATCGGAACGGAATCGTCTGGATGTCCGGCAGGCGGGTCGGCCTCAGGACGCTCGAAGGCACCGCCGCCGTAGACGAGGCGATCCGCTTCCTCGCCCGGCAGGCGCCGCTGCCGGCGCTGGATCAGGCCTCCCACCTGAGGCGCGCCGCCGCCGATCATGTCGCAGACCAGGGGGCGAGCGGCCGCCGCGGCCATCAGGGCCGCGACGGATCGAGCCCCGCCGAGCGCATCCGCCGGCACGGCGGCGGACCCTATGGCGCCAGCGGCGAAGTCATCGCTTACGGGCCCGAGGACGCCGCCAGCTTCGTGCGCGAGCTGATCATCGACGATGGCGTGCCGGACCGAGGCCACCGCATCCTGCTGTTCAGCCCGCGCTTCCACTTCGCCGGCGCCGCCTGCGGCCGCCATCCGGGCTGGCGCTTCATGTGCGTGGCGGATTTTTCCGACAGCGTGCCGGGGCGGTAGAGTTGCTTGGTCCGATTTGAATCCCACGTCATTCCAGCGAAAGCTGGAATCTCTTTTCCTTTTCGACGGCTGGAAGGAAGCGAGATTCCAGCTTTCGCTGGAATGACGACCAATTCCCATGGACAGACCAGCCCTCAGCCCCGCTCCACCGGAGTCACCCGCCAGGCGTGGACGAAGGCGGCGGCGAGGAGGGCGTCGATCGAGGCGAATTCGAGCAAAGCCGCCGGGATCCGCCCCTCCGCCCACAGGATGAGCACGGGCAGGAAGAAGGCCGTCTTGGCGAGCGCGCAGAGCGGCATGAGCGGGCGCAAGCGGACCGGATCGCGGGCGATGGCGAGATAGACAAGCTGCATCACGGTCGCCGCGCCGAGGAAGCCGTAATAATATTCGACATGGGTGAGGCCGCCCGGCGTCGCCTGCGCGATCCAGCGCTCGAGGAAGAAGAAGGGAACGAGCACGATCAGCCCGTAAATCCCGGCCAGGCCGAAGGTCAGCCGCGCGGTCCGCGCGTTCATGCCGCGCTGACCTTGCCGCCGGCATGGCGCTCCAGGCGCCCGGCCAGCTCGAGCTCCAACAAGACCGTCTGCACCGTCGCCGGCGAGCAGGCGGACTGGCGGACGAGCTCGTCGACCGGCACCGGCGTCGGGCCGAGCAGGTCGGCGACGGCGCGGCGGGCGGCCTCGCCGGCGTCGGCGCCGGGGCCGGGCGCGGCATAATCGAGCTCGCGCTGGCGGAACGGGCGGATGCGCGACGGGCTGATCGCCTCGAGCACGTCCTCGGCGGTCTGGACCAATGTCGCGCCCTCCCGGATCAGATGGTTGCATCCCTGGGCGCGCGGATCGAGCGGCGAGCCCGGCACCGCCATCACCTCGCGTCCATATTCGGCGGCGAGGCGCGCGGTGATCAGGGAGCCCGATTTGGGCGCAGCCTCGACCACGATCGTGCCGTGGGTGAGGCCGGCGATGATCCGGTTGCGATAAGGGAAGTGGCGGGCGCGCGGCTCGACGCCCGGCGGCTGCTCGGCGACCAGCAGGCCGCGTTCGGCGATCGCGCGCTGGCGCGTCTCGTTCTCGGGCGGATAGACGATGTCGATGCCGCCGGCGATGACCGCGACCGTGCCGGTATCGAGCGCGCCGTCATGCGCCGCCGAATCGATGCCGCGCGCGAGGCCGGAGACGATGACCGTGCCCGTCTCGCCCAGCGCCAGAGCGAGCTGGCGGGCGAAACGGCAGGCGGCCGCCGAGGCGTTGCGCGCGCCGACGATCGCGACCGCGGGCCGGTCGAGCAGGCCAAGGTCGCCCTCGACGATCAGCGCCGGCGGCGCCGTCTCCAGCTCGGCGAGGAGCGGCGGGTAGAGGCCCTGGCCGAGGAACAGATGACGCGCGCCGAGCGCCGCCACCTGCGCGATCTCGCGCTCGGCCTCGGCCCGGGAGGCGAGCCGCGGGGCACGGCCGCCGCCGCGCGCGGCGAGATCGGGAATGGCGTCGATCGCCGCCTGGGCCGAGCCGAAGCGGGCGAGCAGCTGGAAGTAGGTGATCGGGCCGATATTGTCCGAGCGGATCAGGCGCAGGCGCGCGACCTGATCGGCGGGCGCTTGCATGTCAGGCGGCGCTCCGCCCGATCCTGGGCTCCTCGCCGCGGGCGAGCCGGCCGATATTGGCGCGGTGCTTCCACAGCACGAGCAAAGCGAAGCCGGTCAGCAGGATGGCGAGGTCGACCCGGCCAAGCAGGAAGGCGCAGACCGGCGCGGCGAGCGCCGCGACCATGGAGCCGACCGACGAATAGCGGGTGAGCGCGAACATCGCGAGCCAGACGAGCATGATCGCAAGCCCGCTCTGCCAGTGCAGGGCCAGCACGATGCCGATCAGGGTGGCCATGCCCTTGCCGCCCCTGAAGCCGAGCCAGGCCGGATAGAGATGGCCGAGCAGGGCGCCGATCGCGGCCAGCCCCGGGCCTTGCGGAAGCTCCGGCCAGATCGCCCTCGCCAGCAGCACCGCCGCGGCGCCCTTGGCGGCGTCGAGCAGGAGCGTCGCCACGGCCAGCTCCTTGCGGCCGGTCCTCAGCACATTGGTCGCGCCGATATTGCCCGAGCCGATCTCGCGCACGTCGCCCGCGCCGGCGGCGCGGGTCAGCAGCAGCCCGAACGGAATCGCGCCCAGCGCATAGCCGAGCAGGAGACTAAGGATCGGCGGCACCAGGATTTCGAGCGTCACGATCACCCCCGTCGCCCTGCCTAGCCACGCCGGAGAATCCGCGCAACAAATTGCGGCAAAAGCGGTGGATTTCCCTCATTCGTCATCCCCGCAAAAGCGGGGATCCACCTTTCTTATCCGGGCGCAAGGAGAAGATGGATTTTCCCGCTTTGGCGGGAATGACGGAGTGGCTCGCAGCCGCTACATGCCTCACCATGACCGCCGCCCAGCCCCTGCTCGTCTTCGATTCCGGCGTCGGCGGGCTCTCCGTGCTGGCCGAGATCCGCAAGCTGCTGCCGGACGCGCCGATCGTCTATGCGGCCGACAGCGCCGGCTATCCCTACGGCACCAGGAGCCCGGCCGAGATTGCGGCGCGGGTGCCGGCGCTGCTCGGCCGGCTCGCCGAGCGCTACGATCCGGCGGCGATCATCATCGCCTGCAACACCGCCTCGACCATCGCGCTGGACGCGGTCCGCGCCGCGCTCGATTTGCCGGTCGTCGGCACCGTGCCCGCGATCAAGCCGGCGGCCGCATGCTCGAAGACGCGCACGATCGGCGTGCTCGGCACCGACGCCACCATCGTCCAGCCTTATGTCGACCGGCTCGCGGCCGAGTTCGCCGCCGACTGCACCGTGATCCGCCACGGCTCCGCCGAGCTGGTCGACCTCGCCGAAGCGGCCATGCGCGACGAACCCGCCGACCCCGCGGCCTATGCCCGCATCCTGGACGGTCTCCTCGCCCTGCCCGGCGGCGAGCGCATCGATACGATCGTGCTCGCCTGCACCCACTTCCCGTTGGTCGAGCGCGAACTCGCCGCCGCCGCGCCGCGCCCGCTCGCCTTCGTCGACGGCAATGAAGGCATCGCCCGGCGGGTCGCCTGGCTGATGCGCGATCGCATCTGGCCGGCCACACTATCCCAAGGCGTGGCGGTCTTCACCGGCGTTATGCCCGAAGCCTATCGCCAGGGCCTCGCCCGTTTCGGCCTTACCCGGATCGAAACGCTTTGAGACAGACGCTTATTGCGAATCGTTCGCACTGGCCTTTCGGGGCCGACATCAATTATTGATGCTTCGAAGACACCGGGGAACAGCTTTGGACTATCAGCGTATCTTTGCCGACGCGATCGAGCGGCTGCACGCCGAGGGCCGCTATCGCGTCTTCATCGATATTTTGCGCAACAAGGGCAGCTATCCCAATGCCCGCTGCTTCGCCGGCCATAACGGCCCCAAGCCGATCACGGTCTGGTGCTCGAACGACTATCTCGCAATGGGCCAGCACGAAGACGTGATCGCGGCGATGGGGGAGGCGCTGCACGACGTCGGCGCCGGCTCGGGCGGCACCCGCAACATCTCCGGCAACACCCATTATCATATCGATCTCGAAGCCGAGCTCGCCGACCTCCACGGCAAGGAAGCCGCTTTGCTCTTCACCTCGGGCTATATCTCGAACGAGGCGACGCTTTCGACGATCGGCAAATTGCTCCCCGGCTGCATCATCTTCTCCGACGCATTGAACCACGCCTCGATGATCGCCGGCATCCGCAGCTCGGGCTGCGCGAAGGAGGTCTTCCGCCACAACGACCTCGCCCATCTCGAGGCGCTGCTCGCCGCCGCCGATCCCGAGGCGCCCAAGCTGATCGCCTTCGAAAGCGTCTATTCGATGGACGGCGACGTCGCCCCGATCGCCGAGATCTGCGACCTCGCCGACACATATAACGCGCTGACCTATCTCGACGAGGTCCACGCCGTCGGCATGTACGGCCCGCGCGGCGGCGGCATTTCCGAGCGCGACCGGGTCGCGCACAGGATCACGCTGATCGAGGGCACCTTGGGCAAGGCGTTCGGGGTGATGGGCGGCTATGTCGCGGCGGACCGAAACATCATCGATGTGATCCGCAGCTACGCGCCCGGCTTCATCTTCACCACCTCGCTATCGCCGGTGCTGGTCGCCGGAGCGCTCGCCAGCGTGCGCCACCTCAAGGCCTCCGGCGCCGAGCGCGAGGCGCAGCAGCTGCGCGCGGCCGAATTGAAGGCGATCTTCGCCGGGGCGCGCCTGCCGGTGATGCCGTCCACCACCCATATCGTGCCGCTTTTGGTCGGCGACCCGGTCATGGCCAAAAGGATCAGCGACATCCTGCTCGCCGAATATGGCATCTACGTACAGCCGATAAACTATCCCACCGTCCCGCGCGGCACCGAGCGCCTGCGCTTCACCCCTGGCCCTGCCCACACCGCCGAGATGATGCGCGACCTCGCCAAGGCTTTGGTCGAGATCTGGGACCGCATGGAGATGCGCTGGGCGGCCTAGGATCGTGCGCAGCCGGCCCCTCGCGTTGATCGCATCCGCGGCCTTCCTGATCATCGCTCCGGGGACTGTCGCCGGCTATCTCCCCTGGCTGATCACGCGCTGGCGGTTCGGCTTGGATTTCGGGGACTCGTCCGCGCTCCGGGCCGCCGGCCTCGCCCTCATCGCGATCGGCGCGGCGGCGCTGCTGGAATGCTTCGTCCGCTTCGCCTGGATCGGCCTCGGCACGCCGGCGCCGGTCGCGCCGCCGCGCCGCCTGGTCGTCTCCGGGCTCTACCGGCACGTGCGCAACCCGATGTACGTCGCCGTCGTGACCCTGGTGATCGGACAGGCCCTGTTCTTCGGCGCGCTTGGCCTGCTCCTCTACGCCGCCGCCGGCTGGCTTTTCTTCCACCTGTTCGTGCTCGGCTATGAGGAGCCCGCGCTGCGGCGGCAATTCCCGGACGATTACGAGCGATTCACCCGCGCCGTCCCCCGCTGGCTGCCGCGCCTGACGCCCTGGCGGGGCTGAGAAGAGGCGCAGGATGGGGACACGTAGGCGCAGAATGGGGACACGTACTTTTTCGCAAAAAAGTACGTGTCCCCTTTTCCAGCGTGAGCCGATCTCCTGCCCCGGGGGCTCTACGCCCGCGCCATCGCCGGCATGCCGGTCCCTATGCGCTATGCGGGCGCATCGTCGCAACGGAGCGCCGCTTCGACGATGCGGCGCTGATTCACCTACTCGGCATAGTCAACGCGTTCGACGCAAAGCGATGAAGGCAGGGAGGGAGATAATTTTGCCTATGGAACGCCGAAACTTTGTCCGCTTTCGCGACCATTCGGCCTTCAATCGATGGTGGCGAATCCGGGCGGCAGGGCCTAGGGGGTGACCATGCGGATCGCTATCGCTTCCGATCATGCCGCCGTCGCGCTCAAGGCCGATCTCGTCGCCTGGCTGGGCGCGGAGGGCCATGAGGTCGCCGACCTCGGCCCCGACGGCGTCGATTCGGTCGATTATCCCGATTACGGCTACAAGCTCGCCGAGGAGATCGCCGCCGGCCGCGCCGAACGTGGCGTCGCCCTGTGCGGCTCGGGCATCGGCATCTCGATCGCCGCCAACCGCCACCCCGCCTGCCGCTGCGCGCTGGTCTCCGAGCCGCTCTCGGCCCGTCTCGCCCGCGAGCATAACGACGCCAACGTCATCGCCATGGGCGCGCGCCTGATCGGCGTCGAGATGGCCAAGGCCTGCGTCGAAACCTTCCTCGCCACGCCCTTCGCCGGAAACCGCCACGAGCGCCGCGTCGAGAAGCTCAGCCACCCCCATTTCGCCAAGGAAAATGCATGAGCAGCCGCCCCCTCAGCGACGTCCAGCCCGACGGCTTTTTCACCGACCGGCTGCGGCAGGCGGATAGCGCGGTCGCCGACGCCGTCGCCGCCGAGCTCGACCGCCAGCAGAACCAGATCGAGCTGATCGCCTCGGAGAATATCGTCAGCCGGGCGGTGCTCGAGGCGCAGGGCTCGGTGCTCACCAACAAATATGCCGAAGGCTATCCGGGCCGGCGTTACTATCAGGGCTGCGGGCCTTCCGATTCGGTCGAGACGCTGGCGATCGAGCGGGCGAAGCAATTGTTCGGCTGCGGCTTCGCCAACGTCCAGCCCCATTCGGGCGCGCAGGCCAACGGCGCCGTCATGCTGGCGCTGACCAGGCCGGGCGACACCATCCTCGGCATGTCGCTGGACGCGGGCGGCCACCTCACCCACGGCGCCAGGCCGGCAATGTCCGGCAAATGGTTCAACGCCATCCAATATGGCGTCCGCCGCGACGACGACCTGATCGATTTCGACGAGGTCGAGCGGCTCGCCAAAGAGCACCAGCCCCGTCTCATCATCGCCGGCGGCTCCGCTTATCCCCGCCACATCGATTTCGCCCGCTTCCGCGCCATCGCCGACCAGGTCGGGGCGGTCTTCATGTGCGACATGGCCCATTTCGCCGGGCTGGTCGCGGCCGGCGAGCACCCCTCCCCGTTCGGCCACGCCCATGTCGTCACCACGACCACGCACAAGACCCTGCGCGGGCCGCGCGGCGGCATGGTGCTGACCGACGACGAGACCATCGCCAAGAAGATCAACTCGGCGGTGTTCCCGGGCCTGCAGGGCGGCCCGCTGATGCACGTCATCGCCGCCAAGGCGGTCGCGTTCGGCGAGGCGCTGCGGCCCGATTTCAAGTCCTATGCCAAGGCCGTCATCGCCAATGCCAAGGCGCTCGCCAGCCGCCTGAAGGAGCGCGGCGCCGATCTCGTCGCGGGCGGCACCGACACCCATCTCGCGCTCGTCGACCTGCGCCCGCTCGGAATCACCGGCAAGGACGCCGACGAGGCGCTCGAGCGCGCCGCGATCACCTGCAACAAGAACGGCATCCCGTTCGATCCTTTGCCCCCGGTCAAGACCAGCGGCATCCGCGTCGGCTCGCCCGCCGGCACCACCCGCGGCTTCGGCGTCGCCGAGTTCCGCGACATCGCCGACATGGTCGCCGACGTGCTCGACGGGCTGCGCCAGAAAGGCGAAGGCGGCGATGCGGAGGTCGAAGCCGGGGTCAAGAACCGCGTCCGCGAACTCTGCGCCCGTTTCCCCATTTACCCCGAGCAGTAAATGCGCTGCCCGTTCTGCGCCCATGAGAACAGCCAGGTGAAGGACAGCCGTCCCACCGAGGACGGCTCCTCGATCCGCCGCCGCCGCCAGTGCGAGGATTGCGGCGCCCGCTTCACCACCTTCGAGCGAATCCAGCTGCGCGAGCTGACGGTGGTGAAATCAGGCGACCGGCGCGAGCCGTTCGACCGCATGAAGCTCGAACGATCGATCGCCACCGCCTGCCGCAAGCGCCCCGTCTCTTCCGAGCGCATGGAGCGCCTTGCCTCCTCGATCCAGCGCCAGATCGAGACGTCGGGCGAAAGCGAGATGCCCTCGGCCCGCATCGGCGAGATGGTGATGGAGGGTCTGAAAGCGCTCGACCCCGTCGCCTATATCCGCTTCGCCTCGGTCTATAAGGACTTCCGCGAGGCCAAGGATTTCGAGGATTTCGCGGGGACGGTTGGGGAGTAGTGGATTTCTACGCCTATCTCCTTCGCTGTGCCGACGGCCATCATTATGCCGGCCACACCGACGACCTCGATGCATGCATCGCCCAGCACCAAGCCGGGGCAATTCCGGGCTATACCCTGAACCGCCGGCCACTGACCCTCGTCTGGTCCGGCCATTTCCCTGACCGGGATCAGGCATTCGCAGCCGCGCGCCGGATCAGGGGTTGGAGCCGCGCCAAAAAGGAGGCGCTCATTCGCGGCGACCCAGAAGCCCTCAGCGCGCTCGCAAAGAAACCGGCCCTGCGATACGCCGGTTCCCCCGGATCAAGTCCGGGGTCACCGGCTGCCGAGGATGAGCGGGTTGGGGTGGTATTGTCCGTCCCTCCGCCCGCCATCGTCCTCGTCCGCCCCCAGCTCGGCGAGAATATCGGCAAGGCGGCGCGGGCGATGCTCAATTTCGGGCTGACGGACCTCAGGCTGGTGAGCCCGCGTGATGGCTGGCCCAATCCCAGCGCGGGGCCAGCCGCGTCGGGGGCGGATGTGGTGCTGGAGCGGGCGCGGGTGTTCGACAGCGTCGCCGAGGCGGTGGCGGATTGCGCTTATGTCTACGCCACCACGGTCAGGAAGCGCGGGCTGGTCGTGCCGGTCGTCTCGCCCGAGGAAGCGGGCCTGGAGGTCCATCGCAATGACGGGCCGTCGGCCTTCCTGTTCGGCGCCGAGCGGTCGGGGCTGGAGACCGAGGAGGTGGCGCTGGCGGGCAAGATCGTCACCGTCCCGGTCAATCCCGATTTCCGCTCGCTCAACCTGGCCCAGGCGGTGATCCTGATCGCCTATGAATGGTCGAAGCACCAAAGCGGGCTCGCCGTCCCCACGGAAAGCGAAACGATCGAGCCGCGCGCGACCCAGGCCCATCTCGAAGGCCTGATCGCCCAGCTGGAAGCGGCGCTCGAGGCGGCCGATTATTTCCACCCGCCCGACCGCACGCCTGCGACCCGCAACACGATCCGCACCATCCTCACCAAGGCCGGCTGGTCTTCACGCGAGGTTCAGGCTTTGCGCGGCATCGTCCGCGCCTTGGCCGAGCCGCGCCGGAAGCCATGCTGATCGCTTGACTTTCCGGCCGATCTTCGCCCATTCAGAGGTCGAATTCTGCCCCGGAGAGACGATCGTGAATCTACGCGCCCTTGCCGCCGCCATCGCCGTTATCGCCGTTCCGATCGCCGTCCAGGGCGCGGAAACACCGCGCTCGTCCGCCCAGCCGCGCGTCAAGCGCACCTGCGAAGTGACCGTGCCGATGGGCAGCCGGCTCGGCGGCGTGCGCCGCTGCCGAAGCGCGCAGGAGCGCGAAGAGCACAAAGCGGAGGCGAGGGACGTCGTCGACCGCGTCCAGCGGATGAAGCCGACCCTGTGCCCGCCTTATTGTTAGCTGCACCGGACCCGTTCAAATTCCCAGCGCGGCCCCAGTCATGATCGCCCGCATCATTTCGGCTCTTGCCGTCATCGCGGTTCCCGTGGCCGTGCAGGGTGCCGAGGGTCCGCGCCGGACCGGGCCCGCCGCGCAAACCAAGCGCACCTGCGACGTCGAGACGCCGACGGGCAGCCGGCTCGGCGGCGTCCGGCGCTGCCGCACCGCCGACGAGCGCGAGGTCCACAAGCAGGAAGCGCGTCAGACGGTCGACCGGATCCAGGCCTGGAAACCGTCCTTCTGCGTGCCGCCGCTCTGCTGAAGCATGCGTCGGCACTCCATCCAATCAACCGAGAGCCCGGGAGCATTATCGTGATCGCTCGTATCCTTCTTTCCGCACTCGCCATCATCGCCGTTCCGATCGCCGTCCACGGCGCCGAGGGCCCGCGCCCCGCCAACCCGCAGGCCAAGCGCACCTGCGAAGTCGACCAGCCGACGGGCAGCCGGCTCGGCGGCATCCGCCGCTGCCGCACCGCCGAGGAGCGCGACGCGCACAAGCAGGAAGCGCGTCAGGTCGTGGATCGCATGCAGGCGTTCAAGGCGACGATGTGCGCACCGCCCCGGCCGGCCTGCTGAGCGGACCGCGCGGCGGCGCCGCCGGGCGCCCTTCACCTTGACTTGCGCGCCGGCAGCGGCCATGTGCCCGCCTTCGCAATTGGCCCCGCACCCCTGGTGAAGCGGTGGCCGCGCCGGACGCGTTCGGGTCCGGCGGTGCGGTTCCAGGGACTTTAGCGACACGCGAATTGGAGTTTTGAATCATGACGAAGCGCACCAGCGCCAAGTATAAGCTCGACCGCCGCATGGGCGAGAACGTCTTCGGACGCCCCAAGAGCCCGGTCAACCGCCGCGAATATGGCCCCGGCCAGCACGGCCAGCGCCGCAAGGGCAAGGTCTCGGATTTCGGCATCCAGCTGCGCGCCAAGCAGAAGCTCAAGGGCTATTATGGCGACGTCACCGAGAAGCAGTTCAAGCGCGCCTACACCGAAGCCGCCAAGATGAAGGGCGACACCGGCCAGAATCTGATCGGCCTGCTCGAGCGCCGTCTCGACGCCGTCGTCTACCGCGCCAAGTTCGCGCCGACCATCTGGGCCGCGCGCCAGATCGTCAATCACGGCCATATCCGGGTCAACGGCAAGAAGCTCAACATCGCCTCGGCCAAGGTCAATGTCGGCGATGTCGTCGAGCTTGGCCCGAAGGCGCAGGAGATGGCGCTGGTGATCGAGGCGCAGGGCCTCGCCGAGCGCGACATCCCCGAATATATCGTCCAGGACGGCAGCACCAAGATCGTCTTCAACCGGGTGCCGACGCTCGACGAAGTGCCCTATCCGGTGCGCATGGAGCCGAACCTGGTCGTCGAATTCTATTCGCGCTGATTGTTCGGCGCCGAGGCTGACGAAAAGGGCGGCTCCCGCGGGGGCCGCCTTTTTTTCAGTCGTCGAGGAGTGGAGGACTGGACCCGACGAGCGGGCGATCCAGCCGGGCCGGGAGCGGGCGGCCGTCGACCCAGCGCCGCGCGCGTTCGATCTCCGGGCCGAGCATCCGCGCATTTTCCGCGCGCAGGCTGAGCCGGGCGTCATTGTCGAACGCCAGCCCCGGGCTCTTGGAATAGGTCGCGAAGAGCTCGCCCGCGACGATCGCGTCGCGCTCGGCCGCTGCCAGCCCCACGCCGAAATGGGCGGCCGCCGCGGCGAGCGCCGGGCGCGGCATGTCGAGCAATGCGTCGGCATGCAGGCTGCGCGTCCCGGGATATCGCGCGAGCGCTTCGGCATAAATGCGCATCTGCGTGAGCCAGAGCGCCGCCGCGCGCTCCGCGACGTCCAGCCCCGCAAGCTCTTCGGACAAGACCGGCTCGAGCTGGGTGGTGACGTTGACCACCCATTGGCGATGGCCGGGGCTACGCAGGACCGCCAGCAGATAGGCCCGCAACGGGAAATAGAGGAGGATGGCGGGCGCGGGCGGATCGAGCGCCAGCAGGTCGGCCAGGATGAAGTTGACCGGAACGTTGGCCTTGACGATCGTCGCCGCGTCGGGGCGATAGCGTCGGCCCGCCATCGCGGCGGCCAGGCGCAGGCGCGCGCGCCAGGCATTGCCGGCCGGATCGCGGGTCAGGCCAAGCTGACGCAACGGCCGCGGCTCGCGCAGGACCAGGTTGTGCTCCGGACGATCCAGCGCCCGGGCGAGCAGCGTGGAGCCGCAATGGGCGACGTGGAAGATCCAGGCGGTTCGCGGCGCCACGATGGCGTGGCTGTCGCGAAAGGCCGTCAACGCCTCCACCGGAACCCGCACTTCCGCCTCGTTCACGGCGGCGATCCGGCGGTCGAGGAAGATGGAGCGATGATAAGCGTCGCGATCCATGGTCCGAAAGATCGCCTGATCGCCTTCGAACGCGAACAGATAATGATCGGGCGAGGCGAACAGCCGCTCGATCGTCAGGTCCATTTCGGGCGTCCCCTCATCGCGGGACCTATAGTCCGCCCGCCTGATCGAAGCTATATGTCGCCGCATGGCCGAAGTGATCCCCCCCGGCGCCGGCCGGCCCTATGCGACCATCCGGGCGGAACGGGAGGCGAGCCCGCTCGAGCTTGACCCGAATGCCGTCATTTCCCTGTACAAGGCCCATGGCGCCCTTCTGCTGAGGGGCTTCTCCACCGACCTCGACCGCTTCCGCCGTTTCGCCGAGCAATATTGCGCAAGCTCCGCCCAGAACGACAGCCGCGGCCGCGAGCTGCTCGATCACGCGCACAATATCCAGTCGGTGAACCGCGGCGTCGCTCCCTTCCCGCTCCACCCGGAGCTCTCGCGCGAGCCCTGGAAGCCGGACGTGTGCTTCTTCGGCTGCCTCAACCCGCCGAGCGAGGATGGCGCGACCACTTTGTGCGACGGCGTCGAGATCGTCGCCCAGCTGCCCGCCGACGTGCGCCGGGCGTTCGAGAATCGCCGCTTGCTCTATGTCCAGGCCGCGACGGCAGAGGAGCTGGAATTCTGGCTGGGCACCCCCGATCCCAGCGACGCCCAGCTGGCCGAGCCGCCGTCGAAATCGCCCTATTTCTTCTGGCGCGCGCAAGGAACGGTCGTTCGCGCCTTCACCCGCCCGGCATTTCACCGGCCGATGTTCACCGACGCGCCGGCTTTCGGGAATTTCCTGCTCTTCGCGCGCTATTGCCTCGGGCTTCAGGGCGTGCCGCTGCTCGAGGACCGTTCGCAGGTTCCCGACGCCTTGCTTGCGGCGGTGAAATCGGTTTCCGACCGGCTGACCGCGCCGATAGGCTGGCAGCGCGGCGATGTGCTGATGATCGACAATACCCGCTTCATGCACGGCCGCACGGCGGTGCGCGATGCCGGCGAACGGCTGATCGCCTCCTATTTCGGCTATTTGCGTTTCGCGCTGCCCAACCCCGAGGAGCCTCCCGAGCCGCTGTGGCGCGCCGGCCCCTTCAATCCGCCCCGGCGCCTGACCCCCGCCGCGCGGGCGGCCTGACCGGGAGCGGCGCTTATCGTGGCGCCGGTTCCGTCCCCAGGAAAGCCACGATCCGCTCCAGCATCTGCTGCCGGGCGGCGGAATCGGCGAGGTCGCTGGACGCTTTCGCGCGCCCCGAACAGATGCGACGGATCGACCGCCGGCGGCGCAGGCCGTGGCGCGGGCTGTTGCGCGGGCTGCTGCGCGAACGCCGGCGACACGGCCAGCAGGCTCGCCACCACAAGCAGTCTCAAAATTATGAAATCATCCCCCGATTTGAGCCTATTAGCCCTGTTTCGGTGGCGGCCGCAATGCGGCCCCGGCCCGGCTTGCCTAGACCGGCGCGCGGTGCCAAGAGCGCTGCGCAAGACGCGCCTCCAAGGAGCCCGGCCCCATGAAGATGAGCCCACTCGCCGCCGCTTTGGCCCTCGCCACCCTGTCCGGCTGCGCGACCCCGTCCGGATCGGCGCGGGAGCCGGCCCTCTCCCAGGCGACGCTGCAGCGGGTGACGCAGATTCTGTCCTCCGACGAATATGAAGGCCGCGCGCCCGGCACGCCCGGCGAGCAGCGCACCGTGGCCCTCCTGTCGCAGGAATTCGAGCGCGCCGGCCTTCGCCCCGGCAATGGCGCGAGCTGGTACCAGGAGGTGCCGCTGGTCGAGATCACCCTGCAGGGCAGCCCGCGGCTCGAGATCGGCGGCGCCCGGGGCGGCCTCGCCTTCAATTATCGCAGCGATTTCGTCGGCGCCTCCTACCGGGCCCAGCCGCGAGTCTCGGTTGCCAATAGCGAGATGGTCTTCGTCGGCTACGGCATCAACGCGCCCGAGCGCGGCTGGAACGATTATGAAGGGCTCGACGTGCGCGGCAAGACCGTGGTCATCCTGATCAACGATCCCGATTGGCCGACGCCCGGGCTCGAAGGTCCGTTCAACGGCCGGGCGATGACCTATTACGGCCGCTGGACCTACAAATATGAGGAGGCGGCGCGGCAGGGCGCCGCGGCCGCGCTCATCGTCCACGACACCGCGCCCGCCTCCTATGGCTGGAACGTGGTCGAGAATAGCTGGACCGGCCCGCAGCCCGCCATGCAGACTCCGAACGACGGCGCCGACCAGACGGCGATGAACGGCTGGCTGACCAACCAGGCGGCGCGCCGGCTGATGGCGGCGGCCGGCCAGGATCTCGACGCTCTGACTCGGGCGGCGCAGCAGCGCGGCTTCCGCGCCGTGCCGCTCGGCCTCAGGGCATCGATCACGATCGACAACCAGATCCGCCGCTTCGCCTCGCGCAACGTGATCGGCGTGCTGCCCGGCCGCACCCGGCCCAACGAATATGTTCTCTACACCGCCCATTGGGACCATCTCGGCATCTGCACCGAAACCGGCGACGACCGGATCTGCAACGGCGCCGTCGACAATGCCAGCGGCACCTCGGCCCTGGTCGCGCTCGCCGAGGCCCATGTTCGGGCCGGCCGTCCCGACCGCACGATCGTCTTCCTCGCCGTCACGGCCGAGGAATCGGGCCTGCTCGGCTCGGCTTATTATGCCGCCAACCCGATCTACCCGCTCGCCCGGACGGCGGGCGGCTTCAACATGGATTCGCTGAACATGGCGGGGGCGGCGCGGGACTTCGTCTCGATCGGCCGCGGCAAATCCGAGCTCGACGCCTATCTCGCCCGCGCCGCCGCCGCGGCCGGCCTGCGCATTTCGCCCGAGCCGAAGCCCGAGGCCGGCTATTATTTCCGCTCCGACCAGTTCAGCCTCGCCAAGATGGGCGTGCCGATGCTCTACGGCCGCGGCGGCGAGGATCTGGTCAATGGCGGGCCGGAGGCGGGCCGCGCCGCCGCCGAGGATTATCGCGCCAATCGCTATCACGGCGTCAACGACGAATATGATCCCAATTGGGACTGGGCCGCGGCGCTCAGCGACGTCGCCATCTATTACCGGGTCGGCCGCGAGCTGGCGACGACCCGCGACTGGCCGAACTGGCTCCCCGGCGACGAATTCCTTGCCATCCGCGATCGTTCGAGCGGCGAGCGGCGCTAGAACCGGTTCGATCCGAGGCGGCAGTAGAACCGGTTCAATCCGAGGTGGAATCGTCATTCCAGCGAAAGCTGGAATCTCACTTCTTCAGATGCTGCAAGGGAAAGGGAGATTCCAGCTTTCGCTGGAATGACGGGCAGCGGCTGGAATGACGGAGGTTGGGAACCGGCCGTCGAGCCGCTATGGGATCGCGCATGTCGAGTTCATCCTCTCCTCGCCAGCCTCCCGAATGGGCGCCGCATTTGGCGGTGTGGATCGGCTTTCCGAGCCACGGCGCGCTCTGGGAAGAGGATCTCAGCCCCGCCCAGGCGGAGGTGACCGCCTTCGCCAATGCGGTCTGGCAGGAGGGCAGAGGCGAGGAGGTTCGCCTGGTTGCCGCCGATACGGCCTCGGCGGCGCTGGCGCGCGACGCCGCGCCTTTCGCAACGATCGTCACCCAGAATTTCGGCGACATCTGGCTGCGCGACACCGGCCCGATCCTGGTCAAGGGGCCGAACGGCCTCGAGGCCCTGAGCTTTCCGTTCAACGGCTGGGGCGGCAAATATGATCTGCCCGGCGACGACAGCATCGGGCGCCGGCTCGGCGAGAGCATCGGCGTCCACGTCCGCCGCGCCGACTGGATATTGGAGGGCGGCGCGATCGACGTCGACGGCACCGGGCTCGCCGTCACCACCGAGCAATGCCTGATGAATCCGAACCGCAATTCCTTCCTCTCGCGCGGCCAGATCGAGGCGAAGCTCAAGGAGGATCTCGGCCTCACCCGCTTGCTCTGGCTCGGCAGCGGCCTCGCCAACGACCATACCGACGGCCATGTCGACAATCTCGCCCGCTTCGTGGGCATCGGCCGGATCGCGATCCCCGAGCCCGCCGACCGCGACCCGAACGAGGCCGTCTATCGCGACGCGGCGACGCGCGCGCGCCGCTTCGGCCTGGAGGTCGTGCCGATGCCCTCGCCCGGGCTGGTCCTGCGCGGCGAGGAGATCATCCCGGCCTCCTACATGAACTTCTACATCGGCAATGCCGCGGTCGTCGTGCCGCAATATGGCGCGGCGAACGACGAGGCGGCGGTGGCGGCGGCCCAGGCCCTGTTCCCCGAGCGGGTGGCGGTGGGGCTTCGGGCCGACCATATCCTGACCGGCGGCGGCAGCTTCCACTGCATCTCGCAACAGGTGCCGCGGTGAGCTCCTCACCGGGACGGGGAGGATTTGGAGGACGTCATGACCGAGCTCAAAGTCGCCGCGCTGCAGCTCCCTTTCGGCGAGGACATTGACGAGAATATCGCCAACGTCTCCGCGCTGGTCCGCGAGGCCGCCGGCAAGGGCGCAAAGGTCGTGCTCCCGCCCGAGTTGTTCGAAGGCCCCTATTTCTGCCGCACCGAGGACGAGGCCCTGTTCGCGAGCGCGCGGCCGGTGGACAAGCACCCGGCGGTGCTGGCGATGCAAAGGCTCGCCGCCGAGCTCGAAATCTCCATCCCGACCAGTTTCTTCGAAGCGGACGGGCCGCATCATTATAACAGCCTGGCGATGATCGACTCGTCCGGCGCGGTGATGGGCGTCTATCGCAAGAGCCACATTCCGGACGGGCCCGGTTATTCGGAGAAATTCTATTTCCGCCCCGGCAACAGCGGCTTCAAGACCTGGCCGACGCCGGCGGCGACATTGGGCGTCGGCATCTGCTGGGACCAATGGTATCCGGAAACCGCGCGCTCGCTGATGCTGATGGGCGCCGAGATATTGCTCTACCCAACCGCGATCGGCACCGAGCCGCACGACCCCGACCTCGATACGTCGCGGCTGTGGCGCCGGGCGATGATCGGCCATGCCGTCTCCAACGTGGTCCCGGTGATCGCCGCCAACCGGATCGGCGACGAATGCGGCCAGATCTTCTACGGCCATAGCTTCATCTGCGACGAGCGCGGCGACATATTGGCCGAGTTCGGGGCGAAAGAGACGGGCGTGCTCACCGCCACGCTCGACCTCGCCGCAGCCAGGCGCCACCGCGCCGCCTTCGGCTTCTTCCGCGACCGCCGGCCGGAGCTTTACGGGCGGCTCACCGAGGATATCTAGCGCTAGCCGAGGCTGCCGATCCGCACGTCCCAGCGCGCGACCCGCTCGGTTTCGAGCACGCCGTTTTCGGTCCAGGGGTCGGCGGCGATCCGCGCCTCGGCCTCATCCGCGCTGCCGGCGCGGACGACGAGGAGCGCGCCCTCGCGGTCGCCGAGCGGGCCCGCCAGCAACAGGACACCTTCTTTCGCGAGCCCCATCATGAACTCCGCATGCGGGGTCCAGGCCGGCTGGCCCTCGACCGGCGCGGCGGGATCGAAGCCGGGGCCGCGGCGGCGCAGGATCGCGAAAGTCTCCATCTTCAACTCCTGAGTTCGAGTGCGCGGGCGAAGACGGCCTCGAACATCGCCGCGGTCAGCCGCCCGGTATTCTGGTTGTAGCGCGAGCAATGATAGCTATCGATCAGGATGCGGCCGTCGGGCAGGAGATGCTCGGCGAGATGGCCGAATTTGAAGGCCGAAAGCGCGCCGCCGGCGGTGCGCACCGCATTGTCATGGGCGATCCGCCCGAGCGCGACCATGATCCGGAGGTTCGGCAGGCGGGCCAGCGCCGCCTCATAATAGGTTCGGCAGGCGGCGACCTCGGCGGGCAGCGGCTTGTTCTGCGGCGGCAGGCATTTGACCGAATTGAGGATGGCCACGCCCTCCAGGCGGAGGCCGTCGTCCGGCGTCTCCAGATAGACGCCCTCGGCCAGGCCGAATTTGAGCAGGGTCTGAAAGAACAGATGCCCGGCATGATCGCCGGTGAACGGCCGCCCGGTCCGGTTCGCGCCCCATATGCCCGGCGCGAGGCCGACGATGGCGAGCCAGGCCCCGGGGTCGCCGAAGGCGGGCACCGGCGCGTTCCACCAGTCCGGATGCTCGGCCCTGAGCCGGTGGCGCAGATCGACGAGGCGCGGGCAGAGCGGGCAATCGCGCGGGGCTTCGACGTCGGGGACCGGGCTTTCGGCGCGCATCGCGAGCGTCTAGGCGGAGGAAGATGGCCAGGACAAGCTATGCGATCGCTTTGGGCTCGAACCGGCGCAGCCGCCACGGCGCGCCGGCGGACACTTTGCGCGCGGCGCTGGCGGCAATGGATGGCGTGCGGGCGGTCTCGACGATCCGCGCCACGCCGGCGCTCGGCCCCGCCGGCCGCGGCTTCGCCAATGCCGTCGCGATCGTGGAGAGCAAGCTGGCGCCCGACGAATTGCTCGCCGAGCTCAAGGCCCTGGAGCGCGCCTTCGGCCGCCGCCCGGGCCGCCGCTGGGGGCCGCGCGTGCTCGATCTCGACATCATCCTGTGGTCGGGCGGCGCCTGGGGCGGGCCGGGCCCGATCGTCCCCCATCCCGAATTTCGCAAACGCGCCTTCGTCCTCCAGCCGCTCGCCGAGACCGCCCCCGACTGGCGCGACCCGCTCACCGGCGCGACGGTGCGCCAGCTCCTCGCCCGGTTGACCGCGCGGCGCCCCATGCCTAGGTGCCAAGGCTGGTCGGGCCTATAGCTCAGTCGGTAGAGCAACTGACTTTTAATCAGTAGGTCGCTGGTTCGAATCCAGCTGGGCTCACCATCTTTCTACTCCCCGCCGATCACGCGCCGGTCTGCCCATGCGGCGCCGCGACGGCCTTCGATTCCGGCGATTCCCGCTGCCGCAGGAAGATGGTCAGCACGATCAGCACGGCGGTCGACAGGAACTCGCTCTGCCAGTTCTGGAAGGATTCGAACCAGAATTGCGCGTCGGAAAGATATTGGCCCATCGACATCGGCGTCTCGCCATGGTTGATCGCCTCCTCCGCGGCCTGCGCGGCGCTGTATTTCCAGTGCATCAGGAAGGAGCCGACGAAGAGCAGCAGCAGCGCGATGCCGAGCGAGTTGGCGTAGAGCCAGCGCGCCACCGGGCCGCGCTTGAGGATGGTCGGGGCGTCCTTCCTGTTGGCCTGGGCCGCGAGATTGTCGTCGCGCGGCGGCTCGTCCGGATCGCTCGATTCCGCCGAGCCCTTCTGGAAGAGCCAGCAGGTAAGCAGCACATAAGCCGACATCTGGAGGAACTCGCTTTCCCAATTCTCGAACACGGTCGAGATGAACTGGGGATTGGTCGTATACTCGCCGAGCGTCAGCGCGTGCCCGCCATGCTTCGCCAGCTCCGCATTTTCGAAGCGCCAGCCGGTCAGCCAATGGCCGACGATGCTGAACCCGAACAGCAGCATCAGCACGACGGTGAGCCCATTATCCTTCAGAAACCGTCTCATCCGACCGCACTCCCTTTCGAGCGCGAAAATCATTGCGGAGGCGCGATGGTTCCCGAATTGGGGCCAGAAGCTCAGCAGCGCCGTCCCTGGCCGCTCTCGAAGCCGCAGCGGACCAGGCCGAGCTCGAATTGCCAGCTTTGGGCGGCCGCGGCCCGGGTGAGGCGGGTCAGCGAGGCGCGGTCGCCGCTGCGGCCGATCTGGCTCACCAGCGCCAGGTCGATCGGCGCCGACGAGGTCATCAGGATCAGGCCGACGTTGCGCGCGTTGCGATTCTCGTCGAAGAAGAAGCTCTCATAAGCGGCGACCGTGCCGTTGGTGCGCAGCCGGACCTGATCGCGGCGATAGGCCTCAAGGTCGCCGCTGAGCGCGTGCAGGCCGTCGCTGTCGAGGCCGAGCAAGGCGGCATGACGCGGCATGTCCCGATAATCGATCTCGAATTCGAGCCGGCCGCGCCAGCCGTCCTCGGTGTGCACGAGCGGGCCGCGCTGCGGGATGACGGTCAGGCGCGGCCGGCCCGCCCAGCGATATTGGCGAAGCAGCTCGAGCTGCGCGCAGGTTTCGCCCGGGCCGGTGGCGACGTCGTCCACCGCGATCTCGGCGATCGGGACGCCGGCCTCGAGCGCCGCGCGCATCAGCCCGGCCTGCACCGCCCGCGGCGCGATCGCGACGCCCGAAAGCGCGATCCGCTCGCCGCCCGGCGCCGGCGCCACGCTCGAAATCTGCAGCCAGGAGCAGGCCGTCCCGCCGAGCTTCGCGTTGACGAAGGCGGTCGGCGACGGCGGCGGCGGCGGCGCGGACTGGCCGGGCATCAGCCGGTAGACGAGGAAAGCGGCGGCCGCGAGCAGCAGCAGGCCCAGGCCGAGAGCGAGCGTCCGGGCCGGCAGGCGGCGGCGCCGGACGGCGGCCGGCGACGCCTCGATCGGCCGGCTTTCGAGCCGGGCGCGGACCTGGGCGACAAAATGGTCGAGCAGCGGATCGCCGGCCTTGCCGTTCCATTGCGCCAGGTCGACCGACTGCCATTCGGCGAAGCCGAAGGGCGGCTCGACCGGATCGATCAGCACGCCGAGATAGGCGCCGCGCCGGGCCGCCCGCTCCGCTTCCTCGCAGACGAAGCGGCCCCCGGGGCCAGCCGACTGGTCCGACCAGGCGACCACGCACAAAGCGGCGGCGTCGAGCTGGGCGGCGATGGTCTCGCGCCAGCCGCCGCCGGGGGGAATGTCCTGATCCCACCAGATGTCGAGCCCGGCCGCGCGCAGCGCCGCGACCAGATGCGCGACCCGGGGCCGGTCCTCGGTCTTGTAGGAAACGAATATCGCCGCCATCCGCGCCCCTTCGTCCGGCGCATCTTAGGGCTTTTCGCGCGAAGGTCACTCGTCCTTCGCCGGGACTTGCGCTATTCTCGCGCTCAAGCACGCAAAGGAGTGGGCCTTGGAGCAAGGCCGGACCATCAGCCGCCGTTCCTTCCTCGCGCAGGTCGTGGGCGGCGCGCTCGCGACCGCGGCGCTCGTGTCGCCACCGCCGGCTCATGCCCGGCGGAGACGCCGGCGCATGCTGGTCGATGCCGATCCCCGCGATCCGGCGCGCTCGCCATCGGCCCCGCTCCGGCCGGACCCGCCCCGGCCGCTGCCGCCGCCGCTCCCGGATGGCGGCTCCCCCAATCCCGGCATCGACCCGCCGCCACCCCGCCGGTACCGTATCGGACCCCCCGCTCCGGGCCGGTTCGTGATCTGCCCGGGCAACCGGCGCTGCCCCGGCCGCAACCGGTGAAGCGCCCGCTCGCCTTCGCGCTGCTCGTCCTCGCCTGCGGCTGCGAGAACCGGCCCTCGGATACGGCTGCACCGGCGCCGGCCACAAAATCGGCGCCGGCGCCTCCGCCCACCGCGTCCGGTCCCGACGGCGCCGGGCCGGCTCGCCCCAGCAGGTTCATCGTCTGCCCGGGCGACCGGCGCTGCCCCCGGCGCAAGGACGGCGAGCCGCCCGCGGGCGCCGACTGACGCTCACCCTGTCCGCGTCAGCCGGTACATCGGGTAGCTGCCATATTCCTTGGCGAGCTGGATTCGGCCGACATAGCGGCAGACGAAGCGGTCGGGGGCCTCGAGCGCGAGGATGGCGGCGAAGGGCTCGGTGACGAAGACGGCGCCGGTCGGCGTCACCGGCTCGATCCGCGCCGCCATCGAGACCTCGTTGCCGTAGAAGTTGATGCGGCCGGTGATATGATCGATGGCGCGATAGGCCGGGCCGTAATGCGCGCCGATCCGCATCCGGCCGCCCGTTCCCTCGAGGCCGAGCGTGCCATAATCGAACCGGTCGAGCGCATCCTGAAGCTGGAGCGCGATCTCGGCGGCGGCGGGCGCGCTGCTCATCACCCCGTAAAGCGCATCGCCCCACGAATTGCGCGAGACGACAGCGTCGCCATGCGCGTCGAGCACGTCGGCGATGATCTTCATCACCCCGTCCCAGAAGAGGGGCAGGACGACTTCATTGAGCTTGGAGAAGCCCTCGAAATCGGTGAACAGGATCGCCGCCAGCGCGCGCTCGGCGGTCGAGGTGATGCGCGGCGGCGGGCGGACGAGGCCGCGCCTGACCGGGCCCGGATCGATCGATCGGGTGCGCCCGCCGGCCTGCTGCCAGGAGAGGACGTCGGCGCCGGTGCCGGCCGGCCCGGCCGGCGCGACGCCGTCCCAGATCGCGATCTGGATCGGCTCGGCGGCGAGATGCTCGGCGCGCAGGCAGGTCAGGCCCATCGCCATCCGGCTCGAATAGCCATATTGGTCGGGATTGCCGAAATAGGCCATCGGGCTGGAGAAGATGGTGCGCTTGGCCTTCGCGCGACAGCTTCGGTAGCGCGCCTCCCAGCCCGGCCCGCCCGGCAGCACCGACTGGGCGAGGAAATCCTCCTCCTCGAACGGCAGGATGAGATGAAGCTCGACGCCGCGGTCGAGCATGGCTTCGGCGGCGACGATGTCGGCGCCGCAGGCGAGGGCGCCGAAGGCGAAGCCGATATTCTCCTCGTCCAGCACGGCGTCGACCTGGGCGCGGACCCGCGCCTCGGCGCCCGTATCGGCGCCGAACATATGGCCGCAATAATGCACCACCCGGGGCGACGCGAGCGGCGCCAGCAAGGTGGCGCGCTCATGGTCGGTGAGGCCGAGATGGGCGGCGATCATGCCGAGCTGGCGCAGAGTGCTCGACCGGCCGCCGAGATCGGCGCTGCCTTTGACGACCTCGCTGCCGAGCGTCTCGGTGACCTCGGCGGTCCGGCCGAGCAGCAGCAGCGCCTCGGCGCGGGTCGCCGCTTTGAAATAACCGCCCGCGGCGGCGACGGCGGGATCTTCGAGCAGGGCCGAAGCGATCGCTCGCGCCTCCGCCTCGCGCCCCGCCAAAAGCGCGAGCGTGGCCGCGTTGATGCCCGGGAAGCTGTCGCCGCTCTCCTTGTAGACGTCGTCATAGGCCTCGAAGGCCCGCTCCATCGCCTCCTGCCGGGCCGGGCCGGCCGGCGTGTTGAACGCCCTGTCCTTCCAGATCCGCGCGCCGATCGCACGCTCGTCGACATTGGCCGAGCGGTCGAGCCCGTAGGCCACGAAACGCTCCATCGCCCGCTCGGTATCGCCCATCCGCGCCAGCGCCAATATTTGCTGGTGGCGGATCGCGCCGGAGGTGTCGCCTTCGGCGATCGCGGTGACGGTCGCGTCATAGGCGCCGATCAGGTCGCCGCGCGCCAACGCTTTCTTGGCCATGTTGGCTGCGCTCTCGAACGGCGGCGGCGTAGTTTCTTCGGGCGCCGGCTCGGCGTCCAGTTCCGGCAGACGTCCCTCATAGCCATCCTGCCACGCGCTACTCGCGCCCGCCGTGATGGCCCCGGCGATATCGGCCTCGTCGACTTTCGCCCCGCGGAGATCCGCGCCGGTGAGGTCCGCGCCGGCGAGGATCGTCTGGCGCAGGTCGACGCCGCGCAGCACCGCGCCGCGCAGCAGACTGCCGGAGAAATCATAGCCCGCCAGATCCTCTCCGGCCTCCACCACGATCGCGGTCAGGTTGAGGCCGCGAAAGTCCTTGGCGGGATCGAGGCCGCTCGCCGCGACGAGGTCGGTGAACCGCCCGCTCTTGAGCCGCGCGACCCGCGCCAGAGCTTCGATATCGATCATCGGACGCCCCGCCGATCGGCAGGCTGCGCCGGTGCTTTTTCGACCAGGATCTCGTCCTTGATCAGGAGCAGCGAGCCTTCCCAATAGCGTTCCTTGGGCTTGGGCCTGAGCGCGCGGGCGACGAGCGCCGTGCAGACCGCGTCCCGATTGGCGGCGGCTATGACGTCCGACTGGGATGCGGTGTCGGTTTCGACCCACAGGTCGGTAAGGTCGACCGAGACGCTCGCCCGGATCCGGCAGCCGTCAGCCGAATGGAGGATGTCGCAAAGCTTCTCGTCCCCCAGGATCTGGCCGGAAAGCACACCCTCGGGATGTCCCGTGCCGTAGACGCGCCAATAGTCGCCGTGCCGCTGGACGACCGGGGTCTCATATTCGACCAGATCGGTTTCAACCACCGTCGCATTGGAGACCGCCTGCCGGGAGCGGCGCGCGCGCCCTTCGAGCCTGAACAGGCCCAGAAACTTGGGGGTCGCAAGCCCCGCCCCTCCGGACAGCTGCGTCTCGCTATTGGCCTTCTGCTCCTTCTCCGACCTCTTGACGCGGGATTTGACGATTTTCGCGTAGCGGCCGGTCGGCGCCATCTGCCCCCCTTTCAGGTGCAATTTGAGCTTCGCGGCTTCGAAACCGTAGCGGAAGGAAAAGACCTCGTCCGCCACCACGTTTTCCATGCGCTTCAGGTCGAAGGCGAGGACCGCGAACAGGGAGAAGCCATCGCCCGAACGCAATTGCGAAGGCGCGTGCAGCTCAAGGGAGCAAAGATCCGCTACCCGTCTGGCCATTGCAAAACAGTAGCTGAATAAGCCGCCCCCGCAACCATGCTTCTTCCGGCGGACACGCCTTCATGTGGTCCGCCGAGACAATTCAAGACATTTGGCGACACCTTCCCTCTGGCGCCGCCCCCCGCGCCGCCTCTAAAACGCCGCTCATGGCCAGCGACCCGCACATTCTCCTCGTCGACGACGAGCGCGACATTCGCGATCCGCTCGCGACCTATTTGTCGCGCAACGGCGTGCGCGTGACCAAGGCCGAGAATGCGGCGGCGGCGCGCCAGCTCCTGACCGCTTATGCGATCGACCTCGTCCTGCTCGATGTCATGATGCCGGGCGAGGACGGGCTCAGCCTCGCCGGCTATATCCGCGCCACCACCTCGATCCCGGTGATCCTGGTCACCGCCAAGACCGAGGAGATGGACCGGGTCGTCGGACTCGAGATCGGCGCCGACGATTACGTCACCAAGCCCTTCTCCCCGCGCGAATTGCTGGCCCGGATCAAGGCGGTGCTTCGCCGGGTCGGCGAGAATGGGGCTTTGGTGCGCGCGCCCGATACCGACAGCTACGGCTTTGGCCCGTGGATATTGAAGAGCGGCGAGCGCGAGCTGGTCGGCGAGGACGGGGTCGCCATTCCGCTCTCGACCGGCGAATATAATCTCCTCCACGCCTTCGTGACCCACCCCAGGCGGGTGCTCAACCGCGAGCAATTGCTCGACTTGAGCCAGGGTCGCGAGCTCGCCGCCTTCGAGCGCAGCATCGACAATCATATCAGCCGCCTGAGGAAGAAGATCGAATTGAGCTCCGCCGATCCCAAGCTGATCAAGACGGTCTGGGGCGGCGGCTACATGCTCGCGGCGGACGTCAGGAAATTGTGAGGCGCGAATTGTGAGGCGCTTCGTCCCCAAGAGCCTGATCGGCCAGATCGCTTTGGTCATGGCGCTGGCCCTTCTGGTCGCGCAGGCGATCAATTTCGGCCTCGTCTTCAACGAGCGCCAGCGCGCCACCCGCAACCAGATCGAAGGGCCGCCGGTCGCCCGCTTCGTCGCCTTCGCCCAGCGCATCGCCGCTTTGCCGCCGCCGCGGCGCGCAGGCGAGGTCGGCGGGCGCGGCCGCCGCTCCCGCTTCTCGATCGACGCGCAGAGCATCGTCGCGGCGCAGGACAATGACGAGCGGATCGCGGCGCGGCTGCGCGACCAGGCCGCGGGCACCGGTCTTGCGATCGGGGACGCGCGCGGCGCGGTCAGCGACGATGTGCCGCTGCCGCCCCGGGTCCGCGAGCGGCTCGACCCCGATCAGCGCGCGCGCACCGAGGAGCGGATGCGCCGCTTCCAGACCCTGCGCCTTTCGATCCAGCTCGACGACGGGCGCTGGCTCAACGGCTGGCTGGTGACGCCGCGGCCCAATCCCTGGCTGGCGCTGCGTCTCGCCGGCTCGACCCTGCTCATTTACGTCCTGCTGCTCGGCGCGATCGTGCTGATCGCGCTGAGGCTCGGCCGGCCGCTCAGGGACCTGACCGCCGCCGCCAAGAGCTTCGAGGGCCGCGGCGAGGCGCCGCAGGTGACGCCGGGCGGGCCCGCCGACGTGCGCCGCGCCATCCTCGCCTTCAACGCGATGAGCGCGCGAGTCTCCATCATGCTCGACGAGAAGGACAGGATGCTGGGCGCGATCGGCCACGACATGCGCACGCCTCTGGCCTCTTTGCGCATCCGCGCCGAGAGCATGGAGCCCGAATCGGAGCGCAGGAAGATGATCGCCACCATCGAGGAGATGGACGCGATGCTCGAGCAGACGCTGGCGCTGGCGCGCGCCGGCCGCGCCACCGAGCAGGTCCGGGCCGTCGACCTGCACGCGCTCGCCGATGCGCTGGTCGAGGAGTTCCGAACCCTGGGCCAGCCCGTCGAGATGGAGGCCGGCGCGCGCCACGTCGCCGCGGTCCAGCCCAATTTGCTGCGCCGGGCGCTGCGCAATCTGATCGAGAACGGCGTCCGCCACGGCGGCGGCGCCCGGGTCGCGGTGCGCAGCGAGGGCGATAAGGTGGCGCTCGAGGTGACCGACGACGGCCCCGGCATCCCGGCGGCCGATCTCGAACGGGTGCTGGAGCCGTTCGTTCGCCTCGAAGCCTCGCGCAACCGCGAGACCGGCGGCTCGGGCCTCGGCCTCGCTCTGGCCCGCAGCGCGGCGCAGGCGCATGGCGGCAGCCTCGTCCTGGCGAACCGCGCGGGAGGGGGCCTGCTGGCGCGGATCCTGCTGCCGGCGGGACATGCGATAGAGAGCTAATCCAAGCCCGCTCATCCTGAGCAGCCGGTGAGCCTGTCGAACCGGCGTATCGAAGGACGCAGTGACGCTTCGCCCGGTCCTTTGATACGGGCCTTCCGGATCAAGCCCGGGGTCAGTCCCTACTCAGGATGAGCGGATTGGGGTTTCAGCCGTCGCTCTGCTGCGGCGCGAAGGCGCGGATCTTGCGCTTGCCGCACCACAATTCGAGCGCCTGGGCGCCGCAATGAACCGCCGCCTGGCGCGCCGCCTCGACGTCGTCCTGGGCCTCGATCTCCTCGAAGCCGACGAACTTGCCGCCCGGTTCGGCCAGCCGATAGAGCCTGTAATAGGCCACTTTGTCCCCCACCCTGCCTGATAGTCCCCAACAAGCCGGATTCATGTCGCATAAACGGCCAAGAAACGACTTAAACAAAATCAACTCAGCGAAGTTCTTTTCCAAATCTCATTAATCCAGATCACCAAAAAGGCGGGCCCCGCCGGGCCCGCCTTCAGTCAGCTCCAAGCGATCCTTAATCGTCCTGCCCGGGCCGATCCCGCCGGCCCTGGCGCCATTGGTCGCGCATGGCCTGGCGCTCGGCGGCGGTGACGGTGCCGTCATGATTGGCGTCGGCGCGGTCGAAGCGGGCCAGCGCCCGTTCGCGGAACTGCTCGCGGGTGACGAAGCCCTGCTCGCCGAACATCCGCATCCCGCGCATGCCGCGCATGCCCGGGCCGCCCGGACCGCCGTGGCGCATGCCGCGATGACGCATGCCGGGCCCGCCGGGACCGCCCCGCCGGCCTTCGGCGCCGGGACCACCGGGGCCGCCGGGGCCGCCGCGATTCGCGTGCGCCTGCGCCATCTCCTCGCGGGTGATGCTGCCGTCATGGTTGGCGTCGAGCCGGTCGAACATCCGGGTCATGTGCTGGGCGCGGCGCTGCTCGCCGCGCGCCCGCGCCTCGTCCGGCGTGAAGCGGCCGTCATTGTTGGCGTCGAGCCGGGCGAAGGCCTGGTCGGTGCGGTCGATCACCTGCGCGCGGGTGACATCGGCATTGCGGTCGGGGCGCGGCCCCGGCCCTTGCGCGACCGCGGCGCCGGCGGTGACCAGCATCGCGGCGCTCAGGAAAAAACTCAGCTTGTTCATCGGGACATCCCTCCGGTTACTCCAAGGTCCATGCCGTCGCTATGCGGGCGGCCTGTCGCCCAACTATGTCGCGAGCTCGAAAAAATGTCGCCGATTGTCGCAACCGCGCCCGCCAAGCGACGGACCGGTCGCCGGATGCGGTGGGACGTATTGATATACTATATCCTCAGTCTATGAATCGGGCCCGACAAAGAAGGTAATGAAGTGCTCCGATCCCTGCTTCTGGCGAGCGTCACCCTCGCCTCCCCGGCCCTCGCGCAGACGCCCGAGCCGGTCCCGGCCCCGGCGCCCGCCGCGCAGGGCCCGGACTCCCAAAACGATGCCCCGCCCGCGGAGTCCCACGCGCCCGAGGATAATGAGATCGTCGTCACCGGCTTCCCGCGCAGCCGCGGCGACATATTGTCGGGGACGTCGGTGGTGGCGGGCGACGAGCTGACCCGCGATTTGCGGCCGACGATCGGCGAGACCCTGGCGCACCAGCCGGGCGTCTCGGCGACCTCGTTCGGGCCCAATGCCTCGCGCCCGGTCTTGCGCGGCTTCCAGGGCGAGCGCGTGCGGGTGCTGACCGACGGCATTGGCAGCCTCGACGCGTCCAGCACCAGCGTCGACCATGCGGTCGCGATCAATCCGCTCACCGCCGACCGGATCGAGGTGCTGCGCGGCCCCGCGGCCCTCCTCTTCGGCTCCTCCGCGATCGGCGGCGTCGTCAACGTCATTGACGCCCGCATCCCCCGCCGCGTCCCCGACGAGCCGGTCCATGTCGAAGGCATCGTCACCTACGGCTCGGCGGCGAACGAGCGCTCGGCCAATGGCACGATCGACATTCCGCTCGGGCCCACGCTCGTCTTCCACCTCGACGGCAATTACAGCAGGTCGGACGATCTCGAGATTGGCGGCTTCCTGCTCAGCCGGGCGTTGCGCGCGCAGGCCGCGGCGAGCCCGGATCCGGACATCGCCGCTTTGGCCGGCCTCAGGGGCCGGATCCCCAATACCGACGGCCGGACCTGGGATGCCGCCGCCGCCATCGCCTGGATCGACGGCGACAACAATGCGGGCCTGTCGGTCACCCGTTACGACAGCCTTTACGGCGTGCCGATCCGCTATTCGCTCGATCCCGCGATCGAGGCGGAAGGGCCGCATATCGACATCAGGCAGACCCGCTTCGACGGCCGCGCCGAGATCGATACCGGCGACGGCCTCATCGATTCGGTCCGCTTGCGCGGCGGCTATTCCGACTATCGGCACTTCGAGATCGAGGACAATGGCGACATCGCGACGACCTTCCTCAACCAGGGCTGGGAGGGCCGGATCGAAGCGCGCCAGACGACCCGCAACGGCTGGGGCGGCGGCTTCGGCGCCCAATATTTCCAGCGCGATCTCGAGGTTGCGGGCGCGGAGAAATTCCTGCCCGCGAACCTCACCCGGCAGCTTGGCCTGTTCGCGCTGCAGACGCTCGATCGCGGCGCGTTCAAGGCCGAAGCGGGCCTGCGCTACGAGCATAGCGCGCTCCGCGCGGACGCCGACGCGGATCTCGGCAATCCGGCGCTGCGCCGCAGCTTCGACGCGGTCACCGGCTCGGCCGGCGCCAGCTACGCCTTCGCGCCCGATTGGCGCATCGGCCTCAACGCGACCCGCAGCGAGCGCGCCCCGTCCGCCGAGGAATTGTTCGCCAACGGCCCGCATGCCGGAACCCAGTCGTTCGAGGTCGGCGATCCCGATCTCGGCACCGAGCGGAGCTGGGGCGTGGAGGCGACCTTGCGCCACAGCGGCGGCGGCTTCACCCTTGGCGCCTCGGTCTTCCAGAGCTGGTTCGACGGCTATATCTTCGAGGCGCCGACGGGCCTCGTCGAGGACGGCCTCCCGGTCTTCCAATATCGGCAGGACGACGCCCGCTATTTCGGTGTCGAGCTCGAAGCCTCGGCCCATGTCGCCCAGATCGGCGCGTTCCTGATCAACCTCGACGGGGTCGCCGATTACGTCCGCGCGACCATCGCCAGCGCCGGCCCGGCACCGCGCATCCCGCCCTTGAGGCTGCTCGGCGGGATCGAGGCCCAGTCCAACCATCTCAACGGCCGCCTCGAGGTCGAATATGTGGGCGGGCAGGACCGCGTTGCCGCCTTCGAGACGACGACCGCGGGCTACACGATGGTCAACGCATCCGTCTCCATCCACCCCTTCGGCCGCGCCAATACCAGCGCGATCGTGCTGTCGGCGAACAACATCTTCGACGTCGATGCGCGCCGCCACGCCAGCTTCCTCAAGGATTATGCGCCGCTCGCCGGCCGCGACCTGAGGATCAGCGCCCGCTTCACCTTCTAGGGTCGCTTCTTCCCACGACCCACCTCCTCATGCCGGACTTGATCCGGCATCGATCTTTCTTTTTCTGCGGGAGAAGGCGGACCCCGGATCGGGTCCGGGGTGACGCGGCGGTGGGCCGCAAGGTCATGGTTAATACGATATGGATTCGCTCCATCGCATCCGCGACACGATCCGTCTTTCGGCGGGCGCCCATCAGGCTGACAGAAACGCCGCGCCGATTATGGAAGTCAAACCCTTGGGGTAGAAGGTCTTGGGAGGCATGATGCGGGGCGGAGCGATAATGGGGCGGATGCGCTTCCTGGGAATGGCGGCGGTAATGTTCGCCGCCTGCGTGCCGGCTGCCGAATCGGCCCAGGTCCCGTCCCGGGCGCCTTCTTATGCTCGCAGCGGCGCGGAGCGCGCGCTGGAGCAGCGGATCGAGGCGCTCGGCCGCGGCTTCCAGGGCGAGGTCGGAATCGCCGTGCGCGCCATCGAGGGCGGCGCCCTGGCAAGCTGGAACGGCAACCGCTTCTTCCCGCAGCAGAGCGTGAGCAAATTCTGGGTTGCGATCACCGCGCTCCAGCGCGTCGATGAAGGCGCGCTCGATCTCGACCAGCGCATCACCATCACCCGCCGGGACCTGACCCTGTTCAATCAGCCGATCGCCGCGCAGATCGGGGCGAACGGCTATACGACGACGCTCGGCGACCTCCTGTTCCGCGCGCTGACGCGCAGCGACAATACCTGCAACGACATCGTCCTGCGCCATGCCGGCGGCCCCGCCGCGGTGCGCGCGATGATCGAGCGGGCGCGGCTGCCCGGGGTGCGCTTCGGCCCGGGCGAGCGGCTGCTCCAGTCCGGCATCGCCGGGCTGCAATGGTCGCCCGCTTATTCGGTCGGCAACGCTTTCTATCAGGCGCGCAACGCCGTCCCGACCGATCGGCGGCGGCAGGCGTTCGAACGCTATCTCGAGGATCCGGTCGACGGCGCCACCGTCGAGGGCCTCACCATGGGCCTCGCCCGGCTGCAGCGCGGCGAATTGCTCTCGCGCGCGTCGACCGGCCGGCTGCTCTCGATCATGTCGCAGACCCGGACCGGCCCGCAGCGGCTGACCGGCGGGCTCGCCCCGGGCTGGCGGATCGCGCACAAGACCGGCACCGGCCAGGTGCTCGGCGGCACCCAGGCCGGCTATAACGATATCGGCATCCTGACCTCGCCCGAGGGCCGCCATTATGCGGTGGCGGTGATGATCGGCCGGACCGCGACGCCGCTCGGCACCCGGATGAGCCTGATGCAGAACGTCACCAGGGCGGCGATCGCCTATGACGAGGCCCAAAGCGACGGCGGCGGCCGCTACCAGCGCCGCTAGCGCAGGGTCCGCTTCCGCCCTAAGGTGGCGTCATGGCCCGGCCGCAATCTCCCGACTATGACAAGCGTCGCGACGCACTCCTCGCGGCGGCCGCCCGGCTCTATGCGAAGAAGGGCTTCCAGGGAGCGTCGGTCGCGGAGCTCGCCAAGGCCTGCCACACGTCCAAATCTTTGATCTATCACTATTTCCCGTCCAAGGACGACATTCTCTACGCGGTCATGGCCGAGCATCTCGATGCCCTGACCGACGCCGCCGAGGCGGCGTGCGCCAGCGGCAGCGCGGATGACAGGCTGCGGACGCTGACGGTCGCCTTCATGCGACATTATGCGAGCGCGCAGAACCAGCACAAGGTGCTGCTGAACGAACTGGACAGCCTCCCGCCGGAGCGCCGCGCCGACGTCGTCGCCAAGCAGCGGCGGATCATCGCGGCGGCCGAATCGGTCATCGCCGAAATCGCCCCGGGCGGCGGCGCGCGGGTCAACACGATGCTGTTCTTCGGCATGATCAACTGGACCCACACCTGGTTCGATCCCGCCGGTCCGTTCATGCCGGAAGCGCTGGCGCTCCGCGTGGTCGAGATCATGCAGCGGGGCGTGACGCCTCAGGCGTCGTAGTCGAGCTCGACTCCTTCGCTTTTGGGCACCGACTGGCAGGTCAGCACATAGCCCGCCGCCACCTCCTCGTCGGTGAGGCCGTAGCGCGCGGCCATCTCGACCTCGCCCGAGACGACGCGGGCGCGGCAGGTGGCGCAGACTCCGGCCTTGCAGGCGAAGGGCGCCGGCAGCCCGGCGGCGCGGGCCGAATCGAGGATGTTGCCGGCGGCGGCGTCGAAGGCGACGCGGCGCTTGCGGCCGTCGAGCGTGACCAGGAGGGTCAGGCCCGCCGCTTCCTTGGTCAGCGCCTGCATCTGCGCCGCGAGCTGCGCCGACGGGCGGCCGGCGGTGAAGCGCTCGAGATGCACGCGATCCTTGCCGACGCCCCGTTCGAGCAAGGCCGCCTCGGCCGCGTCCATCATCGGGCCGGGGCCGCAGATGAAGAAGGCGGCGACGTCCGCCGGGTCGATCAGGCTCTCCAATATCTCGTCGCATTTGGCGCGATCGAGCATGCCGTTGAACAGCTCGAACTCCTCGGCCTCTTCGGCAAGGAAATGATGGACTTGCAGCCGGTCCATGAAACGATTCTTGAGCTTCGCCAGGGCTTCGAGGAAGATGATCGAATTGCTGTCGCGATTGCCGTAGAAGAGCGTGAAGCGGCTCTGCTTCTCGGTCAGCAGGGCCGTCTTCAGCAGCGACATGACCGGCGTGATCCCCGAGCCGCCGGCGAAGCCGACATAATGATTGGCCGCGGCGGGATCGAAATCCCAGGTGAAGCTGCCGTGCGGCGCCATCACGTCGAGCGCCATGCCGGGCCGGAGGTTGTCGTTCGCCCAATTGGAGAAGGCGCCGCCCGCGATCCGCTTGACGGTGACCATCACCTCATCGTCCTGCGGCGCGACGCAGAGCGAATAATTGCGGCGGATTTCCTCGCCCCCGATCTCGGCTTTGAGCGTCAAATGCTGGCCGGGCTTAAACTTGAACGTCTCGCGCAACTCCTCTGGCACGGCGAAGCGGATCGAGCGCGCCTCGGCGGTTTCGTCGACGACGTCCGCGACCGACAGGGTGTGGAACGACACGCTCATCAGTGGCACTTGAACCGGTCGAACGGCTCCAGGCAGTCGCGGCAGCGCCATTGCGCCTTGCACGGGGTCGAGCCGAAGCGGCTGATCTCCTCGGTTCGCGTCGAGCCGCATTGCGGGCAGGTCGCGGTCGGCGCGCTGCTCGGCGGGGCGATGCCATAGGCCTGGAGCTTCTCCTTGCCGGCCTCGCTGATCCACTCGGTCGTCCAGGGCGGCGACAAGGTGGTCTCGATCGCCACGTCGCGATAGCCGGCCGCGTTCAGGGCGGCGCGAATGTCCTGCTCGATCACCAGGGTGGCGGGACAGCCGGTATAGGTGGGCGTAATCGTAACGCGGTCCGGCCGGACGTCGCGGACGATGCCGAGATCGACCACCGAAACCACCGGAATCTCCGGGTCCGGAACCTGCTCCAGCACCTCCCAGATCGCGTCGGTGGTCATGACCGTTACCATGTCGCGTCCGGATAGGTGCGCGGCAGATATTGCATGACCGCCAAGATGTGGCCGAGATGCTCGCCATGATGGCCTCGGCGGCCGCCGAGGATCGGGCGCTGGTCCTTCGGCGCCTCGAGAGTGGCTTCGCTCAGCACGGCGCGGATGCGGGCGTCATAATCCGCTCGGAACAGATTGACGTCCGCGCCGATGCCGCGCGCGGCGGATTCCGTGGCGATGGCGTCCATCTCGAACAGCTCGGGCACGAAGCGCCAGTGCCAGTCGAGGCCCGCCGCCATCCGCCGCCGGCTTTCCTCGGTGCCGTCGCCGAGCCGGATCGCCCATTCGGCCGAGAGCTCGGCGTGATAATGCACTTCCTTGACCGCCTTGGCGGCGATCGCGGCGGTGGTTTCGTCGCTCGACCGGGTCAAATGCTGGAACAGCATCTCCTGCCAGGTCGAAAACAGCAATTGCCGTATCATCGTCTGGGCGAAATCGCCATTGGGCTGCTCGACCAGCCAGCAATTGCGGAAATCGAGCACGTCGCGGCGGAAGGCGAGCGCGTCGCCGTCGCGCCCCTGCCCTTCGGCAATGCCGGCGGCATTGAGGAAATGCGTCGCCTGCCCGATCAGATCGAGGCCCATGTTCGCAAGGCTGAGATCGACCTCGACCGATGGCGCGTGGCCGCACCATTCGCCGAGGCGCTGGCCAAGGATCAGGCTGTCGTCGCCGAGGCGGAGCAGGGTCTCGAAGAGAATCCCAGACTCCGTTCGCCCTGAGCCTGTCGAAGGGCCTTCCTTCTTTCCGGTGTCGGGGCCGGAGGAGGAAGGGGCTTCGACAGGCTCAGCCCGAACGGATCGGGGTGAGCGTCCGGTTTCCGGGATGGGAGGAAGAGAGGCCATCAGATGTGGGTGATCCCGTCCGGAATGTCGTAGAAGGTCGGGTGGCGGTAGATCTTGTCCTCGGCGGGCTCGAACATCGCCGCGTCGTCGCCGGGATCGGAGGCGGTGATCGAGGCCGAGGGCACGACCCACAGGCTGACCCCCTCCATCCGCCGCGTATAGGTGTCGCGGGCGTGGCGCAGCGCGATCTCGGCGTCGGGCGCGTGGACGGAGCCGACATGGCGGTGCGCCATCCCGCTCTTGGCGCGGACGAACACTTCCCAGAGCGGCCAATCCTTGCTCATAGTCTCGTCACCCCGGACTTGATCCGGGGTCCACCTTTTTCTGGCGGAACCGGACGAAGGAAGATGGATGCCGGATCAAGTCCGGCATGACGATGGGGGGCGTTCATGCCGCCTCCTTCTTCGCTTCGCGCTTCGCCGCATAAGCCGCGGCCGCCTCGCGGACCCAGGCGTTGCTCTCCCAGGCGTCGCGGCGCGCCTTCATCCGCTCCCTGGCGACCGGGCCCTCGCCCTTCACCACCGCATAGAATTCCTCCCAGTCGACCGCGCCATAATCGTGGCCGCCTTTCTCCTCGTTCCAGCGAAGATCGGGATCGGGGACGGTCAGGCCGATCGCGTCGGCCTGGGGCTTGGTGATGTCGACGAATTTCTGCCTGAGCTCGTCATTGGTGTCGCGCTTGATCCGCCAGCGCATCGACTGGGCGGTGTTGGGCGAATTGTCGTCGGTCGGGCCGAACATCATCAGCGACGGCCACCACCAGCGGTTGAGCGCATCCTGCGCCATGCGCTTCTGCGCGTCGGTGCCGGCGGCGAGATGCATCATGATCTCATAGCCCTGGCGCTGGTGGAAGCTCTCCTCCTTGCAGACGCGGACCATTGCCCGGGCATAGGGCCCGTAGGAGGTGCGCTGCAGCGGCACCTGGTTCATGATCGCGGCGCCGTCGACCAGCCAGCCGACCGCGCCGATATCGGCCCAGGTCAGGGTCGGATAGTTGAAGATGGTGCTGTACTTGGCCTTGCCCGAATGGAGCGCCTCGATCATCTCCTCGCGGCTCGTGCCCAATGTCTCGGCGGCCGAATAGAGATAGAGGCCGTGGCCCGCTTCGTCCTGGACCTTGGCGAGCAATATCGCCTTGCGCCGGAGCGAGGGCGCCCGCGTGATCCAATTCCCCTCGGGCAGCATGCCGACGATCTCGCTGTGCGCGTGCTGCGAGATCTGCCGGGTCAAGGTGCGCCGATAGGCTTCGGGCATCCAGTCCTTGGGCTCGATGAACTCGTCCGCCGCCACCCGCGCCTCGAAGGCGGCGAGCTTTTCGGGGTCCTCGGTCGCGACGATCCGGGCCGTCTTCTGCATTTCGGTCGTGTACATGCAGCTCTCCTGAGACCGCGTCCCTACCATTCGCCGACCGATCGGTCAATGAATTGACGGGCCTTCGATCGCCTGACAACGCGCGACCGGGCTTCCGAGTCGCACGCCGCCAGGGCCGATGTAAGTTGACGATGATGACGAAGATGACACTTGCCATCGGTTCCGGGTGACGCCGCCAAAAGTGTCGCGTTTCGGATTCCGGCGAGGCTGGGACGAGGGCGTATGGCTGCCATAGGGCAAGCCTAGGCACGAAGCGGCCGTGTAGGAAAATCCTATCTTGCCGTCGCGCCACGCCCGATCGCCGGCGCCCACCCGAACTTGCGCCCGTCCCCGGCCGGGCTTAGCTGGGCCCATGAAGGTGATCGGCGACTATCTCGGCAACGGCTATGCGCATCTGGAGGGGCTGATCGATCCCGCCGTGGCGCAGGCTTTCCTGCAGGGGCTGAAGCAGGACATGGGGCCCGCCGCGATCCCGCTCAGCCGGGTCACGGAGCACGTCAACCTGCTCAACCGTCCGGCCTTCGAGGCTTATGGCCATTTCTACAAGCCGATGCTGTTCTTCCTGTGGGGCCTGACTCCGATCGTCAGCCAGATCGTCGGCCGCGACCTGCTGCCGACCTACGATTATTTCCGCCTCTACCGCGCCGGCGACGTCTGCAAGGTGCATGCGGACCGGCTCTCCTGCGAGCACAGCCTGTCGCTGACTTTGGGCTATAGCGACGACAAAATCTGGGGCCTCGAGGTCGGCCGGACCCGCCAGGATCCGAATAGCCGGGTCGACCGGGATTTCGGCGCCGAGGAGTTCGCCGCCATCCCGATGCGGGTCGGCGACGCGGTGCTCTACCAGGGCGTCCACCACCGCCACGGCCGCACCACGCCCAATCCCAATGCCTGGTCGGCCCACCTCTTCCTGCACTGGGTCGACCGCGACGGCCCCTATCGCGACCATGCCTTCGACGGCCGGCTCGATCCTGCTAAAGTGGATTTCGCGTTCAGCTGAGCGCTCGATTTGGGGGACGAGAGGATGCTCAGGAAGGTTGCCTTCACCATGTGTCCGGTGAAGGACCCTGATGGCAATGCGATCATCCCGCATAAGCTCAAGAGCGAGATATGACTCGCCTCGCCGAAGCCCTGGCAGCGCTCGAAGCGAGCGGCACGGCTTCGACACGCGACGGCATGGCCCGCTACGGGATCGTCGCCGGCAAAACCTTCGGAGTCATGGTCGGCGACATCAGGCGGATCGCCAAGGGGCTCGGCCGCGATCACGCCTTGGCGGATCAATTGTGGCGATCGGGCTGGTACGAGGCGCGGCTGCTCGCCGCCTTCGTCGACGATCCCAGGGCGGTCACCCCGGACCAGATGGATCGCTGGGCGGCTGAATGCGAGAATTGGGCGGATTGCGACACGATCTGCTTCCACCTGTTCGACAAGACGCCGCACGCTTTTGCCAGCGTCGACCGATGGGCGGCGGACGAGCGCGAGTTCGTCCGCCGCGCCGCCTTCGCGTTGCTTGCCAGCCTCGCGCTGCACGACAAGAAATGCCCCGACGAGCCATTCCTCGAGCGCCTGCCGCTGATCGAGTCGGCCGCGATCGACCCGCGCAATTTCGTCAAGAAGGGCGTCAGCTGGGCGCTGCGCGGCGTCGGCGGCAGGAAGAGCCCCGCGCTTCGGTCCGCGGCGCGCGAGCAGGCGGAGCGGCTGGCGGCCTCATCCGACAAGGCCGCACGCTGGATCGGCAACGACGCGCAGAAGGCCTTCGCGAAGGCAGACAAGGGCTAAGGGGACACGTACTTTTTCGCGAAAAAGTACGTGTCCCCTAAACCCAGCCTAGACCCGCTCGATCACCGTCGCGATGCCCTGGCCGACGCCGATGCACATCGTGCACAGCGCGTAGCGGCCGCCGGTGCGGTGGAGCTCTTCGGTCGCGGTGAGGATCAGGCGGGCGCCGGACATGCCGAGCGGGTGGCCCAGCGCGATGGCGCCGCCATTCGGGTTCACATGGGCCGCATCGTCGGCAAGTCCCAACTGCCGCATCACGGCGAGGCCCTGGGCGGCGAAGGCCTCGTTCAGTTCGATCACGTCCATGTCGGCGATATTGAGGCCGAGGCGCTTGAGCAGCTTCTCGGAGGCGGGCGCGGGACCGATGCCCATGATCCTGGGCGGCACCCCGGCGACGGCGGCGCCGAGGAAGCGCGCGCGCGGGACGAGGCCGTTACGCTTCGCCGCGTCCTCGGTCGCGACGATCAGGGCGGCTGCGCCGTCGTTGACGCCCGAGGCGTTGCCGGCGGTCACCGTGCCGTCGGGACGGACGATGGGCCTGAGCTTGCCGAGCGCCTCGACGCTGGTCTCGCGTGGATGCTCGTCGCGCGCCACGATCACGGGATCGCCCTTGCGCTGCGGGATCGAGACCGGGACGATCTCGGCGTCGAGACGGCCGTTCGCCTGCGCGGCGGCGGCCTTGGCCTGGCTGCGGACCGCGAACGCGTCCTGGTCGGCGCGCGACACCTGGAAGTCCTGCGCGACATTCTCGGCGGTCGAGGGCATCGTGTCGTCGCCATAAGCGTCGCGCATCTTCGGGTTGACGAAGCGCCAGCCGATCGTGGTGTCGTACATCTCCGCGTTGCGGTCGAAGGCGCTTTGCGCCTTGGCCATGACAAAGGGGGCGCGGCTCATGCTTTCCGAGCCGCCGGCGATCAGCATGTCGGCCTCGGAGCCGCGGATCACCCGCGCGGCCATCGCCACCGCGTCCATGCCCGAGCCGCACAGGCGGTTCAGCGTCACGCCGCCCGACGTGTCGGGAAGGCCGGCGAGCAGGCCCGCCATGCGCGCGAGATTGCGATTGTCCTCGCCGGCCTGATTGGCGCAGCCCATGATGACGTCGTCGAGCTCGGTCCAGTCGACCTGTCCGTTGCGCTCGATCAGCGCCCGTATGGGGATCGCCGCGAGATCGTCGGCGCGGACGTGCGCGAGACTGCCGCCATAACGGCCGATCGGGGTGCGCGCGGCATCGCAGATGAAGGCTTCGGTCATGACCTCACTCCGTCATGCTGAACTTGTTTCAGCATCCATATCGATGACGTCCGCGATGCTCGAAGATGGACCCTGAAACAAGTTCAGGGTGACGATCGCGCGTCATTCGTCTCCGATCAGCGCGCCGCCGAGGCTTCGCGAATAGCCGGTGAATTCGGCGACGGCGCGGCCGTCCCCGGTGCGGACGCTGACGTGGGTGACGCCCGAGCGGCCGACAAGCGCCTGCTCCCGCGCTTCGGCGATCAGCACCTCGCCTTCCCTGGCCTGGTCGAGGAAGACGATCGAGGCCTGCGCCGCGACGCTGCGCAGATTGCGGCCGTTGCAGACATAAGCGAAGGCGGTATCGGCGAGCGCGAAAAGCACGCCGCCATGGGCGATGCCGTGGCCGTTCAGCATGTCGGGCCGGAGCGTCATGCGGATCCGCGCATAGCCCTCGCGCGCCTCCTCGATCCCGATGCCCCAGGCCGGGCCGGTGCCCTCGGCCGCCAGCATCGCGCGCGCCACCTTGTTCGCCAGTTCGTTTGGGGTCATGGGGGCGCCATGGCTTACGAAACCATCGCGTTCAAGGTCGAAGGCGGCATCGCCCGCCTCACCCTCAATCGCCCCGACCGGCTCAACAGCTTCACCGTCCGGATGCACGAGGAGGTCGCCGACGCGCTCGCCAGTCTCGGCGATGCGCGCTGCCTGATCCTGACCGGCGCCGGCCGGGGATTCTGCGCCGGGCAGGATCTGAACGACCGCGCGGTGGCGCCGGGTGAGGCGGTCGATCTCGGCGAGTCGGTCGAGCAGCGTTACAATCCGCTGATCCGGACTTTGACGTCGCTGCCGATGCCGGTCATCGCCCGCGTCAACGGCGTCGCCGCCGGCGCGGGCGCCAATATCGCTCTGGCCTGCGACATCGTCATCGCCGCGAAGAGCGCCAAGTTCATCCAGTCCTTCGCCGCGATCGGGCTGATTCCGGACAGCGGCGGCACCTGGGTGCTGCCGCGCCTCGTCGGCCAGGCTCGCGCGCTCGGCCTGGCGTTGACCGGCGAGCCGCTGGGCGCGGAGAAGGCCGCGGAATGGGGCCTGATCTGGAAAGCGGTCGAGGACGACCAGCTGGACGCCGAAGTGGACGCCCTTGCGGCCCGCTTCGCAGCGGGCCCGACGCGCGGCCTCGCCCGGATCAAGCAGATGATCCGCGAAAGTTGGGGCCAATCGCTCGACGCCGAGCTCGACCGCCAGCGCGACGCGATGCGCGAGCTCGGCTTCTCCGACGATTATCGCGAGGGAGTCGCCGCGTTCATGGAAAAGCGCAAACCCAATTTCACCGGGAAGTAAGATGCAGGACTCCCAACCCGTTCGTCCCGAGCGTAGTCGAGGGGCGCATGTGATGAGTCGGTGCCAGCGCCCCTCGACTTCGCTCGGGACGAACGAACTCTGTGTAAGGGACAGTGGATGAAGACCCTGAAGCTCCTGAACTATGCCGCCGACCGCTGGGTCGCGGGCGACGGCGGGCTCGCCGAGGTCCACAGCGCGGTCAGCGGCGAGGTGATCGCGCAGACCGGCAGCCAGGGCCTCGATTTCGCGGCCATGCTCCACCACGCCCGCACGGTCGGCGGGCCGGCTTTGCGCAAGCTCACCTTCCACGAGCGCGCGCATATGCTCAAAGCGCTCGCCAATGCGGTGATGGCGCGCAAGGAGGAATTGTACGAGCTCTCTTTCGCGACCGGCGCGACGCGGAGCGATAGCTGGATCGACATCGAGGGCGGCGCGGGGACGCTCTTCTCCTTCTCCTCCAAGGGCCGCCGCGAATTGCCCAATGGCCGGGTGCTGATCGACGGCGCGATGGAGCCCCTGTCGAAGGGCGGGAGCTTCGTCGGCCAGCACGTCTTCACCCCGCTCCAGGGCGTCGCCGTCCATATCAACGCGTTCAACTTCCCGGTCTGGGGGATGCTCGAGAAGCTTGGGCCGACCCTGCTCGCGGGCGTTCCCGCCATCGTCAAGCCGGGCTCCTCGACCGGCTATCTCACCGAGCTCGCGGTCAGGATCATGATCGAGGCCGATGTGCTGCCCAAGGGCGCGCTGCAGCTGATCATGGGCGGGGTCGGCGATCTGATGGATCATCTCACCTGCCAGGACGTGGTCAGCTTCACCGGCTCGGCGGCGACCGCGATGAAGCTGCAATCGCATCCCGTGATCGCGCGCGAATCGGTGCGCTTCGTCGCCGAGCGCGACAGCCTCAACGCCTCGATCCTCGGGCCCGACGCGGGGCCGGGGACGCCGGAGTTCGACCTCTTCGTCAAGGAGGTCGCGCGCGAGATGACGGTGAAGGCGGGCCAGAAATGCACCGCCATCCGCCGCGCCATGGCGCCAGCGCAGCATCTCGACGCGGTGCAGGAGGCGCTGTCGGCGCGGCTCGCCAAAGTCAGGATCGGCGACCCGCGCGAGGAGGGCGTGCAGATGGGCGCGCTCGCCAGCCGCGGCCAGCTCCACGCGGTGCGCGAGGCGGTCGACGAGCTTGCCAAGTCGGCCCGCATCGTCTCGGGCGATCCCGACGTCTCGCCGGTCGCCGGCAACGGCGCCTTCATCGCGCCGATCCTGCTGCGTTCCGACGATCCCTGGGGATCGCCCGCGATTCACGACGTGGAAGCCTTCGGCCCGGTATCGACGCTGATGCCGTACAAGGATCTCGACGACGCCATCGCGCTCGCCAATCGCGGCATGGGCAGCCTCGCGCTCTCGCTCTTCACCTTCGACAAGGGGACGGCCGAGGAGTTCGTGCTCGGCGCCGGCGCCTATCACGGCCGCATGGTGATCCTCGACCGCACGAGCGCGAAGGAATCGACCGGCCATGGCTCGCCGCTGCCCGTTCTCGTCCATGGCGGCCCCGGCCGCGCCGGCGGCGGCGAGGAGATGGGCGGAGTGCGCGGCGTCAAACATTATATGCAGCGCACCGCGCTCCAGGGCAGCCCGGCGGTGCTTGCCCGGATCATCGGCCAATATCTGCCCGGCGCCGACCAGATTCCGGCCGAAATCCACCCGTTCCGCAAGCGCATCTCCGAGCTCGACATCGGCTATACGCTGAAGACCGCGAGCCGGACGGTCACGCTCGACGATATCGAGCATTTCGCGCATTTCACCGGCGACAATTTCTACGCCCATATGGACGACGAGGCGGCCAAAGCGAGCCCGATCTTCGGCGGCCGCGTCGCCCATGGCTATCTGATCCTGAGCTTCGCGGCGGGCCTCTTCGTCGACCCCGATCCGGGCCCGGTCCTCGCCAATACCGGGCTCGAGACATTGCGATTCCTGACCCCGCTCTATCCGGGCGATTCGATGCGGGTGGAATTGACCGTTAAGTCCAAGTCCATCCGCGATGAAGAAAAAGGCGAAGTGCGCTGGGCCGTGGCCGTCTTCAACCAGAAGGACGAGACCGTCGCGACCTACGAGCTGATGACGATGAACGTGCCATAGGACCGCCGATGATGACCCGCTTCCTCTTCGCCGCCGCCATCGCCTTCGCAACGCCCGCCTGCGGGGCGCAGCAGGCGGCCGTGCAGAATGCGGCGCCGGCCGCGGCCCAGCCGGCCCCGGCCACCTACAATTACCGGATCGTCGCCACCTATCCGCACGATCCGCGCGCCTTCACCCAGGGCCTCGTCTTCCTTGGCGGCCAGCTCTACGAAAGCACCGGCCAAATCGGCCAGTCGACGATCCGCCGCGTCAACATCGCCGACGGCCGAGTCCTCCAGTCGGTGGCGATTCCGCCGGGCCAGTTCGGCGAGGGCATCGTCGATTGGGGCAACCAGATCATCTCGATCACCTGGCAGGGCGGCACCGGCTATCGCTGGGACCGCGCCACTTTGCGGCGGCTTGGCGAATGGACCTATGAGGGCCAGGGCTGGGGCCTCACCCGCAACGGCACCGACATCGTCATGAGCGACGGCACGCCCGAGCTGCGCTTCCTCGATCCGGCGACGCTGGCCGAGCGGCGGCGGGTGACGGTCACCCTGCAGGGCGAGCCGGTCGCCAATCTCAACGAGCTCGAATGGGTCCATGGCGAGGTCTTCGCCAATATCTGGCAGACCGGCTTCATCTACCGCATCGACCCCGCCACCGGCCGAGTCACCGGGATCATCGACCTGAGGCCGCTCGTCGCCGGCAATGGCGACAATGTCGACAACGTGCTGAACGGAATCGCCTACGACGCCGCCGGCGACCGCCTCTTCGTCACCGGCAAGAACTGGTCGCGGCTCTACGAGATCGATCTGGTGCCGGCGGGGGTGCCCGCGCGGAACTGACGGGTCCTTCGATACGGGCCCTCGGCAAGCCCGGTCCCTACTCAGGATGAGCGGTGGTGAACATTCTCTCCCGCTCATCCCGGGTAGCGGCTGACTTCGGACTTGATCCCGGGGGAGACGCGTATCGAAGGATCACCGCACCACCACATCCTGGTCGGCCCGGTAATTGGCCAGGTCGCCCTCGAGGAAGCGCGTATTCTCCTCGCGCTGCTTCGCCCCCGCATCGTCGTAGAGGAACGGCAGGAAGCAGAAGCGCCGGCCCCTCGTCACCGGCATCGCCTGGTGGAGCAGCGAGCAGGAGAAGACGATCGCGCCGCCGGTCGGCGCGCGATAGGTGCGCGGGCCATATTCGGGGAAAATGAGGTCGCCGCCCTCATATTCCTCGGCGTTGAGGTTGATCGTCACCGCGAAGCGGCGGTGGGCGGTTCCCTTCGACGTGTCGTCGCGATGGGCGCGGAAATGGCCGCCCGTCTCGGCCTCGTAGCAGCCGACCAGCAGCCGCTCGACCCGGGTCGCCCGATATTGAAAGGCGCGCCGCACCATCGGCAGCAGCCGGTGAATGATCCTGAGGTTGAGCTGCCGCGCCAGCTCGGGCTCCTCGACAAGATAGTCGCGGCGGACCTTGTGACGCGGGTCGACGAGCAATTTGGTCTTGCCGCCGACGTCGCGCATGAAGCCCGATTCCATGCCGCCATCGGCCTCGTAAAGGTCGATCAGCTGGCGGCAGAGCGCGAGCTCGAAGACGTCCGGCACCGCGACCACCGGCGCCCAGTCCGGCAGCGGCGGCTGCGCGGCCAGCGCCGCGAGCGCGTCGAGCGCCGCAGCGCCCTCGGTCAGCCGGAACTGGCCGCGCACCCGCAACGCCCGGTCGAGCAGCAGCCAGTGGCCGCGATAGACGGAGGAGCCCTCCTCGGCGGCGCCATAAGCGCGGCTGACGATGCGGTCGTAATCGAGGAAGAAGCGGATGCCCGGAATCCGCTTGCGGATCCGCTTTTCGGCGGCGTCGGCCGGGTCGACCGTGATTCCGAAGAAGCTCGCATTGGCGTCGTCGAAAAGGTCGCGCCGCCGCTCCACCGCCGCCAGCGCGACCGCCGCGGCCGGGCTGGCCGCGCTGCCGAAGAACAGCATCAATATCGCCCGCCCGCCGGCCGAATCGAACGCATATTGGTCATTGCCCTCGAGCGTCGTGCAGCGGAACCAGGGGGCCGCCTCGCCCAGGCCGAGAGGAGATTTACGCAGCTGTGCCATGGCTTAGGCTAGCGGCTTCATGGAGGGCTGGCAATTTGGCGCGCCCCACTGAAATGGGGACACGTACTTTTTCTCGAAAAAGTACGTGTCCCCCACGCTTGCGGAATGGGGACAGTTACTATTTGAGAGGGACAGGTACTTTTTCTCGGCGGCCATGGGGACACGTACTTTTTCTCGAAAAAGTACGTGTCCCCTTTCTCGCCCGGCGCTTCCGCCATAGGCTGGGGCGATGATCGAGGGAATCGAGCTGGACCCGGATTGGCCGCGCCTGAGCCTGGCCGAGGTCGATGCCCGCCTGACCGCGCCGGGCGTGCGATTCGAGATGGAGGAGGTGCCGATCCGCGGCGTGCCGACGCGGGTCTGGAAGAACGCGCCGCCCTCTTTGCCGATGCTGGCGCGCTTCTCGCGGATCCATGGCGAGCGGCTGATCACCATCTACGAGGACGAGCGGATCGGCTTCGAGGCCTCGTTCCGCGCCAGCGCCGCGCTCGCCGCCGCGCTCCAGCGGCTCGGCATCGGCAAGGGCGACCGGGTCGCGCTCGCGATGGTCAACCTGCCCGAATGGCCGATGGCCTTCTTCGCGATCACCGCTCTGGGCGCGATCGCGGTGCCGCTGAACGCCTGGTGGACCGGCGCGGAGCTCGAATATGGCCTCGCCGATTCGGGCGCCAAGGCGCTGATCTGCGACGCCGGCCGGGCCGAGCGGATCGCGCCGCACCGCGCCGCGCTGCCGGCGCTCGAACATGTCATCGTCAGCCGCGCGCAATCAGGGGCTAAAGGAGTTGAGCGCCTCGAGGATCTGATCGGCGCTCCCCCAATTTGGAAAGACCTTCCCGCCGCCGATCTCCCCGCCGTCGACATCCACCCCGACGACGATGCCGGCATCTTCTATACGAGCGGCACCACCGGCAAGCCCAAGGGGGCGCTCGGCACCCACCGCAACCTCATGACCAACATCCTCTCGACCGGCTATGTGACCGCGCGCGCGGCGCTGCGCCGGGGCGAGCCGGCGCCCGAGCCGACGCCCAGGGTGGGATTGATGGTCATCCCGCTGTTCCACGTCACCGCCTGCTCGGCCAGCCTGATGGGCTCGATGGTCGCCGGCAACACGACGATCTTCATGCGCAAATGGGACACGATCGAGGCGATGCGGATCATCGAGCGCGAGCGCGTCCAAGTCACCGGCGGCGTGCCGACCATCGCCTGGCAGATATTGGAGCATCCCGACCGCGACCGGTTCGACCTCTCCAGCCTCGAATTGATCACTTATGGCGGCGCGCCCTCCGCGCCCGAGCTGGTGCGGCGGATCTGGGAGGAGTTCGGCGCCTTGCCCGGCAATGGCTGGGGGATGACCGAGACGATGGCGACGGTCACCGCCCATCTCGGCGAGGATTATGTCAACCGGCCCGAAAGCGCCGGCCCGCCGGTGCCGGTGGCGGATTTGAGGATCCTCGCCGCGGACGGCGTTACCGCGCTTCCCACCGGCGAGGTCGGCGAATTGTGGGCGCGCGGCCCTCAGATCGTGAAGGGCTATTGGAACAATCCGCAAGCGACCGCCGAGACTTTCGTCGACGGCTGGGTCCGCACCGGCGACCTCGCCCGCCTCGACTCGGAGGGCTTCCTGACCATCGTCGACCGCGCCAAGGACATGATCATCCGCGGCGGCGAGAACATCTATTCGATCGAGGTCGAGAACGTCCTCTACGAACATCCCGACGTGATCGACGCGGCTTTGATCGGCCTCCCCCATCTGACGCTCGGCGAGGAGCCCGCCGCGGTGGTCCAGCTCGCTCCGGGCGCGCGCGCGACCGAAGAAGAGCTCAAGGCCTGGGTCCGCGAGCGACTGGCGATCTTCAAGACGCCGGTGCGGGTGGTGTTCCTCGACGAGTCGCTGCCCCGCAATGCGAACGGCAAGATTCTCAAGAAGGATTTGAAGGCGCTTTTTTCCTAGCGGGCACGCGCTCATACCCGCCACCTTCGTCATGCCGGACTTGATCCGGCATCCACCTTCTTTCATCCCCGGATCAAAGAAAGGTGGACCCCGGATCAAGTCCGGGGTGACGAACTCATCTCATTCCGAAGCTTGACTCATCCGTAAGCCTTTACTAACCGTAAGCCATGGCTAACGCTCCTGCCTTCGCCGCGCTCGCCGAGCCGACCCGGCAGACGATCGTCGAGCATCTCGGTGAACGGCCGATGGCGGTCGGCGAGCTCGCCGCCTTGCTGCCGGTCAGCCGCCCGGCGGTCTCGCAGCACCTCAAGGTGCTGAAGGACGCCCGCCTGGTGCGCGACGAAGCGCAAGGCACCCGCCGCATCTATTCGATCGACCCGGCCGGGCTCGGAGCGATCCGCGCCTGGCTCGACAAATTCTGGGACCGGGCGCTCGCCAGCTATGTCGAGGCGGCTGAACGGGAGGACAGGAAATGAACGTGGAAGCCCAACGCATCAGCCCCGCGCCGATCCGCAAGACCCTGCGCGTGAAGGCAGGCCGGCAAAAGGCGTTCGACACGTTCGTCGCCATGGGCGGCTGGTGGATGAAGAGCCACAGCATCGCGCTGGCGGGCCAGAAGGACGTCATCATCGAACCACGCGACGGCGGCCGCTGGTACGAGATCGGCAATGACGGCGCCGAGCGGAACTGGGGCAAGGTCGTCGCCTTCGAAGCGCCGGAGCGGCTGCTGCTGATCTGGTCGCTCACCGGCGAATTCGCCTACGACCCGGCCTTCGAGACGACGATCGAGGTCCGCTTCACCGCCGACGGCGACCACACGATCGTCGACTTCGAGCATCGCGACCTCGACCGCTATGGCGACAATGCCGAAGCGGTGCGCGGCGATTACGAAAGCGGCATGGAGGGCGGCTGGGGCGAATTGCTCAACGGCTATCGGGCGGCGGCTGAGGCCTGACATTGCGAGGTTGCAGGGGACAGTTACGCGTGGGAGGGGGACAGTTACTTTCAGCCGCTGCGATCGAAGTTTCGTACGGGGCAGCCGAAAGTAACTGTCCCCGTTCGCTCACTCCGCAGGCCACCCCTCCAGCAGCTCGACGAACCTCGTCAGCCAGGCATTGGTCTGGTGGCCGTCCACCACGCGATGGTCGATGGTGAGCGAGACATAGGCCATCGGGCGGATCTGGATCGCGTCCTGGCCGCCAATCTCGCGCACGACGACGCGCTTCTCCAATTTGCCGACGCCCAATATCGCCGATTGCGGCTGGTTGATGATGATCGGCGCGGCGAAGAGCGAGCCCGAGACGCCGTGATTGGAGATGGTGAAGGTGCCGCCTTTGATGTCGGCGCTGGTCAATTTCTCCTGGCGCGCTTTCTCGATCAGGGCGTCGAGGCCGGCGGCGATGCCCTTGAGCGAGAGCTGCTGCACCTTCCTGAGCACCGGCACGATCAGGCCCTTGGTGCCCAATGCGGTGCCGACGCCGATATTGATGTCGTCGTAAAGCTCGAGTCGGTCGGCGTGCCAGCGGCTGTTGATCGCCGGCGCGACCTTCATCGCCTCGGCGGCGGCGGCGACCAGATAGGCGGTGTAGGTGAGCTTGACGCCCTTCTTCGCGAAGGCCGCCTTGTGTGCCTCGCGATGGGCGATGATCGCCGAGAAATCCGCCTCGAACACCGCGGTGACGTGCGGCGCCCGGGTGACGGAGGCGTGCATGTTCTGGGCGATGGCGAGGCGCATGCGGTCGTGAGGGATGAAGTGCGAGGGGATATCGCCGGTTGTGGCGGGGATGATGCCTTCGACAGGCTCGCTGACTCGCGTCGCCTGCTCGACCGCGCGGTCGACGTCGGCGCGGGTGATCCGCCCGCCCCGGCCCGTGCCTTCGATATGGTCGGGATTGAGGTCGTGCTGGAGGACGGCGCGTTTCACTGAGGGTGACAAGCGCAATTCTCTATCCTCGTTCGTCCCGAGCTTAGTCGAGGGGCGCGGTCTCGGACTCGGTGCCGGCGCCCCTCGACGACGCTCGGGACGAACGGGCTCTTCCGTTTCGATATCCAGTGAAATCCGCCCGAGCACCGCTCCGGGCACCGCATCCGCGTCGCTGTGCAGCAGGATTTCCCTCAGCACGCCGGCGGCGGGCGCGGGAACCTCCATCGCCACCTTGTCGGTCTCGAGCTCGACCAGGGGGTCGTTCTCCTCGACGCGGTCGCCGATCTGCTTGAGCCAGGTCCGGACCACCGCCTTGGTGCCCTCCTGCTCTTCGGGAACGAGGACGTCGATCATTTCAGAAGCCCACCAATTCGTCGATCTTCGCCCTTATCTTCGCGACCGAGGGCACCGCCCAGTCGAGCAGGACCGGATTATGCGGGCTCGGAATGTCGGGCATGGTGACGCGGGCGACCGGAGCGTCGAGATCGAGGAAGGCCTCGTCGGCGACCACCGCGGCGATCTCGGCGCCGAAGCCGCCGGTCCTCAGATCCTCGTGGACAATCAGGCAGCGCCGGGTGCGCCGCACCGAATCGAGCACCATCTCGCGGTCCCACGGCATCAGGGTCCGGAGGTCGATCACGTCCGCCGAGACTTCGCTCGCCGCTTCCTCGCAGCGCGGCACCATCGCGCCCCAGGTGACGATGGTGATCTGATCGCCCTCGCGCGTCTTCCTGGCACGGCCGAACGGCAGCACATAATCGTCGCCGGGATAGGGGCGCCGCGCCCAGACGTCGTCGAGCATGGCGCGATGCTCGAAGAAGACAATGGGATCGTTGCCGCGCAGGCCTGAGCGCAGCAGCCCGACCGCGTCCTCGGCGTTGGAGGGCGCCGCCACCAGCCAGCCCGGATTGTGGACGAACTGCACCTCGTTGGTCTGGCTGTGCCAGGGATCGCCGCACTTGAAGAAGCCGATCGGCATGCGGAGCACCATCGGCGCGGCGAAGCGGTTGTTGGTGCGCCAGCGCATCGTCCCGCAATCGTTGATCTGCTCGAGCGCGGGCTCGGCATATTTGCGGAACTGGATTTCGGGCACCGGCATCAGCCCGGCGAGCGCCATGCCGACCGCGCGGCCGATAATTCCCTCCTCCGACAGGCTGGTGTCGAACACGCGATCGATGCCGAACTTCTCCTGCAGGCCCAAGGTCACCGCGTGGACGCCGCCCTTGGGCCCGATATCCTCGCCGAACAGGAGCATGCGCGGGTTGATCTCGAGCTCATGGTCGAGCGTGCGGCGGATCGCGGTGACCATGTTGATCCGCTGTCCCTGCGGGCGCGGCGTCTCGGTCGAGGCCGGGGCGCGATAGCCCCGAGTCCATTGCCCGCCGCGCGCCTGCATCGCGCCGTCGTAGAAGACATGGGAGGTGACGCTTTCCGGGTCGGCGACGCCGCGCGCTTCCGCCTCGACCCGCGCCGATTCCACCGCCGCCTCGGCATCGCGCCCGATCGCCTCCCATTCGGCCTCGTCCATCAAGGCGGGAACGAGATAGGCCTTGAGCTTGGGCAGCGGATCGCGCGCCACTTCGGACGCGACGAAGTCCTCGCTCTTATAGGTCTGCGTGTCCTGGAAGCTGTGGCCTTCGAGCCGCGGCACGGTCAGCCGCAGCAGAGCCGGCCCGGCGCCGCCGCGCACATAAGCGACGGCATCGGCGATCAGCCCCGCCGCCTCGCCCGGCTCGGTGCCGTCGCCCGACAGGATGTGGAGGTTCGCAAAGCTCGCCAGATTGGCGGCGATGTCGCCGCCCGGAGTCTGGTAGGAGGAGGGAACCGAGATGCCGTAGCCATTGTCTTCGATGTAGAAGAGCATCGGCAGCTTCTGCGTGGTGGCGATGGTGAGCGCCGACCAGAAGCCGTTGGTGGCGACGCTGGCGTCGCCGCCGAGCACGACCGCGATCGCCTCGTCATAGCTGTCGTCGTCGAGCACCGCGCGATGATAGAGGATCGCCTGCGCCCAGCCCGCGGTCGGCGTATATTGCGCGCCGACGCCGCCGCACATCGGCAAGGCCGGGCAGCCGCCGACATTGGGATAATTGAAGACGACGCCGATGTCGCGGCCGTCCGAATAGCCGCCCGCGCGGCCCATGTTGGAGCCGAGCGCCTCGACCGGTTCCACGCCGAGCGCAAGCAGCAGCGGCCGCGAGCGATAATAGCCGCAGGCGCCGTCGCGCGGATGATCGAGCCGGCTGCCGAGCAGGATCTGCGCCAGATCGTGGCCGCGCGCGCTGAACTGATAGAGGATCTTGCGTTCGGGGACGAGCCGCTCCTCCTCGAGCCGGTCGAGCGCCCGGCTGACATGGACGAGCCTTGCGATCTCGCGCCAGTCGAAGTCGGGGTCCGGCGCGTCAGTGGCTTCGCCTGCGAGGCCCTCGCGCTCGCGGGTCGGCGCCTCAGGCATCGAGCTTCTCCACCACCGCGGCGGCGAAGCGGTCGACATTGTCGTCCGCCAGGCCGACGACGTTGAACCGGCCCGATCCGGCCATGTAGATGCCCTGCTCGGCGCGCAGCTCCAGCACCTGCTCGCCCGTCAGCGGCAGCATCGAGAACATGCCCTTCTGGTCGCCGATATAGGCAAGCCGGGGATCGAAAGCGGCGACCCGGGCGCGGATCGCGCGGATCCGCGCGCCCATCGCCTCGACCTCCGATTCCCAAAGCGCGCGCAATTCGGCATCGTCGAGGATGATCCGCGCCACCGCCGCGCCATGATCGGGCGGCATCGACCAGGAGGTGCGCGCGAGCCCGAGCAGATTGCCGAACGCGATTCCGGCCCCGCGCGCGCTCGTCCCCTTGACGAAGAGATTGCCGAGCCGGTCGCGATAGCAGGAGAAATTCTTGTCGCAGCTCTGCGCGATCAAAGCCTGCTCGGCCGCCTCGACGACCAGCCGCGTGCCCGCGGCATCGGCCTCGAGCCCGTCGCCGAAGCCCTGATAAGCCAGGTCGACGAAGGGAATCAGCCCGCGCGCCGCGATGAGGTCGGCGACGGCGCGCCACTGGTCGAGATCGAGATCGGCGCCGGTCGGATTGTGGCAGCAGCCGTGGAGCAGGACGAGGTCGCCCGCCTCGGCCCGCCCAAGCGCGTCCATCATCCGGTCGAAGCAGAGCGTTCGGCTGTCCCGGGCATAATAAGGATAACCGACCAGCTCGACGCCGGCCGCCCCGATCAAGGGCGGATGATTGGGCCAGGTCGGCTCGCCGACGAAGATGCGCGCCTCTGGGTTGGCCCGCGCGATCAGGTCGGCGCCGAGCCGGAGCGCGCCGCAGCCGCCCGGCGTCTGCAGCCCGACGATGCGATCGTCGTCGCCTGAGCCCGCGCCGAACACGATCGGCTTGATCAAGGCGGTGAAGCGGGGGTCGCCCGCCGAGCCCAGATAGGCCTTGGTCTCCTGGGTCTCGACCAGGCGGCGCTCGGCCGCCTTGACGCTCTTCAATATCGGCGTGTTGCCGGCGGCGTCGCGATAGACGCCGACGCCGACGTCGATCTTGGTCGGGCGCGGATCGGCGGCGGCGAGCGCGATCAAGGCGATCAGGCTGTCCGAGGGTTGTTCCTCGAGCCGGTCCAGGAGTTTGGGCGTCTCGCTCAATATGAACCCCTGTTCCATATGCGCCTCCGACAAATTGCCCTCTATTCCTAGCCCAGGCGCCGCGCAAAGGCTCATCATATTGGGCAGGTTTCGCTCGATTGGTGAAACGAACGTTTCATGCTATGAGCAAAACATGAGCGAAGAATTTCACCTGGACGAAATAGACCGGCGAATCGTTCGCGCGCTCCAGCGCGACGCCAGCCTCAGCCACGCCGCTTTGGCCGAGAGCGTCGGCGCCTCGCCCGCCTCGGTCTGGCGCCGGGTCCGCAACCTCGAAAAGGAGCAGGTGCTCGGCGCCTCGGTCCGCTTGGCCGACCCGGCCCGCCTCGGCCGCGCCGTCAACGTGCTCTGCCAGGTCCGCATGCAGCGCCAGACCGTCGACGCCCGCGCCGATTTCGAGACCTTCATCACGTCGCGCGAAGAGATCGTCGAATGCTACGCCATGTCGGGCGAATGGGACTATCTCCTGCGCATCGCCGTCCGCGACGTCGCCGATTACGACCGCTTCATCCGGCAGGGCGTGCTGGCGCATCCGAGCGTGGCGAACGCGGCCAGCAATTTCGCGTTGCGGCAGGTCAAATATACGACGGAAATTCCGGTTTAGGGGAGGTCCGCCATGGGTGGAAAGCGGACATTCCTTTTTCCCGTAAGGCAGTTCGCCCCCGCAGTCAGCGCCCAGGGGGACCCACCGGTTGGAGAATGCCCCCGGCCATCCTGCCCTCGGCGTCGAGCGCGGCCGACATCATCACCTCGCCGTTGGCGAACACCAAATTGTAGGCGTCGTCGCCCCTCGCGCCGCGCCCGCGGAAAGTCACCGACCTCAGCTCGCCCAGCGAGCTGAACATGCGATGGGTCATGGGCAGGTCCCGGCGGACGACTTCGGCGAACTGCGGAGAGAGCTTGTCGTAGTCGGGCGAGCCGCTCGCCAGCCCTGCGACAAGGCTCCGCAAGGCAGCCTCGGTGCCGGCAGTCGGCACGGAGCCGGGTGCGGCCACCGGTTGGAGAATGCCGCCGGCCATCCTGCCCTCGGCGTCGAGCGCGGCCGACATCGTCACCTCGCCGTTGGCGAACACCAAATTGTAGGCGTCGTCGCCCCTCGCGCCGGTCCCGCGGAAAGTCACCGACCTCAGCTCGCCCAGCGAGCTGAACATGCGATGGGTCATGGGCAGGTCCCGGCGGACGACTTCGGCGAACTGCGGAGAGAGCTTGTCGTAG
>Ga0307503_10000029_pt1 | contig 130935 bp, 195 predicted proteins | sample 17_S_MG_FD_194514 | JGI IMG/M metagenome (GOLD analysis project Ga0307503, IMG submission 194514) | Soil microbial communities from Populus trichocarpa stands in riparian zone in the Pacific Northwest, United States - 17_S | ecosystem: Environmental > Terrestrial > Soil > Riparian zone >... | reverse complement strand
GCCGGCGAACGGCCTCGTCCACGCCTGGAACCAGATCACCGCGTACGGCGACGCGAAGTTCATGGCGGAGCTCGGCACCGTCACGGACGACACCTCGACCTACGTCCGCAAGACCACGAACATCGCCATCCTGGCGACCCGGCGTGGCATCTCGCTCAAGTCGCAGTTCGCTGTGATGGCAGGCGGGATGAACTACAACCCGGAGCAGATCGAGCTTCAGGGTGGCCTGCGGAGCATCGCGCACCGCATGCAGACCACGATCTTCGAGGGCAACGCGACGGACTCCGGCGGCACGGCTGACAACGAGCTCGGGCTCTACGACGCCAACGCCTTCACCGGCCTGCGCCAGCTCCTCAACACGGGCGATGCAAAGAACATCGACCCGGCGACCGCGCCGACGACCACTGGCAACTTCCGCAATGTCGTGGACTCGGCTGTCCTGCCGATCATCCAGAACGGTGGCCGCTCCAGCATCCTGTGGTCGCATCCTCAGGAGAAGATCACCTTCAACCAGCAGCAGGACCCGAACTTCCGCATCCTTGCGGGAGAAGAGCAGGTTTCGCTGGGCGTCGGCGTCGTGGCCGACCGGATCAACACCGTCGGCGGCCCGCTGCCGTGGGCTGTCGTTCCGGGCGACTCGATCTCCGATTACGTCGCGACGACTTACTCGAGCAACAACGTCCGCGACCTGTACATCCTTGACGAGGAGAGCATCACGCTCCCCTACCTCGGGACCGCCGGTCCCACGGTTCTCGAGATCCCCATCGGGATTTCGGGCCAGCTCACCCACCTGTACATCGTCTTCCTGATGAACGGGCTCGCGGTGAAGGTCCTGCCGTGGAACAACAAGGTCCGGGTGAAGGTCGTCTAGGCCTCTCTCGCTTACACCAAGGAGCAGGGCGGCGTCCCCCCGCCCGCCCTGCTCCTTCTATATCTCTCAGGAGCTCCGATGCCCGCCTACATCACTTATGACCGGTTCAGGAAGATGGGCTTCGGTATCGACATGAGCGAGCACGATCCCGCGACGTGGGCTTCGCTCGCAGCCCAAGCGACGACTTGGGTCAACAACTACTGCCTCGTCCCGCGCATGCCACAGCAGCATGACTTCCGGGGTGGCGTCATCACGGGTGAGCAGCACTCGTGGCGCTACCCGGAGAGCGACTTCGACATCGGTCAGCGACGGGCCTACCCGTTCCACTGGCCGGTGAAGCGGATGAGCCAGTTCCGCATCTACGTCACGAACACCCAGTACGTCCAGGTGGACACGACGGGGCTGTTCATCAACAGCAGCCAGAGGTACGTCGAGGTCGTCTCCCTCGCTCTGACCTCCGCCGGACTGTTCAACGCCCTGGTGGTCCCGAACATCGGGCTCGCCACGCCGGTGGTGCGCTTCAACTACGAGTACGGCTGGGACTTCACGGAGCCCGGTGAGACGCTCCAGACAGAGGACGGCCAGACGTGGGCCGCCACGAACCAGTGGTGGTACGAGGATCAGGACGGCGAGGACGCGTGGGGCGTGCCCATCGGCGGGCCCCCGGTCATCGAGAAGAACGGAGTGGTCATCACCACCGGCTTCACCATCAACTACGACGAGGGCACGGTCATCTTCGACGCCAACCTCGAGGCGACCGACACGGTCTCGGCGGCGTACCACTACAAGCTGCCCAACGAGATCTCGCTGGCAGCGGGCCACATCATGGCGTGGCTGTTCGGGGCGTCGGAGACCAGGTCGCGTGGCATGACCCAGCTCGAGAGCCTCCAGATCGGTGAGGTCAAGCTGACCAAGCCCACCATCCGGTCTGCTCCCAGCGCGGATCGGGCAGCGGACCTCCAGGTCCTTGTCCCTGACGCTGCGGCGCTGCTAGCCAGCTACCGCTTTGATGGGGTCTCGGTGCGATGACCAGTTCCGGCCCGCCGCCAATGGACCCGGCCACCCACCGGTTCTTCAGCCCGGCACAGGTGGACTACATCAGCAAGTACATCGCCCGACTGGGCATGATCGAGGACGTCTCGGTCCTCCGCCGGACGCCCATCGAGAGCTCGTCCGATCCGGCCAACGCCTACGGCGACGACGGCCTCGAGTACATCGCGACAGGCGACAGCCGCAGGCACTGGGTGAAGGGTTGGTTCTACAGCACGCCGTCTCAGGTCCAGTCGGCGGACACGGGCGCGATCGTCACCGTGAACACCTACATGTTCCGCTGCCCGGTCGGGACCGACATCCTTCCGGGCGACGAGCTCGAGTTCCTGGGCGAGACCTACACGGTGTCGGACACGACCAAGGAGAACACCTGGAAGGCGCTCATCAACTGCAACCTGAGGCTGCGTGAATGATCAACCTCGCTGAGCTCGGGGACGCCATCTTCGAGGCGGCTGTCCACGGCCTCGACTTGGGGGCCCGCAGGGTCGCCACCCTGGCTCGAGCGAAGGCACCTGTCCGCCACATCTTCGCCGGGGGCGGCTACCACATCCGCTTCAAGAGCATCGATGAGATCGAGGGCGAGCGGTCGGTCAGGGACAGGGCCCTCCGCACAGGCTCACCGCGAGCGTCCGTCACCCAGCCCGGCGATGTGCCGGGGGTGTGGCTCCAGAAGGCCATCGGACGCAAGCCGCCGGTCCACTGGCGCGAGCGCCGGCTGGCGGCTTCGGCGGAGCTCCTCGCCCAGTACGACGCTGAGATGACGCGTCGCCGGACGAAGGGCTACATCGGGCAGAAGACAGCCCTCGACCGCAAGGGGGCATATGAGGTCCGCACCATGCGGGCTCAGTTCTCGACCTGGGGGCACGCCGGTATCGGCGGGCGTCTCAGGGGCAGCATCTCCGCCAAGCCTGCGAGTGCATCGAAGGTGTCGGCGGAGGCATGGGTCATCGCCACAGCGCCGTACGCGAAGTTCCAGGAGTTCGGGACGCGCCACAACGCAGCCCACCCCTTCCTTCGCCCGGCTGCTGAGGAGAGCCGCAGTGAGGTCGTCAGGCTCATCGCTGACGCCGTTCGAGAGGCCGCCCGCACCGGAGGCCAGTCAACGGAGATCGAGATCGTGGTGCGGATATGAAGGGGGCCTAGATGGCAACGTCTACAGCCGCTCCCATCAAGCGAGCGGTGGTGCAGCAGCTTCGTGCTTCTGCTCCCCTCATGGCCGCCATCGCAGGCGGCATCCACGAGGGCGTCGCTCCCCGCAAGGTCAAGTACCCGTTCGTCGTGTACCTCATGGCCGCTGCCCCACGGGAATACCAGTGGGACGGCTTCCAGTACCACACGTTGATCGACGTCTCGACCTTCGCGGTGAACCCCGTCGATGCCAACAACATCGACGCGCTCATCTCCGGGGCACTCGACGAGGCTGTGCTTTCGGTGGACGGGCAGACCAACATGCTTTGCCGACGCGTCAGCGATCTGCCAACGGGGCCAGATGTTGACTCGCAGGGCAAGCGCATCTACCAGGTCGGCGGGTCGTACTCCATCTGGACCGACCAGCCCCTGTAACCACTCAACTCCTGAAGGAGCTAACACATGGCTGGACCCGGTCTGGGCCACAAGCTCCACGGTAAGAATGGTGCCATCTACTTCGGCGGCGGTGTTGGGACGGGGACGAAAGTCACCACCAAGACCGAATGGACGCTGAACCTCAACCGCGACTACGTCGATGCGACTGTCTTCGGTGACACGAACAAGACGTACCTCGTCGGTCTGAAGGACATCCAGGGCACCTTCGCCGGTCTGTTGGACACGTCGGGTGACTATCAGGTCAACGCGGCGAACTCCGACTCGATCAACATCTACCTCTACGCCGACGATGGCACGAACGGCGGCACGGTCCTGCTCGTTGCCAACGGGCTGGGTCTGGTGGATGCGGCCATCACCGCGAGCAACACGGACGCGATCAAGACGACCGGTAACTTCCGGGCGGCTGGCGCGTGGACGGTCTTCACGACCGGTAACTAGGCCCCGTACTATCTCGGGCAGGCGAGGTCGCGTCATCGGCCTCTCCCGGCTTGCCGGCCTTTCCTGCCCGAACGTTCGAGGACCACATGGCGTATCTCTTCAAACTGCTCCGGTCGGGGACGTACAAGCCCGCCGGGATCGTGGACGTTCCCTTCCTTGGAGCCAAGGTCGGGGAGTTCGCGAACTGGACACTCACGCGGCGAGGAGACGAGGGTCGGGATGCCGATCTCTACGATCTCCGCGCCGCGTTTTCGTTCGTCTCGGACGCCCTTTGGGACGACCCCGAGTACACCAAGCGGGTGGTGGTCAACCTCACCCCGCATAAGCAGTTCAGGCTCACTCAGGCCCCAGGTTACGCGACGGTGCGTCAGGGGTCGAGCCTACTGATCGAAGGAGTAACTCTCGATGACATCTAAGGTGCAGCCGCTCACGCCCGACTTCCTCGAGGAAGAGGTCAGCGCCCGTGGCGTGTCCTACCACTTCCGCGAGCTCTCCATCGGGGACTACGACGAGCTCGTCAAGAAGGCGACGACCAAGCGTCCGAACCCGCTGGGTGGCGAGGACGAGATGATCGACAACGCCGTCCTCCTCAAGATGATGGTCACCAAGTGTTCGTACGATCCGAAGCTCAGCGCGGAGGCGCTCGCCGCCCTGCCGATGCGGGTCGTCATGAAGTTCAACTCGACCGTCAACCGGATGCACTACGGCGACGAGCCTGAGGAAGAGAAGAAGGCCGACGAGACCGACGGTGACGTCGAGGAAGGAACGGCCACGGGAAACGCCGCCTGACCACCCGTCAGATCATCTTCCGCATCGCCGTGCGATACGGACGATGGCCTCACGAGGTGGCGGCGCTCCCTTTTCACTACTACCTAGCCTTGCGCGAGGACTGGATCGAAAGCCAGGCCGTCGCTCCCGCCGAAGACGACGACGGGTTCGCAGGGCTAGAAGGTTTTGATCTCAACGCTAAGTCTCTCAAGGGAGAGGCGGTGTAGCACCGACGGGGTGCCCCGTGGCGAACGAGGAAGTCAGCAATATCGGAGTGAAGCTGTCGCTTGATGCGTCCAGCTTCAACTCCGGTCTGGGGACGGCCCAGGGCAAGCTGAATACGTTCCAGCAGCAGGCGGCGAAGGCCGCGTCTGGTGCTGCTACGGCCAAGGCAGGGGCAGGCCAGACCCCGACCACCCTCACGGTGGCGGTCGAGCCTGCCCAGCTTCAGGCCGCCCTCAAGGCCGCCTCCACCGGCATCCAGACCGTCCACGTTCCGATCGACGTGGACGCTCGCTCCATCGCCGCGATGCGGACGAAGATCACCCAGGGCCTCGGCGTCATCCCGGTCCAGATCTCCGCTCAGTTCCCCAAGAGCGGGCCCAACAGCCCGCAGGCCATCATCGGCACCGTCTTCTCGTCGCTCGGTGGTGTGAGCCCGCAGAAGGGCCAGACCCTCGCCCGACAGGCCATCGAGCAGATCCTCCCCAAGCGAGCCCACGGCGGGCCCGTCTCGTCAGGGCGTCCGGTCGTCGTCGGTGACGGTGGGCGGCCTGAGGTCTTCCGGCCCGGGGCCACGGGCTTCATCGAGCGCGACGTGGCCGAGTACCGCCGCCGCGCCGCTGAGCTCGCCGCCCTCGAGTACCAGATCCAGCAGCGTCAGGGACGCATCCAGCACGCCCTGAAGGGTGCGCGGGTGCCGATGCTCCCGCCGGGCTCGAGCATGCCGCCAGCGTTGGGCACAGCACCCCTGCGCGAGGGCTACGTTAGGGGCTACCACCGCACGAGCGGCAGCGACACCAGCCAGATGGCCGCGAACCTGGCGTCGATCCGTCGGGGCGGTCTTCAGATGTCGAAGACGCAGGGCCACCTGTACGGCGAGCCGGACATGAACTGGTTCACCAACACGCCCTACGAGTCTGGCTACGCCGTCGAGGCGCACCTCCCGTCCCGCTGGTTCGGGATGGGACGTCGCCCCAGCGATCCGTACACCATCGGCGGGCCGTCGAGCAACATGGGCGTCGGGCGCAACGTCAGCCCTCGTCGCTTCGCCTCCCACCTCGAGCCGTGGATGCACCACACCCGTTACATGGAGGAGCGGGCCGGTGAGGAGAGCCCGGGTCGGGTCATGCGCCAGATCGGCTCCACGATCTCGGGCATGCGCGGCGACTCCGGCTACGAGGACATGACGCAGGGCTACGACCAGTTCGTCGCCAACTCGTGGCGAGCTCGCCACCGTGCTCGAGGTGGAGGGGTCTATCGCAGCGGCGGAGCGCCGATGCAGCCCGTCGCCTGCCCGTCGTGCAAGCTCGTCAACTGGTCGCTCATGTCGGGCGCTCCCCGGAAGTCGTGCTTCAAGTGCGGATCGCCGCTGTCGATGAAGGCGGTCGCCCGGGCTGGTGGCGGAGAGGTCAACCGCTACAAGAACCCCGAAGACCTCGAGAACATCGCGATCGAGCACTTCGGTGTCACCGACAACATCCGCGAGGCGGGCTACCTCACGCCGTCTGGCAAGTTCCTCGACTTCAGCGGTCGTCACGAGTCGGAGGGCTACGAGCGTCAGGGTGATCGCTTCGTGCGGTCTGGGCGCTACGGCGCGGGTGACCCGATCTACAGCCACCTCTCTGACCAGGACTACCTCGCTGGTCAGCGCGGCGTAGACCACGTCCAAGCCAGCGAGATCCTGCCCGGCATCTATCAGGGCGAGGCCGTCGAGAAGATGAAGTCGATGGGCTTCATCCGGGTGTGGGGGACGTCCGGTGCTCGCGGCGGACCGCTCCACACCGTCGGCGCTGAGATGACTCGGCTGCCCACGATGGCCCAGATCAACCGTCTCGTCGGGGCCTCCCGGGAGTCGCTGCACGCAGCCGTCGATGTGTATGACCCGATGGGCTACCACTTGCCCGAAGGCAGCTTCGCCACGCAGTGGCCGGAAGACCCCATGGGCGGCAAGAAGATGGGGTCCTTCATCCGTCAGGCGATTGACGTCATCCAGAAGAACGACGCGAAGGCGCAGGAACTCCGCGAGGAGATGTCGCTCAGCGAGAACTTCAACCCCAACATGCACCGCTGCGCGGGCGGTGCAGTCCACGCCAACGGTGGCTGCCGGATGGCGGCTGGTGGCGAGGCCAAGGCGGCGAAGGCCTACGGCGAGTGGGCCGTCCAGCACAGCCTGATGATGGGCGGCTCTGGCCGCATCAAGGTCGCCCCGAACGAGTTCGCCATGGTCAACCGTGGCAACGCGGTGCTCGATGCCCTGACCGACATCGGCCAGACCCGGGCCGCGACAGGCATGCACCGGGCCTTCTACGACATCGAGCGCGGCAAGATCGAGTCCGAAGCAGGGAAGCTCGGCGGTGTCAGCGGGCACCAGCTCGTGGACGTCGTCGCTGCCCTGTCATCGAACCAGCCATGGGACCGCAACGTCGCCGCTGGCATCCAAGCCATCCGTGCGGTGCAGGGGCAGGGTCCGGCGGGCTTCGCCAACCGCGAGCAGCTCGAGATGGTCGAGGCGATCCTCGCTGGCAAGCGGGTGACAGGCGTCAAGCGCCTGCCCTTCGCGGACGCCTTCTACGATCCCAACGCCTTCCCCATCGACCGCTGGATGGGACGCATCACGACGCTCGGCATGAAGACCGGCATCCCCGCGCCGAAGACCGCGATGGAACTCATGCAGGCGCTGCGTGGCAAGGACTGGATCGGCAAGGACGTGCCCCAGCCGGCTGTCCGGCGAGCCAGCATCTTCACCATCAACGAGCTCGCCAAGCGTCGGGCGATCGACCCTCGAGAGGCGCAGGCTGAGCCGTGGGGCACCATCCGTGACCTGAACAAGGAAGCGGTCAAGTACTTCCGCTTCGACACCAAGACCGGACGTGCGATGCCGCGTGCCTCGGGCGGGCCGGTCATGGCGAGCGGTCCCTTCGCCAAGGCCGTCTTCCAGACCGGAGCCGATTGGGCCAGCGACCCGTACATGGCGATGATGGCGTGGCAGGCGCAGCAGCAGAAGCAGCATCGGGCCCGTGGTGGGCGGGTGGCCCGTGACTTCGCCGGTCCGCCGCTGGCCGAAGTCCCGGCCCGCATGTCGCCTTGGTACAAGGGCGACCAGGACTGGCTCGACATCATGTCCGGCGAGTACGGCTGGGGCTCCCAGATGGCGGGCTACCAGCGGCACATCACCGACGAGCAGTGGCGCGGCCCGGAGGCTGGCAAGCCCCGCGTCTCGTTGCCCGGCATGCAGGACGAGCCTGAGATCAGCGGCATCCTGCGCTCGATGGCGCTCGCCCGCCATCAGGGCAGGAGCATCAAGGGCCACGCCGCCGGTGGGCCCACCGGTCGCGGGCTGTACATCATCAACGAGCAGGGCGACAACAGCGAGGGCTTCGTCGCCAACAAGGATGCCCACCTCATCCCCAAGTTCGTGATGGATCGCATCCCCCACGCCCGCGACGGCGCTCAGACGGGGATGATCAACAAGCCCGCCAACAGCTTCTTCGCCCCGGAGCAGGACGGCGTCATCATCCCCAAGTGGGCGGTGCCATACGTCGGTGCCCTGCGCCATGCCCAGGCTGGCTTCCAGAATATCGGCGGCGTCGCCGTCCCGCCGGGCACTGACCCGGAGGACATCCGCAAGATCCAGAACGTCACCAAGGCTGGTGGCGGAGCGGAAGCCACCGCCCAGATGTACGGCTACCAGACGTGGGCGGAGCACATCTCGGAGATGGCCCGCAGCGCGGAAAGGGCTGGTCCCTCGCGTGGTCGTGACATTCCTACAGCGCCACGCCGCAACATCGCTCAGGACCTGGCTGAGGGTCGGGCAGGCATCGGCAAGGAGCTCCCGTCGCGCACCGCTCAGGGCGCTGTGGCGTCGGTGGCCTCGTTCCTCTTCGGTGGTGTCCAGCAGTTGGGTCAGGCTCAGGTCCGTCGAGCTCAGGCTGAGCAGGGGTACTCGAAGTCCCTGCGTATCGTCAACAGCCAGCTCCAGACGTACAAGGGCACCCTGACTGAGTATCGCGATGCCATCGCGGCTGTCGGCAAGACGACGGAAGAGGGCACCGCTCTCGACGTCGCCCGCACCGACTACATCGCTCGCGCCAAGCCCAAGCTCCAAGAGGCGATCGCCCTCGAGAAGGAGCGTGGCGAGGCCCTCGAGAGGGCCGATGTCGAGGCGAGGCCGACGCAGGCTGGCATCGTCAAGAACATCGGCGTCATCATCGCGGCCACGTCCGCCTACGGCATGGCGATGCAGGCGGCAGGAGCCATCATCACGCCCGCCGTCGAGGGCAGCGTCCAAGCCCTCAAGGACTTCGGTGACCAGCTCGGTGGCTTCAGCACGACCGGTGCCCGCGTCACCAAGGGTCTCGGTGAACAGCTCAACCAGGCTGGCGGCAACCTCGACAAGGTCTTCGGTGACGTCGGTCTCCAGACGCGCATGAGCGTCGGCTTCAGCATGTTCCTCGAGAAGACGCTTGGCGGATCGGTGACCGCCAAGGCCGCTGCCGCCAACCAGGGCCAGCAGTCGGAGTTGTTCAGGGCGGCTCTCGGTGTCGGCAACAACAACGTGGCGTCAGGCCTGTACGGCGGCTACGGCGGTGTGGGCGGGACCTCGTTCCTCGCCTCCCAGTTGGGTGGCGGCAAGGGCTTCATGGAGCAGATCGCAGGCGACGTCAGCGCCTTCGCTGGTCCTCGTGGCGGCCTCAACCCGGAGGATCTTGGCACCGGTCTGCTGTTCGCCCAGAACCAGCAGTTCCGCGACTACGTCACGGGCAAGGCCAAGGAGCAGGGCAACCCGCTGGGCGTCGCGGCTGACATCGTGGGGACTGGCGGGGACATCCTTCGTGGGGCTGGGCCGCTCGTCGGAACCGCCGCTCAGTTCCTCTTTCCCAAGACCGGACCGTCACCCCAGAGTGCTGGTGGTGCTGTCGGCTTCCAGAACCCGGCCCTGATCGGTAAGGGCGGCGCTGACATCGAGGGCATCACCAAGTACCTCGAGAACCTGGGTGAAGAGGCCAAGCGCGGGGCGCAGGCCCTCGGTCAGGTGTCGAAGTACAGCTACCAGTTGGCGAAGGATCAGGCGCAGCTTGACGCTGGGACGACGGCAGCCGCCAAGAGCGGTGACGCCTACGCCGTCTCGATGGCGACCAATGGCGTCGTCCTCGTGGACGCGACGGGCAAGGTCGCCCAGTCAGCCGAAGACTTCCAGACCACGACTAGGCAGATGGCGAAGGGCGCGACCATCCCTGACATGGCGACCTACATCCAGTCGCAGGCGCAGTCGCTGCGGGCTGGGTTCGAGATGGTCGCTGCTCAGGCCGCCCACCAGCTTGAGGTCGGCATCCCCGGCCAGTTGGGCATGCAGCTCGCGGCCCAGCCGTTCATGGAGGCCACCGCTGGGGTCCTGCCCCCGGGCATGTCCGCCGCAGACGTCGCCAAGAAGACGGGAACCGTCGCGGGCTTCGATGTGGGCAAGACGCTGGCCGACACGCAGGCCTTGCAGGATCAGCTGGCCCAGCAGGGCAGGGACGCTCTCAAGGAGCTCTCGAACTGGATCGGCTCGCAGCCCGGCATGCAGGGAACGTACACGTCAGGGCAGCAGACCTTCGGCTCAGCCCAGGAGGCGTTCGACTCCTTCACCAAGGACATGGGCGACGCGGGCGCGGCCATCACCCAGTGGCAGACCAAGATCGCCGGTATCCAGACCCAGCAGCAGTGGGCCCAGTTCAGCAACAACCTCCGCCTGTCCAACCGCGCCTACGCTGACGCGCTGGCGCTCGCCGGTCGCGGTGGTGGTGGTCGCGGCAGCCGTGGTGAGATGGGCGGCCTCGAGCGCCAGCAGGCGATGCTCGGCTTCGGCTTGGCCCAGAAGCAGATCAACTTCCAGACGGCCCTCGCCGGCTTCCAGGCTCCGGGCCTGACGTCTGAGGAGCGGGCTGCTCGTCAGGCTCAGGCGCAGGCCGAAGCCAAGGTCGCCCAGCAGCAGCTCAATATCCAGAAGCGGGAGTTCACCGTCGGTGCCGGACGCGGCGTGGAGGACACGGGTGCTGCCCTCAAGCTGCTCAAGAGCGAGCAGGCTGCACAGACTGCGATCGCGGCAGCGCAGAAGGCCATCGCCGCCCAGCAGATCAAGCTCTCGCAGGCTCAGGCCAAGGCCCAGGTCGTCCAGATGAAGGCGGAGAACAGCTTCACCACCGTGCTCCAGTCCGCCGCGACCTACGCCGGACAGTTCGGCGGGGCGGTCCAAGCCGCCGTGAAGACCATCTACACCTCGCTGGGCTTCAGCCAGACCAAGAGTGGCCGGTGGGTCCAGACCAACCCGATGCCGACCGTAGGCGGCACCAGCAGCGGTGGCACCAGCGGTGGCGGCGGCTTCGCCAACGGCTATCTGGGCCGCTTCGCCCGGGGCGCGACGATGACCGTCGGTGAAGCCGGGCCGGAGACGGTCGCCATCCTCCGCAACCCGACGACCCAGATGATGGGCGGCGGTGGCGGTGGAGGACCCGTCACCGTCAACCTGAACCTGACGGTGCAGGGCGACGTGTCCGGCGACGCGACCATCGAGAAGATCGTCCGGGCCGTCGAGGCCTCCTTCAACCGTAAGGCCGCCCGCCTCGGTATGCGCGGCCTCGTCTCAGCGACGGGCTAGAAGATGGCGGTCTTCACCGCCGACGCGGTCCTGACGTCCACCCGGGCTGGGTCGTTCACCGCTAGCGCGGTCATCAAGCGGAACCAGACGTCGTCCTTCACCGTCAACGCGATCCAGAAGAAGACGTCTCAGGTCCCGGTGGACTTGGTCTACCCGGGCGTCATCGGTGCGGGTCCCGGCAGCAACACCAACATCCATGCCGGGCCGCTCCGCATCACGCCCAACACCCAGATCACCATCCGGGTCTACTCCCAGAGCGACGGCAACCTAGGCATCTTCAGCGGGACGACTGCCGTCCTCGCGAACGCGACCCAGAACACCTGGGACGACAACCCCATCGGGGTTCACGTCTTCACCTCGACCAACAGGTGGGTGTGGGTCTACTCGTTCGCCTTCAACGGTGGGCGGACAGGGAATGGCACGGTCACGACCGACCAGACCACCCCGACGTTCACGGTCGATGCTCTCCGTGGGAAGACGACCACGGGCACGTTCACCGCCAATGCCGTCTTCATCCCGCGTCGGTTCACGGCTGACGCCACCGTCCTGCGGGTGCAGACCGGGTCGCGGCCTGTCGATGCGCTCATCGTCCCGCTGCGGTTCTGGGCTGACGCGGTCATCTTCCGGCCAGACCAGCTCCGCACCTTCACCGTCAGTGCGTGGTTCGCGCTCAGGATCACGGGCACGCCGTTCACCGTCAACGCGATCCAGAAGAAGACGTCGATTGTCCCGGTAGTGCTGACGTACCCGGGCTTCCAAGGTGCCGGCGCTACCGCCAACGCCAACATCCACGCCGGGCCCATCCGCATCACCCCGGGCACGGCAATCACCATCCGGGTCTCGGCCCAGAGTGATGGCAACCTGGGCATCGTCGCGGGCACGACCAACGTCCTCGCGAGCACGACCCAGAACACCTTCACCAACACCCCCGTCGGCATCTTCGCGCCTACGGTCACGGGCAGCAACAGGTTCGTCTGGGTCTACTCGTTCGCCTTCAACGGATCGCGTACAGGTGCTGGCACGGCGACAACCGACCAGACGACGCCGGTCTTCACGGTCGATGCGTTCAAGGGCTACCGCTTCCGCGCCGACGCCCTCATCAAGGCCTCAAGGACCGGCTCCTTCACGGTCGATGCGACCAAGGGAGACATGTTCTTCCGGGCCAGCGCCGTCATCGCGACGACCCGGATTGGCACCTTCACCGCCGACGCGAGGAAGATCAACGTCCCCATCACGGGGTCCTTCACAGCCGACGCCATCCGGCTCAAGACCATCATCCCGGTCGGCCCCCCGGGGACAATCTTCCTCGACACCTTCAGTACGCCGACGTCGGCTCCGCCCTTCAATGCTGGCACGGCGGACATCGGCAACTCCTTCGTCTGGACGGACTGGGACAGCTACTACAACTCGGCTGCCCTCTCGCCCACCCACGTCGATGCTGGCGGCTACCTGACCGTCACGGCGAACCAGTGGGACTCGATGCGTGGAGCATCGCTCATCACAGTGGGCGAGCTCTATCTCGACTTCTGGGTCCCGGCCTCAGGCGATAACCAGCAGCGCCTCTACTGGTACGACTCCCAGTGGTGGGTCGAATACCAAGACCAGCAGGCCAACTACCAGGTTATCGGACAGAACGCGAACGGACTGTGGCCCGTCACGCGATCGGCGTGGCACCGCCTCCACGTCATCGTTGACGGAGCAACGGTCAGGGCCCACATCTGGAAGGTCGGAGACGCGGAGCCCGGGACGTACACGACCGTCCAGACGGTGTGGCCGGTGGCGTTCACCGGCAATGCGACGTACCTCGCCCAAGCCCCGATTGTCGATATGTACTACGCGCCATCGACAGAGGCGCTCCGCATCGACAACATCCAGATATACGGTCTTGGGACTCCCGCCCTCACCGCCGACGCCCTCAAGCTGCGGCCCCAGACCGGCTCGAGGACCGCCAACGCCGTCATCAAGGCGTTGGATCGGTCAGGGTCCTTCACGGCGGACGCCCTGATAAGTCAGGGGTACTTCCGGGCCAACGCCGTCATCGCGACCTCGGGCGCGGGCTCCTTCACCGTCAGCGCCCTCAAGCGCAAGACGGTCAGCGGGTCCTTCACCGCCGACGCCTACTACAACCGCTCCTTCACTGGCTCCTTCCCGGCGAACTCGCTGCTGAAGGCGTCGGGTGCTGGCTCGTTCACCGTCGATTACATGACGTGGTCCGGCGTCGGGCCGCCGCCGCCGCTCATCGGCGTGCCGACCAAGATCTTCGTCAACGGCGTCGAGATCACCAGCCACGTCATGTGGAAGACCGCCTCGTTCTCGGCCAAGGTCAACGCCCAGTCGGGTGAATGCACCTTCGACGTGGTGGACCGTGCCCACGACCTGACCTTCTCGTTCGGTGACGAGGTCCAGCTGTACATCGACGGTGTCCTGCGGTGGGGCGGCTGGATCGTCCAGGTGAACCGCCAGTTCCCCTTCTCGGTCATGAAGGCCCCGGCGACGGAAGCCCGCATCTTCCACATCGCTGGCGTGGACTACAACCGCTTCCTCGATCGGCGCGTCCTCCACGACTCCGGCAGCCCCAACAGGACGTGGAACTACCCGGCGGGCACCTACGACGACACCATCTTCAACAACCTGTGGTCGTACTTCGACACGACCGGCTTCACCAAGAACATCCACCGAGTGGGAGCGGGTGTGCTCGACATCCCGGGGGTCACTGCCAAGACCGGCGGCAACGTGGCTCAGGGTGGCTTCACGATGCGTGACTGCCTGATGCACCTGTCGTGGGACACGGGGGCCATCTTCTACGTCACGCCCCAGAAGGTGGTGACCTACGTCGATGCCGACCTCGTCAGCAACCCGTACACCCTGACCGACCAGCCGTCGGGCCCGCTCGACGTGGGCTTCCACGACGTGCGGATCATCGAGGACTCGACCGAGATGGTGAACGACGCCATCGTGTGGGGCGCTGGCAAGGGCAGCAATCAGGTCGTCGAGTCCCGCTACCAGAGCCCGGAAAGCCAGGCTGACCATGGACGCTGGCAGTCGGGCAACTTCACCGCTGGCATCTACAAGCAGGCCACCGCCAACGCCGTCTCGAGGGCCGCCGTCGAGGGTAGCCCGGTGTCGCTGCGCGGTGCCAAGAACCCCAAGCGGGCGGTGGAGCTCCTGACGTGGTCGCCGGTCTTCGGTATCGGTGACGTGGTCAACTTCCACGACTCCCAGTTCTTCATGCCGCCAGCCGACCCGGACGACGCGCCGACCCACGACGACGTGTTGCCGATCCGCACCATGACCATCACTTGGCCGACGCCCACCGCTCCGCTGTTCGCCCTCCAGTTGAGCTGGGAGGTCGATGCGGTGTGGAGTTTCTTCGATCCGTGGCTGCCGGTCGGAGCGCCGGGTCTGGGTGGAGGCGGGACCGGCCCCGGTGGACTGCCGCCGGGCGGCCAGGAGCCGGTGGCTGGCTGCGCCGATGATGGCTGCGGCATCACCGACGGGTTCGCCGATCGGATAGCTGGGCCTGCCGTCGGTGCCCCGGGTGCCCAGGCTGACGGCCCGTTGTGGGGCACTGCCGACATCGGCACGGCATGGGAGCTAAGCGGCATCTTCCCGACGGCGGTTGATGCGTTCCACAACACGAGCAACGCCTACATCTCGGGTGGTGTCGCCTCGTTTGCCATGCCCCAGTCGAACGTCAACTCGTTCGGTAGCGTGGTGGATGCGTTCCTCGATGGGTTCCCCGGCCCGGCTTCAGAGTCGTACTTCCTGATCCGTGCCCGATGGAGTGGGTCGTCGCTCGATACTGACTCTGAGCCATGGGCCTCGTTGATCGTGGGACCGTCCGTCGGGAATGGGCAGACCTCGCTTTTCTGGAACTTCAACCACTCGAGTTCGTCATACGGGGCGGGCTCAGGCAACTCCATCGGTGTCGGAGTGAACGGCTCCAGCCCCTTCTTCACCTTCACTGCTCAGGCGACCCCGGACATGCGCGACAACGCATGGTGGTGGTATCGCGTCGTCCGCACCACCACCACTGTCACCTTGACGTACTGGCCGGATGGGACCGACGAGCCGTCAACGCCGAACATCAGCCACACATTGCCTGGAACGGCGTACAGGTGGTCAGAGAGTCCTAGCTTTGTTGACATCTCTGGCAACCAGGGTTCGGGCAGTTCCAACGTCTTCGGAGCCCTGAGGCTCGACATCAGCTACCTCGACGTTGGTGGCGCGAGTCGATGTGACGCCGTTCAGTTCGACAACTTCGATCGGATTATCACCGGCGCTTGGGGTACTGCCATTCCTTCGGGTGTGTCTTGGGGGAACGCCGGACCGGGTGGCTACACGCTGAAGGCAGTCGGAGACGGCGGCTGGGGCAAGATCGAGCAGGGGTCCGGGTTCACCGGTGGTCAGACGATGATCATCACCACGGGTGGTGTCGAGCAGTGGGGTGGCGACTTCACGATGTCGTCGGCGTTCAAGATCACGTCTGCGTCGGCGTCGGCAGAGGCCGCCCAGGCGATCGGTGTGACCCAGTCATCGACCGGGTTCTTCGTCAACCATGGCATCTGGGTCGTCAAGAACCAAGGTGCCGTCAACGGCAACGACAAGCTGGGCTTTGTCGAGGCCGGTGTCGGCGGGACCTACGCCAGCAAGACGTGGACGGTCGGTGTCATCTACGAGATGCGATACCAGAAGGAGGGCACGACCCACCGAGTCAAGTCGTGGGTGCGCGGAACGACAGAACCAGCGGGATGGGACGTCACGGTCACCGGCGTCGGCGTCATCACGCCCAACCAGTTGGTCGTCTTCTCTCAGCGCGAGTCCAGCAGCCTTCTGACTTGGGGGGTGTGGCGGGACTACATCGACTTCGACTACAGCGGCAGGCCGTGCTACATCGGCTGCTCTCCGACGGATGGCTCGCTGGAGACCTTCGATAACTTCAACCGGACGGTGGGTGCTCCTGGATCGACGTTGAACTGGGGTGCTACGTCGGGTGGTAGCAACTCTTGGCTCATCCAGTCTCCGACGAGCTTGACCGGACGAGTCGCCTACGTCGATGGCACGAGGGGCGTCATCACCGCCACCTCCACCGGGAGTCAGTTGAGGTCGGTGAACCCGATCATCGACTGGTCCTTGGGAGGCGTGCCCGCCCCCACCTTCCCGTTCGTACAGACATACGACGTGGACATCAGCAACATCGTTGGCGACAGCGTGTATGCATATGGTCTCAGCTTCGCTGGTCGGACGGGGCCTGGCAGCTTGGACTACGCCTGGTTCGAGTGCTTGCTGTACAACAGCGGGTATGTCGGGGGTCCTCGCTCCATGTTCGACACCTCGATCAGCGGGAGCGGGGACTCCGTCAAGTACAGTGCGCCCATCACCAGCGGCACGATCACGGTCGTGGCAGATTTCACGACCTGTACCGTCTACCACAACGGCTCGCAGATCTACCAGGACGTCTGGCGGAACTTCGACTTGGAGCCGATGGTCGTGCCCGATGGGACCGCCCTCACGCAGATGGATATGGGCGTAGGAGCGGGCTTCAGCGGCAGTGGTCCGACCATGACCATCACCTCGTCCATCAGCAACATCAGCTTCAAGGATCGTCGCACTTGGGGAACGTACTGCACTGACACGGACCCCAACGCCGGTGGCGACGGCGTTCCCTCAGGCACCCACCTGACGGAAGATCTCACGCCGCTGAGCACAGCCACCGGAGCTCCGCCGACATACCCCGCCAACTCCCACTGGCAGGCGACCAACTCCATCCTGCCCGGATCGGCGGTCCTCACCGTCGGCGGGGCGATCCAGTACGGCAACTGGAGCATCTACGATGCTGCCGCAGGCATCATCCAGTACAACCCGACCCTCGTTGCCACCTCGACCGTGTCGCTCACCTACATCACGAACGGAGCCCTGTAGTGCCGGTCCCCGAAGACATCACCATCAACTACATCGATCCGTCGGGCTTCACGACCGACATCACCTCGTCCTGCACCTACATCGACGCCTACTTCGAGCTCCAAGCGGCAGCCGTGCCTGGCTCCTTCCACCTCACGGTCAAGGACCCCGACCAAACCTTGGGCTTCGTGTCGGGTGGGCGGATCGAGATGCTGCTCGGCACGGTCAAGATGTTCGGCGGCTTCCTGACCCAAGTCACCCGCGACTTCTTCTTCAGTGCCCTCGACACCAGCACGCCGGTGACGGGCAGGCGCTGGTCGCTCGACGGCGTGGACTACAACTATCTCCTCGACAAGAGGGTGCTGCGGAACACCAGCGACTACACCCACCTCATCCCGTCGGTGGCCGTCGGGGCCAACGGCAACGACGCACACATCATCAGCCTGTTCTCGTCCTACTTCGACTTGGGCTTCACGGGCGGCGGCACGCTCGATGTGGCGACCAAGGTGACCCACGTCAACGACTTCACGGTCAAGTACGTCTGGCCGTCACAGGGCGAGACGATGAGGGCTGTCCTCGACTCGCTCGTCATCGAGACCACGATCCACGGCCAGCTCGCCTGCATCTACTGGGTGGACGCGGCGGCCCGCCTCAACTGGCTGGCGCTCCAGACGACCGCCGCACCGTGGGGCTTCTCCGACATCCCCAATGGCACGACCTTCATCGGCTGGCGTGACGGCACGGTCACCGACGACGGCACGTCGGTCATCAACGAGGTCTTCGTGTGGGGCGGCAGTCCGATCGGCACCAACGGCACGGTGGTGCTGGCCCACAAGAGCAACTCGACCAGCATCACCGACAACGGGCGCTGGCAGTTGGGCGAGAACCACCCCGGTGAGGATCGCTTCAAGAGCCAGGCTGAGGTGGACGCTCGAGCGAACGCTCTCATCAGCGGCGACACGTCGGGCACCAGCCCGGTGACAGGGGCGCAGGGTCTGGTCAACCCCGACCGGCAGTACGTCCTGACCTGGTTCGCCCACGACGTGCCGCTCTCCGCCGGTGTCCGGCAGCACCTCATCCCGGGCATGGTCACGACCTTCAACCTGTGGTCCTTCAGCGAGGACAACGGTGTCACGCCGTACGTCATCGACGTGCCGCTGCGTCAGGTCAAGATCACCTTCCCGACCCTGCCCAGCACCAACCCCGGTAACAATCCGCTGACCTACGTCCAGTTCGAGGGCACGTTCGGCCTCCAGATGTCGGACCCGGTGTGGTGGTGGCAGTTCCTCCGCAAGATGCGGCCCCAGCCCCAGCCGGCTCCCGTCGTCGGGACGGACAGCGGATCGGCCACCTTCCCGTACGGGTCGTACTACGCTGACGTGGCAGAGGAGGCCGCCAACTCCTCGAGGACGTTGTTCACCATCCTGCCGCCCTACATTCCGGGCACGCTCCAGGTCTACACCGGCACGGGTGGCACGCTCACCCTCCAGACCAAGGACGTGGTGTACAGCGAGACCGACCCGGACGTGGGCTCGTTCACGTTCGTCTCGGCTCCTGCCACAGGAACTGATGTGTACTGTCAGGCCCGCACGGCGTAGACTCCGCGAGGCAGCCGGGAGAGGTCGCCCGTTTGAGGTGCCCAATGACCCCCGTCACACCCAAGCCTGCCGCTGCCCCGGTTCAGGACGCGGCCCCAGCCGCTGCCCCGACCCCCACGCAGGGAGCTGTCGTCGGAGTCCTGACCGACGGTACCGGCGTCTCTCCCTTCAACGCCAAGAAGTTCATCAAGGACTTCGTCGCTGACGTGCTTCTGTCCGGCGCTGCCGCTCTGGCTGCCGTGCAGATCACCGACGTCGGTGGTGCGATCGACCAGCAGCAAGTGGCGGCCTTCGCCCTCATCGGTGCTGTCGTCCGCGCTGGCTATCGTGCGGCCCTCCGCTGGGCGACCACCGACGCATGAGCACCTACGGGGTGCCCTCCCTCCTGTCCCCGTGAGCGCGGGCGGGAACGCCCGCCCCACGATCCGGTCTGAGGACTACGGCCTGCCCATGGCCTGTCCCAAGCCCGACTGCGGTTTCCGGTGGCTCAAGCTGCCGGGCATCAAGATGATCGCGTGCCCGAACGATGGCTCAGCGTTGATCTCGACGCGGCCCCGAAAGAGGAAGCCGTGATCATCAGTGCCCCGACAGACCGCCGACCTCGTCGCCCTCATCCTCGCTATCGTCGTGGCGGTCGTGATCATCTCGACCACGTTCGCCCTGCTGTACGTCTCGGTCACCGGTAGCGACTCGAGCGTCGCCTTCGCTGCTGATGCCATCAGCCGCTTCGTCAGTGTCATCATCGCCGCACTCGTCGGCTACATGGCTGGCCGCCAAGTGAGCGGGCGCACATGAACAGAAGGAGGAAGGCTCAAGCCCTAGTCGAGTTCGCGCTCATCCTGCCAATCCTCCTCTTCACCATCCTTGGTGGCGTGGAGGTGGGCTATCTGCTCATCACCAAGGCCCACCAAGACCGGGCGACGGCGGTCGTCGCGGACTGGGCTGCCAGCCACCCCAACTCCTCATGGAATGCGGTCGCCAATAGGGAACTGCCAGGATGCGACGTCGAGGTCACCAGTATCGTGCCCGACCTGGTGCAAGCGACGAGCCGCTGCCCATACCAACCCAAGACGGGCCTGCCGATGTTCGACCAGATCCCGATCAGCAGTCGGGAGACGGCCTTGACCCGGTCATCGCCGCCCGCCTCATCAAGCCCGACCCCGACCACGGTCGCCTCACCCTCGTGATGATCGACAACGAGACGGGCGAGAAGACCACGGTCTTCTTCTGGCCGACGCGTCTCGACACAATGCTCAAGACGTCCGACCGCAAGATCACCGCAGGCTGGCTGCTGATGCAAGTGCTCGAGGCGGCCCACCGCCTGTGGCCCGACTTGCCCAAGATCGAGGAGCGCCCCATCTACCCGGCGCTGGTGCCCAAGCAGCCGCTGCCACCGCCGGGGCCGTTCAGGCCGCGCTGGTTCCGACGCATGAACGATCCGCACTACGATGACGACGACGACACAGGAGCTATCTGATGGCCCAAAGCCTTGTCGAGTACGCACTCATCCTGGCCTTGGTTGCGATCGTCGCGATCGTTGCCCTGCTGTTCTTGGGTAGCCAGATCATGGAGGCCCTGAGCACCATCGGTTCATCGGTGGTGCCATGACGGAACTGCGGCGCACCGATGACCAGCGTTATGACAAGCTCGCCCACAAGGTGGACGGCATCGCCAAAGACGTAGCGTCCATCCGCGAGCTGCTCATCACTGAGCCGGAGGCCAGCCCTCTCGGGCGGTCCCTGCTGTCGCGTGCCAAGGAGAACAGGGAGCGGCATGACAGGTTGCGTGCCGACTTCGAGTTGTTCAAGAAGGAGGAGTTCGCGCCGATCGATGATTGGTGGAACCAGACGAAGGGTGCGTGGCGGTTCGTGCTCGGAACTGGCGTCGTCCTCGGCATCGTCGGGACGTTCTTCGGGATCTTGGCCTTCTTCGGCCTAGGCCACTAGGACCACGAGATGGTCACGCCCCGGAGCCGGCCCGCCGACAGCGGAGCCAGCCTGCGGAAGGCGTCAGCGAAGAGGTCGATGCTCCGACGGGCCTGACAGTCGCAGTCCACGATCTTCACGACGACGCAGGATGACCTGTAGCAGACGCGGACGCGCTTCCCGCGCAATCCCTTCAGATCCGGGCTGATGGCGGCGTACAGGCCCCCTGTGTAGCCGTGGGGGCACGCTGACCGGCCTGGCAGGCAATACCATGTGGCTGTTCCCTTGATGGAACGGCTGCTGGAGGTGCGTGGTGCAACAGGCCTGGGCGTTGCTCGGGAAACTGTTTTGGCTACTGCTCGTGGTGACGGGCGTGGCTCTGGTGTGGAAGTGGGCGTGGGGATCAGTGTCGGGAGGGGCGTTGCCGACGCCGGAGGGGTACTACTGGGGTGCGGACTCTGACGGAGAGCCGTGGGTGTGGGTGCCACCGCCGATGTGACCGGCCCGCAGGCGGTGAGAAGAGCTCCGACTACCAGAAACAGCGGGCGTAGTCGATGCCGCAGATGACGAGGGCGAGGGTGTCCTTGTCGGTGTAGTGGACGGTCCTGCCCGGTTGGAGTGGGATGGCGTTTCGTAGTGCGCGATCGTTGAGCCATACGGTCGTCTCCTCGAGCCTCTCGTTGAGCACGAGGACTCTGTAGAGCACCTCGTATTCACGGACAGCCGCACGCCTGAGACGGCGCATGACCCTGGTTGTTCGGAGCCGCTCAGCACCGTTGCGGCGCGAGGGCTTCTCGTCGCGGGTGATCCACGTCTCGAAGTCGGGGTGCCACTGCGGCGATCCGTCGGCTGAGATGTCGTGGGAGTGGATGTACTGCGGCGCTTCCTGTTTCCAATCGTTGGCGAAGTAGGTCGCCCAGTGCGCGGTCTCGCGCATGACATGGTCAGGGAACGGGGTGGGTGACGCCATCGCGGGGGAGTCTACGCGCCGACACGCCTGAACGTCGAGTCCTTCTTGCAGACGAGGCACTTGCCGATGGCGATGTTGGGCACGAGCGAGACCGTCGGGTCCACGCTGGCTGGCTGCTGGCACGAAGTGCAGACCCAACGACTGGGCCTTGCTGGAGGGGGAGGAGGGGGTGCTGCTTGAGGTACTGGAACGTCCAGCGTGTCGAGTGGTGAGACCCTGTACTCCCAGAGACCCTCCTCGACGTAGCGACGTTCGACACGGAGGCCGCCGAACTTGGTCTTGCGAAGGTCTCGGAGCCTCGCAGAGATGGAGGCTTCCGGGTCGCCGGTCCCCAGCGCGATCTCAGGGAGGGCCCGCCAGTGGCCGTCGGCCATGAGCGACCTGACTCTGCCGAGTTGGCTGGTCAGGCGCTCATGGTCGCGGTCCCGCTCGTAGGTTTCCCCATCGAAGTCGGGAGGCTGTGGCATCAGAACGGCCAGGTCTGGTCGTTCCCTCGCTCGAGGAGCTCGATGGCGGTGAAGCCCGCATCCGTCAGCCCACCGAACGTGTACCACCCCTTCTTGCCCGACGGGCCGTGACCGGCACGGTAGCCAGCCACGTTGAAGGTGTAGACGCGGGCGTCCTCAGGGAGGGTCGTCCCCGCGTAGCCTGCGTTGGCCTGCTCGTCGGTCACGATGACAATCCGGTCGTGGTCGGTGTAGGTGCGCTGCACCGCCTGCCACGTCTGGGTGCCACCGTGCGGCAGGGACTGCACGAGGGCAGCCACCGTCCGCAGCACCGAGTCCGTCTTGCGGACCGGGATGACCGCCGTGGTGTCCGAGAACGCCACGAGGTCGGCCTTCTCCGCCCGGATCGCGAGAGCCGCACCGAAGATGGACGCCACGGCAAGCCGCTTGACGTCCGACTTGGCGGACAGCGCCGCGTCCATGGAGCCGGAGATGTCCACCATCACCAGCGTCTTGCCCGTCAGGGCAGGCACGTTGGAGGTGGCGAGGTCGATCGCGGCCTCGAGCTCGCGGGCGAACGTCAGGCTCTTGGTCGCGGTGTACGCGGCCATGAACCGGAGCGGGAACATCCGCGACTTGCGGATGGTCTCCTCGTCCTTGAGCTTGGCCCGGACCAGGTCGGCGGCGGCCTCGCTGATCTCGGCGTCCTCGAAGTTGCGGATGTTCCGCACGATGGCGAAGATGCCCATCGAGGGGATCATCGCCTCCCAGAACTTCGCGTCGAGCTTGCCGTACTTGGACGACGCCTGCTCCCACGTCAGGCCAGCCGCCGCCACGAACTCAGGCGTGAAGGCAGCGCGGAAGGCGTCGGTGTCGAGCGACATCGCACCCTCGTTGGCCCAGACCAGGCCGAGTTCAGCACGCTCCAAGATCGGGATGTCCCGCTTGTGGCGGTCATCGATGGCGTACTTGAACAGAGCCGACTGCCACGGGGCCTTGGCCTCCGGGTGGGTGAGGTCGATGACATCACCGAAGCGGATGGCCTTGTCGCCACCGTCGTACTTGATCAGGGACCGCTCGTTGTACACGCGCACGACCGCGTCAGCGATGCCGCGCTTCACCGGCTGCGGCAGGGCCTTGCCCCACTCGGACATCCAGTAGCCGATCATCTCCGCCGGCTCATCCGCCCGCTTGATTGCGGACGCAATGATGTCGCGGTTCTTGATCGTGCCGGGACCGACGGGACGGGTCAGCTTGGCATGCACCAGCTCAGCCGCCATCACGATGGATGCGGATCGCATGTTCATCGTGTCGCGGAGGTAGGGCACAAGCCGGGCGACCCAGTCGGGATCTTCGAGGGCGACCTGACGGATGAGGTCCACGAACCGCTTGTCACGGTTCTTGCCGCGCTCGTAGAAGGTGTCCTCGCTGACCATGTTGGTCACGGACAGGAGGAACAGCTCCGACTTGGCTTCACGGGAGAACCCTGCGCCTGCGTTGTAGGTGAGGGTGTCCGGCTTCCGGCCCTTGGTGGACGTGACCGGTGCCTTGGGAGCCCGCTTCGTGCGGGCGGCGAGCTTGACCATTCGAAGCTCCTGTCGGTGTACCAGTGAGAACAAGTCGAGGAAGGGAACGAACCGCCTTGCGGCGGGTTGCCGGTTGAGTGTCCGGCTGACCCCTTGCGGGGCCTGGCACTCGAAGTACCCCTCTTCTACGCACCACTGGAACGGATGTATCAGCGAGGACTAGGCGATCAAGGTTTTACTTGGGGGACTCGAACCCCCACCCACCAGCAAGCCGGTGGGCTCTCTCCAACGAAGGAACCCCGGTCTACGCACCGCTGACGTTGATGTAGCGCCGATGAGAACAGGTCGGGTTGAGGTGTTGGCACCACTGCCACAGAGAGCAAGCTCTCCGTCAGAGTCGAACTGAGACTTCAAGCAACGAAGTAGCCCCTACCCATACGCACCATCAGCACGTCTAGTGGCGACGAGGACTGAGTGGACGAGGTGTCTCTTGTCTTTTGCTCTACCAACTGAGCTACCCAGGCCCTTGCGGGCCCGGGGTGGGACTCGAACCCACGACCCAAAGATTAACGAAGTATCCCCGGCCTACGCACCGTCACCTATTCAGTTATCTGCGAGAACAAGATCGCCGTTCGAGGTATTACTTTCCAGAGAAGTAACCCCGTGGCTACGCACCGCAGACCGCGAACAATAAGTGGCATGACACCATGATGTCAAGGTACTGACGGAACTTTGTGGCTGAACAGATCGTCAGGGTCGTACTCGCCCAGCCGGTTCACCTCGCCGGCCTCCGACACGGTGTAGGCGTAGACCGGACGTGCGGCATCGAGCGCCTTCTCCATCATGTGGGCCGTGCCTGAGTAGCCCTCGACAGCCTCCGTCGGCGTGAAGAACAGGAGGACGAGGTCCGCCTTGTCAACCATCTCGATGTCGCGGAGGAAGACGGAGCCACGGCCCGGCGTCTGCGGCGTGGGCTCCGGCGTGAACGTCTCGACCTCGACTTGGAAGAGCTCGCACAGCTTGATGACGTCGCGCTCGAAGGGGCCGGGCTCACCCATCTTGGGCGTGCGGATCAGGACGCTGTCACCGTCATCGAACTTGGCGAGGAAGCGAGCCAGCAGGCGCGGAGCCTGGCCGCGTGGCAGGGCACGGCTACCCGCGATGACTACCCTCACGGAGCGCCTCCTCGAGAAGCTCGCGTACCTCGACATCTCCCTCACCGTCCAGCATCTCGATGGCCCGCCGGATGGCGGCCTCGAGGACGAGCATACGGATAGGTCGCGGATCGTGGTCTGGAGTGGCGACGGTGGTGGTCATGTTGGCCTCTTCTGGAGCAAGGTCTTGCGGTCGTCCTGCGATCGCCCGATGCGCTTCCACCCGGCGACCTTGAAGCAGTAGCCCGGGTTGACTGACTCGACCTTCTTGTCCCAGACGTAGGTCAGCAGGCCGTCCGGGCCCACGTCGTACCTCTCGAGGAGCTCCTTCTCGGCGGCGAGGATCAGGTCGCTCGACCGCTGCGGTCCGGTGTTGCGGAAGATGGTGCATGTCCAGCCATCGAGGCCGTTCATCTGCTTGATGCCAGAGTCAGGGTGCGGACGCCACCAGCCGAAGACGGCCTTGTCGTCGGGCGTGATGAGGACCAGCGTCTGGCCGGGTGGCATGAACTGCGGGCTGCCCACCTTGCGGCGGCTGTAGTGCCCGTCGGCCAGAGCCACGGCGGCCTTGTTGCCCTTGGGCACGACCACCCACGGGCTCTGGTTCAGGTAGGCGGCGAGCCTGGCCCCGATCCACTCCGCCACCGGGGCGACGACACCATTGCCGCAGCACCGATAGCGGTTGGAGTCGAGCCCAGTGGGCAGGAGCGGATCGTCCATGATGCCACCGCCCATGGCTAGGCCAGACTGGGCCTCGTTGTCATCGACACCGCCGTTCTTCTGGTCGAGGGACTGGCTGATGACGGTGGTCGCCCGGACGGCGGACGAGTCGAAGCCATTCAGGGTGGGGGTGGCGTCGCCTTCGACCCACGTCTCGTGGTCGTGGTCGGTCTGGGCGCGGCGGCTTTTCGTGAACGCTCTAACCACCCCGGCGCGATCGTCCAGCCGTCCGGCCACCCCATCAGCCTCTCGCACTCCACCGGCGTCAGACGGCGGACCAACGATGACGTGCCCGGCCCCTGCCTCGTCGGCTCCGACACGCCAGCCACCTCCGGGTCCGCTTCCGACTTGGAGGCTGCCGACGTGGACGGCTGGGGCTTGGGGTCCTCCGTAGCGGTTCTGGACGCTGAGCGCAGGGGACTCACCGTCGGTGCCAAAGACGCGCTGGGACTGGGGGGCGGAGTTTCCTCCCCCAACGAGTGAAGCGCCTCTTCGAGGTCCGCTGGCAGGGACCGTCCCCTTCTTCCAGCCCGGCGCAGGATGCCTGTCGCAGCGCGTGCCGACAGCGAGAACCGCAGCGGCGCGGTCGGCTGCAACACGTCCGTCAGGGTCGTCGGCCTCGCTTCGCAGACCAAGGAGGAAGATCCGTCGTCGGCGCTGGGGCACGCCGAAGTGCTTAGCGTCGAGCTCGCGCCACGCCACGCCGTACCCGAGTTCGACCATCGCACCGAGGAGAGCCCCAAGGTCTCGGCCCCCATGACTGGAGAGGAGACCGGGGACGTTCTCGAGAAGGATGGCTCGAGGTCGGTGAACTCCAACGAGGTCCAGGAAGGCGAAGGCGAGGCTGCTGCGATCGCCCGCGAAGCCACGGCGCTTGCCCGCAACGGAGAGATCCTGACAGGGGAACCCTCCTGACCAGAGGGTGGCGTCCCACCAGTCAGGATGACCGGCTGCATCGCTGACGTGCTGCCCTGCCGGTTGTTCTTGGGCCCCACCCTCAGCGTGGGCGAGAGCAACGATGTCTCCGAGGTTCGGGACGTCCGGCCAGTGGTGGGCGAGGACGGCGTTGGCGTAGGGATCGACTTCGCTGGTGGAGACGGTTCTCCATCCAGCTCGCTCAAGCCCAAGGTCAACGCCTCCCACTCCGCTGAAGAAGGAGGCATGGGTCAGGTCCACCTCAGAAGGGAAGGTCGCCACCACCGGGGGCGCTATCGTCCCACGACGGCTTCTCGTCGCAGCCGCGCTCCGGGCACGCCCAGAAGGCGTTGTACTGACGCCCGGTCTTCTTGCTCACGCCCGCCGGGACCAGCTTCCACGCCACCTCGTGGGTGGGGCAGCCACCATCGTTGGGCTCAGGCGGGGCCGGTCGCTGGACGAACGGCTTGTCGGAGCCACCGCCCTGATCGACGCGGACGTTGGTGCCGTCGGGCACCTGGATGCGGATCACAATCTCTGCCATGGGTTGACCTCCTATCGTGTCATAGTACTAGGCTGAGTCAATGGTCACTTCGATGCGTGCGTCGGCCTTCTTGACGACCTCCTTGCTCATCGCCCTAGGGAGGGCGAACGAGTCGTTGATGCCGAGGGCCGGGAAGATCGCGTCCTCGAGCGTCTTGATGATGTTGGTGCAGTCAGCGTCGCGGTCGAGGTACATGCGGTACTCGACCACGACCTGACCTCCGTCCCACTTCCAGCCCGACGGCCTTGCGGTCCGCACGATCATCGCTGCCCCCTGCTGGTAGGCCGCCGCTTCGTCGGTCTTGACCAGCTTGGGGTAGGCGATGCCGCCCGCCCGGTAACCACGCCCGATCTTGTTGGCGTGGTTACCCGACGGGACGTGGCCGGGGATGGTGACGGTCCAGGCTACTTGTCTGTCCTCGTCGCTTCGGCGTTGACCGAGAGCAGCGGCTGGTTGGCACGGGAGACCATGCCGAGGTCTTCGACCGCCTTCTCGACGGCGGCCTCGAGCTCAGCGATGGTCGGCGCGATGCCGATACCCCGAACGGTGACCCTCACGGCGTAGACCGCGAGGATGGGCTCGTCACTCATTCTCCAAGATCCTCATCTTCAATCAGCTCGCCGTCGGCATCTTCGACGGTCTCGTCCTCTTCGACCTTGTCGGTCGCGGTGGCGAGGTCATCCTCCGGGGCGATGTCGTCGCCGGGAACGATCTCCACTTCCTCTCCTGCTCCGGGGTCATCGTCGGGGACCGGGTCCTCGACCGGCACGGGCTGCTCCGCTTCTGTCATCTACAGGCCTCCGGGGAAGGTGGGGGACTTGGTCGGGATGAAGGCCATGGTGGCCTTCCAGTGGAGCTTGGTCTTCGTCGCCTGGTAGGCGGCGTTCAACTGGGTCTGGGTGACGATGTCGAAGGCGACGTTTTCGGGGCGAGCCGGCGAGTCGTGGTTGGGCTCGAAGCAGTAGGCGTCGTTGCGGACGAACGTGCCGTTCGCCAGGGTGACCCGAATGTAGCCGAGGAGCCCGACGGCGTGCGAGCCGGTGAAGCCCGTGAACTGGTTGCGTCCGGCCTTGTCGAGAGGACGAGCCCACGGGCGGGGGCGCGTCTGGCCCTTGTAGTGGGCCCAGTTCGGCCAGTCGCCGTAGCGGATACCGAACAGGCAGGGTCCGACCCTCGATGCTCGGAGCAGATCGCCCGACGAGAGGTTGCCCTTGTAGACCAAGGGCAGGCCCAGCTTCTTGCACAGGACTTGGCTCTCGCTGACCCTCATGCCCCGGTTCGACGGGCCGCCGCCGCAGGGGTAGCCGGACAGATGCGAGAGCTGGTCGTGGCTGTACCACTTGCCCTTGTAGCACCACGCGATCCAACGCCAGATCGTGTGGGTGCAGCCAAGAGCGCCGTTGTCGGTGCATTCGTCGTCGGTCGTGCCGAACTGACCGAATGGGTGCCGACGGCGGCTCTCTTTGAGCTTCTCGAGCAGGGTCATGCCTTCTTCTCCCTCTTCTCCGTGACGTAGTCGAGGACGGCGGTCGCCGCCATGACGAGGATGATGACCGCAGTCAAGGTGGTGGCGAGCTCGCGGCTGACGAACAAGCCCAAGAGCCACCAGACGACGACGGTCGCGAGGATCAAGCCAGCCGCGACGCCCCCGACGGCGAGGCCAGCATAGAGGTGCTTCATAGGAGCGGTGTCCTTGGGTTGAGGGTGTGGAAGCCAGCGAGGTAGATCCGCTGCTTGTCGAGGCCAGCCCGGCTGGTGCCCCAACAGTAGCCGCCGGTCTCGCCCGCTCCCTCGTGGTGCCCCCAGCACAGCAGCACGAGGTGGGCCTGATCCGACGGGGCCCGCTTGCCCATCGCTTGGGCGTCGGCGTCCTTGACGTGGGCGAAGGTCAACTTGTCACGGTCGATGCGGTTGACCGGCCAGCGGGTGATGGCATTGCCCCAGCGATCGCGGCACCACCCGGATTGACCGTCGATGCGGGGTGCGATGCACCTGTAGTTATCTCGTCGGGCGACCTGGTCGGCGGTCCATTCAGAGACAGCATCTTTGCGTGTCATCGGACCGTAGCACCCAGACCCGGCACGAGGGCCAGCGGGGCGTAGCAGGAACCGTAGCGTAGCACCCCTATAGGGGTGGGTGCTACGCTACGGTACCTGACGCCTGCTACGGTTGCTACGCTACGCATGCTACGGCACTGCTACGGTAGGTCATTCAGGACCCCTCGCGGCCATGAAAGAGACGACGTTCGATGGTCCGCCGATACCCCCACTGACAGTCAGCATGATCTTCTTCGGCTCTCCGTCGGGACGGGTGAAGTCCGACGGGTTGCGCTGGATCTGGTTGCGGATGTTGGCGTCGGTGGTGTTGAGCAGCTTGGCGACCTCGACGGTGTAGCGCGGCGGCTCGTCGTCCTCGAGGAGGAAGTTGCGGAGCTTGTCACGCCAGGTGTTGCCGCTGATGTCGTCTCGCGGGGCCGGACCGTCGGTATCGGCTTGGAAGGCGATGCTGTCGGTCGCCCAGTCGAGCAGCAGCCTGATGGGCTCGCGGAGCCGCGAGTCGTTGGCCTTGGTGTTGTGGAGGGTGATGTGCAACTGCTCGTCGTCCGTCGTGGTGCTGTTGCGGAGCTCCCACGCGGCGCGTGACAGGTTGACCTTGTAGATGGAGCCGTACGGCAGGAGCCCGGTGACGTTGCCCTTGGGCGATCGCATCTCCTGCTTGCTGACATGGTCGATGATCTGGGTGGTGATGCCGATGTGGCGGATCGCCTCGAACAGGCGCAGGGTGCTCTCGTTGGCGTCGCCGTACTCACCCGACGTGCCCATCGCCGGGCCGCACGAGTCGATGACGACGTAGACGATCTTCTTCTCCGCGACCAGCATCGCCAGCTCTTCAGCGTCGTCCGCCAGCGGACGGTTGCAGCGGCGGTAGCTGACGTTGGCTGGCTCGACGCCGGCCCCAGCGCAGAGCGACCAGAGCCTGTCGTTGACGACGTGAGCGTCGGTCTCCCAGTCGAGGTACAGGACGGGTCCGTTGATGACGGGCGGGATGCCCGGGATGATCTCTTCGTTGACCGCGATGGACAGGGCCCCAGCGAGGGCCAGCACGCTCTTCCCGGCACCTCCGGGCCCGTACAGCAGGGAAGCCACGTTGGCGGGCACCAGCGGGTCCAGAGCGAGGCGCGTGGTGCGCTGTGCCGGGGCGATGCCGGTGCCGACCGCGATGACCGGCTCACCACGGCTCTCAGCCTCCGCCACCCACTGGCACAGGGACTCGAGGGCGTCGAACCAGTCCATCTTCTCGAAGCCCGGCGTCCGCTCCGCGAGGAGCTTGGCGAGGCCCTTGCGCGTCTGGCCCGCCGACATGTTGAAGCGGGTCGAGTGGAGGACGCCGTTGACGGTCTTGACGCCCTCGAACTTGCACATGACCTGGAGGTAGCCGTGCAACTCTTGGCTGCTGCGCTTGATGCGGCTGATCTTCAGTTCGGTGTTGAGCTTCTCGTCGGTCGGCCACACGCGGTAGCCCAGCCCGATCTTCTCGAAGTTGAACCGCTCGTTGCCGCTATTCATGACGGGGTGCGAGCTTGGTGAGCTCGAACGTCCCGCGTCCGTGGTCCCCGTTGTTGAGGGGGCAGGCAGGGCTCTTGCAGATGACCCGTCTATCGTCGCGGAGGATGCTGAGACTGGCGATCCTATCGTCATGGGCAGGACACCGGACACTCCTTCCGGGCGCAGCCCGGTCCACGCCCCATAGTTCCATGAGGATCGCCGAGGCGGAGGCATCCTCATACTCGTCAGGCCCGAAGTCCTTCGGGGTCTGGTAGGCCTTGGTCAGATCGGTGCGCTTGGTGACGGGCGACCACCGACGGGACCAGTCCGCAATGATGCTCGCATTACCCCATTCGATGTCGAGCAATGCGGCGGCGATGGTCGGGCCCATCACCTTGCCCTTGGCGTCCATGAACTGGGGCGTCACGCCGGTCTTGGGGTGCGGCATGAATGGCAGCCGCAGGGCGTGACCCAGCCCGTCTCCGACGACAGCACCAGAGACATGCTCATGCCACCGGGCATCGACATCGTCAGAGCCGGGCCTGATCTCGATGTGAGTATCCTCAGGGTCTAGCAGGGCTGTGGCGAGAAACGCCCGGAGCGCACGGCGTGCAGATTTTGCGGGCACCAGACCATCCAGGACGCACCACAGGTGCGAGCCGCGACGGCTGGTCTCGACATAGGCCGGGAGCCCGGCCTCCTCCATCGCCAGCGCGACGGCGAAGCCCTGCTCGAGGCCGTTAGGGGTATCGAAGTCGATTGCCAATGAGTGCGTGACGGAGTCGGGAGCGATCATGAAGCCACTGATGGCGGGACCGGTTCGGGTGAGGCCAGCGAGTGCGATCGCGGGAGTCAGCGGCTCTCTGACTGGCCTCCAGCTCTTGATGTCCGGCACCCAGACGCTGTACACATCGGAGCGGGCCGGAAACGTTGCAACGTAGACGGACGCGACCTCGACAGGGTCGTACAAAATCCACCCTCCTGACAGAAAGGGCGGCGGGAGCCGGATGCTGTCAGACACCCGGCTCGCGTCACCGATGCCGACCCGTTTAGGGACGGCCCATAAGTCTAGACGACGGCCATCGCCGGGGGAAGGTCGTCTTCGCCCTCGACGGCGACATCACCCGGCTCGACCGCGTCGGCCTCGACGGGCTTGAACTCCATGAGGGTGCTGATGAGCTTGGCGACGTCGTCGCCCTTCTGGGCACCAAGGAAGTCACGCAGCGTCTGGCCCTCGCCCGGGATGCTGCCAAGGGTGGCCTGGATGATGGGCAGGACCGACTCCGGCGTCAGGTTCAGATCCCTGTAGAGGCGGGCGACCTCGTTGACCTGAGCGGCGGTCGCGTTGGTGCTCTTGCCGCCACGCTGGACGCCAGCCTGATTGCCGCGCACCACGCGAGGCGCTCCAGTCGATCCGGCGGCAGCGGCGGCCTTGTCCACCTTCTCGTCGGCCTCAGGATCGTCGCCGGTCGAGACGAGGAAGCTCTTCATCAGGAAGTACTTCTCGGCACCGGTCATCGCCTTGTAGACACCCTTGTCGCCGGTGTCGGCACCGTGGCCGCTGAAGGTCTGCGGCTCGGTCTCCTCCTTGGTGTCACCGTCGATGAACTTGAAGGCGATCTGCAACTTGGTCAGCCACATCTGGGAGCCAGACGCGGTCGTGTAGAGCGGCACCATCTCCTCGCTGATGACCGACTGGTGGACCCAGATGTGCCGCGCCGCGAGGAGCTCCGACGCCTTCTCAGCCACGTCGGTCTCGCGGACGAAGCGGTAGTTCTGGGCCTTGTTGAAGCCCTCCTTCTTGACGTGGGCCATCTCGCCCATGATCTCCGCCAACTTGGCGGCGAGGGTGGGCATGACCTTGGCTTCAGACGTTGCCATCGGTGACCTCCATGAAACGCTGGTATGGACCGCACATCGCGGTGTAGGGACAACTCGAACAGGCCCGGGTGCCCAAACCTGTAGCCCGGTAGTCAGAACGGTCAACACCATCTGCCACCCTCTTGAGGGTCGTGGCGAAAACCGCCAGGTCGTCATCGTCTGGGACTGGCACGACCTCCGGCCAGTAGTAGGGCGTCTTGGTTCGGACGACGTAGTCGAGCTGGATGGCAGCCGGGGTGCGGCCTAGGTCCCGGGCCCCCATCCAGTAGCCCTGCATGTTGAAGCGGTAGCGTCCGGCCCGGGGCCGGCTGCCGGTGCTCTTGTGGTCGCGCAGGATGTCCTCGAAACCCCACGGCGTGTCCTGCTCGTCCAGAGCGTCGATGACGCCGCTGTACGGGATGCCGTTGACCTCGATCTGGAACTCCTTCTCGATCCACACCGGGTTGCGGTAGGTCGGCAGGATGTCGCGGACGAAGACCTCGATCGCGCTCTTGATGGGGTAGTCATCGAACGCATCCGACGGCAGGGTGCCCTTCAGGATCGCCTCGACGGCGTCGTGGAAGGCGATGCCGAAGACCTTCGCTTCGGACTGGTATCCCTCCTCGTTGAGAACGTAGCTGAACCACCACTGGAGGTGGCAGTCGAGGTAGGCGTTGACCGACGATGCGGAGAAGACGACGGGGCGAGTCACACCGTCATCTTCCCCGACCGTTCTGCCACCTGTATGTCACGGCATCAGCCGGTGTAGTCCGGGGCGATGGTGCCCTGGACCCGGTCGTCCTCCTCCGACGGGTCCAGGGCGGAGTAATAGCCGTGCTCGGTCAGCCAGTCCCAGCGGGCCTGACCGAGGTTGTGATTGACGTGGGTGGATCGCATCGCCTTGGGGTAGGCCTGAGCGATGGCGATGGCTGAGGCGTCGTTGTTGGCCGACGGGAACCTGATGGCGGTGTCGATGGCAGCCCGCAGCCTGAGGACGACCTCAGACTGCGGCATGCCCTCTGCGGGCTGGGGCATCAGTTCACCATCGCTAGGACGGGGGCCTGACGAAAGCGGTGGCGACCGACGTGGTGCGGGTCCTTGTCGCAGATCCTGCCGGTGGCCTGAGGGCCAGACGGCTCATCGGCGTACTCGAGCTCGCCGCACTCCGTCGGCTCAGGCGGCTGCTCTTCCATGTTGAGCTGGCGGTTGGCGATGGCGACCGTCATCACGGCGAGGCCGGCGAGGAGGTCGCGGTCGTCGTCGGTCAGAGGCGACGTGACCTCGATCTTCAGGGTGACTGTCATCTAGACCTCTCCGATGCTCTGGAGCATCTGCTTGACCTCGAGCTCGAGGGCGTTGAACTGGGTGAGGTTCATGACGTCGAGAGCCATGTCGTCTTCGCCAGCGTCCTCGAGGAGGGCGGCAGCCTTGGCGAGGACGGACTCCTTGCGGGCCCGATCGCGGATGGACCGCATCAGCGGGAAGTCCGACAGGTCGATGCCGGTGTACTCGGCGCGGCGCTGCGCCTCGAGGGCGACTTCGGACTCGTCCCACTCCGGCGTGCCGGGCAGGATGGTCTCGACCTCGACGGACTGCGTCTCCATCTTCGGATCGTGGTCGAGCGCCACAGACGCCCGGGCTTCGGTGATGAGCGGTGTCTCAGGCACCGTGATGGTTCCCGCGTCGGTCGCCAGCCGTTCCTTCATGTCGCCGTAGGCCGCGAGGCCCTGGTCGGTGACCTTGATGGCGTACAGGCTGGGCGGGTTGTTGCGCTCGCGGAACTGGACGAAGTTGGTCTTCTGGAGCGACCAGAGCGTCTTGACCACGTCGTGCATGTCGATGTTCACGCCGTCGTCGTGGAGTTGCTCCAGTAGCTGGGCCGCGTTCTTGGACTGTCCGGCGTGTTCCACCAGCGAGGTGAGCACCTGTGCCCGCTGCGTCTGGGGAACCTCGACGGTGAACTGGGCCGCCTTGGCCTGTCGGAGGATGTTGTAGGCCCGCTTCCGGCCCACGCCCTTCTCCTGCATGATCCGGGCGACTTCAGGATTGCTGCGCGGTGCCGTGTACTCGTGGCTGTTCAGTATCGATGTCATGGCGGAGCTCCTCGTGGAAGATGCGCTTGGTGCCGCAATGGCGGCAGGGTGCTGACCCGTAGGTCCCATCCAGGATGATGAACTTCGGTTTGCGGCCCTCCTTCCAGCACTTGGTGCAGAGCCAGACACGATCAGGATGGTCGTCCGGCATGGCTGCTCCTCTGCTCGCTTGAGGCCCGTTGCCGGGCCGTAGATGAACCCGGGCCAGTCATGCTCGATGCGTTGGCCCTCCAGCGGACGGTCCGGGGTGACGCACTCAACTTCCCACCACGGCCCCGGCTCGACGTACGAGTTCAGGACGATGCGTGCGCCTTCCCGATAGTTGATCAGGCCAGCCCCGTGGCGGACATGAGGCACCATCGGTAGCCGCAGCCGCGCCCCGGCGATGAGGAACACGTCGGCGGATCGCATCACTCACCGCCGGGCCCAGTCGAAGGCTTGCTTCCGAAGAGGCTCGCCGTTCGGGATGGACGCCACACTGGCGAGGACGAACGACCGGTCGAAGTCGTAGAACTCGCGACCGGGCATGCGGACATGCAGCCGACGGGCCAGATCGCGAGAGGCGATCTGCCGACGGTAGACGCGTCGCCACGGGACCTCGTCGTTGATGCTCGGGTCGAGCGCGATCGCGGCGTGACCCAAGAACCGGGCGAGGCCGGCCTTGGTGACGCGCACGTCGGCCATGTGGACGAGGCCCGGCTCAGACGCGCCCCATCGCTGGTGGTCGAGCTCGCAGTAGTGTCCGGTAGGCCGGACACCGCCGCACAGCTTGATGCCCAGTTCACGGGCCATGGTTGAGTAGGATCGTTTCATCGGCGTCGCTCGAGGGGGCGACCGTCGGCGGTGTGGCCGTACTTGAGGTCGATCTCACGTTCGCGCTTGCGGCGTTCGCCCTTGTCGAGACGTGAGCCGATGATGTACATCAGGATGCCGGTGATGAACAGTGCGATAAGCATGGTGTCTCCTAGGCGGCGAGGGTCGCTTCGACCTCGCTCCAGCGGACGGACCGGTCACGGACGACCGCGACACGGGCCGATGGGACAGGGCTGAGGCGGTAGCTGGTGATGATGCCGTCCCACATCAGTTCGCCCAGCCTGGCCGACACGCCGACGAGCGAGTCAGGCGATGCGTACGGGCAGCGGATGTAGCGGCGGTGCTCAGACCCGTCGGCAGTCCAGAAGGTGACCCTCCAGAACCGCTTCGGGGGTGGTTGATCCGGCTTCTCGTCCACTCTGTGTTGACCTCCTTTGGTGAGTATAGGCCCGTGGCCTAGGCGTTGTCACGCTTTCCCAGCGCCGCGATCTTGACGACGCGGCGGAACTGCTTGTCGGCGGGCAGCACGATGACATCGGTCACAGGTTCGTCGCCTGTCTGCTCCAGTGCCACCATGACCTCGAGGTCACCGAAGACCTCGCGAACCTGGACCAGCTCGATGATGAGCGCGGTGATGTCCATGTCTACCTTCCTCTCAGTGCTGCGACCATCTCGCGGTGGGCACCCGTCTGGCGCTCGCCAGTGGCGGGGTCATACCAATACCAGACGAGCGGCGGCCTCTTCTTCCTGATGTACCGGTGGGCCTCCGCCGGGAAGCCGTACTCCGTGATCCGCTCGCGCCAGACGGCGTCATGTCCGTGACCGGTGGTGATGTGGGCGTACTCGTGCCACATCAGACGGGAGGGCCGGCCTGAGGGCGTGAGCACGCGATGTGCTGCCCTGACGCAGACCCAGCCCTTGTAGTCGCTGGGCAAGGTGTGGGCGTGAGCTCGAGCCCGGAACGAGGAGCCGTCTCCTCGAGCGACGCAGCCGCCCACGAACAGGCCCTTGAGCTGGGGCATCTCCGCCGGGATGTCGATGGCTGGCATCAGCCCTCCTCCGTCCAGCGGTCGCAGCCGCAGTCGCACGGCAGATCGGGATACTCGCCCTCGCCGGGGCCGCCGCCATGGTCGGTGGCGGGATGCCCGCAGCGGGTGCAGACGTCAGTCATGGACGGGTCGTCCTCCCTGCCGCACATCAGAACGTCACGAGGAACAGGGCGACGAAGGCCCAGACCGCGATCGCGGCGACGATGCCGCCAGCGATGAACAGGGCGACCCTGGCCCAGTCGGTCCGGCGTGGGTGTGCTTGGCGCACCGGGTAGTAGGTGGCCTTGATGCGTCGTGTCTCAGGCATGGTTGACCTCCTTGCGCTGGCGGGTGATGGCCTGAACGAGGCACTCCGTGCAGGGCAGCGCCCAGAACGAGCCTGACCGGCTGATGGGCGTGCCCGTCCAGAGCGTCGCCGGTTCGGTGCTCATGTGGCGGATGGCCTTGCCGCACATCGGTCGCTGGTCGAACGGGTGGTGCCCCGATCCGTCGAACAGGTGGGCGTCGGTCTTGGAGCCGCGACGGCGACGCCAGTCACCGACGAGTTTCGGTCCGTTGGTCTTCATGCCGTCTCCAAGATGAGGAAGTTGCCGAACTCAGGCCAGTCCTCATCGATGAAGTCGATGCCCTCGCGGAAGGAGACGCTGACAATCTCCCCCGTGCCAAGGTGGCCGTCAGGCAGGGCGAGGATCAGGAAGTTGAGGCGGCGCTCCTCGTAGAACGAGGCGTTGCTGTCTGCGGCCATCGCTTCGCGGTACTCAGCCAGTGTTCGCTCTCTCACCATGCCTCGAACTCCTCGCACTTGCAGTCGCCGTCGGCGGCGATGATCTGGTTCTTGGGTCGCCGCGTGGTCTGGGCACCGCTGCACCAGCCCTCGTTCCAGCCCGCCGGATCGTGGTTCTGGCGGAGGTGTCCGCAGACGCACGGCGAGGTGCCGTCCAGTAAGTCCGCCTTCGCGAGGAGCTCCCGGGCCATCTCGCGGATGACCTCAGCGCGATCAGACGAGCGCATCGTGATAGCCATGGTTGACCTCCTTACCAGAGCGTGAGGTTGGAGCCGACGTGGCCCGCCTCTAGGTCGCGGCAGACGGCGTCGGTGACGTCGCGTGCCAGCGGGTACGGGATGAGGGACTTCGTCCAGTAGCCGTTGCGGTCGCCCTTCATGCCCTGGGTCCCGGTCATCGAGCCGCGAGGTGCGCGGACGTGACAGGGGTCGCCGTTCTTGCACGCCGGTGCGAGGGTGAGGCTGGCGGGCCAGCGGTCCGACCACAGATCGGTCGGCTTCATGCGCTGCTCGCCGTAGTGGCAGTAGGTGATGGTCCGACGCTCCAGCCCGGCGACCACCGGATGCTTCCGCATCATGCCGCGTGGGTTCTCCATGACCCAGAAGGCAGGGTCGAGCTGGTGGATCAACTCCAGTGTGTGGCTGACCATGAGGATGGCCTCGACCGCACGCTGGCTCTTGGGTGTGTAGTCGGGGAACCAGTTGCGTGACAGGACCATGACCGACCACGACTCGCAGGGAGGCGAGGCGAGGATCAGGTCGGGCTTGCCGTCGCACATGTTGAGGAGATCGGTCGCCGTCAGTTCGGTGATGTCGGCCTGAATGGTGTTGGGCACCTCAGCCGCGAGGCGCTTGTCCCACTCGACCCTGACCACCTCGTGACCGGCGTCGAGGGCTGGCTGTGACCAGCCGCCCAGACCGGAGTAGAGGTCGAGAACCTTCACTTGCCGGCTCGCTGGAGGAGGGCCTCGATGACCATCTGGTCAGGCTCGATCTTCTCGTCGGGCAGCGCGGCTGCGATCGCAGCGGCCCACGCCTTGGCGTCCTCGCTGTTGTGGCCGTAGTCGATGGAGTTGCCGACCTTCGTCCAGAAGTCGATGAAGACCGACCCACCGACACCGGAGTCTTCGAGAGAGCCGACGACCTTGCCGTTGCGGCGCAGCTTGGCGACCCAGGCCACGCCGTCGCGGGTGCCATGGCCCTTGTAGCCGGTGATGCTCCACTCCGCCGGGAACTCCGCCTTGAGGCGGGCGATGGTCGAGTCCCAGTACTTGTCCACCTCTTCGTAGGTGATGCCCATGGCGACCTCCTTGTTGAGTGCCAGTCTGGCGCTCGCTCCAGCCCCCGGCCCGGGGGCTGGCGTGAGGGTCAGGCCTTGACGGTCTTGAGGCCCTCGCGGATCGCATCAGTGATGGTGCGATGCTGGTCGCTGGTCAGGTAGACGTGACGGAGAGGCGCTACCCCACCCTTCGCCACAAAGTCAGCGCGGCTGTTGATGCTCTTGATGGCGTGCTTCTGGCACGCGAGGGTGTAGGCCTCCCAGTCGTTGCCTTCCTGCGGATCGGGCAGCCGGTACTTGGCCGCGAGGTCGCAGTAGCCAGCTTGGCAGCCCTCGCCCTCCTTGGTGATCTTCGGTCGGCGGTAGCGCGTCTTGGGGTCGGTGTTGGCGTAGGCCTTGAAGCCCGTGAGGCTGGTCGCTGCGATGATTGGGTCGATGGCCTCGATGACCTTGGCCTGATAGGCGTACCGGGCGTCGGTCCGGTCGAACTCCTCGTTCTGCTTGATGGCGAGTTCCGCGAGGAACTGATCCACCGCCGGTCCGTCGCCGCTGACCAGTGCCTGGAGCAGGACGTTGCCGTCGTAGTCGCCGTAGCGGTCGAGTGCCGCTGTGCCCTTGAAGTGAGGCACCTTGTAGGTGATGGTGGCTTCGGCCATGGCTGACCTCCTGTTGATGAGTGCCAATCTGGCGCTCGCTCCAGCCGCTGGGTCAATCAGCGGCTGGGGTGAGGGTCAGGCTGTGGGCCAATCCTTCTCTGCGTGGATGTAGCAGGAGTGCATCGACGGTCCGTCGTCGCCCAGATAGCAGCCGACGCACGACGACTTGGGGATGCGGTACTGCTTGCGGAACTGGGTCTGGAGGGCGACACCCTCGTCATGTTCGGCCCGATCCGGGCAGCCGCACCACAGCGAGGTGGAGGGCTTGGGCTCCTGCTCGATGATGCCGTCATCGACGCAGTACAGGCCCGTCCGACCGTCGATGGTGTGGACCTTGATGGCGTGACCCTCGTGCATCTTGAGGGTCTTGACGCTGACCGTGACGTTGCCGTCGATGATGATGGGCATCAGTTGACCTCCTCCCAGAATGACTCGCCGTCTTCGTCGGGCTCGCCCGGGACGACCTGTTGCTGACAGTCGAGGCAGAAGAACCGGCGGGCGAACTCGCCGTCGTCGTCCTTCTCGACGTGGACGTGCTCGCACACGGGCTCGTCTTCGAGTTCGTCGGTTGACCTCACCTCGTGAGTCTGAGGCTTGGCCGCCGGGGTGTCAACCCCAGGTACAGGTAGATGCTGTTGGATGCGCCGCTGGAGTTCGTACCACACCTCAGCGGCAGCGTTGGTCGGGCCAGCCGGGAGCTCCTCGCGGTCAGGCACGTCAGCCTCCGATGTTCAGGTCGAGGATGGCGACGAACCCGGCGTCGGTCACGGTGATGACGGAGCCGTCCATCTGGACGGCCAGAGGTCGGTGGTTCGGCCACCGATCCACGAGGTAGTTGAGGATGCGGTTGTCCTTGAGGTCGCGGCCTGAGTCGAAGGCGATGATGACCACGACGATGTCGCGGTCCACCGCCTCGACCACGGTGACAAAGGCGGGCTCTGCGGCGCACGTCTCGCAGTCCTCGTTGCCACCGCCGTCGAGGTTGAAGTCGCAGTCCGGGCAGTGCCCGACCAGGCTGACGTCGTTCATCATCGGTTGAGGTAGAAGTCGGGCAGGATCGGGGCGAGCTCGAGGACCGCCTCCACCAGCTCGGCTGTGGGCTCGACACCGATGTGCTTGGCCGCACGGGCCACGACCGCTGCGGTCATCGGCCAGCCCATGCGATCGCCGTCGTCGTCGCACAGGCCGCGCACGATGATGGCGACACCTGTTGCCCGGTTGTCGAGGTCGGGGCTCTGGCCCAGACGCTCTGCCAGTTCGATGGGGCTCATGGTTGACCTCCTGTACTTGAGTGCCGACATGGCGCTCGCTGCTGAGGCCGGCGAGGCCTCAGCCGTGAGGGTCAGGCGGGGCTGCTGATGTCGATGAGGGCGAGTGCCCGCCGGATCGCATCGGCCTTGAACAGGCTGACCTTGCCGGTGCCTAGGTTCTTCACCCGGACGACGTAGCCTCGACGGTTCAGGTCGAGCCCGGTGATGACGTACTGCTGGCGGTTGATGGTGACCAACTGACCGAAGCCATCGACGGGGAGGCCGTAGACCGGTGCGTACTGTGCCCACGTCTTGGCCTGATCCTCAGCCTTGGTGCTGATGGCCTTGACGCTGATGTTGAACTCCGCCTCGCCGTAGGAGGCGCGGTCGCTGGTGATGGTCAGGCCGTGCTTGGCGTAGACGGTCCTGATGGCCTCGCTGACCTCTTCGTGGATGACCTTGACCTGTGCCTTGTCCATGGTTGACCTCCTGCGATCCCAAGCGCCCATCTGGCACTCGCTGCTGGGGCCGTCAGCCCCAGCCGTGAGGGTCAGTCCAGAGCGATGAACCAGACGAACGCCTCCTCCGTGTCCTGATCAACGGGAGCCATCGACCCGACGATGCTCCGACCGGGGTAGGCGAACTTGAACCACTGGAGCCAGTCCACGTCGTAGAAGAACTCGTCGCTGTCCTCGCCCTGAGGCTCTGAGAACGAGGGCACGCCCCGGACGGCGAGGGCCACGACCTCGCCTGTGACGTCGTGGACCTCGAGCGTCACCGCCCGCATGGTCGCCCAAGCTGCCTCGCTGATGAGGTAGCGAGCCCTGACCTCTTCGGCGGTCACCGGACCACCAGCGTTCCAAGGGTCGCCATGGCGTGGATGGCGTTGAGGGAGCCGACCGTCTCCTCGTCCAGCCCGACGATGTGGGCTGTGATGTAGGCGGCGGCCTCCGCGACCTTCTCGCTGATGGCCGCGAGGCGGGCCTCCTGCAACCTGGCCTGTTCCTCGCGGATCAGACGCTTGGCCGCAGCCATCCCGTCGAACGGGTCGAACTGGGGGAACATGAGGTTGGACGAGCCGTCGGCGTTGAACTGGCTCGACCACTTGCGGTTGGTGGCGGTGCGCTCATCGATGGCGCGGTGGCGGTGGCACCGGAGGTCGCTGGTCGTGGTGACCGTGCCGTCCTTGTGGCGGTAGACCCTGACCCACGCCGCGAGGTTGGAGCATGCGCGGCTGTAGTAGGAGCCCGATCCGCTGGCGACGAAGTCGCACTCGACCCGACGGGCGATGTCGCGGTTGTCCGGCGAGGCCTTGTAGGACCCGACGTCGGGGTACTTGCTTGCCATGGTTGACCTCCTGTTGCTAGAGCACCCATCTGGCACTCGCTGCTGGCTCCCAGTGGGGGCCAGCCGTGAGGGTCAGGGCTTCTGCTGGTTGCAGGACTCGCAGGACGTGACCTTGGCGTTCATGTCGTAGCGCGTCTCAGGCCTGATGCTGAGGTGGTCAGTGGTCAGGGCACCTTTCTTGGTGATCAACTTCAGGAGGGCCTCAGGCGTCGGGTCCTGACCCAGCGACTCGACGCGGATGGTGACCACCACGCCCGCCGGGACGTAGGCACCACGGTCGGTCGTCCACTCGTGGACGTGGCCTGTCGGATGGATGGTGGTCATCCAGCCGCCCGGGTTGGCGTGGTTCTGGTCGAGGTGGTCCCGCGCGATCGCGAACGAGGCGAAGGGTCCGTACGAGGTGTACTCGTTCGAGTCGCCGTAGGGCCACTCCTGAAGGGCGTACGACCAGCGGCCCGGTGTGACCTCCTTGAACTGGCAGTCGGCTCCGGTGCTCACTTGTTGCCCTCCTCGATGAGGTTGATGAGGGCCACCCAGCGGGCGACCTGAGGGCTGTTGTAGTCCGCCGTCGTGTCGGCGGTGTCGATGGCCTCGACCAGTGCGGCCTGTAGGTCGCGACGGTCCTGAGGCGTCAGGATCAGAGCGGAGACTCCGTTCTGGCTGTCCATCTGTTCTCCTTCTAGAGTGCCCATCTGGCGCTCGCCGGAGGCCCAAGCTCGTGGGCCTCCCGTGAGGGTCAGCGAGGTCGCTGCGAGCCCCACTCACCACTGCGGGCGACCGCCACGGTGTAGGGAGTCGGGTCGTAGACGTAGTCGCCTTCCCCGGGCTCGACCCAGTCGAGGGTGACCGCCCGGGCCGCGCCCTCAGGGTCGTCGCAGCCGTACAGGCTGTCCCAGAACCAGCGCCCGTACTTGGAGTCCACCCAGAGGACGAGGTCGTCGTACGACCAGCCCTTGGCGTTGGCCTCGCGGACCACGATGGTCGCGCCCTTGGCCCGGAGCCGCTGGCTGCGGCCATCGCCCTCGTTGTATCCGACGGTGCCCTGACGGCGCTCGTCCTCGATGGCCCGTTCCAGATCGGACTTGGTGAGTGCCATGCTCTTCTCCTTCTTGAGTGCCTGTCTGGCGCTCGCTGGAGCCCTGAGGTCAGGGCTCCCGTGAGGGTCAGTCGTTGTAGGCGATGCCGCTGACCGGGTTGTGGCCCCGGTCCTCAGCGGGGCGGGTGTCGAGGTAGTGGCCGAAGTCGCCGGGGACCCCGTGGGTGACGCACTGGTCGTCATCGATGACGCACAGGCCAGAGTTGATCCGCGCCAACCTGGCCTCCCTGTACTCAGGGGAGGCCCGGTAGGCCTCCTGCCGTGCCAGCGCCGCGACCCTGTGGGCCTCGCGGTTGGCCTCGTTCCTCGCCCGGATGGCGTTGATGTCCTCAGTCATCGCTGACCTCCCCACTGGGCTGCCATGGCAGCCGCGATGCCGCTGAACGTGCGGCTGCGTTCCTTCCAGCGGTCAGCCGACGGACCCATCCGCCAGACCCGCTGCTCCCGGCCCTCGACCACGTCGGTCGGGGTCAGGAGGGGCAGACCACGGAGCCAGAGCCCTGTGGACTTCTGCTCGCCGTGGCCGAACTGCCACGGATGGATGAACTGGTTGGCCCGCTGGCCGATGAGGTCCCGGGCGAAGCCGTGCATCACCGGGTTCTCGACCGCGACCATCGGGACGTCGGCGTTGAGGAGGGCCTTGAAGAAGGCCGCGCCCTCGACCATCTGCGCCCAGCGGACCGGGTCGATGGTGGTGCCCTTGCCGCCGTACAGCCACCGGACGCCTGAGTTGGCGAGGTAGGTGCAGGGCGGGTGGGCGATGAGGAGGTCGGGCTTCTCAGCGCGGATCGCCTCAAGGGCGTCCCCGATGATGTGAGGCCCGGGGACCTCAGTGGGCAGGAGGTCGCACGAGATGGCCTCGTGCCCCTCAGCCCTGAACGCGTCCCTGACGCGCCCGCTGTACTCACAGACGACCAAGACCTTCATGCTTCCTCCTGCTACCTGAGTGCCTGTCTGGCGCTCGCTGGTGCCTCCCAGTGGGGGGCACCCGTGAGGGTCAGCCCCAGCGGGCGATGAGCCCTAGGACGGTGGTGAACTCATCGGCGCTCATGCGCCATGCCGGGATACCGCCGTCGAGGATGAGCCCTGTGCCACGACCGACGGCTGAGTCGGTCAGGGTCCGGGCACCGTAGGCGGTGACGAACTGGCCCAGAGGGGTGAAGCCCTCGACGTACTTGGCGTCGTAGACCTCAACGATGGTGCCCGTCTCGTAGGTCGCCCGCTCGCGGGTCCAAGTCCGATCCGTCCCCAGATAGAGGTCGGCGGGCTCAGGGGCGATGCGGACCACCCAGCGGCCCACGCGATGGACGGACGAGCCGTCAGCGGTGGCACCGTACAGGCCGCAGATGCAGCCGGGGGTCAGGCACTCCGGGGGCGACTGCCGCATGTTGTGGCCGTCGATGCCCGGGTGTCCGCACTCGCAGTTGATGGAGGCTGCGTTGTAGGTGGTCATGCCGCGACCAGTTCGCCGATGGCGAGGTAGGTGCCGACCATCAGGGCGAAGGCGAAGGCGATGATGGCCCACGCCGACAGCATGACGACCAGCGCCCAGACCATGGTCGGGAGGCGGTCGATGGCGTCGAGGATGGCGGTCATCGGGCGAGGGGCTTGAGGTCACAGGCGTGACCCTCAAGGGCGACGACCTTGCCGCAGTCGTCGCAGGGTGGGTAGCGACGGGCCTTGCTCGCCGCGATAACACGGGCCTTGTGAGTCATGGTTGACCTCCATGCGTCACCCCAGCACAGGGGGTGTCTGCGACCAGTATCGGGGATGGACGGCAGGGGTGTCAAGCACGGCGCTCCTCGTGACGGTGGGTCACCAAGGTCGATCTGGGACGCGGGGGCAGACCGCCCTCACGAGGGTCAGGCTGCTAGGTCGCCGCGACCCAGAGTGCTCCTAGGTTGCTACCCCGACGGCACCCTCGCGGAGGGGCCTGAGTTTGATCCTGCTGAGTGGAGCGCAGCGGTCGCCGTAGCACCTTGCGTAGCACCTGCTACGGTAGGCGTAGCATGCTACGGTAGCCGCCAGAGCTATATCGCCTACAAGGGGCCTAGGAGCCCCCAGGTCGCCCGGAGGGTGTCACACCGGGCTCCTCTCCGCACAGTGGAGGCCGAAGCCGTCTCCGTTGATCCTAGAGGCCCTGTAGGGCATGCTGGGCACCGGCGGCCCCCCCCCGGTCGCTCGCTTCCCGCGAGCCTTGTCCCGGCGTCGAGCGAGGTCAAAATCTCGCATACGACCACATACAACCATCCATCCACCCACCACCATATGCCCTTGACACCCTAGTACCAACCCACGATGCTACGGCGAGAAGGAGGTCAACCCATGACTGATGAGATCTCGCGCCAGTACAGGCCGCCGGTGGACCCAGATGATGTTCCGTACACCGAACGCGGGCCGTTGACGGACAGGGAGATTGACTTGCTGGCGCGTTATCTCGAGAGGCAGAAGGAGGGTGTGGCTCACACGCCTGAGTGGGATCGTCGGATGGCCGATCTTCGGAACCGCTGGGAGAGGTTCCATATGCCCCTCCCACAGACGAAGAGGCGGAGGCTGTGGTGAGAGACCCGATGCGCTACTGCGTCAGGTGCGGAGCTGAGGTGCATATGTCGGCCCAGGTGCAGCCACATCTGTGCAAGGACGTCGAGCGCAGGCTCCGTCGTCGTGAACTGCAAGTGCGCGAGGCCGCCGCCATCCTGCGCGAGCACGGCATCGGTCTGAACAGGTCGATGGTCTGTGCCGAGGAGATCGTGGCGAGGCTGGTGCATATGGGGGTCGAGCATGACTGACAGGGTGATGCTGGCTGCGGTCATCTCCTGGCCGTTCATGCTTGCTGCGGGCTTCGCCTTCTGGTGGGTCCATGTCCCGATCTGGACCTTCTTCGTCTTCTTCTGCATCGCCTCAGCTCCGGGGGTGTACATGGCCGCGAGGGAGATGTGGCATCACGGCTGGAGGAACGACCGATGACCGACCCCGCGCTGCGGGCGCAAGAGGTTCCGAAGTGCCGCGCTACGGTCGCTCTGTGTGACCTGCCAGCGGGACACAGTGATAGACACGCAGCAGCAGAAGCGGCACCGCTCGATGCTCGGACCATGACGAACGCATGGGCGGTCCTCGTCGCAGAGACGAACCCGAACCGATGGGAACCTGACCGCTACAACGCCGCCGCGTTCGTGACGGCGCTGCTCGCCGAGTACGCCGCCCTCCGATCCCCTGACACCGAGGAGACGACGTGAAAGCAGAGATACGACCGGGGCGCGATCTCACCGGCTACCTAATCATGGTCGTCTGGGTACGTCTGGACCTCGGCGCTGGCCCCGAATGGGTCGCCGTCGGCACGCTGCGCGGAGGTTGGCGATGACGCCCGAGGACCGCTACCACTTCGAGCCGTTGTTGATGTCGGTGGAGTCGGCCATCGGTCGCGGGGAGTCGGTCGGCCAGTACCACCATTCCGAGGTTCTGCGGTTGCTCCGTGCCGCCCTCGCAGCAGCAGAAGCGGCACCGCTCGATGCACCGTCCGGCGGGTCACCCTACGTCACGCGGTTGACAAACTCACTCTCGTACCATGTCGCAGCAGAAGCGGCACCGCTCGATGTGGAGCGGCTGGCCCGGGCATGGAGCAAGGCGTTCGCACCCATCGAGCCGAACGACGGGCGTATCACGCTGCTCGCCCGCGAGTACGCCGCCCTCCGCTCCCCTGACACCGAGACATGCCCCGACTGCGGCTTGTCGGCGGAACGTATCGGCCAGATGCACATCACCGCGCAACGTCTCCGATCCCCTGACACCGAGACGGCGGGAGAGCCGTCTTGACCGCATGACACTGTGGTACTAGGCTACGACGACGCCCTGAGGCGAAGGCATGGCTCTCGCGCTTAGCCGGCCCTGGTCAGCGAGATGGCTTGGGGGAGCGGGGCGAATAGTTGGAGGTTCCCGTGAACGACACCATCGTGATCCTTGGCCTGCTCGTGGCGGTCTTCCTGGCCGTTGTCGAGGAGTTCCGCAGCCAGGGCCAGTCTATGGTCGGCTGGTCCGCCATCGTCGGCTTCGGCGTGCTCCTGCTCGCCAAGCTCATCACCTAGGGCAAGAACCCGGGCCGCCGGTCGCGGCAGACTCATCCGAAAGGGAGGTCAACCATGGGCATCTTCGATCGCACACCGAGTAAGCGCGAGGCGCTGGAGGCGCAGCTCACCGACACCGTCCTCGACCTGACGGCACAGATCGCCAAGCTCGAGGCGACGCTCAAGGCGCGTGGCAAGGAGACGGAGCTCACCACGGAGGCGAACGTCCTCCGCGAGCAGATCGCCAAGCTGAACATCGACAAGGACCGGATCGTCGAGACGAACGCACGCGAGAAGCGCGAGGTGACCCACATGGTCGGCCTCGAGCGCAAGCGTCAGGAGTTCGAGGCTGAGCAGGCCCTCGCCGGTATCGAGCAGGCCCGCAAGGAGGCCGTCCTCGAGGTCAAGACCGAGAACCTCGCCACGGAGCGCGAGGCGTTCAAGAAGGAGATGGACTTCCGCGAGGCCCGCTTCAATCAGGAGGTCGGCTACCTCAAGGACCTGATGGGCCAGATCCTCGAGCGCCTCCCGACGGTCACCGTCGATCGCCAGATCACGGACCGGACGACCACCACCAAGTCGTCCAAGACCGCCGTCTAGGGATGGAATGGGGTGACCGGGACGAGAACGACTACCGCCTCGTCCCGGGCACCTACATGACCGTCAACGAGTATCGGAGGAGCCTGGGCGTGCCCATCTACCAAACGGGGACCATCACCAACGCATCGACCACCACCGGCTACGTCACCGCCAGCAACACCGTGACCGTCTGGCCGACCTCATACGGCGACGCCTACTTCATGGACGCGCCCTACTTCCCTCCGGCGAAACCCGCCAAGGTGAAGAAGGAGCGGCCCGAGACCGAGATGCAATGGCTCAAGCGGCGCATCTCTGAAGTGAGCTGGGTGCCGGTATGAAGGGGGACGGTGTTGGCATGACGCCCGAACAGCGTCGCCAGTACAGCAAGTTGAGCGGGCGTGAACTCGAGCACGAGCTCGCCACCCAACTCCATACGCCGATGGAGGGCCGGGCCATCGAGGTGACCGCCTTCGGTGACGCCAACCGTTCGTGGCTGATGCCCGATCGCGCCATGGGCTCGCACGTCGTGACCAGCAACGCCCAGACCTACACGGGCGACATCATCAACTCGACCAACACCTTCGACATGGGTGGCGGCGTGAGCTACACCCTCGAGCAGTCGTACCTCCACAAGCCCGACGGATCGGTCAAGGCCATCGGCCCGACCAAGGTCCGCGAGAAGGAGGAGTCCACCGGTCGCGAGACCGACCTCCAGTGGCTGCGCCGTCGCGTGGCGGAAGTGCTGTGGGTGCCCGCGTGAGCCCGACGTCGGCGGCAGAGAAGCTGCGCGTTCGTCGGGACTACGTCAAGGAGGCCTATCCCGACGTGGTCATGGCCGTGTTGCGCGACATCCAGGTCGATCTGCGGAACGCGTCGGTGATACCAGCCGCTGGCGAAGACGCCGTGCTCTGCACCGACATCGACGCGGTCATCGAGGCCGCCATCAGGGAGCTGTCGTGATCGAGGCTCCGACGGCTGATTGTCCCAAGTGCGGCCAGCCGAACGCCTTCAAGGCCATCAGGACGATGTACGGCACTGAGATTGGCGGCGAGCCGCGCTACCACGAGCAGACGAGCATCCGCGAGCGTCCGGGCAAGAGCTACGACGACACCTACAGCCACGAGTGGCTGGCGTGGCCCTGCCGACGCTGCGGCTACGAGATGGAGACGGAGGTGCTGTCGTGAGCTACTACCGCGACTTGGAGGATGCGGAGGCGGCATTCATCGCCGCCACCCGCGCCCTGAACCGGCTTCGCGTTGAGAGGGGCCTAGAACACCTTTCCGCCAAAGACCTTGCCAGCCTCGACAACAGGAGCGAGGGCGGCGAGGAGGGACAGACCAAGAGCGATGGCAAGAGCGATCCGACGGCGCATGACGCGACTCCTTCTGAGTACCAGCGGTTCTACGACTTCGTGGTCCAGGCGGACCCGGCGATCGTCGATGCCTGGCACTTCACCGAGAACAATAAGCCCGGCGGTCTAGCCGAACAGGTCCGCAACTCGCTCAAGGAGGTCAACCGTGGCTAAGCGACAGACCAAGGAAGAGATCAGGCGCGAGGCCCTCGAGGAGGTCAGGGCGTCGGTGCGGGCCGACATCCTGCTCGATGGCTTCGGGCTGCTCCAGGCAGACATCGACCCGCTGCCCATCCTTGAGCGCGTGACCAAGAGCATCGACCAGGTGATCGCGTCGTGAAGCTCGAGAGCCTCGTGTGCGATGTCGAGGGCTGTGTTGACGCTGCCATCTTCCAGATCCATCACTTCATGGTCTTGACGGAGCCGCACGCCCCGGGGGCCAATCTCCACTTCGACCTGTGCAAAAAGCACGCCGAAGCCTTCGCCATGAGTGGGACCGGTTCTTGGCAGATGAAGGACGACGCGTTCCTCGCGCCGTCGCGGGGGTGGTGATGAAGCTCATCCGCCTGACCGACGACCGCTACGTTCTCGACGCTGGCCCGGACATCACGCCAGCTCAGCTCGACGCCATCGGCCAGTACTGGAAGGAGTGGTGGGCCAAGAACCCGGGCGCGACTCCTGAGGCCATCGTCTTGGGCGGTGGGATCGGCCCCCTCGAATACGAAGATCGCCGCACGTCAGACCTTGAGGGCCGCGTGCAGCGGCTCGAGGAGCACACCCACATCGACAAGCACGAGCCGCCAGTCGGCGGCATCGAACAGTTCCAAGCAGAAGATAGATAAGGAGGACGGCCTGTGACTGTCCGTCAGCATAGTTTTTACCTGGACGACGAGGACTGGAAATCGCTTCGTCACTACTGCCTCGACCACGGCATGAGCGTGTCGTCGTTCGTGGCCCATGCGGCCCGCGAAGCGATCGCGGGACCACAGGTCAAGTTCACGTCAGCCACCCCGCTGGAGCAGACGCATAGCTTCACCAGTGGGACTACGACAATCACGACCGCGACCGGAGCTCCGGCAGCCATCCCCTACAACCCGGTCCGGGCGGTGCCCAAGCCCGCCCCGCGCAAGAGCAGCAAGACGAGGGTGAAGGCGTGATTGTCGGAGCGCCCGGCCAGGTCCCCGCCGGTCTGTCGCCGGTCAGCACCAACTGGGGGCCGCTGACCATGACCGTGTCCATCAGCCTCAACAGGGAGCACCGGGGGAAGTGCTCCGCCTGCGAGAACCGCCGGGTCCTGTACTACGTCGGCCTGGGCGACATCATCAAGAGCCCCCTGCTGTGCGCCAGGTGCGCGGGGATCAGGTGAGCCATGGCTCCTCGAAGTGCCAAGTCTGCGGAGTCCAGATCTGGGCGGACTTCAAAGGGTCGTGGCTTCACGACGCGAGAGTCGAACGCCCTGCGGGACTCGCTCCGCATCTCGCCGTCCCCGACGAGTCTGACGTTCGCGCCATCGCAGAAGCCAAAGCGGCACATCGAGCTCGAGTCCTCGCCTATCAGCGTGAACGAGCCGCCAACGCTGATCACGATCCAGATGCCCAATCGTGACGTGCTGGTCATCTCGACCGACAAGATCGTGTCCATCGAGTTCGAGCGCGACTTCATGGACGTGACGTCCTTCAGCAACAAGAACAAGGTCTACAAGGTGGACAAGGGCACGTTCACCATCAAGGGGAAGATGTGACAGCTCTCTTCGATGAACCGCTCCGGGTGACCCTCCGACCCGACCGCTATCCGGTCGAAACCGACCACCCGGTCGGGATGCTTCTGGGTTTCACGCTCGAACAGTTCGATAGTCAAAAGCGACCACCCGCCAAAACACTCTTGGCGGTGGTCGTCTTGGCGGACGGATCGGTGACCCTCCTGCCGCCTGCCGCGTACACGATCGACTGGCGCTACTCCGTCGAAACCGACCGCTTCATCGACACAAACGTCCCTGAAGACGACCGGGACACCTAGCAAACAGAGCACGCGCCCTGTACTGTGCGCGTGGTACAACTGAATAGGGTCTTACCGACTCGCGCCCCCTGCTCTTTTGGTTGACCTCCAGCAGACAGGTCGCAGCGAGTTCCGGTTCCCGAATGGACGGGTCGATCAGCAATGGTCGGCCCGTCCCTTTTTTCGTGTGTTCTGAGGGCAACTTGATCACCACCGCCCGCGCCACGGTCACCTTCGACTCCACCCACCGGGACACGGAGCGCGAGGGGCCGCACCTCCACGGCCACACCTTCACCGTCACCGTCGATGAGGTCGCAGACCTAGCCGGGCCATGCCTGACGCTGTACGACGACCTGTACTCGACCACCCGCACGCTGCACCTCCATACCCTGTCGGACATGCTCTATGGCGGCTCTGAGCGTCTGGACGGCATCGCGGCGTGGATCTGCGAGCGCCTCCTCCTCGAGCACCCCCGCATCGTTGAAGTCGTGGTCTCCATCCCCGGTTCGTCGGGCATGGTGACGAGGGAGATCCGTTGAACCGAAAGTGGGACTACGACGCTCTCGAGCTCGAATACATCCAGGGTGAGATGAGCCTCCGCGAGTTGGCGGACTCCCACGGCATGTCCACCCACTCGATGATCATGGATGCGTCCAAGAAGCGCGGCTGGGCCAAGAAGCGCGAGGACTACCGCGATCGCGCCCAGTCAAAGGCCATGACCCTCCTCGCTGACGACGAGGGCCGGCGGATCGCCAAAGAGGTCAAGGTCCGCGACAACGCCATCGACGCCATCGATGAAGCCATCAGCAAGATGCGCTCCGACATGAAGCGGACCGTCACCCGCGAGCGCAACGGCCAGTGGGTCGAAGAGCCGCTCGTCGTCATCCGACCCCAAGACGTAGCGCAGTTGATCGACCGTCTCCAGGTCCTCTTCGGCAAGCCGTCAACCATCTCCGAGGAGCGAAACCTTGGTATCAGCCTCTCCTCTACCGGAAACGATCCCGAGTTCCTCAGAGCCCTTGTCGAAGCTTCTCGAGGGCGCGGAGCTGACCCCGGAGACGTGGCACGCTCTCCGCTCCCACGCGTTGAGAGAACTCGCACGAACTGACGGACCAGACGCGGTCTTCGCCTATGGCGAGGCCGTCTTCGGCTACCTCCCGGCGGCCCACCACCGGGCGATGGTCAGCCAGACGCTCGAGGCCATCTACGCCCGCAGCCACGGCGTGTGGCTGCTGCCGCGAGGCGGTGCCAAGACGACGTGGAACAACACCATCCTCTTGGCGTGGCTGGTCGCCAAGTACCCCGATCTGCGGGTCGGCCTCGTGTCCAACACCGACATGCAGGGCAAGGACTTCAGCCGGGCCATCAAGTACACCTACGAGGCCAACGCGGCCCACAAGGACATCTTCCCCGAGTGCGGGCCCTCCGCCAGTAAGTGGACCGACAAGGAGTGGCTGCGCTCAGGCTCCCGGTGGCACGGCAGCAAGGACGTCTCGTGCTTCGCCGTCGGCGTGGGCGGGGCCATCATCAGCAAGCGTTTCGACATCATCCTGATGGACGACATCCTCGATGAGGAGAACACCCAGACCGTGGATCAGCGAGAGGCGGTCGAGACCTGGTTCAAGAAGACGCTCAAGCCCTGCCTAGCCCCTGACGGGGTGGTCATCGTCATCGGCACGCGGTGGGGTGAAGCGGACCTGTACGAGCAGTTCTTCACACCGACGGCTCAGGGCGGTTTCGGCTGGGAGAGCCATGTGGTATCGGCGCTTCAGCCCGACGAGAAGGGGGACCTCAAGTCCTACTGGCCCGAGTACTGGCCGGTCGAGCGCCTCCTTCGTGAACGCGAGGAGATGGGTTCGGCGCTGTTCTCGTGCGCGTACCAGAACGACATCTCGGGGCTTCTCGAGGGCAACATCTTCAAGGGCCCATTCGAGCACTTTGAGACGCTCCCAGAGGGTCATACCTACAACCTCCGCATGGGCGTGGACCTCGCCTTCAGCGCCCGCGAGCGGGCCGACTTCACAGCCCGGGCGACGACCGCCGAGGACGCCTGCCAGGCCGGCTGCCCGAACAGGGGCTTCTTCTACGTCCTGTCAGCCTACCGCGACAAGCGCGAGAGCCACCACGTCGAGTTCATCCTCGACGGCTGGCGGGCCTTCCCCAACATCGGGCTGGTGATCGTGGAGAGCGTGCAGGCCCAGAGCACCATCATCCACAACACGATGGAGGAGTACCCGCACATCCCGATTGAGGGACGCAAGGCCGACGGAGAGAAGACGACGCGAGCTCGAGGGGTGGCGGCCAAGTACGAGGCCCACAAGGTCAAGCACCACATCAGCCTGCGCGGATCGGCCTTCGAGACGGAGCTCCTGTCGTTCCCCAAGGGCCACGACGACTTCGTGGACGCTCTGGGCTACTCGATGGACCTCACGTCGGAGGGCTTCTTCTTCGGCTCCATGAACAAGACCGGGAAGGTGTCATGGAAGACGGCCTAGTGTTCCCGGGCCAGAAGACCGAGGTCGAGTTCCGCGACGGCACGCGCCTCGTGCCTGCGTACCTCGCCAACATCATGGCCCAGATCGAGACCCACACGATGACATACGACGAGGCCATCACCGCCGCGAACCGTCAGATGGAAGCCAACCACCTCAACGAGGCTGGAGCGGACTTCGTCGCGGCGCACTTCCGAAAGCTGGGCTAATGGGCGTCATCAGCGACCTCATCACACGCTCGTACAGGACGAGCCCCAAGACGATCCCTGCCTCGCCGGGCGGGGGTTTCGTCTTCCAAGAGCGCGGCAAGGTCATGAAGTCCACGTCCGCCCTCTTCCGCAACTGGGCTGAGCACTCAGAGTGGGTGCGGGCCGCCATCAGCATCCGCAAGGCACAGGTCTCTTCCGCCGAGTGGGACATCGTCCCGTTCGACGGCCAAGAGGACGTCAGCGAGTCGCTCAAGGCGGAGATCCGCGACCGGTTCATCTCGCCCAACATGATGGTCGAGAGCTTCCGCTCGTGGGTCGAGCCCATCATCGAGGACATCCTCGTGCTCGATGCAGGCGTCATCGAGAAGGAACGCACCCTGGGCGGCCAGATTGCTGGCCTCCACGCCGTGGACGGGGCCCGCATCAAGGTCAACGCACGGTGGGACGGCAGCCCCGGCGAGACGCGCTACTGGTGGGTGCCGGTGCCGGAGACGGAGATCGCCTTCAAGAACGACGACATGATGTACATCATGGCGAACCCGCGCACCTACTCGGTGCTCGGCCTGTCGCCGCTCGAGACCCTCAAGATGACCATCGACGCAGAGGTCACAGGGTCGCAGTACAACCGCCGTCAGGTGGAGCAGTCCGCTCCCGACGGCCTGTTCGATCTTGGCGAGGGAGCCCGGCCTGACCAGGTCGAGGCCTTCCAGTCCTACTGGCGGGCGGAAATCGCCGGTCGCAGCGCACTCGGCTTCCTGGGCGGCACCAAGGGCGCGAAGTTCATCCCATTCAGACCGTCGAACCGCGATATGCAGTACGACGAATGGCTGAAGTACCTCGTGCGGAAGATCTGCGCGGTGTACCTCATCAGCCCTCAGGACATCGGTGTCACGTTCGACGTGAACCGTGCCACCGGGGAAGTCCAGCAGGAGATGAGCGAGGATCAGGGCCTCCGGCCCCTGCTCGCGCTCATCCAGGACTACTTCACGCGTGAGATCGTGTGGGACAAGAGCTTTGGAGGGTCGGCCAACAACCTGGCGTTCCGCTTCACCCGGCTCAATATCAAGGAGTCCATGTCAAAGGCCAACATCAACAAGTTGGCGCTCGCAGGCATGCCTTGGAAGCCGGTGAACGAGGCGCGGTTGGACGAAGGCCGTCTCCCGCTCGGAGATCCGATCGATCCCAACAACCCCTACAACCGCCTCATGGCGAACACGCCTCTTGGTGTGGTCGCCATCGATGAGGTCGCCAGCGCCCGTGAAGTCACGGGTATCGACCAGCAGCCCGCTGCGGGTGAGGGCAAGCCGACATCAAAGGCTGACGCCATCGAGCCCGTCCTGACGGGGAACACTGACTGAAAGGACGAACATGGCCGCAACTCTTGTGGTCAGCGTCTCGAACGGCTCCACGCCTACCGTCACCGACTCGGTCGCGGGCGTGGACCTCGAGTCCGCCGACAACGCCACCAACACCCTGGCTAACCGTCAGGCCAACCCCATCACCGTTGGCACCAACTCGTACGAGAAGTGGATCAGGCTCAAGGTCACCGCGACCCCGGCCAACTACGTCCAGAGCTTCAAGGTGTGGTTCAACAGCACCGTGGACACGTCCACGACGTTCAACTTCACCGGGGCCTATGTGACGTACCAGCTGGGCACCACGGCCACCTCGACGATCGCCAACACCAACGCCACCACGTTCACCACCGGCAACAAGGCGACGTGGGACGTTCAGCAGTTCACGGCAGGCCAGACTGGTGTGTACACCAAGTACTTGGTCCTCCAGCTCCGCGTGGACGCCACTGCCGGCCCGGGAAACTGGACTCAGCAGACGGTGAACTACTCCTACGACGAGGCGTAGCCATGGCGAAGGGCAAGATCACGTCCGAGACGGACCTCAAGTCCGCCAAGGTCTTCGACTTCCTGACCTTCACCTACGACGGCGACGTCGAGGGTGAGCTCTGGTTCCGCGTCGAGGGGCCCGGTTCTTCCGGCACCAGCCGGGTCGGGGCCGCCGTGCAGGAGGGCCAGTTCCAGGTCCTCGAGAACGGTGACTTCGAGGTGGCCTTCACCGATGGCGAGAAGGATCTCGCCACCAAGAAGTTCACCATCAAGGCCCCTGACGAGGAGTAGTCTTTCGGGGTCGGGAGACCCACGCAACTTCTGGTTGGTCCTCAGCCCAGCCGGAGGCCTCTATCGGTGAGGCGAAACGCACTGGTCTCCCGACTACCCCCTCCCGAGGCCCGCATGACCGACGACCGCGACATCAATATCAACATCGACGTGGACGGCGACGAGGACGAGGATGAGATCATCCGACACCGACTCCGCCGGATCGAGAAACACTTGGAGGAACTCATGGCCGTTACGGATACCCTGGTCTCTGCTGTCGCAACCCTCACGACCGACGCCGACGCGGCCAAGGCCCGGGACGAAGCCAACGCCGCCGCTGCTGCTGACGCGGCTGCTGCCGCTGCTGATGCCACAGCCGCTCTCCAGGCGACCGTGGACGACCTCAACGCGCAGATCGCCCTGCTGACCGCAGATGCGGTCGATCCGGCCATCATCGCCCAGCTCGAGGCCGACGTGGCCGCGATCAGCGGTGTGGTCAACTCCATCGCCGTCTAAACTCACTCCGGGGCCGGGTGGTTTCCCGGCGGTCTAGACAACCTGTCAATGCGACTCGGCCCCACTACCCTTCAAGGCCGTCACGCCTGAGGAGATCTTGTGAAGCGTGTTCTGGTTACGGGCGGCTCCGGCTTCATCGGCGGCTACGTCTGCGAGGAGCTGAAGGCCCGGGGCTACGAGGTGGTCGTCTTCGACCACATCCGTCGCGACTCTCCCTACGAGGTCTTCCTTGGTGACATCAGGGATGAGGTGGCGGTCAACGAAGCCGTGGCGCACGCGGAAGGCGTCATCCATCTCGGCGGTGTGCTGGGGACCCAGGAGACCATCGCCAACCCGCGCCCTGCTGCCCACACGAACGTGCTCGGCGGCCTCAACGTCCTCGAGGCCTGCAACGAGTACGACGTCCCGCTGGTAAACATCGCCGTCGGGAACTACTGGGAGAACAACACCTACTCCATCACCAAGAACACGGTCGAGCGGTTCGCGGACATGTACGCGAAGTACCGTGGCTCCCGTGTCTCGGTCGTCCGGGCCCTCAACGCCTACGGGCCCCGACAGGTGGCCGCCCAGCCCTACGGCCCCTCCCGCGTCCGCAAGGTCATGCCCTCCTTCGTCTGCCGGGCCCTGTCCGGCGAGCCGATCGAGATCTATGGCGACGGGCTCCAGATCATGGACATGATCTTCGTCGGGAACGTGGCGGACATCCTCGTCACCGCCCTCGAGAAGACCGCCACCGATGGTGCGTCAGGCACGTTCGAGGCCGGCACCGGCAGGCGGACCACCGTCAACGACATCGCCCACCTCGTCGCAGGCGAGGTCGCGGACCAGGCTGGCGTCGTGGCCGACATCGTCCACCTCCCGATGCGTCCCGGCGAGGGGGAGCACTCCGTCGTGCTCGGTGACCCGACGACCCTCGAGCCCCTTGGCATCTCCGCCGCCGGGTTGCTGCCCCTCGAGATCGGCGTGGAGAGGACCGTCGCGTACTTCCGCACCTACCTCGCTGACCACCTCCAGCTCAAGTGAGGGTCCTCGTCACCGGCTCGGCTGGCTTCATCGGGAAGCATCTGGTGCGGGCTCTCGAGGGGCGCGGCGACACCGTTCTCGGTCTCGACAAGAAGGACGGCTTCGACCTCGCCCACCACAGCGCCACGCTGCTGGTCGCCGCCTTCGGGCCCGACGTCATCGTCCACCTCGCGTCGGTGTGCTCCACGCCGGGCTCGGTCAAGGACCCGATGGGCACCTTCAACGACACGGTGGTCACGGCGGCGAACATGCTCGACGCCGCCCGCGAGGGCAACATCCCCGTCCTCCTGACGAGCTCCTGCAAGGCCGCTGACGGCATGACCCCGTACGGTGCTGCCAAGCGTATGGTCGAGCTGTGGGCAGAGGAGCACGAGTCGGCCTACGACGTTCCGCTCATCATCAACCGGCCCGGCACCGTCTACGGGCCCGGGCAGGAGGGTAGCGAGGACTCCGGCTGGATCGCGTGGTTCTGCAAGGCCCGGGCGGAGGGTCTGCCGGTCGTCATCAACGGCGACGGATCGGCCATGCGCGACCTCCTCCACGTCAGCGACTACGTCCGCCTGATGCTCCTCCAGATCGATGACTTCGGGACCTACAGCAACAAGACGTGGGACGTGGGCGGTGGGGAGATGAACGCCGTGTCGGTCCTCCAGATCGCTCTCCATCTGGGCCTGAAGTTCAGTCACGGGCCGAAGCGTTACGGTGACGCCCCCTACTACGTCGCCCGCAACGACGTGCCCGGCTGGGAGCCGCACGTCATGTGGCGTGAGTCGGCTGAGTTCCGATGAAGTGCAACTACCCGCTCAATAACTTCAAGACGCCCCACCCACCCCTGTGCGGCAAGCCAGCGGTGGCGAGGGTTGCTCTGGGCCAGCACTTGGCGGATCTGATCGTGTGCGAGGAGCACAAGCTCAAGGTCAGCCGCCACCTCCCTTGGCAGCCGCTGTCATGACGACGGCCATCCTCATCCCGTCGCTCAATCGACCACAGCGCCTACGGGACACCGTCGCCAACATCCGGGCCAACACGCCGGAGCCGCACACGATGCTGTTCTGTGTGAGCGACGAGGCGTCGATGGATATCCTTGACGAGCTGGGCGAGTGGTACCTGGACGATAGTGATGTCGAGGACCGGCGCTACGTCACCCGGATGAACAAGCTCATCGACTACCTCGATGACGCCGACTCCCTGTTCTTCGGCTCCGACGACGTCATCCACCACAGGGGCTGGCTGACGCGGGCCCTGATGGTCATGGCCGAGGGGCCCTCGTGCGTGGTGATGAACGACATGCACAACCCCATGGGCACCCAGGCAGTGATCCGCCGCGAGTACCTCGCCCGTGCTGTGTACGACGCCCCCGGTCTGGCGTTCCACCCGGGCTACCTCCACAACTTCGCTGACAACGAGATGTTCTGGACGGCCCTCCAGCAGGGCGAGTATGCCCATGCCGTCGAGGCCACCGTGGAGCACCTCCACCCGGTCTACAACGCCGCCAACTCGGCTCCGTGGGACGACACCTACCGCAACGCCAGAGCCGGCTGGGACCATGATCAGGCTCTCTGGCTAGAACGCCACGACGCCATCGCCGCCGCGTTCGCCCCGACGGCGAGCCCGGTCGTGAGGTTCGGATGATCCCGGTGATGGGCCTGCCCATCCTCAACCGCTACGACCTGGCGGGGCGGATGGAGGCTGGGGTCGATCTTGGCGTTGTCCGCTACTACGTCCTCGACAACGGCGGCGGGTACGTCCCCGACGAGCATCCGTGGACGGGCGACCGCTTCGTCTGCCAGCCCGGTTTCAACCTAGGCTGGGGGGCGGCTCTGAACTTCATCATCAAGGCCAATCTCCGGGCCCCGTGGTGGTTCTTCCCCAACGCCGACATCGTCTTCGGCCCGGGAGACCTCGCTCGTCTTGCTGACGCGATGTGGAGTGCGTCGGGCCCCGTGAACGTATCCATCTGCGGCTATTCCGCGTTCGCCGTCAACGACAAGGCCATCGAGCTCGCTGGCTGGTTCGATGAGAACTACATCCCCTGCTACTGCGAGGACAGCGACTGGGACTGGCGGGCCAAGAACCTGGGCGTCAAGGTCATCAACCTCGAGTCCACCACGACGCAGGCCGAGGGCGGCAGCGTCACGATCCGTGAGCCCGGTACCCGCAACGATCACAGCTACCCCCTCAACAAGCAGTACCACGCCCGTAAGTGGGGCGGCGAGCCATGGGCGGAAACGTACTCCACACCGTGGGACCAAGGCGGGGACCTGTCGGTCACCCAGGCTCCGAAACTGAGCCGGTTGCGCGACCAAAGCTGGTAGGCGTCGTGTACCCTGACGCGGACCACTTGGTCACAGTCGCGAGCAGTTCAAGGAGTAACTGATGACGACATTGGCGATCGTCCCCGCATCGGGGGCCATCACTGCCACCAAGACGGTGTGCAGGGTGACCGTGGCGGCAGCGCCGACCAACGACAGCGCCGCGTTCGATCCGCTGAAGTACCCGACGGAGCCCGCCATCGTGTACTACATCGACTTCACCAAGAGTGCGGTCGTGTACGGCAAGAGCTACCTGTTCACCCCCAACGGCGGGGCTCACGTCTTCAACAACTACATCTTCCCGTCCGCCGGATCGTGGACGGTGGCGCTCAAGAAGGCGTCCGACAACTCGACCGTCGCGACGCTCTCTGTCACCGTCGCATAGGCGGTGACGACCAGGACCCCTAAGGCCCGCCGACAGGTCCGGGCCGGGATTGTCGATGGCACCGAGATGTCGGTGCTCGAGCTCAATGAGGAGGTCGTGCCGGAGCAGAGATGCGTCGGCACGATCGCCATGGTCACCCGCGACAACGTGTCCGCCCAGACGGCCATCAGTTGGCTGATGGATGACCGGACCTACATCGGTCCGGGCGAGTACAGCCAGCGGTTCATCATCCAAGGCAACGTCCTCGTCCACCAGCGCAACGAGTGCATCGCCAAGATGGACGGCGACTGGATCTTGTTCATCGACTCCGACATGGCCTTCCAGCCGGGAGCCGTGACGGAGCTCGTCAAGACCCGCGAGAAGTTCGACCTCGACATGGTCGGTGGCCTGTGCTTCCAGCGGACGCCGCCCTACCAGCCGACGATGTACGTCAAGGCCGCTGAGGCGGAGCACGGCTACACCTTCCTCGAGGACTGGGGCGACGACGAGGCCGTCGAGGTGGACGCCACCGGCATGGCCTTCGTCCTGATCCACAAGCGCGTCTTCGATCGCATCCTGCGGAAGCAGACCGGTGAGGGCTTCCCCGACCTCGAGCAGCGTCAGGGCATGCGCCCTCCGCCGTTCTTCCGCTGGCAGGGCGAGTACGGCGAGGACTTCCTGTTCTGCCGTGAGGCCAAGGAGTCCGGCTCCCGCATCTTCGTGGACACGTCCATCAAGATCGGCCACGTCGGTCCGACCACGGTGAATGAGGAGACGTTCCTGCGCGAGATCGCCTTCCGCAAGCCCGACGAGCAGGACTTCCGCGAGGGCCAGCTCGGTGATGTCGGCCACAAGGCGCTCACCCCGGCGCAGGCTCGAGAGAGGCTGGGCATCACATGGTAGAGATCTTCGAGGGCACGGCGGTCGAGGTCAGCACCGTCCCCGTCCCTGCCGACCACCCGGAGAGCGGCTGGGTCGGCGACCTTCCGGTCTTCCTCGTCTTCCAGCCTGACGACGAGGTGGGCGGCAACATCGGTATCGATCTCGACACGCCCGGTTGGATCGAGGGCAACCGCGACACCTTCCGCCGGCCTGGCATCTGGTTCCTGATGAGCAAGGAGTCGGGTCAGCCGATGCTGTGCATGACGACGTCGGAGGGTGACCAGTTCTTCTACCACCGTCACCACGTCGGCATCATCGGCTCGACCATCGGACCGACGGTCACCGCCCACGTCGTCGGCAAGAAGCATGGCCGCCACGTCACCCGCCTGTGGCTCATGCCCAACGGCATGGTGATGACCGGCGAAGAGGGTGAAGTGGACGCCATCGCCTCGCGTATGCTGGGCTGATGATGACCGGTGGTGGCTGATGGCCTACGCGCTCGTCGGATCAGCCGGGACGGCGTCGGTCAGCACGTCTGGCGGGAACGTCACGCCAGCGTATGGCGCAGGATCGAGCCGAACGGCGAACAACCTGCTGTTGTGCTTCGTGAGCGGCACCGCTGGTGGCGTCACGGCCCTGTCATACGCGGCACCTTCGGGTTGGCTGTCCACAGTCAACATCTCGGACGGGGGCACTTGCGCGTGCTCGATCTTCTTCAAGATCGCCGCTGGGTCAGATGCGGCTCCGACCATCACGGGGCTCGCCGGTTTCATCACGGCGGCGCATCTCGAAGAGTGGTCGGGTGGCGAGTTCTCTGGCGGTGGAAACATACCGCTAGACCAGACCGCGCAGGGTAGTTCTACTTCGAGTCCCAACACTACTACCTTCGCTAACGCTGACCTTCTGTCGGGAGAACTGGTGGCGATGGTCGGTGCCGACAGGCGCAGCGTTGCCAGAGCGTCCAACGACACTTGGACATCGAACCACGGCACGCCGACGCTACGGGCGTCCAACAACGGTGTGTCGTCGGTCGATCACTACTCCCACGCGACGCTGGTCTCCAACAGCAACTCCGGCGGCCACACCGCCATCATGACCCTGTCTATCACGACTTCCATCACCAGCACACTCGTGGTGGCGGCGTCGTTCCAAGTCGTTCCGCCCGCCGCCGACAACCCACCCGTGGGTTACCCTAGATGGCGGTCAAACAAGGCGATCCTCGCCCAGTAGGAGTTCGCGATGAGTTCTCTCTACGTCGTCACGATGGCGAACCAGACCGTCATCGCGGACTCCGAGATGATCACGGTCAGGTGCGCCACCGCCGCCACGAGCCGTGCGTCCATCATCCGCATCTACCGCCTGACATGCGGACAGTCGGGCACCTCCACGAGCCAGCAGCTCGCCGTCCGCTGGGGCATGAAGGCGTCGGCCTTCGGCACGTTCACCAGCACCACGCCCGCCCCCATCACCGTCAACTCCGTGGCGTCGGGCCTGGCGGGCTCGACCTCGAACGCAGCCGCATCGGCTGGCACCGACTCGTCCGCCAACGGCGGCGGCACGCTGACGGTCATGGGCTGGGAGGGCTTCAACAACCTGAACGGCTTCGAGAAGATCTTCCTGCCTGAGGACCGCCCGATGATCGGCCTCGACCTCAGCTTCGTCTTCCAGCTTCAGGGCACTCCGACGACCCTGACCGGCTGGGGAGCCACGCTCGAATACGAGGAGGTCAACTGATGGCGTACAAGGACGGCGACAAGGGCACGTTCTCGCTCCAGCATGGGGTCTACGCCGAGGTCCACGAGCGAGTCAGCCAGACCAACACCGAGGACTACCCGGAGCCGGTCAAGGCCGGTGAGCCGGTCATCGTCAAGGTCACCGGCACCCTCCGACGCTTCGACCAGGTCGAGCGCGTCTACGACGAAGAGGGCATCGCCGTCGGCAAGGACACCACGGAGCACTGGGAGATCGTGACCGACGACCCCATGTATCCGGCGGTGGGCGTCCGGCTCGAGGACATCATCTCCCTCTCCTGAGGCGCTCGCGCCGGGAACACTGAGCTCAATCCCATGAGCTAGACCTAAAGGGGATACCACCCCGTGGCTCGCGGAGCCTATCGCCGGTCAGCGCAGATCTTCCGACCGAGGAAGGTCATCCCGGCGACCGCTGGACCAATCACCCAGACCGGCTCGTTCACCGCCAACGCGGTCATTCAGCCTGCCGCCAATCCGGTCATGTCGTACTTCGACACGATCTCCGGCGACCGACCGCTCGTCTACTACCGGCTCGGTGAACTGGCGGGCACGTCGGCAGTTGACGAGATCGCCGCCTGGAATGCGACGTACGTCAACACGCCGACGCTGAATGGTCCGTCCGCGCTGTCCGGCGACTCCAACCCCTCGATCTCGGTCGCCTCCGCCTCTTCTGAGTACGTCAGCGTCCCCGACCACCCGGACATGTTCCTGGGGGACCTGTCGTACGAGTGCTGGTTCATCGTCAACAACACCTCGACGACGATGTCCCTTATCTACAAGGGCTCCAACGGCCCGTGGCTGTTGTTCCTTGGCGGTGGCGACCATCGGCTCTACTGGACGCCTGCCGACGGCAACCGCGTTCGGACCTTCAAGAACTACGACGACAACGTGTGGCACCACGCCGTCGGCACGGTGTCTGGCACTTCGTGGCTGCTGTACGTCGATGGGCAGCTCGATACCGATGTCTACGGTGCCAACACGTCGATCACCAGCGACGCCCTCCCGATGTTCATCGGCGCGGGTGCGAATGGGGCGAGTAACTACCTCAACGGCGGGCTCGACGAAGTCGCCATCTATCCCTACGCCCTGACGGCTCAGCAGGTCGCGAACCACTACGCCGCTGCATCGGCCACGCGAAGCGTCTACTCCGCCGTCGTCATCTCCGATGTGCCGCGTGGCTTCTGGCGGTTGGACGATCCGTCCGGTACGACCGCCACCGATGACTCCGGCAACGGCAAGAACGGCACCTACATCAACTCGCCGACGCTCGGTGTGCCGGGGCCGCTGTCCGGCGACAGCGCGACCGCCACGACCTTCGTGGCCGCCTCGACCCAGTACGTCTCCATCCCCGACGATCCCTCGTTCGACTTCGGTGCCGCCGACTTCAGCCTAGAGATCTGGTACAAGCGTGCGACTGCTTCGGCAGGGGTGCAGGGCTGGCTGCTGTCGAAGAACACCGCGTTCAACATGCTGATCGAGGATACCGGTCAGCTTAAAGTCGATAACTACGTCTCGAATGCCTTCGTATCGACGGGGGCCATCGACGGCGACGCGAACTGGCATCACGTCGTCTTCACCCGCACCGGCTCGACGTACATCGCCTACCTCGACGGGGCTGTGCTGCCGGGGACCTCGACCACCCAGACGTTCAGCGCGAACGCGGAAGCCCTGCTCATCGGGGCGGAGAGCCCCATCGGTGGTGGCGGCGTTCGCTTCAACGGGTCGCTCGCCAACGCTGCCGTCTACAACTACGTCCTGAGCCCGATCTCTGTTCGGAACCACTACATCACCCGGGTCAACCCGACCCAGTCGTACACCCAGAAGGTCGTCGCCGACGGAGCGTTCCACTACTGGCGCGTGGGCGAGACGGCGGGCACCACTGCCGACGACCAGGTCGGGACCCTCGACGGGACGTACGGCGGCAGCCCGACGCTGGGTGCGACGAGCCTGCTGCCCGGTGATACCAACACGTCCGTCACCTTCAACGGTTCCTCGCAAAGCATCGCGACTGCTGGCGACACCTTGTCGGCCATGGGCAACGACGGCCCGTATTCGCTCGAGTTCTGGATCAAGCGCAGCAACCTCACCGCCGGGGGCTCGATCCTCAACAAGACGACCCACTTCGAGGCCCATCTCGGCAACAACAACCTGAACCTCGAGACCTACAACTCGCCGCAGCAGCTTGCCCTGTCGAGCATCACGCTCGGAACCGTCAACGCCTACCACTGCGTCATCACTCGCAACAGCACTGGGCACGGCAACACCAAGATCTGGATCGACGGCGTGGACGTGACCGTCGATGGCCCGTCGATTGATTACACGGGCAACGCGACCAACGCGAACCCCCTGACCATCGCCCGCACGCCGGCCCCTGACCGCTACGTCGGGGGCAAGCTCGATGAGATCGCGCTGTACCCGCTGGTCCTGACTCCCGACCAGGTCCGCACCCACTGGATCGCCCGGACGTTCGTCGTCCAAGCTGGCGGCGCTGGCACCTTCACCGCGAACGCGGTCCTCAAGTCCACCAGGACTGGCACGTTCACCGCCAATGCGGTCATCAAGCGGACCCAACTCTCCTACTACTCGCTTGTCCGCAGCGATGGTGCGAGCTTCTACGCCCGCTTCGGCGAGGCCTCCGGCACCGTCGCCGCAGAGGAGGTCGCCTCCCTCAACGGCACCTACATCGGCAGTCCGACGTTGGGTGTCACAGGAGCTCTTCCAGCCGACACCAACAAGGCGTTCACGCCCGGATCGACCGGCAAGTACGCCGAGTTCCCAGACGGGTCTGGCAAGGATCTCGGCGACGTCTTCTCGATCGAGCTTTGGTACAAGCGCAGCACGATCAGCACCTTCCAGACGGTCCTGAACGCTGGCACCAACGCCTACAACATCCAGATCAACACCTCCAACATCGTTGACTTCGGCAAGGGCAGCGTCGGCACGTCGGCCCTCTCGTCGGTGGCTCTGACCGACACGACCTCGTGGCACCACCTCGTCGTCACCAAGAACGGTGCCGCCAACAAGATCTACCTCGACACCGTAGACATCACCGGCACCGTCACCAACCTGACGATGGCGGACAACACCGAGACGCTCAAGGTCGGCTGGGACGGTGGCTCCGTCGGTGAGGAGTTCAAGGGCTCGCTCGACGAACTCGCGCTCTACAAGAACGTCGTCCTGACCCAGGCCCAGATCACCGCCCACTATCAGGCGGCCTCGGCTATCGCTCCGATCACAGTCAACGCGATCGTCAAGGACATCGAGACGCGGACCTTCACCGGGAACGCGGTCATCAAGCGGACGCAGACGGGCAGCTTCACGGCCAACGCCATCGTCAAGGACCCCGACCAGCCCGGGTCCTATACGGCCAGCGCGGTCCTGAAGGCCACTATCTCCTCGTCCTTCACGGCGAACGCGGTCATCAAGTCAACCCGAACAGGGACCTACACCGCCAACGCGATCGCCCTGAAGACGCAGGGCTTCCAGAACGCGGTCCTCGTCCAGCAGGCGACCAACACCGGCACGGGTCTCACGGTGGTGGTCACGTTGTCGGCGGTCACCGCTGGCAACGCGCTCATCGCGTGGTGGACCGATCCAAGCGTCGTCGCGGTCAGGGGCATCCCCTCTGGCGGCGGCGTCAACTGGGCTGAAGTCGATAACCGAGGCAACGCCTGGGGCCTCGTCGTCAGCGCGGGCTTCTACTCGTCCGGCGGCCAGACCACCGTCACCGTCACCTTCGACAACGGCGGCCAGAAGGCGGTCAACGTCTCCGAGTGGAGCGGCGTCGATAGCCCGACGGGCGTCACCACCAAGAACGGCCAGAGCATCTCGCCTGTCACCGTCGGTGGGATCACGGTAGACGGTCCCCGCCTCTTCCTGGGAGGCATGGACCTCCTGAGTTCGTCTGTCGTCAGCGCCGCTGGCAACGGGTTCACCAACCTGACGGGTGTCAGCACCGCGACCTACCAGTTGCAGGCGGCGTACCTCTTCGCTACCAAGCCCGGGACGTACTCGCCGACGTGGACGATCGCTCCGACCTCCAGTTGGGATGTCATCAACGCGACGTTCAACCTGAAGGCGACGCTGCCCATCACGGTCAACGCGGTCATCAAGAGCACCCGCACCGGGACCTTCACGGCCAACGCCGCGCTCGTCCGAACGGTCACCGGGACGTTCACGGCGAACGCGGTCCTGAAGGCGACCAGGACCGGGACCTTCACCGCCAACGCCGTCATCAAGACGACGCTGACCGGGACGTTCACGGCCAATGCCGTTCTCAAGAAGACCATCGCTGGCTCCTACACCGCTGCCGCTTGGGTCCAGATCACCCGGACCGGCACCTTCACGGCCAACGCGATCCTGAAGAAGACCCAGTCGGTCAACGAGCTGTCTGCGGTCTCGTTCAGCTTGGACCCGACCGCGATCGCCTTCGGGAACATCTCCGACTTCACCAAGGTGGCGCAGGCCTTCACGGCAGGTGCCACCGGCAGCCTGTGGCGTGTCTCCTACATGCTCTCGAGGACGGGAGCTCCGGCGGACACCGTCGAGGTCGAGCTCTGGTCGAGCGCGGGCTCGACTCCGGGTTCCCTCATCGGCTCCATCGCGTCGGTCGCCGCAGGCCAGCTCTCCACGACCCTCACGGTCCTCACCACTTCGACCGTCGCTCTCCCGCTGGTCAGTGGGACGAAGTACTGGATCGTCTTCAGTCGGTCCGGTGCCACCGACAGCGGCAAGTACTACAACGCCGGTCTGTACACCACGTCTGTGTACGCGGGCGGCGGCACGAGCATCTGGAACCTGTCGATCTGGTCGGCTGAAGACACCGCCTTCGACTTCTACTTCGTCGCCGACACCGCCTTCTCGCTGACAGCCAACGCGGTGGTCAAGGCGACCATCTCGAGCTCGTTCACGGCCAACGCCGCGATCGTGCGGACAGTCACGGGTTCCTTCACCGCCAACGCTGTCCTGAAGGCGACTCGAACCGGCACCTTCACTGCCAACGCGGTGGTTCTCCGCACCCAGACCGGGTCCTTCACCGCAGCCGCTCTCATCCTGCGGCCCCAGCCCGGATCGTTCACCGCAGCGGCTGTCATCAAGGCGGCCATCACGGGCTCGTTCAAGGCCGACGCGGCCATCAAGAGCACACGCACGGGCAGCTACACAGCCAACGCCGTCCTCCTGAAGACCGGCACCGGAAGCTTCACGGCATCGGCTCTGATCCTGCGCCCCCAGACGGGGACGTTCACGGCAAACGCGGTCATCAAGAGCACCCGCACCGGCTCGTTCGCAGCCGACGCGGTTCTCAAGTCCACCAGGACTGGGTCCTTCACCGCCAATGCGGTGGTCCTGAAGACCGCGACGGGCAGCTTCACGGCCAACGCCCTCATCGTCGTGACCCGGACGGGCACCTTCACAGCCAACGCCGTGGTCAAGGCGACCATCACGTCGAGTTTCACGGCGAACGCGGTCGTCAAGGCGACGAGGACCGGGAGCTTCACCGCAGACGCGGTCATCCGGCTGACCCGCACCGGCTCCCTCTCCGCCGATGCGGTCATCAAGAAGACCATCGCCGGAGCGTTCACGGCGTCGGCCTGGGTCCAGATCACGCGCACCGGCAGCTTCACTGCCAATGCCGTTGTCAAGGCGACCCTGACCGGCTCGTTCAGCGCCTCTGCCCTGATCAAGGCGACCATCAGCGGGTCGTACACGGCCAACGCGGTCATCTTCGCGACCCGATCCGGCTCGTTCACCGGCAACGCGACCATCCTGCGGACCCAGACGGGCAGCTTCACGGCCAACGCCGTGCTGGCCCGGACCGCGACGAGCTCCTTCACGGCCAACGCTGTCCTCAAGTCCACCCGGACGGGGACGTTCCTCGCTGACGCGGTCGTCAAGGCGACCCGCACGGGCTCCCTGACCGCCGATGCCGCCATCAAGGCGACCCGGACGGGGTCGTATACAGCCAACGCGGTCATCTTCCGAACCCAAGCCGGATCGCTGACGGTCAACGCCGTCATCATGCCGCGCTTCTCGGCGGATGCGGTCCTGAAGCGGACCCAGACGGGTGCCTACACGGCCAACGCGGTCATCATGCCGCGCTTCCGGGCCGACGCCGTCATCAAGCGCACCCAGACAGGGACGTACACCGTTGATGCGTGGATCGGCGGGGTTGGTGTGGCGGCCTTCCTCGCCTCCGCCGCCATCAAGAAGACCCTGACCGGTAGCTTCACTGGCAACGCGGTCATCCTGAGGACGGCGTCGGGGTCCTACACGGCCAACGCCGTGATCCGGGCCACGTTCACCGGCAGCTTCACCGCCTCTGCCGTCGTCAAGCGGACCGCTACCGGGGCGTTCTCGGCTGACGCCGTCCTCAAGGCCACTCGAACAGGCTCGTTCACGGCGAACGCGATCGTCCTGCGGCTCAACCAGACCGGGACGTTCACGGTCAACGCCGTCGTCCTGCGCCTGAGCATCACCGGATCGTTCACGGCCAACGCCCTGCTGCTGAAGACGTTCAGCGGCTCGTTCAGCGCCAATGCGGTCATCAAGGCGACTCGAGCGGGCTCGTTCACCGCTTCCGCCCTCATCCTGCGGTCCCAGACCGGCTCGACGACCGCGAACGCGGTCATCAAGGCCACGAGGGCCGGGTCCTTCACCGCCGATGCCGTCATCCGGCGGACCTTCGCGGGCTCCTTCACCGCAGACGCCTGGATCATCTCCCCGACAGCCGGCGCTGGCTCGTTCAAGGGCGACGCGGTCATCAAGGCAACCCGCACAGGCACCTTCGTCGCCAACGCCCTGATCCTCGCGACGCGCACTGGTGCGTACACCGCTGACGCGACCATCAAGGCCACCCGGTCGGGGTCCTACACGGCCAACGCCGTCGTCCTCGCCAGCCGGTCGGGCTCGTTCACGGCATCCGCCGTTATCAAGGCCAGCTTCAATAGGACCTTCGTCGCCGACGCTGTAGTCAAGCGGACGAGCACGGGCACTTTCACAGCGGCTGCGTGGATCGCTGGCGGAACCACCGCCGCATTCAGCGCGGACGCTATTGTGCGTGCCACGCGGTCTGCTACGATGCGGGCCGACGCGGTCCTGCGCTCGAGCTCGGTCGGCTCGTTCACGGCGAACGCCATCGCGAAGCGAACAGCGACTGGCTCCCTGACCGCCAATGCGGTGATCAGGGCCACCCGAACGGGCGGGGTGACCACCAACGCTGTCATCGCGACCCTCCGAACTGGATCGCTCACGGCAGACGCCTACGTCACGCTCTTCGTGGCAGGCGGCACGTTCCTCGTCGATGCGGTCATCCAGCGGACCCGGACCGGGACCTTCACGGCATCCGCCCTGCTGCGGATCGTCCGCACCGGGTCGTTCACCGCTCGCGCCATCATCAAGGCCGGAAGGGCTGGCTCGTTCACGGCGGATGCGTCCGTTGGGGCGGCTGGTCAGCGGTCCTTCACCGCCGACGCCCAGATCACGGGTCCGGGCTACGGCAACTTCACCGTCGATGCGTCCATCAGTCGGCACATCGTCCAGGAGATTGAGTCCACCACCACGGCGGACACCATCGCCGGGACGACCACAGCCGGGACCATCGAGGGCAGCCTGAGCGCGGCGACCATCGCGCCCAGCCTGTCTGCGAGGACCATGGACTTCACCTGGTTCTGGACGCGCCGGTCGTACTTCACTCTCGATGCGGAGGTCGTTTGATGCTCAACCGAGTGATCCGGGCAGTGGCCGTCGGCTTCGTCGCTGGGCTCATCTGCCTGCTCCTGTCGGTCGTCCTGCCCGCCATCCACGTCGAGGTCATCACGTCTGTCGGTGACTTCCTTGGGACGTGGGCCTGGCCCATCGGCATCGTCGTGGGCCTCCTCGAGTTCGTGCGAGGGAGCGTGTGAGTCTGACCTTCGTCCAGGGCGACACGGCCCCGGACATCAAGGCGATCATCCACGAGGAGGACGACATCTCCTCGATCATCGACCTGACCGGCTGCTCGGTTCGCTTCCAGATGAAGCAGCCAGCCGACAAGCGGTATCAGGTCAACGCCGGAGCGACCGTCCTCAGCGCCGTCGCAGGCAGCGTCAGCTACTCGTGGGGCCCGAACGACCTGTCGGTCCCGGGCACCTTCAACGTCCAGTGGGAAGTGACTTATCCAGGGGGCCGCGTCCAGACGACGTCCCCGGAGGTCCAGGTGACTGTCCGTCGGCAGTAATGCCGTGGGCCGACCCAGAGAAGAACGCTGAGGCTGTCAGGCGCTGGCGGACGAGGAACCCGGGCTACTGGAGGAACTCCGCCCGGACCCGTGAACTGCCGATCAGCCGGCACCAGGTCCTGGACGAGGACCTCGCCCAGCAGGCCGAGTTGTACCGCCTGAGTCGTCGGAAGGCCGACCATCCCACGGCCTATCGCCAGCGGGAACGACGGTGGATCAACGCGACGGTCTGGGGCGGGGAGCATCTCGATGATGGATGACGCCCTCAAGAGCCTGACGCGTCGTCAGTTGGAGGACCTCCAGCGCAAGATCGAGCGTGAGCTCAAGGCCTGCATCTTGTGCGGCTCTGAGGGCGCGACGGCCTACAGCGTCTGGCACAGGAACACATCCAAGGCCTCGCTGCAACTGTGCAGGCCCTGCTTCGAGAAGCACCGGCTTCCGGCAGGACGAACCATCAGCCCTGAAGAGGGCGTGGAGGACGAACTTGGCGAAGGTACTCTGGCTGAGTGATGCCGGTTGCACGACCGGCTTCTCACGGGTCACGCATGCGATCGGCGAGCGGCTGGTCGAGGACTTCGGACATCAGATCCACGTCCTCGCCACGAACTACCGGGGCGACTCGTGGAACTGCGAGCGACCGTACCACTCGCACGTCACGCCGCTCCGCCTGTACCGCCCGGACACCATCGTTCAAGGCGACATCTACGGTCGGGCTCGCATCGTCGAGATGCTCGGCAAGGTCGATCCCGACGTTGTGGTCATCCTTCAGGACCCTCAGGTCATCCTGAACACGCTCTTCGCCAACACCAAGGACCCGGACCGGATCTTGCTCCAGTACCGGCCCATGCTGGCCTACATCCCCGTCGATGGGACCAACCTCCCGCCGACGTGGACGACGATCCTGCCCAAGGTCACCAACGTCATCGCCATGAGCGAGTGGGGCCAGAAGTTCTACCAGCCCAGCGAGCTCGTCTATCACGCCATCGACCAGGAGATGTTCTGGCCGATCTGGGAGAAGCCCAAGACGACCTCGACTGGCATCGTCTGCAAGACGAAGAACGACTGCAAGCGGGCCTTCGGACTCGACCCTGACAAGTACCTCGTCGGTCGAGTGGACACCAACAGCGGGCGCAAGGACTACGCCGCGCTCATCAAGGCCCTGTGGCCGGTGATGGAGAAGTACAGCGAGGTCGAGGCCTGGTTCCACTGTCAGGACGAGGCCATGAACGTGGGCTTGCGGATGCAGGACATGCTCCTGCGGAACGCCGAGAAGGTGAGGCCGGATCGGTTCCACTTCCCGGGCCTGCACAACAGCTTCGAGGGCTGGGCGATCGAGGACATGAACGTCCTCCTGTCGGCCTTCGATGTCGTCGTCAGCACCTCTCGAGGAGAGGGCGCTGGTCTGGGGAACATGGAGGCTCTGGCCTGCGGCACCCCGGTCATCGCCCAGAACGTCTCCGCCATCCCTGAGTACGTCGGGCCCGGCGGCATCCTCCTCGAGCCAAGCGGCTACATGAGCACCCCGCCGTCAGGCGAGGACACATGGCTGCCGGACATCGCAGCCTTCACGGAAGCCATCGAGCGGATGTTCCGCTCCAAGGGCCTCCAGAGGGATCTCGGCCATGCCGGAGTGGAGCACATCCGCTCTCTGGCGACTTGGGACGTGGCCGCGTCCAAGTTCGATGAGTACATCACCGCCCTCGAGAAGCTCGAGCCAACGGTGCCCAGTACTGACCCATCGGAAGGGGCAGCCACATGACCGAGAGCACGTTCAAGATCTTCGTCCCGCTCCTGAAGGCGTCGAGCGACGCCGACGGACGGAAGCGGTTCCATGGCGTGGCGTCGTCATCCATCAAGGACCGCCACGGCGACACCATCACCCGGACCGCACTGTCCGAGATGGAGACCACCGCCAACAACAACATGACCATCTTCCTCAACCACCGGTACGAGGTGCCGGAGGATGTGGCGGGTTCGGTCGAGCGGGCCGTGCTCCGCTCCCACCCGCAGGACTCCGAGATCCAGGATCTCGTCTTCGACATCGTGGTCAACGAGGCCAACCCGCGAGCCGTCAAGGCGTGGGAGGCCATCGACAACGGCACCAAGCTGGGCCTGTCGATCGGTGCCCGCATCCCCGACGGTGGCGCGACCCGATCCAAGGAGTCCGGTCGCTACGTCATCGACCACATCGACCTCCTCGAGACCTCCATCGTCGGCGTCCCGGCGAACCCGCGATCCTGGGTCGAGTACGCGGTCAAGAGCCTCAACGGTGGCCTGACCATGTCGTGGGCTGATGGCGATGCTCCGCCGGAGACCGGTGAGGTCATCGAGCGCAGCGACGGCGAGGTCGGTTACATCGCCGAGATGCCGCTCGAGGTCCAAGAGAGCGAAGGCACTGGCGAGGTCATGGAGGGCATCGAGGCCCCGGCTGACGGCACGATGGTGGAGATCACCAGTGACGAAGACGTGGAGTTGGAGAAGGCGAAGAAGCCTGCTGATCACACCCACCCCCATGCTCACGAGCATGACCACAACCACGAGCACTGGAACGGCATCGTCCATTCCCACGACCACGCCCACACGCATGCCCACAGCCACGACGAGGGCCACACCCACGTCGATGACAAGCAGGGCAGCGAGCACGACCACTCCCACATGAGCGCCTACGGGGATGAGAACCATCCCCACGACGACGCTTCCTCGAAGGGCGACGAGCCGACCCTCACTGGTGAGGAGCTTGCAGCCCACCTCGCGGAGTTCGAGACTCCGCCTCCCGATGACACCGAGGACAGCGACGGTGCTGCCCCGGCCCCGCAGGAAGCTCCCTCTGAGGAGAGCAGCCCTGAGAACGGGGACGCCCCTGCCGAAGCGGACAACGTCGAGGAGCTGGATCTCCAGCCGACCCTGACGGCGTCCATCCACGCGAACAACGAGTTGATGCTCTCGATCACCCGCGAGCTGGTCGAAGCGAAGACCGCGAACGTTCGTCTGGAGCAGGAGCGCGATCAGGCGCTCGTTCTGGCTGAGAAGGCCATGAACGACATGTCTGCCCTGTTGACCCGCCTCGCCGCGACCCCCATGGGGAAGCGGACCCAGGTGACCGACGCTGCCAAGGACTTCGAGTCCCTGAAGTCGGTCTATGGAGAGGCGTTCGTGGACCTCCTCAAGAAGGATTGAACACATGCCCATGACCTACGAGGAGATCGCGGCGTTGCTGAAGAGCAACTCCGAGACGCTCGAGCAGATCGGCTCGACCCTCGCCAAGATGAACGACGAGCCCAACGTGGCTGCGCCGGCTCCTGAAGTGGCGAAGACGATCGAGCAGCAAGCGACGCCGGACCCCGAAGTCCGTCGCCGATACATCACGCCTGACGAGCGTGACACCCTCTTCGAGACCCTCCGCACCAAGAGCGACAACCAGCTTGGTTCGCTCTTCTCGCGGCAGGCTCGTGAGTCCGGTACAGGCGTTCCGCTTGACCTGTGGCTGAACACCGCAGGCTTCGCGGCCCAGAACGCCTTCAACGGACTGCACGGCACCCTCGACCCGGACGTCGCCAAGGCCCTCGATACCACGGGTGCCACCGCGCTGATCCGGCAGGACCTGGAGCCGCTGCTCTACGAGATCTTCATCCGCATCTTCCCGGCCTATGACCGGATGCGGAAGGAGCCGGCGAACGGCCTCGTCCACGCCTGGAACCAGATCACCGCGTACGGCGACGCGAAGTTCATGGCGGAGCTCGGCACCGTCACGGACGACACCTCGACGTACGTCCGCAAGACCACGAACATCGCCATCCTGGCGACCCGGCGTGGCATCTCGCTCAAGTCGCAGTTCGCTGTGATGGCCGGTGGGATGAACTACAACCCGGAGCAGATCGAGCTCCAAGGTGGCCTGCGGAGCATCGCGCACCGCATGCAGACCACCATCTTCGAGGGCAACGCCAGCGACTCCGGCGGCACGGCGGACAACGAGCTCGGGCTCTACGACGCCAACGCCTTCACCGGCCTTCGCCAGCTTCTCAACAGCGCCGACGCCCAGAACCTGGACCCGGCGACCGCTCCGACCACGACCGGCAACTTCCGCGTCGCTGCTGACGCGGCTGTCCTGCCGATCATCCAGGCCGGTGGCCGTTCCAGCATCCTCTGGAGCCACCCGTCGGAGAAGATCACCTTCAACCAGCAGCAGGACCCGAACTTCCGCATCCTTGCGGGAGAGCAGCAGGTGAACCTGGGCGTCGGCGTCGTGGCCGATCAGATCAACACGGTCGGAGGCCCGCTCCCGTGGGCCGTCGTCCCTGGCGACTCGATCAGCTCGTACCACGCCTCCACCTACAGCGGCAACAAGGTCCGCGACCTGTACATCCTCGACGAGGAGAGCATCACGCTCCCCTACTTGGGGACGCCCGGTCCCACGGTCCTCGAGATCCCCATCGGTATCTCGGGCCAGCTCACCCACCTGTACATCGTCTTCCTGATGAACGGGCTCGCGGTGAAGGTCCTGCCGTGGAACAACAAGATCAGGGTGAAGGTCGTCTAGACCCAACCCTCATCTGACGCTTGGGTCGGCCCTTTTTGTACCCTCCTAAAGGGCCGACCCAGCGCCAACATCAGGAGCTCCGATGCCCGCCTACATCACTTATGACCGGTTCAGGAAGATGGGCTTCGGTATCGACATGAGCGAGCACGATCCGGCGACGTGGGCTTCGCTTGCGGCCCAAGCGACGACTTGGGTCAACAACTACTGCCTCGTTCCGCGTGTGCCACAGCAGCACGACTTCCGGGGTGGCACCATCACGGGAGAGCAGCACTCGTGGCGCTACCCGGAGAGCGACTTCGACATCGGTCAGCGACGGGCGTACCCGTTCCACTGGCCGGTGAAGCGGATGAGCCAGTTCCGCATCTACGTCACGAACACCCAGTACGTCCAGGTGGACACGACGGGTCTGTTCATCAACAGCAGCCAGAGGTACGTCGAGGTCGTCTCCCTCGCCCTGACCTCCGCCGGACTGTTCAACGCTCTGGTGGTCCCCAACATCGGGCTCGCCACGCCGGTCGTGCGCTTCAGCTACGAGTACGGCTGGGACTTCACGGAGCCGGGCGAGACGCTCCAGACAGAGGACGGCCAGACGTGGGCCGCCACGAACCAGTGGTGGTACGCGGATCAGGACGGTGAGGACGCGTGGGGCGTGCCCATCGGCGGGGCCCCGGTCATCTCGAAGAACGGTGCCGTCATCACCACCGGCTTCACCATCAACTACGACGAGGGCACGGTCGTCTTCGACGCCAACCTCGAGGCGACCGACGTGGTCTCGGCGGCGTACCACTACAAGCTGCCCAACGAGATCTCGCTGGCAGCGGGCCACATCATGGCGTGGCTGTTCGGGGCGTCGGAGACCCGGTCGCGGGGCATGACCCAGCTCGAGAGCCTCCAGATCGGTGAGGTCAAGCTGACCAAGCCCATCATCCGGTCTGTCCCCAGCGGGGCCCGGGCATCGGACCTCGAGCTTCTGGTCCCTGATGCAGCGGCGTTGCTCGCCACCTACCGCTTCGACGGGGTCTCAGTGCGATGACGAGTTCCGGCCCGCCGCCAATGGACCCGGCCACCCACCGGTTCTTCAGTCCGGCACAGGTGGACTACATCAGCAAGTACATCGCCCGACTGGGCATGATCGAGGACGTGCAGGTCCTCCGCCGGACGCCTATCGAGAGCTCGTCCGATCCGGCCAACGCCTACGGCGACGACGGCCTCGAGTACATCGCGACCAACGACAGCCGCAGGCACTGGGTGAAGGGCTGGTTCTACAGCACGCCGTCTCAGGTCCAGACGCCGGACACGGGCGCGATCGTCACCGTGAACACCTACATGTTCCGCTGCCCGGTCGGGACCGACATCCTCCCGGGTGACGAGCTCGAGTTCCTGGGCGAGACCTACACGGTGTCGGACACGACCAAGGAGAACACCTGGAAGGCGCTCGTCAACTGCAACCTGAGGCTGCGTGAGTGATCAACCTCGAGGAGCTCCAGGACGCCATCTTCCAAGCGGCTGTCCACGGCCTCGACCTTGGAGCTAGGCGCGTCGCGACGCTGGCCCGGGCGAAGGCCCCGGTCCGCCACATCTTCGCTGGTGGCGGCTACCACATCCGCCACAAGAGCATCGACGAGATCGAGGGCGAGCGTTCGGTCAGGGACCGCGCCCTCCGCACCGCCTCTCCCCGACAGACCGTCGTCCAGCCCGGGGATGTCCCGGGTGTGTGGCTCAAGCGGTCCATCGGCAGGAAGCCACCGGTCCACTGGAAGGAGCGCCGGCTGTCGGCAGCGCAGGCCCTCCTCGAGTTGTACGACGCACAGGAGGCTCGCCAGCGATCCGCTGGCATCGTCGGCCACAAGACGGTCCTCGATCGCCGGGGAGCCTACGAGGTCCGCACCATGCGGGCCCAGTTCACGACCTGGGGGCACGCCGGTATCGGCGGGCGTCTCAGGGGCAGCATCTCCGCCAAGCCAGCGACAGCGTCGAAGACGACAGCGGAGGCATGGGTCATCGCCACGGCACCGTACGCGAAGTTCCAGGAGTTCGGGACGCGTCACAACGCAGCCCGACCCTTCCTTCGTCCGGCAGCCGAGGAGAGCCGTAACGAGGTCGTCAGGCTCATCGCTGACGCCGTCCGAGAAGCCGCCCGCACCGGAGGCTCCTCGACGGAGATCGAGATCGTGGTGCGGATATGAAGGGGGCCTGATGGCAACATCGACAGCCGCCCCTATCAAGAGAGCGGTGGTGCAGCACCTTCGGGCGTCTGTTCCCCTCATGGCCGCCATCGCAGGCGGTATCCACGAGGGCATCGCTCCCCGCAAGGTCAAGTACCCGTTCATCGTGTACCTCATGGCCGCTGCCCCAAGGGATTACCAGTGGGACGGCTTCCAGTACCACACGCTGTTCGACATCTCGACCTTCGCGGTGAACCCCGTCGATGCCAACAACATCGACGCGCTCATCAGCGGAGCACTCGACGAGGCTGTGCTCACGGTTGACGGGCAGACCAGCATGCTTTGCCGTCGCGTCAGCGATCTGCCAACGGGGCCAGACGTGGACAGTCAGGGCAAGCGCATCTATCAGGTCGGCGGGTCGTACTCCATCTGGACCGACCAGCCCCTGTAATCGTTTCTCTCCTGAAGGAGCTGCCACATGGCTGGACCCGGCTTGGGCCACAAGCTCCACGGTAAGAACGGTGCCATCTACTTCAACGGAGGCATCGGTGTCGGCGTCAAGGTGACGACCAAGACCGAGTGGACGTTGAACCTCAACCGCGACTACGTCGATGCCACCGTCTTCGGTGACACCAACAAGACGTACCTCGTCGGTCTGAAGGACATCCAGGGCACCTTCGCCGGTCTGTTGGACACGTCGGGTGACTACCAAGTCAACGCCGCCAACTCCGACAGCATCAACATCTACCTCTACGCCGACGACGGCACCAACGGTGGCACCGTCCTCCTCGTGGCCTCTGGCCCCGGTCTGGTGGACGCCGCGATCACCGCGAGCAACACGGACGCGATCAAGACGACCGGTAACTTCCGGGCGGCTGGCGCGTGGACGGTCTTCACGACCGGGAACTAGTCCCCGTACCATCTTGGGCAGGTGAGGCCTACTCTGGCCTCTCCCGGGCTGCTGGCCTCGCCTGCCTGAGTGTTCTGAGGGATCGCATGGCATATCTGTTCAAGCTGCTCCGGTCGGGGACGTATCGTCCCGCCGGGATCGTGGACGTTCCGTTCCTTGGAGCCAAGGTCGGGGAGTTCGCGAACTGGACGCTCACGCGGCGTGGTGACGAGGGTCGGGATGCCGATCTCTACGATCTCCGCGCCGCGTTTTCGTTCGTCTCCGACGCCCTTTGGGACGACCCGGAGTACGTCAAGCGGATCGTGGTCTCGATCACGCCGCACAAGCAATACAGGCTCACCCAGGCCCCGGGTTACGCGATGGTGCGTCAGGGGTCGAGCCTATTGGTAGAAGGGGTAACGCTCGATGACGTCTAAGGTCCAGCCGCTCTCTCCCGACTTCCTCGAGGAAGAGGTCAACGCCCGTGGCGTTCTGTACCACTTCCGCGAGCTGTCCATCGGCGATTACGACGACCTCGTCCGCAAGGCCACCACGAAGCGCATCGCTCCGGGCGGTGGCGAGGACGAGTTCATCGACAACACCGTCCTGCTCAAGCTCATGGTGATGAAGTGCTCGACGGACCCGAAGCTGTCCGCTGAGGCGCTCGCCGCGCTGCCCATGCGCGTGGTGATGAAGTTCAACGCCACCGTCAACCGGATGCACTACGGCGACGAGCCGGAAGACGAGACCCCTGCTGTCAGCGACGACGCTGAGGAAGGAACGGCCCCGGGAAACGCCGCCTGACCACCCGTCAGATCATCTTTCGTATCGCGGTGCGGTACGGGAGGTGGCCCCACGAGGTGGCGGCGCTCCCTTTTCACTACTACCTGGCCTTGCGCGAGGACTGGATCGAAGCCAACACGCCCGCTCCCGTCGAAGACGAAGACGGGTTCGACGGTCTCGAAAGCTTCGATCTCAACGCTAAGTCTCTCAAGGGGGAGGCGGTGTAGCACCCACGAGGTGCTCGGATGGCGAACGAGGAAGTCAGCAATATCGGCGTGAAGTTGTCGCTCGATGCGAGCAACTTCTCCGCCGGACTGGGTACGGCCCAGGGCAAGCTGAACTCGTTCCAGCAGCAGGCGGCCAAGGCCGCATCTGGCGCTGGAGCGGCGAAGGCTGGGGCGGGTTCCACCCCGACGACCATCAAGGTCGCGATCGAACCCGCCCAGCTTCAGGCTGCCCTGTCCACGGCTGCCAAGACCCTCCAGACCATCCACGTCCCCATCGACGTGGACTCCAAGTCCATCGCCACCATGCGGACGAAGATCACCGAGGGTCTGGGCACCATCCCGGTCCAGGTCTCCGCCCAGTTCCCCAAGACGGGCCCCGGCAGCCCGCAGGCCATCATCGGCACCGTCTTCTCGTCGATGGGCGGCATGAGCCCCCAGAAGGGCCAGATCCTCGCCCGACAGGCCATCGAGCAGATCATGCCCAAGCGCGAGCATGGTGGCCCGGTCCAGCAGGGTCGCCCGACCATCGTCGGCGAGCGCCGCCCTGAGGTCTTCCGCCCCGGAGCCTCTGGCTTCATCGAGAAGGACGTCGCCCAGTACCGCCGCCACGCCGCTGAGCTCGCAGCTCTCGAGTACCAGATCATGCAGCGGCAGAAGAACATCCAGCACGCCTTCCGGGGTGCGCGGACGCCGATGCTGCCGCCGGGTACCGACATGCCAGCCCCGCTGGGGACTCTGCCGGTGCCGCCCGGCTACGCCCGTGGCTATCACTCGACTCGGGGTACGCCGGACGCCACCGCCTCTCAGGTGCTCGCGCAGATCCGCCAGCAGGGCATGAGGCTCTCGAGCGCCCGTGGTCACACCTACGGCGAGCCCGACATGAACTGGTTCTCCGGTGACAAGACGGGGAGCCGTGGTGACTACGGAGAGAAGTACGCCGTCGAGGCCTTCCTGCCGGAGCACTGGTTCGACTGGAACAAGGGCCCTCGAGGACGGATCGGCAATCTGGCTCGCTCCACCCGTCCGTACACCATCGGCGGGCCCAGCAGCAACATGGGCGTGGGCCGCGACATCAGCCGTCGGCGGTTCTCCACCTACAACGAGCCGTGGATGCACCACACCCGCTATATGCAGGAGCGGGCTGCTGAGGAGAGCCCCGGTCGGGTCATGCGTCAGATCGGCTCGACCATCTCCGGCTTGCGCGGCGACCCCAACTACGGGCCCATGTCCCAGGGCTACGACCAGTTCGTGGCTGAGTCGTGGCGTGCTCGCCACCGTGGCTACGGCGGCGAAGTCACCAGCCTGTACGGCGGCGATCCTGAGGCCCTCGAGGCCGCCGCCATCAAGCATTACGGCGTCACCGAGAACGTCCGTGAGGCTGGCTTCATCACCCCGTCCGGCAAGTTCCTCGACTTCAGTGGACGCCATGTGGCGCAGGGCTACACGCGCCGAGATGACCGCTTCGTCCCTCGCGAGGGGAAGCCGGACTACCTGCGCGGACAGCGCAGCATCGACCACCGCGAGTCGGCTGACCTGTTCCCTGGCTTGGATCAGGCTGAGTCCGTCGAGCGTATGAAGTCGCTGGGCTTCATCCGGGTCTGGGGCACCAATACCAGTGGTCCGGGTAGCCCGCTCCACTCAGTCGGGGCGGAGATGACGCGGCTCCCGACGACCGCCCAGATCTCCAAGCTGGTCGGTGCCGCACGCGAGTCCCTCCACGCCTCAGTCGATGTCTACGACCCGATGGGCTACCAGTTGCCCGGTGGCAACTTCCGCACCGAGTGGCCGGAAGACCCCATGGGCGGCAAGCGCATGGGCTCGTTCATCCGCCAAGCGATGGAGATGATCGAGAAGAACGACTCTGAGGCCGACGAGATCCGGCAGTCGCTGGGCATGCACCGCTGCGTCGGTGGTGCCGTCCACGCCAACGCTGGCTGCGTCCATCGCGGCATCGGCGGTTCGGTCGAAGCTGGGATGACCAAGCGCCAGCGGTCGTATCTCCGCAACGTCCGCGACGCCGCCAAGCGCATGCTCGATCCGGGCAACCCGTATGGCCGCCAGTCGCTCGAGATGGGCGTCCAGTGGTATCCCGAAGCGCAGAAGTGGATCCAGCAGCAGGCTGACATGTACGGCCTGCCGGAGCCGACGGTGCGCGGCATCACCGCCTCCCTGTCCGCCGGGACAGCGTGGTCCTCGAACAAGACCAAGGCCGTCCGCATCCTTCAGGCGAACCAGGCAGGCAAGCCGTTCCCGTACCAGACGACCCTCGACGCACACCGCAAGGCGAAGGCCATCCTCGAGGGTGCTGACCCGTGGGCGATCCTGGGTCACACGCCCAAGGTCGGCCAGTTCTTCCTCAACACGGGCGGTGACCTCGACGCCATCACGATCGACCGCTGGGCCCTCCGCACCGGCACGCAGGGAGCCATCAGCCAAGCTGGTCGCGGTCCTGTCCGAACGGGTGTCGAGAAGGCCTTCCGCACCGTCGCCAAGGACATGGGCATCCCGCCCGTCTCGCTTCAGGCTGCGCTGTGGATCCAGGAGAAGGCCGAGACCGACCTCGCCGCCGGACGGACGCCGAAGCTTGCCAAGTACATGGCCGCCGGCGGATCGGTGGTGCCGCACGCTGGCTTCCTCGACGAGGTGGCGCTGACCGCCGTCGGCTGGGCCAACGACCCGTTCATGGCGATGATGGCGTGGCAGGCGAGCCAAGCTGCTAGGCAGCACCGCGCCGCAGGCGGGCGAGTCCTGAAGCCCATCGTCGGCGGCGAGAAGGCCGCCTCGATGCGCTCGATGCCTGAGTGGTATCAGGCCCTGTACTCAGGTCGCGGCAGGACCGACTACACCGGACGATCGCGCCTCGCACAGGACTTCGTGGGCCCCTACCTCGACAAGGCCCGTGAGATCAGCGGTGCCCAGGACTGGTGGGACATGATGTCCGGGGACTACCCGGGCCCGTTCTTCGGACACAACGCCGATCCGATGGGCTTCCGCCCGATGGAGCGCGTCGGAGCCCCGATGCTCGCCGCCCCCGGCATGCAGGACATGAAGACCCTCGAGGCGGTCACGCGCTCGATGGCCTTGGGGCGCTTCGCGAAGACCGTCAAGCATCACGCCGCAGGCGGGCCCACCGGTCGCGGCCTGTACATCGTCAACGAGCAGGGCGACGGCAGCGAGGGCTTCGTCGCTGGCAGGGACGCCCACCTCATCCCCAAGTTCGTCATGGATCGCATCCCCGGGGCCCGCGACGGTGCCAAGACCGGGATGATCAACAAGCCCGCCAACAGCTTCTTCAGCCCAGAGCAGGACGGCATCATCGTCCCCAAGTGGGCGGTGCCGTACGTCGGTGCCCTGCGCGGCGCTGCATCCGGCTGGGACACCCGCCGCCGGGACAAGGAAGAGATGGACCGGCAGGACGCCGCCAAGGCCCGGCGTCTCGAGCGCGAGCAAGCCGCCCGCGAGGCGTACGAGAACCCCGCCGTGTACACCGCGCTCCCGGCCATCGAGGCTGAGGAGCAGGAGGAGCGACGCCGGGTCGTCGCCGCCACCATCCGCAAGTCCCGCGCTGGTCGCGGTGCCTACACTCCTGACCGCGAGAACAGGGGTGACGAGCTGTCCATCATGCGGGCCGGGGCGGGCAAGGTCTTGCCGTCCCGCACCCCTGGCGGCGCGATCGCCGCCGTGTCCTCGTTCCTGTTCGGTGGCGTCAAGCAGATGACGCAGGCGGAGCGCGAGCGGGTCGAGGCCCAGACGGCCTACAACAAGGCGTTCACTCGGACCAACACCTTGGTCGGTGCAGGTAAGGCGGCGCAGATCGGGCTGGCTGATCAGCTCCAGAAGGGCAACATCCAGCAGAAGGACTACTACGAGGGCCTACGCAAGGTCGTCGGCCCGATCCGCGAGGCCAAGAAGGCTGAGGCTGAACGCCTCGATGTCCTGACCAAGGCCACCGCCAAGACCATGCCGACGAACGCTGGCATCGTCAGGAACTTGGGCGTCATCATCGCGGCCACGTCCGGCTACGGGCTGGCGATGCAGGCGGCCAGCGCCGTCATCCAGCCCGCCATCGAAGGCACCATCAAGGCGACCCAGAGCTTCATGGACGGGGCCACGGGCTTCTCCACCTCCGCCCAGCAAGTCACCAAGACCGTCGGCGAGTCGGCTCGTCAGATGGGCGGCAACGTCGAGGCCGCTCTCGCGACTGCTCTTGGTCAGGGTGGCATCGGCACGGCTGGTGGTGCCTTCGCCCAGCAGTACCTGACCGGCGGTGTCCTCGCCAAGGGCGGCGGTGCCGCAGCCCAGCAGGGAGAGGACGTCCGCAAGGGCATCATCGGCTCCATCAAGGGAGCGCCTGAGGGCCTCTTCGGCGGTTACGGCGGGGTCGGCGGCGGAGCCCTTCTGGCTGAGGTCTTGGGTGGCGGCAAGGGTGCCGTCGAGATCATGACCAAGGACCTGATGACCATCACGAACGAGGCCAAGAAGGTCACGCCGATGTCGTCCGCCGAGTCGAAGATCGGTGCCTACGTCGGCAACCTGCCGGGTATGGGCCCGGGTGGTCGCGTCGGCTACCGGACCCCGCCGACGCCGCAAGAGGTCGCCCAAGGGCCGGTGTTCAGGCAGCTCGCCTCCGCCACCGTCAGGGACTACAACCAGCAGGCTCGCCGGTACACGGACGCGCTGGGCGAGGCCGCTGACGGGACGCACCTGACCATCACCAAGAACAAGGACTTGCTCGACCAGATGAAGAACGCTGCCGACGCGCAGCGATCTCTCGGTGGCAAGTACGCCGACTACGCCGATCGCGTGGACGAGCTCTACAAGAGCGGGACCGTCCTGCTGGATGCGAACGGCAAGGTCGTGACCAGCATGCAGCAGGCCACGAAGTACTGGCAGAACGTGGCTGGCGGCGCGATGACCCAGTCGCCGGAGGCCTTCGCCGCACAGCAGGCTCGAGGCATGCGAGCGCAGCTCGAGGTCCTCTCCGCCCAGACCGCCCAGCAGCTCAGCATCGGCATCCCCGGCCAGATGGGCATGGAGCTCGCTGGTCATCCGTTCCTGGACGCCGCTGCTGGCGTGCTGCCCCCGGGCGTGTCCGCCAAGGACGTTGGCTCCGCTCCCGGCGGCATCAACATCGCCAAGACCCTGACCGAGGCCCAGTCCCTCCAGAACGACCTGACCCTCCAGGGCAAGGAGGCTCTGAAGAACCTGTCCGACTGGATCGGCAAGCAGCCCGGGATGCAGGGCCCGTACAGCGTCGGCATCGGTGTCCCGACGACGCAGGTGTCGATGGCTCCCACCGCTCCGGGTGTCCAGTACACCGCGCCCATCGGACCCGGCGTGACCGGAGCTCCGCTGCCCTCAACGTCGCTCGGCATGGCTGCACCGACCACCGTCGGTGGTCAGACGTTCAAGTCCGGGCAGGCGGCGTTCGACTACTTCACCGGCCAGATGCAGGACGCTGGCAAGGCCATCGCCGGCTGGCAGACGAAGATCGTCAACACCCAGACCGCCCAGCAGTGGGCCCAGTTCACCAACAACCTGCGCCTCGCCAACCGCTCGTACGCGGACGCGCTGGCGCTCGCTGGTCGAGGCGGGGGTGGTCGCGGCAGCAATGGCGAGATGGGTGGCCTCGAGCGCCAGCAGACGATGCTCGGCTTCATGCTCACCCAGAAGCAGATCAACTTCCAGACGGCCATGGCTGGCTTCCAAGCCCCGGGCCTCACGTCGGAGGAGCGCGGCGCTCGTCAGGCGCAGGCTGAGGCTGAAGCCCGGATCGCCCAGAAGCAGCTCAACATCCAGGAGCGCATGTTCACCGTCGGTGCCAGCCGTGGCGTCACCGACACGGGTGCTGCGGTCAAGCTGATCAAGAGCGAGCAGGCGGCTCAGGTCGCGATCGCGGCAGCCCAGAAGGCCATCGCCGCGCAGCAGATGAAGCTGTCGCAGGCGCAGTCCAAGGCCCAGGCCGTCCTCCAGCAGGCTGAGGGTGGCTTCACGGGTGCCCTTGGTCAGGCTGGTCAGTTCGCCGCCCAGTTCGGTGGCGCTGTCCAGACCGCCGTCAAGGTCATCTACACATCGCTGGGCTTCAAGCAGAACAGGGGCGGCGGCTGGTATCAGGCGTACTCGCTGCCCAGCGTCGGCGACATGCAGGCCGGTCAGGGCAACACGACGCCGCACGCCGCTGGCTTCCTTGGCTCGTACGCTCGAGGAGCGGTCCTTCAGGTCGGCGAGGCTGGCCCTGAGACCGTCGCGATCCTCCGCAATCCACGATCCATGATGATGGGCGGGGGCTTCGGCGGAGGCGGCGGCGGGCCTATCAGCGTGAACCTCTACCTGACGGTCCAGGGCGACGTGTCCGGCGAGGCGACCGTCGCCAGGATCGTCCGCGCCGTCGAGGACAGCTTCAACCGCAAGGCCGCACGGCTGGGCATGCGCGGCCTCGTGTCAGCAACAGGAGGCTAGGAGTCCGATGGCAGTCGTGTTCATGGAAGGGTTCGACCATCTGTCCGCCGCCCAAGTCACCATCAAGGGCTGGGCTGCTGCGCTGAATGCCGTCGGGACTGGCGCGACGTTCACCCGCTTCAACTCCGGCCAGAGTGGACGGTTCGTGAACGCTCGTAGCGATGTCAGCCTCGGTGGGCCGACGTACAGCACGTTGTTCTGTGGCTTCGCCTTCTACCTGACGGCGGTCACCTCCGCCGACACCCACTTCTACATGCGCGGCGCTGGCACCAACGTCCTGCGGATGACCCTCATCGTGAGCGGTGCGGATCGGTTCCTGCGACTCATCAACTCCGCCGGGACGACGCTCGCGACGGGCACCACCAACATCGTCGTGAACACCTGGTACCACGCCGTCATCAAGTGCGTGGTCAACGCCTCCACAGGTGCGGTCGAGCTCCGCCTGAACGGGTCCTCGTCGGCGGAGATGAGTGCCTCGAGCGTGAACACCGGCTCGACCAACATCGACACTCTCAGCTTCGAGACCGGGAACAGCCAGCAGATGTACGTCGATGACATCTACTGCAACGACACCACCGGCTCGTCTCCGACGAACGACTGGATGGGTGACTGCCGCATCGAGACCCTGATGCCCAACGGCAACGGCGCGAACACGGCATGGACCGGCGTCTACACCGACTGGGACGATCCGCTCCTCCACGACGGCGATACGACGTTCGTCAGTTCGTCCACCCCGGGCGACCGGGAGACCTCCACCTTGGCCGACCTCGTCGGCACGGCGACCTCCGTCTACGCGGTCCAGACCAACCTCATCTCCCGCAAGGACGACGCCGGGACCCGGACGATCGCGCCCGTCATCCGCATCAGCAGCACCGACTACGACGGCACCACGACCGCTGGTCTCACTGCCTCGTATCTCGACTACAGGCAGATCTACGACCGTCTGGACCCCTCTGGCGCAACGTGGGCGGCATCGACCGTCAATGCGATGGAGGCGGGAGCCAAGGAAGTCGCGTAGCCCATGGCGACCCGCGTCACGCAGGCCGCCATCGAGGCACTCGAGCTAGGCACTCCAAACGCTCGAGTCACACAGCTTGCAGCCGAGACCCTCGAGAACGGCGTACCCAACGCCCGGGTCACTCAGCTTGCCGTCGAGGTCCTAGCCCCAAGGATCTTCAACGTCTTCACCGCCAACGCGGTGATCAAGGTGCTGGGCACGTCTGCCTCCTTCACCGCCAACGCCGTCCTCAAGACGGTTTCCCAGACGGCGGCCACGAAGGTCCAGAGCAACGGGTCCAGCGGCACCGCGTCGGCCAACGTCTCCATCACGCTAGGTGCCACGCCGACCATCGGCAACCTCCTCGTCGCGGCCTCCGCCAAGCGGAACGGCGTCACGGCGGAGACGGCGTCCCTGAACAACGGGACGTGGACACAGATCGACCGCGAGTACACGGGTGTCACGGCGGGCGACTGGCCCATCGTGATGTGGTACCAGTTCGTCACGACATCGCTGTCGGCGACGACCACGGTCACCTGGTCGGGCACTGCCAACAACGTCGCGTTCGACGTCATGGAGTTCTCGAACATCAAGGCGTTCGACACCTTCGTCGGGACGTCCTCGTTCACCACCGCTGGCACGCAGTCCATCACCCCGGGCCTCGCCGACGTCATCCTCCTCGTCAGCGGCCTCCTCCAGAGGAACGACACCGTCCCGGTCGGCATGACCCCGGCTGGTTCCATGACGGAGGACTTCGAGTCCGGCGGTCGTCCGCCCATCGGGGTCAACTACCAGATCGCGACGGCTGCTTCAGGCTCGTACACCATCGGCTCGACCGGTGGTGCCGCGAACCGCAAGGCCCTCATCGGTGCCTCGTTCATCGCCAAGCCGCTGAACCTCACCGCCGATGCCTACATCAGCACTGGCGTGGGCCCGGGTGGCACCTTCACCGCGAACGCCATCCTGAAGGCGACGGGCACGGGGAGCTTCACCGCAGCCGCCCTGATCAAGGCCACGCGCACTGGCTCCTTCACGGCGAACGCCGTGGTCAAGGCGACCCGCACCGGATCGACGACAGCCGACGCGGTCATCCAGCGCACTGCCACTGGCTCCTTCACGGCGGACGCGTTCCTCCTCAGGCCCGTCACTGGTTCCCTGACCGCGAATGCCGTCCTGAAGGCGACCCGGGCCGGGTCCTTCACCGCCGACGCCCAGCTCTTCGTGTCCGGGGCGTCCTCCTTCTCCGCCAACGCCGTGATCCGCGCCAGCCGATCCGGTTCCTTCACGGCCAACGCTGTCATCGGTGTCACCCGCTCCGGGTCGTACACGGCGAATGCCGTCGTCCTGCGGAACCAGACCTCGAGTCTGACCGCCAACGCTGTCATCTTCGCCGCCCGCACCGGCTCGTTCACGGCAGATGCCTTCACCCGGCGCACCCAGACCGCGACCTTCACGGCGGACGCGATCCGCAAGCGCACCCAGACCGGTTCGTACACCGCGAACGCGGTTCGCTTCCGAACCCAGACCGGATCGCGCACGGCGTCTGCGTGGATCAAGATCATCAGCACCGGCTCCTACACCGCGTCGGCGACCATCAAGAAGAGCGTCACCGCCTCGTTCACGGCGAACGCCTGGCTGAAGATCCCAAGCGGTGGCTACTTCACCGCCGACGCCATCCGCCTCGCCACCATCACCCAGTCCTTCGCGGTCGTCCTCAGTGACGACTTCAACCGGTCGGTCGGGCCCGGGACAGGATCGCTTGGGGCTCCGTGGGTCTGGTCGAACGACGACTCGTACACCTCCACGTCGTCGGCAGACAACGTCTTCGTCGATGGGGCGAGCATCGTCCTGCCGGCTCACCCAACGGGCCACCCAGCCGACTACAACTACTCGTCGTGGCGCTTCGGGGCGCGTCCGACAGCAGGCTCCGTCCAGTTCGACTTCTGGGTGCCGCCGCTGGCGAGCCAGTCCAACGCCCACCCGGCGTACGGCATCAACCTCGACGACCCCTCGACTCCGGTCTACATGTACGTCGCGGCGGACGGTACGTCCGGTGACTGGCGTGTCGGCACCAGTCAGTGGTCCTTCTCCCCGAACGTGCCCGACGCCACCCTCGCGCTGGATGCGAGCTCGTGGTACACGGCGGAGCTCGTCTACGACGCTCTCCAGAACGTCGAGATGCGCGTCTGGAAGGTCGGCTCTGCGAGGCCGTCGTCGCCGCTGACGTCGGGTCGGATGAACGACAAGGTGGGCCCGGTCAACAACGGGGTTCCCTTCCTCGACTTCTACTACTCCCCTGAGGGTAGCGAAGTCAGCAAGATCGACAACTTCGCGCTCTATGGCATCACCCCCAACAGAGTCCTGCTCAACGCGGTCATCGCCAGCAGGCGCTTCACCGCCGACGCCTACATCAGAGCGACCCGCACCGGCTCGTTCACGGCCAGGGCCGTCATCAAGGCCTCGAGGACGGGCTCCTATACCGCCGACGCCTTCATCACGCAGGGCTACTTCAGGGCCTCTGCCACCATCAGGGCCAGTCGGACGGGCACGTTCACGGCGAACGCGCTCTTCAAGAGCACCCGCACCGGGTCGTTCACCGCTGACGCCCGCTTCGCCTACACCTTCGGTGGCACCTTCACCGCCAACGCCCTCATCAACCTGACGTACCAGCCCTCGTTCACCATCGACTACAACTGGTTCATCCCGGGCACCGGGGGCGGTGGCGGATCTGGCGGTGGCGGTGGGTCCGGCGGAGGCAACGGGACGCTGCCGCTGACCGGTGTGCCGACCCGCATCTACATCAACGGCGTCGAGATGTCTCGAGGCCACGTCATCTGGAAGACGGCCAAGTTCAGCGCCAAGACCAACGCCCAGACCGGTGAGTGCGAGTTCGACGTGGTGGACCAGGACCACGACCTGACCTTCGAGACCGGCGACGTGATCGAGCTCTACATCGGCGGCATCCTGCGCTGGGCCGGCTGGGTCCTGCTGGTCACCAGAGCGTTCCCCTTCCCGGTCCAGAAGGCCCCGCTGAGTGATGCCCGGATCTTCCACATCGTCGGCGGCGACTACAACCGCTTCCTCGACAAGCGCATCCTCCACGACTCTGCCCACCCGGGCAGGACGTGGGACTACGCCGCTGGGACCGCCGACAACACCATCCTCAACAACCTCTGGCCGTTCTTCGACACCGACGGCTTCACCAAGAACTTCCAGCACGTCGGTCAGGGCGTCCTCGACATCAAGGGCGTGACGGCCAAGACCGGTGGCAACGTGGCCCAAGGTGGCTTCACGTTGCGAGACGTGCTGCTCCACCTGTCGTGGGACACGGGAGCCATCTTCTACGTCACCCCGCAGAAGGTCGTGACCTACGTCGATGCCGACCTCGTCAGCAGCCCGTACACCCTGACCGACACTCCGTCGGGCGCGATGGACGTGGGCTACCGCGAGGCGCGGATCGTCGAGGACGCGACCGAGATGATCAACGATGCGATCGTCTGGGGCGCTGGCAAGGGCAGCAATCAGATCGTCAAGTCCCGCTACCAGAGTGCCCCCAGCCAGAGCGACCATGGCCGCTGGCAGTACGGCAACTTCACCTCCGGCATCTACAAGCAGGCTACCGCCAACGCCGTGGCTCGAGCGGCTGTCGAGGGCTCCCCTGCCTCGCTGCGCGGTGCCAAGAACCCCATGCGCTCGATCGAGGTTCGCACCTACGAGCCGGTCTTCGCGGTCGGCGACGTGGTCAACATCCACAACTCCCAGTTCTACATGCCGCCCGCCTACCCGGGAGCTCCTGACACCCACGACGATGTCCTCCCGATCCGCACCATGACCATCACCTGGCCGACGCCGGACGACCCGCTCTTCACCCTCCAGTTGAGTTGGGAGATCGACGCGGTCTGGAGCATGTTCGATCCGTGGTTGCCGACCGGCTACCCGGGTCTGGGCGGTGGCGGTGGGACGCCCCTCCCGGTCGGTGGTCAGGAGGAGACCGGCTGCACCGAAGCTGACTGCGGCATCACCGACACCTTCAGCCGCTCTGTGGTGAGTGGCTGGGCCACGAGCGACTCCGGCAGGGTGTGGGTGGCAGGGCCCGGGCAGCTTCAGTACGAGATCGATGCCATCAACCGTGCCACCCGTGTGTACAGCGGCTTCGCTGAGGCCAACCCTGAGCAGGCCCAGAACACAGGCTCAGGCGGGTCGGACATCACGATGATGCTGGACAGCCTGGGCCTGTCTGCGGTTGATATGACGTGGCAGATGTCCATCGCCAACACGACGACGGAGGGTGACCACAACGCCCAGCCGCAGTTCTACTGGTCCGAGGGCAATCCGCAACTCTTCAACGACTATATGGGCTTCGACTTCTGGATCGACAAGGACGGCGGCGACGGGTACTGGGCCGTGTACGGAAGTGATGCGGGTGGCGGAGCCGTCAGTGACAGCATCAACACGGGTGCCGCCTACTTGGCCTACGACGGCATCTGGAACTTCCACATGGTCATCACTGGTGGTCAGGTCCAGGCCAACGTCTGGGCGGAGGGTGCGTCGGAGCCCGCCGGTTTCATGCTCGACTGTGGGAGCACGGCCTTCACCGGGATGCCCCTGAACACCTTCTGGTTCTTCCTGCCCAACATCGGCCAGACCGTCCGGCTGTACGAGCTCAACATCAACGGCATCAGCGCCTGTTCCGGGTCCAACTTCGACAACTTCCAGCGCGTCGTGACGGGCGGCTGGGGCATTCCGAGTCAAGGCGGTCCAGCGTGGGTGAACGGTTCGGGTGACCCCAGCATCGCTGTATCGAACGGGATCGCGGCAGTCCCGCTCAACAGCGGTGGCACCACTAACTCCGTGATGGCCTACATCCCAGACAGTGGCTCGGTCTTCGCGGCCCCGTTCCGAGACGACTTCACCTGTACGACCTTCATCCGATACGGCACAGCCTTCGGTAGCCACGCAGTGGCGTTCAGTCTCGTCGTCCAGCAGATCAGCGCCCCCTTCTCCCCGGTCCCCGGCGGCGAGCGGAGGATGACCTTGGAGATCAGCCCTGCTGGGTGCGAGCTCCAGCTCGCCGTGGCAGGTGCGGGCTCTGCCTCTGTGGGCATTCCCGACGTGCCCACCAACGTCAACATCAACCTGAAGTGGGAGTACAGCGCCAGCGTCAGTCGGGGCAAGGTCTGGTGGGGCACGAGCGAGCCCGCCGACTGGATGGTCGAGTTGACGCAGGCTGGCGTGACTGGTGGCTACACGCGGTTCAACACTCAGTCGTCTTCCAACTACACCACCGACACCTTCTGGGGACCCATCGGCTTCGACTACGAGGGGATGCCCTGCGGCTCCAACTGCGCTGACGTCTACGTCTGGGACAACTTCAACCGGACCACCAGCACGAACACGATCGGGACGAGTTCGTCTGGCACGGCGTATACGACCCAGTTCGTCGGTGGCGGGAACAGCGGCGTGAACGGTGCGTCCTTCTTCGCCGAGAGCCTGGGCGTCGCTGGCTACTACAACTCGAACGTGGTCCCCTTCGCCAACCCGGGGTTCACCCTGAGCATGCGGCTCATGGCGACCGCTCTCCCGAACGGTGGAGGCAGCGGTTCCACCCAGTGGTTGCTCAGGATCGAGAACACGCTGGGCTTCGGGTGGATCGAGATGTACTTCCAGTTCTCTCCAAGCGGCGGCCTGACCATCCGCATGACCGTGCAGGCCCAGATCTTTACGCTCAGCCTCGCCGACGTCGGAGGTGGCTCTTCCTGGATCGCGGGCGCGTGGTACACCGCCGAGTACGACGGGTCAGCAGGCATCCTCACCGTCTGGCCCGACTCGGCAGGGAGCAAGCCAGCGGGCGCGGCGGTTGCCATCGACTCGCTGCACTACAACTACAACCGGGTCTACCTCGTCAACCAGAACGGGGCGACGAGCGGGACCACGAACATCGGCGAGATCCAAGTCGGGACCTGTACCGTCATCCCGCCGTCAGGCCCCGGCTCCGTGCCGTCAGGCACGCACCTGCTGAACGACGTGTTGACCCCGCTGGACACCCCGTCGGGCGGCTCGTACCCGGTGAACTCCCTGTGGCAGGCGACCAACTCCATCCTGACCGGGACGGCCCTCGTCAGCGTCAACGGCATCCTCCAGAGCGGATCGGCGTGGACCCTGACCGCTGACGACTTCGGTCTCATCACGATGCACGCAGCCTTGACGGAGAGCGCCGACGTCACAATGGCCTACATCACGAACGGAGCCCTCCCATGAGCAAGGTGCCCGAAGACATCACCATCATCTACATCGACCCGTCGGGCACGACGACTGACATCACCACGTCCTGCACCTACATCGACGCCTACTTCGAGCTCCAAGCTGCGGCGGTTCCCGGGTCCTTCCACATCACGGTCAAGGACCCGAACCAGACCCACTCGTTCGTCACGGGTGGCAGGCTCGAGATGACCTTGGGCACCGTCCAGATGTTCGGCGGCTTCGTGACTCAGGTCACCCGCGACTTCTTCTTTCCGGCGCTCGACACGTCAGAACCCGTGACCGGTCGCCGATGGCAGCTCGACGGGGTGGACTACAACCACCTGCTCGACAAGCGCGTCCTCCGCCGGACCACCGACTACACCCACATCATCCCGTCGGTCGGCGTCGGTGCCAACGGCAACGACAAGCACATCATCGCCCTCTACGCGCAGTACTTCGATCTGGGCTTCAGTGGTGGCGGCACGCTCGATGTGACCACCAAGGTCGATCACGTCAACGACTTCACCGTGAAGTACGTCTGGCCCAGCCAGGGCGAGACGATGCGTGCGGTCCTCGACTCGCTCGTCATCGAGACCACGATCCACGGCCAGCTCGCCTGCATCTACTGGGTGGACGGCGGAGCCAACCTCAACTGGCTGGCCCTCCAGACGACCGCCGCACCGTGGGGCTTCAGCGACATCCCCGACGGCACCAGCTTCATCGGCTGGCGTGACGGCACCGTCACCGACGACGGCACGTCGGTCATCAACGAGGTCTTCATCTGGGGCGGATCGCCTATCGGTACCAACGGCACCATCGTGATGGCCCACAAGAGCAACGCGACCAGCATCACCGACAACGGTCGCTGGCAGTTGGCCGAGAACCACCCGGGCGAGGACCGCTTCAAGAGCTCGGCTGAGGTGACCGCTCGAGCCAACGCCCTCATCAGCGGCTCCACCTCTGGCACGTCGCCCGTGACAGGAGCGCAGGGCCTGGTCAACCCCGATCGCCAGTTCGTCCTGACGTGGTTCAGCCACGACGTGCCGATCTCCGGCGGCGAGCGACAGCAGCTCATCCCGGGCATGGTCACGACCCTCAACCTGTGGTCCTTCAGCGAGGACAACGGAGCCACGCCGTACACCATCAACGTCCCGCTCCGTCAGGTGAAGATCACCTTCCCGACCCTGCCATCGGACAACCCCGACAACGATCCGGTGACCTTCGTCCAGTTCGAGGGCACGTTCGGCCTCCAGATGTCGGACCCCGTCTGGTGGTGGCAGTTCCTCCGCAAGATGCGCCCGAAGCCCCAGCCCCAGCCGGTCGTCGGGACCGACGCCACGTCCGACTCCTACCCGTACGGTTCGTACTACGCGGACGAGGCGGTCGAGGCCGCCAACGGCAGCCGCACCCTCTTCCACATCGTCCCGCCGTACATCCCGGGCACGCTTCAGGTTTACACCGGATCGGGCGGCACGATGACCCCGCTGGTCAAGGGTGTGGCCTTCGTCGAGACCGATCCTGACGCCGCCTCGTTCACGCTTACGTCGGCCCCAGCCGGCGGAATAACCGTGTACTGCCAAGCCCGCACGGCGTAGACTCCGCAAGGCAGCCGGGAGAGGTCGCTTCGTTCGAGGTGCCCAATGCCTGATCCCAAGCTGCCTGACCCGGCCCCGAAGCAGGGGGCTGTCGTCGGCGTCCTGACCGACGGGACCGGCGTCTCTCCGTTCAACGGCAAGAAGTTCATCAAGGACCTGGTCGCGGACGTGCTGCTCTCCGGCGCAGCCGCCCTCGTGGCGGTCCAGGTCACGGACTTCGGCGCTGCCGTTGCCACGCCTCAGGTCGCCGCCTTCGCTCTCATCGGCGCTGGCATCCGGGCTCTGTACCGGGCCGGTCTCCGCTGGGCCACGACCGAATGAGCACCTACGGGGTGCCCTCCTATCTGACCCCATGACCGTGGGCGGGAACGCCCGCCCCAAGATCCGGGCCGAGGACTACGGCCTGCCCATGGCCTGCCCGAAGCCCGACTGTGGTTTCCGGTGGCTCAAGCTTCCGGGCTTCAAGATGAAGCCCTGTCCCAACTGCGGCTCAGTGTTGATCTCGACGCGGCCAAGGAAGCGAAAGTAGCCATGCGTGAAGCAGCGCCCGACCGCAGATCTCATCGCCTTGGCCCTCACCGCTGTCGTCGTCGTCGTGGTTCTGATGACGACGGCGGCCATCCTTTACATCAGGCTGACCCACCCTGAACAAGACGTGGTGTCAGCGGCTGACGCCATCGGTCGCATCATCTCGGTCATCGTCGCCCTGCTGGCTGGCTTCATCGCCGGTCGCCGATCCAACGGCGTCCACTGATGCGGGTCGCCCTCGCCTCCCTGCTGGCCGCCGCCCTCCTGCTGGGCACGGCCCAGACGACCGGGGCCTCGAGCCCCATCGTGGCCTCGCGCTGCGCGTCGCTGACCACGGCCCTCAACGCTTCGCGATCGCCCGACGTGCGGGTCATGGACATGCTGTGCGTCGTCGGAGCTCAGCGTGCCTACACCATGGCCCGCGCCGGACGGACGTGGCATGACCTTGGCCCGGTCAAGGCTGCCCTGTCGGCAGCGCACGTCTGCTGGCGGCTGGTCGGCGAGGTCCTCGCCTGGAACAACTACGCCGCCACCGGGCCCGCGTTCATGGCCCAGTGGAAGGGTTCGCCAGCCCACTGGTCGATCCTGACCGCCGCCCGCTACGACCATGGCGGTGGTGCGTGGACCGGCTATCTGGGCAGGTACTACGCCGCCTATTACGTCATCGACCTGTGCTGACTACCAGCGGATGACGACGTGGCTCTGGTTCGGGATCTTGACCCACGTCGAGTGGTAGACGTCGATGACGTGGTCGCCACCGCAGCCGCACCAATCAATGAGCCTCACGGCCACGCCGTTGACGTAGACGGTCTTCCCACGCCAGTTGCCCAGTGCGGCCCGCAGCGCGGGCCCAGCAGCCCCGTACGCGCCGCTGGCGGGGTATCCGTGGGTGCAACGCGAGCCTCCGGCGGGCCAGCAGTAGTAGGTCGCCACACCGACGACGAACCGGCCTGATCTGAGGGGTGCCTTGTACGGCGTCGTGATGACCTTGGGCTGCGCCGTGGGGACCGGCGGTTGGGTGACGACCGGACGCTCGACGACAGGCTCGAGGACGAGCTGGATCGGGGTCGGGTGAGGTGAGGGCGGGATCACCACCGCCGTGAAGGCGGAGTCAGGGACCGGGGTGAAGGGAGTCGGAGCTCCTGCCCGGGCCGGTGCCACGAGGGCGAAGACGAGAGCTAGTAGTACTGCCGGGCGTAGTCGATGCCACAGATGACGAGGGCCCAGGTGTCCTTGTCGGAGTAATGGACGTCTCTTCCTGGTTGGAGCGGGATGGCATTGCGGAGTGCGCGTTCGTTGAGCCATATGGTCGTCTCCTCCAGCCTCTCGCCAAGGACGAGGACCCTGTAGAGGACCTCGTACTCGCGGACGGCCACCCGCCGGAGACGGCGCATGACCTTGGTGGTGCGGAGCCGCTCCTCGCCGTTGCGGCGGAAGGGCTTGTTGTCCTCGTCGCGGGTGATCCACTTGAGGAAGTCGGGATGCCATTGGGGCGTCCCGTCGGCAGCTAGCGACGATGTGTGCGTCTGCCGTGGTGACTCTTGCTTCCAGTCGTTGGCGAAGTACGCCGCCCAGTGGGCGGTCTCGCGCATGACTTCATCTGGGAAGGGGGACTGGGCCACGGGCCGCAGTCTAGTCCCCGATGCGCCTGAACGTCGAGGGCTTCCGGCACACGAAGCACTTGCCGATCGCCATCGTCGGGTCGAGCGACGGGGTCGGTTCTGTGCTGGCTGGCTGCTGGCAGGTGATGCACCGCCAGTGGGCCTTGACCGTCGTCACGTCTTCAGCGAGCAGGATCTTGGTCATCTTTCTGTTGGTGCCGATCCAGCGGGTGATGATGGAGGCGTGACGATGCTCACGCTCCGCTGCGACGTACTCCTGTCGGCGGATGTAGCCCATCGTGGCCGCCGCGTTCATCAGGGCCCCGACCACCACGTTGTTCGGGACGCCGACGATTGACGTGACATCCTCAGACGTGAAGGGTGCGCCAGCTTCGGTGAGTTCGGCCAGTCGGTTGTTGAACCTGATCCGGTAGATGGTGTCGGCGTTGAGGGCGGTCGAAGCTAGGACATCCTGCTTCGACCGCCCTTCGCTCGCCATCAGAACGGCCAGGTCTGGTCGGTTCCCCGCTCGAGCAGCTCGATCGCGGTGAAGGCCGCGTCGGTGAGCCCGCCGAACGTGTACTTGTCCTTCTTGCCCGAAGGCGCGTGGCCGACACGGTAGCCAGCCACGTTGAAGGTGTACAGCTTCACCCCGTCGGGGATGGACCCGGCGGTGTAGCCCATGTCGGCCTGCTCGTCGGTGATGATGACGATCCGGTCGTGACCCTTGAAGGTCCGCTGAACCGACTGCCACGTCTGGGTCCCGCCGTGAGGCAGGGCCTGGAGGATGGCGTTGGCCGTCACCAGCACGGAGTCACCCTTGCGGGTCGGGATGACCGCTGTGGTGTCCGAGAACGCCACGAGGTCCGCGTCCTCCGCACGGATCGCGAGAGCCGCGCCGAAGACCGACGCCACGGCGAACCGCTTCACGTCGGACTTGGCCGACAGGGCAGCGTCCATGGAGCCGGACACGTCCACCAGCACCAGCGTCTTGCCCTTGAGGGCAGGCACGTTGGAGGTGGCGGTGTCGATGGCGACCTCGAGCTCGCGGGCGTAGGTCAGGCTCTTGGTCGCGGTGTACGCGGCCATGAACCGGAGCGGGAACATCCGCGACTTGCGGATGGCCTCCTCGTCCGACAGCTTGGCCCGCACCAGATCCTGGGTGGCCGTGCTGATGTCGGCATCGCTGAAGTTGCGGAGGTTCCGCACGATGGCGAAGATGCCCATGTTCGGGATCATCGCCTCCCAGAACTTCGCGTCGAGCTTGCCGTACTTGGACGACGCCTGCTCCCACGTCAGGCCCGCGTTCTCCACCCAGTCGGCGGAGAAGAAGGCCCGGAACGTCTCCTGGTCGAGCATCATCGCGTTGCGGTTGGCCTGCACCGTCGGCAGCGGCGCTGCCTCCGCCGACCACGGCAGGGGCATGTCCCGCTTGTGGCGGTCGTCGAGGGCGTACTTGAACAGGCTCGACTGCCACGGGGCCTTGGCCTCCGGGTGGGTGAGGTCGATGACATCGCCGAAGCGGATGGCCTTGTCGCCACCGTCGTACTTGATCAGGCTGCGCTCGTTGTACAGGCGCACGACAGCGTCGGCGACGCCGCGCTTCACCGGCTGCGGGAAGGTCTTGCCCCACTCGCTCATCCAGTAGCCCAGCATCTCCGCCGGCTCGTCGGCCCGCTTGATGGCGGAGTCGATGATGGTGCGGTTGCTGATCTTGGACGCGGCCACGGGCCGGGTCAGCTTGGCGTGGACGAGCTCGGCGGCCATGACGATGCTGGCGGATCGCATGTTCATGGTGTCGCGCAGGTACGGGACGAGGCGAGCGATCCAGTCGGCGTCCTCGAGGGCGACCTGACGGATGAGGTCCACGAACCGCTTGTCACGGTTCTTGCCGCGCTCGTAGAAGGTGTCCTCGCTGACCATGTTGGTCACCGCGAGGAGGAACAGCTCCGACTTGGCATCGCGACTGAACCCAGCACCAGCGTTCGCGGTGATGGTGTCCGGCTTCCGGCCCTTCGTGGTCTTGACCGGCGCGGTGGGAGCCCGCTTCGTGCGGGCAGCGAGCTTGACCATTCAAGTCTCCTGTCGGTTTGTGTCAGCGAGGACTAGGTGTCCGAGGTCAGAGGGTGGTCGAAACCCTCCACCGGCAAGCCGGTGTTCGATCCAAGAAGTAGCCCCGATCAGCGCACCGCTGACGTTGATGTAGTGCCGATGAGAACCAGATCGAAGAGGACACAATGCGCTCTGCCAACTGAGCTACCGGGGGACCTTGCGGAACCCCGACCAGGACTCGAACCTGGGACCTCACCTTTACGAAAGGGAAGTAACCCCTTCTGTCGCACCATCAGCACGGTTATTGGCGACGAGGACTGGTCGGACGAGGAACCGTTTGTCTTTTGCTCTACCGCTGAGCTACGGACCATGGGGAGCGAACTCCCTAGCCAGTCCGGCGGGACTCGAACCCGCGACACAAAGATCCTGAAGTAACCCCGGCCTACGCACCGTCACCTATTCAGTTATCTGCGAGGACAAGACGCCCAAGGTGTTTGTCGTTTCAAGCAACGGAGTAACCCTGAGCTTCGCACCGCAGACGGCGAACGATAGTGGTCGTGCCACCATCATGTCAAGGTACGAACGGCACTCGGCCAGCAAACAGGTCGTCGGGGTCATGCTCTCCCACCCGGCACACCAGACCGTCGGCTCCCACCGTGTAGGCGTACACCGGACGATCCGCGTCGAGCGCCTTGTCCATCAGGTGGGCGGTGCCGCTGTAGCCCTCGACCGCCTCCTCCGGCGTGAAGAAGAGCAGGACGAGGTCGGCGTGCTCGACCATCTCGATGTCACGGAAGTACACCGACGCTCGACCGGGTGTGGTGATGGTCGGAGCCGGCGACAGGGTCTCGACCGTGATGTCCAGGATCTCGCACAGCGCCATGACATCGTGCTCGAAGGGCCCGGGGGGCCCGTGCTTGGGCGTGCGGACGATGACCCGGTCGCCCTCCTCGAGGTTGTCGAGGAAGCGGATCAGGAGGCGTGGAGCTTGGCCTCGAGGGAGGCGGCGGCTACCGGCGATCGCGACGATCATCGCAGGGACACGATGAGCTCGGCCACGTCACGGGTGAGTCCGTGGTCGCCGGGATGCTCCGCCGAGATCTGAGGCATCTCCGAAGAGATGACCCGGTCGAGTTCGCGGATGGCCTCCTCGAGGCGGAGGACGTACAGCGGGCGTGGGTCGTGGTCTGGAGCGGCGACAGCAGTGGTCATGCGGTCCTCTTCTGGAGCAGGGTCTTGCGGTTGTCCTGGGATCGCCCGATGCGCTTCCACCCGGCGACCTTGAAGCAGTAGCCCGGGTTCTCCGACGCGACCTTGGCGTCCCAGACGTAGGTCAGCAGGCCGTCCGGGCCCACGTCGTAGCGTTCGAGGAGCTCCCGTTCGGCGGCGAGGATCAGGTCGCTCGACCGGAGGGGTCCGGTGTTGCGGAAGATGGTGCATGTCCAGCCGTCGAGGTGGTTCATGGCGACGATGCCGGAGTCGGGATGCGGTCGCCACCAGCCGAACACGGCCTTCTCGTCGGGCGTGATGAGGACCAGCGTCTGGCCGGGTGGCATGAACTGCGGACTGCCCACCTTGCGGCGGGAGTAGTGGCCGTCCGCCAGCTTGACCGCTGCCCTGTTGCCTTTTGGCACCACCACCCACGGGCTCTTGTTCAGGTACTCGGCGAGGCGCTTGCCGATCCACTCCGCCACCGGGGCCACGACACCGTTGCCGCAGCAGCGGTAGCGGTTCGAGTCGAGCCCGGTGGGCAGGAGCGGGTCGTCGCCGACGATGCCACCGAGGGCGAGCCCGGATTGTGCCTCGTTGTCATCGACGCCGCCGCCCTTCTGGTCGAGGGACTGGCTGATGAGGGTCGTGGCTCGGACATCGGAGACGTCGAACCCGTTCAGGGTGGGGGTGGCGTCGCCTTCGACCCACGTCTCGTGGTCTTGGTCGGTGTGGGCTCGTCGGGCTTTCGTGAACGCGTGAGCCAGCCCGGGACGATCGTCCAGCCGTCCGGCCACCCCATCAGCCTCTCGCACTCCAGCGGCGTCAGCCGCCTCACCAGGGAGGAGGACGGCGGGAGCTTGGGGTCCGCCCCATCGCTTCTGGACGTGGAGCGAAGGGGACTCACCTTCGGGATCGAAGACGCGCTCGGACTGAGGGGCGTCCGTCCCTCCGCCAACGAGCGAAGCGCCTCCTCGAGGTCGGGCGGCAGGCTCCGATCCCGACGACCAGCCCGCACTAGGATGCCGCTCGCAGCGCGTTCCGACAGCGAGTACCTCTGCGGCGCTATCGGCTGCAAGATGTCCGTCAGGGTCGTCTCCGTCGCTTCGCAGACCAAGGATGAAGATCCGTCGGCGACGCTGGGGCACGCCGAAGTGCTTTGCGTCGAGCTCCCTCCACGCCACGCCGTACCCGAGTTCGACCATCGTACCGAGGAGAGCCCCAAGGTCTCGGCCCCCATGGCTGGAGAGGAGACCCGGGACGTTCTCGAGAAGGATGGCTCGAGGTCGGTGAACGTCAACGAGACGAAGGAAGGCGAAGGCGAGACCGGATCGGGTTCCTTCTGCCAGCCCACGGTCAGGTCCGTGTTGCTCCCCGGGCGGACGTGTTCCCTCAGCGTCCCGATCAATACCGAACCCCCGTCGCTTGCCCGCGACCGAGAGGTCCTGGCAGGGGAAGCCCCCTGACCAGAGGGTGGCGTCTCTCCAGTCAGGATGACCGGAGCCATGGCCGACGTTCCGCCGGCTCGGTTGTTCTTGGGCCCCACCCGGAGCGTCGGAGCCAGCACCATCAGCCCGCCGCGATCGCCCCCGCCGCTGTGGTTCTGGCTGGTCGGCAGGGTCGGCGACGTCTCCCCCGTGATGACCCTCGCGCTCTGCGAGAGCGACGATGTCTTCGAGGTTCGGGGCTTCCGGCCAGTGGCGGGCGAGGACGGCTGAGGCGTAGGGGTCGATCTCGCTGACGCTGACGGTTCGCCATCCGGCTCGTTCGAGTCCCAGATCGACCCCACCCACTCCACTGAAGAAGGAGGCGTGGGTGAGCTCACTCGTCATGGCCCGGGAGGTCCAGCCGCGTGCTGTGGGCGTGGTCCTCAGGATGCTGGTGGACGTGGGCGTGCTGCTTCCCACCGTGGCTGTGGAAGTGCGGGTGCGGCGTGTCATCGACCGGGACCGGGTTCTCCCGACGGTCGTCCTCGAGGGTCCGGTCGATGCTCCACCGATACCAGGTGTCCCTGCTGTTCATCTCAGAACGGGAGGTCGTCGAGGTTGTCCGCCGCGTCGTCCCACGACGGCTTCTCATCGCAGCCGCGCTCCGGGCATGTCCAGAAGGCGTTGTATCGCTTCGGCGATCCGTCGGCGTTGGTCTTGTTCTTGCTGAAGCCAGCCGGGATCAGCTTCCACTCGGTGTCATGCACCGGGCAGGTGCCGGACGGGTGCGGCGGAGCCGGGCGCTCGACGAACGGCTTGTTCGAGCCGCCACCGCTGCTGCCCTGATCGACGCGGACGTTGGTGCCGTCGGGAACGGTGATGCGGATCACAATCTCTGCCACGGGTTGACCTCCAATAGTGTCATGGTACTACGAGTCTAGGAGCCACCACATAAGACCGACCAAGATGGCGGCCCCGGTGATGAAACAGGCGATGGCGGCGATGGTGAGGGCCGCCGGGAACTCGGTGTCGAACGGGATCATCCGATGGTCACCTCGATACGGGCTTCGTTCTTCTTGACGACCTCCTTGCTCATGGCCCTTGGCAGGGCGAACGTGTCGTTGATGCCCAAGGCCGGGAAGATGGCATCCTCGAGCGTCTTGATGATGTTGGTGCAGTCAGCGTCATCGTCGAGGAACATGCGGTACTCGACGATGACCTGTCCGCCGTCCCACTTCCAGCCCGACGGTCTGGCCGTCCTGACCAGCATGGCCGCGCCCTGCTGGTAGGCCTCAGCCGCTGCCGTCTTGATGATCTTCGGATAGGTGATACCACCAGCCCGGTAGCCACGACCGATCTTGGTCGCGTGGTTTCCCGACGGGACGTGGCCCGGGATGGTGACGGTCCAGGCTACTGGTCGGTCCTCGTTGCTTCGGCGTTGACCGAGAGCAGCGGCTGGTTGGCCCGGGAGACCATGCCAAGGTCTTCGACCGCCTTCTCGATCGCGGCCTCGAGCTCGTCGAGGGTCGGGGCGGTGCCGGTGCCACGAACGGTGATCCTGGCCGCGTAGACGGCGAGGATGGGCTCGTCACTCATTCGCCAAGGTCCTCATCTTCTGCGGTGTCGCCGTCGGCATCTTCGACGGTCTCGTCCTCCTCGACCGCCTCAGGCGCGGTCTCGATGTCATCGGCGGGGGCGATGTCATCGTCGGAGACCACCTCGACCTCCGCTCCGACCTCCGGGTCGTCAGCGGGCGTCGGATCGTCTTTCGGGTCAACCATCACAGTCCTCCTGGGAATGTCGGGGCCTTGGTCGGGATGAAGGCCAGATTGACCTTCCAGTGGAGCTTGGTCTTGGTCGCCTGATAGGCGGCGTTCAACTGGGTTTGGGTGACGATGTCATAGGCGACGTTCTCCGGGCGGGCTGGGCTGTCGTGGTTGGGCTCGAAGCAGTAGGCATCGTTGCGGACGAAGACGCCCTTGGAGGTGCTGACCCGGACGTAGCCGAGGAGCCCGACGGCGTGAGATCCGGTGAACCCCACGAACTGGTTGCGACCGGCGTGGTCGAGCGGGCGGGCCCAAGGACGGGGCCGGCTCTGGCCGCCGTAGTGGGCCCAGTTGGGCCAGTCGCCGTAGCGGATCGCGAACAGGACCGGGCCCCGCTTGGAGGCTTGGAGCAGTTCGCCCGAGGTCAGGCTGTTGCGGTAGACGTACGGCAGGCCGAGGGCCTTGACCAGCTTCTGGGACTCGCTGACGCGCATGCCCCGGTTGCTGGGACCGCCGCCGCAGGGGTAGCCCGACAGCTTGCTGAGCTGGTCGTGGCTGTACCACTTGCCCTTGTAGCACCACGCGATCCAGCGCCAGACGGTGTGGGTGCAGCCGAGGGCTCCGTTGTCGGTGCATTCATCGTCGGACGTTCCGAACTGGCCGAACGGGTGGCGTCGCCGGGTCTCCTTCAACTTGTCGAGCAACGTCATGGTCATGCGTTCTTCTCCGTGACAAGGTCCAGGACGGCGGTCGCCGCCATGACGAGGATGATGCCACCCGTCAAGAGGGCCGCGAGCTCCTTGCTGATGAACAGGCTGAGGAACGCCCACATGACGACGGTGGCCGCGATCAGCAGGGCGAGGATGCCTCCGACGATGGCTCCGGCGTACAGGTGCTTCATCGGCTGACGGTCCTCGTCTGGAACTGGGCCAGGTAGCCGCGCTGCTTCTCGAGGCCGGCTCGGCTGGTGCCCCAGCAGTAGCCACCCCTCTCGCCGGAGCCGAGGTGATGACCCCAGCACAGCAGGAGCAGGTGGTCGGTGTCGGACTTGGCCCGCGATCCCATGGCTTGTTCGTCGGCCTCTTTCACATGAGCGAACGTCACCTTGTCCGCATCAATCCGCCGGTCAGGCCAGCGGGTGATCAGATTGCCCCACTTGTCATGGCACCACCCAACCTGGTCTAGACGGGGTGCGACGCACTGGTAGAAGTCCCGTCGGGCAACAGCTTCAGCCACCTTGTCGGAGACCGGATCTTTACGACTCACAGGGCACCCGCCAAACCGTAGCATCGAGGCCAAGCAGGGACGGCAGGGACAGGGAGAAAGCGTAGCGTAGCAACCCCCCCTTATAGGGGGTTGCTACGCTACGCTTCCTTTCCCCTGCTACGGTTGCTACGCTACGCTTGCTACGGTAGCTGCTACGGTAGGTCATTCTGGACCCCTTGCAGCCATGAAAGAGACCACATTCGAGGACCCGCCGATAGCCCCGTGAGGGGTCAACATCACGGACCTGGACTGACCGTCGGGGCGGGTGAAGTCACCCGGGTATCGCTGGATCTGGTTGCGGATGTTCTCGATGGTCGTGTTGAGCATCTTGGCGGCGACCGACGTCTCGACGGGCCCGCCGTTCTCGTCCTCGAGGAAGCTCCGCAGCTTGTCACGCCAGGTGTCGCCGACCGGCTCTCGCACCTGCTGGACCTCGCCATGGTCGGCGAGGAACTCGATGCGATCCGCCTCCCAGTCGAGCATCAGCCTGATGGGCTCGTGGAGGCGGCTGTCGTTGGCCTTGGTGTTGTGCAGGGTGATGTGCAACTGCTCGTCGTCCGTCGAGGTCCCGTTGCGGAGCTCCCACGCGGCACGCGACAGGTTGACCTTGTAGATCGAGCCGTAGGGCAGGAGTCCGGTGACCTTGCCCTTGGGCGATCGCATCTCCTGCTTGCTGACGTGGTCGATGATCTGGGTCGTGATGCCGATGTGCCGGATCGCCTCGAACAGGCGGAGGGTGCTCTCGTTCGCGTCGCCGTACTCGCCCGACGTGCCCATCGCCGGCCCGCACGAGTCGATGACCATGTACACGATGTTCAGCGAGCCCACCAGCATCGCCAGCTCTTCGGCGTCGTCGGCGAGCGGTCGGTTGCAGCGCCGGTAGGACATGTTGGTCGGTTGGACACCGGCACCTGTGCAAAGTGCCCAGATCCGGTCGTTGACGACGTAGGCGTCGGTCTCCCAGTCGAGGTACAGGACGTTGCCGGTGATGACGGGCGGGATGCCCGGGATGACTTCGTGGTTCGTGGCGATCGACAGGGCACCAGCGAGGGCGAGGACGCTCTTTCCGGCACCGCCCGGTCCGTACAGGAGCGAGGCGACGTTGGCCGGGACCAGCGGGTCCAGGGCGATCCGGTTGTTCCGCTTCGCCTCCGGTCGGTTGGTGCCGACCTCGACGATGGGCTCGCCCGTGGACTCAGCCTCCTCGACGTGCTGGCAGAGGAACTCGAGGGCGTCGAACCAGTCCATGGTCTCGAAGCCCGGGGTCCTCGTCTTGAGAAGCGCCGCCACCTGCTTGCGGGTCTGGCCCGCCGACAGGTTGAACCGGGTCGTGTGGAGGACGCCGTTGATGGTCTTGACGCCCTTGAACTTGCAGCCGACCCGCAGGAGTCCGTGGAGGTCGCCGCCCTTGCGCTTGATGTGGCTGACCTTCAGGTCGCAGTTGAGCTCTTCATCCGTCGGCCAGACCCGGTAGCCCAGACCGACCTTCTCGAAGTTGAACCGTTCCGGCTCAGACATGGATGGCGAGACGGGTGAGCTCGAAGGTGCCTCGTCCGTGGTCCCCGTTGTTGAGGGGGCACGATGGGCTCTTGCAGATGACCCTTCGATCGTCGCGGAGGATGCTGAGGGAAGCGACCTTGTCGTCATGGGCAGGGCACCGGATGCTGCGCCCGGGGACTGCCCGGTCCGCGCCCCATAGCTCGCGGAGGATCTGCGAGGCGGACGCGTTCTCGTACTCATCTGGACCGAAGTCCTTGGGGTCGGCGTAGGCCTTGCTGATCCGGGTCGTGACCGGGGACCAACGCTTCGACCAGTCGGTAATGATGCTCGCTTCGCCCCACTTGATGTCGAGGAGGGCGGCAGCGATGGTGGGTCCCATGACGGTGCCGGATGCGTCCATGAACTGGGGCGTGACACCGGTCTTGGGGTGCGGCATGAACGGCAATCGTAGTGCATGCCCCAAGCCCCCCGGGGCGATGGTGTCGGACCCTGGCCTGATCTCGATGTGAACATCCTCAGGGTCCGCGAGGGCGGTGGCGAGAAACGCCCGCAGGGCTCGGCGGGCCACTTTCGCGCTCACCTGACCATCGAGGGTCAGCCACAGATGGGAGCCTCGACGGCTCGTCTCGACGTAGGCCGGGAGGCCCGCTGCGCCCATGGCCGCCGCCACGGCGAAGCCCTGCTCGAGTCCGTCGGGGGTGTCGAAGTCGATCGCCAATGAGTGCGTGAAGGAGTCCGGGGAGATCATGTAGCCGCTGATGGCGGGACCGGCCTTGGTCAGGCCAGCGAGGATGATCTGAGGCGTGAGCGGTTCTCGAACGGGTCGCCAGCCCTGCAACTCCGGCGTCCAGACGCTGTACACGTCGTCTCGTGCCGGGAACATGGCGACGTAGAAGGTCGCCACCTCGACGGGATCGTACAAACCAGCCCTCCTGACAGTAAGGGCGGCGGGGACCGGATGCTGTCAGACATCCGGTCCGCGTCACCGATGCCGACCCGTTAGGGACGGCCCGTAAGTCTAGACGACCGCCATGGCCGCCGGGGGCTCGTCGCGGAGGTCCAGACCTTCGCGAGCCTCGAGATCCGCTTGGTCGCCGCCCGCGACCGCCTTCTCGACGGGCTTGAACTCCATGAGCGCCTCGATGAGCTTGCCGACCTCAGCCGACTTCTTCGATCCGAGGAAGTCGCGCATGTTCTGCTTATCCGCCGGGATCTCGCCCAGAACGGCCTGGATGATGGGCAGGGCCGTCTCGGCAGTCAGGTTCAACTCCTTGACCAAGCGGGCCACCTCGTTGACCTGAGCGGCTGTGGCAGCGTCGGAGCGGCCTCCGCGCTGGACGCCGGACTGCGATCCGCGCACCACCCGGGGAGCGGTTGCGGCACCGGCAGCGTCGGCGGCCTTGTCCACCTTCTCGTCGGCCTCAGGGTCGTCACCGGTCGAGATCAGGAAGGACTTCATCAGGAAGTACTTCTCAGCGCCGGTCATGGCCTTGTAGATGCCCTTGTCGCCCGTGTCGGCACCGTGCCCGCTGAAGGTCTGCGGGAGGGTCTCCTCGAGGGTCGCGCCGTCGATGAACTTGAACGCGATCTGGACCTTGGTCAGCCACATCTGGGCCCCCGAGTTGGTCGTGTACAGGGGCTCCATGTCCTCCGCGATGAGCGTCTGGTGGACCCAGATGCCCTTGGCCGCGAGGAGCTCCGACGCCATCTCGGCGACGTCCGTCTCGCGGACGAACTTGTAGTTCTGGGCCTTGTTGAAGCCCTCCTTCTTGACGTGCTTCATCTGGCCCATGATCTCCGCCAGCTTGGCGGCGAGGGACTGCGTCTTGGCCTCAGGCATCGGTGACCTCCTTGAACCTCTGGTATGGACCGCACATCGCGGCGTAGGGACAGGTCGTACAGGCGCGGGACCCCAGCCCGGTCGCCCGGTAGTCGGCTCGCTCGACGCCGTTCGCCACGAGCTCGAGGGTGTGGGCCCAGGCGGCGAGGTCGTCGTCGTCAGGGATAGGCTGGACCTCCGGCCAGTAGTAGGGCGTCTTGGTTCGGACGATGTAGTCGAGCTGGATGCCCGCCGGTTCGCGACCGAGGTCACGGGCCCCCATCCAGTAGCCGCGCATGTTGAAGGTGTACTTCCCGGGCCGGGGCCGGCTCCCGGTGGACTTCAGATCCCGCAGGATGTCCTCGAAGCCCCACGGCACGTCCTGCTCGTCGAGCGAGTCGATGATGCCGCTGTACGGGATGCCGTTGACCTCGATCTGGAACTCCTTCTCGACCCAGACCGGGTTGCGATAGGTCGGCAGGACATCGGCGACGAAGACACTGACGAGAGCGCCAAGATGGGCATCCCTCGTCTCGGCCTGCCAGTACGCTTGGAAGTCGTCGCGGTTTCGGAGGAGCCGCTCGACGGCGTCGTGAAGCTCGATCCCGACGCGCATCGGCTCGCTCTGGACGCCTTCCTCGCCCAAGACGTAGGTGAACCACCACTGGAGGTGGCAGTCCAGGTAGGCGTTGACCGAGGATGCGGAGTAGACGACGGGTCTCACTCCGTCATGCTCCACCCCGGCTGTGCCACCTGTATGTCACGACGGGACGACGAACGGCAGCGCATCGAGCGCCTCCAGCGGCGTCCGCCCGCAGTGGCGACACAGGACGAAGAACGTGTAGCCCGGGTGGGAGACGTGGATGAACCTGATCCACTCGTGGTCCTCCCACCGGTCGCAGGCCGCCCTCCCCCAGATGGCAGCCCTGTAGCGGGGGACCTCGTCCACCCCGGTTTCGTGGTAGCTCATCGTCGCCGGAAGCCAATCGTCAGGGCGGTGATGGCGATGGCCCAGCCAATCACCACCCCGATGATGAAGGCGGCCAGGTCATCGCTCATCCGGTGTAGTCCGGGGTGATGGTGCCCTGCACCCGGTCGTCCTCCGACGACGGATCGAGGGCGGCGTAGTAGCCATGGTCGGTGAGCCAGTCCCAGCGGGCCTGACCCAGGTTGTGGCGAAGGTGGGTGGACCGCATCGCCACCGGGTACAGGCGGGTGATGGCGAGGGCCGACTCCACGTTGTTGGGGTTGGGGAACCTGATGGCAGTGTCGATGGCTGCCCGCAGACGGAGGACGACCTCCGTCTGGGGCATGCCCTCAGCGGGCTGGGGCATCAGTTCATGCCCATCGGGATGGTGGGACGGAACTTGTGCCGCCCACCGTGACCCTCAGTGCTGATGCAGACGCGGCCAGTGGCCTCGTCGCCCGACGGCTCGGAGACGTACTCCAAGGTGCCGCAGATCTGAGGCTCGGCCTCAGCCGCCGCCTCAGCGTCGGCCTGTGCGTTGAACTGCTGACGGTTCGCGATCGCGACGGTCATCAGGGCGAGGCCAGCCATCAGGTCCTGGTCCTCGTCCGTCAGAGGCGACGTGATCTCGATCTTCAGGGTGACTGTCATCTAGACCTCCCCGATGCTGTGGAGCATCGTCTTCACTTCGAGCTCGAGGTCGGTGTACTCGGTCCGACCCATGACGGTGAGGGCGATGTCGTCCTCGCCGGCTTCCTCGAGGAGCCGCGCCGCCTGCGTCAGGACGGCCTCCTTCCGGGCGCGGTCGCGGATCGCGCAGATGAGCGGGAACTCCTTCACGTCGAAGCCGTACTCCGACCGGCGCTGCTCTTCGAGGGCGACCTCTGAGGCGGCCCACTCCGGCGTGCCGGGGAGGATGTCCTCGACGACGACCTCGCCGTTGAGTGCTAGGGCTTCGGCGGTCCGTTCCGCCTTGGTCTTGACCGGCCAATCCAGGCTCGACTGCGTCTCCATCTTCGGATCGTGGTCGAGGGCGACCGACGCTTCGGCCTCCGCCGCGATGGCCGCCTCGACGACGGCAGGGCGACGGTAGGACTGAGCCACGAGGAAGGTGTCCACCTCCTGATCCGCCAGCCGCTCACGCATGTCGGCGTAGGCAGCCTGTCCCTGGTCGGTCACCTTGATGGCGTACAGACCGGGCGGGTTGCCGCGTTCACGGAACGAGACGAAGCGGTTCTTCTGAAGTGACCACAGCGTCTTGACCGTGTCGTGCATGTCGATCTTCATGCCGTCGTCGTGAAGCTGGTCGAGGAGCTCCTTGGCGTTCTTGCTCGATCCAGCGTGGTTCACCAGTGAGGCGAGGACCTGTGTCCGTTGTGTCTGGGGCACCTCAGCGGTGAAGGCCTTGGCCTTGGTCTGTCGGAGGATGGTGTAGGCACGCTTCCGGCCCACGCCCTTCTCCGCCATGATCGCCGCCACCTCAGGGTTGTTGTGCGGGGCGACGTACTCGTGTGTGTTCAGTGCTGATGTCATCGTTGAACTCCTCTTCGTGGAAGATCCGCTTCTCTCCACCACAGCGAATGCTGCGGCAGGGCTGGGACCCGTAGGTCCCGTCGAGGATGATGAAACTTGGTCGGGTTCCCACCTCCCAGCATCTGGTGCAACGCCAAACACGCGGTACAGGAAGTACTGCGCCCCCGTCATGGTTTGCCATAGGTCCTCCTCCTCGACCGGTACACGGACTCCATCGCGGAGGAACCCGGGCCAGGGTTGCTGTTTCAGCCGCCCCACGGATGGGGTGCCAAGGGTGATGTCGTCGAGATCGGCGACATCGAAGCCGCCCCCGTGGACGATGTCGATGGCGTGCTGGATAGGCCACTCGTCGTGTGCCTTCCTCTTGAAGGGGATGACGCAGAGATCAAGTCGGTTCCACCAGACGTAGGTCGAGCGTCCTCGAACATCCAGTTGTCGCAGTCGCACGGGCTGCAACACTCGTGGCACGAACACCCGCACCCGCTGGCCGGTCTGGGGCAGGAGCATGTCGTTGGTCCGCACCAGTTACACCTCCCCATCAGCGCCGCGCCCAGTCGAACGCTTGCTTCCGAAGAGGCTCGCTGTTCGGGAGGGATGCGACGCTCGCGAGGACGAACGAACGGTCGAAGTCGTAGTGCTCTCGCCCGGGCACGCGGACGTGCAGTTGCTGGGCCAGATAACGCGAGCGCACGGTGCGGAGGTAGACCCTCCGCCACGGCACCTCGTCGTTGAGGCTGGGATCAAGTGCGATCGCGGCGAGGCCAAGGAAGCGAGCCAGGCCCGCCTTCGTGACTCGCACGTCGGCCATGTGGACGCGCCCCGGTTCGGACGCGCCCCAACGGCTGTGATCGAGGGTGCAGTAGTGGCCGGTCTTGCGGACGCCACCACAGAACTCCAGTCCCAGTTCGTCGGCCATGGCCGCGTAGGACCTCTTCATCGAGGCTTCTTCGGCAGTCGGTTGCGGCGGTGGAGCCAGTCGTCGAGCTCGCGGTCGCGCTCCTCGATCTGGCGCTTCTCCAGACGTGAGCCGATGACCCACATGAGGATGCCGGTGATGAACAGGATGATGAGCATGTCATGGTCCTCTAGGCGGCGAGGAGGGAGGCTTCGACCTCGCTCCATCGCACTGAGCGATTGCGGACGGCGGCCACGCGGGCCGATGGCACCGGGCTGAGCCGGTAGCTGGTGATGACGCCGGTCCACACCAGTTCGCCCAGACGCGCCGTCACGTTGACGAGCGAGTCACTCGAGGGCTCGAGGTACGGGCAGCGGATGTAGCGACGGCGCTCTGTCCCGTCGGGTGTCCAGAACGTGACCCTCCAGAACCGCTTGGGTGGTGTCGGGTCGGGCTTCTCGTCCATTCGGTTGACCTCCGGTGTTGAGTATCGGGCCTGGGCCCGTGGATTGCAAGTCAGGTGTCGGCCTCCTCCGTCCAGCGGGGACAGCCGCAGTCGCATGGGAGGTCCGGGTACTCGCCCTCGCCGGGTCCGCCCCCGTGATCCTCAGAGCTGTGGCCGCACCGGGCGCACAGGTCCTCCTCGTCGCTCACTTCGAGTAGTCCCGTTGACCGATGGCGTTGATGAGGCACTCCGTGCAGGGGAGGGCGGCGTTCGCGCCGGATCGCGATCGGGGTGAGCCGGTCCACGGCTTGATGGGTTCGGTGGTCATGTAGCGGATGGCCTTGCCGCAGATCGGGCGCTGGTCGAACGGGTGATGCCCGCTGCCTGAGTAGAGGTGGGTGTCGGTCTTGGTGTTCCGGCGTCGCCGCCAGTTCCCGACCAGCTTGGTCACCATGCCTTGAACTCCTCGCACTTGCAGTCGCCGTCGGCGGCGATGATCCTGCCGCTGGGCCGGCGAGTCGTCTGGGCTCCGCTGCACCAGCCCGCGTTCCAACCCGCCGGGTCGTGGTTCTGGCGGAGGTGCCCGCACTCGCACGGCATGGTGCCGTCGAGCTCGTCGGCTCTCGCGAGGAGCTCCCGGGCGATGTCGCGGATGTTCTCCGCCTTGGCTGAGTCGTGTAACTGCATGGCTGACCTCCTTACCAGAGCGTGAGGTTGGAGCCGACTTGGCCCGCCTCGAGATCCGCCGCTGCGGCGTCGGTGACGTCGCGTGCCAGCGGGTAGGGGATGAGGGACTTCGTCCAGTAGCCGTTGCGGTCGCCCTTCATGCCTTGGGTGCCGGTCATCGACCCGCGAGGCGCTCGAACGTGACAGGGGTCGCCGTTCTTGCACGTCGGTGCGAGGACCAGGCTGGGAGCCCAGCGGTCGGACCACAGGTCGGTCGGCTTCATCCGCTGCTCACCGTAGTGGCAGTAGGTGACCGACCGGCGCTCCAGTCCGGCGACGACCGGGTGCTTCCGCATCATGCCGCGAGGGTTCTCCATGACCCAGAACGTCGGGTCGATGGCGTGGATCAGGTACAGGGTGTGCTTGACCATCTCGACCGCAGCCGCAGCCCGATCCGACTTGGGCGTGTAGTCGGGGAACCAGTTGCGGCTGATGACCATGACCGACCACGCCTCACAGGGAGGCGAGGCGAGGATCAGGTCGGGCTTGCCGCCCATCATGTCGAGGAGGTCGGCTGGTCGGAGGGTCGTGATGTCGGCCTGAACCGACGACGGGACCTCCTTCGCGAGGCGAGGGTCGTACTCCACCCGGACCACGTCGTGGCCCTCGTCGAGGGCTGGCTGCGACCAGCCGCCCAGACCGGAGTACAGGTCGAGGACCTTCACTGGGCCTCCTCCCGGCGCTGCATCCGACGCCAGTGGTTGGCCGGTCCGAAGCCGTCCTTGTTCAGGATCACGCGCCCGCAGACCGGGCACTTGGCCCACCACCACAGGCCGTCCCGTCCCCGCACCTGCTCGAAGTACGGGACGGGATATCCAGCGTGGTGCTGCCGCATCACTTGCCTGACCGCTGGAGGAGGGCCTCGAAGACCATCTGCTCCGGTTCGGTCTTCTCGTCGGGCAGGACGTCGGCGACGGCCTTGTCGAACAGCTCGCGGTCGGCGCGATCGCGGAACTGGGACCAGACTCCGCCACCGACACCTGAGTCCTCAAGGAAGGCGACCGACTTGCCGTCGAGGCGGAGGGTCGCGACCCAGGCCACGCCGTCGTGGGTGTTGTGGCCCTTGTACCCGGTGATGCTCCAGCCCGACGGGAAGTCAGCCCTGATCCGGGCGATGGACTCGTTCCACTCGCGCTCCCACGCCTCGTCTTCGGCGGTCACAGGGCCACCGTCTCGATGCGGATCAGACGCGAGGCGGTCTGGTAGGCGAACATGCGGGACCCGTCGGAGTAGGTGAAGGTCCACAGTGGCTCGACCTCGCCGGCCTTGGCCTTGGCGGCGCGGCGCTGCATGCGCTTGAGGATGAGGCCGACCATCCGGTCGGTCGTGGCGATGCTGAACTCCGGGTAGCCGGGGCCGTAGTAGTTGCCTGAGCAGCCGCACGCGCACCGGTTGGCGCGTCCGTCGTAGGCGCTCCGAACCTGATCCGGGCGGATGTCGGCGATGCCGTCAGCCGCGCTGGGGTCATCGACGTTGACTACGCTCTGGGTCATGGCTGACCTCCTGTTTGCTTGAGCACCCGTGTGGCACTCGCTCCAGCCCCCGTCAGGGGCTGGCGTGAGGGCTAGACGGCGGCCTTGACGGCTTCGAGGAGCGCGTCGCGAGCGGCCTCCTTGATCTGCCTGTGTCCGTCGGACGTCAGGTAGACGTACCTGCTGTTGCCGCCCCGGGCGACGAAGTAGGCCTGACGGTCGATGGCCTCGACCGCGTGCTTCTGGCATGCCAGCGTGAGGACGGTCCCGTCGAAGCCCTCCGGCGGAGCCGGGAGGCGGTACTTGGCGGCGAGGTCGCAGTAGTTGGCCTCGCAGCCCTCGCCCTCGTGGGTGACCTTGGGCTTGCGGTACTTGGCCTTGGGATCGGGATTGGCGAAGGCCTTGAACCCGGTCGTCTCGACGCCCTTGGCGAGGTCGGTCGTCGCCTCGACGGCCCGGGCGACGATGGCGTACCGCAACTCGACCGCGTCGAACTCCGTGTTGCGATCCGCGACGAACCCGGCCAGGAACTCCGTGACCGCCGGTCCGTCGCCGTTGAGGATGGCGTGGAGCAGGGTGTTCCCGTCCCACTCGCCGTAGTGGGCGAGTTGAGGCGACCCCTTGAAGGCGGGGACCTCGTACTCGATGGTCTTGGTCATGGCTGACCTCCGTTGATGAGTGCCAATCTGGCGCTCGCACCAGCCGCTGGTCGGCGGCTGGGGTGAGGGTCAGGAAGCTTCCGGCCAGTACCTCTCAGGGTGGATGGCGCAGGAGTGGATGCTGATGCCGTCGTCGCCCAGATAGCAGCCGACGCAGGTGGACTTGGGGATGCGGAACTTCTTGCGGAGGTCGAGTTGGACGGCGAGGTCCTCGTTGTGGCTCGCCACGTCGATGCAGCCGCATGGCAGATCGGTCCGGGGCTGAGGGACCGACGCGACGACCACGGCGTCCTCGACGCACCACAGGCGAGGCCCGAACGAGTCGTCCTCGACCGTCAGGTGGTGGCCCTTGTGTCCGGTCAGGGTCTTGGTGCTGACCACGACGTGCCCTTCGATGATGATGCCCATCTACATGACCTCCCAGAAGGATTGACCGTCTTCGTCCGGGGCGGTGAGGACCACGACTTGGTCGCAGTCGGCGCACCGGTTGAAGTGAAGGAACAGGCCGTCGTCATCGGGCTCGACGTGCTTGTGATCACAGCCGACGCAGTCGATGCAATCGCAGACCTGACCGAAGTCGTGGGGGAGCCCGGTGGTTGACCTCATGTCGTCAGTCTGAAGGCTCGCCATCAGCGTGTCAAGCCCAGGTACATGTCCCTCCGGTGGAGGCGTCGTGGCCTGATCCGCACCCTGGCCGATGTAGTCGTTCGCTGGCCGATGGCACCGGCAAAGGCACGGGTCCTCCTGATGAGCTGAGGTGGCGTGGTAGTCACGGCAGGGGAACGGCCAGCAGTCCTCGAAGTCGGTCATGGCTGGCTCGCGATGGCGAGGAACAGGATCACGCACAGGACCACGAAGGTCACGTCGCGGAGGGTCCTCAGCTTGTCGGCGAGGCTCAAAGTGGAGCTCCAGTTTGGATGAGGTTGATGAGGGCGACCCACCGGTCGGTCGCCTCGAGCTCAGTGTCAACGGCGATGGTCAGGGCGCGGACGAGGTCGCGGCGCTGCTCCGCCGTCAGGATCAGAACCTCGACGCCGTCGTTCTCCATCGCCGCCCGGGCGTTGGCGGTGACGTGATGCTGGACGGTCATCGGTTGAGGTAGAAGTCGGGGAGGGACGGGGCGAACTCAAGGACCGCCGCGACCAGTTCCGGGGTGGGCTCGACGCCGATGTACTTCGCGGCGCGGATCGCAACGGCGGGAGTCATGGGCCAGCCCTGACGGTCGCCGTCGTCGTCGGTCAGGCCGCGCAGGATGATGGCGACGCCCGTGATGCGGTTGTCGAGGTCTGGGCTCTGGCCCAGTCGGGTTGCCAGTTCGAGCGGTGTCATGGGTTGACCTCCATGGTTGAGTACCTATCTGGCACTCGCCCTTGCCCCCGGATGGAGGGGCAGGGGTGAGGGTCAGAAGCAGGTGTCGCAGGAGCAGTGCGACCGGGTCCCGCCGGATGCGATGGAGCCTGACTCGCAGCGGCTGCTGCCGTCATGGCTGGGAGCGAAGCCACCCCGGGCGCATGTCGGGCAATCGCCGGTCGCGATCGGGCCGGCGACGGCCAGGGCTGGGCGAGGCGGACGGACGGACGCCGTCCGGTAGAGGTGGTAGTCGGGTGCCGACGGGATGTGCGGCCCCTTGCGGCATGTCGTACAGGTCACGTTCACAGGTCACCCCACTGGTCGGCCATGGCCGATGCGATGCCGCTGAAGGTGCGGCTGCGTTCCTTCCATCGGTCGGCTGACGGACCCATCCGCCAGACGCGCTGCTCCCGGCCCTCGACGATGTCGGAGGGGCGCAGGAGGGGGAGGCCCCGGAGCCAGAGCCCGGTCGCCTTCTGCTCGCCATGGCCGTGCTGCCACGGGTGGACAATCTGATCCTGACCGCGCCCGATGATGGCCCGGGCGTAGCCGTGCATGACCGGGTTCTCGACCGCGACCATGGGCACGTCAGCGTTGAGGAGGGAGGCGAAGAACGCGGCACCCTCCTCCATCTGGCCCCAGCGGACCGGGTCGATGGTCGTGCCCTTGCCGCCGTACAGCCACCGGACGCCACTGTTGGCGAGGTAGGTGCAGGGCGGGTGAGCGATGAGGAGGTCGGGCTGAACGTCGCGGATCGCAGCCAGTGCGTCCCCGACGATGTGAGGCCCGGGGACCTCAGTCGGCAGGAGGTCGCACGAGATGGCCTCGTGCCCCTTCGCCCTGAAGGCGTCGCGGACGCGCCCGCTGTACTCGCACACCACGAGGACCTTCACCCGACGACCTCCAGCCAGACGGACCAGAGGTGCTGGCCGTCCGTCGTGTAGATGGTGTAGCCGCCACCATTCTGGGAGTGATGCTCCGGGCTGGTGGACCCGACGGTGAACACCTGACCGACGGTCAGGCCCTCGCGGGGGTGGATGAGCCGGACCCGGGTCCCGGGGGCGGTGCCCTCCCGGGCGACGGTCATGCCGCCCGGTGACCAGCCTCGAGGCTCAGGGCCGTGGGCGTGTGGGCCGTTCATGGTCCGGTCAAGGTCGAAGTCGTACTCGATGCCGCACCGTCGGCATGGCCGCATGTACGTCATCGCCGGTAGGCCTCGACCCGCGTGACGTGGGCCTCGACGCTGGTCGGCTGGTAGACGTAGTCGCCCTCGCCCGGGGCGACCCATGCGAGGGTCACGGCCTGAGCCGCGCCGTCAGGATCAGAACAGCCATACAGGCTGTCCCAGAACCAGCGACCGTACTTCGAGTCCACCCACAGGACGAGGTCGTCGTACGACCAGCCCTGACGGTTGGCCTCGCGCAGGACGATGGCGCGACCCTTGGCCTGAAGCCTCTGGCCGTGGTCGAACGCGAGGTTGTAGCCGACGGACCCCAGACGGCGCTCGTCCTCGACGGCCCGCTCTAGGTCCTGTTTCGTCAGTGCCATGTTGACCTCCTTGCCTGAGTGCCCATCTGGCGCTCGCCAGAGCCCCGGGGATACCGGGGCTCCCGTGAGGGTCAGGGTCTACCAGCCGTAGCGGGCGGTGTCGTAGACCTCGCGGGGGACGCCGTAGCCGATGTTGTCGCCGACCACCAGCCAGACGCCCGACTCGTCGTCCTTGGCGGGCTCCTCGAACCCCTCGCACGGGCAGGGCGTGTCGTCGTCGAGGTCCTTGAGGGTGCAGGACTGGGCGACGTGGTCGGACCGACGGTCCATGCAGTCGGCGCACTCGTCGTCGCCGTCGGGTGATCCGGCGGAAACCTGGCCCCCCAGCCCGATGAACTCCGCCTCCATGGGATAGGAGGGCTGGCCCGCGATGCGGATGGTGGCGTCCTCGTCCATGGACGACAGCGCCTCGATGAGTTCCTTGACGGTCATGTTGACCTCCTTGCTTGAGTGCCGACGTGGCGCTCGCACCAGCCCCGGGTGAGGGGCTGGGGTGAGGGTCAGGCGGTCTGGGACGCCAGAGCCCGGGCGACAGCCGGGGCCTTGAACAGGACCGGGCGACCGGTGGCGAGGTCCTCGACCCGCACCGGGTAGGCCCGACGGTTCAGGTCCAGCCCGATGATGCGGTAGGCCTTGCGGTTGAGGGTGATGACCTTGCCGACGCCGCCCTCAGGGAGGTCGAACACGGGCGCGTAGTTGTCCCACGTCTTGGCTTGCGCCGCCGGATCGGCGACGGTCGCCTTGACCGTCAGGTTGAGGGTGGAGTCGTCGTAGGTGACCCGGGACGACGTGACGGTCAGGCCGTGCTGGGCGTAGACGGCCTTGATGGCCTCGCCCACTGCCACCTGTACGACCTTGGCCTGTGCCTTGTCCATGTTGACCTCCTTGGTCTGAGTGTCCGTCTGGCACTCGCACCTGACCCGGGTGGGGGTCAGGGGTGAGGGTCAGTCGAGGCGGATGTCGCCGTACTGGACGATGAGCCCCATCAGGGTGGTGACCTCGTCGCGGGTCAGGGTCCACTCAGGGATGCCGCCATGGAGGGAGAGGGCGTGGGCACCACGGGGGGAGAGGAGGGTCCGGGCACCGTAGGCGGTGACGAACTGGCCGATGGGGCTGAAGCCCTCGACGTACTTGCGGTCGTAGACCTCGACGATGGTGCCCTCCTCGTAGGTCTGGCGGGTGCGGGTCCAGTCCCGCTCCATCCCGTGCCAGAGGAGGCCCAGCGGTTCGGTCACGATGCGGACCATCCAGCGGTCGCCCACCGGGTGGAGGGAGGCACCCTGCTGGGCCTTGACGACGCCGCACCAGCAGCCGGGGGTCAGGCACATGTTGTCGTCGTGGGTGTGGCCCTCCCAGCCCTCATGGCCGCAGACGCACAGGTCGATGTCGGTCATCGGACGGTCGCCGTCAGGAGGGCGTCAATCTCATCGATGCGCTGACGAAGGGCGCGGCGCTCAAGCGCCCGCTCCAGCACGCCCAGACCTTCGGACACGAGGTCCACCCGCACGAGGCGGTCGAGGAGGGCTTGGCGCTCGTCGGTGAGCATGTCCCGTTCGGTGGTCGTCATCGGGCGACGGCCTGTCGGTCGGAGCAGACGTGGTCGGTATCCCCACGACGGCCACAGGCGTCACAGGCGGGGATGGGGCGGGACTTGTTCGCCGCGATGGTTCGTGCCTTGCGAGTCACTGGTTGACCTCCAGAGTGCGGGGGGCGGGTCGCCCTGTCGGCCCTGATTGTCCTCCATCTGTGGTGGGGGTGTCAAGCTGGGCGAAGGTCCTGTCGGTGGGTCACCCGGTGTGATCCTAGCCGCAGGGACAGCCCACCCTAGAGCACGACCCGGGACCGGCGGTCGAGTCGCCGCCATCCTCGTGCCCCACCACTGCTAGCCCTCCGACTGGTGGAACGCTCGCGATCCGGCGACGACGCCCTCGACGACCTCTGCCCGCCGACCTCGCCCTTGCGTAGCATGCTGCGTAGCACTGCTACGCTTGCTACGGTTAGCTCAGGGGCCCAGGTCGCGCAGGAGCCCCCGTATGGTACCAAGGTGGCGTTGGACCCCCTGTGTGGAACCGCTCCCCACCTGACACCCTCCACCGGCGGCTCCGTTGATCCTAGAGCCTCTGGGAGAACCGTAGCATGCGGCCCCCGGGGACCGGCCCCCCCCCGGTCGGCGACTTCCCGGGGGGCTGCTTTGGGCGTCGAGCGGCGCACTTTTCTCGCATCCGACCGACCAAAACCATCCATCCAACCACCACCATCCCCACTTGACACGACAGTACCCAGACACGATGCTACGGCGGTACGGCTGTAGAGGAGGGTGCAGTGCCTGATCGCGAAAAAACAGCGTTCGAGGGCGGGGATGAGCTGGTTCACCCGCCGGATGCGTGGATGCTGCTCGAGGAGCGGGTTCGCCGGGCTGAGGCGGCGGTGGGCGTCGTGAGGACCTGGCTGGATCGGTACTATGGTCCCATCGAGGTCTATGGAGATGGTCTGCGCGGCATGGACCAGTACGACCACGGGACAGAGGAGTACGAGGCCAGGATCGCGATGGCCGCCGCCGTGCGTGAACTCTGATGGCCTTCGACGGATCTGATCAGGTGGAGTGGGTGGTTTCCTTCACCCGCAAGAACAAGGGCACCGTCGCGTACGTCGCGGCACGAGCCATCGAGCAGAACCCGTACCTGCTCGACGGAGAGCTGCGAGCGGCGGCCCAGGCCCTCCTCCAGCCGATCGACCATCGCGGTTCGCATGAGCATCCCAACTGGCCGACCGACGAATGCGACGAGTGCCTGCGTATCCATCGCGACAGGTTCGGTGCCCTTCGAGCGGCGTTGGGATGAAGGACACTTGGCAGGAGCGTCTGGCCGACGGGCTAGGCTGTGCGGCCATGATCCTGGCTATCGCCGTCCTGGCGTTCGTTCTTGGAGGTCAACGATGAGAGATTGCGCCGACAAGGTGCCGGTCAAGATCGTGGAGCCGGCGACGGAGGCCGGACGTCGTCTGGACCTGTGGCTGGCCGAGGCCGACATCCGCTGGCCCGATGAGCTGACCCGCATCGCTCCGACGGCCATCCGACCGCACATCGTGTCCATCGAGTCCCAGGCGCGGACTCGAGGAGCCGAGCTCGCGACGGAGGCCCTTCGCCGCAACCAGAAGACCGAGATCGTGTGGTTCCTCGAGCACAACAAGAACGCATCCGATGCGGACATCATCGACGGCGTGCTGCTCATCCTGGGCATCGAGCGGTGAAGTTCGCCGCCATCCTCGCTGCCGCTGGCATGTTCTTCCTGGGCATGGCCTTCAACGAGTTCCTCCATCCGGCGGTCTCGCGCTGGCGTCGTCGGAGGCTCATCGAGCGGCTGACCGACAGCATCGTCGCCAGGTACGCAGACGCCCTCGACGCGCTAGCGTCCGACGACTGGGCGACCGATCCCAGGACAGACGAGCTTGCCACGGGTGGCGGGCGATGACGGGGCGCATCCGTCAGACCGACGATCCGAAGCACAAGCACGAGTGGAAGCGCGACCTCGACTGGGACTTCGGGCCGAATACGAAGGTCTACACCTGCCTCCCGTGTCGCGGTCTGCGAACCGTACGAACCGCCCCGGTTCCCACGGGTGGCGGGCAGGAAGGAGCCAAGTGAACGAGCCACGGAAGGACGGCAAGCCCGAGCCGGGGCAGATGCACCGCCAGCGTCACACGCACGTCTTCGGCAAGTGGGACAGCCGCCGCCCCGAGTTCTGCGCGGTCTGCGATATGCCCAAGGACGGGTGGCCGGGTGGCGGGCAGGAAGGAGCCGACCGATGAGCCGCAAGGACGTTCTGTGGGGCTTGAAGGTCGGGGCGTTCATCGGCCTCATCTACGGCATCGCACTCATCCCGACGGTACTGGCACGATGACGGGTGGCGGGCAGGAAGGAGCAGGACGATGATGTGCGACGATTGCGGCAACCGCGTTCGCCTCGTTCACGACTACGAACCGGGATATGCGCCCAAGCGGTCGCATCCGGTGCGTCTAGCGCCCACCCCCGAGTCGAGCGCAGAGGCTGACGCGGCGCTGCGACCGTTCCACGACCGCATCACGGCAACGATGGACAACCCCAGCCTCGCCGCATGGGAGAGCATCGCGCTCGACCTGTTCGACGCGCTCGCCCTCTCCCGCCCCGCCACCCCACCGCTGGACGTGGACGACGTTGCCTACGTGATACATCAGCAACTGACCCCCAACGAGGACGGGCATCAAGGCGAGGAACTGGACGGTGGCCGATGCAATGAGATTGCTGCCCGCGTCGTCGCCGCCCTCGCCAACCCCACCCCGGATAAGGAGGTGTCTTCGTAGTATCGTAGGCTAGTACCAAACCACGACTGATCCTTCAGGAGGTCAACCATGTTCCAGCGAAAGCCCGATCCCAAGATCGCACTCGAGGCACAACTGTCGGAGACCGTCCTCGAGCTGCGCGGCTCCATCGCCAAGCTTGAGGCGACCCTCAAGGTCAAGGGCAAGGAGAAGGAGCTCACCGAGCGCGTCACCGAGCTTCAGGAGCAGATCGCCGCTCTGTCCATCGACAAGGACCGGATCATCGAGAACAACGCTCGCGAGAAGCGCGAGGTCACCCACATGGTGGGTCTTGAGCGGAAGCGCCAGGAGTTCGAGGCCGAGCAGGCCATGAAGGGCATCGAGACGGCTCGCGCCGAAGCGGTGCTCGAGGTCAAGACCGAGAACCTGAAGCTCGAGCGCGAGGCGTTCAAGAAGGAGATGGACTTCCGCGAGGAGCGGTTCAAGAAGGAGGTCGGCTACCTCAAGGATCTGATGGCTCAGGTCCTCGAGCGCCTGCCCACGGTCACCGTCGATCGCAAGATCACCGAGACCACCAAGTCGTCCAAGACGACCGAATAGGTGAGCGGACCGGCAGACCGGGTCTTCGGACTGCCGGTCTACTCCTCGAAGTGGCTGGGGGACCACGTTCTGGTCCCCGGCCTCTACGAGACCATCAACGAGATGCGGGAGAGAGCAGCAATGGTCGGCAACTACCTCATCTACAACGGCAGCACCCTCAGCAGCAGCACCGCCACGACATCCACCCTGACCTTCAGCTACGGCGAGAACGGCAACGTGTACGCCACGAGCCCCGTCATCACCGGCTTCCCGGGCCTGCCGCCTACCGTCAAGACGCCCAAGCCTGAGTCGGACATGGCCTGGCTCAAGCGCCGCGTCGCGGAGGTCAGTTGGGTTCCGGCGTGAGCAAGTTCAACAAGGACCCGAAGCGGCCCTACGGGGACCTGTCTGCCCGCGACCTCGAACGCGAGCTCGCCATGCAGATCCACTCACCCGTCGAGGGCGGGGCGATCGAGGTGACCGCCTTCGGCGACACCCAGCGTTCGTGGCTCGTGCCGGACTACGGTGCCAGCCACAAGATCACCAGCAACGCCCGGACCATCGACGGTGAGTTCGTCCAGACCAGCAACAGCGTGGCGGTTCCCGCCACCGGCCAGAAGTGGACCTTGGAGCAGACCTACCTGTACAAGAAGGACGGCACCGTCAAGGCCATCGGCAAGACCAAGGTCCGCGACATGATCCATCACCCCGAGACCGACCTCGAGTGGCTCCGCCGGCGGGTCGATGAAGTGCTGTGGGTGCCGCTGTGAAGGCCATCAACGTGACCCTGCTCATCGCCGTCATCGTCATCTTGGGTCTGCTCTTCTACGCCACCGTCGGGAGGACCATGTGAGTGAGCGGGCCGAGGAGAAGCGGACCTACAACGAGAAGCGCCACGGCTACGACGTGGAGGGCCCCTGCTGGCAGTGCAACGCCGACATCCGCTACTTCGTCGATGAGGACGGCACGCCTCGCGACATCATGCCGGTCTACGACGACGACCGGGCGGCCACGGATGCCGCGATGAACTACGGCGACGGCATGATCGAGGGCCGCAAGATCGCCCTGCGCGAGCTGAAGATCGACCTCCACAACGCATCCATCATCCCGGTCGCGGGCAAGCCAGCCGTGCTGCTCGCCGACATCGACGACATCCTCGACACGGCCATCAGGGGGAACGCATGAAACTCATCCGCCTCACCGACGAACGCTACATCCTCGACGCCGGACCTGAGGTCAGCGCGTCCCAGGTGGAGGAGATCCGCAACTACTGGGAGGAGTGGTGGAAGACCACCGGCACCCACCCGCAGGCGTTGGTCGTCGGCGGCAACGTCATCCCGCTGTCCTACGAGGACCGGCGGGAGCCCGACATCGAGAGCCGGCTCCGCCGCCTCGAGGCCCACATCCACCACACCGGCCTCGACAAGTCGTCCGCCCCCGTCTATCCCCCCGACGAGCCGCGTCTGAGCGGCATCGAGCAGTACCAAGCGGAGAGCCGATGAGGAACTGAGTCCCCGCGACCCCGTTGTGCCCCACATTCCTGTTGGAGGGAATATGAAGAGGATCTTCTCCGCGATCGCCATCGCGGGCCTGCTCTTCTCCGTCGCGCCGTCGGTGCTCGCGGTCGAGACCGACACCGCCACCAAGTACTTCGTGTGCAAGTACGTCGGCACGCCCGGAGACGACGAACGCTTCCAGACCGGCCAGAACCCCATCGACGTGGACGAGTCCGCCATCAAGGCCGACCCCATCGTCGTGGGCAGCTTCTTCGCTGACGACCAGGGCCGCAGCTTCGTGCTCGCCCTCGACATCGGTCAGGACGAGCCGCCCATCACCGACTGCCCGCCCCCGGACGATGGCGGCGGGTCCCCGACGCCTACACCCACCCCTACGCCCACCCCTACACCTACCCCCACCCCAACGCCGACCCCAACGCCAACCCCGACCTGCGATCCGCAGCTCGAGCCTGATGCCGAGGGAGCCTGCCCCACGCCCACACCCACGCCGACTCCCACCCCGACCCCGACTCCGATCGTCATCGGTGAGTTCAGCGTCGAGGTCTGCCCCGAGACCGGCCTGCCGATCCCGGTCGGCAAGTCGGCCATCGAGCTTCGCGGAACCGTCCTGCTCATCATGCTGCTGAACGTCCGCGTGGACGGCCAGTTGGTGACCTTGCAGGACGTGTTCGGTGACGGCACGGTGGGCGAGATCTTCGTCACGCCGGGCACCCACACCATCAGCGTCAGCAACGCTGCTGACACCGAGGTCCTCGCCGAGGATGAGGTGTTCTGCCCCGACTGCAACCCGGCAGTCATCACCCCGCCCCCGACCACTCCGACCGAGGAGTTGCCGCCGACCGATACCGTCGGATCGTCGTCGAACAGCTCCAGCCCCGTCGTTCCGTTCCTCGTCCTGATGCTGGCTCTGTCCAGCCTCAGCGCGGTGGTCCTGACGGCGAAGCGCAAGTAGCCATGATCCACCCCCAGCAGCATGAGTCCACCCGGTGGCTGACCTCGAGCGAGACAGCCGCTCTGCTGGGGGTGGACCGCTCCACCGTCAAACGTCTTCCCCCGACGGAGCTCCCGTACTTCCAGCAGGGAGATCGGGGCTGGCGCAAGTACAGGCGGACCGACGTGCTCGCCTACCTCGAAAGGAGAATGGTGCGTTGACCGTCCGTCAGCACAGCTTCTATCTGGATGACGACGATTGGGTCGCCCTCCGACACCACTGCCTCGACCAGGGCATCAGCGTCTCAGCGTTCATCGCTCAGGCGGCTCGTGATGCCACGGCTGGTCGAACCATCAGCGTGGACGCCGCTCCCATCAAGGAGGTCAAGATCTACGAGACCTCCCTCGTCCCCGACACGCAGGCCAACCGGGATGCCGGTGCCGGTCACATCATCACCACGCCTGAGGAGGCCGCAGCCGTTGCTCCCTACAACCCGGTGAGGGCCGTCCCGAAGCCCGCCGCGAAGTCCAAGGCGAAGGTGAGGGTCCGGGCGTGATCGGGGCCCCGGGCCAGATCGCCGCTGGGCTCTCTCCCGTCGATGTCAACTACGGGCCCCTCGTCGTCAACATCGCCGTGAGCCTCCAGCGTCACCGCCGCCAGAAGTGCGCCGCCTGCGGCCACCGTCGGGTGGTCTACGCTGTCGGCCTTGGGGACCTCTACCAGAGCCCCAAGCTGTGCGCCAAGGACGCAGGCATCCGATGATCAAGATCGACACCCAGAACAAGCTCGCCGCGTTCGCGGTCTTCTGGTTCGCCGTCGGCGTCGTGTTCGGGGCACTGGTCTGGTGACCGCGCTCTTCGACGAACCCCTCCGGGTGACCCTCCGAGCCGACCTCTACCCGATCGAAACAGAGCACCCGGTCGGGTTGCTGCTGGGCTTCGCGTTCGAGCCCCCGGCGACCAAGGCGAACCGCCAGTTGCACGGCATCGTGTGCCTGAGCGACGGGAGCGTGGTGCTCCTGCCCCAAGCCGCGTACGCTATCGACTGGCGATACGACGTCGAGAACGACCGCTTCACCGATCTTTCGGCGGGCAAAGACGACCAGGACACCTAGCAAACCGACCACGCGCCCTGTACTGTGCGCGTGGTACAACTTCATATGGGTCTCACCGCCTCGCGCCCCTACTCTTTTGGTTGACCTCCAGTAGATAGGCGCAGCGAGTCCACGGTTCCCGAATGGACGGGCCGACCAGTGATGGTCGGTCCGTCCCTTTTTTCTGGGGGATCTTTGATCACCACAGCCCGAGCCACGGTCACCTTCGACTCCACCCACCGCGATGTGGAGCGCGAAGGGCCGCACCTCCACGGACACACCTTTACCGTCACCGTCGATGAAGTCGCCGACCTCGCCGGGCCCTGCCTGACCCTGTACGCCGACCTGTTCACGGTGACCCGTGGGCTCCATCTCCACACGCTGTCGGAGATGCTGTACGGCGGCTCCGAGCGCCTCGACAGCATTGCCGCCTGGATCACCGAGCAGTTGCTGCTGGCCCACCCCCGCATCACAGAGGTCACGGTCAGCATCCCGGGCATGTCCGGCGTGGTGACCAGGGAGATCCGTTGAACAAGAAGTGGGACTACGACGCCCTCGAGCTCGAATACATCCAGGGCGACATGGGCCTGCGCGAGCTGGCGGACTCCGTCGGCATGAGCACGCACTCCATGATCATGGAGGCGTCCAAGAAGCGCGGCTGGGCCAAGAAGCGCGAGGAGTTCCGCAACCGCTCCCAGAACAAGGCCCTCTCGCTCCTCGCCGACGACGAGGGCAAGCGGATCGCCAAGGAAGCCCGCGTCCGCGACAACGCCATCGACGCCATCGACGAGGCCATCGGGCGCATGCGCGAAGACCTCAAGCGCACCGTCCGGCGGGAGCGCGGCGGTGTGTGGGCCGATGAGCCGCTTATCGTCATCCGACCCCAAGACGTCGCCCAGTTGATCGACCGCCTCCAGGTCCTCTTCGGCAAGCCGTCCACCATCAACGAGGAGCGATCGCTTGGCATCAACCTCTCTGCCGCCTCCGACGACCCAGACTTCCTCAGGGCCCTTGTCGAAGCTTCTCGAGGACGCGGCGCTGACGCCGGAAGCGTGGCAAGCTCTCCGCTCCCACGCGTTGAGAGAGCTCGCACGAACTGACGGACCGGACGCGGTCTTCGCCTATGGCGAGTACGTCTTCGGCTACCAGCCGGCGGAGCACCACCGCAAGATGGTGAGCCAGACCCTCGAGGCCATCTACGCCCGCAGCCACGGCGTGTGGCTGCTGCCTCGCGGCGGAGCCAAGACGACCTGGAACAACACGATCCTGCTGGCGTGGCTGGTCGCCAAGTACCCCGATCTGCGGGTCGGCCTCGTGTCCAACACCGACATGCAGGGCAAGGACTTCAGCCGCGCCATCAAGTACACCTACGAGGCGAACGCCGCCCACAAGGACACCTTCCCTGACTGCGGTCCGTCGAGCTCGAAGTGGACCGACAAGGAGTGGCTCCGAAGTGGCAGTCGGTGGCACGGCTCCAAGGACGTGTCCTGCTTCGCGGTCGGCGTGGGCGGGGCCATCATCAGCAAGCGGTTCGACATCATCCTGATGGACGACATCCTCGACGAGGAGAACACCCAGACGGTGGATCAGCGCGAGGCGGTCGAGGTCTGGTTCAAGAAGACGCTCAAGCCCTGCCTGGCCCCCGACGGGGTGGTCATCGTCATCGGCACCCGCTGGGGGGAGGCCGACCTGTATGAGCAGTTCTTCACCCCGACAGCCCAGGGTGGCTTCGGCTGGGAGAGCCACGTCGTGTCCGCTCTCCAGCCCGACGACAAGGGCGATCTGCACAGCTACTGGCCGGAGTACTGGCCGGTGGATCGCCTGCTCCGAGAGCGTGAGGAGATGGGCTCAGCCCTCTTCAGTTGCGCCTACCAGAACGACATCAGCGGCCTCCTCGAGGGCAACATCTTCAAGGGCCCGTTCACCCACTTCGACACCCTCCCTGAGGGCCATTCCTACAACCTGAGAATGGGCGTCGATCTCGCGTTCTCAACCCGTGAGCGGGCCGACTTCACCGCCCGGGCGACGACCGCCGAGGACGTCTGCCAGAAGGGCTGTCCCAACCGGGGCTTCTTCTACGTCCTGTCGGCCTACCGCGACAAGCGCGAGAGCCACCACGTCGAGTTCATCCTCGACGGCTGGAAGGCGTTCCCGAACATCGGTCTGGTCATCGTCGAGAGCGTGCAGGCCCAGTCCACCATCATCCAGAACGTGATGGAGGAGTACCCGCACATCCCGATCGAGGGACGCAAGGCGGACGGCGACAAGACGACTCGAGCTCGCGGCGTGGCCGCCAAGTACGAGGCCCACAAGGTCCTCCACCACAAGAGCCTCCGAGGCTCCGCCTTCGAGACGGAGCTCCTCTCGTTCCCCAAGGGCCACGACGACTTCGTGGACGCGCTGGGCTACTCGATGGACCTGACCAGCGCCGAGTTCTTCTACGGGTCCATGAACAAGACGGGGAAGGTGTCATGGAAGACGGCCTAGTGTTCCCCGGCCAGAAGATCGAGGTCGAGTTCCGCGATGGCATCCGCCTCGTCCCTGAATACCTGGCACCCATCATGGGTCGCCTTGAGACCCACACGATGACCTACGAGCAGGCCATCACCGCCGCGAACCGTCAGATGGAAGCCGACCACCTCAACAGTGCGAGTGCGGACTTCATCGCGGCGCACTTCCGAGGATTGAAGTAGATGGGCGTCATCAGCAACATGCTCACCCGCTCGTACAGGACGAGCCCCAAGAACATCCCCGCTGGCTACGGCGGTGGCTTCGTCTTCCAAGAGCGCGGCAAGGTGATGAAGTCCACCTCCGCCCTCTTCCGCAACTGGGCTGAGCACTCCGAGTGGATTAGGGCGGCCATCAGCATCCGCAAGTCCCAGGTCTCATCCGCCGAGTGGGACATCGTCCCGTTCGATGGGACGACCGACGTGAGCGAGGTCCTCAAGAACGAGATCCGCCAGCGGTTCATCTCGCCCAACACCGCCGTGGAGAGCTTCCGCTCGTGGGTCGAGCCCATCATCGAGGACATCCTGGTGCTCGATGCAGGCGTCATCGAGAAGGAGCGCACGCTTGGCGGCGCGATCGCCGGACTGCACGCCGTTGACGGTGCCCGGGTCAAGGTGAGCTCCGTCTGGGACGGCAATCCTCGAGAGTCGCGCTACTGGTGGAACCCGGTCCCTGAGACCGACATCCCCTTCCGCAACGAGGACATGCTCTACATCATGGCGAACCCGCGCACCTACTCGGTGCTGGGCCTGTCGCCGCTCGAGACCCTGAAGATGACCATCGACGCCGAGGTCACGGGCTCCCAGTACAACCGCCGTCAGGTCGAGCAGGCGGCTCCCGATGGCATCTTCGACCTTGGCGAGGGAGCCCGACCGGATCAGGTCGAGGCCTTCCAAGGCTACTGGCGGGCCGAGGTGGCTGGCCGATCCGCACTTGGTTTCCTGGGCGGCACCAAGGGCGCGAAGTTCATCCCCTTCCGTCCGTCGAACCGCGACATGCAGTACGACGAGTGGCTGAAGTACCTGGTGCGGAAGATCTGCGCCGTGTACCTCATCAGCCCGCAGGACATCGGCCTGACCATGGACATCAACCGGGCGACCGGCGAGGTCCAGCAGGAGATGAGCGAGGACCAGGGACTCCGGCCCCTGCTCGCGCTCATCCAGGACTACTTCACCCGGGAGATCGTCTGGGATCAGAGCTATGGAGGCGCAGCCAACAACCTGGCGTTCCGGTTCACGCGGTTGAACATCAAGGAGTCCATGTCAAAGGCCAACATCAACAAGTTGGCGCTCGCAGGCATGCCTTGGAAGCCCGTGAACGAGGCGCGGCTGGATGAGGGACGTCTCCCGCTTGGAGATCCGCTCGATCCTGAGAACCCCTACAACAAGTTGATGGCGAACACGTCGCTGGGCGTCGTGACCATCGACGAAGTGGCCTCCGCCAAGGAGGTCACTGAGCAGCAGCCCGCTGCGGGTGAGGGCCAGCCGACGGCATCCAAGCCGAAGGCTTCAGCCATCGATCCCGTGCTGACGGGGAACACTGACTGAAAGGACCAACATGGCCGCGACTCTTGTAGTCAGCGTCTCGAATGGTTCCACGCCAACCGTCACGGACTCCGTGGCGGGTGTGGACCTCGAGTCCGCCGACAACGCCACCAACACCCTGGCCAACCGCCAGGCCAACCCGATCACGGTCGGAACCAACTCGTATGAGAAGTGGATCCGGCTCAAGGTCACCGCGACCCCGGCGAACTACGTCCAGTCGTTCAAGGTGTGGTTCAACAGCACGGTGGACACGTCCACCACGCTGAACTTCACTGGCGCGTATGTGACGTACCAGATCGGGACCACGGCGACCTCGACGATCGCCAACACGAACGCCACCACGTTCACCACGGGCAACAAGGCGACGTGGGACGTTCAGCAGTTCACCGCAGGCCAGACTGGCGTGTACACCAAGTACATGGTCATGCAGCTTCGCGTGGACGCTACTGCTGGTCCGGGCAACTGGACGCAGCAGACGGTGAACTATAGCTACGATGAGGCCTAGGGTAAGTTACTCTTCATGGTAGAGTGGTCTCCGAAAGGAGGCCACCTGTGCCTGAGAAGAAGTCCTACCCGAAGCGGTCCCACGTCTCCGTCAACAAAGGCAAGCGCGGCCCAGATGCTCCCAACTGGAAAGGCGGGATGCACCTGGACCGCGATGGCCGATGGCGGGTCTGGGACCCGGATGCCAAGCGGTACTTCCACCGGGCCGTCAAGGTCTGGATGGATGCTCATCCCGGGGAAACGGTCCCGCGTGGGTACGTCATCCATCATCTCGACGGTGACAAGACCAACGACGTGATCGAGAACCTTGAGAAGATCTCGTTGGCGGCTCACGTTGCCCGTCATCGTCGGAGTCCGTCGGAGTACATCAAGACCCTTCAGGGCCTTCTGGACGACGCGGGCATCGC